>Ga0207646_10000075_pt1 | contig 136316 bp, 115 predicted proteins | sample KBSK5502metaG_FD_184343 | JGI IMG/M metagenome (GOLD analysis project Ga0207646, IMG submission 184343) | Corn, switchgrass and miscanthus rhizosphere microbial communities from Kellogg Biological Station, Michigan, USA - KBS K5-50-2 metaG... | ecosystem: Host-associated > Plants > Roots >...
CGCAGCGCGGCCGGCAGGCGGTTCGGGAGCCAGCCCATCGGACCTCTGAACGCTACGGCAAACACCGCAACGTCGACCTCAGTCACTATTAGGCGGATCCGTGCGCGTCCTGCAATGGGAGGGAATCACGCTCGGTGACAGGTTCTTGACCTGCTAGCCGAAGATCTGGTCCATGACCTCGGCGCCGCGGGTCAGGGCGGGCACGATCTGGTGCCGGTAGACAAGCTCTGTCGTAGCGGTCTGGTTGTGCCCAGCCAGCAACGCAATCGCCTCAACCGGAACGCCATGGGCAGACAGCAGGGATACGAACGTGTGCCGTAGCTCCCTTGGCACCCAAGTGGGGCCCAAGCCGGCCGCCTCGGTGACCTTGCGGAACTGTCTGCGGACATTGTGATCATCGAGTGGCGTGCCAATGGTGGAACAGAAGACCAGGCCGCAGTCCTGCCACAGCGCCCCGGCTTTCAGCCGGTCTTTCGCCTGGATCTTCCGGTGCTCACGGAGCGCTTCGACGGAACGCCGGGGCAACGCCAGGGTCCTTCGTGACTTCTCGGTCTTGGTATCTCCTCCATGCCGCTGAGCACGCCAGACATTTATAGCGAAGCGATCGTTTCCCGCCCTGGCGCGATCGAACCCGGCGATGGTGACCGGTTGCCACCGAGCAGCATCATCCACCCACATCATCACGTGATCCCAGCGCAGCGCCCGGGCCTCCTCGGTTCGAAGACCGGTGAGCAGAGACAAGATGATGTACGCCTCTAGGCGGGTGTCCTTGGCAGCGTCTATCAGGGCCGTCGCCTGCTCCAGGGTGAGCGACTTCGAAGGGCGGCCTCGCTGGCCCTTCGGCAGCTTGACCAGCGCCGCGACATTCCGGGCGACTAGGCCATCCCGTTCGGCATGCCGTATCGCCCGGACGAGCACGTTGCGGGAGATCTGGACGGTCCTCGTGGACATCCGCGATGCCAGCGCGGTGAGCGCGTTCTGTACGTCGCGTGCCGTGAGCTTCCTCAGTACCACGGTGCCGAGCTGCTCTCGCAAAGCCAGTGCGATGGTGTCCCGGTAGAGTTTCACGGTCCGGGCAGATACGTCATCCAGACCATGGGCGAGCCAGTCATCGAGCGCGTCGTTCACGGCGTAGCTGCGGCTGAGCCGCAGGCCGGTCTCGACTTCCTGGTGCAGTTCCCGCAGCTTGGCGCGAACCTCGGCCTTGGTGCGGCCGGTCACCTTCAGCGGATGCGGGTACCAGCGGGGCTGAATCCCAAGCTGACAGCGCCGATGTACCGGTTCTTGGACGAGTCCCAGTAGATGGAGTCTTCGCCCTGTCCGCGGCGCTTGACTTGCGTCACAGGCCGAGCCTACTCCACTGGCTCCCCGTATGGCTCCCCGCAGATGCAAATCAAGATCTCAATGTGGCCTCTACCTGGCTGGCGCGCCTGGCAGGATTCGAACCCGCGACCCGCTGCTTAGAAGGCAGCTGCTCTATCCGGCTGAGCTACAGGCGCCTACCGAACGTATTGTGCAGTATCCAGGTCACGCAGAGGACACGTCGCTGGATACGGCCGTGACCACCTCGGCGGCCGGAGCAGCGGCGAAATCCCGTCCGTGACGGGTGTCATGGGCGGGACGGGAGACTGCTCACTGGCAGGCCGCAACCGCGGAACCTAGCGTGAGAGCTGTCCCGAATAGTTGCCTGCCTGAGGAGGAGCCGTGACGGCGGTCAACTTGCTCATCGGAATCCTGGTCCTCGGCCTAGTGATCTACCGGCAGGTGATCCCGCGCCGGGTCAGGTCAAACCTGCGGATCATGCTCATCCTGGCGGTCGTCGGGCTGGTCCAGACCGTGCAGTACCTCCACGGGCGCCACATCGGCGCCACGATCGTCACCGCGATCATCGGCAGCCTGGTGCTCGCGGCGGCGTTCGGGCTGGCCCGCGCCCTGACCGTGCGGCTGTTCTTCAGGGATGGGCAGTGGTGGACCCGGGGCGGCTGGATCACCGCGATCTTGTGGATCGTCTCGCTTGCCGCGCACTTGAGGTTCGACTACCTGGTCGCCGGGCACGGCAGCGCCGGTATCAGCTTCGGCAACGCGACGATCCTGCTCTACCTTGCGGTTACCTTCACGGTGCAGCGCCTGGTTGTCATCGCACGCGCACAGCGCCGGGCGATTCCGGGCCAGAGCGAGGCAACCGGCCTGACCTGACCGGCCCCGCGCGGCGCCCAGCGTGGCTGGTGGTGTACCCCGGGCCTGGCGTTCGGCATGATGAAGGTGCACGAAGCGCAGGCCGGTGCTTCCCCGGCAACCTGGCGCCGCGCAGGGCCCGAGGAGGTCACCATGCACCAGCCGCCCATTCCGCATGTCGAGAGCACGGACTCGGAAATCGCGGGTCTGATCCACGCGGAGGCGCGCCGCCAGTTCGAGAAGATCCGGCTGATCCCATCGGAGAACTACGTGTCCGCCGCGGTGCTCGAAGCCTCGGGGTCCGTTCTGACCAACAAGTACTCGGAGGGGTACCCCGGGCGGCGGTACTACGAGGGCCAGCAGGTCATCGACCCGATCGAGGAACTGGCGGCGCGGCGCGCGGAGGTGCTGTTCGGTGTGGACCACGCCAACGTGCAGCCGTACTCGGGCTCGCCCGCCAACCTTGCCGTCTACCTGGCGTTCCTGCAGCCCGGCGAGACGGTGATGGGCATGGCGCTGCCGGCCGGCGGCCACCTCACCCACGGCTGGAGGGTGTCCGCCACCGGCAAGTGGTTCCGCGCCGTCCAGTACGGGGTCCGGGCCGATACCGGGCGCATCGACTTCGACGAGGTCCGCGACCTGGCGCTGGCGGAGCGGCCGAAGATCATTTTTTGCGGAGGTACGGCCATACCCCGGACGATCGATTTCCCGGTGTTCGCCGCGATCGCCGGTGAGGTGGGCGCGGTCCTGGTTGCGGACATCGCGCACATCGCGGGCTTGATCGCGGGCGGGGCACACCCGTCTCCGGTCGGCCACGCGCCGGTGATCACCACGACGACCCACAAGACCCTGCGCGGGCCGCGCGGGGCGATGATCATGTCCACGGCCGAGCATGCGCCGGCGCTGGACAAGGCGGTCTTCCCCGGGCTGCAGGGCGGCCCGCACAATCACACCACGGCCGCGATCGCCGTCGCGCTGCACGAAGCCGCGCGGCCGGAGTTCGCCGCGTACGCCCATCAGGTGGTGGCCAACGCGAAGGCACTGGCCGACGCCCTGGCGGCGCGGGGGTTCGACCTGGTGTCCGGCGGCACGGACAACCATCTGATCCTGATGGACCTGACGCCGAAGGGCATCCCCGGCAAGCCGGCCGCGAAGGCCCTGGACCGGGCTGGCCTTGAGACGAACTACAACACTGTGCCGTTCGACCCGCGTAAGCCGTTCGACCCGTCCGGGCTCCGGATCGGCACCCCGGCGATCACCACGCGCGGGCTGCGGGAGGAGCACATGGCGCAGGTCGCCGCCTGGATGGACGAGGCGGTCGGTGCCGCGCTCAAGGAGGACGAGCAGGTCATCGAGCGGATCGCGGGGGAGGTCAGGGACCTGCTCGCCGGGTTCCCGATGGACGGCTGGTCCGAGGCCTGAGCCCTCCAGGGGGCGAGCTATCACGTCGGCCACACCAGCTACACCGGCCGCTACAGTCACAGACGCCGCTGTGTCCGCCGCTCGCCCTGGGCAGCAGATCGTGAGCGCTGCTCTTCGGATGAGAGCGGTGCTCTGGTAGGATACTCGGGTGAACGCCGGGCGCACGGCGCGTGAGCGAGTCCGCGCCGAACTCGTCAGGGAGATCACCGAGATCGCCCGGCGGCAGCTTGCCACCGACGGCGCCGCCGGGCTGTCGCTGCGCGCGGTCGCGCGGGAGATGGGCATGGTCTCCTCGGCCATCTACCGCTACTTCCCGAGCCGGGACGACCTGCTCACCACGCTGATCATCGACGGGTACAACGCGGTCGGCGCGGCTGTGGAGAAGGCCGGCGCGGTGCCCGCACGGGAGGACTACGCCGGCCGGTGGCTCGCCGCCTGCTGTGCCGTGCGCGACTGGGCACTGGCCCATCCGCACGAGTACGCCTTGGTCTACGGCTCACCGGTGCCCGGATACCGGGCACCCGAGCGGACGATCGGGCCCGCGTCGCGGGCGGCGGCGGTGTTCGGGGCGATCATCGGTGATGCCTACCGGGCCGGTGCAGCCTCCCGGGGCGCCAGCACCGGTAGCACGGTTGGGCCCGAACGGGCCCGAGTCGCGGGGGACGCCGGGGCGGGCATTTATGGCGCAGTTGGGCCCGGGGGAGCCAGGGTGCCGGGGGCGGCGGTTTCGGCACCTGAGTCGTTCGCCCCGGATGCGGCACGGTTGCGAGACGCGATCCTTGACGGGGTACCCGATCACGTTGCCGCAACGGCCCTTATCGCCTGGTCGGGGCTGTTCGGCCTGGTGAGTTTCGAGTTGTTCGGACAGTTCGAGAACGTGGTCACCGACCGGGCCGCGTTCTTCGACTATGCGGCGGCATGCCTGGGCCGCCTGACCGGCGTGTCCGTCTGACCCGGCCCCGTCTGACCCGCCCCGGCTGACCCGGCCCCGTCTGACCCGGCCCCGGCTGACCCGGCCCCGGCTGACCCGGCCCCGGCTGATCGGCCGGCCTCGCTGAGCGGCCCGGCTGCATGACCCGGCCGAGCCCCGCCTTCCCGACCGGCCCGGCCGGGCGGCCGGCACCCCTTCGCGCCGCGCTCTGCGCTTGGGGCGTGCCCAAGAAAGCACGCCACGGCGTCCCTGTTACGACGGCCAGGTATCGCAAACCCGTTTAATCCGGGCGGGAAAGGGACCGGAACGCGGGAAATGTCATGCGGGTTGCGGAAAGGGGTATCACTTCGGGATGGAGGAGCTGTTGTGGGCACGCGGCCCGGGATGGGACGCCTTGGGCGGGTCACGTTCCACTGGCGGCGGTGGCGGGGAACGGGGACGTGCCGGGGCAATCCGGTCGCCACGGATGGCCGCCAGATCGGGGCAAGGCGGGACGCCAGATGCGGCAAACACACTGTTCAGGGCCTGTGTACCAGGGTACGGGGCGCCGGGGCGAGCGCCGCGGTACACGGCCGCACCGGCCTTTCGTGCCTTCTTTCCCACGGCCGGGCGGTCCCGGCCGGGCGGTGGGCGGAGCCCGCAGGCCGTAGCGCACAAAATTCGGGTAATTGACGCGAGAGTGGTTGTTCCGGCAGAAACACTGCCGTGGCAAAGCCGGTGCAAGCTGGCCAGAATCGGCAATGTATGCTGCTCCGGGATATTGAAGGGTTAGCAGCAATCATTGCTACTTACCACCTAAGTGAGGGGGATTACCTGAGCGTGCACCGGCCGCGTACTGCTTGACGTCACTGGCGACAGTTGCCCGCGGGCCCGGGGGAGCCTGCGGCCAGCGGTGGCGCCATGACCGCGAGGAAAGGCACAAACGGGGGGAGAGCCGATCATGGTCTTCGCGATCTTCTGGCACAAGCGAGCACTCGCCACGGGGGCGGTACTCGCTGCTACGACCCTGTCGGCCGCGGGCGCCGCCGCCGCGGCCGGCCAGCAGTCGCCGGGGGATCGTGGCGGCCGGGGGGCCATATCGGGCGCCCCGGCGACGCTGCGCCAGGTCAGTTACCTGGGGTACACCTTCGGTGTCCCATCGAACTGGCCAGTGATCAACCTGGCCGCCCACCCACACACCTGCGTGCGTTTCGACCGGCATGCCTTCTATGTAGGGCAGCCGGGCACCGGCCAGTCGTGCCCGAGTGGGCTGATCGGGTCCACGGAGGCGGTCCTCGTCGCGCCCGCCGGGACCGCCCCGGCCGGGAGCCAGCCGTCCCAGGCCACCGAGGACCCGGTCGCGCACCGGATCGCGGCCAGCGCGCCCGGGATCACCGTAACCGCCTCCTACCAGGCGGATCAGGCGCAAGTCCTGGCCATACTCAAGTCCGCCGGGCTGCCGCCGCCCGTCGCGCAGGACCCGGCCGACATCCGGCTGGGCAGCCTGAACGCCGGGCCGACCGTCGCGGCCAGCGCCACCAACAGCACCGGCCTGGGCTTCGACGCCTGCGCCGCGCCGTCGTCGAACGTCATGACCGCATGGCTGGCCCACTCCAGCTACCAGGCGATCGGCATCTACATCGGCGGCTCGGACCGCGCCTGCGCGCAGCCGAACCTGACCGCCGCCTGGGTGAGCCAGCAGGCGGCCGCCGGCTGGCACTTCATCCCGCTGTACGTCGGCCCGCAGGTGGCGTTCAAGGGCGAGGTCACCAACGCATCCAGCCAGGCGATCGCCGCCGCACAGGACGCCGCGGTGCAGGCCAGGACCCTGGGCTTCGGGCCCGGGACGCCGATCTACTACGACATGGAGGCCTACGCGCCGAACCGGAGCCGTGCCGCGCTGAACTTCTTCAGCGCGTGGACCACCGAACTGCACTCACTCGGCTATAAGTCCGCCATCTACAGCAGTTCCGACTCCGGCATCAGCGACCTGGCCAGCAACTACCCCAACACCGCCATGGCGATGCCGGACGTGATCTACGACGCGCTCTGGAACGGCATCGCCGACACCAACGACGCCAACGTCCCGGCCGGCGACTGGGCGAACCACCAGCGCGTCCACCAGTTCTCCGGCAACATCAACGAGCGCCACGGCGGCTACAAGATCAACATCGACCAGGACTACCTCGACGTCCAGCTCGGCGGCGGCAGCGGCGGTGGCGGTGGTGGTGGTGGCGGCGGCGGTGGTGGTGGCAACGGCCGGCCCACCCGGCAGGCCTCCCGGGCGGTGAGCACGACCGGCCGCGTGGTCGGCTCGTTCTACACCGGCGGCGACCGGGCCCTGTGGGCCACCGTCTACCAGCCAGGACGGAGCTGGTCCGCGCCGGTGAGCCTGGGCGGAACGCTGCAGGGGCAGCCGTCCGCGGTGACCACGGCCACCGGGATGATGGTCTTCTGGCGCGGCGCCCACGGCGGCAGGCTGCATTACGTGAGCGCCAGCGGCGGCAACTGGTCGGCGGTGCAGGAGCTGCAGATGGGTCCGCTGGGCACCGCGCCGCGGGCCGTGTCCACCGACAGTGGCAACGTCTACGTGTTCTGGCGCGGCGTGAACCCGCAACAGCTCTGGAGCGCCCACTACGCGCCGGCCAGCGGCTGGAGCGGCCCGACGTTGCTGGCCAGCGGGCTCGGCTCGCAGCCGTCGCCCGCCGTGTCCGGCGCGGAGACGGTCAACGTGTTCTGGCGGGGGACCGACGGGCAGCTGTGGGACATGTCCCGTGGCTTGAACCGTCCCTGGAGCGCACCGGCCGCGCTGCCCATGGGCCAGATCGGCGGCGCGCCGCACGCCACCGCGCAGCACAACGGCGAGATCGATGTGTTCTGGGGCGGGTCCACGCCGGGCAGCGTCTGGCACGGCACCTACAGCCCGGCCAACGGGTGGGACAGCCCGCAGCGCGCCGGTGGCGGCATGGACGGGCAGCTCATCGTGGTGGGCTCCACGCCCAGCACGGAGAGCGCGTTCTGGAAGGGCCGCGGCGGCAAGCTGTGGCGGTCCATCAGCCAGGGAGCCGGCTGGGGCCCGGCCGCCGCGATGCCACTGGGCGCCATCGGCACCAAGCTGGCTGCGGTCGGCCAGAGCAACGGCGTGGTCGACGTGTTCTGGCGCGGGTCGAACCACCACCTGTGGCACTCCCGCTTCTACCCGCAGACCTCGTCGTGGACCCGCCCGCACGACCTCGGGGGGAGCGTGCGCTGAGATCGCCCGTCCGCCGGCCGGGCCGCGTCCCCTGCCGGGCCGCGTGCCCGGCCGGGGAGCCCGCCAGCCGATACGCACGGCTCGCGGCGCGGGCGCCCTGGCAGACCGCGCGGGCGGCCCGCACCGGCCCGCACCGGCCGCACCAGCCCCCGGGGGCCCGCGCCGGCCCTCGCCCGGTGCCGGGGCCCGCGCGGCGCGCGGGGGCGGCCCGGGTGTCGTTTGCGGCTGGCCGGGGCGGGTAGCCTGGGCCGGGTACGGCCGGTACAGGGGCCGGCCCAGACGTCCGGCTTTGGCTGCGGCTTGCACGCAGCCGCGATAGCGTGGCCAGGATCAGCAGCCCGGAGGCCGCCCGCTTCCGCCACCGGGGTTCCACAAGCCAAGGCCGCCGGCCACCGAACGGCCGGCCTCCCGCAACGAGGATGCTGCATGACTTTCGGATCGGCCGGGATCGGCGCGGCTGTACAGCGCAGGCTCCAAACCACAGTCGGCAAAAGGTTCAGCAGGTTCATCGTGGTGGCGGCCGGGGGGGTCATCGCGAGCCAGGGCACGCTGACCGTTTGCCTGGGGCCCGTGGGCTGGACAGCCGGCCGTTCGGCGGTCGCAGCGTGGCTGGCCGGCGCGCTCGTGAGCTACGTCCTGTCGCGGTGGGCATTCGAGGCCAAGGGCAAGCCGCACCTGCTCAAGGAGACGCTGCCGTTCGGCATCGTGGCGGTGAGCGCCGGGGTGGTGCTGACGCTCACCACCAAGTGGGCCAACCAGCAGGCCCTCTCGATGGACCTGGGCCACGCCCAGCGGGTGCTGTTCGCCGACGCGGCCTACTTCGTGGCGAACTGCGTGACCTTCATGAGCCGGTTCCTGATCTTCCACTTCATCCTGTTCAAGGACCGCGGATCGAAGGTCGCGGAGCTGATGTCGGAACTGCCGGCCTCGGAACGGCCCGGCGCGTGGCGCCCGTCGGCCAACGGCGATCAGTCGGCCGCCCGGGACGGCGTCGTCGCCTCGGAGCCGTTCGCGGCCGCGGGCTCGGCGGGCGGGGTGAACGGCTCCTCCGCCTGGGCCGACAATGCGGCCGAGCGATCGCCCGGCTGGCGGTCGGCCCGGGACGACACGGTCCTGCCGGAGCCCGGCTCCCGGCGCTGACGCTCGCGCCACCAGGTGCCGAGCACGACGCCTGCGTACTTCAGCCCGTAGATGGCGTTGTGCCCCTTCTTGCTCTCGCCGACCTTGCGCTTGTGGATCGTGGCCGGCACCTCCGCCACCCGGAACCCGTGCGTGAGCACGGCGATGAGCAGCTCGGATGATTGGTACTGGGGCTGCTGCAGGCGCACCGCGCCGGTCACCTCGGCGCGCATGGCACGAAGGCCGAACGACGAGTCGGTGATCCGCTGCCCGGTCAGCAGGCTGATCATCACTGCGAAAACCCAGGTGCCCAGCCGGCGGACCAGGTCGTTGGTCTCCTGGCTGCCAAGCTTGCGCGACCCGGTGACGAAATCGGCGTCGCCGGCCACCACGGGCCCGAGCACCGCGTCCATCTCGGCCGGGTTGTACTGGCCATCGGCGTCCGTGGTGACGATGTACTGGGCGCCCCCCTCACGGGCCAGGCGGTAGCCGAGCCGCAGCGCCGCGCCCTGGCCACGGTTCACCGGCACGTCACAGACCAGCGCGCCGTGCGCGCTCGCCTCTTCGACGGTGCCGTCCTTCGAGCCGTCCGACACAACGATCGCCGCGGTGGCCAGCCCGCACAGCATGTTGGGCAGCGCGTCCACCACCGAGCCGACCACGCCTTCCTCGTTGTAGGCGGCGATGACGATGGCTACCGGGGGCAGCGCGGACGCCGCATCCCCGTTCTGGTCGCAGAACGCCGTCGCCGCGGCGTTGTCGGTCTCGGCGTCTTGACGGGTGCTGGTCACGGTGCAGCCTTTCCATCCGGGGCCTGCGCCCCTGTATGCGAGGCCGGCACCCCGTTTGCCGGCGCGAACTCTGGCCACACTGTGGCGATCCCCGACTTCAGGTCGTGCGCGGGGCGGTAGCCCAGGGCACGGGCGGCGGAGATGTCGACGATGACCGCCGGCATCTCGCCAGGTTTGGGCGCGACTTGCTCGACCGGGATGGGCGCGCCGGTGACGCTGCGCGCGGCGGTGATGATGTCGTTCACGGTGACGGACTCGCCGGCCCCGAGGATGATCGGGCCGGTGCTGCGGCTGCGCCAGGCCAGGAGCAGCCCGGACACGATGTCGTCCACGTGGATCAGGTCGCGGACCTGGGTGCCGTCCCCGTACACCTGCACCCCGTGGCCGTCGCGCGCCGCGCGCATCAGGCGCGGCACGAAGCTGTCCTTGTGCTGCATGCCCGGGCCGTAGACGTTGGAGAAACGCAACGCGCAGCCGGCGATCCCGTACGCGGCGGTATAGCAGCTCACCAGCATCTCCCCGGCCGCCTTTGTGGCCCCGTAGGGGGTCAGCGGGTGCAGCGGGGCCTGCTCGGTGATCACGTCCTTACCGACGTCACCGACCACGGCGTTGGTGGACGCCATGATAAAGCTGCGCACCCCGCGGGTCCGGGCAAGCTCCAGCAGCGTGGCGGTCGCGTGGACGTTGGTCTGGTACGTGCCTACCGGATCCTCAAGAGAGCGCAGGACTGACGTCACCGCGGCCAAGTGGAAGATGGTGTCCGTGCCCGGGCTGACGGCCCGGGCGGCGACGGACTCATCGCGCAGGTCACCGGCCACCGCGTGAACGCCCGGCTCCGCCGGCTCGCGCAGGTCCGCCACGGTGACCTCGGCGCCGGCGTCGAGCAGGGCCCGCACGAGCCGCCGCCCGATGAACCCGGAGCCGCCGGTCACCAGCACCTGGGAACGCTGTTCAGCCGTCATATGTTCTCCGTTCGCGGCAGCGACATCACCGTTGTGCCTCACCCGGTTCTACCGGGATCCGGCGGGCGGTGCGGCCCGGTCGGGCGAAGCGACCGGGTACGCCCCGGCCTTCGTGAGCCTGATGATCTCCGGAGCCCTTCCGTGGCCCTGTGTCATGGCGGGAATCTGGGCACTCAGGACCACCGAGTTCCCGCTGCCCCGCCCCGGCAGCCGGGCTCTGGCTGCCGCGCCGCGCGCCGCAGCGCCGGCTGCGGCTCAAAACGGCGCGTGGACAGTGTAGCCGCAGGCTGTCAGTGCTTTCCCAGGGACGCCGCGGTACCCCGCCCAGTCGGTACATAATGACCACAGCAGGTAACACGGCTACGCGGAAGGACGGTTGTCACTAAGAGTGACCCCGCGAGGTCAGTTACCGGGGGCGGATCTGGCGTGCAGCGATGTGATGTATACCACGGCCCTGGTGACCAGGGGTATCAGGATGACCGGTGGGGCAACGGCTGGTAGCGGATGATGGAAGGGCGATGACCGAGGGCCAGAGAGTGACGGCTGCCGCGGCGCGCGACTCGGGAGCGGGCGCGGGTGCGGGGCCGGTTGCCGACGCCCATCCCGCCCCGGCCGGTCCCGCTCCGGCGCCACCCGCGCCGGTGCCACCCGCGCCGGTGCCACCCGCGCCGGTGCCACCAGCGCCGGCTGCTCCTGCGCAGCCCGCGCCAGCTCAGGGCGCGCAAGCTCCGCCCGCGCAAGATAGGGACACGTCAGCTCGGGGCGCGCAGGCTCGAGGCGCGCAAGCCCAGCCCGCGCCGGCTCGGCCAGCGGCCCAGGGACGCCAGACGCATCTGCCACGGCACAGCCAGACCGCCCCGGCAACCGCGAACCCGCCGACGGCCCCAGCGCCACCGGAACCACGGCCGCGGCACGCGCACGAGCCCGCGCCCGGGCAGGCTGCACGGCAGGCCCAGGAGGCACCGCCCGGCCAGCGGCGAGCGCACGACCGGAAGCCCGCTCCCGGCGAAGGGCCCGTACAGGACCGGAAGCCCGCTCGCGGCGAAGGGCCCGTGCAGGACCGGAAGCCCGCTCCCGGTCAGAAGCCCGCTCACGGTCAGGGGCAGGCTGCGGATCAGGAGATCGAGCTGCACGTCCGCGTGGACGGCAGGCTGCTGGAGGCCGCCATCCTCGCGCTGCGCAAGCCCATCGTCGCGGCCTCGCTGCCGCTGGAAGCGCCCGGCGTGGACGAGGCGCGGCAGGAACGGCGCAAGCTGCTCAGCCAGATCGACGACTACCTGCTGCCGCGGCTGCGCGAGTCGGGCGCGCCGATCCTGGTCGCCCTGGTCGGGTCCACTGGGGCGGGCAAGTCGACGCTGGTGAACAGCATCGTCGGATCGCACGTCAGCATGACCGGCATCCGCCGGCCCACGACCAACAGCCCGGTGCTTGCCTGTCACCCCGACGACGTCGGCTGGTTCGCGGAGAACGTGTTCCTGCCCACCGTGCCGCGGGTTCGCCAGGAAGGGCTCGCCAGGTCCGGCAAGGACGGCCTGCTCGTGCTCGCGGCGAACGAGGGGATGCCCAAGGGCGTCGCGTTGCTCGATACCCCGGACATCGACTCCGTGGTGGAGGCGCACCGGGAATTCGCCCACCAGTTCCTGGACGCGTCCGACCTCTGGCTGTTCATGACGACGGCAACCCGTTATGCCGATGCGATGGTGTGGGAACTACTCCAGCACGCCAGGGACCGGGGTGCCGCCCTCGGGATCGTTCTGTCCCGTGTCCTTCCCGCCGCCGGAGCCGAGGTGGTCGCGCACTTCCACGCCATGCTGGAAGCGAACGGGCTGGGCGCCCACCAGCGCTTCGTCATACCGGAGACCTTCCTGACCGACGGCAAGCTGCCGCCCGAGATCTGCGCGCCGGTGCGAGAGTGGCTCGCGGACACCGCCAAGCAGCCCGATCGCCGGGTGGCCGTGCTCACCCACACCATGTCCGGAGTGCTCGATACCTTCCGCGCCCGGGTGCCCGCGCTGGCTGCCAAAGTGGAGGATCAAATCACCCTGCGGGCCGGGCTGTCCCGCGCGGTCGCCGGGGCGTATCAGGCGGGGCTCGAGGAGATCGACCGCAGGCTGCAGGACGGCTCGCTGATGAGCGGGGAAGTCCTCGCGCGCTGGCAGGACTTCGCCGGCGCCGGTGATCTGCTGCAGACCCTGCAGTCCAGGCGAGGGAACCGGCAGCGGCGGCACCGCACCCCGGCCAGGGCCCAGGCGCTGAAGGCCGCGGCGCGCACCGCGGTCGAGTCGCTGATCACCTCGGCCGCCGGCCGGGCGGCGGAGGAGTGCATGGCCCGCTGGCGGGAGCATCCGGCGGGCGCGGCCCTGCTCGAGCACATCGGCTCGGGCGGCGCTGTTGCGGCCTGGCAGTCGGAGTTCGCCGCCGAGGCGGGCCTGATCTTCGGCTGGGAGTCCGAGGAAACCGCCGCCAGGCGCGAAGGCCCTGGCGATCCCCAGGAGCGGATCGCGGCCCTGGGCAGGTCGTCGCCGGATTTGGCGACCCACGCCGCCCGCGCCGTCAGCGCGTGGCAGGACCAGGTGACCCGCCTGGTGCAGGCGGAGAACGTCACCAAACGGTCCATCGCCAGGGCCGTGTCCCTCGACAACGACTCGCTGGCCACCGTGCTCATCGTCAGCCTGTTCGGCTCCGGCGAGGACGACACGAGCACGGCCGCTATTCCGCGCCGCCTGCTCACGTCGCTGTTCGGGGCGGGACCGCTGCGGGACATCATGGCGCGGACCCGGGCCGACCTGCGGCACCGGATCACGCTGATCCTGGACGAGGAGATGCGCCGGTTCGCTGACGTAATCGACGCCGTCGGCACTCCGGATGCGGCCGCCAGCCTGCATCTGTACCAGGCGACATACGCCCTCGAGGTGGCGCGGTGACCGAGGCGGAGGCCCCCGCCGGGCCGGCCGCCCCGGCCGGGCACGCCGCCCACGGTGGGCCTGCCGCCCTCGGCGGGTCGAACCGCTGGGCCGGCGGGGTGTTTAGCGGCGGGACATACACGGGCGCGCCGCGCGGCGGGGTGAGCCTGTCCGAGCGGCTGAGTGCCCTGGCGCGGCTGGTCCAGATCGGCTCCGCCAGGGTGGGCCAGGACGGCTTCGATGCCGGCCTGCTGGCCGACGCCGACGCGCTGCTGGCACGGGCGGGGGAGCGGCTGCGCCTGTCGTCCCAGCACACGATCGCGGTGCTGGCCGGCGGGACGGGCAGCGGCAAGTCCTCGCTGTTCAACCAGCTCGCCGGGGCGCAGTTCTCCCCCGCCGGCGTGCTCCGCCCGGTGACCAGGGAGCCGCACGCCTGCGTCTGGGGCATGGAGGGGGCCGGGCCGTTGCTGGACTGGCTGGGCATCGCGCCGCGCCGGCGTTACGCCCGCTCCAGCGCGCTGGCGGAGGGCGAGCGTGCCCTGACCGGCCTGCTCCTTGTCGACCTGCCCGACCACGACTCGGTGCTGGCCGGCGGGTCCGCCGAGGTGAAGCGGCTGGTGGCCCAGGCGGACCTGATGGTGTGGGTGCTCGACCCGCAGAAGTACGCCGACGCGGCGGTGCACAGCCGGTACCTGGTGCCGATGGCCGGGCACGCCTCTGTTATCGCGGCCGCGCTGAACCAGGCCGACCTGCTGACCCCGGAGCAGGCCGAGGACTGCGTCGCCGACCTGCGCCGGCTGCTGGACGCCGAGGGGCTGCACGACGCAAGGGTGCTGGTGACCTCGGCCACGAGCGCAGCGGGGGTCGCCGACCTGCGCAACGCGCTGATCGAGACGGTGATCGCCAGGCAGGCGGCGCTGCGCCGGATCAGCGCGGACGTGGACGCCCTGGCGGCGCGGTTCGTGCCGTACGCGGGTGACGCGCAGGCGCGGGCGCGGGTGAGCCCGGCACCGCCGTGGGCCGCCCCGCCGTGGGCGACCGCACCAGAGTCGGGCGCTCCGAACGGGCCGGTTACCGGCGTGCCAGGCAACCACGATGGCGGCCCCGCGGCCGCCGTGCGCGAGCCGGCGGCCGACGGGGGCAGCGCCGCCGGCCAGGCCGGCGCGGCCGGTGCCGCAGCGCCCCCGGGCGAGGCGCCCCCGGGCGAGGCGCCCCCGGGCGAGGCGCCCCCGGGCGAGGCACCCCCGGAGGCGGGCGCGAGCGAGGCGGCCAAATCTGTCATCCCCGCGGCGGCCACAGAAAACCTCTCCGCCGCCTTCGCCGCGGCCGCCGGGGTGAACGGTGTGGGCCGGGCGCTGCAAAGCGCACGGGAACTCAAAGCCGTGGACTACGTGGGCTGGCCGGTGGCCTGGCTGGCCGATCGGGTGGCCCGCCGCGACCCGGTGCGCAAGATCCGGCTGGGCGCGCTCTGGGACGAACTGCGTGACGTGTCGGCGGGCGCGACCGGTGCGCAGCAGGCGGACATCAGCAACGCGATAACCGTGCTCGCCGACGAGGCGGGCCACGGGCTGCCCGCGCCCTGGCAGGCAAGCGTCCGCCGGGCCGCCAGGTCCAGGACCGCGGAAATCCCCGGCGCGCTGGGCACCGCCATCGCCGCATCGCTGCCCAAGGAGAACAGCGTGGCGCCGTGGTGGCGGGCGGCGGCCGCGTGGCAGGGACTGCTGCTCGGCGCCGCGGCGGTGGGCCTGGCGTGGATGGTGGCGATCATCATCCTCGGCGGGTTCGGGGCCGCCCCGCACGCCACGCTCCTGCTGCGTGACGTCGGCCTGCTGCCCTGGGTCGCGCTCATGGTGGCGGCGATCCTGCTGCTCGGCTGGCTGACCGCCAACGGCTGCATGGCGCTGGTCATCCGCGAGGCCGATCAGGAACGGGAACAGGCGCAGCAGCGGATGCGCGCCGGGATCGCCGAGGTCGCCCAGCAGTACGTGGCCGGGCCGGTGGAGCGGGAACTGCTGGAGTTCGCCAGGTTCCACGATGAGCTGACGGTCGCCCGGGCCGCGGCCTGAGGACTGCGCCCGCCCAGGGGAAGCAATCTCGCCCTTCTGAGGTTCATCTGTAATGATGTAATCTCAGCAACGGAGATGACACAGCACATGCCCCCGCTTGACGCGTACTCCCAGATCGTGACCGGGGTCGCGGCCGAACTCACCGGCAAGGTGGCCAGCCTGCGCGTGCCCCGGCAGGGCTCGGGGCGAGGCGGCGAGAGCCTCGGTTCCGCGGTCGTCTACACCAGCGATGGCTTCCTGCTGACGAACGCCCACGTTGTGGGCGGCGCGCAGTCGGGCACCGCCTCCTTCGGCGACGGAACCTCGGTGCCGTTCACCACGGTCGGCGCGGACCCGCTGTCCGACCTGGCGGTGGTGCGGGCCGCCGGGCCGACGCCCCCGCCCGCCAAGCTCGGCGAAGCCGACGAACTCGTCGTCGGCCAGCTTGTCGTGGCGGTCGGCAACCCGCTCGGGCTGGCCGGCTCGGTGACAGCGGGCGTGGTGAGCGCCCTGGGCCGGTCGCTGCCGACCCGCAGTGGCGGCGCGGCCCGGCTGATCGAGGACGTGATCCAGACCGACGCCGCGCTGAACCCGGGCAACTCCGGCGGCGCGCTCGCCGACAGCCAGGCCAGGGTGGTGGGGATCAACACGGCGGTCGCCGGCGTGGGCCTGGGCCTCGCGGTCCCGATCAACGCCACCTCCCGCAAGATCATCTCCACGCTGATGCAGGACGGCCGCGTGCGGCGCGCCTACCTCGGCCTGGTCAGCGCGCCCGCGCCGCTGCCCGCCCACCAGCAGAAACGCTGGGGCAGGGTCAACGGGCTGCGGGTGATGGAGGTCGTGCCCGGCGGCCCGGCGGCGCGCGCCGGCCTGCGCGCCGGTGACCTGCTGCTGACGGCCGCCGGCCACCCGGTGGAGAAGGCCCAGGACCTGCAGCGGCTCATGTTCGCCGAGGCGATCGGGCGCCCGCTGGCCATCACCGTGTTCCGCAACGGCGCCCTGGTTGACGTCATCGCCGAGCCGGCCGAACTCGTCGCCGCTTGACGGGCCGCCCGTTCCGCCGGGCCGTCCTGGCGCCGCCCGCCCACGCCCCCGACGCGTGCGCGTGACGCTGTGCCGTGACGCCGTGCCGCGACGCTGTGCCCCGACGCCGTGCCCGTGACGCTGTGCCCCGACGCCGTGCCCGCGACGCTGTGCCCCGACGCCGTGCCCGCGACGCTGTGCCCCGACGCCGTGCCCGCGACGCCGTGCCCGCGCCGCCGTGCCCGCGACGCTGTGCCCCGACGCCGTGCCCGCGACGCCGTGCCCGCGCCGCCGTGCGCGCGCCGCATGGCGGCGGCCGAGGTCAGCGCGCGGGCCGCCCCCAGCCCCCGGGCGCGGATTTTCTCACATAACGATGACGCCTCCGCAGGCTTATCCACAGGCGCCGGCCTGGTCGCGTGGCCATCCACAGAAGACCCATGCCCGGTGGCCCCCGAATCCCGGGCAGGCGAGCGTGGTGCTCAGCCGGCGGCAGTGCCAACGCCGCCGTCCCGGGACGGGCGCATGTCACGCACCGTCCCGGCCGCGACAGGGAGGACGAGAGATGATCCACGACGCACAGGTGAACCTGGCCGGGTACGTGGCCACGGAGCCCAGGTTCCGGAAGGTCGCCGGCGACATCTCGTCGGCGAAGCTGCGGGTCGCCTACACCGCGCGCCGGCGCGACAAGGAGACGGGGGAGTGGGGGGACGGGCCCACATCGTTCGTGACCATCCAGTGCTGGCGGACACTCGCCGACAACGTGGCCGTGTCCGTGCACAAGGGAGAGCCGGTGCTGGTCATGGGGCGCCTGCAGGTCCGGCGCTATCAGGACCCGGAGGGCAGCCCGAGGACCGCGGTGGAGATCGAGGCGACGTCCGTCGGCCACGACCTGGCCCGCGGCGTGGCCCAGTTCTCCCGGACCCGATGGCCGTCGCCGGCGACGGCGGACGAGGCCGAGGCTCTTGCGGGCGCGCCCGGGCACGGAGATGGTGCCGAACCCGCGGGCGGGCTGACCGCGGGGGCCCAGCCGGCCACGGGCGGCGGCGCACCGGACGGGAACGGGGTGATCGACGAGCGCGCCGTGGCCGAGTTCGCCAGGGAGCTCAGCGAGTCCCTCGGCGCGAGCGCCGCGGCGGACCCGGGCACCGGCGCCGGCGCCGGCGACAGCGAAGACGCGGGGGCGGACGCGGAGGTGAGCGTACCCGCCTGAGAACCGCCGTGCTGGCCGGCGCCGCCGGCCCGGGGTGAGCGTGCAGCGGGGGCTCCGGTTCGTCCGATCCGGGTAGCCGGAGCCCCTACCCTGGAGGCATGCCCGAGTTCATCTACCAGATGCGCGCTGTCCGGAAGGCGCACGGCGACAAGGTCGTCCTGGACGGCGTCACGCTGGCGTTCCTGCCTGGTGCGAAGATCGGCGTCGTGGGGCCCAACGGCATGGGGAAGTCGACCCTGCTGCGGATGATGGCAGGCGTGGAACAGCCGTCGAACGGGGAGGCACGGCTGATGCCCGGCTTCACGGCCGGGCTGCTGGCCCAGGAGCCCCAGCTGGACGAGAGCCTCAACGTGCTCGGCAACGTCGAGAAGGGCGTCGCCGACGTCAAGGCGCTGCTGGAGGAGTACAACCGGGTCGCCGAGAAGATGGCGACCGACTACTCCGACGAACTGCTCGCCGAGATGGGCAGGCTCCAGGAGCAGCTCGACCACCGCGACGCCTGGGATCTGGACAGCCAGGTCGAGCAGGCCATGGACGCGCTGCGGTGCCCGCCGCCGGACGCGGAGGTGAGCGTGCTGTCCGGCGGGGAGCGGCGCCGGGTCGCGCTCTGCGCGCTGCTGCTGGCACAGCCCGACCTGCTGTTGCTGGACGAGCCGACCAACCACCTCGACGCCGAAAGCGTGCTCTGGCTGGAGCAGCACCTGGAGAAGTACGCGGGCACCGTGGTGGCGGTTACCCACGACCGCTACTTCCTGGACAACGTGGCGCAGTGGATCCTCGAACTGGACCGTGGCCACGCCTACCCCTACGAGGGCAACTACTCGACCTACCTGGAGACGAAGGCCGCCCGGCTCAAGGTCGAGGGGCAGAAGGACGCCAAGCGCCGCAAGCTGCTCGAAGACGAGCTGGAGTGGGTCCGGTCGAACCCGCGGGCGCGCCAGGCCAAGAGCCGGGCCAGGCTGCAGCGCTACGAGGAGATGGCGGCCCAGGCGGACGCCCGGCGCAAGGTCGACTTCGAGGAGATCCAGATCCCGCCCGGCCCCAGGCTCGGCCGGCAGGTCGTGGAGACGCGGGGGCTGACCAAGGGCTTCGGCGACCGGCTGCTGATCGAGGAACTGAGCTTCTCCCTGCCGCAGGGCGGAATCGTCGGCGTCATCGGCCCGAACGGTGTCGGCAAGACCACGCTGATGAAGATGATCATCGGGGACGAGCGGCCAGACTCGGGCGTGATCACGGTCGGCGACACCGTGCAGATCTCCTACGTCGACCAGAACAGGTCACGCCTCGACCCGGACAGGAACGTCTGGGAGGTGATCTCCGACGGCGAGACCTACATCCGGGCCGGCAAGACCGAGATCCCCAGCCGCGCCTACGTGGCGGCGTTCGGGTTCAAGGGTTCGGACCAGCAAAAGCCGGCCGGGGTGCTGTCCGGCGGTGAGCGCAACCGGGTCAACCTCGCGCTCACCCTGAAGCAGGGCGGCAACCTGCTGCTGCTGGACGAGCCCACCAACGACCTCGACGTGGAGACGCTGTCCTCGCTGGAGAACGCGCTGCTCGACTTCCCCGGCTGCGCGGTGATCACCAGCCACGACCGGTGGTTCCTGGACCGGGTCGCCACCCACATCCTGGCCTGGGAGGGTGGCGCGTCGTGGTTCTGGTTCGAGGGCAACTTCGAGGGCTACGAGAAGAACAAGGTCGAGCGCCTCGGTGCCGAAGCGGCCCGGCCGCACCGCGTCACCTACCGCAAGCTCACCCGCGGATAGCGCCGGCCAGGCGGCTGGCGAAGTTCGCCCGCCGGTTGCTGCCGCGTTACCCGGGCCGGGTTCGGGGCGCGGGCGTCGCGCCGCACGCCCGCGCTTTCCCCCGGCGCGCCCGGCTGGCCCCGGCAACGGCCGCAAAATATCCGTCACCTGACAGATGTCTCGCGATGCAACTTTCATAAGTATTTGTCCTGCAACTGCACGAGACAGTTTTACCCGAATCTCCGGGCGCACCGCGATTCGCTCCCGGGATGACGGAACAGGCAGGACGGGAACACCGATGGACGTGAATGCGCCCCGCATGCCCGCGGGCGGCAGCCCCGCCTCAGGCGGGGGACAGGCCGAGGTCGGGGCCGCCGGCCTCGCGGGGGCGGTTGACCAGGCTGTGCGCGGCCATGACCAGGTAGTCCCACAACTGGGAGTCCAGCCCCGGATCGAGTCCCAGCTCGTCCAGGGCGGCGCGCATGTGGCGCAGCCACGCGTCCCGCTCGGCCTCCCCGATCGAGAACCGCGCGTGCCGCATCCGCAGCCTCGGATGGCCGCGCAGCTCGTCGTAGGTGCGCGGGCCGCCCCAGTACTGGATCAGGAACAGGCGGAGGTGCTCCTCGGCCGGCCCCAGATCTTTGCTCGGGTACACCGGCCGCAGCTCAGGATCGGCGGCCACGCGCTGGTAGAACGCGTGCACCAGGCGGCGGAAGGTCTCTTCGCCGCCCGCCGCCTCGTAGAAGCTGACCGGTTCTGCCGTCATGTCCATAGCTGGCGTCCAGGGTATTCGGCGCCGGTGCCCGCCGGGCGCCGGGAACGCGGAGCGGCCCGTGCGCCGGCGACCGCGGTTATCCGGCTCCCGCGCCCACAGTTACTAAGCGTGATAGTTACCAGACGGACACACTTTTGCTCTAGCATTGCAGCCCCGCCGGTCCTATATGCAGCATGCACTAAGGTTTTGTGGCTTCTGTGCATGTAGCACACCCACCAGCGCAATGTCGATTTCACAGATTCTGATTCTCGCTGAGCGACTCTCAAGTTACATTGAGTCGGTATCACCCGGCCGGGGGACGGGCCAGCGCCTAACGAGAGGGGCCCGGGATGTTGCAAGGCGCCGACGAGCTCTCAGCTGCTGACGAGCACACCGACCGGACGGACCTGCCCGCGCAGCCGCCCGGGCCATCGTCACCCTCGGTGGCGTCATCCCCCGAGTGGCCATCACCGGCACCATCATGCCCTGTCCCGGTCCCGGAGGCGGCCGATCTGGTCGCCCGGCTGGCCGGCGGGGAGGCGCGCCAGGAGTTCGTGGTCGCGCGGGAGATCCGCGCCGCCGGGATGGTCGGCGGGCTGAACACCGCCGAGATCGCGGCGGAGATCCACGACCGGTGCGCGCCACTGGCCGCGACCAGCCGGATCCGCGCCTACCGCCTGGCGCTTGGGGTCTCGCTCGCCGACGTGGTCGCGCAGATCCGCGCCTGGTATGCCAGCGAGGGCCGGCCGGCCCCGCGGTTCAGCGAGACGCTGCTGTCGGCGTACGAGAGCGGGCAGAAGCGCCCCGGCCCGGAGTACCTGCACTACCTGTGCGCGGTGTACCGGGCCGAGCCGTCCGACCTGGGGTACCCCGGCCAGTGCTTCTGCGGCCGGCCGCACCGCGCCGGGCCGAGGGCCCGGTCCGCGGTCCAGCTGCCCGCGCAGTTCGCCGCCCCGTTGGGCGACGCCCATGACCGTGACGCCGCCGGCCCGCCGGAGGCCGCGTACCTGCGCGGCCGGGCGGTGCCCGGCGGCGCCCCGGTGCTCCTCCAGGACGAGGCCTTCGGTTTCCCGGCCGACCCGCGCGAGGCCGAGGACGACGACGACGTGCTGCGGCGGGCCCAGCTGCGCATCATCGCGGACGCGGCGGCCGGGGTGGACAGCCAGTTCCTCGGTGCCGTGGAGCGTATCCGGCGCCGGATGGATGACGCGCTGGTGGGCGGCACGGTCTCGGCCACGATGCTGGACCAGTGGGAGGAGACCACCGCTGACTACGGCATCCAGTATCTGACCGTTCCCCCGTTGCGGCTGCTCTGCGACGTGCTGTTGGACTTCGGCGACGTGCGCCGGATGTGTGAGCACCGGCAGCCGCTCGACTTCAGCGAGCGGTTGTGCCGGCTTGCGGCGCAGCTCGCCGGGCTGGCCGGCATGATCATGATCGACGTGGGCCACCAGCGGCTGGCCAGGTCCTTCTTCCGTACCGCGCGGACCGCCGGAGACGAGACCGGGGACCGCCAGCTCCGGGCCTGGATCGCGGTGCGCGAGGCGCTGGTCCCGCTGTACTACGGCGACCCGGCCGAGGCGGTCGCGCTGGCCAGGGCCGGGGCCGGCCTGGCCGGGCGGAACGTCTGCGTCGCCGCGGTGATGGCCCCGGTCATGGAGGCGCGGGCGCTCGCCAGGGTGGCCGCCCGGCGCGGCGGCACCGCCAGGCCGCAGGGCCTGCGGCGCGCCTCGGCGCTGCTCGACAGCGCGCACGAGGCGCTGGCCCGGTTGCCCGCCACCGACCGTGGCGACACCGCCTTCGGTTACACCGAGCGCCAGTTGCGGTTCCACGAGGGCGACACGCTGGTCACCCTGGCCCACCACCAGGGCGCGGAGAAGGCGCTCAAGCACGCCCTGCGGCTGTACTCGGCGGAAGAGGTCCTGGACCGCTCGCTGACCACGCTGGGCCTGGCCCGGTGCCGGCTGGAGGCCGATGAGCCGGAGGAGGCGCTCCGCCTGAGCCGGGAGACCCTGTTCGCCGTGCCGCGCGAGCACCGGTCCGAGATCATGGTGCGGGCGGCCCGGTCGCTGGGCGACTCCGTGGCCGGCCGGCACGGCGAGTTCCGGGCCGTGCGCGAGTACCGGGAAGCCCTGGCCACCGCTTGAAGAGGTCCGGGCCGGGCACCGAGGCGCAAGCGGGCACCGGCTGAGGGGGCCGCCGGGCCGGCGGCCCCCTCGCCACCGGCCCCGCAGCCCCGGACCCCCGCGCTCCCGTAACCCACGCGATCCGTAATCACAAAATAGAGTAAACCGGACATAGATGTGGCCGAATCTCACAACCCGTTACCGGCACGGCAGCCACACCGGGGCGAGGGGCGGCCGAGGGCGCTGCCGCGCGCCGACCTGCCGCACCGCCCGCAGCCGGTCTGCCGCGTTGCCCGCACCCCGGCGTGGGGATGGCCGGCAGGGACGGCGCGTTGGTTGCCGGGAATCGACCGGCAGCCGGCCGCCGGGGACGGCTGGGGTGAACCCGGGACGTGGCGGCGTCCCAGGTGTTAGAGCACCCGGGCCGCGCCCGTTAGGCTGTGCTTGGCATAGCACCCCAGGCGGGAGGCGGCGTGCGACGGGTATTGCTGCTCAACGTGACGTATGAACCGCTGACGACGGTGGGTCTGCGCCGTGCGGTGTGCCTGGTCCTGGGGGATAAAGCCGAGGTTGTGCACGATGATTCGGAGGGTGCTTTGTTGCGCTCCACCTCGCTCGTGCTCGCCATGCCCTCGGTCATCCGGCTGCGCCGCTATGTCCGGGTCCCGCACCGGAGCCGGATCCCGCTGACCCGGGGCGCGCTGATGCGCCGCGACAACTACCAGTGCGCCTACTGCAGCCACCGGGCCGAGACCATCGATCACGTGGTGCCGCGCAGCAGGGGCGGCGGGCACACCTGGGAGAACTGCGTCGCCTCGTGCATGCGGTGCAACCACAGCAAGGGTGACCGGCTGATCGAGGAACTCGGCTGGACGATGCGCTGTGCTCCCGCCGTGCCGCGCGGCCCGCACTGGCGGCTGATCGGCGCCATCCACGACGGCGACCCCCAGTGGGCCGCTTACCTGATAGAGCCCAGCGCCGCCTGACCCCGCCGCCGCCTCAGTCCCCCGCCCTCTCGGCCGCCGCCTCCCACTTCTGCTCGATCTTGCCGAAGTGCCAGATCGCCAGCGCGACGGCCCAGGTGAGCACGAACACCCCGACGATCACGAACCCGGCCTTGTTGATGTTGAACGTGCCCATGAAGTCCCAGAACCCGCCGCCGAGCCGGTACTCCTGCCCGATCAGGCCGAGGATCTCCACGGTGCCGATGAAGAAGGCGACGAACACCGACAGCCCGGTGATGGTCAGGTTGTAGTACACCTTGCGGATCGGGCGGGCGAACGCCCAGTCGTAGGCGAGGTTCATGAAGCACCCGTCGGCGGTGTCGAACAGGCACATGCCGGCCGCGAACAGGATCGGCAGCGACAAGATCGCGTAGAACGGCAGGCCGCTGACCACCGCCGAGCCGGCCAGCACCAGCAGCGCGACCTCGGTCGCGGTGTCGAACCCGAGCCCGAACAGGACGCCGATCGGGTAGATCTTCCAGGGGGCGTCCACGCGGCGCGCCAGCGGGCCGAGAACCCGGTTCATCAGGCCGCGCTTGGCGAGCTGCTCCTCGAGTTCCTCGTCGTCGTAGGCACCATTGCGCATCTCCCGGAAGACCTTGACGATGCCGGCCAGCACGATCACGTTGAGCACGGCGATGAGGTAGAGGAACGTGCCCGACACCCCGGTGCCGATGACCCCGGTCACGTCGTGCAACCCGGAGTGGCCGTCGCGTACCTGGCTGTCCAGCGCGCGGATGCCGAAGTTCAGCAGCACCGCGAGGGCGAACACGACCGAGGAGTGGCCCAGCGAGAAGAAGAACCCGACCGAGAGCGGCCGCTTGCCCTCGCCGACCAGCTTGCGGGTGGTGTTGTCGATGGCCGCGATGTGGTCGGCGTCGAACGCGTGCCGCATGCCCAGGGTGTAGGCGAGGAGCCCGGTGCCCAGCCCGAAGATCTCGGTCTTGCTGATGTGGTAGTGCCCGGACAGCGCCGCCGCCAGCATGCCCCAGCCGAGCACGTGCAGCACGACCACGGTCCCGGCCATGCCGCCCACCCGGCTCCACTCGCTGGGGGTCAGCGCCGCCCTGATGCGCCCGGCCCGGGCTTGCACAGTGGCCATGGGCCCGTCTACCCCCTCAACAGCAGTGGTTAGCAGCACTCTAGAGAAAGATGCAAATTACTCGCAATAGCAATAGGTACGTGGCTGGCCACGGCGGGCCGGGCGGGTGTTACGTTCACATTCAGGGGGGGCTGCCCGCATGAGCGCGTGCCCCGCGCCAGGGACCAGCGGCAGGAGAGCACCGCATGCAGCGTGACATCTTCAACAGCGAGCACAACGACTTCCGGGACATGGTCCGCGCCTTCATCGCCAAGGAGGTCACGCCCTACCACGAGAAGTGGGAGGCGGACCGGATGGTCTCCCGGGACGTGTGGCTGGCCGCCGGCCGTGCCGGGCTGCTCGGCATCGAGATCGAGGAGAAGTACGGCGGCGGCGGGGCGCGGGACTACCGCTACTACCTGATCCTCGACGAGGAGATGGCCAGGGCCGGCGCCACCGGCCCCGGCTTCGCCGTGCACAACGACATCAACGGCCCCTACTTCCAGCGCCTCGCCACGCCTGAGCAGTGCGAGCGGTGGCTGCCCGGCTACTGTTCCGGCGAGCTGATCACCGCCATCGCCATGACCGAGCCGGGCGCGGGCAGCGACCTGCAGGGGATGCGCACCACCGCGGTGCGCAACCGCGACCACTACGTGCTCAACGGGTCCAAGACGTTCATCACCAACGGCCAGCTCTGCGACCTGGTGATCGTCGCCGCGCGGACCGACCCGGACGCGGGTTACCGCGGGATCAGCCTGCTCGTGGTGGAGCGCGGCATGCCCGGCTTCGACCGCGGCCGCAACCTCGACAAGATCGGCATGCACGCCCAGGACACCTCGGAGCTGTTCTTCCACGACGTCGCCGTTCCCGCCGCGAACCTGCTCGGCGGGGAAGGCGGGGGGTTCGTGGCGCTCATGCAGAACCTGCCCAGGGAACGCCTCGCCATCGGTGCCACGGCCCTGGCCGGCGCCGAGGAGGTGTTCGCCACGACGCTTGCGTATTGCAAAGAAAGAGAGGCCTTCGGGAGGCCGATCGGAAAGTTCCAGCACAACCGGTTCGTGCTCGCCGAGATCGCGACCGAGGTCGCGGTGGCGCGGGCGTTCACCGACAAGGCCGTGCTGGAGCACAACGCGGGCAGGCTCTCGGTGGCGGACGCGGCGATGGTGAAGTGGTGGAACACCGAGCTGTGCAACCGCGTGGTGGACCGGTGCGTGCAGCTATACGGCGGGTACGGCTACATGCGGGAATTCCCGGTGGCCCGGGCGTTCACCGACAGCAGGGTACAGACGATCTTCGGCGGCACCACCGAGATCATGAAGGAGATCATCGGCCGCGGCCTCGGGCTCTGAAACTCGGGCCCGTATGACGGCCCGCCGCAGAAACGGCCGTACCCTGTCATAGAGCGCGGCCGAGCGCAGGACGGAGCACGCAGGTGGCAGAGGCGGATCGCGATCTGGTCATCCCCGAGGGCGGCTTCTGGCCCGCCCCGGAGATCCCGCAGCCGAACATCTATCCGATGGAATGGCGGGTGGAGACCGAGAAGCTCGCCGCCATCTACGAGAAGTCCAAGCGCGTCGCCTGGAACCCCGCCGAACTGCCGTGGGACGGGCTGCGCGCCGAGGACTTCACGCCCGAGCAGCGGCTCGGCATCATGTACTGGTTCGCCGTGCTGGCCAACTTCGACGCCTCCGGGCCGGCCGTGTTCGCCCGCGCCACCATCCACGCGTTCGAGCAGCACGAGGAGGACCCGGTCCGCAAGTGCTTCTTCTCGATCACCCGTGACGAGATGAACCACGAGGAGTGCTGCCAGCGCAGCATCGCCAGGCTGTGGCCGGGCGGGCCGCTGGACTGGCAGCCGGTCACCCCGCTGGAGCAGGCCGCGCACAACAACATCGGCTGGCTGTACCACAACGGCGGCCGGTACTGGAACGGCTACAACAAGGCGGTCGGCAAGTACTCGCTGCCCGTGCTGTTCACCAGCTTCATGATGGGGGAGATGGCCGCGTCCACGCTGTTCCGCGGCATGTCGTCGGGCACCACGCACCCGGTGTTCGCGGAGATGTTCAAGCGGATCGGCCGGGACGAGTCCCGCCACCTGCAGATCTGCATGACGATCCTGGAGAACGAGTGGCCGGGGCTCACCGAGGACGTCAAGGGACTGATCACGCGGCAGCTGCGCGCGGGGTTTGTGTTCCTGTCGATGATCCTCTGGGAGCCGCCGGAGGGGTTCTGGGAGCTGCCGCCGTACTTCATGGCTAACCACCGGGTCCTGATGAGCCACGCCCGCGAGGGCGGCCTCGGCGTGCTGTCCTACTCCGAGCAGGCGGAGAACTGGCGGGTGGCCATCGCCCGGGTCCGGGCGATCGTTACGAGGTGGGGCATCGCGTTCCCGGCCATCCCGGAACTCGACATCGAGGGCGTGGACGTCGCCGACGACATCGACCCCGAGGACATCATCCCCGTTTTCTGACATCCGGGGCACCGCAAGCGCACATTCTGTGAACCCATGGTAACGCCGCGGCGCCCATCTGCGATTCACGATGTAGACGCGGCCGACGTGGGTACCCCCGAGCTCACGTCGTCCGCGTCTTCGCGTGCTCAGCCGGGCACGCACCGGTAGTTTTCATCTATGACCGAGACTCAGCAGGCACCCGCGGGCCAGCCCGGCGGAGCGTCCCGGGACGGGGCGCCCTTCGGCCGGATGCTGACCGCGATGATCACGCCGTTCAGCGGCGACGGAGCACTCGACACCGACGGGGCCGCCCGCCTCGCCACCTACCTGGTCGACGACATGCGCAACGACGGCCTGGTCATCAGCGGGACCACCGGCGAGTCGCCGACCACCAGCGACGCCGAGAAGGACCGCCTGCTGCGCGCGGTCATCGAGGCGGTGGGCGACCGCGCCACGATCGTGGCCGGGGTCGGCACCAACGACACCGCGCACACCTGCGAGCTGGCCAGGCGGGCGGAACGGGCGGGCGCGGACGCGCTGCTGCTCGTCACGCCGTACTACAACAAGCCGCCGCAGGAAGGCCTGGTGGCCCACTTCACCGCGGCCGCGGACGCGGCCGGGCTGCCCTGCATGCTGTACGACATCCCCGGCCGGACCGGCACACCGATCAAGACCGAGACCCTGATCCGGCTGGCGCAGCACCCGCGGATCGTCGCGGTCAAGGACGCCAAGGGCGACTTCGGCGCGACCTCGCAGGTGATGCTGGCGAGCGGCCTGGCGTTCTACAGCGGGGACGACATCCTCAACCTGCCGTGGCTGTCAGTCGGCGCCGCCGGGTTCGTCAGCGTGGTCGGGCACGTGGTCGGCGACCGGCTGCACGAGATGATCGACGCCTACCGCGCGGGACGGCCCGGCGAGGCCAGGGACATCCATCTGGAGGTGCTGCCGGTCATCATCGGGATCATGACCCGCACCCAGGGCGCGATCATGGCAAAGGCGGCGCTCGGCATGCTCGGGCTGCCCGGCGGTGTCACCCGGCCGCCGCTGGTGGACGCCACGCCGGCGCAGCTGGAGCAGTTGCGCACCGACCTGGTGGCGGGCGGCGTGAAGCTGCCCGGGACCGCATGAGCGCCGGCCGGGCTGGCAGCGGGGCCACCAGGTGAGCCACCCGCACCCCGACCTCGGCCGGCCTCCCCGCCTGCCCCGTGGTGGCCTGCGCATCGTGGGCCTCGGCGGCCTGGGGGAGATCGGCCGGAACATGACCGTGTTCGAGCACGCCGGCCGCCTGCTGGTCGTGGACTGCGGCGTGCTGTTCCCCGAGCCCGACCAGCCCGGCGTGGACCTGATCCTGCCCGACTTCTCCAGCCTGGAGGGGCGTTACCACCTCATCGACGCGCTGGTGATCACCCACGCCCACGAGGACCACATCGGCGCCATCCCCTACCTGCTGCGGGCGCGTGCGGACATCCCGCTGGCCGGCTCGAAGCTGACCCTCGGCCTGATCAGCAGCAAGCTCGCCGAGCACCGGGTGACGCCGCGGACCGTCGAGGTCGGCGCCGGGACGCGGCGGTCGTTCGGCCCGTTCGACTGCGAGTTCCTGGCGGTGAACCACTCAATACCGGACGCGCTCGCGGTCGCCATCCGGACCAGCGCGGGCACGGTCCTGCACACCGGGGACTTCAAGATGGACCAGCTGCCGCTGGACGGGCGGCTGACCGACCTCGGCGGGATCGCGCGGCTCGGGGCCGAGGGCGTGGACCTGCTCATGTCGGACTCCACCAACGCGGAGGTCCCCGGGATCGTCACGCCCGAGCGCGACATCGCCCCGGTGCTGGCCGGTATCTTCGCCTCCGCCAGGCAGCGGATCATCGTGGCCTGCTTCGCCAGCCACGTGCACCGGGTCCAGCAGGTGCTCGACACCGCCGCCGCGCACGGGCGCAAGGTGGCGCTGGTGGGCCGGTCCATGGTGCGCAACATGGGAGTCGCCCGTGACCTGGGCTACCTGCGGATCCCCGTGGTGCCCGGCGGCCTGATGGTGGACCTCAAGGAGGCGGAGGACCTCCCGCCCGAGAAGATCGTGCTCATCTCCACCGGGTCGCAGGGCGAGCCGATGTCGGCGCTGTCGCGGATGGCCGGGCGCGACCACCCGATCCGGGTGGCCGCGGGCGACACGGTGATCCTGGCGTCCTCGCTGGTCCCCGGGAACGAGACCGCCGTGTACCGGGTGATCAACGCGCTGACCCGGTGGGGGGCCAAGGTCGTGCACCGGGGCAACGCGATGGTCCACGTCTCCGGGCACGCGTCCGAGGGCGAACTGCTCTACGTGCTGAACCTGGCCCGCCCGCGCAACTTCATGCCGGTGCACGGGGAATGGCGGCACCTGCGCGCGCATGCCCGGCTTGCGGCCCTGACCGGGGTGAGCGACGAGAACATCGTGATCGCAGAGAATGGCATGGTCGTCGACCTGGCCGACGGGAAGGCCTCGGTCACCGGCGCGGTGCCGAGCGGCTACGTGTACGTGGACGGCCTGTCGGTCGGCGAGGTGACGGAAACCTCGCTGAAGGACAGGCGCATCCTCGGCGACGAGGGGTTCGTGTCGATCGTCGTGGTCGTCGACTCGACCACGGGCAAGCTGTCCGCCCCGCCGGAGATCCACGCCCGGGGCTCCGGGATCGAGGAGGGGGCGTTCGGCGCGGTGATCCCGCTCATCGAGGAGGCGCTCGCGTCCGCCGCAGCCGAGGGGATCAACGACTCGCGCCAGCTCAGCCAGCTGGTGCGGCGGATCGTCGGCCGGTGGGTGAACGAGACCTACCGGCGCCGCCCCATGATCATCCCGGTGGTGGTGGACGTCTGAGCCGCCGCCGGGGACCGGTGGTGACCGGTTAAGCCCGTGGTGTCCGGTTAAGCCGGGCGCGAGCCGCGCGGCGTGTCTTTCGCCCGGATCCGGGGGCAGTAGTTAACGTGGTCATCATGGCGACCCGTGTCCCCAAGACAGGTGGGTCAAAGGGCGGTGTGTCGCAGGGCGGCACGCGCCCGCAGGGCAGGACGGCCTCGCGCCCCCGGCGCGCGGGCGCCCCGCCGCGTAGCCGGTTCACCGGCAACGCCAGGGGACCCAACCGGAGCAGGGGCCGGCCGGCGAAGGGCCGGGGCGGGAAGGCGCGCCGGCCGCAGCGGCCAGCGCCGGCGACCGATCCGTTCCTGATCCTGTTCGGGTGGATAGCCCGGGCCATCGCCGGGGTGTGGATGCTGGCCGCGCACGCGGTCGGCTTCGCCGCGCGGGCGCTCGGCCGCAGCGCCGCCGACCTGGACCCGATGCACCGCAGGGACGGCGTCGGCCTGGCCTTCCTCGGCGCGGCGGTGGTGGTCGCCGCCACAACCTGGTGGCACATGAGCAACGTCGCCGGCAAGCTGATGACCGGGGTGGTCCGCGGCGGGCTCGGCTCGATGGCCTGGGTGCTGCCGATCCTGCTCGCCCTGCTTGCCTGGCGCTACCTGCGGCATCCGGACCGGAACGCGCAGACCGCGCGGATCACCATCGGCGGGTCCGCGCTGACCGTGGGCGTGCTCGGCCTGGTGCATATCGCGCACGGCACGCCGTCCCCGGCCGACGGCGTGCGCGCGATGCGGGCGGCCGGGGGGTTCATCGGCTTCTTCGCCTCGGCCCCGCTGGTGGCCGCGGTGACACCGTGGGTCGCGGCCCCGCTGCTGGCGCTGGTCTGCGGCTTCGGCCTGCTGGTGATCACCGGCACGCCGCTGCACAAGGTGCCGGAACGCCTCGCCGGGCTGCGCGGCGCCGCGCCCGGGGACGGCGACGCGGACGCCGGGGACGCCAAGGCCACCTCTGGCCGCGCCGGGCGCAAGCGGCCCGCGGCCATCGAGGCTGGCGATCACAACAGGCCTTACGACACGCCGTTGCTAGGCGGCATCGTCGGCGCAGCGGGTGCGGGCGGGCGTGGGCGGAAGGGCCCCGTGCTGGAGGAACCGTCTCGACCCGCGGGCTCGGTCGCCGCGGAACTGGAGGGGGCCGGGGACACCGAGAGCCTGCTGGACGCGCTGGGCTTCGGGCCGCCGGGGGCGGGGCGCAGGCCCGGGCAGGGGGTGGTACCGGAGCACCTGGGGCCGGTCAAGCCCGAGCAGCTCACGCTCACCGGCGCCAGCGATGCGAGCTACACGCTGCCGCCCGCCGCGCTGCTGCGGCCGGGGACCGCGCCCAAGGCGCGGACCGGCGCCAACGATGCGATGGTGCGCGCCCTGACCGAGGTGCTCGACCAGTTCGACGTGGACGCGCGCGTCACCGGCTTCACCCGCGGGCCGACCGTGACCAGGTACGAGATCGAACTGGGCCCGGCGGTCAAGGTGGAGCGGGTCACCCAGCTCACCAGGAACATCGCCTACGCGGTGAAGAGCGCGGACGTGCGGATCGTCTCACCGATCCCGGGCAAGTCCGCGATCGGGGTGGAGATCCCCAACGCCGACCGGGAGATCGTCAGCCTCGGCGACGTGCTGCGCTCGCCGGTCGCGCTCGCCGACCACCATCCGATGGTGGTGGGCCTGGGCAAGGACGTCGAGGGCACCACGGTCATCGCCAACCTCGCGAAGATGCCTCATCTGCTGATCGGTGGCAGTACCGGATCCGGCAAAGCACTGGCTCTCGATACGCCGATCCCTATTCCCGACGGCTGGACAACGATGGGCGATGTGCGGGTGGGCGATCAGGTTTTCGATGAGAGCGGCCGCTCGTGCAGGGTGATTGGCGCCACCCCCGTGATGCACAACCGCCCGTGCTACGAGGTGGAGTTCTCCGACGGCACGGTCATCGTGGCTGACGCTGAGCACCTGTGGCGGACCAGCACGGCTGCAGGACGCAGACGGCAGCCCCCCCGCGGCGTTCCATATTGGCCCATGGCGGATGTCGCTGAGGTTGCCAGGCGAGCGAGCGAAGTGCTCGGCGAACCTGATCGACTAACTGGCACCGCCGAGGTAATCGCCGAGGTGGGCGATCAGTTCCGTCGTGTGATCTACCAAGTAGTTATGGGCCTTCCCAAGGAAGGGCGCGTCATCCGGCCGAAATACCGCCGGGCTGGGCGCGAGATCGGTTTCTGGGCACAGGCATATTCCCGTCATCTCCTCTACAAGTCGCTTGCGGAGCGAGTCTCTGCTCCCGCGAATAGCGGCCGGATACGCGAGATCGACAACGCACCTGTCACCACCGCCGAGATCGCGGCAACGCTTCGTTCTGGCCACCGGGTCAATCATTCGGTCAAGCTGTGTCGGCCGCTGGAATGCCCAGGCCTCGTCCTGCCGGTAGCCCCGTACACGCTTGGCGCATGGCTTGGCGACGGGGATAGCGAGGGCCCGCGTATCACCTGTGCCGATCAAGAGATCATCGACTCGATCCGCGCCGATGGCTACACCGTCGTCAAAAATGGCGCTCTGCTGCGATATGGCATCAGTGAACCGTCGATCGAACTGAACCGGCGCCATTCGAATGGCTTCAAGACGCACCTGCGCAGGCTGGGCGTTCTAGCCGACAAGCACATCCCAGACATCTACCTCCGCGCTTCCGTTGCTCAGCGCCGTGCGCTGCTAGCTGGACTACTCGACACGGACGGCTACTGCGGGCGTCGCGGAGAAGTGACATTCACGGTCACGAACGAGCGGCTTGCGCGCGGTGCCCTGGACCTTGTTCTTGGGCTTGGTTACAAGGCTGCGCTGCGAGCAAAACCCTGCCCTGGCCGCAGGCAGGCCACCTCCACGGCGTACACGGTTGCTTTCATGCCGTATGAGCCAGTTTTCCGGGTGAGGCGCAAGCTATCCCGGCAGACGGCGATCAAGACGGCGAGCCCGGCCAGGCAGCGATACATAACCGACGTGCGCCCCATCGCCTCGGTCCCGGTGCGCTGTATCGAAGTCAGCAGCCCCAGCCGTCTTTACCTGGCGAGCCGTTCGTACATTCCCACACACAACTCCACCTGCGTGAATAGCCTGATTACGTCGATTTTGCTGCGGGCCACCCCGGACGACGTGCGGATGGTCCTGATCGACCCCAAGCGGGTGGAGCTGTCGCACTACCAGGGCATCCCGCACCTGATCACGCCGATCATCACCAGCCCGAAGAAGGCCGCCGAGGCGCTCGGCTGGGTGGTCGGCGAGATGGACCGGCGCTACGACGACCTGGCCGCGTCCGGGTTCCGGCACATCGACGACTTCAACAAGGCGGTGCGGGCGGGCAAGCTCACCGCGCCGCCGGGCAGCGAGCGCACCTTCCTGCCCTACCCTTACCTGCTGGTGATCGTGGACGAACTCGCCGACCTCATGATGATCGCGCCCCGCGACGTGGAAGACGCCGTGGTCCGCATCACGCAGCTCGCCCGGGCGGCCGGCATCCACCTGGTGCTCGCCACCCAGCGCCCGTCGGTGGACGTGGTGACCGGGCTGATCAAGGCCAACGTGCCGTCCCGGCTGGCCTTCGCCGCCGCCAGCGCCACCGACAGCCGGGTCATCCTGGACCAGATCGGCGCGGAGAAGCTCATCGGCCAGGGCGACTCGCTGTTCCTGCCGATGGGCGCGAGCAAGCCGCTGCGGCTGCAGAACGCGTTCGTCTCGGAGAAGGAGATCCGGGAGATCGTCGCCCACTGCCGCAAGCAGGCGCAGCCGGTCTACCGGGAGGACGTCGAGGCCGCCGAGGGCAGGCCCCGCGAGATCGACGCCGACATCGGCGACGACCTCGACCTGCTCGTCCAGGCCGCCGAACTGGTGGTCAGCACCCAGTTCGGGTCCACCTCGATGCTCCAGCGCAAGCTGCGGGTGGGTTTCGCCAAGGCCGGCCGGCTCATGGACCTGCTCGAGAGCCGGGGCATCGTCGGGCCGAGCGAGGGTTCCAAGGCGCGGGACGTGCTGGTGATCCCGGACGACTTGCCCGGTTTGCTGGCATCTCTGCGGGGCGGATCGGGCGACTGAGGCACCCGGTGTCCGCGTCTTGGATCGCGGGCATGTCTACACTTGGTGACGGCTCCCGCACACCAGGAGCGCAGGCATTTCGGACACTGCGCCGCGGCCCCGGCGGCCCGCAGTGCTAGCAATCAGTGGAGGCGCCGCGTGAGCGTTGGTGATGCCCTGGCGCAGGCGCGCAGCCAGGCCGGTCTCACCATTACGCAGGTCAGCCAGCGGACCTGCATCCGGGAGACGATCATCCGCGGGATCGAGCGCGGCGATTTCTCGGCCTGCGGCGGCGACTTCTACGCACGGGGGCATATCCGCAGCATCGCGCGGGTGGTCGGGCTCGACCCCGAGGAACTGGTCCGCGAGTACGACGCGGTCCACGGCGCGCCGCATGCGATCACCGCCGCCGACGTGTTCGAGCCCTCGACCCCGATCCGGCTGAAGGAACGGCGCTCCGCGAACTGGAGCGTGGTGCTGGTCATCGTCCTGGCCGTGGTGCTCGGCTACGGGGCGTACCGGCTGTTCGATCACGGGTCCCCGTCCCGGCCGGTCGCCGCCTCCGGGACGCGCGCCAAGGCGTCCACGTCACCGTCCAGCACGCCGTCACCGGCCCCGGCCACCACGCAGCACAGCCACCGGCTGGTGATCCGGCTCACCGCCATCCAGGACTGCTGGGTCGAGTTCACCAAGCCGCACGGCCAGTTGCTGTTCCAGACGTACGTGACCGGAGGTAGCACCCGTACCTGGCACTTCAGGCACGCGGTGAGCATGCAGATCGGCAACCCCGGCGGGATCATGCTCACGGTCAACGGCAAGGACCTGGGCCATCCCGGTACCTACGGACAGCCCGTGACGCTCAACTTCGGCCCCGGCCAGAAGCTGCCGCAAACCACCACCGGGTAGAGAGCGGCCGGCCGGCCCACGGGCGCGGTTACCGTAGTCTTCCGGGTGTGCCTTCGACTGATGCATCCGGTCCCGGGCGGCGCACCGTCAGCCTGGTCACGCTCGGCTGCGCGCGCAACGAGGTGGACTCCGAGGAACTCGCGGGCCGGCTGGACGCCGCCGGCTGGACGCTGACCGGCCGGGACGAGGCCGCCGTGGTGCTGGTCAACACCTGCGCCTTCATCGAGGCGGCGAAGCAGGAGTCCATCGCCGAGCTGCTGGACGCGAGCGGTTCCGAGGCGAAGGTGGTGGCGGCGGGCTGCCTGGCCGAGCGGTACGGCTCCGAGCTCGCCGAGGCCCTGCCTGAGGCACAGGTGCTGGGCTTCGACGACTACACCGACATCGGCGGCCGGCTTGACGCGGTGCTGGCGGGCGAGCGCCGGCCAGCGCACGAGCCCAGGGACCGGCGGCGGTTGCTCCCCATCGCCCCGGCCGGGCGGCGCGGGGCGGCCGCGGGGCACGTCCCCGGGCACGGTATCCGGGGCCCGGCGCCGGCCGCTCCCGGCTCGCTTTCCGGCGTGCCCGGCGTGCCCTCTGGCATTCCTGACGTGCCTCCCGGCGTTGCCCCGGCGTCCGGCCCGCGGGTGCTGCGGCGCCGCCTGGACGGCGGCCCGGTGGCCCCGCTCAAGATCGCTTCGGGCTGCGACCGGCGCTGCTCGTTCTGCGCGATACCTGCCTTCCGCGGGGCCTTCCTGTCCCGCCCGCCGGCCGACGTGATCGCCGAAGCGGAATGGCTGGCCGGCCAGGGAGTCCGCGAGCTGCTGCTGGTCAGCGAGAACTCCACGTCCTACGGCAAGGACCTGGGGAACGTGCGGCTGCTCGACGAACTGCTTCCCGCCCTGGCCGCGGTTCCGGGCATCACCCGGATCCGGGTCAGCTATCTGCAGCCCGCCGAACTACGCCCGGGGCTTGTCGGCGTGATGACCTCCACCACCGGTGTCGCGCCTTACTTCGACCTGTCGTTCCAGCACGCCAGCGGCCGGATACTGCGAGCGATGCGCAGGTTCGGCGACGGCCCGAGGTTCTGCGCGCTGCTCGACCAGATCCGGGAGCGGTGCCCGCAGGCCGGTATCCGGTCCAACTTCATCGTCGGTTTCCCCGGCGAAACGCCCGAAGATGTCGCGGAGCTCGAGCGGTTCCTCGGTGACGCCCGGCTGGATGCGATCGGCATCTTCGGCTACTCCGACGAGGATGGGACCGAAGCCGAGTCCCTGGACGGGCACGTGGACCCGGCAGAGGTCACCCGGCGGGCCGACGAGCTTTCCGACCTTGCCGAAGAACTCATGGCCCAGCGCGCCGCCGAGCGGTGCGGCGAGACCGTCGCCGTGCTCATCGAGGAGCGGCTGGAACCCGGCCGCTACCAGGGCCGGGCCGGGCATCAGGCGCCCGAGGTGGACGGGGTGACGGCGGTGCGGTCACCGGCGCCCCTGTCCGTCGGCGAGACCGTCAGTGCCGTGGTCGTCGGGTCCGAGGGGGTGGACCTGGTGGCCGAGGCCCTTCTCAGCGCCCCGGCCGGGGGGCTGAGCCAGGCAGGGATGCGGTGACCCGGCGGGGCGCCGGCCGCTGGATCCGGCGGGGCACCGGTGACCGCGGGCGCTGAGCCGCCGTCCCACGAGGCCGCGGCCACGCCGGTGGTGCCGGCCCAGCCAGGGCTCGTCAACCTGGCGAACGCGCTGACCGGGGCCCGCCTGGTGCTGGTCCCGGTCGTGGTGGCCTGCCTGGTCGCCGGCACCACCGCCTGGCGGGTGGCGGCGTTCGCCGCGTTCGCCACGGCGTCGGTCACCGACCTGCTGGACGGCCGCATCGCCCGGAGCCGGGGCCTGATCACCGACTTCGGCAAGATCGCCGACCCGATCGCCGACAAGGCGCTCACCGGCGCGGCGCTGGTCACCCTGTCCTACCTCGGCTGGCTGCCGTGGTGGGTGACCGTGGTGATCCTTGCCCGGGAGGTCGCCGTGACCGGGCTGCGATTCTGGGTCCTCCGGTACGGCGTGATCGCCGCGAGCCGGGGCGGGAAGCTCAAGACGCTCCTCCAGGTGCTGGCCATCTCGTTGTACATGCTGCCCTGGATCCCGCAGTGGCTGCGCGCCGGGGTGATGGCGGCGGCGGTCGTGGTGACCCTCGGCACCGGCGGCGACTACGTGATACGGGCCGCGCGCCTGCGCCGTCGGTCGGTCTCCCGGCAGGTCCGTCAGGCGCCGTGACGCTTGCCCGCGTCCCCCTGCCGTGACGCTTGGCCATCCCTGTTAGGCCGAAGTTACGTGGGTGCCCCATGTCAACATGACCGCTGACCTGGGCGTTCTGGCCAACGTGGGCAAACCTTCGTGTCTACATGGCCTGACCAGCGGAAACTGCGGCTGATGCTACCTGGTCGCAAGCTGACTGGATAGGGGATTTTAGTGGCCACTAAGAACTCAGCCGTTGGGGTGTTTCCCCAGCTCAGCTATCGATCGGGGCCTTCAGGCGACGTAACTTCGGGTTAGGCCGTGATGCTTCGCCCGGCCGTGACCCCTGCGTCACGCATGGCCGGGACGTACCTCGGTCATGCGCGCCGCGGCGCACCGCCGGGCGGCCGGCGCCACCGCGGGCCATGATGGTCCCGTGGCATCACCCGGCGAACTGGCGGCCCGGATCGTAACCGTGCTGACCGAGCGGAAGCAGACCCTCGCCACCGCAGAGTCCCTCACCGGCGGCCTGCTCGGCGCGGCCATCACCGCCATCCCAGGTGCGTCCAACGTGTACCGCGGCGGAGTCATCGCCTACGCCACCGAGCTCAAGGCTGTGCTCCTGGGCGTCCCCGCCGACCTGCTGGCCCGGCACGGCCCCGTGCACCCGGACGTGGCCGCGGCCATGGCGGCGGGTGTCCGTGACCGGCTCGGCGCCACTTGGGGCCTGGCCACGACCGGGGTGGCCGGCCCCGACCCGGCGGACGGGCATCCTCCTGGGACGGTGCATGTATCGGCGTGCGCCGGGGGAGCCGTGACGCGGAGTCTCGAACTGCCGGGCGGGCGGGACGAGGTCCGGCAGGAGACCGTCGGGGAGGTGTTGGGACTGCTGTGGAGCGTGCTACGGGAAGAAGGTCCCTGATTACAGCGTTACGTCATCAGCGAACACGGCTCCGCCTGCCCTCCCCGAGTGTCGGTGAGGCCAGGTACCGTTGGGACTGGGAGACTCACTTCACGAAGGGAGCGCGACATGGTCCTGCTTCGCCACTTGCTTGGTGACGCGCTCCGGCGGCTGCGCCTGCGCCAGGGTCGCACCCTCCGTGAGGTGTCCGCCGCCGCCCGGGTGTCCCTGGGCTACCTGTCCGAGGTCGAGCGCGGCCAGAAGGAGGCGTCCTCAGAGCTGCTCGCGGCGATCTGCGGTGCGCTGGAAACGCCGTTGTCCCAGGTCTTCCGCGAAGTCTCGGACAACTTCGCGCTGGCCGAACTGCAGAGCGAGCCGGTCCTGTCCGGCACCAGGGAGCCGTCGCTGCGGCCATCCGGGGACCCCGCGCTCGCGCCGCCCGTGGTGCGCTCGTTCGGCGGCCCCGTGCCGGTGGCGCTCAACCTGGCTGCCGCGCCCGATCTCGGCGACGGGGCCAAGCTCGGTGACGGCACCGAGCCGGTCATCGCCACGATCAAACTGCCCAGCGGCCACCAGGCCGGGTACGACGACGTGGCCCGCCGGATCCGCGACATCACCGACATGGTGCCGGTTTGAGGGCTGCCTGAGCCCGCTCGCTGGCCTTCGGCGTCAGGCCCACGCGCGGGGGTCGGTGGTCAGCTGGCGGACCCGGTTGGGGAGTTCGCCGGTGACGATGTGCTCCAGGGTTACCTCGTCGAGGATGGCGCGCTCGTTGGCGCGCAGGGCGATCCAGACGCTCTGCAGCGGCTCCGCGGCACCGATGTAGCCGAGGTTCTCCGGGCGTTCGCCGCGCACCCCGACAAGCTGGCCGTCCACCGCGCGGATGATGTCCGCCAGTGAGATCTCGTTGGCGGGCTTCGCCAGCCAGAACCCGCCCTCGGGTCCGCGCTGGCTGCGCACCAGCCCCGCCCTGCGCAGCTGGGTCAGGATCGCTTCGAGGAACTTCGCCGGGATGTGCTGCGCCCGGGCCAACTGCTCGGCCGTGGTGTGATCGCCGGTGGCGGCGGCCAGTTCCACGGCTGCACGCAGAGCGTAATCAGCACGGGCGGACAACCTCATGCTCAGCATTATGGCCCTTATGGCGGGGTGGATGGTGCACTGGGCGATCAGGCACGCCGCCGGCGGGTGCCCGGCGAGGGTCGGATAGCGTGGTCAAAGTGACCTTCCGTGACCAGAATGCGGTGGCTGATCCCGATCCCGGGCCGGGCGTGTTCCCGCTGGGTGCGGCCATCACGCTGACGGACCTCGACCACGACCCGCACCCCTGGCTGGCCCGCCTGCGCGGCGCCGAACCGGTTTCCTGGCTGCCCGCCCTGCACGGCTGGCTGGTCACCCGGCACGACCTCGCGGCCGCGGTGATGCGGGACAGCGCCGCGTTCACGGTGGACGACCCGAGGTTCTCCACGGCCCGGGTCGTCGGGCCGAGCATGCTCTCCCTGGACGGCACCGCACACGGCCATCACCGCGCCCCGTTCACCAAGGGCTTCGGCCGTGGCGAGATCCACGCCCGGCTGGCCGGGTTCGTGGCGGGCGAGGCCGATCGCCTGGTCGCGGCCATGCGGCCCGGCGGTACCTCGGACGTGCGGCGGAGCCTGGCCGGCCCACTGGCCGTGGCGGTCGTCTCCGAGACCCTCGGCCTCAAAGACGCCGACCCCGCCACCGTGCTCGGGTGGTACGCCGCGATCGTGGCGTCGGTGTCCGCCCTGACCGGTGAGCGCGGCGCCCCGGACGAGAACGCACAGCGGGACCAGGCCATCGCGGCGGGCGCCGAGGCGTTCGGAGCGCTCGGCGCCCGGCTCACCACGGTGATCGGATCCACGGACGGCTCGCTGCTGGCGGCCGCGGCAGGCGCCGGCCAGACCGGCCGGGCGCAGCCCGGCACCGGCGGCGCCGCGGCGGGCGCGCAGGGCGGCGCCGCCGGGACGGGGCTGACCACCTCCGAGGTCATCTCCAACGCGGCAGTGATCATGTTCGGCGGCATCGAGACCACCGAGGGCATGATCAGCAACGTCATCCTCCACCTGCTCAGCGACCCAAGCCAGCTCACGCAGGTCCGCGAGGACCCGGACCTGGTGCCGGGCGCGGTGGAGGAATCCCTGCGGCTGGAGCCCGCGGCCGCGGTGGTGGACCGTTACGCCACCCGCAACGTCACGCTCGGTGGTGCTCGCATCCGCGCAGGTGACCTGGTCACGGTTTCCCTGGCGGGCGCGGGCCGGGATCCCGCGGTGTTCCCGGACCCCAACAGGTTCGACGTGCGGCGGCCCAACTCCCGGCTGAACCTTGCCTTCGCCCACGGCCCGCACTTCTGCCTGGGCGCTCACCTGGCCAGGCTGGAGGCGCAGGCCGCGGTGCGCACCATGCTCACCCTGCCGGGGCTGCGCCTCGACCCGGCGTACCCGGCCGCGCCTCGCGGCCTGGTGTTCCGCAAGCCACCGTCGTTGCGCGTGCTCTGGGACGCCTGACGGTCGGTGGCGTGCCGCGCCCGCCCGGTCCGGCGATTTCGGGGCCGGGTCAGCCACGCAGGCGCAGGCCGCGGGGGGTGGGCCGGAACCCGGCGTCGGCCAGGGCCTGGGCCAGCGGCGTGTCGTACACGCCGGTCCCATCGGCCCGCTCCACGGTGAGGCGGCCCAGCGCGCCGCCGCGGACCGCCTCGGCCAGCCCAGCGGCCGCCGGGACGAGCACCTCGGGATCGCTGGTCCAGGAGAGCAGGGTCTTTCCGCCGCGCTCCACGTACAACACGAGCTTCCCGTCCGACAGCACGACCAGCGCGCCGGCCTTGCGGCCGGGCCGGTGTGCCCCGGGCACCTCGCCGGGGCGTGGCGGCCACGGCAGCGCCGAGCCAAACACGTTCGCCGGGTCCGCAGCCGCCAGCACGGTGATCGGCGGCCCGGCCCCCGCGCCACCGCCGGCCCCCGCGCCACCGCCGGCCCCCGCGCCACCGCCGGCCCGCGCGCCACCGCCGGTGCCCGCGCTCCCGGCGCGGTCGGCGGTCCCGGCACGCCCGGCGGCTCGGGTGCCACCGGCCCAGCCACCGCTGGCCCTGCCTGCGGCCCCCAAATCCCCGTCGTCCGCCGCCGGATCTCCGCCGCCCCGGTCCGCGCCTCCAGCCGCGGCGCGAGTGCCCGCCACCGCGGCCGGCCCGGCTTGCCCGCCGCCCCCGGGATTCTCCTCAGCCCAGACGGAGCCCTCCGGCCAGGCAGCACCCTCGGGCCAGGCAGCACCCCCACGGCGGGATCCCGCACCGCCCCGCGCCGGGCCGGCCGGCGGCGGCTGGCCGGGCCATCGCGGGCGCGTGTCCTCGCCGGGCGGCCCGGCCGCGGCGGCCTGTTGCGCAGCGGCGATCGCGCGCATCCGGTCCACCGCGCCGGGGAGGGCAAACTGCGCCGCGCCGAGTCCTTCCACGAAGTACCCGCGGCGGCACTGCCCGGTCTCCTCCATCGCCCGCAGCACGGGGTACAGCGCCCCGAACCCGCCAGGTATCCGCTCGGCCACCACCGAGCCGCGCGTGACGATGCCGTGCCGGTCCAGCAGCGCCTGCGCGATCGCGTGCGAGCGCCTCGTGGGGTCCGGATCGCGGTCGGGCAGGAGCGACCAGCGCCCGCTCACGGTCGGCGGGCCGGTCCTGGTCGGCACCACCGCCCGGCCGTAACCGCGGCGGCGGCCACCCATCCGGCCGCGCCCGGCCATCCGCAGGCCACCCGGGACCGCGCCTGGGCCGCCCAGCCCTCCGCCCGCCCCTGCGGCGCCCAGCCCTCCAGCGCCCGCCCCCGCAGCGCCCAGCCCTCCGGGGCCCAAAGCTCCCGCAGCCGGCCCGTGCCCCCCGGTCCCACCGTTGACCCCGGAACCCATGCCGTTGACGGGCCCCGGCGCCGAAGGAACCGCCTGCCGCCCCGGCGGCACCCCCTCGAAGACCGGCCGCCCGCTGCCGAGCACCGTGCGCAACGGTGCCAGCGTGTCGTTGGTCAGCCGCCCGGCCCAGACCAGGTCCCAGATCGCCGCCGTCACGGCGGTGTCGGACAGGCCGCGCCAGTCATGGTCCTTGAGCATCTCGGCGACCCGGTCGGCCAGCATGCGGAAGAACATGCCGCCGCCCCCCGCCAGCACCGCCAGGATCGCGTCGTGCACCGGCGTCATGGTGATCTCGGCGGGCGGCGGCAGCAGCAGCGGCGCCGCCTGCGCGGGCGCCAGCACCACCCAGCCATCCCCGCCCGGCAGCCCGCCCGCACCGGACCAGACGACCTCCCCGGCCGCGGTCAGCTCGTCGAGCACGGCGGGCTGGTAGCCGGGAACCCGGCCCGGCAGCACGAGGGTCTCCAGTGCCGAGGCGGGCAGGGCGGCCCCGGCGAGCTGATCGACGGCGTCGAAGACCGCGTCCGCGCTGGCCGGGCGCCAGCCCCGGGCCGCCCGGCCGGGCGCGCCGCGGCGCGGGGCCTCGGCGGGCTGGCCCGCGTTCTGCCAGGCGGGCAGGAACGCGGCCAGCGCCTCCGGCGGCGCGGGCTCGACCTCCTTGCGGAGCTTGGCCAGGCTGCGGCGGCGCAGCATGCGCAGCACCTCCGCGTCGCACCACTCGGTGCCGCGGCCGCCCGGCACGAACTCGCCCTCGATCACGCGGTGCTCCGCGGCGAGGCGGTGCAGCGTGCCGGTGATCACCGCCACGCCGAGGCCGTACCGCCTGGCCACCGCCTGCGCGGTGAACGGCGCGTGGCACCGCGCGTACCGGGCGACCAGGTCACCCAGCGGGTCGGGGACCGGCTCGGCGAACGCCACCGGTACCCCGGGGGGCAGCGGCACGCCGAGCGCGTCCCGCAGCCGGCCCGCGTCCTCGATCGCCGCCCACCGCGCCTCGCCGGCGATCCGCACCTCGATCGCACGCCGGGAGGCGTCCAGTTCCGCCAGCCAGGCCGGTGCCTGGGCCGGCTCCGCGCAGCGCTCGGCCACCTCCGCCTGCGACAGCGGCCCGACGACCCGGAGCAGGTCGGCCACCGCCTCCAGGCTGCGGCAGGCCCGCTCGGCGGTGAGCCGCTGCAGTTCGGCCTCCACCTGGGCGACGACGGAGGGGTCGAGCAGTTCCCGCAGATCGGCCTGGCCGAGCAGTTCGGCGAGCAGCGAGGAGTCCAGGGCCAGCGCCTGCGCCCGGCGCTCGGCGAGCGGTGAGTCGCCCTCGTACATGAACGCACCGACGTAGCTGAACAGCAGCGACTTGGCAAACGGCGACGGCGCCGGGGTCTCGACCTCGACCAGCCGGACCTTCCGGCTGGACAGGTCGCGCATCAGGCCCGCCAGGGCCGGCACGTCGAAGGTGTCCTGCAGGCATTCGCGAACCGTCTCGAGCACCACCGGGAACGTGCCGTACTTGGACGCCACGGCGAGCAGTTGCGCCGAGCGCTGCCGCTGCTGCCACAGCGGGGACCGGCGGCCGGGCCGGCGGCGCGGCAGCAGCAGCGCACGCGCCGCGCACTCGCGGAACCGGGACGCGAACAGAGCCGACCCGCCGAGTTCCGCGGTAACGAGCGGCTCCACCTCTTCGGCCGCCAGCTCGGCGATGCCGGCGGGCGGCGGCTCGTCGGTGTCCGGGACCCGCAGCACGATCCCGTCGTCGGTATGCAGCGCCTGCACGTCCATGCCCTCGTAGCGCTCCCGCAGCCGCGCCGCGATCGCCAGCGCCCACGGCGCGTGCACCCGCGCCCCGTACGGGCTGTGCAGCACCAGCCGCCAGTCACCCAGTTCGTCCCGGAACCGCTCCAGCACCAGCGTGCGATCATCGGGCAGGTAGCCGGTCGCCTCGCGCTGGCCCTCCAGGTACCTGATCAGGTTCTCCGCCGCAAGATCGTCCAATCCTGCATTACGCAGCCGCGTGGTGGCCTGGTCCCGGCCCGCTGCGGATATTTCCCGGCAGAACGCGCCCACCGCACGCCCCAGTTCCGCGGGGCGGCCCACCGTGTCGCCGTGCCAGAACGGGAGCCTGCCCGGCTGCCCGGGCGCGGGGGAGACGAGCACCTGGTCGGCGGTGATGTCCTCGATCCGCCAGGAACTGGCGCCGAGCACGAACACGTCGCCCACCCGGGACTCGTAGACCATCTCCTCATCGAGTTCGCCAACCCGGTGCGAGTTTCGGCCCTGGCGCTGGGGGCCGGCCAGGAACACGCCGAACAGCCCACGGTCCGGGATGGTGCCGCCGCTGGTGACCGCGAGCCGCTGCGCGCCGGGCCGGCCGCGCAAGGTGCCCGCGGTGCGGTCCCAGATCAGCCGCGGGCGCAGCTCGGCGAACTCCTCGCTCGGGTAGCGGCCCGCCAGCATGTCCAGCACCGCGTCGAGCACGCCCCTGGTCAGCCCGCTGAACGGGGCCGCCCGGCGGACCAGCCGTGCCACGTCCTCGACCTGCCAGTCGTCCATCGCCACCATCGCGACGATCTGCTGGGCGAGCACGTCGAGCGGGTTGCGCGGCGCCCGGAGTTCCTCGATCTCCCCATCGCGCATGCGCTGCACGACCACGGTCGCCTCGACCAGGTCGCCCGGGTACTTCGGGAAGATCACGCTCCGGGACACGTCTCCCACGCGGTGCCCCGCCCGCCCGGTGCGCTGCAGCCCGCTGGCCACCGACGGCGCGGACTCGACCTGGATGACGAGGTCCACCGCGCCCATGTCGATGCCGAGTTCCAGGCTGGAGGTGGCCACCACGGCGGGCAGCCGCCCGGCCTTCAGCGCCTCCTCGATCTGCGCCCGCTCCTGCCGGGACACCGAGCCGTGATGAGCGCGGGCCACCTCGGCCGGGGCACCCGCCGAGGCGCCCGACTGCGCCATGATCTGGGCCGGCATCCCGCCGGGAGCGGAACCCGGGCCCGGCCCGCCGGGCTCCGCCAGGCCGGCGGCGGCCTCACCGCGGGCCAGCGCCCGGTCCGCGGCGAGCTCGTTCAGCCTGCCGCAGAGCCGCTCCGCCAAGCGGCGCGAGTTGGCGAACACGATCGTCGACCGGTGCGCCTCGATCAGGTCGAGCACCCGCTCCTCGACGTGCGGCCAGATGGACCGCTGGCCCTGCGCGGCCTCGCTCGCGCCGGGTTCCCGCGGCCCGCTGTCACCGGGGGCACCGGGCGTGGCGGGCCGCAGGCTGGCGGGCGGCGGGTCCGGGTCGGTCATGTCCTCGACCGGGACGACGATCCGTAGCTCCATTTGCTTGACGTAGGGTGGCGCGGCGATCGTCACCGGCCGGGCGCCGCCGAGGAACGAGGCGACCTCCTCCGGTGGCCGAACGGTGGCCGACAGCCCAATCCGCTGCGCGAGCCTGGCGTGAGCCGGTTCGGCCTCCGCAGCGCCCGTCCGGGCCTGGGCGTCCTCGGCCGGTCGCGCACCCTCGCGCAGCGCGTCCAGCCGTTCCAGGGACAGGGCCAGGTGCGCCCCCCGTTTGTTGCCGGCCAGGGCGTGCACCTCGTCCACGATGACGGTGTCGACGCCGCGCAGCGAGTCGCGCGCCTTGGACGTGAGGATGAGGAACAGCGACTCCGGGGTGGTGATCAGGATGTCCGGCGGTTTGGTGGACAGCCGCCGCCGCTCGTCGGCGCCGGTATCGCCGGTGCGCACCGCCACCCGGATGTCCGGCTCGGGCAGCCCGCGGCGCTGGGCGACGTGGCGGATCCCCGTCAGCGGGGCGCGCAGGTTCCGCTCGATGTCCACGGCCAGGGCCTTCAGCGGGGAGATGTACAGCACCCGGCAGCGCAGCTTGGGGTCGGCCGGCGCCGGGCTGCCGGCCAGCCGGTCCAGCGCCCACAGGAACGCCGCCAGCGTCTTGCCGGACCCGGTGGGCGCGATCACGAGCGTGTTGTCGCCGCTCGCGATCGACGCCCAGGCGCCCGCCTGCGCCGCGGTCGGCTCGGCGAACGCGCCGGCGAACCATTCCCTGGTCAGCGCGCTGAACCCGGCCAACGGATCCGTGCCCGCGCCCGGTGCGGCGGCATCTGGCGTGCTGGCGCCGCCGGCCGCGCGCGCCTGAGGCGGCGCGGCGCTCCTGGCTGTGGTCTTGGCGGGCACCCCTCCATCCTGCCTTGCCCCACGGACAATTCCGTCCGCACGCGGGCCGTGATCATGGGCGATCCCCGCCCGTTGCGGGCGGTGCTGGTGCCGGCCGGGCCGCGGTGTCGGTTACCGCGGCGCCGTGCGCCGCGCTGCCGGGCAACCCCGCCCTCACGTGCACCGCCCGCCGATGCGGCAGTGTCCCTCAGCTGGCCGGGCAGACTGCCATGCCAGCACGACCTCGGGCGTCGCCACCGGGACGCGGGTCAGCCGGATACCGCCGGGCCGGGCCAGCCGCCGAAGGTGCGGACGGAGCCGGTGAGCCTGCCCCGGGCCGCGGGCGGAAAACTCAAGACCGGGTCACTAGCCGCCGAAGGTGCGGACGGAGCCGGTGAGCCTGCCCCGGGCCGCGGACGGAAAACTCAAGACCGGGTCACTAGCCGCCGAAGGTGCGGACGGAGCCGGTGAGCCTGCCCCGGGTGCCGCGGATCTCGCAGATGACCGTGTGTACGCCCGCCGCCCAGGCGCCCCGATTGGGATAGGCGTAGGTCTCGGCCAGGCCGGTGGTGGCCAGTTCCGGGTTCAGGTAGCCGCCGAGCCTGGCCTGGCAGCCCAGCCGGGCCTCGGTACCCAGGGCGGCGGTCCCCGGCCAGCGCTGGGTCGCCACGCGGAAGGTGCCGTAGATCTCCGCGTCGTGGGGCTGCGCGCACGGCAGCACATGAGCCCCGGCGATTCCGTTATGCATCGAATCAAAGCATTGGCCTGGCCGTAGCCGGAACACCGTGGCGCGAAGCGGGGGGGCGGCGGCGCCGGCCCGGTGCGGGCGGTGGACGAGCAGCGCCGCGGTCACCGCCGCGGCGGCGACGGCGACCGCGCAGGTGACGGCCAGCAGGGCGATGAGCAGGCGCTGCCCGCGCCGGCCCGGGACGCCGGGGGACGGGCCGGCCGGGGCCTGGCCGCCGTGACCGGCGGGGGCCTGGCCGGTTGGCGCGGCGGCCGGGTCGGGCGCGGCGGCCGTGGCGGGCGACGCGGCCTGGGCCTTGTCCTCCAGGCTGGTGGCCGCGCCCGTCTCCGGCGTCTCGATCATGACGGTCCCGTCCAAAGCTTCTGTCGGAGAAGCTTCCTGCGGTCTGTCGTACCCGGCCACGCATCAGACATTCGCGGACATTTCTTGCCAGGGCCTGTGCCGAGGCTGAAGCTCCGCTGAATGCCCAGGATGGCGGCGGGCTAGCTGACGGCGGGCCGGTGCGGCGGGGCCGTGCGGGCCCGGGCCGCCGGTACCCTTGGCGCCGTGCGGCTCACGGTGTTCTGGGAAAAGATGCGCGGGCAGTTCGGCGAGGCCTACGCCGACAGCGTTGCCAAGGACTTTGCGCTGACCGCGCTGGGCGGTGCGACGGTGAACCAGGCCCTGGCCGCGGGGATTGAGCCGAAAACCGTGTGGCTCGCGGTGTGCGAGGCCTTCGAGATACCCGAAGAAGCGCGCTGACGCCATTCCTGGACCGGGCCTGGCGGGCGCTGGCTGCCGGGCCGGCGGCGGCCCCGAGGTTTCTTCCGAACGTCTGCGTGTCCCGCCCCTGATCGAACAGTTGTTCGCCTAGAGTAGACCTGCGCGATGGGCCGCCGCGGCGGCTGCGGCGCGACCGGAGATGGTGTTCACCGGCATGCGGAGTTTTGTCAGTGGCGGCGCGTAGCGTCGTCGCGGACGAGAAGCCCTATACCAATGGGAGTACTCATGGCAGGCATCGACAGGGCGGGCGGGAAACCCGGCGACAGGGACAAGGCCCTGGAAACCGCCCTCGCCCAGATCGAGCGGCAGTTCGGCAGAGGCTCCATCATGCGGCTCGGCGACGAGGCCCGCGCGCCGATCGAGGTGATCCCCACCGGGGCGATCTCGCTGGACATCGCCCTGGGCATCGGCGGTCTCCCGCGCGGCCGGGTCGTCGAGATATACGGACCAGAAGGGTCGGGGAAGACGACTTTGGCCCTCCAGGCGGTCGCCAATGCACAGAAAGGGGGCGGGATCGCCGCGTTCATCGACGCCGAGCATGCGCTTGACCCCGAGTACGCGAAGAACCTCGGTGTGGACACCGATGCACTGCTGGTTTCGCAGCCGGACACGGGCGAGCAGGCGCTAGAGATCGCGGACATGCTGGTCCGCTCCAGCGCGATCGATGTCATCGTCATCGACTCCGTCGCCGCGCTGGTGCCACGGGCCGAGATCGAAGGCGAGATGGGGGACAGCCACGTCGGCCTGCAGGCCCGGCTCATGTCCCAGGCGATGCGCAAGCTCGCAGGCGCGCTGAACCAGACCAAGACCACCGCGATCTTCATCAACCAGTTGCGCGAGAAAGTCGGCGTCATGTTCGGGTGCATGTCGTACTCGACAAGGGTCACCCTGGCCGACGGCACGCAGGAGAAGATCGGCAAGATCGTCAGCCAGCGGATGGACGTGGAGGTCCTTTCCTACGACCCGGAGACCGACCGCGTGGTCCCACGACGGATCGTGAACTGGTTCAACAACGGCAGGGCCGAGCGGTTCTTGCAGTTCACCGTCGCCAAGTCAGGGAAGAACGGCCGGGCGCAGTTCGCCGCGACCGAGAACCACCTCATCCGAACCCCCGGCGGCTGGCGCCCGGCCGGTGAGCTGATTCCCGGTGATCGTGTCCTCGTCGCGGAGCGGCAACTCCTTGGCGCGCAGCAGGTCCAGGTGGTCCTCGGGTCCCTCATGGGCGACGGGGCACTGGGCCCGAACCTCCACGGCCGGTCCGGCACCCGGTTCCGCATGGGGCATGGCGCGAAGCAGGCGGCCTACCTGGACTGGAAGGTGTCCCTGCTGGAGAACATCCCGCACACCAGAACGCCGAACGCGAAGGGTGCCGTCTTCGCCGACTTCACGCCGCTGCCCGAACTGGCCGAGCTGCGCGAAATCGTCTACTTCGGCGACGGCAAGAAGCACCTCACCTGGGACTACCTCAAGGGCCTCACGCCGCTGGCGCTGGCGGTCTGGTACATGGACGACGGTTGTTTCACCGTCCGCTCGAAGGGTGTCCAGGAACGCACCAGGGGTGGCACCGGCCGGATCGAGATCTGCGTCGAGGCCATGAGCCCCGGCTCACGGGACCGGCTCGTCGGCCACCTACGGGACGCTTACCGGCTGGACGTGAAGCTCACCGCGCGGGGGGCGCAGAAGAAGAGCTATCTCCGGCTCACCACAGCGGCGTCAGAAGAGTTCCAGAGGCTCATCGCGCCCTACGTCCACCCATCGATGGACTACAAGCTGCTGCCGCGGTTCCGGGGCAGGTTCGCCGTCCAGCCGGAGTTCGCCCCGGCGAGGACCCGGCCCGCGCCCGCCCAGGTCCTGGATGTTCACGTCAAGCCGCCGACCCGGTCGATGAGGCGCTTCGACATCGAGGTTGAAGGGTCGCACTGCTACTTCGTGGATGGCGTCATGGTCCACAACAGCCCGGAGACCACCTCTGGCGGGCGGGCGCTGAAGTTCTACGCCTCTGTGCGGCTCGATGTACGCCGGATCGAGACGCTCAAGGACGGCACCGAGGCCGTCGGCAGCCGCACCAAGGTAAAGGTCGTCAAGAACAAGTGCCTCGCCGAGGGCAGCCGCGTTTTCGATCCCGTGACCGGTGTGACGCACCGGATCGAAGACATCGTGGAGAGGCGGCTGCCGGTCCACACGGTCTCGGCTGACAAGCGGGGCATGCTGGAGGCCCGCGAGGTCGTGTCATGGTTCGACCAGGGCGAGCAGGAGGTCATCGGGCTCGGGCTCCGCGACGGCACGGAACTGTGGCTGACACCTGATCACAAGGTCCTTACCGAGCACGGCTGGCAGGTCGCCGGTGAAATGGCCGCCGGAGACCGGGTGGCGAGGCCGAGAGCCTACTCCGGGTTCGGTGCGTCCGAGCCGGTCCCGCCCGAGCACGCCCGGCTGCTGGGGTACCTCATCGGAGACGGGTATGTGGGCGGCAAGACGCCAGTTCACTTCACCAATGTCGTGGAGTCCCTACAACGAGATGCTGCCAGAATCGCCAGCGCGCTCGGATGTGAAGCCAAGTCGGCCGACCAGAAGATCACGGTCGCATTCTCCCATCGCCCGGGCGAGAAGAACGGAGTCCTGGAACTCTGCCGGTGGGCGGGGATCCACGGGTGCCTGGCGCCGGACAAGAGGATTCCGCCGGCCTTCTTCGCCCCCGACGTCTCGGCCGAGGTCGTCGGCAACCTGATCTTCGGCATCTTCGAGACGGATGGCTATGTCTCGCGCGAGCAGACGGGCGGCCTTCGTGTCGGCTTCAGCACCACCTCCGAGCAGCTAGCGCAGCAGTTGCACTGGCTGCTGTTGCGCTGGGGCATCGGAAGCAGCGTGCAGCAGCGTGATCCACGTGCTCAGCGCGGTGGCCTGATCGATGGTCGGCGGATCTCCGGCAAGCATCCCTCGTTGGAAGTCAGGGTAAGCGGGATCGAAAACGTCTCGCGGTTCGCTGCGTCCATACCTTCCTGGGGCCCCCGCGGCCAGGTGCTGGCCCGAGAGCTTGCCACGCTGGATGGCCGCCACCGGGGATCTCAGCGGATCTATGTCGCGGATGAGCTGGTCAAGCCCATCCTTGGCTATCTCGCGCGCCGTGGCATTGGCCCGGTAGAGACGGCTCAACTGATCGGCAGGCAGGCGCCCCCGGGAGTCTCGTTGAAGGCCGTCCTTGGCACCCCGCGAATGCGCCGTGACCGGCTGCAGCGGCTCGCCGATGCGCTCGACGACTCGTTCCTGGACGACATCCTGGCGGATCAGCTCTGGTTCTCGCGGATCGCGCAGATTCTGCCCCCCCGGCGGCGGCGTACCTATGACGTGGAGGTGGAGGGCCTGCACAACCTCGTCGCCGAGGACGTGGTCGTGCACAACTGCGCCCCTCCTTTCCGTACCGCCGAGTTCGACATCCTTTTTGGTTTCGGGATCAGCCGGGAGGGTGGGCTGATCGACCTCGGGGTGGAGCAGGGCATCGTGCGCAAGTCCGGTGCCTGGTACACCTACGAGGGCGACCAGCTCGGGCAGGGCAAGGAGAACGCGCGGAACTTCCTGCGCGACAACCCCGACCTCGCGAACGAGATCGAGAAGAAGATCAAGGAGAAGCTCGGCGTCGGCGCGCGGATGGATACGGAGGCGGCGGACAAGGACTCGGCGGGCGCAGGCGGTCTGCGCGCCGTCCCGAACCCGGCCGCGGGCGCTGACGCGGCTGCGGGCGCGGCGAACGGCCGGGGTGTCACCAGGCTCACCGGAGGGCCCGGTGGTGCGGGCTAGCCCCCCGTGGCACGGGATAGCGGCCAGCCACGCCGGGGAAGCCGGAGCGCCCGGGGCAGGGCAGCCGGCCGGACGCGGGGCACCGCGCACCTGGTCCTGTTGCCGGATCCTGGTGTCAGGCCGGAGCCCGATGTGGTGCGGGAACCCGGTGACGGCGACGCCGTCGAGCACCCTGCGGTGGGGGGCCCTGGCGCCATGGGTCCCGCCGCGGCGGGCTCCGGCGCCGCAACGGATTCCGGCGGGGACGGCGGCGAGGAGGCGGCGCGGGCGATCTGCTTGCGGTTGCTCACCAGCGGGCCGCGCACCCGGGCGCAACTGGCCGCCGCCTTGCGAAAGCGCCGGATCCCGGGCGCGGTCGCGGAGTCCGTGCTCGGTCGGTTCGCCGAGCTGGGCCTGATCGACGACGCGGCGTTCGCCCGGGCGTGGGTGGAGAGCCGGCACCACGGCCACGGCCTTGCCCGCCGGGCGCTCAGCGCGGAACTGCGGCAGCGTGGGGTGCCTGACGCGGAGGTGCGCTCGGCGGTCAACGCGCTGCGGCCGCAGGACGAACTGGACGCCGCCCGGCGGCTGGTGGCCAGGCGGCTGGCGGCCAGCCGCGGAAAGCCGATGGCGGCCCGGGCCCGCCAGCTCATGGGCATGCTGGCCCGCAAGGGATACCCGGCCGGCCTGGCCGCCCAGGTGGTGCGGGAAGCCCTGGAACGGGACCAGGAGGACACCCCGCAGCCCCACACCGACCTTGCCTGGATCAGCGAAGAGGGCGGCGGTGACGATTGGCCGTAAACCGGCCACGATGCGTGCAGTAACGGAAGCATCACTAGGCCGAGCTTGCCCAAATTGTTATCAGCGCTTAACCTCACGGCAGCGAGGTGTTAGACCGTAACAGGCGATTGGGAACATACGACATAGCCGGCAACCGGTTGCACCGGCTGCCGGTGACGACACAGATCCGGCGCGTAGCCGGTTCCGTCCCGAGGCTGGCCGGCCAGGCCGGTACCGGGCCGGGAGCGGCTGGGCAGTGGCCACGGCCCCGCGCGAGCGGTGGCCGATAGAGCGCGGACGGGGCCAGACGTGGCGCCAGGGCAGCCCGCGCGGCCCGCTTGGCAGGCCCGCCCGGCCTGCGTGGCGGGCCTGGGCGGGACGCCCGGCACTGAGATGCTGGGTGCGGCGATGACCGCGCCGGGCGGCTCTGCCCTCGGTCGGCCAGCGGGGCACGATGCCGCCCCGCGGCAGCACCAGTGCGGCTGGGCTGCCAGCGGGCGCGGAGGACGGCGCGCACGCCGGGGAAGGCCAGCGACCGCGCTGGCTGCCGTCGCCGGCTGCCGGCGTCGGTTACAAGGCCGGTGCCCCGGCGGCTGTCGGTGTCCCAGTCGCATGCGTGTGCCGCAGGGCCCGGCTCTGCGGCGCACGGTTCCGCGGGCGCCGTTCCCACGGGCGGCGCCTTAGCGGGTAGTACTCCCGCGGGCGGGCGGTCCGCGGGTGGCGGCCTCCTGGCCGGTCCTGCGGGCGGCGCGCGGCCGCCGGCCGCGCGGCCGGGCCACGAGCGCCGGGTACGGCTGCCGGAACCACACCGGTGGCCGGGCGGCCCCGGTTGACCGGTTCACCGGCAGCGGTACCCGTCCGCGCAGCGCACGCCGCGCCTAGCCCCTCGCACAGGGATCAGCCCTGACGCCGTACCCCGGAGTCGGGGCCCGCGAACAGGATTGGGGTGCGCGATGAGCAACACAATCGCTGTAGTGATCGGGATCCTTGCGCTGTTCGCCGCCGCCGGTGCGTTGTTCGCTGTCTTGCGCAAGGCCGGGAACCGTGCGGTTCCGGCACCCCACGAAGTCGCCGCCGCCCCCGTATCGGCCAGCCCGCAACTGTCCGCCGAGGCCAAGCGCCGGACCGCTGAGTCCGCCCACGCCGCGGAACGGCGCCTCGAAGAGGCAGGCCGGGCCGCGGATCAGATACGGGCGAGCGCGGAATCCGACGCCGCCGCCATCCGGCAGCGGGCCGAGGAGTCAGTACGCCAGATCACCCAGGCCCAGCGAACCGCCGAGGAACAGATCCAGGCCACCAGGCAGGAGGCCAGCCAGCTGCGCGCCGACCTCGAGCGCCGGGAAGCACGGCTCGCCGAGCGCGAGGGCAGGCTGGACGGCGAACTGCGGAAGCTGGAGGAGCGGTCCGCCGGGCTGGAAGATGCCCGGGCCGAGCTCCAAGCCCAGCGTGCCGACCTCGCGCGCCTGGACGAGGAGCGCCGCGCGGTGCTGGAGCGGGCCGCCGGGCTGACCGCGGAGCAGGCCAAGACCGAACTCGTCGCCACCATCGAGAACCAGGCCAAGCGCGAGGCGGCGCTGATCGTCAGGGAGGCCGAGACCCAGGCCCGCCGCGACGGGGAGGAGCGCGCCCGGCGGATCGTGACGCTCGCCATCCAGCGCGTCGCGAGCGAACAGACCAGCGAGTCCGTCGTCTCCGTGCTGCACCTGCCCGGGGAGGAGATGAAGGGCCGGATCATCGGCCGGGAAGGCCGCAACATCCGCGCCTTCGAATCGGTGACCGGCGTCAACCTGATCATCGACGACACCCCCGAGGCGGTGCTGCTGTCCTGTTTCGACCCGGTCCGGCGCGAGGTCGGCAGGCTCGCGCTGGAGAAGCTGGTGCTCGACGGGCGCATTCACCCGCAGCGGATCGAGGAAGCCTACGAGCGCAGCAAGGCCGAGGTGGAGCAACTGTGCGTGCGCGCCGGTGAGGATGCCATGGTCGAGCTGGCCATCACCGACATGCACCCGGAACTGGTGACGCTGCTCGGCCAGCTCCGCTACCGCACCTCCTACGGGCAGAACGTGCTGGCCCACCTGGTCGAGTCCGCGCACATCGCCGGCATGATGGCCAGCGAGCTGGGCCTGGACCCCGCGCTGCTCAAACGGTGCACCGTGCTGCACGACATCGGGAAGGCCCTGACCCACGAGGTGGAGGGCAGCCACGCCCTGATCGGTGCCGAGATCGCCCACAGGTACGGCGAGCCGGCCGACGTGGTCCACGCCATCGAGGCGCACCACAACGAGGTCGAGGTCCGCACCGTCGAAGCCGTGCTCACGCAGGCCGCGGACGCGATCAGCGGCAGCAGGCCCGGGGCCCGGCGCGAGTCGCTGGAGGCTTACGTCAAGCGTCTGGAGCGGCTGGAGGAGATCGCGACCGCGCACGACGGGGTCGACAAGGTGTTCGCGATGCAGGCGGGGCGGGAGATCCGGGTCATGGTGAAGCCGGACCGGGTCGATGACATTCAGGCTCAGGTCATTGCCCGGGACGTGGCGAAGCAGGTCGAAGAGGAGCTGACGTACCCGGGGCAGATCCGGGTGACCGTGGTGCGTGAATCGCGGGCCACCGAGTTCGCGCGCTGAGGCGCTTGCTCTCGGTTCTCCGTCGTGGTTTTGATGAGCGCGTCTCCACCCGCCTGTCACCGATTTACGCGCCCCACACCCCGCCTGGCCTGATCGCTTTCCGCCCGCTCGTTCGGCTCGCCCGCCGCCCGGGCGTCGTGGGCGGCCCCGGCGATCAGCAGGCTCGTGGCCGGGTCGAGCAGGCCGTGCCCTGCACCCGCCTGGCGCAGGTTAAGCGCGGGAGGGTTGCTCGCGCACGATGGCGTCTCTCGGGGGTGGTGGGGCGGACTCGGCTCGCTTCGGGGAGGGGGACGCGGGGGGTGGTTCCGGGGCGGGTGTGGGTGCGGGAGGCGGGACTGGCTGCGGGGTGGTCTGGGGGTTTAGGTCGGGGGTGGTGGTGTGCAGGCGCAGCAGGGGGGTGTCGGGGTGGGAGAAGTTGAGGGCCTGGGCGTAGAGGGAGAGTTCGGCTTCCAGGGCGGCGATGATCGTCTCGGGGCGGCGGAAGCCGTGCGACTCTTCCTTGAACTCGAGCAGGGCGTGGGGGATGCCCTGGTGGGTGAGCTGGGCCGCCAGGGCGTGGGCCTGGGCCGGGGGGACGATCGGGTCGTCCTGGCCGTGTAGCTGGAGGATCGGACAGGTCCGGGCGCTGACCCGCTGGGCCGGGGAGCGCTCGGCGTAGGTGGCGCCGAAACCCGGCAGCGGTCCGATCAGGCCCTCGGTGTAACGGGATTCGAAGTCGTGGGTGCTCGCGGCGAAGCTGCGCGGGTCGGTGACCCCGTAGTAGGACGTGGCGGCCTTGAACGGGCTGTCCGCGGCGTGCGCGGTGACCGCCGCCAGCGCGGTCCAGCCACCCGCCGAGCCGCCGCGGATCACCAGCCGGCCGGCGTCCGCGTCGCCGGCGGCGACCAGCGCCCGCGCCGCGGCGATCACATCCTCCACGTCGACCACGCCCCACCGGCCGCGCAGCCGCTCCCGGTACACCCGGCCGTAGCCCGCCGAGCCGCCGTAGTTCACGTCGATGACGCCGATGCCCCGGCTGGTGAAGTACGCCTTCTCCAGGTCGAGCCCGCGGTCGGCCTGGGCGGCCGGGCCGCCGTGCGCCCAGACCACGTACGGCGGAAGCTCTCCTTCCGGGGCGACCGCCTCCGGGTTCGCCGGCGCGTACACCCAGGCGTGCAGCGCCTGGCCGAACCGCCCCTCGAAATCCATCTTGCGCGCCCTGGGCAGGTACCCGGACGCGGGCATGCGGCCCGCGGGCGAGTAGAGCTTCTTCGCCTTCCCGGTCGTGATGTCCACCCGGATCACCGACATCGCCGCCGACGGGCCGCCGGCCACCGCCACCACGGACATGCCGTCCACCGCCAGCCCGGAGGCGAAGATCCGGTACGGGATGTCCAGGTCGGCCAGTTCCCCGGTCGCCGGGTCGAGCACGCCCAGCCGCATCCCACCGCAGCCGTGCAGCACCGCGAGGCGGCCGTCGGCCAGCACGCCGTACGGCCGCGCACCGAGCCGCCACAGCGGCCGGGCGAACTCCTCCTCGGCCGGGTAGACCGCCACCGCGACCCCGGCGGTCAGGCTCAGCGTGTACAGGTTCCACCACCCCGGCCAGTCCGAGACCAGGTACAGGCTCGTGTCGTCGCGCCAGGCAGGCGCCAGGACGGACTCGCCGATGCTGCCCTTGACCAGCGCGCCCTTGCCGGGTACCCCGTCCAGCCTGGCCACCCGCACTTCGGTGCCGTCCCACGGCATCCGCGGATGGTTCCAGCACACCCAGGCCAGCCGCTGGCCGTCGGGGGAGGGGGTCGGGAACGCGTAGAAGTCAGCGCCGCTGGCCAGTTCGCGGACCGCGTCCGCGCGCTCCGCGGCCGAGCCGTCGAGCGGCACCGCGACGATCGCCCGGGCCACCTTCCCCCCTTCGTGCCGCTCCCGTACGCACCACACCTCCCCGCCGTCCGGTGACAGCGTGAAGTCTGCATAACGAAGCGCCGTGGTTCCCGCCTCCCCCAGAGGCGCGGGGGTCAGCGGCCTGGGCGTGGTGCCGGCGCCGTCCGCGCCCGGCTGGTCCGCCAGGTAGAGGCGCTGGTCGGCAAAGTTCGCGAAGACGATCGCCCAGGCCCTCCGGCCGCCCGGCCGCGCCGCGCGCACCGGGAGGTAGGACCGTCCGCCGTACTCGTGCACCCGGGTCCGGGCATCCCACGGGGCAGGCAGCACCTGCCTGGGCTTTCCTTCCGTGCCCAGGTGAACCACCGTGGTCCGGCCCAGTTCGCCGGGCAGGGTTTCCTGCCACCAGGCCTCGCCATCGATCGCCGTGGGGAACGCGACCTGGCGGTACTGGCCGGCGACGTCCGCCGCGGTGATGGGCGAAGGCCAGGTGCCGCACGGGAGGGGCCGCGCGGTGGGGGTGTCTGCCATGCCAATATGGTCCACCAAGCCCGGGCCGGCCCACGGGAGATTCCGGATATGCCGAGGGGTGCGCGTACCCTCGTTTGTCGACATGAACACGGCCCGCACTTATGAGATCCGCACCTACGGGTGCCAGATGAACTTCCACGACTCCGAGCGCCTCGCCGGCCTGCTCGAGGAGTCGGGGTACCGGCGCGCGGACGCCGGCGCGACGCCGGACGTGGTCGTGTTCAACACCTGCGCGGTGCGGGAGAACGCCGACAACCGCCTGTACGGGAACCTGGGCCACCTGATGCCGGTGAAGGCCGCGCACCCGGGCATGCAGATAGCCGTGGGCGGGTGCCTGGCGCAGAAGGACCGGGCCGGGATCGCCGCGCGGGCCCCGTGGGTGGACGTGGTGTTCGGCACGCACAACATCGGCTCGCTCCCGGCGCTGCTGGAACGGGCCAGGGTCCAGGCCGAGGCGCAGGTCGAGATCGTCGAATCGCTGGAGCGGTTCCCCTCGGTGCTGCCGGTGCGCCGCGAGTCCCCGTACGCGGCGTGGGTGGCCATCTCGGTGGGCTGCAACAACACCTGCACGTTCTGCATCGTGCCGAGCCTGCGCGGCCGGGAGGAGGACCGCCGCCCCGGCGACGTCCTCGCCGAGGTCCGGGCGCTGGTCGGCGAGGGCGCGCTCGAAGTGACATTGCTCGGGCAGAATGTCAACTCCTACGGGGCCGCATTCGGTGACCGGCAGGCGTTCGGCAAACTGCTGAGGGCATGCGGGGAGATCGGCGGGCTGGAGCGGGTGCGCTTCACCTCGCCGCACCCGCGCGACTTCACCGCCGACGTGATCGCGGCGATGGCGGAGACGCCCAACGTCATGCCCAGCCTGCACATGCCGCTGCAGTCCGGCTCCGACGCCGTGCTCCGGGCGATGCGCCGGTCCTACCGCCAGGAGCGGTACCTGGGCATCCTGGAGCAGGTCCGGGCCGCCATCCCGGACGCGGCGATCACCACGGACATCATCGTGGGCTTCCCCGGCGAGACCGAGCGCGACTTCGCCGGCACCCTGGACGTCGTCCGGCGGGCCCGGTTCGCCGGCGCGTTCACGTTCCAGTACTCGACGCGGCCGGGCACGCCTGCCGCGGCCATGCCCGGCCAGGTTCCCCCGGACGTGGTCGCCGAACGGTACGGCCGGCTCACCGCGCTGGTCGCGGAGATCGCGCGCGCGGAGAACGAAGCGCTCGTCGGCCGCGAGGTGGAGGTGCTGGTCGCCGAGGGAGAGGGCCGCAAGGACAGCGCCACGCACCGCGCCAGCGGGCGGGCGAGGGACAACAGGCTGGTCCACTTCGCGCCCGCGGGAACCGCGCCGCGCCCGGGGGACGTGGTGACCACCGTGGTGACCAAGGCGGCCCCGCACTACCTGATCGCGGACGGGCCGCCGCTGGCGGTGCGGCCGACCCGCGGCGGGGACGCGTGGCAGGCCCGCCGGGACGGCGTGGCGGGCGCCTCGGGCCCCGCGACCGGGGATTCCGCCACCGCGGCCCACGGCGCGGTACCGGTGCTGCTGGGCATGCCCGCGTTCGGCGGCCCCGGCTCCTGACCGGGCGCCGCGACGCCCGGGCGCGCAGGACCGCGCTGACGAGCGCGGGGAACTGCGCTGACCGCCTGCGGGGACGGCGCTTACCCCCGTGCCGGGGACAGCGTTTGCTGCCTGCGGGGGCGGTCCGGGACCGCGCGCAGAGACGGCGCTGACCGTACACGGGAGACGCCCAGGCATGGCCGTCGTGACCAAAGCTGCGGCAAACTGGCGCCATGCTGATCGCTGGGGCCGTGTGCCCGCACCCGCCCCTGCTGATCCCAGCCGCCCTCGGCTCGGCGGCCGGCGACCCCCCGGAGGAGTTGCGCAAGGTGTCCGACGCCGCCGCGCGGGCGGTGACCGGGCTTGCCGCGGCACGGCCGGACCTGCTCGCCGTGGTCGGCGGCGGGGCCGCGGAACGCGAGTATGCGGCCGACACGGCCGGTGGGCTGCACGCGTTCGGGGTGGAGGTCACCGTCGGGACAGGCGAACCCTTGCTGCCGCTGTCCTTGACCGTGGGCCGCTACCTGCTGGAGCGCGGCGGATTCCTGGATGGCTCCGGGAGCGCGGCCGGCGGCCCGCCCGTGGTGTTCCAGGAGGTGCCACGGCACGCCGCCGCGGGTGACTGCCTCAAGCTCGGGAGGATCCTCGCCGACCGCGCCGAGCGTGTCGCGCTGCTCGCCATGGGCGACTCGTGCGCGCGTCCCGCCCGTGAGGCGCCGGGCGTGCCGGACCCGGAGGCGCGGGACTACGACGAGGAGGTCGCCGAGGCGCTGGCCGCCGCGGACGCGCGCTGGCTGGCCCGCCTCGACCCCGCGCTGGACGAGGAGCTCATGGTGGCCGGCCGGGCGGCGTGGCAGGTGCTGGCCGGCGCCGCCCGGGGCCGCCGCATGAACGGGCGGCTGCTGTGCATGGCGGCGCCGTACGGTGTCACCTACCTGGTCGCCTCCTGGGAGGAAGCCCGGACGGACTGACGCCATGCCCGAACCTGTGATCGCCGTCGTCGGCCCGACCGCGGCCGGGAAGTCCGAGCTTGCCGTGGGGCTCGCCCGCGCGCTCGGCGGCGAGGTCGTGAACGCAGACTCGATGCAGCTGTACGCCGGCATGGACATCGGCACGGCCAAGCTCACCGCTGCGCAGCGCGGCGGCGTGCCGCACCACCTGCTCGACATCTGGGACGTCCGGCAGACCGCGAGCGTGGCGGAGTACCAGCGCCTGGCCAGGGACGCGATCGACGCCATCCGGCGGCGGGGACGGGTCCCGGTGCTTGCCGGGGGCTCGGGGCTGTACGTGCGCGCCGCGCTGGACCCGCTGGAGTTCCCCGGCACCGACCCGGCGCTGCGGGCCCGGCTGGAGGCGGAACTGGCCCGGTCCGGCCCGGCTCCGCTGTACGCCCGGCTCACCGGCGCGGACCCGGCGGCGGCGGCCGCGATCCTGCCGTCCAACGGGCGCCGCATCGTCCGCGCGCTCGAGGTGATCGAGGTGTCCGGCCAGCCGTTCAGCGCGACCCTGCCCCGGTATGAGTCGGTATACCCGGCGATCCAGCTCGGGCTGGCCGTGGACCGCGCGGAACTCGACGCCCGGATCGAGGACCGGACCGGGCGGATGTTCGCCGCCGGGCTGGTCGAGGAGGTCCGCGGGCTGGAACGGGCCGGGCTGCGGGAGGGGAGGACGGCCAGCCGTGCGCTGGGTTACGCGCAGGTGCTGCGGTTCCTCGCCGGGGAGGACAGCGCGCAGGAGGCCCGCGCGCAGACCGTCCTGGCCACCAGGCGCTTCGTCCGGCGGCAGGAATCCTGGTTCCGCCGCGACCCCCGGGTCACCTGGCTGGCGGCCGGCGCCGCGGACGCTGGTGACCTGCTCGAGCGCGCACTGGCTACGATCGGGCCATGCGGTTCGCGAAGGGGCACGGCACCGAGAACGACTTCGTGATCCTGCTCGACCCGGAGAACTCCCACGGCCTGACCGCCGATCTCGCGGCCCGGCTGTGCGACCGCAGGGCGGGGATCGGCGCTGATGGGGTGCTCAGGGTGGTGCGGGCCGCCGCGGCCGGGCATGAGGATGGTGCGCTCGGGCATGGGGACGGTGCGGGCGGGCATGAGGATGGTGCGCTCGGGCATGGGGACGGTGCGGCCAGGCACTGGGGGCGTGCAGCCGGGATTCGGGAGGGCGCGGGCGGGCCTGGGCGCGGCGCGGACCGGCCGGAATGGTTCATGGACTACCGCAACGCGGACGGCGGGCTCGCTGAGATGTGCGGCAACGGGATCCGGGTGTTCGCGCGCTACCTGGTGCGGCATGGCCTCGCGGCGGGCCCGGAGTTCGCCGTGGCGACCCGGTCGGGACCGCGCCGGGTCCGGGCCGGCGCCGAGGGTGACGTCGCGGCGGAGATGGGCGCCGTGGCCGTGCTCGGCCCGGGCAGCGCCGTGGTCGCCGGGCGGGTGCATCCGGGCGTGCGTGTCTGCGTGGGCAACCCGCACCTGGCCTGCCTGGTCGATGAGCCCCTTGCCGGGCTGGACCTGTGCCGGGCGCCGGAACTGGACCCGGGGGTGTTTCCCGAGGGCGCCAACGTGGAACTGGTCCAGGTGACCGGCCCGCGCAGCGTGGCCATGCGGGTGTACGAGCGCGGCTCCGGCGAGACCCGCTCCTGCGGCACCGGCGCCGTCGCCGCGGCGGCCGCCGCCGCGGCGGCGAACGGGAGCGGGGACGGCACCTGGGAAGTCAGCGTGCCGGGCGGCGACCTCACGGTCACCCTGGATGCGGGCCGCGCCTGGCTCACCGGCCCGGCGGTCATCGTCGCCGAAGGCGAACTCGACCCCGCCTGGCTCGCCGCCCCCGCAGACACGCGATGATCATGGCGATGGGCCCTTGCACCGGGCTGGCTTCCATGGTCACGCACACGTTCCCGCTCCATACGCGGGAAGGTCCGTGATCACGGTCGCGGTGCCGGTGACCAGCTCAGCCACCATCTGGCGGCTGAGCGCGCCGCCGCCAGCGCTCCTCCAGTCGCTCCATGAGCCGCGGTTTCGCCTGGGTGCCAGGCCGTCGGCCCCCGGCGGCACGCCGCTTGTGGCCAGAGCCCCCGTGGCTGGCGGGGGTGCGCCCGGTGGCGCGGCCGGTCATGCGCCGGTAGCTGCTCACTGCCCACAGGGCGCAGGCGAGCATCACCACAAAGCCCGCCACCGAGATCACGATGACATTGATCACGACCCCGGCGAGCAGCAGCCCGACCCCGGCCAGGAATCCCAGCGCCGCCGCGATGACCCGGCGCCGGTAATGCACCCGCAGGTCGGCCGCGCGGAGGGCGCCAGCAAATCGTGGGTCACCATCCCGCAGCGCCGCCTCGATCTGCTCGAACTGGCGCCGCTCGTGCTCAGAGAGCGGCACGTTGTCCTCCGGTGAGACCCAGGCGGGGACGCTCTTGCCAGCGTTCGCCCTCACCGCCCAGCTTACGAGCAAGGTGGCGCGGCTGCGCCATAGGCTCATGGCCCCCGGGCGCGAGTCGACTAAACCGAAGTTCCCCCTGCGCCGATATGCCACAGCGTTTAAGCAGGTGGTGGGGCCTTTGATCACGAAGATTACATGACTACGCAGTCATGACCTGACGCTTTTCACCTGGTCAAGTCCCGTGTAGGCGTCGCGGTGGGGGGAACTACGGACTAAATCACCAAGCCATCGTGTGCCGTGGCAAGCTGATCGCAAGCGATCTAGCAAGCGCGGGCCCGTACGAGGTGACGGGGCGCGGCATCCAACAGCAAGAAGGTCAAGATGGCGCAGGGCACTGTGAAGTGGTTCAACGGCGACAAGGGTTACGGTTTCATCGCCGTCGATGGCGGCCAGGACGTGTTCGTGCACTTCAGCGCGATCGTCGGTGACGGCTACCGCAATCTGGAGGAAGGGCAGAAGGTCGAGTTCGACATTACCCAGGGGCAGAAAGGGCCCCAGGCGGAAAACGTCAAGGTCATAGGCTGACCCGCCGGCGCGAAGGCGCCGGTGCATGCCGGGGCGGACTATCGTCCAGCCCAGTACCCATCCGCGCGCCGCCGGGTCAGGGCGCCCGGCAGTCAGCAGACGTGAGGAGTTTGGCTCGCCGCACCAGGCGGGCATGACTGTTCTGCCGACCTGCAGGCGGCGGCGCAGGGTGCCGCGATGGCTGTAGCGTCGGTTGTGCGCGCAGCTGTGAAAGTGCCCGTCCCAAGGGAGGAGGCCTCCATGGCTGACAAGGCGGCAAAGCCGGGAAGTCCCGAAGACAAGGTGAACTCAGGGAACGAGCTGGATGCTCCGGATCAGGCAACCGCCGCCGGACAGGCAAAGTCCCGTAACGGTGCGGGCCAGCCAGACGCAGCCACCTCCAGAGATGATGTGCAGCCCAAATTCCGCGAGGCACTGGAGCGCAAGCGTGCCAGGGAGGCAGGCACTATCGGCGCGCCCCGGGGCAAGGACGCCGGGAAGGTTCACGGTGCTCACGGCCCCGCCAGGAACCGCCGCCCGTTCCGCCGCAAGAGTGGCTGATCCGTCGGGCACCCGGGCCGCGGGCCGCCGAAAAGTGTCCGTGATCATGGCTACGGGATACCTGGACGGGCCACATCACCATGATCATCGCCGCGCTCGCACGTCCGCCGTCCGCGGCACCGGTTCCCTCAGGCCGCGGGCAGCAGCGGAAGGTCATTAGCCGGGGGTGACACCCAGGGCGGACACCGGCAGGCCGCGGATCGAGGCGTCGAGCACCTCGGCGATGTGCGCCACGGCCACCGGGCCGCCGCCGTCGGCGGCCAGGGCCGAGGCGATCTGCAGGCTGCAGCCCGGGTTGGCGGACACCACCAGGCGCGCCCCGGTGGACCGGAGGGCCGCGGCCTTGCGCTGGCCGAGTTCCGCGGCCGCCTCCGGCTGCAGCAGGTTGTACACGCCCGCCGACCCGCAGCAGGTTCCGCCGTCGCCGACCTCGATGAGGTCCAGGCCCGGGACCCCGCCCAGCAGGTCACGCGGCTGCTGCCGGATCTTCTGCGCGTGCGCGAGATGGCACGCGTCGTGGTAGGCGGTGATCGCCCTCAGCTCGTGCCGTACCGCGCGCGGGCCGCCGTGCTCGCGGTACAGCTCGGCGAGGAACTCGCTGAAGTCACGCACCCGGCCGCTGAACGCCGCCGCCCGGTTGGCCAGCGCACCGGGGTCGCCGTCGGCCGCGCGGGCGAAGAACGCGCCGTACTCCTTCATCGCCGACCCGCACCCGGCCGAGTTGATCACGATTGCGTCCACGCCCGCGCGCTCGAACTCTGTGATCGTCCGCTCGGCGAACCTGGCGGCCTCGGCCGCCCGGCCCGAGTGCAGCGACAGCGCACCGCAGCACCCCTGGCTGGGCGGCACGATCACGTCGCAGCCCTCGGTGGCGAGCACGCGCGCGGTGGCCGCGTTGACGTCGGCGAAGAAGACCTGCTGCACGCATCCGGTCAGCATGCCGACCACCGCCCGGCGCGGGCCGCGGGCCGGGATGCGAGCCGGGAGCCTGCCCCGGCGGCCGGGCACGCGGGGGGCCAGCCGCAGCGAGCCGGCCAGTTCGGGGGCGTAGCGGGCGGCGGGGCTGCGCTGGGCCAGGCGGTCCAGCCGGGCCCGCTGCGCCACCCGCAGGGGCCCGGTCAGCGCGCGCAGCCGCCGCGGGTACGGGAACGTCGCGAAGATGGCGGCGCGGACGGCCCGGTCGCGCAGCGACCGGGCCGCGGGTGCCGCCGCGGGGGCCTGGCCGGCTCCGGCGCTGGCCTCCTCCGGCCAGCTGCGGGCGGCCTCGATCAGCTCGTTGTAGCGCACCCCGGACGGGCACGCCGTCACGCACGCCATGCAGCCCAGGCACCGGTCCAGATGCGTGGTCACCTTTTCGCTGACCGGGGCACCGTCCAGCACCTGCGAGATCAGGTGGATCCGGCCGCGCGGCGAGTCCATCTCCTCGCCCCAGAGCTGGTAGGTCGGGCAGGCTGGCAGGCAGAAGCCGCAGTGCACGCAGTCGGCCGCCGCGGCGGCCAGGTGCCCGCCGGGGTCGAGCGCACCGGGCCGGTCATCCATCAGATCCCCCCGGCAAACCGGCCCGGCGCCATCCGGTGGCCCGGGTCGAACTGGTCCTTGACCGCGCGCATGAGCGGGAGCGCGGGCACCGGGCCCCAGAGGTCCATCAGGTCCCGCGCGGCCGGCGGGGCGTGCACGACGACGGCGCTGGCGAGCACCGGCGGGCCGTCCGGCACCGGGGCGGACGTGGGTCTCGCGTCCCCGTCGCCGCGGGCCAGCGCGGCCCGCAGCCCGGACACGAACGCCGTCACGGCGGCCGGTTCCGCGTCCGGGCCCACCGCCGCGTAGATCACCCCGGCCGCCGCGGACCCGCCGACGGCCGGGTCGAGCCCGGCGGCGCGGGCCGCGTCGTCGATCATGCCCAGCACCTGCGGCAGGCCCGCGGCCCAGAAGCCGATCCGGATCAGCGTGCCGCCCTGGCCGGCGTCACTCCCCGCCCCCGGCTGCCCATCGGCCTTCGGGCTGCCGTCAACCTGGGGGTGTGCGTTGCCGCTCGCGAGCCCGTCCGGCCCGTCCATGGCCCAGCCCCACCACGGCGGCGGGGACGGCCGCGTGCTCGCGCCGGTGCCGAGCAGCGCACGCATCAGCGCAGCCCGTTCCGCGGTGCCGTCCGGGTCGCCCTCCACCAGCACCGCTACCCGCACCGGCCCGTCCCGCGCCGGGCGGTCAATCTCGATGGCGGAGGGCGCCAGTTCGCTGCCCGCCGCCGCGGCCACCGCGCGGTAGGCCTCCGCCGGGCCCGCGCAGTCCACCGTGACGTAGGCGGCCGAGGCGGGGCGCGGGTGCAGCCGGAACACCGCCTCCACGATCAGCCCCAGCGTCCCGAGCGAGCCGGTGAACAGCTTGCCCAGGTCGTACCCGGCGACGTTCTTGACCACCTTCCCGCCCGCGTGGGCCACGGCCCCGTCGGCGCGGACCACGGTGATCCCGATCAGCAGGTCCCGGGGCGTGCCGTAGCGCAGGCGCCGCGGGCCCGCAGCGCCGGTGGCGAGGGTCCCCCCGACGGTCGCGCCCAGCCACGCGGACGCCGGCGCGCCGTCCGGCGCGGGGCCTGGTGTGGCGCCGGTGGCGAGGGTCCCCCCGGCGGCCGGGCCGGGCAACGCTCCGTCAGCCGGCGGCGGACCGGGGCGGGGCGGCGGGTCCAGCGCGAGCTGCTGCCCGGCCCCGGCGAGCAGCTCGCCGAGCCGGGCCAGGCTCACCCCGGCCTGGACCCGGGCGACCAGGTCCCCCGCGGCGTGCTCAAGAACCTGGTCCAGCCCCGAGGTGTCCACCACGAGATCACAGCGGCGCGGCGGGGCACCCCAGTCCAGCTTGCTGCCGCCGCCGCGCGGCACCACGGCCAGCTCGTGCGCGGCGGCCGCGCGAAGCAGCCCGCTCGCCTCGGCGACCGTGGCCGGGGTCGCCACGAACCGCGGCGGCACCCCGGCGACGGCGTCCCCGGGCCGCGCCGCACGGACCGACGGGCAAGCCGCGGCCAGGGCGGCCAGCACCTGGTCAGCGGCCACGGCGCGCTCGCAGGGTACCAGCGCCAGGCCCGCCCCGGCCGGGGGCCGGCCTGACCGGCCCGGGAAAGCGCGGGCCCGCCGCTGGCCGGACCGGCGCGGGGAAGCATGACCAAGGCCCGCCCCGGCCGGCAGCGCGCCCGGGGGGCGCGGGGATGCATGGCCGCGGCCGTGGGTCAGGCCAGCCACGCGCGGCGGCCGAGGTGGCGGGGCTCAGGGTTGCGGGGCGCATCGTATTGCCGGTCAAAACTGATCCACCTGCCCCGAAGCCACCAGCGGGTGCGGAGCGCGGCGCGCCCCGGGCACCTCCCCACACAGCCGGGGCGTGGGGAACACCTTGCCCGGGTTGCACAGGCTGGCCGGGTCGAACGCGCAGCGCAGCAGCTGCATCGTGTCGAGGTCGTCCGCGCCGAACATCTTCGGCAGGTAGCGCGACTTGTCCACGCCCACGCCGTGCTCGCCGGTGATCGACCCGCCGTGCGTGATGCACAGGTCCAGGATCGCGCCGGACACGGTCTCCGCCGTTTCGGCCGCCCCGGGCACGCTGTCGTCGTAAAGCACCAGCGGGTGCAGGTTCCCATCGCCCGCGTGGAACACGTTGGCCACCCGGATGCCCGACTCCGCCGACAGCTTGGCGATCTCGTCCAGCACCGGGCCGAGGGCGGTGCGCGGCACCACCCCGTCCTGGACGATGTAGGCGGGCGCGATCCGGCCGACCGCCGCGAACGCGGACCGCCGGCCCACCCAGATCGCGGCCCGCTCCGCCGGGTCGTCCGCCTCCCTGATCTCGGTCGCGCCCGCCCGCTCGCACACCGCCCGGACCGCGGCGCAGTCCCGCTCCACCTCGCACCGCGGGCCGTCCAGCTCCACGATCAGCACCGCGCCCGCGCCCTCGGGGTACCGGCAGCTGACCGCCGCCTCCGCCGCCTCGATCGCGAGCGCGTCCATCATCTCGATCGCCGCGGGCACGATCCCGGCCCCGATGATCGCCGACACCGCGTTGCCGCCCGCCCCGGTGGTCCCGAACGCGGCGAGCAGGCACTTGACCTGCTCGGGGATCTTCGTCAGCTTGACCACGATCTTGGTGACGATGCCCAGCGTGCCCTCCGAGCCGGTGAACGCGCCGAGCAGGTCGTAGCCGGGGGCCGCCCCGGTGCCGTCGCCGAGCCAGGTCAGCTCCCCGGCGGGGGTGACGATCTCCAGACCGGTGACGTGGTGCACGGTGAACCCGTGCTTGAGGCAGTGCGCGCCGCCGGAGTTCTCCGCCACGTTGCCCCCCACCGAGCAGATCACCTGGCTGGAGGGGTCGGGGGCGTAGAAGTAGCCGAACGGCCGGGCCGCCTCGCTCACCGCCAGGTTGGTGACCCCCGGTTCCACGATCGCGCGCCGGCTGGCCGGGTCGATGGCGATGATCCGGCGCATCCTCGACGTCACGATCAGCACGCCCTCGGCGTGCGGGAGCGCCCCGCCCGACAGGCCGGTGCCGGACCCCCTGGCCACGAACGGCACCTTCGCCGCGGCGCATTCGGCGACCACCGCGGCGACCTCCGCCGCGGCCCGGGGCAGCACGACGAGCGCCGGGGTGACCCGGTGGGAGGTGAGCCCGTCGCACTCGTAGGTGCGCAGCTCGGCGGGATCGGTGATCACGCCGTCGGGCCCGCAGATCTCGGTCATCCGGGGGACGAGCTGCTTGATCATGGTCTCCCCTCGGGGCGTGGGCCGTTCCCCTCCAGGTTGCCCCCGCGGCGGGCAGCCCGCAACGCCCGGGCCCGGCGCCGGGCGGCCATCGCCGGGGCCGGGCCGTGCGGGCAGGCCCGTCAGGGCATGCGCTCGTAGGCGGGCAGGGTGAGGAACTCGGCGTAGTCGTCGGCGAGTGCGACCTCTTTGAAGAGGGCGACCGCCTCGCGGTAGCGGGAGGCGGCGGTGGAGTCGCCGGTCATGAATATGCGGATCTTGCCCAGCTCCTCCTCGATGATCCGCTCGACCAGGTCCCTGGTCACCTGCGGCCCGTCGTCCAGGGTGATGTCGTTGTGCACCCACTGCCAGATCTGGGACCGGGAGATCTCCGCGGTGGCCGCGTCCTCCATCAGGTTGAAGATCGCCACGGCGCCGTTGCCGCCGAGCCAGCTGGCCAGGTACTGGAGCGCCACGCTGACGTTGTTCCGCAGCCCGGCCTCGGTGATCGTGCCCGGCGTCTTGGCGACCGCGAGGAGGTCCTGGGCGGTGACGCTGACCTCGTCGCGGAGCCGGCCGAGCTGGTTGGGCCGGCTGCCCAGCGCCGCGTCGAAGACCTCCTTGCACAGCGGGACCAGGTCCGGGTGCGCCACCCAGGAGCCGTCGAAGCCGTCCGTGGATTCGCGGGTCTTGTCCTCGCGCACCTTGGCGAGCGCGATCGCGTTCACCTCGGGGTCGCGCCGGCTCGGGATGAACGCGGCCATCCCGCCCATGGCGTGCGCGCCGCGGCCGTGGCAGGTCTTCACCAGCAGTTCGGTGTAGGAGCGCATGAACGGCGCCGTCATCGTGACCGAGTTGCGCTCGGGCAGCACGAACTCGCGCCCCCGGGAGCGGAACTTCTTGATGATGCTGAACAGGTAGTCCCACCGGCCCGCGTTCAGCCCGGAACTGTGGTCGCGCAGCTCGTAGAGGATCTCGTCCATCTCGAACGCGGCGGGGATCGTCTCGATCAGCACCGTCGCCCTGATGGTCCCGCGCGGCAGGCCGGCGGCGGCCTGGGCGACGCCGAACACGTCGTTCCACAGCCGCGCCTCCAGATGGCTCTCCATCTTGGGCAGGTAGAAGTAGGGCCCCTTGCCCTTGTCCAGCTGCCGCCGGGCACAGTGGAAGAAGTACAGCGCGAAGTCGAACAGGCTGCCCGACACCCGCTGGCCGTCCACCAGCACGTGCTTCTCGTCCAGGTGCCAGCCCCGCGGCCGGACCACGATCGTGGCCAGCTCATCGTCGGGCCGCAGCCGGTAGTCCCTGCCCTCGTCGCTGGTGAAGTCGATGGTGCGGTCCAGCGCGTCGCACAGGTTGAGCTGGCCGGTGATCATGTTTTCCCAGAGCGGGGTGTTGGCGTCCTCGAAGTCGGCCAGCCAGACGTTCGCGCCCGAGTTGAGCGCGTTGATGGTCATCTTGCGATCGGTGGGCCCGGTGATCTCCACCCGCCGGTCCACCAGGCCCGGTGCGGGCGCGGCCACCCGCCAGAGCGGGTCCTGCCTGATGTGCCGGGTCCCGGGCAGGAAGTCCAGCGTGCCGCCGGCGGACAGCTCCCGCTGCCGGGCCGCGCGGGCGGCCAGCAGCTCGGCCCGCCTGGCGCCGAAATCACGCTGGAGCGTGGCGACAAGGTTCAGCGCCTCGGGGGTGAGGATCTCCCCGAACCTGTCCTTGGGCGGGCCGATGATCTCGATGCCGTTGCCAGCCGCCATCTCGCACTCCTTCTGTGCCTGGAATGTGAAAGTGACGCTAGCCCGCCGCCGCGACGGCGGTCAAAGCCAGCGTGGCCCAAGCTACCGGCCGGTAACCGGGGCACAACCAGCGGCCCCACGGTGTTATTGGAATGACCTGGATAAGCCGGCATGGCAGCATTGACCAACCAGGGCCGGCGGCGCTCCGGCAGGATCAGCCGGCCTGGGCGCGCCGGGAGGACACCGACACAAGGAAGCGATGACTTCTTCTTCTTCTTCACCCGAAGCCGGCCAGGGCTTCGCCAGCGAGCCCGGCCTGGACGGCGCGGCGCCGGGCGGCGAGCTGGGCATGGACGGCGCGGCGCCGGGCGGCGAGCTGGGCATGGACGGCGTGGCGCCGGGCGGCGAGCCAGCGGCCGCAGAGGGCACCGGGGACCTGGACCTCGCCGACCGGCATGCCCTGCGCCGGGTGGCCGGGCTGTCCACCGAACTCACCGACGTCACCGAGGTCGAGTACCGGGCGCTGCGGCTGGAGCGGGTCGTCCTGGTCGGCGTGTGGACCGACGGCACGCTGGCCAGCGCCGAGAACTCGCTGCGGGAACTGTCCGCCCTGGCCGAGACCGCCGGCTCGGTCGTGCTGGACGGCCTCGTGCAGCGCCGCGGCAAGCCCGACCCGGCCACGTACATCGGCGCGGGCAAGGCGCGCGAACTGGCGGACGTGGTGCTGCAGGCCGGCGCGGACACGGTGATCTGCGACGGCGAGCTCACCCCCGGCCAGCTGCGCAGCCTGGAGGGCGTGGTGCGGGTCAAGGTCATCGACCGCACCGCGCTGATCCTGGACATCTTCGCCCAGCACGCGCGCACCAAGGCCGGCAAGGCCCAGGTGGAACTGGCACAGCTGGAATACCTGCTGCCCCGGCTGCGCGGCTGGGGCGAGTCGCTGACCCGGCAGGCCGGTGGCCGGGTCGCGGCGGGCGGCGGCATCGGCGGCCGTGGCCCTGGCGAGACCAAGATCGAGACGGACCGGCGCCGCATCCGGGCCCGGACCGCCAGGCTGCGCCGGGAGATCGCCGAGATCGCCGCGGGGCGCGAGGTGCAGCGCCGCCGGCGGCGCCGCAGGAACGTGCCGTCGGTGGCCATCGCCGGGTACACCAACGCCGGCAAATCGACATTGCTGAACGCCCTGACCGGGGCCGGCGTGCTCGTCGACGACTCCCTGTTCGCCACCCTGGACCCCGCCGTGCGGCGGGCGCGTACCCCGTCCGGCCGCTGGTTCACCCTCACCGACACCGTCGGGTTCGTCCGGCACCTGCCGCACCAACTGGTCGAGGCGTTCCGGTCCACGCTGGAGGAGGTCGCCGACGCCGACCTGATCCTGCACGTCGTGGACGGCAGCGACGCCGACCCGCGGGCCCAGATCGGCGCGGTCCGTGAGGTGCTGGGCCAGATCGGCGCCGCGAAGGTGCCCGAGATCGTGGTGGTGAACAAGGCCGACGCGGCCGACCCCCTGGAGGTCAAGGGGCTGTGCCTGGCCGAGCGCGGCGCCGTCGTGGTGTCCGCCAGGACCGGGCGCGGGCTGCCGGAGCTGCTCGCCGCCGTCGAGGCCGTGCTGCCCGGGCGCGACACCGAGGTCAGCGCGCTGGTCCCTTACGGCCGCGGCGACCTGGTGGCGCGGGCGCACCAGGAGGGGGAGGTGCTCGCGGTCGCGCACTGCGAGGGCGGCACCCAGCTCACGGCGCGGGTACCGCCGGAACTAGCCGCTCAGCTGGCCGGGGCCAGCGCCGACGGCGCGAATGCCGGGTCTGCTGCTCAAACGCACCATTTGGCGGGATCGCGGCAGAACGGCGAGACCGCCTGATCGCCGCGCCAAGCCCACTGCCTGGGTGAATGGCACCCGCTAGGGTTGAGTTGCCTGGACACGCCGATGCCAGGCAGGTGCGTGCGGAAGGCGCCCGCGTGAGCCAGTTAGCCGATCGGCAGCGAATCTGGCCTGCCTTCTTACGATTCGGCCTGTACACGCACCCTCTCGTGCAATACCGTGACTGAACCGATATTGTTGGTTGCCGCACCTTCCCTAAGTAGTCGGGCGGCTCCACATTCGATTCGCGGCCCAAGGGGCGGAGCGCTCCACCACGAGGCACGAGCCATGGCAGGTGACCGCTTGACGGCGCAGGGAACCCAGGTCTGGGCTGTACCCGCGCTGGAGCGTGCGCCATGGTGACCGCGAACGTCCGCCTGTTCACCAACATCGGCCGGCTGTGGACCGGTTCTGAGGTATGGAGCAACGCGGCGATCCTCACCCAGGGGGACCAGATCGCCTGGGTCGGCCCGGCGTCGGAGTTGCCCCGCAGCCTGCCCGGCGTCATCGACGACATCGTCGACGTGGACGACGTGCAGAACCTCAACGGGGGCCTGGTCACGCCCGGCCTGGTCGACGCGCACACGCACCCGGTGTACGCGGGCAACCGGTGGGCCGAGATCGCGATGCGCTCCGGCGGGTCCTCGCCCAACGAGATCGCCGCGGCGGGCGGCGGCATGGCCTCGACGGTCACGGTCACTCGCGGGACCGACCCGTGGACCCTGTGCAACGGCGTACGGACCCGGCTGCGCGAGTGGCTGCTGTCCGGCACCACGACGATCGAGGCGAAGACCGGCTACCACCTCACCAGGGACGGCGAGCTCGCCGACGTGCGGCTGCTGCGGTCGCTGGAGAACGAGCCCGGGATGCCCCGGGTCCACGTGACCTTCCTCGCCGCGCACGCGGTGCCGCCGGAGTTCTTCGGCCGCCGGCACGACTACGTGGACGCGGTGGGCTCCTGGTGCGCGGACGCGGCCCAGGCCGGGGCCGACAGCGTCGACGTGTACTGCGAGGAGGGCCGGTTCACCGAGCGCGAGGCGCGCTGGGTGCTCGGCGCGGGGCGCGCGGCCGGACTGCTGCCCCGGCTGCACGCGTGCGGGCAGTCCCGGACCGGGGCGGCCACCCTCGCCGCGGAACTCGGCTGCGCGTCCGCTGACCTGCTGCACGAGGCCTGCGAGGAGGACGTGATCGTCCTGGCCACGGCGGGCGTCGCCGCGGTGCTCTGCCCGGGCACGGCGCTGCAGGTCGGCAAGGTGCCGCCGGTGCGCTCGCTGCTCGACAAGGGCGTGGCGGTCGCGCTGGGCTCCGACCACTCGCCGGGCGTCAACGGCATCACGAACATGTCGCTGGTGGTCTCGCTGGCGATCACGCACTTCGGCATGAGCGTCGCCGAGGCGCTCCGCGCGGCGACGCTGGGCGGCGCCCAGGCGCTGCGCAGCCCGGAACTGGGCACGATGGCGCCGGGCCGGTACGCCGACATCGTCGCCTGGGACGCCGACCACGAGGGCGCCTTCGCCTGGTCGTACGGCCTGCGCCCGCTCCGCGTCTGGCGCGGCGGCGAGCCGGTCCTCGCGTAAGCCGGGGGGTTCTCGCGCAAGCCGGGGGGTTCTCGCGCAAGCCGGGGGGTTCTCGCGCAAGCCGGGGGGTTCTCGCGCAAGCCGGGGATACGGCGGTTCGCCATGTTCGCCGAGCGAGGCGGCTGGTCCGTGCGCCCGGCCGCCCGGCTTCCCAGGGGCCCGTGGTACCTGCCCGGGGCCCCCGGACCCGCACGGCCCCCGCTTGAGCTGACGGTCCCGCCGTTGACGGGGCCGCTAACCGTAGTTCCCCCCACCGCGACGCCTACACGGGCCTTGACCAGGTGAAAAAGGGTCAGGTCATGACTACGTAGTCATGTAATCTTCGTGATCAAAGGCCCCACCACCTGCTTAAACGCTGTGGCATATCGGCACAGGGGGAACTTCGGGCTAAGGTTGCGTGCGACCGCTCTCGGCCGGTTCATGGGAGGCTGTGGGTATGCCGGTGGGTGAAGCCAAGCGTGCCACCGCGCCCGCTCCCGGGGGCCCGCGGGTCAGCGTGGTCACGGGGGACGAGGAACTGCTCGTGGAGCGGGCCGTGGCCCGCCTGGTCGCGGCCGCCGGCGGGGACGGCGCGGCCGGGGCACGGGAGGTGTCCGCGGGCACGCTCGCGCCTGGCGAACTGGCCGCCGTCACCGCGCCCTCGCTCTTCGACGCCGTGCCGGTCGTGGTCATCCGCGACGCTCACGACGCGAGCAAGGAGGTCGCCGAGGAACTCGCGGCGCTGGCCGCCGACCCGCCGCCCGACCTGGCGCTGGTGATCACGCACGCGGGGGGCGCGAAGGGCAAGGCGCTGCTCGGCAAGCTCACCGGGACCGGCGCACAGGTGGCCCAGTACTCGAAGATCACCCGGATCGGCGACCGGATGACGTTCATCCGCGAGGAGTTCCGCGCGGCGGGCCGCAGGATCGACGACGGCGGGGTGCGGGCGCTCATCGACGCGCTGGGCACCGACCTGCGCGAGATCGCGTCCGCGTGCGCCCAGTTGGCCGCCGACACCACCGGCACGATCGACCAGCCGTCGGTGGCCAGGTACTACCGGGGGCGCGCCGAGGCCGGCGGGTTCGCCGTGGCCGACCGGGCCGTGGAAGGCAAGCTTGCCGAGGCGCTCGAGCACCTGCGCTGGGCCCTGGCCGTCGGCGTGTCACCGGTGCTGATCACCAGCGCCCTGGCGCAGGGCGTCCGCCTCATCGGGCGGGTGGGAGCCGCCTCGCGGTCCCAGCCGGCCGCCGCGCTCGCCGCCGAGCTGGGCGCCCCGCCGTGGCGGATCGACAAGGTGCGCCAGCAGTTGCGGGGCTGGGCGCCGGACGGGATCGCCCGGGCGCTCGCCGCCGTTGCGGAGGCCGACGCGCAGGTGAAAGGCGAGGGCGCGAACCCCGGGTACGCCCTGGAGGTGGCCGTCCGCGCGATCGTGGCCTGCCGCACCGGCGCCTGACGAGGTGCGGGAAAGGGATGATTGTGACGTTCATCCGCAGCTATGGGTGAACGTCACGTTCAGCACCAGCAGCCGGGGCCAGGCACGGCAGCGTGCCGGACCGGGCACGTGCGCCCGGTTTGAGCGTGGCCCACCGGTTGGGATATCCTTCCTCGTCGGAGTGTTGCGCCCCGCTTTGGAGTTCGTGGGGCTGCCGCGGGTGCGAAATCCGCCCGCGCCCACCGACGAGAACCAGAACCTGAGCGAGGCTTCCGCGTGGCAAATATCAAGTCCCAGATCAAGCGCAACAAGCAGAACGAGAAGGCCCGGCAGCGCAACAAGGCCGTCAAGTCCTCGCTGAGGACCGCGGTGCGCAAGTTCCGCGAGGCGGCCGACGCCGGTGACGTGGACGCGGCGACCGTGGCGATGCGCGCGGCGTCGCAGAGCCTGGACAAGGCCGCGAGCAAGGGCGTCATCCACAAGAAGCAGGCCGCGAACCGCAAGTCCGCGATCGCCAAGCGCTGCGCGGAACTGGGCCAGACCTGACGCCAGCGCAACGCCGGTGGCTCCCCGGCGCACCGGCGGCTCCGCGGCGCACCGCTGGCTCATCCGCAGCGTGCGCGCGGCTCGCCGCGCACCGGCGGCCTCCAGCGCAAGGCGGCCTCCAGCGTAAAGGCGGCCTCCAGCGTAAAGGCGGCCTCCAGCGCCCCGGCGGCTCCGCAGCGCGCGCGGGCGCGGGGCCTGGATGCGCGCCCCGGGTGCCGGGGCCCTGGCACAGAGCAGTCCCCGTGGCGTGCGACCATGGACGCCGCAGCCCCAGGCGGGCCTCGTAGGCTGGATGAACTGTGGGCCACGCCCTTATTCGACTTGGCGGATTGTCCTGTGTCCTCCGTGCCTGAGCAGGCCGTACCGGCCGGACGGCGCCTCGCGTCCCCGGCCGGGCCGCCGCCTGCCGTGGGACACACGCCATTGGACATCATCAGAAACTTTTGCATCATCGCGCACATCGACCACGGGAAGTCCACGCTGGCGGACCGGATGCTGCAACTCACCGGCGTGGTCGGCGAGCGGGAGATGCGGGCCCAGTACCTGGACCGGATGGACATCGAGCGCGAGCGCGGCATCACCATCAAGAGCCAGGCGGTCCGGCTGCCCTGGACCGGCCCCGACGGCCGCCAGTACGTGCTGAACCTCATCGACACGCCGGGCCACGTGGACTTCTCCTACGAGGTGTCCCGGTCGCTTGCCGCGTGCGAGGGGGCCATCCTGCTGGTGGACGCCGCGCAGGGCATCGAGGCCCAGACGCTGGCCAACCTCTACCTGGCCGTGGACGCCGACCTGCACCTGATCCCGGTGCTGAACAAGATCGACCTGCCCGCCGCCCAGCCGGCCCGGTACGCCGAAGAACTCGCCCGGGTGATCGGCTGCGACCCCGGCGACGTCATGCAGGTCTCGGCAAAGACCGGCGCCGGCGTGCGGGACCTGCTCAACGCGGTCGTCGCCCAGGTCCCTCCGCCCAGCGGCGACCCGGATGCGCCCGCCCGCGCGCTGATCTTCGACTCGGTCTACGACACCTACCGGGGCGTCGTCACCTACGTCCGGCTGGTGGACGGCAGGCTGACCCGGCGCGAGAAGAGCCTGATGATGTCCACCCGCGCCGCGCACGACACGCTGGAGGTGGGCGTCATCTCGCCAGAACCGGCACCGGCCGAGGCGCTCGGCGCGGGCGAGGTCGGCTACCTGATCACCGGGGTCAAGGACGTGCGCCAGGCCCGGGTCGGCGACACGGTGACCAGCGCCGCGCGGCCGGCCGCCGAGCCGCTGGCGGGTTACGCGCACCCCAAGCCGATGGTGTACTCCGGCCTGTACCCGCTGGACGGGGACGACTACCCAGACCTGCGGGACGCGCTGGACAAGCTCCGGCTGAACGACGCCGCGCTGGTGTACGAGCCGGAGACCAGCGCCGCGCTCGGGTTCGGCTTCCGGTGCGGGTTCCTCGGCCTGCTGCACATGGAGATCGTCCGGGAACGGCTGGAGCGGGAGTCTGGCCTGTCGCTCATCTCCACCGCGCCGAACGTCGTCTACCGGGTCGTCCTCGACAGCGGCGCCGAGGTGGTCGTCACCAACCCCAGTGAGTTCCCCGATGCGAAGGTGGCGCACATATTCGAGCCCGTGGTCAGGGCCACGGTGCTGTCGCCCGCCGAGTACATCGGCGCGATCATGGAACTCTGCCAGAGCCGGCGGGGCACGCTCGCCGGCATGGAGTACCTGTCCGAGGACCGGGTGGAGATCCGCTACACGATGCCGCTCGCGGAGATCATCTTCGACTTTTTCGACCAGCTCAAGTCCCGGACCCGCGGCTACGCCTCGCTGGACTACGAGCCCGCGGGCGAACAGGAGGCCAGCCTGGTCAAGGTGGACATCCTGCTCCAGGGCCAGCCGGTGGACGCGTTCAGCCAGATCGTGCACTCCGACAAGGCACGCGACTACGGGGTCGCGATGACCTCGAAACTGCGCGAGCTGATCCCCCGCCAGCAGTTCGAGGTGCCGATCCAGGCGGCCATCGGGTCCAAGGTCATCGCCAGGGAGAACATCCGCGCGCTGCGCAAGGACGTACTGGCCAAGTGCTACGGCGGCGACATCACCCGCAAGCGCAAGCTGCTGGAGAAGCAGAAGGAAGGCAAGCGCCGGATGAAGGTCATCGGCCGGGTCGAGGTACCGCAGGAGGCGTTCATCGCCGCGCTGTCCACCCAGCCGGACAAGCAGCGCTGATCAGGGCGCGGGCGGCGGGGGGCCCCCCAGGTGCGGGTGGGCCACGGCCGCATGGCCGGAGCTCCCGACGAACAGGGCCACGCCGACGACAATGGCGAGGACGGCAAGGACCACCACCGCCCAGCCGAGCAGCAGCCCGGCCAGCGCCATCCCGGCGCCCTGCTCCCCGGTGCGCTTGATCTGGTGCCGGGCCACGTGGCCGAGCACGATGGCCGGGATGGTGGGCAGCGGCCCGAACGCGAACTGCGCCAGCCCGCAGGCCAGGCTGGCGATCGCCAGCCCGTTGGTCGGGGCGGGGTCGCGCCGCGGCACCGGGCCGACCCGCGCGCCGGGCAGGTCGGTCACGACCCGGTCCAGGTCGGCGTAGGTCCGCGCGGACAGGGCGATTTCCAGGCGGGCGTCGTACTCGTCCTTGGCCAGCCGGCCCTCGGTATAGGCGGTGGTGAGGAAGCTCACCGCCCGGTCGCGGTCCGTGTCGGCGGCGCGCATCTGGCCGCGCCCGCCGCCCGGCGCCGGATACCCCTGCCCGACCGCCATAGGTCCCTCCAACCCCCGGGGCTTCCTCGGTCGCGTCCAGCATAATCCGGCCGGTCCGTGCCCAGACCCTTCCCAGCCGACAGTTTCCGCCCGGCCGCAGACTTACGGTTCGACCGGGCCTGGCCGCTGCGCTAGCGTCGGGAAACGTGACGAACGCGCGCGTGGTCTCGGTGAACGCCGGCCGTGGCAAGGACGCGGACTGGGCAGGGAAGCTGGGCCGGACCGCGATCGACAAGCGGCCGGTGGCGGGCCGTGTCAGGGTGGGCACGCTCGGCCTCGACGGCGACGAGCAGGTGGACAGGGCCGCGCACGGCGGCGCCGAGCAGGCGCTCTACGCCTACGCCAGGGAGGACCTGGACTGGTGGGTGGAGCAACTGGGCCGCGAACTGGCCAACGGCCTGTTCGGCGAGAACATCACCACCGCGGGCCTGGACGTCACCGGGGCGCTGATCGGGGAGACCTGGCGGCTGGGCACCGCCACGGTCCAGGTCACCGGGCCGCGCATCCCGTGCGGGGTGTTCGCGGGCTGGATGGACGAGCGGCACTGGGTGAAGCGGTTCGCCGGCGCGCGCCGGCCCGGCGCCTACCTGCGCGTGCTGCGCGAGGGCGTCGTCGGTGCCGGGGACCCGGTGGAAGTGCTGTCCCGGCCGGGCGAGCGGGTCACGATCGCGGACTCGATGACCGCGTACTACGGCGACGCCGCGCTGATGCGCCGGCTGCTGCGCGTCGAGGGCCGGGGCCTCTCGTGGGATGAGATCGCGGCCGGCGTGCTCGGCCGGACGGCCGCGCGATCATGACCCGCACCCGCGCCGGCCGGGCCCCCGCCGGGCATACAGACCGGAGGTTGAGCCGTGCCGGGCACGCCGCCCGCCGGTGAGCCCGCGCCCCGTGACGGGAGCCTGCCCGACGGAGCGGCCGCGAGCCTGGCGCACCAGCCGTTCGGCATCTACGTGCACGTGCCGTTCTGCCGGACCCGGTGCGGCTACTGCGACTTCAACACCTACACCTCGGCCGAACTGGGCGGCGGGGCCAGCCGCGAGTCCTACGCGGGCCAGGCGGCGGCCGAGATCAGATTCGCACGGAAGGTGCTCGGGCCGGACGTCCCGCCGCCGGCGACGGTGTTCCTCGGCGGCGGCACGCCGACGCTGCTGCCTCCCGCCCAGCTTGCCGGGATCCTGGCCGCGATCGACGCCGAGTTCGGGCTCGCGCCGGGCCGCGAGGTGACCGTCGAAGCCAACCCGGAGACCGTGGACGAACGGTCGCTGGCGGCGCTGCGCGCCGCCGGGGTGACCCGGATCTCGCTGGGCATGCAGAGCGCGGTCCCGCACGTGCTGGCCGTGCTGGACCGGGTGCACCAGCCCGGCCGGCCCGCCCAGTGCGCCCGCTGGGCCCGCGCGGCCGGCTTCGAGCACGTCAGCCTGGACCTGATCTACGGGGCACCGGGGGAGAGCGACGCGGACTGGCGCGAGTCGCTGGAGGCGGCCCTGGCGGCGGGCCCGGACCACATCTCCGCGTACGCGCTCATCGTGGAGGAAGGCACCCGGCTGGCCGCCCGCATCCGTCGCGGCGAGATACCGCCGCCCGACGACGACGCGATGGCCGGCCGGTACCTGGCCGCCGATGACCTGCTGGCCGCCGCCGGGCTGCGGTGGTATGAGATCTCCAACTGGGCCGCGGGACCGGGCTCGCGGTGCCGGCATAACCTGCTCTACTGGACCAGCGGCAACTGGTGGGGGGTCGGCCCGGGCGCGCACAGCCACGTCGGCGGCACCCGGTGGTGGAACGTCCGGCATCCGTCCGCGTACGCCGCGCGCATCTCGGCCGGCGAAAGCCCCGCGCAGGCCCGGGAGATTTTGGCAGAACGAGAGCGGCGCCTCGAACGGATCCTCCTGCTCACCCGGCTCGCGGGGGGCTGTCCAGAAACCGAGCTAGACCCTTCCGGACGGGCTGCCGCGCGGGCCGCCGTGGCGGACGGGCTGGCCGACCCGGAGGCGCACGAGCGGGGATCGGTGGTGCTCACCCGGCACGGCCGCCTGCTCGCAGACGCCGTGGTCCGCGACCTGACCGGATAACCAGCCTCGCCGGGCCGCTGGCAGCCGGGTCCCGTGGCCGGCCGGCCGGGCTGGCCCGCGCAGGCCGGTCGGCCGGATGCCGGCGGCGGACCGGGGTCCCGGGCTGGCCCGCGCGGCCCGCAGCGCTGCCCGCGCCGCGGGGCCGCCGCGGGCGCGCCGGGCTCGCGCCGGCCGGCGGAACCGCGGCCGCCCGGTCCCGCGGCCGGGTGGCTAGCCCGAAGTTACTTGATCTTCGAATGCGAAACCGTGCCATGACCTGCTGAAACGCTGACCCGGGCCGATGCCCTTCTGACTACAGGAACTCGCTGGTCATCCAGCCCTACCACCTTGACCGGGCTAGTGGACTTTCTGCCTACGCCAGGAGGCCGCCCGCGGAGAGTTTCCGCAGCTCAACGGCCATTTGCAGCCGACACGCCGACGTGACTCCGGGCTAGCGGGCGATCCGCATGCACAGCCACGCGGGGAAGGTGCCCGCCGCGCCACGGCTGGCCGCGCGGGCGGCGCGGGCCAGGTAGACCACCGTGACCAGCCACCGGGCCGCGACGAGCGGCGCGAACACGATCACAGCGACCTGTGGTGAGTCAAGCGCGAGCATCGCGCCCATGATCACTGCGGACAGGTCGTAGAGGAGGCCGGTGAACCACACGTTCACCGCGTGCGCCGCATGCTGGCGCGCCCAGCCCGATCCCCGCAGCGTGGTCAGGTAGATGACCAGCGGCACCAGGAGCACCGGCACCGTCAGGTAACCGAACACCGCCGCCCTGCGGCCGGGCGTTCCGCCCGTGGCCCGCCTCGGCGGCACGAGCCTGGCCGGGCGGCGCAGCAAGGCCCAGGGACGCCAGACGGCTGCGGGCGGCCAGTCCGGCACCGGTACGGCGTCCCGGACCGACAGGTAGGGGGGCGCCGCGGGGTAGTCGGGGACCGGCGGCCAGCCCACCACCGGCGGGTATTCCGAAATCGTGTTGTCCGAGATCGGCGGATAATCGGCGGGCGGCGGCTTGCTGGGTGCCGGTGGGTCGCCGGGAACTGCTGGGTAGCCGGGTGCCGGTGGGCAGTCAGGAACCATCACGCGGCCGAGGGCCGCGAGTTCATCCCGCACCCCGCAGTCCGCCGGGCGCTCGCCGGGCATGGGCCGGTAGCCGGGCATCGCCGCGGGGCGCGTGGCGGGCACGTAACCCGGCAGGAACGGATGCTCCGGCGCCGGCCGGTAGTGCGGCACGGACCGGTCGGCCGGCCCGGGCAAGCCGCCGCCCATACAACCCCCACGTGTGGTCTTCCGCCTGCTCAGCACCTAAGCCCTGGGGGGAACCTACCGGATCGGCGTGACCGGCGCGGCCAACCGCTGGCACGCTGGTGTCCCCGCCACGGTCCCCTGGGAGCCCAGTCCGCCTTAGAATTGGCACTCGGGATGATGGAGTGCTAGGGAGGTGGGCAGGTGCTGGATGACAGGAAGCTCGCGGTCCTGCGCGCCATCGTCCGCGACTACGTTTCCACGATGGAGCCGGTCGGCTCGAAGTCCCTGGTGGACCGGCACCACCTGGACGTCTCACCGGCGACCATCCGCAACGACATGGCGGTGCTCGAAGAGCAGGGGTACATCTCCCAGCCGCACACCAGCGCCGGCCGGATCCCGACGGACAAGGGCTACCGGCTGTTCGTGGACCGGCTCTCGGGGATCAAGCCACTGTCGGCGGCAGAACGCCGGGCGATCGAGACCTTCCTGGCCGGCGCCTACGACCTGGATGACGTTGTGATGCGCACGGTGCGGCTGCTCGCACAGCTCACGCGGCAGGTGGCACTGGTCCAGTACCCGTCGCTGACCAGGTCGGCGGTCCGGCACATCGAACTGGTGCCGACGGCCGCGCAGCGGCTGCTGCTGGTGCTCATCACCGACTCCGGGCGCGTGGAGCAGCGCGCGGTGGACCTGCCGGAGCCGATCGACGACCCGGCCGTCGCGCACCTGCGCGCGGTGCTCAACGCGTGCCTGGACGGCCGGCGGCTGGCCGAGGCGGCCTCCGTTGTCGCCGACCTTCCCGAACGGGTGCAGCCCGGGGACCAGAACAACGCCGCCGCGGTGTTCTCGGTGATCCTCGACACCCTGGTCGAGCACCACGAGGAGCGGGTGGTGGTGGGCGGGGCGGCGAACCTCACCCCGGCCGACTTCTCCCAGGGCCTGCGGGAGGTCCTCGAGTCCCTGGAGGAGCAGGTGGTGCTGATGCGGTTGCTCGGCGAGTCCGCCGGCGAGGCACTGGTGACCGTCAGGATCGGCGCGGAGAACGAGGTCGAGGGGCTGCGCAGCACGTCGCTGGTGGCCGCGGCCTACGGCGGTCCTGGGGAGCAGGCGCTCGCCAGGCTGGGCGTGATCGGCCCGACGAGGATGGACTACCCGACGGCGATTGGAGCGGTGCGGGCGGTGGCACGGTATGTAGGCCAGATTCTGGCGGGGTCGTAGTGGCGACCGACTACTACGCCACGCTGGGCGTGCCGCGGGACGCCAGCCAGGAGGAGATCAAGAAGGCGTACCGGCGGCTCGCCCGCGAGCTGCACCCTGACGTCAACCCCGACGTGCGCACTCAGGAGCGGTTCAAGGAGATTACCCAGGCTTACGAGGTGCTGTCCGACGCGGAGAAGCGCCAGATGTACGACCTCGGCGCCGACCCGTTCGCCCGGCCCGGGGCCCCGGGGGCGGGCGGTTTCGGGGCCGGGTTCCCGTTCAGCGACATCATGGACGCTTTCTTCGGCGCTGGCGCGGCGTCGCGCGGCCCACGCAGCCGGGCCAGGCGGGGCCGGAACGCGACCGTCCGGGTGGATCTCGACCTGTCCGAGTGCGCGTTCGGCGCGACCAGGGACCTGGCCGTGGACACCGCCGTGGTCTGCCCGACCTGCTCCGGTGAGGGCACCGCGCCGGGCACCCACCCGGAGACCTGTGACATCTGCGGCGGCCGCGGCGAGGTCAGCCACGTGACCCGGTCGTTCCTGGGCCAGGTGATGACCTCGCGGCCGTGCCCGGCCTGCGGCGGGTTCGGCACCGTGATCCGCCGGCCGTGCCCCGAGTGTGACGGCGACGGCCGGGTCCGCACCCGCCGCACCATCAAGGTCCGGATCCCCGCCGGGGTCGAGGACGGGACGCACATCCAGCTGGCCGGCGAAGGGGAGATCGGGCCGGGCGGCGGCCCGCCGGGTGACCTGTTCCTGGAGATCGTCCAGCGCCCGCACGCCATTTTCGAGCGCCAGGCCGACGACCTGCACTGCACGGTGACGATCCCGATGACCGCGGCCGCACTGGGCGCGGCCCTGAGCGTGGAGACCCTGGACGGAACCAGGGAGCTGGACATCCGCCCGGGCACCCAGTCCGGCCAGGTCATCCCCATGTACGGGCTGGGGGTGCGGCACCTGAACTCCTCCGGCCGCGGGGACCTGATCATCCATGTGACGGTGGAGACGCCGGCGAAGCTCGACGACGAGCAGGAGGCACTGCTCAAGCAGCTGGCGAAGCTCCGGGCTGAGGAGACACCGCCCGGCCGGTTCTCGCCCGGCCAGCAAGGCTTCTTCTCCAGGCTGCGGGATGCCTTCAACGGCCGCTGAGCCGGATTCCCGCCCGCCGGTCTTCCTCAGCGACCGCGCCGCCCTGGCCGAGGACATGGTGGTCCTCGCCGGCCCCGAGGGCCGGCACGCGGCCACGGTGCGGCGCCTCACGGCGGGGGAGCGGGTGGACCTGACCGACGGCGCCGGGCTGGTCGCGGAGTGCGTGGTCCTCGCCGCCGGGGCGGGGAGCCTGGAACTGAGCGTCCTGGCCCGGCGCACCGTGCCGCGGCCGGATCCGGCCCTGGTGGTCGCGCAGGCGCTTCCCAAGGGAGACCACGGCCCGCTGGCGGTGGACCTGATGACCGAGGGCGGCGTGGACGTCATCGTGCCCTGGGCGGCGCAGCGCTGCGTGACGCGCTGGGAGGGCGCCCGCGGCGACCGGTCACTGGCCCGCTGGCGCGCCGCCGCGGCGGAGGCGGCCAAGCAGTCCCGCCGCGCCTGGCTGCCGGAGGTGACCGCGCAGGTCGGCACCGGTGCGGTCGCCCGCCGGGCGGCCGCGGCGAGCCTGGCGGTACTGCTGGACGCGGCCGCGCCGGTGCCGCTGAGCGGGCTGGACCTTCCCGGCAGCGGCGACATCCTGCTGATCGTGGGCCCCGAGGGCGGGGTCAGCCCCGCCGAAACCGCGCAGCTGACCGCGGCCGGCGCCGTGCCGGCCCGGCTCGGCCCCACCGTGCTGCGGACCTCCGCGGCCGGGCTGGTGGCGGCCACCATCGCGGCGAGCCGCTCCGGCCGCTGGGGCTGACCTTTCCGTCGGGTGTCGCGCGGACCTTTAGACCGAAGTTACTTGATCTTCGAATGCGAAACCGTGCCATGACCTGCTGAAACGCTGACCCGGGCCGATGCCCTTCTGACTACAGGAACTCGCTGGTCATCCAGCCCTACCACCTTGACCGGGCTAGTGGACTTTCTGCCTACACCAGGAGGCCGGTCGCGGAGAGTTTCCGCAGCTCAACGGCCATTGCAGCCGACACGCCGACGTAACTCCGGTTTAGACCGTAGTTCCCCCCACCGCGACGCCTACATGGGCCTTGACCAGGTGAAAAAGCGTCAGGTAATGGACTACGCAGTCATGTAATCTTCGTCATCAAAGGCCCCACCACCTGCTTAAACACTGTGGCATATCGGCACAGGGGAACCTCGGTTTAGAACCGGACGCGCGCGGGGCTGAGGGATCGGTGGGACATGCCCTGGTCCAGGCCGACCGCGCCCGCTACCGGGGCCACGCCGCGGGCGGGGCGGCCCGTCAGGCCGGTGAAGCTGACGGGGACGAGGTCGGATTGGGCTGCGTGCACACCAGCGCGGTGGTCCGGTACTTGACCGCCCCGTATGCGCTCGGCGGGGCACCGGAAGTGGTCGGGCCCGGGGTCGGGGTCGCTGACTGCGACGGGGTCGGAGTCGGGCTCGGTGACGGCGACGGGGACGGGCTCGGCGGAGGTGACGGCGACGGCGACGGCGACGGGCCCGGCGACGGAGCCGATGACGCGCACGGTGACGACGACGCGTGCGCACCCGGGCGATGGTCGGTCCCCGTCCGCGCGGAGCTGCCGGCCTGCGAGGCGAGCGGCCCCACCCCGGTCACCGATCCACCGCCCCGGCCCGGGCTGACGCGATTTCCGGTGCTCTGGCTGGAGGTGCCGGAGGCGATCCCACCGGCACCGTCGCTCAGGCTGACGATGGTCTGCCGGATCTGGCCGAGCGCGAACACGCCCGCCACGACGAGGACTACCGCGCCGGCCACCGCGAGGGCCGGGCGGAGCCAGTTGATCACCGGCCCAGGCGACCTGCGCTGGCCTCCGGCGCCCTTGCCCGAGATCCAGGCGGCGATCCCGCCGAGGGCAGCCGCCAGGATCCCGCCGACGGCAGCCGCCAGGCGGCGCAGCCGCGCGCCGTTTCCGGCCGCGGCCGCCGCGCCGTCGCCGACGGCCCTGGCGGCGAGGCTGGTGGCCGCGGAGCGGACCATGGCGACAAGGGACTCACACCGCACGACGGCAAACCAGCCGAGCACCATGAACTCATTGCGCAGCAGCCACCACTGCCGGTTGAGCCACGGCTCGCTGAGCCGTTCGCGGATCTTCGTCAAGCCGTCTCCAACCGGCTCGACGCGATCCGTCGCCGAGTGCAATACGCGGCTGAGGAGATCCTCGAAGTCGCGTTCCTGTGCAGTCATGCCCCTCGCTCCAGGCCGCTTTGGGCCCCCCTGACCCTGCTCACGTCTCCAACTCCAGGACGACCCGCAGCGCTGCTACGCCGCGGGCGGTATGGCTTTTGACCGCGCCCCGGCTGATCCCCATCGTGTCGGCGATCTGCGCCTCGGAGAGATCGGCGTAGTACTTCAGCACGAGCGCCTCACGCTGCCGCGCCGGCAGTGTGCGCAGCGCCGCGATCACCGCCGCCCTTTCCAGCAGGGAGATGGCCCCCTGCTCGGCGCTGGGCATATCCGGCGCCGGCTTGGGCGCGTTCCTGTCCACCACCACCCGGTGCCGGAGCACCGACCGGGACCGGTTCACCACCGACTGGCGCAGGTAAGACAGCGCCTTCTCGGTGTCCCGGAGCCGGCGCCATGCGGCGTGCATGGCGATGAACGAGTCCTGCACCACTTCCTCCGCGGTCGCGACATCACGTACCAGCAGGACCGCCAGGCGGACCAGCGAACGGTACTGCGCCGTATAGATCGCGGTGACTGCCCTGGCGGCATCCCATTCTGCGGGGACCGACTCCAGCGAAGCATCCGCCAGCAGGGTTTCGGTCGTCACGGTTATGGGACGCGCCGGTACCGCATCCGGTTCACCTGTGGTCATGCTGGAATTGCGAGAAGTTTCCACGGCCGCAGCCTGACCCCAACGATTCCGACCCCCAAACAACGAGCCCTTGCGTGTCGCGCGTTGCCCTGGCCCCGTCCAGACGTCACACCTAACTGCACAGGCAAAACAGACGATTGCGGCGTGCTTCTCGCCAGGCGTGCGCCACAAACTTCGCAACGAGTCAACGATATAGGTGGAGAGCCGGTCATGGGGGCCATATGAGCAGAGTCGGCCGGGCCCCCGGGGCCGCCGGGCAGGCTAAGATCCGGGGGTGGCTGACTGCCTCTTCTGCAAGATCGTGGCGGGTGACATCCCGGCCGACCCGGTGGCCGAAAGTAGCCGGGCGATCGCTTTCCGCGACATCAACCCGCAGGCGCCCACCCACGTCCTGGTCGTCCCCCGGGACCACCACCCCAGCCTGGCCGCGCTGGCCGACGCGGACCCCGGCCTGCTTGCCGAGGTGGCGGACCTGGCGCACCGGGTGGCCGAGGCCGAGGGCGTCGCCAGCGAGGGTTACCGTGTCGTGTTCAACACCGGGCCCAGGGCGGGGCAAACGGTGTTCCATGTGCACGCCCACGTGCTGGGCGGCCGGGACCTGGCCTGGCCTCCCGGCTAGGGGCGTGTCCCGTAGATCTATGCCAGGCTGGATGATCTGCGGGACACGTCCTCACCCCGCGGATCGCAGGCTCCGGCGGATAGCATGGGCTCAGCGATGCGCGGGCGGGGGCCCGCGCCGGGCGGAGACAAGGAATTGACGGACACTACCCGCGAGACCCGGCGGCGCGCCCAGGGCGGGGCCCCGGCTGACGAGCCGGCCGCAGGCGGTACCCAGGTCAAGGTCGTGATTCCCGACGACCACTCGATGGTCAGCCTGCTCGGGTCCCACGACGAACTGCTCCATGTGATCGAGAGTTCGTTCCAGGCCGATATTCACGTCCGGGGAAACGAGATCACCATTACCGGAACGGCGGCCGAGACGGCGCTTGTCGCGGAGCTGTTCGAGGAAATGACCGCGATTGTGGGCGGCGGGGCGGAACTCACGCCGGCCGTTGTGGAGCGAATAATCCCCATGCTCCGCCGCAAGTCGGGCGTTCGCCCGGCCGATGTCTTGTCCCTGGACATCCTGTCCTCGCGCGGACGGACGATCCGCCCCAAAACGCTCAACCAGAAGCGCTACGTGGACGCGATCGACGAGCACACGATCGTTTTCTGCATCGGCCCGGCCGGCACCGGGAAGACGTACCTGGCCATGGCCAAAGCGGTCAAGGCGCTGCAGGCCAAGGAGGTTAACCGGATCATCCTCACCCGGCCCGCGGTGGAGGCCGGCGAGCGCCTGGGGTTCCTGCCCGGCACGCTCTACGAGAAGATCGACCCGTACCTGCGCCCGTTGTACGACGCACTGCACGACATGCTGGACCCCGACTCGATCCCGCGGCTCATGGCGGCGGGCACGATCGAGGTCGCGCCGCTGGCCTACATGCGCGGGCGCACGCTGAACGACTCGTTCATCATCCTGGACGAGGCGCAGAACACCTCGGCCGAGCAGATGAAGATGTTCCTCACCCGGCTGGGCTTCGGCTCCCGGATGGTGGTCACCGGCGACGTCACCCAGGTGGACCTGCCCGCCGGGCAGGCCAGCGGCCTGCGCCTGGTGCAGGACATACTCGAAGGCGTCGAAGACATCCAGTTCACGCGGCTGACCAGCCATGACGTGGTCCGGCACCGGCTTGTCGGAGACATCGTGAACGCCTACGCCGCCTACGAGGCGCGCACCGGCGGCGTGTCTGGCCCGGTGCGGGACGCCCCCCTGCGGGGCCGCGCCGCCGAGCACGGCGACGGCCGGGCCGGGCCGCGGGGACCCCGCAAGCGGGCACAGTGACCGGGCCGGGCGCATGAGCATCGAGATCCGGAACGAATCCGGGGTCAGTGTGGACGAGCCCGCCCTGGCGGCGCTCGCCCGGTACGTGCTCGACGAGATGCGGATCCACCCCTTGGCGGAACTGTCGGTATTGCTGGTGGACCCCCCGACCATCACCGATCTGCACCAGCGCTGGATGGGCGAGGAAGGCCCCACGGACGTGCTTTCCTTCCCGATGGACGAACTGCGCCCGCAGCCGCCGGGCAGCGACCGCGCGGACCGCGCCGGGCCCGCCGGCGACGCCGGGCCGGCCACCATGCTCGGCGACATCGTGCTGTGCCCGGAGGTGGCCACCAAGCAGGCCCACGAGGCGCAGCGCCCGGTCGCCGGCGAACTGGAGATGCTGTGCACCCACGGCATCCTCCACCTGCTCGGCTTCGACCACGCCGAGCCGGGCGAGCACGCCACCATGTTCGGGCTGCAGGAGCGGCTGCTGGACTCGTGGCGCGCCGAGCGCGGCGCGGCCCGGGACGGGGTGGAGCGGGACGGGGAGGCGGGTGCGGAATCCGGGTGATGCTGCGATGGCGTGGCTTGTTGCGGCCGCAGTAGCGCTCGCGGTGGCGGCCGGGCTGTGCGCTAGCGCCGAGATCGCCCTGTTCCGCCTGGTCAGGGCCGGCGGGAGGGAGCGCGGCAAGGAAGGCGCGGACAGCCACTCGCCCCCGCTGCAGGCGATACTGGCCGAGCCACGGCGGTACCTGAGCGTGCTCCTGGCGATCCGGATGGGCACCGAGACCGGCGCCGTGGTACTCGCCACCGCGGCCCTGATCAAGCTGCTCGGCGCCGGCTGGCGCACGTTCCTCATCGCGCTGGCCGGGATGACCGCGGTGCTGTACGTCCTGGCCGGGATCTGGCCGGTCGCCCTGGGCCGCCAGTACGACCGGCAGCTGGCCGGGGCCGCGGCAAGGCTGCTCGTTCCCGTGGTCGCTGTCCTCGGGCCGCTGCCGCGCCTGCTGCTCGCGGTGGGCAACGTGCTGACCCCGTGGCGGAGCGGCCGGGAAGCCCCCGCCGAGTCGGAGGAGGAACTGCGCGGGCTGGTGGACCTGCTGGAGGAGCACCGGGTCATCGAGCCCGGCGAGCGCGCGCTGATCCACTCGGTGTTCGAGTTCGGTGACACGATCGTCCGCGAGGTCATGGTGCCGCGGACGGACATCGTGTTCGCGGAGCGGGACAAGAACGTGCGGCAGGTGCTGTCGCTGGCGCTGCGCAGCGGCTTTTCCCGGATACCCGTGGTGGGCGAGAACAAGGACGACGTCATCGGCATCGCCTATCTCAAGGACCTGGTGGCCCGCAGCCGTGAGCATCCCGAGGCGGAAACGGTCGAGAAGGTCGAATCGGTCATGCGCCCCGCCACGTTCGTGCCGGAGAGCAAGCCGGTCTCGGTGCTGCTGCGGGAGATGCAGGCGCGCCAGATCCACCTCGCCATCGTGATCGACGAGTACGGCGGGACCGCCGGCCTGGTCACGATCGAGGACATCCTGGAAGAGATCGTCGGGGAGATCGCGGACGAGTACGACCAGGAACGGCCGCTGGTGGAATGGCTGGGTCCGGAGCGGGCCCGGGTCACCGCGCGGCTGCCCGTGACGGACCTGGAGGAACTGTTCGGGGTCAGCATCGAGGCGGAGGACGTGGAAACCGTCGGCGGCCTGCTCGCGCACGCGCTCGGCCGGGTGCCCATCGCCGGGTCGACGGCGACCGTGGCCGGCCTCACGCTGACCGCGGAAAGCCTCGCCGGGCGGCGCAACCGGATCGGCACGGTGACCGTGGAGCGCGCCGGGGGCTCCCGGGCCGGCCCGGCCCCCGATCACCCCGATCGTGAGCGCGCGCCCGAGGACAAGGCGGCGTCCCAGTGACGATCGCGGACGGTGCGCGCGGGCCTAGACTCGGCGCCGTGGCGGGCCTTGACGCGGAAGACCAGAAGATCATCACGCTGGCGCGGTCGGCCCGCGCCCGGACCGGCGCGGCCGAGGGCGCGGCGGTCCGGGACGGGACCGGGCGCACCTACGCGGCCGCGACCGTGGCGCTGCCCTCGCTGCGGCTCTCGGCGCTGCACCTGGCGGTGGCGATGGCGGTCTCCAGCGGCGCGACGAGCCTCGAGGCGGCGGCGCTGGTCAGCGACGCTGGCGCTCCCGACGCGGCGGACCTGGCGGCCGTGGCCGACCTGGGCCCGCGGGCGCCGGTGTTCCACGCCGGCCCGGACGGGCAGTTGCGCGCGGCCATCGCGCCCTGAGGCGGCCGGGCCGTTGCAGGAGGAGAATCCACCCGTGGGAGCGCAGCCGAAACCGCGCCGGGCCGGTGCCGGCACCGGCCCGGCGGCCATCGCCGCTGCGGTGGAGCCCGGCGGCGCCGGGGCCCCGGTGCAGGTGGGGGCCGCGCCCGGCCGCCCCCCCGGGCACGAGAGCGAGTTCCGGTCCGGGTTCGCCTGCTTCGTGGGCCGGCCGAACGTGGGCAAGTCCACCCTGATGAACGCGCTCGTCGGCACCAAGGTCGCGATCACCAGCAGCCGCCCGCAGACCACGAGGCGGGCCATCCGGGGCATCGTGCACCGCGGCGACGCCCAGCTGATCATCGTGGACACGCCCGGCCTGCACCGCCCGCGCACGCTGCTGGGGGAGCGCCTGGACAGCCTGGTGCGCTCGACGCTCACCGAGGTGGACGTGATCGGGTTCTGCGTCCCGGCGCCCGACCGGATCGGCCCCGGGGACAAGTACCTGGCCGCCGAGGTCAGCGCGATCATGGGCACCCCCGTGGTGGCCATCGTCACCAAGACCGACCTGGCCCCGCCCGAGCGGGTCGCCGCGCAGCTCGCCGCGGTGGCCGGCCTCGGCGACTGGGCCGACATCGTGCCCGTGTCCGCGGCCACCGGCTTCCAGCTGGACGTGCTGACCGACGTGCTCGTGGCGCACCTGCCGCCGGGGCGGCCGCTGTACACCGGCGGCGAGCTCACCGACGAGCCGGAGCAGGTGCTGGTCGCCGAGCTGATCCGGGAGGCGGCGCTGGAAGGCGTCCGGGACGAGCTGCCGCACTCGATCGCGGTCGTGGTGGAGGAGATGAGCCCGCGCCAGAACGGGGACCAGCTCACCGACGTGCACGCGCTGATGTACGTGGAGCGGCCCAGCCAGAAGTCCATCGTGATCGGCGCCAAGGGCGCCCGGCTGAAGGACGTCGGCACCAGGGCCAGGCAGCAGATCGAGGCGCTGCTCGGCACCAGGGTGTACCTGGACCTGCGGGTCAAGGTGGCCAAGGACTGGCAGCGCGACCCGAAACAACTGCGCAGGCTGGGCTTCTATGACTGATCGGCGCCGGCGCCGGGTGCGCCCAGGTCCGCGGGCCGGGGGATGCGGGCCGTCTCGATCTCCCAGGACAGCTGCCGCTCCAGCACCTCGAAGCCCAGTTCGGTGTTGATCGCGGCCATGCGCTCGTTGCCCTCCGCGGTCAGCGTCACGATCTGGGCCACCTGCGGCTCGTGCGCGGCGAGCAACTCCAGCATGGCCACCTTGACCAGCAGCCCGAGCCGGTGCCCGCGGTGCGGCCCGGCCACCGCGGTCAGCGCCTGAATGCCCCAGCTCGGGTCCAGTGCGTCGACCCCGAGCTGGGTGATCGCCGCGAGCGCACCGCCGCGCTCCGCCCTGGCGGCAACGCTGTAGAACCGCCAGCCCTGGTCGGCGGTCCGCTGGTCGGCGGCCCGGACCCGCGCCGGGTCCCAGCCGGGCGGATCTTCGCCCGGTGCGCGCGGTGCGTCGGCTTCGGCACCCAGGAGCGCGGCGACCTCCACCAGCCGGTGTTCCGCGGTTACCCCCTCCCAGGACACCAGGGAGTACCCGGCCGCCGCGCCCGCCGCTTTCCGGCGCAGTTCGGCCAGGTGGCCCGCCGGGATGGCGCCGAGCCAGAGCACCGAGAAGGTCCCGGTGAGCCGCTGGGCCGCGCCCAGGGAGCGGGCGAACCCCGTCCCGGCCGAGGACTCTTCGGTATGCCCGGTCAGCAGCGTCCGGCCCGCTTGCCGGGCCCGGTCCGCCGCATGGCCGAGCAGGGCCGTCCCCCGCCCGGCCCGGCGCCGTGCCGGCGCCACCACCAGGTTGACGCCGGCCAGGTGCCGGTTCTCCCGTTCCGGCACGCCGAGCAGGTACCAGCCACAGACGTCGCCGTCGTCGTCCCGGGCCAGCCACGCCTCCGACGCGTCCTCGGTCCAGCCGTAGCGCAGCCAGGCCTGGAAGGTTCGCGGGGACATGGGCGGCCGCCGGATTCCGTCCGCCCGGTACGCCGCCAGATGTATGTCGTGGCACGCCCGCACCGCGTCGGTGTCGGTCGCGGGGTCGAACCGTTCGGTCCGCATGCTCCTACCCAAGCGCTGGCGCCGCCGGCCCGCCACCCTGTTTCACCCGGGAACCTGACGGGCTACGGGCGGAGGTTATCCGGGCGCGGAGTTCTGTCCGCGCCCCGGGTCATCCCCCGCCCGCCACCCTGTCTCACCCGGGAACCTGACGGGCTACGGGCGGAGGTTATCCGGGCGCGGAGTTCTGTCCGCGCCCCGGGTCATCCCCCGGAGGTGAGGGTGCGCAGGCCCAGCATGGTGTCGATCGCGGTGGACTTGCCCGCCCCGTTCGGCCCGAGCAGCGCCACCGTCTCACCGGGCTGGATGTCGAAACTTACGTGGTCCAGCGCCTTGAAATCGGGGTGGTACACCTTGACGACGTCGCGGAAGGCGACACCCGCCGGCCCGGTGGCGCCCTTGTTGTTCGTGGTCATGCCATCACGCTAGGGGCGCCGTGGGCCGCCGCCCTGTCACGCACATCCGGGCCTTGGGATGACAGATGTCACGGTTGCCGTGCTTTCGCCCCGGCCAGCGGCCGGGCAATTGCCGGTCTCGGCCCGCGGCCGGATGCGGATGGGTCATCATGGGCGGGCCGCCCGGACCGGCGGCAGCGCCGGCCCCCCGACGCGACCGGGGCGAATCCCCCTCAGGAGCGACCGTGCTGATCATCTGGGGCATACGGGTGTTCTTCCGCACCACCGGCCAGGGAGTGTTCCACTGCCCGCGCTGCGGCGGCGACCGCCAGTACCGGCACCGCGGCGGGCGGCGCTTCCTCACCTTGTTCTTCATCCCGGTTATCCCGCTGACCCAGGCCGGCGAGCATGTCCAGTGCCTCACCTGCCGCGCCCGCTACCACGTGGGCGCGCTCCGGCAGCCCACCGCCGCGCAGATGCAGGCCGCCCTGCCCGCAGGCATGCGCGCGGCGGCGGCGACCATGCTGCGGGCGGGCGAGGAGGACTCGTTTCCGGCGCGGCACCGCGCGATCCAGGCGATCATCGGTGCCGGGGCGGGTGGTTACGGCGACATGGCCCTGGACACCGACCTGGCCGAGCCGGACGGCGCCGGGGCACCGGCGCTGGCCCAGGTGGGCGCGCAGCTTGCCGTCCCGGCCCGGGAGTGGTTCCTCGCCGAGGTGGTCCGGATCGGCATGGCCGACGGCCCGCTCACCGGGGCCGAGCGCGAGGCCGCACGCGTGATCGGCGCGGGCTTGGGCATGACCTGGGCCCAGACGCTGGGCGTCATCACACTGACCGAGCAGCGCGCCAGCGCCGAGTAACCCCAGCTGAGTGGTACCAGGCCAACCGTGATCCCACTTCCCGGCTTATCATCGGAGACGAACGGTCCGGCGCCCGGTATGTCCTGGTTTGCGGAGCCGTCTCGGATGATAAGGGCTCGCAGACGAATAACCCGTCGGCACCATCCCGCCGGTGCCCAGGCCACACGGCTCATACGCCGCTGGAACCTACGCTTTGTTATGAGACGACTCCTAAGACGGATCTCCGCACGGGGTTGGCCTGATGGCGTCGGCTATCCACCACCGAACCGGATCCTGGCCCGCCCCGGCCGGTGGCGCGCCCGCCGCCCGGCCGGCGACGGCCAATCGTTATGTCTGATAATCTTTTCCCCGATGTTGCGCGGCCTGCTTCTTAGCTGCCGCGGCGGGGCCCGATAACGGCCGGCTCCCCCGCCGCGGGGTTGAGCGTTGCCGTCGGCTGCCCGTCCGATCGCAAGGGAAGTCCGCAACATGCACGTGCAGCAGACCCGAAGCAGCATGCCCTGTCACCGTTATGCCGCGTTCCGCCCGGTACGCCTGCCGGACCGTACCTGGCCCGGCAAGACGATCACCGCCGCGCCGCGCTGGCTGTCCACCGACCTTCGGGACGGCAACCAGGCGCTGATCGACCCGATGAGCCCGGCCCGCAAGCGCACCATGTTCGACCTGCTGGTGCGGATGGGCTACAAGGAGATCGAGGTCGGGTTCCCGTCGGCGAGCCAGGCCGACTTCGACTTTGTCCGCAGCCTGATCACCGGCGGCCTCGTCCCCGGCGACGTGCAGATCTCGGTGCTCACCCAGGCGCGAGACGAGCTGATCGAGCGGACCGTGCAGTCCCTGGCCGGTGCCCCGCGGGCCACGGTGCACCTGTACAACGCGACGGCGCCGCTGTTCCGGCGGGTCGTGTTCGGCATCGGCCGGGAGGAATGCCGGGAGCTGGCCGCCGGCGGTGCCCGGTCGGTGCTGAAGTACGCCGAGCAGTATCTGCCCGGGTGCGACTTCGGGTTCGAGTACTCGCCCGAGATCTTCATGGACACCGAGCTGGACTTCGCCGCGGAGGTCTGCGAGGCGGTCATGGACGTCTGGCAGCCGGGCCCGGGCCGGGAGATCATCCTCAACCTGCCGTGCACGGTGGAGCGGTCCACCCCGAACGTGTACGCCGACCAGATCGAGTGGATGAGCCGCAGCTTGTCCCGGCGTGAGCACGTGTGCCTGTCGGTGCACACCCACAACGACCGCGGCACCGCGGTCGCCGACGCCGAGCTGGCCGTGCTGGCCGGGGCGGACCGGGTGGAGGGGTGCCTGTTCGGCAACGGCGAGCGGACCGGCAACGTATGCCTGGTCACCCTGGGCCTGAACCTGTTCAGCCAGGGCATCGACCCGATGATCGACTTCTCTGACATCGACGAGATCAGGCGCACCGTCGAGTACTGCAACCAGCTGCCGGTGCACCCGCGCCACCCCTACGCCGGTGACCTGGTCTACACCGCGTTCTCCGGCTCCCACCAGGACGCGATCAAGAAGGGGTTCGAGGCGCACGAGGCGGCCGCCGCGGCGGCCGGCGTGGACGTGGCCGACCACCCCTGGGAGGTCCCGTACCTGCCGATCGACCCGCGCGACGTGGGGCGCACCTACGAGGCCGTGATCCGGGTTAACTCCCAGTCCGGCAAGGGCGGGGTGGCCTACATCATGAAGGCCGAGCACCAGATGGACCTGCCGCGGCGGCTGCAGATCGAGTTCTCCCGCGTCATCCAGGCGCGCACCGACGCCGAGGGTGGCGAGGTAACCCCGGCGCAGATGTGGGAGGCGTTCTCGGCCGAATACCTGAGCCCCGGGCGGGTCGCGCTGCAGGCGCACCACACCTCGTCGGTGGTTGACGCCAAGGACGCGCTGACCGTGGAGGTCAGCCTCGACGGCGAGGCTCGGCAGATCGAGGGCTCCGGCAACGGGCCGATCTCCGCGTTCTGCGACGCGCTCGGCTCGATCGGCATCGACGTCCGGGTGCTCGACTACACCGAGCACGCCCTGTCCGCCGGCAGCGACGCCCAGGCGGCCGCATACGTGGAATGCGAGGTGGCCGGCCAGACGCGGTGGGGCGTCGGCGTGGACACCAACACGGTGACCGCGTCGCTGAAGGCGGTCCTGTCCGCGGTGAACCGCGCGGCCCCAGCAAGCCGGTAACCAGGCCAGCCCTGGTGCCGCCTCCCGTATGGCGCTGGCCTGACCAACTACGTCAGTGGGATACGGGAGAATGGGTGCGTGGGGCTGTACCGGGATGACGGGATCGTGCTGCGCACCCAGGACCTGGGTGAGGCGGACCGGATCATCACGGTGCTCACCCGGCGGACCGGGCGGGTCCGGGCCGTCGGCAAGGGCGTGCGCCGCACCAGGTCGCGGTTCGGTGCCCGGCTGGAGCCGTTCACACACGTCGACCTGCAGCTGTGGGAGGGCAGGTCGCTGGACGTGATCACGCAGGCCGACTCGCTCCGGGCGTACGGGGCGCCGCTGGCCGCGGACTACCCGCGGTATACCAGCGGCGTGGCGATGCTCGAGACCGCGGAGCGGTTCACCCCCGAGGAGCGCCAGCCATCCCAGCGGCAGTTCCTGCTGCTGGTCGGCGGGCTGCGCGCGCTGGGGGAGGGGGCGCACACGCCGCGCCTGGTGCTGGACGCGTTCATGCTGCGCTCGCTGGCGGTGGCCGGGTACGCGCCCGCGCTGGACGAGTGCGCCGTGTGCGGCTCACCGGAGGTGTCCGCCGACGGGGCGCCGCGCTCGTTCGCCATCGCGGCGGGCGGCCTGACCTGCCGGTCCTGCCGGCCCGCCGGCGCGGCGACCCCGTCCGCGCCCACCGTTGCCCTGATGGGCGCGCTGCTGCGGGGCGACTGGCCGTACGCGGACGCGTCGCTGCGGCGGCACCAGGTAGAGTGCAGCGGCCTGGTCGCCGCGTACCTGCAATGGCACCTGGAGCATTCCATCCGCTCGCTCCGGCACGTGGAGCATGCGGCCGATCGGTGAGGACCCCGGATGAGACGCCTGGACGGTGACCGGCAGCCACGGCGCGCACCGGCGAACGGCGCGCGGCCGGTCCGGCCGCCGGACCCGCACCCCGGCGGCGCCCGGCCGCCGGACATACCGCCCGAGTTGCTCCCCAGGCACGTCGCGCTGGTCATGGACGGCAACGGCCGGTGGGCGAAACAGCGCGGCCTGCCCCGCACCGAGGGGCACAAGCGCGGCGAGTACTCGCTCTTCGACGTGATCATGGGCGCGATCGAGCTGGGCATCCCGTACCTGTCCGCGTACGCGTTCTCCACCGAGAACTGGCGGCGGTCCCCGGACGAGGTCCGCTTCCTCATGGGGTTCAACCGGGACGTGATCCGCCGCCGCCGCGACCAGTTGCACGAGATGGGCGTCCGGGTCCGGTGGGCGGGGCGCCGCCCGCGGCTGTGGCGCAGCGTCATCTCCGAACTCGAGGACGCGGAACGGCTGACGGCCGGCAACTCGGTGCTGACGCTGCAGTTCTGCGTGAACTACGGCGGCCGGTCGGAGATCGCCGACGCCGCCGCCAAGCTGGCGGCCGACGCCGTCGCCGGGCGGGTCCGGCCCGACCGCATCGACGAGAAGGTGCTCGCCCGGTACCTGGACGAACCCGGCATTCCCGACGTGGACCTGTTCGTCCGGTCCTCCGGTGAGCAGCGGCTGTCCAACTTCCTGATCTGGCAGTCGGCCTACGCGGAACTGGTGTTCCTCGACACGCTGTTCCCCGACTTCGACCGCCGCCACCTGTGGCGTGCCTGCGAGATCTACGCGAGCCGGGACCGCCGCTACGGCGGCGCGGCGTCGAACCCGGTGGCGCTACCGCAAAGCCTGGATGACCGCGACCGCGAGCACGCTGGCGACCGCGGCCACACGCAGTAGCCGCCCGCCCGGGGCCAGCCTGGGCCACGACACCCCGGCGAGCCAGCCGAGGAAGGCCGCCACCAGGACGAGCGCCACCGCCCCGATCCACCCGGGCACCGCCAGCCCGGCGACCAGCAGCGCGGTCAGCACGACCGGGATCAGCCAGACCGGAAGCTGGTGCAGCAGCAGCATAGGCCGCGCGCTGGAGTGCTCCAGGGACTGGCGGGCGTCGCTGGCTCCCGGTGTGTACAGCGTTTTCCCCGGGGGCAGCGGGCGTGCCCTGCCCCGCCGCGGCCTGCCCGGGGGCCGGCGCGCTTGCCCTGTCACCTGGTCATCCTCTCGTGAGCCCCGGCCACGCGGGTGCCGGCGATTTCCCGTCAAATATACGGTCCCGGCGAACTTCACCCGCCACGGGTGAGGTGACCGCCCGCTCCCGCGGGAACAGGGCCGGCGGTGGGGCTCCCACACTCACGGGGGGTGTGTGGCGTCATCGCTTCGGGGGTTGCGGATGCGACGCGTGGCCGCTGCGCTGATGGTTCTTGGGTGTTCTCTCGCCGGTTTCCCGGCCCTGGGGACGGGTGCCTGGGGGGCCGCTTCGCCGGCCTGGGCGGGGGCGGCGCCGGCCCGGGGTGCCATGGCGCCGGCCCGGGGTGCCGTGGGGCCGGCCCGGGGTGCCGTGGGGCCGGCCCGGGGTGCCGTGGGGCCGGCCCGGGGTGCCGTGGGGCCGGCCCGTGCGACGGCGCGGCCCGAGGCGGCCCGGCCCGGGGCGGCGCTTGCCTCCGCGGCCGCCGGGAAGAAGGTGGTCGCCTTCGCCGGCTACACGGTCGAGGTGCCGACCGGGTGGCCGGTCTACCGGCTGGCCCGCGACCCGCACCGGTGCGTGCGGTACGACCAGAACGCGGTCTACCTGGGCCGGCCCGGCGCCAACCAGCAGTGCCCGGCGCACCTCGCGGGCCGGGTCGCCACGCTGAGCCTGGCTGTGGCCGGCCTCACCGCGGCCCAGCGGCGCCAGTTGCCGGCCCGGGGGGTGGTCGCCTGGGACTCGGCCGACCATGAGATGGGCGCGCTGCTGCCCCGGCACGGGCTGGGCATCACCGCGACGTACGGCGCCGCGGCCGGCCAGATCAAGGGCATCCTGGCCACGCTGCGCTGGGCCGCCACCGGGCAGTCGGCCACCACCGTGCTGACCCGGGGGGCGACCCCCGGAACCCCCGGATGGCCTGCGGCCCGGTTCCTCCGTCACCGGGCCGGGGCCCTGCCAGCCCGGGGGACGACCCCCGGAACCCCCGGATGGCCTGCGGCCCGGTTCCTCCGTCACCGGGCCGGGGCCCTGCTGGCCCGGGGGGCGCTGCCGCAGGGACCGCTGGCCGGGCTGTCAGGGGCCGGCCGCCAGGCCGCGCCGGGGGCCGGCCTGGCGGCGGCGGGAGCGGGCCTGCTGCCCGGCCAGCCCGCACGGGGCCGTCATCACCACCGGCACCACAAGTGCCGCTACCGGTGCTGCCATCACCGGCTCTGCCATCCGCGGTGGCTCAAGATGCCGGTCAAGGGCATGGACACGTGCACCGCGCCGTCGCTGCGCGCGATGCGGTCCTGGCACCACGCGTTCAAGGCCGCGGCCGTCTACCTCGGCGGCCCGGAGGCGGCGTGTGGCTGGGGCAACCTCTCGGCCGCGTGGATCCAGGCCAGCGTGCGGATGGGCTGGGCGATGATCCCCACCTACGTCGGCCCGCAGGCGCCGTGCACCAGGTTCCGGGTGCGGATCCGGGCCGGCCGGGCGGAGTCGCAGGGCCGCGCCTCGGCGCAGAACGCGATCCGGCTGGCCCGGCTTCTCGGCCTGCACCGCGGTGCCGTGCTCTATGACGACATGGAGGCCTACCGCCCGCACCACGGCCGGTGCAGCCGCCCGGTGATCGCGTTCCTGGACGGCTGGACCAGGGCGCTGCACGCCCGCGGGTACCGGGCCGGGGTCTACTCCAGCGCCGCGGCGGCGGCCCGGGACCTGGGCCGCTACCGGTACGTCTACGGTCACCCGGTCGCCAGGCCCAACTCACTGTGGTTCGCGCTCTGGGACGGGCGCCGCAACCTGCGCGGCATGCCCTACGTGCGGAACAACTGGTGGCACGCGCACCGGATCAAGCAATACAAGGGGGCGCGGCACCGCCGGATCGGCGGCATCAGGCTCAGCTTCGACTCCGACCTGGTGGACGGCGCCGTCTACCGCTAAGCCGGCGTGTCAACCAAACGTGGCCCCTCAGCCCAGGCGTCTGGGAAGTAAGCAGGGCCGACCGCCCCGCGCGAGTTCCCGCGGCTTGCGGCGTGCGGAGGACCCGACCGCCGTGGGCTGGCAGAGGGGTTACAGGGACGATGAACGTGATCGCACGGTTCGCGGCGCCGCAGGTTTCACGGGCTGCCCGGGAGCGGCCCGGGCCGGACTATCGGCATGGCCGCCGTCGGGTGGTCTACCTGCTGGTGGCGGCGGGCGTCACCCGGGGCGCTCATCGGAAGCCCGGCCGTGGCGGCCGCCGCCGTCGCACCGGCCGCCGGGGCGCAAGCAGCCCGGTCACCAGGTCTTGCCACGACGATCCGGCCGGGCCTGTTCGAGGGTGTGTCGTGTGCCCGCGCCGCGGCCTGCACCGCCGTCGGCGAGACACCGGCGGAAGCGTCGCTGGTGGAACGCTGGAACGGCCTGGCGTGGGCCGGTCAGACCACCCCCACCGGGGGACCGCTGGTGGCCGTGTCGTGCCCGTCCAAGACGGCCTGCACCGCGCTCGGCATGACGGCCGGCGCGCTGGCCTGGAACGGCACGCGGTGGGCCAGGCAGTCCGTGCCCATCCCCCAGGCCAACGGTTCGCGGCTGAGCGCGGTGTCGTGCACCGCGGCCACGGCGTGCACGGCCGTGGGATGGTACGACACCCCGGCCGTGGGATGGTACGACACCCGGATGAGCTGGCGCAGCTTCTGTGGGTGGGCCGGTGGAACGGCACGGCATGGGCCAGCCAGGCCGCTCCGAGCCCGCCCACCACGGCCAAGCATGTCGTGCACGTCCGCGACGGCCTGTACCGCGGTCGGGGACCGCTACAGTCAGACCGGCAGCCGGCTCACCCTGTCCGATCGGTGGAACGGCACCGCCTGGGCCATCCAGCCCACCTGACCGCCGGCTTTACCCCGCTGGCGCGGTTACCGTGACCTGGAGGTTCGGGTCCGCGGCGATCTGCGACGGGCCCGGTCATTTCACGAGCGCGCACGACATTTCGCGGCTCAGCCCGCTGTCACCGCATGCCACGTCCAGTCACTCAGCCCCGATAAGCTGTGCGGGCACCCACCCCGTTCACCGAATGATTCATGCCCACCGACGGCCAGCCGGATGGAGTTCTCGCCATGGCACGCAGTTCCGACCGCATCGACACGATTGTCAGCCTCAGCAAACGGCGTGGCTTCGTCTACCCGTCCAGCGAGATCTACGGCGGTCTGCGCGCGTCCTGGGACTACGGCCCGCTCGGCGTCGAGATGAAGAACAACGTCAAGCGGCAGTGGTGGAAGTCGATGGTGCAGGAGCGTGACGACATCGTCGGCCTCGACTCCAGCGTGATCCTCGCCCGCGAGGTGTGGGAGGCCAGCGGCCACGTCACCGAGTTCGTGGACCCGTTGACCGAATGCCAGGTGTGCCACAAGAGGTTCCGTGCCGACCACCTGATCGAGGGCTACGAGGAGAAGCACGGGCACGCGCCCGATGACGGCTTGGCCGGCATCGCCTGCCCGAACTGCGGCAGCAAGGGGTCCTTCACCGAGCCGCGCATGTTCAACGGGCTGCTGCGCACCTACCTGGGGGCTACCGAGGACGAGTCGGGGCTGGCCTACTTGCGGCCCGAGACGGCGCAGGGCATCTTCATCAACTTCCGCAACGTGCTGCAGACATCGCGCAGGAAGATCCCGTTCGGGATCGGGCAGATCGGCAAGTCGTTCCGCAACGAGATCACCCCGGGGAACTTCATCTTCCGCACCCGCGAGTTCGAGCAGATGGAGATGGAGTTCTTCGTCGAGCCCGGCACCGACGAGGAGTGGCACAAGCACTGGATCGACACCAGGAAGGCCTGGTACACCGGGCTCGGGGTACGCGAGGAGAACCTGCGCCTGTACGAGCACCCGGCGGAGAAGCGCTCCCACTACTCCAAGGCCACCACGGACATCGAGTACCGGTACAACTTCCCCGGCTCCGAGTGGGGCGAACTCGAGGGCATCGCCAACCGCACCGACTTCGACCTGTCCACCCACGGCCGCGCGTCCGGGCAGGATATGTCCTACCTGGACGCCGAGTCCGGCGAGCGGTACATCCCGTACGTGATCGAGCCCGCGGGCGGGGTGGACCGGTCCATGCTCGTGTTCCTCATGGACGGCTACGCCGAGGACGAGGCGCCCGACGCCAACGGCAGGCTGGAGAAGCGGACCGTGCTCCGGCTCGACCACCGCCTCGCCCCGGTCAAGGTCGCGGTGCTGCCGCTGTCCCGCAACGCCGACCTGTCGCCCAAGGCCCGCGACACCGCCGCGACGCTGCGCCAGAACTGGAACGTCGACTTCGACGACGCGGGCGCGATCGGCCGCCGCTACCGCCGCCAGGACGAGATCGGCACCCCGTACTGCGTCACGATCGACTTCGACTCGCTGAACGACCAGGCGGTGACCGTGCGCGAGCGCGACTCCATGCGCCAGGAGAGGGTCTCCATCTCCAGCCTGGAGAGTTTCCTGGCCGAACGACTGACCGGGCTCTAACCGGGATCCGGGGCCCATCCGGCGGGGCTGGTCAAGGACCGAGCGGACGACGGGCGGCTGGCTTGGTGGCTCGCCGGTCAGGGCTGGTCGAGGACGTCGCGAGCAGCGGCCGGCCGGCTAAAAACGCCTGCCGCCCGTACCCGCCGTCCTATGAGTCGGTGGCGGCACGGGGGTAGCGGCGGAAGATTTCGGCGGCGGCGAGGTGGAAGCCATCGGGGAGACCGGAGGAAGAGAACGCGGAGGCGATTTCCTCCATCTCGGCTACCCAGCGCCACCCTTTCGCCGTGGCTGACATTGCCGAGCCGTTGGACCGTTTCTCCAGCTTGGGCTGGGACAGCGCCCACTCGGCGAGGAGGGTCTCCTCGATCCCCTCCTCGCGTGCTAGCTCGCGGATCGCGAGGATGAGGGCGGCGGTGCCCTTGGTCCAGGCGCCGTACGCCATCTTGACCGCGGAGGCAGCGGTCAGGGCAGGCCCAGCGATGCGTGCGTCCAGGTCGGTGCCCTCGTACAGGGCCTGTACCACTCTGGCGTCGGGGCCGGACAGGTAGAGCCGCGTGGTGCCGGGCTTGACCGGGGGCGGGCCGATGAGGCCGCCGTCCACGTAACGGCCGCCGCTGTCGTTGATCATTTGCGCAACCTCGCGCGCCGTCCCCGGCGAGATCGCGTTGGCGTCGACGTACAGCCCGCGGAACCCGTGCACCGCCCAGGCCACGTCGGCCGCCGCGTGCGGCGGGCACACCGACATGATCACCCCGGCGTCCCTGGCCACGCTGGCAACCGTCCCAGCATCGTTCAGCCCCGCCGCCTCGGCGCGGGCCCGGGTGGCTGGGCTGCGCCCCTCGGACGCCCACAGCACCGTGTGCCCGCGACTCGTCAGGCAGCGCCCGATCACGGCGCCCATCTCGCCCGGATGCAACAGCCCGATCACATGCGTACCCACCGATCAAGTGTGGCGCAACGCCGTACCGCTCACCGGGCGGGCGGGGATCGGGCGGCAGGCGTTTAGCCAGCCGCTCGATGCATGCTCGGCCGGTCGCCAGCCCCGCTCGATGCATGCTCGGCCGGTCGCCAGCCCCGCTCGATGCATGCTCGGCCGGTCGCCAGCCCCGCTCGATGCATGCTCGGCCGGTCGCCAGCCCGGCTTGTTGTGCTCGGCGGGTCGCTGAGGCGCTTGATCGCCGCTCCCCGCGCGGGCGACGCACCGCGCGGGCGACGCACAAGGAGTGTGCAACTCTCGGTAGAGTCCTGACAACAGGGCCGTGAGGCCGCATGCAGACGGCCGCCCCGGTAGCTACTTCCCTTCAACGCGCCGGGCGGCGGCGCGGGCACAAGGAGAGCGTGCAGTGGCGAAGCTCGTCTACGCATTCAGCGAGGGCAACAAGGACCTGAAGGACCTGCTGGGCGGCAAGGGCGCCAACCTTGCCGAAATGACCAACATCGGCCTGCCCGTGCCGCCTGGGTTCACCATCACCACCGAGGCGTGCCGTTACTACCTGGAGCACGGCGGCATGCCCGATGGGCTCGCGCAGGAGGTCGGCGACCACCTGCGGCGGATGGAGAGGGCCATGGCCCGGCAACTCGGTGACCCGGCCGACCCGCTGCTGGTCAGCGTCCGGTCCGGGGCCAAGTTCTCCATGCCGGGGATGATGGACACGGTGCTGAACATCGGCATCACCGACGAGTCCGTGCACGGCCTGGCCAAGCAGTCAGGGAACGAGCGGTTCGCCTGGGACGCGTACCGGCGGCTGGTCCAGATGTTCGGCAAGACCGTGCTCGGCATCGACGGGGACGCGTTCGAGTCCGCGATCGACGAGGCCAAGCAGGCCAAGGGCACCACCAACGACCTCGACCTCGACGCCGGCGACCTGCACCAGCTCACCGAGCGCTTCAAGGAGATCGTCCGCGAGCACACCGGGCGGGAGTTCCCCCAGGAGCCGCACGAGCAGATGGACCTGGCCATCGAGGCCGTGTTCAACTCGTGGAACTCCGGCCGCGCCGTGCTCTACCGGCGGCAGGAGCGGATCCCCGCCGACCTCGGCACCGCGGTCAACGTGGTCGCGATGGTGTTCGGCAACCTCGGTGCCGACTCGGGCACCGGGGTCGCGTTCACCCGGGACCCGGGCACCGGCCAGCAGGGCATCTACGGTGACTACCTGCAGAACGCGCAGGGCGAGGACGTCGTCGCCGGGATACGGAACACCGTGCCGCTGCAGGACCTGGAGAAGATCGACCCCGCGTCCTACCGCCAGCTTCTGGACATCATGGCGACGCTGGAGAACCATTACCGGGACCTGTGCGACATCGAGTTCACCATCGAGCGGGGCAAGCTCTGGATGCTGCAGACCCGGGTGGGCAAGCGCACGGCGGCGGCCGCCTTCCGGATCGCGACCCAGTTCGTGGACCAGGGCCTGATCAGCATGGACGAGGCGCTCACCCGGGTCACCGGGGACCAGCTCGCCCAGCTCATGTTCCCCCGCTTCGACCTGTCCGGTAACCCGAAGAAGATCACCACCGGGGTCAGCGCGTCGCCCGGCGCCGCCGTCGGCAGGGCCGTGTTCGACTCGGCCCGCGCCGTCGAGCAGGCCGGCGCCGGCCAGGACGTCATCCTGGTCCGCCGGGAGACCAACCCGGACGACCTGCACGGGATGATCGCCGCCCGTGGCATCCTCACCAGCCGGGGCGGCAAGACCAGCCACGCCGCGGTCGTGGCCCGGGGGATGGGCAAGACCTGCGTGTGCGGTGCCGACGAACTGGACGTCAACGTCTCCGCGCGCCAGTTCACCGCGCCCGGCGGGGTCATGGTCCGCGAGGGCGACGTGATCTCCATCGACGGCTCCAGCGGCGCCGTGTACGCCGGTGAGGTACCGGTGATGGCCTCGCCGGTCGTCGAGTACTTCGAGGGCAGCCTGGACGCGGAGTCCGACGAACTGGTCGCGGCCGTGGCCCGGATCATGGACCACGCGGACGCCAGCAGGCGGCTCGGCGTGCACGCGAACGCCGACACCGGCGAGGACTGCGCCAGGGCCCGCCGGTTCGGCGCCGGTGGGGTGGGCCTGGTCCGCACCGAGCACATGTTCCTCGGTGAGCGCCGCCAGCTCGTGGAGCGGCTCATCCTGGCCGAGGACGAGGCGGGCCGGCAGGCTGCCCTGGACGCGCTGATGCCGCTGCAGCGCGGCGATTTCGTGGAGATCCTCAAGGCCATGGACGGGCTGCCGGTCACCATCCGGCTGATCGACCCGCCGCTGCACGAGTTCCTGCCCGACGTCACCGAGCTGTCGGTCAAGGTCGCCCTGGCAGAGAAGGGGGCGGGGGAGGCGGGCGGGGCCAGCGAGAAGGACCGCAAGCTGCTGGACGCGGTGCGCCGCTTGCACGAGCAGAACCCCATGCTCGGACTGCGCGGTGTCCGCCTGGTCCTGGTCATCCCCGGCCTGCTGGACATGCAGGTCCGGGCGATCGCCGAGGCGGCGGCGGAGCTGAAGAAGGCGGGCCGCGATCCCAGGCCGGAGGTCATGATCCCGCTGACCGCGTCCGTGCAGGAAATGGAGATCTCCCGGGAGGCCACCGCGAAGGTGCTGGCCGAGGTCGAGGCGGAGACCGGTCTGGGGGTGCACACCCTGATCGGCACCATGATCGAGGTGCCCAGGGCGGCGTTGATCGCCGGCGAGATCGCGCGCAGCGCCGAGTTCTTCTCCTTCGGCACGAACGACCTCACGCAGATGACCTGGGGCTTTTCCCGCGACGACGTGGAGGGCGCGTTCTTCAGCCGCTACATCGAACTGGGCATCTTCGGGGTGTCCCCGTTCGAGACCATCGACACCGAGGGCGTCGGCCGGATGGTCCGCATCGCAACGGAGGAAGGCCGGGCCGCCCGCCCGGACCTGGAACTCGGCGTCTGCGGCGAGCACGGCGGTGACCCGGAGTCCGTCCACTTCTTCCACCAGGTCGGTCTCGACTACGTGTCCTGCTCGCCCTTCCGGGTGCCGGTGGCGCGGCTGGAAGCCGGGCGGGCGGCGCTCCTGGAAACCGCCGGGGGCAGCGACACCCGGTGAGCCCGGGCACGGGTTACGGCGCCCAGGCGACGGCGCGCTGGGCGGCCGAGCCGGGGAAGGAGCCGCCGGCGGAGCGCCACCGCGGGCCGTTCGTGCGTGACCGGGCCCGGGTGCTGCACTCCTCGGCGCTGCGCCGGCTCGCCGCCAAGACCCAGGTGGTCGGGGTGGGCGTGGGTGACTTCCCCAGGACCAGGCTCACCCACTCGCTGGAGTGCGCGCAGATCGGGCGGGAGTTCGGCGCCGAACTCGGGTGCGACCCGGACCTGGTGGACGCGGCCTGCCTCGCCCACGACCTGGGGCACCCGCCATTCGGGCACAACGGCGAGGTCGCGCTGGCCGGGCTCGCCGCGGGCTGCGGCGGGTTCGAGGGCAACGCCCAGAGCCTGCGGCTGCTCACCCGGCTGGAGGCGAAGGTGGCCGGGGCGGGCCTCAACCTAACCCGGGCCACCCTCGACGCGACGATCAAGTATCCGTGGGGCGCCCCCTCCTCCCAGGCCCAGGACGGGCCACCTGCCAAGTTCGGGTACTACGCCGACGACGCCGCCGCGTATTTCTGGATAAAAGAGCAGGCGCCGGAGAGGACGCCGTGCCTGGAAGCCCAGGTGATGGACTGGGCCGACGACATCGCGTACTCGGTGCACGACCTGGAAGACGGGCTGCAGGCGGGCCATATCACCGTGCGCGCGCTGCACGGGGGGGCCGAGCGGGCGGCGGTCGCCGCGCTGGCCCGGGTCCGCTACCTCCCGCCCCAGGCGGTGACGGCCGGGGAACTGGAAGAGGTGTTCGCGGCGCTGCTCGGGCTGCCGTTCTGGCCCGCGTCCTTCGACGGCGGGCCCGCCGCCCTGGCCGCGCTGAAGCACCTGACCAGCGAGCTGATCGGCCGGTTCTGCGGCGCCGCGCAGGAGGCGACGCTCGGCGCCGCCGGCGGCCGGTTCCCGCTCACCAGGTACGCGGCCGGCCTGGTGGTCCCCCGGCGGCAGCGGCTGGAATGCGCGCTGCTCAAGGCGGTGACGGCGCATTTCGTGATGAGCCGGAAGGGGGTCGCCGCCCGCCAGGCCGCCGAGCGTGAGCTGATCGCCGAACTGGCGGCCGCGGTACGGCTGGGCGCGCCGGCCACCCTGGACCCGATGCTGCGGCCCGCCTACCTCGCGGCCGACTCCGACCAGTCGCGGCTGCGGGTGGTGGTGGACCAAATCGCGTCGCTCACCGATACTTCTGCCATCGCCTGGCATGATCGCCTGTGTCGGCGGCTGGCGGGGAAGTTATCCGCGGCGGCCGGGAGGAAAGAGGGACCTGATGCCCGCTGAACCCACGTACGTGATCATCGGCGCCAGCCTGGCCGGCGCCAAGGCGGCAGAAACCCTCCGGGAGGAGGGCTTCGAAGGTGCCGTGGTGCTGCTCGGGGAGGAGCAGGAGCGGCCATACGAGCGGCCTCCGTTGTCGAAGGGCTACCTGCTCGGCAAGGACGACAAGAGCTCCATCTACGTCCACGAGGGGGGCTGGTACGCCGAGCACGACGTGGACCTGCGGCTGGGCGTGACCGCGACGGCGCTCGACCTCGGCGCGCGGCAGGTGGTGCTCGCCGGCGGCGGCACGGTCGGCTACGACCGGGTGCTGCTGGCCACCGGTGCCAACCCGCGCCGCCTCAACGTGCCGGGGGGCGACCTGGAAGGGGTTGCGTACCTGCGCCGGGTCGAAGACAGCGAGCGCCTCGCCGGGGCGTTGCGCGGTGGCGGGCAGGTGGTGATCGTCGGCGCGGGCTGGATCGGGCTGGAGGTCGCCGCGGCCGCGCGGGAGGCCGGCTGCGAGGTGACCGTTGTGGAGCCCGAGCCCGGGGCGCTGCACCGGCACGTGGGCCCGGAGATCGGCGCCGTGTTCGCCGACCTGCACCGTGAGCACGGTGTGACGTTCCGGTTCGGCGAATCGGTGGCGGAACTGCGCGGCTCGGGCGGGGCGGTCGCCGAGGCGGTCACCTCCGCGGGGGTCGCGCTGCCCGCGCAGCTCGTGGTGGTCGGCATCGGTGCGGTGCCCGCGACCAGGCTGGCCGCGGACGCCGGGCTGGACGTGGCCAACGGGGTGATCGCCGACGCCGGGCTGCGCACCTCGGCGCACGAGGTGTTCGCGGCCGGCGACGTGGCCAACGCCTTCCACCCCCTCTACGGGAGGCACGTCCGCGTGGAGCACTGGGCCAACGCGCTGAACGGCGGGCCCGCGGCTGCGCGGTCGATGCTGGGGCGTGGCATCAGCTACGACGCGGTGCCCTACTTCTACAGCGACCAGTACGACCTGGGCATGGAGACGGCCGGGCTCCCCGAGCCGGGCACCTACGACCAGATCGTCTACCGGGGCGACCGTGACGCGCGCGAGTTCATCGCGTTCTGGCTGTCCGGCGGGGCCGTGGTCGCCGGGATGAACGTAAACGTCTGGGACGTGAACGACGACATCCAGGCCCTGATCCGCGCCCGCGGCCCCGTAGACGTAACCCGCCTAGCCGACCCCGACATCCCCCTCCCAGACCTCTAACGGCCCCCCCGCCCCCTGATACCCATGATCTTGTGAGTTTGTTCATGCATACGATGAACAAACTCACAAGATCATGCTGATGAGGCTGCGCAGCCGGGACCGCAGGGCCGTGGGTAGCCGGTCCAGCCGTGCGTCCGGAGCACCCTGGCGACTTCGGCGGCGACCCGGCAAGGCTCCCCTGTCACATCGGCCCAGCCGTACCGCAGCGTCACGATGCCCGCTTCCGCGCTTGAGTTGTCTCTGCGAATGTCCCGCCAGCGAGCTTCAATGGGATGCGCCGCCTGCCCATCGAGTTCCACGGCGACCCCGAACTCCCGGTAGTGGTTGTCCAGGTAGCGGGTCCGCCCACCCACGCGGCTCAGGACTTGCCGCTTGGCCCGGGGCAGTCCATGGCTTCGCTCAACGCCGCGGACGTAGTGCCACTCCAGCACCGAGTGAATGCCGTCGCCGACGTCGGCCAGTGCGCTGACCAGTTGGGCGCGCCATCTCAACCGGGACCTAGCCGCCATGGAACCGAGCAGAAGCTCCGGGGTGGTAAGCCTTCGCCCGCAGGCGCTGGCCAGCCACGCTAACGCCTGTTCAACGTCGGGTGCGGCCTCGATCAGGTCGAGGGTCGTTTCCTCGATCCTGGTGCGAGGTGGAGTGCGGGCAGGGTGGCGGGCCTGGTCGAGACGAGTGCTGCGATGCAGGATGATCTTCGGCGCCGATCCCTGGCATTCGCGGCTAGTGATAGTGGCCTGCCGTGCTTGGCTGACCGTGACATGAACGCAGGTGCTTGGCTTGTCGGCAAGCCGGTCCAGTTCGGCCGCCGTGTCGTAGCTAAGCGCGGCGCCGGGCCCAGCGCGTAGGACTGCACCCCATAGCAGAGCGAGCCGGGACGGGCTGCCGCTGAAGGTGGCATAGACACCCCGGTAGAGAGCTTGCCAGCGGCCGTTGTGCACCTGCGGGTCAACGATTCGGGCGCTCAGCCCTGCCTGGGCAAGCTGCCAGCGGGCGATGACGCCGTGCTGGAGTTCGAGCAGTTCCCGGCAAGTGCCGGGGAGTTCGCGTGGCATCCCGCCAGGATTGCTACGGCGCCGCGGCTCCATCCAGCCGGCGATGCCCGGCTGTGGACAAGCCATCCCGGAACGGCTGCCTGTGGATGGGCGAGGCGGAATGTCGGGGTTATGGGTATGGGCTGGCGAGGATGGCGGAGAGGACGGCTTGGGTGTCGGTGAGGTCCGGGAGCACGGTGGGGGCTCCGGACTCGGCGAGCATGGCGGCGGTGGTGCCGCCGGTGGCCACGGCCACCACCCGGGCGCCGGTCTCGAGCCCGGCGGCGACGTCCAGCGGCGTGTCACCGACCAGCACGGTCGCCGCGCCGGAGAAGTCCGCGCCGTACTTGCGGGCGGCGCTGGCCCGCGCCATATGCACCAGTTCGGCACGGACCTCGTGCGCCTCGCCGTAGGCGCCGACCTCCAGGTCAAGATCGCCGTCCAGCCCAAGCGCACTGAGCTTCATCTCGGCCATCGGCCGCACGTTCCCGGTGAGCACCGACTGGACCACCGACACCTGCCCCGCCCCGTCCAGGGCGCCGGCGCGGGCTTCCGCCCCGTCCAGGGCGCCGGCGCGGGCTTCCGCCCCGTCCAGGGCGCCGGCGCGGGCTTCCGCCCCGTCCAGGGCGCCGGCGCGGGCTTCCGCCCCGCTCAGGGCGCCCGTGCGGGCTTCCGCCCCATCCAAAGCGGCGGCGCCGGGTTTCGCCCGGTCCAGGGCGCCAAAGCCGGCCCGGCCGGGGGCGTAGGCGGCCAGCGCGTGCAGCGCCGCCGCGGCACCGGGCAGCGCCCGGCTGTGCCGCTGGGCAAGCTCGCGGCCGGCGGGCGCCAGCGCGGCCAGCCCGGCCAGGAACTGGTCCAGGTGCTGCCGTGGCTCGGGGATCCCGGCCCGGGCCAGGGTGTCGAGCACGATGGCGCGGTCGGTGCGCCCGGCCATGTCCGCCGCGCCGGGCAGGTCGGTGCCGAACATGTCGCGGAACACCATCCGGTACAGCCGGGTGCCCACCCCGCCGGCGTCGATCAGGGTGAAATCGATGTCCCAGAGCACCAGCAGGCAGCGCACGCGGCGACGATAGCAGGCGCCGCGGGCCGGGCCACGGTACGGGCGGCGGCGCGTGCACGGGAAGAGTCGCGGCGCGTGCACGAGGAAGGCCGCGGCGCGTGCGCCCGACAGCGCCGCGAATGTGGGTACCGGGGGCTAGACTCGCCGCGACGAGAGCGCTGGAGCGAGGGGTTCACGAGTGGCAGGCCGGATCCGCGACGAGGACATCGCGCTGGTCCGCGAGCGGTCGCCGATCGCCGAGGTCATCGGGGAGTACCTGCAGCTACGCAACGCCGGGGGTGGCTCGCTCAAGGGCCTGTGCCCGTTCCACGACGAGAAGACGCCGTCGTTCAACGTGACCCCGGCGCGTGGCCTGTGGTACTGCTTCTCCTGCGCGGACGGCGGTGACGTCATCCGGTTCGTGGAGAAGGTGGACAACCTCTCCTTCCCCGAGGCAGTCGAGCGGCTTGCCGCCCGGGTCGGCGTCGACCTCACCTACGAGCAGGGCGGCCACGTCCCCGGGCACGAGCAGAGCCAGCGCCGTCGGCTGCTGGCCGCGCACCGGGCGGCAGCCGATTTTTATGCAGAACGGCTCCGCGGCCCGGCGGCCGCCCCGGCCAGGGAGTTTCTCTCCGAACGTGGTTTTGAGCTGGCAGACGCGGAACGGTTTGGCTGCGGCTACGCGCCTGCCGAGTGGGAGGCGCTGACCCGCCATCTGCGTGGCCGCGGGTTCTCCGACGCCGAACTGCAGTTGTCCGGGCTGGCCAGCCAGGGCAGGCGGGGCCCGGTGGACCGGTTCCGCGGGCGGCTGGTGTGGCCGATCAGGGACCTGACCGGCGAGGTGATCGCGTTCGGGGCGCGGAAGCTCGACCCCGGGGACAACGGCCCCAAGTACCTGAACACGCCGGAGACGCCGCTGTTCAAGAAGAGTTCGGTGCTGTACGGGGCTGACCTGGCCAAGCGTGACATCGCGCACAGCCGCCGGGCGGTGATCGTCGAGGGCTACACGGACGTGATGGCCTGTCACCTGTCCGATGTGCGGACCGCCGTCGCCACCTGTGGCACGTCGTTCGGAGACGGGCACGTCAAGCTGCTGCGCCGGCTGCTGATGGACGCCGACCAGTTCCGCGGCGAGGTTGTATTCACCTTCGACGGGGACGCTGCCGGGCAGCGGGCCGCGCTGCGGGCGTTCGACCTGGAGGAGCGGTTCGTCACCCAGACGTTCGTGGCGGTGCAGTCCGACGGTCTGGACCCGTGCGACCTGTGGTCCAAGCACGGCCCGGAAGCCGTGCGGGACCTGGTCGCCAGGCGGGTCCCGGTGTACGAGTTCGCCATCCGCAGCGAACTGGCCAAGCACAACCTGGACACCAACGAGGGCCGGCTCGCTGCGCTGGACGCGTCCGCCCTGATCATCGCCCGGATCAAGGACCGCGGCCTGCGCGACCGGTATGCGGTCAGCCTGGACCGCTGGCTTGGCATGCTGAACGAGGAGTTCGTGCTGGCCCGGGTCCGCGAGCACGCGGCGCGGGCCCTGGCCCGGCCGGGCGCGCGCGGGGCGGGGCCCGGGTCCGGACCTGGCCGGGGGCCCACGGGGACCGGCCCGGGACGGGCGGGCGGGCCCGGGCGGCCGGGGCGGCCCGGCGGCGGCCCACCAGGTCCCGGCGGCCCTGGCGGTCAGGGCGCGCACGCGGCCCCGGGCGGGCCGGGCACGGCCGGAACAGGCGCCGGGCCCGGGGCGATAGCGGCCACGGGGCACGACGGGGCCGAGCCCGGTGGCGGCCAGGCCGAGCCCGTGCCCTACGACCTCGCCGACCCGGTCGTCCAGGTGGAGCGCGAGGCGCTCAAGCTGGCCGTGCAGCGCCCGGCGCTGTGCGGGCCAGCGTTCGACGTGCTGGGCCCGGCGGCGTTCACCTCGCCGCCGCACGCCGGCCTGCGTGAGCTGATCGACGGGTGCGGCGGGGCCAGGGGAGCGGCCGGCGCACTGGAGTGGGTGGCCCGGCTGCGGGACGCGGCGCCTGACGACCAGATCCGCGGGTTCGTCACCGAACTGGCCGTGGAGCCGCTCCGGGTGCCGAGGGCGGACGGTGAGCCGGACACCCGGTACGCGGACGCGGTACTCGCCCGGGTGGAGGAACTCGCGGTCAGCCGGCGGATCGCCCAGCTGAAGTCGCGCCTGCAACGGCTCAACCCGGTCGAGGCGTCCTCGGAGCACAGGCGGACCTTCGGTGATCTGGTCGCGCTGGAGCAGCGCCGCAAGGCGCTGGTGGAGAAGGCGGCTGGGGCTTTCTAGCCGCAACCGCCGGAACGACCCGGTTCGCGGCCAAAGACCGGGTTCCGTCGCTTATCTGACTTGGGGCGGTCAGCGTTACGAGCCCGCAGGTGACAAAATTAAGCCCACCAGAACCAGGGCTCCCTGGCGCACACTGGGTTCCGTGACTTTTACGTTACTTTCCCGTGCGCGGCCGCCCGGTGATCCCATGGCAGACCTGATAGCGCGGGCCAGAGAACAAGGTGCCGTGGCCGTCGGGGACATCGCGGTGGCCATCGACTCCAGCGACCTGCCGGCCCACGCGCTGGACGGCATCGTGCAGATGCTCGCGGCCGAAGGCATCGAGGTGGTGGACGAGGCCCACGAGGACGCGGAAACCCCCGCCGGGGCCGAGCCCGTCGAGGAGGCGCGCCGCCCGGTCACCGGCGATCTCGTCCGCATCTACCTGCGCGAGATCGGGCGGGTCCCGCTGCTGACCGCCGAGGAGGAAGTCGAACTCGCCAAGGCCATCGAGGCGGGCCTGTTCGCAGAGGAGAAGCTGCACGGCGGTTTCTCGCTGGCCGGCGTCGGGCGCGCCGACCTGGCCCTGCTGGCCGGCGACGGGCTGCGCGCCAAACAGCGGCTGATCGAGGCGAATCTGCGCCTGGTGGTGTCGATCGCCAAGCGCTACATCGGCCGCGGCCTGGGGTTCCTTGACCTGATCCAGGAGGGGAACCTGGGCCTGATCCGCGCGGTGGAGAAGTTCGACTACACCAAGGGGTACAAGTTCTCCACGTACGCGACCTGGTGGATCCGGCAGGCGATCACGCGCGCGATCGCGGACCAGGGGCGCACCATCCGGATCCCGGTGCACATGGTGGAGACGATCAACAAGATGGCCCGGGTCCAGCGCCAGTTGCACCAGGCTCTGGGGCGGGAAGCGACCCCGGACGAGATCGCCGCCGAGATGGGGCTGCCGGTCGAACGGGTCGCGGAGATCCAGCGTATTGCGCAAGAACCCGTGTCCCTGCAGGCGCCGATCGGCGAGGAAGACTCCGACCTGGGCGACTTCATCGAGGACACCGACGCCGTCGTGCCGATGGAGGCGGCGGCGTTCATCATGCTCCAGGATCAGCTCACCGAGATCCTGGACGCGCTCTCCGGCCGGGAGCAGAAGATCATCCAGCTCCGGTTCGGCCTGACCGACGGCCATCCACGGACCCTGGAGGAGGTCGGCAGGGAGTTCGGCGTGACCAGGGAACGGATCCGGCAGATCGAGTCCAAGACCCTGGCCAAGCTGCGCCACCCCAGCCGCGCCCAGTTGCTCCGCGGCTATCTGGGCTGAGGCCGCGCTCCGGGTAGAACGGCCCGGCGGAGCGCGCTGCCCCGCCGGGTACAGGCGGTGGTTCGGCCGTGCATTGGCGGGCTGCAGGCCAGCGGCGGCCGCGTCTTGGCTGACAAGGACAGGTGCGTGCACAGGAAGCCGCAGGCCCGGAGGGGTTGAGTCCTCGTCGGGCCTGCGGCAAACCCCGGTCAGGCCTGGGCCGGCGGCGGCTCGGTGAACCCGCCGCGTGGCGGCGCGGGCATCGCGCCCGCGTGGGCCTCCGAGAGCCGGTAATAAACCAGCGTGACCACCAGCGCGTAGAACGGCGCCAGAAGCGTGCCCGCGACCACGCTGCTCACGAAGCTGCGGACCGCGGCGGGCACCGCCAGCAGCGCCAGCCCCAGCGCGACGTTGAACGCGATCCAGATCAGGAAGACCATCACGTAGGTGCCGAACGCCTGCCAGAAATGACCGCTGATGGCCCGCCAGCTCTTGCCGAACGACGCCATGGCGCCCGACTCGCCCACGACGATCGTCGGGACGATGAGGGACCAGTACGTCATCAGGATCAGGCCGGGCACGATGAGCACGACCAGGCCGATCCCGATGCCAATCGCGGCCAGCAGGGACGCGCCCGCGACCGGGAGGATAAAGGGCGCGGCGGCGGAGATCGTCCCGCCGATGCTCAGGTCGGCCTGGCCGTCCCGGACATCCTGCACGGCCTTGACCATGGCGGCCTGGACCAGGAATGCAGCGATGAACTCGATGATCGCCGCCAGGAAGTAGCCGGTGGCTCCGGCGGACACGGTCAGGGCGGCCACGATGATCGCCGTGACGAGGTACAGCACGAAAGCGATGGTGAGGAAGTGGGCGGCGAAGCGACGGTAGAGACCCCAGGCTTCGGCCGGTACGCCCGTCAACGGGTTCATACCGTGACCATAACACTACTTTAAGTAATAGAACCAGGTCAGAGACGGTTTTTTGAGTTGCTGACCAGACCTGCTGGTTTGGGTCACCTGCCAGGGTTGCCGGGCTTGCTTGCGACGGCAGTCAGGCCGCTGTCGTGCGCCCGCCGTTATCGCACCACGCCGCGCGGGCGCCGGTCATCGCGCCCGGAGGGCCGCCGGCGGTGCGGGCGCCGGTCATCGCGCCCGGAGGGCCGCCGACGGTGCGGGCGCCGGTCATCCCCCCGGAGGGCCGCCGACCGCGCCGGGCGCCTGCACATAGTGCCCGCGCCCACCGTCCGCCGTGCGCCCGTTTGACTCCCTGACCCGCATCCCCGGGACGTGGTCATGGATCGCCTCGCCGACCTTGGCCCGCGCCGCGCCCGCGCGTCCCGCCAACTTGCCCCCGGCCGCCTTGGCAGCGCTCGCCGCCTGCGCCTGGAGCGCGCCTGCCGCCTGCTGCACCGCCGGGCTGTCGGCCAGTCTGCGGGCCAGTTTGCGCAACTGCTCGTAGCGTTCCCGGCCGGCCCTCGCCCCGAGCACGAAGCCAATGCCCAGGCCGGTGAAGAAAACCAAGCGGTACCGCATGTGGCACCTCTCTTCCGCCTGCGTTCGCCTAATGGACCTGCGGGGGTTGACTTCCCCGCCAGATCGGGCCCTACTCCCCGCGGCGCGCATCATTCCGCCTCGGGCGCCGGGCTGGTGTGCTCGGGAGCCAGGCCGACGTGCCCACCTGGATGCCGGTGACCCAGGTCCGCCAGGCACATCAGCGCGTTCCCGGGTGCGCTACCCTTGTCTGCGCAACCTCGTCAGGGCAGGAGCGGAACCCACAGGTACCGCGCCTCGCGCTGGTCAATCCCGCGTAGCTCAATTGGCAGAGCGTCCGGCTGTTAACCGGCAGGTTATAGGTTCGAGTCCTATCGCGGGAGCACAAGTAATCGCAGGTCAGCCCCGGTTTCCGCCGGGGCTGTTTCATTTCGTGCCAGTGACGTGCCAGACCGGGCCGGTGCAGTTGACCACGTAAGGTCACACCTGTACCTTCAGTGCAACCGCCCGGCGCATCGCGCTGGGTCCGAGGTAGCAGGTTTTGCCTGCGAGCCGCATCGGGGCCGCACCAGCGGCTGGAGCCCCGCCGGCGGGTTGGCACCGCCGGAATCCCACTCGTGGCCGGGGCCCGCGGGACTCTTTCCCAGGAGTTCCGCATGCCCGTTCCCCACCACGGCGCACCCACCCGCAGGACTGCGCGCAAGCCCGGCCGCCGCGTCCCCCTCGCCGAAGGCGCCGCCTACAGCCACCTGTCGATCAAGACGCTCCGCCGCTACGGCGCCGATGGGCGCATCACGCTCTACCGGGCCGGGCGCAAGCTGATCCAGGTTGACCTCGACGAACTCGACGCCATCATCCGCCCCGTGGCGACGGTCCGCGATGGCGCCGCGTAGACGACGAGGCCGGCCCGGGGGTCACCGCTCCCGCCAGACCGGCCCAAGCGCCGAATCGCCACCTACAGCTACCGACGAGGCCATGGTAACCGAACGGTGGTTCGGCGCCACTCTCTACAGCGTGGCCCGGGCGATACCCCGCGACCCTGACCGGGGCCTGGCCGACGCTCTTGATCACCTCGACCAGCTCGGGCTGTGCGTGTGCTGGGTCGCGCCCCGGCGCCATCCGCGGAGGGCAGCGTGAGCAGGCCGCAGCCTTACCAGCTATTCGGGCCGCTGCCAGCCGAGCAGTACGAGGCGCTGAAGGCCGACATCGCCAGGCGCGGTGTCCTGGTGGCCGTCGAGCTGGACGAGGACGGCAGCGTGCTCGACGGCCATCATCGGGTGCGCGCCTGCGCCGAGCTGGGCATCGCCGGCTACCCAACCATCGTGCGCCGCGGCCTGGCCGAGGACGCCAAGCGCGAGCACGTGCTGAAGCTGAACCTGCTGCGCCGGCACCTTGGCCCCGTCGCATGGGCGGAGGCATTCACCCGGCTCGCCGAGCTGCGCGGCGTGCGGCTCGATAAGCAGGGGCGCCAGAAAGCGAAAACGGACACGATGGCCGTTCTCGCGGCCGAGGCAGGCGTGTCACCGCGCACCGCGCGGCGCAAGCTGGCCGAGGCCCGGGCGCTGTCCGCTCACCCGGACCTCGCCGAGCAGGTTGACTCCGGCGACCTGGAAGCCAAGCGGGCGTTGCGGATCACCCGGGACCGCGCCGCCGCGGCGCGGCGGGAGAAACTCAGGGCCGAGATCGGCGAGCGCTGCCGCGCCAGCGAGGCGTGCGGCGAGACCGTGGTCAACGACCTGTGGACAAGCGTGCGCCGATGGCTGCTGAATAAGGCGGAAAGCGCCGAGAGATGGCCTGGGCGATCCACCGCTGAGTCCTGGCACCAGCGGATCCCGGACCCTGGCCTGTCGCTGAGCGAATACGACGAACACAACGCGCCTCACTTCACCATCAGGCTGACACCGCGGGAAGTCCTTGACGATGAGGGCGCGGTGACCGCGGTCAAGCAAGCGCAAGTGCTCTATGCCGAGATGTGCGAAGGCGTGAGAGAACGCGAGACGGCACTGCGGGAATGGATTGCGGAGCGGACGGCAGAGATCGGCGCGGTACTGCGCGCGGCGGCGGAGGATGCGCCGGACCGGCCAGAGATTCTCATCGGCCGGCAGTACTTGACCGGCGGCAGCGACGCCCGCGTGATGGACATGCGCAACATGGCCATCTCGGCATGGTCAGCGCCTCACGCCAGCGATGACGACTGCCTGTGCGACGGACAGACGCCGGTTGGCTGCGTTGAGGAGCGCGCCTCATGACTGGCCACGTCTACGACCCGGGCCCCGATGGCTTCTGCCGTGTGTGCCAGGAGCCGGAGGGTTACTGCGCAGGCGCCAGGGCCGTCCCGCGCAGTGACACCCGCGTAAGAGCTGTCACCGCGAGTGTCACCGCCATATCCGCAGGCCAGAAGCCGCGCAGTGACAGCAGTGACAGCAGTGACACTAGTTCGGGGCGCCGCACGTCGTGGACGGCCGCGGAGCTGATGGCGGCCGAGTTTCCCGAACCGCGGTGGGCCGTGCCCGGCATCGTCGCCGAAGGCATCACCGTGCTGGCGGGTGCCCCGAAGGCTGGCAAGTCGTGGCTCGCGCTCGGGCTCGGGCTCGCCTGCGCCACGGGCGGCAAGGCACTCGGCGCGATCAGCGTTGACGCCGGGCCCGCGCTCTATCTCGCGCTGGAGGACACCGGCCGCCGGCTCCAGACCCGGCTGCGGCTCGTGCTCGGGCCGGACCCGGCGCCGCACTCGCTGACCCTGGCCACCCAGTGCCCGCCGCTGCCATCTGGCGGCGACGCGCAGATCGCCGAATGGCTGGACCGCAACCACTCCGCGCGCCTGGTCGTCATCGACGTGCTCGCGCGCATCCGCGGCCCGGTCAGTCGCGACCTGCCCGCCTACGACGCCGACTACCGGGCTGTGTGCCGGGCGAAAGCGGTCGCCGACCATTACGGCGTCCCGTTCGTGATCGTCCACCACACCCGCAAGGCCAGCGCGGCCGACTTCCTCGATGAGGTATCCGGCACGCAAGGCGTAGCGGGCGCCGCCGATTCGGTGGCGGTGCTGAAGCGGATCCGCGGCAAGGCCGATGGCATCTTGCAGATCACCGGCCGCGACGTCGAGGAGGCCAGCTACGCGCTCACGTTCGCGGCGGACATCGGCGCATGGCAGCTCTCGGACACCCCAGCCGCCGAGGTCGCGCTCGGCGACACCCGGGCGGCCATCCTCGCCTACGTCCGCGAGCACGAAGGCACGCGGCCGAAGGCGATCGCCGAAGGCACCGGGCTCGACTACGCCACCGTCAGGCAGACAGCCCGGCGCATGGCAGGGGACGGCCAACTCCAGGCCGATGCGCAAGGCGCCTACTACGCACCTGTCACCGCTGTCACCGCTGTCACTCTCCCAGGTCAGAGCCTTGACGAAGGTGTCACTGACCTGTCACCGCTGTCACCGGAAGACGAGGACCAACCATGACCGAAGACCAGCGCGAGGCATGGCGCAAGGCGCTCGCCGCGGCCAGGCGCGGCCAGCGGCAGCGGCGAGGTCGACGCGTTCAAAAGAGTGCCACGCTGTTGATAGGTCCCGGCATGATCCGGCGGTCACCACCCCAGCAAGACGACGGCGACAGCGACGACAGCGACGGCCCATGGCACGACTGAGCGGCGACCGGGTGGCCTACGCCCCGCCGAAGTAGCCGCGCATCATCGCCGGGCTGCCGCCGAATGCCTTTGACGGTGCGCAGTGCATCGGCTGGCGGCGCACATCAGGCGAGGCGTCCAGGCGGCGCACCTGGCCGAGGCGCTCCAGCTCCGCCGCCACAGGCTCCGTCGCCAGCACCCGGTGACCGCCCAGCCTGATCAGCTCGCACAGCACCAGGCCGAACATGGGGCAAGCATAGGACGGTGACAGGCGAAGGCTGCGAAGGCATGGCGATTGCCCTGGACGGTGGCCAGTCCCGGCGCCCGCGCGGCCCTCCGCGGCCCTCCAGCCATCCGGCCACCCGCAAGGCGCTGACCTGCGCCGATCCAGCCCGCTGAAATGCGGCGAAAAGTAGGGGGGGTACCGCACAGCGGAACCGTCACAGATTGCGACGCCCAGGTCGCAAAAGATATTTATCCGAACCAAAATTAGGGGGGGATTACCGTGTGTGTGTGGCGTGGCGGCGGTGTGAGGCGTGCGGCGCGGCGTTCGTGCAGGGCCGGGGCCGCCCGTCGAAGTTCTGCCCGGCGCACCGCCGCGGCGGCGGCCGGTACGGCGGCGCGCACAAGAAGCTGGTGGCCACCACCCGTGACCAGGCGTACGGGGGCCCGTGCTGCCGGTGCGGGCGGGTGCTCGCCTATGGGCAGGAGATCCACCTGGATCATCTTGACGGCGGCGGCCCGGGGGATTATCTCGGCTGGAGCCATGCTTCCTGCAACATCGCGGCGGCCGGCAGGGGGAACCGGATGCGCGGCGGGGTGAACGGGCGGCCGGTGAACGGCAGGCCGGTGACCGCCCCGGTGCCGGCGATTCCGCCGCCGGTCCCGGATATCAGGCACAGCCCGGACTGCCGGTGCGGCGGGACGGTCACCTACGAGCCGGGCAAGTTCTGGACGAGCAAGTGCTGGTGAATGTGTGCCTGCTGACTTATCAGCCGCGTCTATGGGACGATTGAGGCACGGCCGCGCGGCGGCTGGTGCCCTGGGTTTGTCAGCCATCCCTGGGGCGAGGCCCGCCGCCGGCCAAGCCGGGCGGGCCGGGCTCGTGTCTACTCCTTTCACGGGCCCGGCGCGCCAAGGAAGGCGGCGACGGTGCCACGGCCGAGGTTTGAGGACCGCTACGTCAGCGGTGGCCAGCCGCTGCCGGCGCGCTGGAACGCCGCCGCGGAGCGGTGGGAGCCGGTGCTCGGTGAGGAACGGGGCGCCAGCTCGCGCCGCGCGGTAACGCATGCGGCCATGACCGGCAAGCACATTCACGAGCACCACGACTACGGCCAGGGCACGCCTCCGGCGCCGGGCCAGCGGCTCGGCATCCACATCCATGAGCACGAGCACCACGGCGACGCCGCCCACAGTCCCGGCCGCGACGGTCACCGGCACCGGGTGTCCGGGACGCCGGGGAACCCGGACGCCAGCACGCCCAGCGCCCAGCTCAGCGGCGGCGCCCCGGGCGGTGAGACCCGGGGCTCACGGCAGGGGGTTCCGGCGCGCCAGAGGGAGGACGCGGGTATGGGCGCAGGGCTGGAGGACATCGACCTGGGCGCGGCGATCACGGCGTACCTGGCCCAGCAGGGCGTGAATGTGGATCGTGCGCTGGAGCGGGCGCAGACCGCTGCGCAGTCCCGGGAGCAGCGGGCGCGGCGGAGGATGGAAGCCGCGGGCCATGCCGCGTACCAGTTGCGCGCCGCGAAACGGGCGCTGGCGGTCGAGCAGGAGGGTTTCCTGAGCCGGCGGCCGGGTTGCGGGATTGCCAAGGTCGCCGAGGCGCAGGAGCGGGTGACCATGGCCGAGGCGGCGCTGGCCGAGGCGTGCCTGGATGATCCCGCGACGATCGCCCAGGCGAAGCGGAGGGCGGCGCGGTGACCGAGTACCGGGTGCCGCTTCCGGCGCGCAGCGGCCCGGCAGACGCCGCTGACCTTGGTGTGGAGCGGTGGGCGTGCGGGGTCGCCGCGTCCTATGAGGAGTGGCCGCCGGACAGGTACGAGTGGCGGCTGCCGGAGTACGGGCTGCCGCTGCGGGTGGACCACCGCGAGCAGATGTTCGCCTCGTCCGGTGCCGTGGATGGCACGGTCGGCGCGGTCCGCAGGTTCGCCCAGGTTGACAGCCTGGTGGTCTGCCTGATCGAGGTGACCAGCCCGAGCGTCATGTGGGACTGGTCGCGCGGGGTGCGGTGCGGGCTGTCGGTCATGAGCCACGTGGATGAGCCCCCGGCGGGTGGCCCGGCGTGGGTCTATTTCAGCGAGGTGAGCCTGACCGGGCATCCGAAGGACCCGCTTGCCCGGGTTGTCTCCCTCGGGCAGGCCGGCCTGGACGACTGGCGGGCCCTGACCGGCGAGGAGGTGACCCCGTGAGCGGTGTGGGGATTGATCGGGTGATCCGCGCGGCCGGTGAGACGGCGGTCCTGCTGGCCCGGATCGAGGAGCGGCAGCGGGCCCTGGGCAGCGTGGCCGCGTTCGCGGCCATGGCAGAGCGGCTCGGCACCGCGCTCGCGGTATCCATGTCCGTGCCGCCGGAACTGTCCACGGCCGTGGACAGTTCGGGGAGGTGAAGTGGCCACCGCTGACGTGGACCTGACCCGGCGGATCCGCGACGCCGCGGACATCATCGCGGAGGGCGTGCGGCGGAGGGCGGCGTGGTCGGAGACCATCCCGGGCAGCGTGAGAGTGCGGGTCACCGGGCTGTCTTTCACGATCAGCGCCGGCGGGGCGGAGGCACCGTCCGCGTACCCGAACGAGGCGCCCGCCCGGCGGGGGAAGCAGGCCGGGGTGCCGGTGAACCACCCGCTGTGGGGGAACCGCAAGTACTGGTACCCGCAGCGGCCGCGGCCGTTCATGCTCCCGGCCGCGGACGAGGACAGCGACAAGGCACTGGCGGCGGTGGCCGAGGTGGTCAACGACTGGGGCCGGCGCAACGGGTTCACAGGGAGCGGCTGAATGAAGATCGAGTTTGAAGGGCGCACCTGGTCCTACGACGACGACCTGATCACCGTGGGCCAGGCGGAGGTGATCGAGGCCGCGCCCGGCGGGTGGGCGTGGACCGTCCGCGATGAGAACACCGGCGAGGAGCAGCCCCGGTCCGGCCACAGTGTTTACGACTGGCGCCAGTCGGTCGGCGAGTCCAGCGCGCGGGCATTCAGATACTTGTACTGGATCATGCGGGAGCAGAACGGCGACCCGGTGGGCCTGGAGGAGGCCAGTTTCGCGTTCCCGAAGTTCGTGGCGGCGTTCCTGGCCGGGTGGCGCGCGGAGGTGCAGGCCCGGACGGCGGAGGAGGAGGAGGACGCGGGCCCTACCCGGGCCGCCGGGCCGGCCTCGCCGCAGACCGGGCCCGCGCCCGCGCCGAAGCCGCGGGGAAGCTCCCGGGGCCGCTCCGGCGGGTCCTGATGGGCAGCGTCCGCGAGCTGCGCGCCCAGTACGTGTTCGGCCTCGCGGCGGTGTGCCACGTGCCGCCGCACGAGCTCGGCCGGGTGCGGCTGGGTGACTTCGCCCGGCTGATCCACGGCATCGACCAGATGCAGCAGCGGGGAGGCTCGCAGTTATGGTGCTGGTCAAGTCCCTCCTGATCAAGGGCAGCACCGACTTCGGGAAGGTCAAGGCCGACCTCGAAGACGTCGCCGTCAGAACCCGCAAGGTCGGCGAGATGTCGCCGACGATCAAGCTGGGCGTGGACGACGGCGCCGCGACGCTGAAACTGGCCGCATTTAGGCAAGAACTGCGCTCGCTGAAAGACGCCGGGTCGCAGTCCGGGCTGACCGACCTGGCGGCCCGGCTGAAGGCGTTCGGGAACGAGACCGGCACCGCCCGCACGAAGATGGCCGCGCTGAAGCTGGAAAGCGACGCGCTGAAGGCGTCCATGGGCGGCGGCTCCGGCGGGAAGGCGGGCCTGGCGGGGGCGGCGGGGGACGCTCAGGGGGCGTTCGCGGCCCTGGCGGGCGGCGGCGGGGGCGGCGGCGGCGGGATGGCCGGGCTGATCGCCGCTGGGGTGGCATTGTCCCCGGTGATGGTCACCGTGGGGACCGGGCTCGGCGGCCTGGCGATCGCCGCGGCGGGCGTGATCGGCCCGGTGCTGAAAGCGTCCCAGTCGGCCGGTGGGCTGCAGAAGGCGTGGGCGAAACTGGACCCGTTGCAGCGGCAGGCCGCCGGGTCGCTGATCACCCTCAAGGCCGACTACCACGCCTTCCAGTCGTCGCTGAAGCCGGAGATCCTGACCGGGTTCTCCCGGGCGGTGCAAATCGGCGGGAACGTGCTGCACGCCATTCAGCCGGTGGCCGCCGCGACGGGGAAGGCGTTTGATCAGTTCCTCGGCCAGTTCGGCGCGACCCTCCGGGATCCCGAGTGGACCCAGTTCTGGGCGTTCATGGCGCGCACCGCGCCCGGCGACATGCGGCTGCTGGGGAACACGTTCATCGACCTGGTCAAGGTGCTGCCGCCGCTGATCCAGGACATGCAGCCGGTGGCCAAAGCGATCCTGATAACAGGCGACGACGCCGCGAAGGCGGCCGGCGGGGTCGTCAAGTTCTACGACGCGTTCCAGCGCGATGTCCCGATCTCCACCCAGCACACGATCGGTGCCGCCAAGCAGCTTGACCAGTGGGTGGTGAGCATCACCAACCACCTGGGGCCGTGGGCGCGGGCGATCAACAACTCGGGCACCGCTGCGCAGCATGCCCTGACCGGCGCCGGGGCCGCCGCGGGGGGCGCCGTGGGCAAGATGCGGCCGCTGCCGGCGCTGGAACAGCACATCGCCGCCCAGACGCAGAGCTGGGCCACCCAGCAGGCCACGCTGAACACGGCGCTGGCCAAGGGCCTCACCCCGCTGCAGAACTACATCGGGGCGACCCTGACCCAGCGCAACGACCTGAAGAACCTCAACGACGTCCTCAAACTGTCCGGCGACCGGATCGGGTACAACACCCAGAACCAGCGCAACAGCTTCGGCGCCGCCCAGACCTACATCGCCGACACCCTGGCCACCGCGACGGCGGCGGTCGCCGCGCACAAGGGCGTTGACCAGCAGATCACCTCGATTCAGAACGCGCTGCCGGTGCTGGAGCGGGTGAAAGGCAAGACCAAGGACTACCGGGACGAGCTGGCGAAGCTGCGGAACATGCTGGACATCCTGCGGGCGGAGAAGGCGATCGGGGAGACCATCCGCATCACCGGCCTCGGCGACTGGTCGCTGTCCGGGGCGCCGGGGCACCTTTTGCCGCACCACCGGCCCACCGGTCACGCCCGGGGCACCCGGGGCGCGGCGCCGGGGTGGGCGCTGACCGGCGAGGAAGGCCCCGAGCTGGTGTTCATGCGCGGCGGTGAGACGGTGCTGTCCCACCCGCAGACCCGCCGGGCGCTGCGCGGGTACGCCGGGGGCACCATCGACAGCTCCTACCGGGGCCGGGCGGGCGGGCTGCGCCCGTGGGCGCTGGGGGACTGGGACGCCACCATCTCCGGCATCACCAGGGACATCGGCAACGCCATGGCCCGCCAGTTCATGGCCGGGGGCGGGTTCCCGGGCGGCCGGGGGAGCCTGGGCACCGCGGAGCGGGCGTGGATGGCCGCCGGGGGCCCCGGCGGGCTGCTGGCGCACATCGCGGGGGCGATCGCGGGGGCGGAGTCCGGGTGGACGATGGCGATCCAGGCGGGGCAGCCGTACGCCACCACCGGGTGGGGGCCGTGGCAGATCACCCCCGGCAACTCCGAGCCGCAGTTCGGCACCGACTATGCGCTGCTGAACTGGCGGTCAAACGCCCTCGCCGCGGTGGCGAAGTACCGGCAGGCCGGGGGCAGCTTCGCCCCGTGGACGACGTTCACCAGCGGCGCCTACCAGCAGTTCATGGACTCCGGCGGGTGGCTGCGGCCGGGCTGGAACCCGCCCATGTACAACGGCACCGGCCGCCCCGAGCACCTGGTGCCCGCCGGTGGCGGGAACACCTACAACATCACGATCCACCCGGGCATCGCGCAGAACCCCCGTGAGGTGGGCAGGCAGGTGGTGCAGGCCATCAAGGAGTTCGAAAAGGGCAGCGGGGCCGGCTGGCGGTCATAAAGCGCAGCGCCCCTCCCGCCCGAGCTGGGCGCCCGCGGGCGCTGTCACGTTGCAGCTACTCCGCGGGAGACCCAGATCCGCCCGGCGGCGGCGGATTCCGCGGGTCACGGTACGCCATCGCCAGCGCCACCACCCAGCCGGCCACCGTCCAGCCCAGCAGCACGTTCACCACGGCCACGCTGGCGGTGTTCGGGGCGTGCCGCTGCAGGGCCAGGATCGCCGGGGCCAGGTAGATCACGGCGGCGATGAACAGCACGATGGCGCTGCGGATGTCATCCTCCGTGCCGCCGAGCGCCGCGAAGGCGGCCAGGGCGCCGGCCCCGGCGAGGGCGCACACGGCGCCGATCATTACCCGGTCGCCGGCCCGTTTCCAGTTCATTGCCTGCTCCCATCGACCGCGCGCAGGTGCCGCGGGCGGCTGCCCGCCAGCGCCCGCGCGGGACCGGGCCCGTACTCGGCGCGGCGCAGCATGTCCGCGAACTGGGCGGCCCGCGCGGCCTCCAGCGGCTCCACGAAGGGCAGCAGCTCCCTGGCGGCCCAGTAGAACAGATCGGCGAACCGGCTGCTGCCGTAGTTTCTCTCCCGGGCGCTGGCAGCCGCATACTCGGCGACCAGGGCCTGCAGCCCGGCCAGCGGGTCTGCGGGACCGGCCCCGGGGCGGGTTGTCTCCCCGCTGGCCGGGGGCCGGCCCCCTGCGGCACCGGGCCGGGCGGACCCCGCTGCTGCCGGGTGGATGGACGGTAGGCGGTCCCGGTCCCGGTGCCTGCTCATGGCCGGTCCTCGCTGCCTGGCAGCAGGCCGAGGATCATCTCCACCTGCTCAGGGCTCAGGCATTCGGTGCAGTACACCTCGCCATCGGCGAATCCCAGGTAGACGCGGTCAGCAGTGGTGGCCCCGCACCGGGCGCAGCATGGCGCGGCCAGCGGATCATTGGTCATGGCCGCCCCTCCCCGCGGATCCGGGCCTGCAGGGCGGCGGGGCTGTCCGCGCTGAGCAGCTCACCGCCGCGCGGCGGCATCGCCCAGCAGGACCCGGTGTGCTGGCCGCGCCAGAACGACCACCCGGGGCAGGCGGCCCGCAGGTCATCGAGGCCATCACCCGGGCTGGCGGTCACGACCTGCACCTCGACACAGTTCCCGGACGGGTTCGAGTGGCTCGACTTGCGCCAGCCCGTCATGTGCTCGGTCCCGAGACCCAGCCCCCGCCGGGCTGGGCGACGCCGGGCGCGCCGAGCAGCTGCTCCCGGGCGGTGGGCTGGCGGGCGCGGCCGATCAGCCCGGCGACGACGGCCACCGTCGACGGTTCCCACCCGGCCAGCCACACCAAGATCGCGTGGTCGAACGCGCCGAGCTCCACCCCGGCGGCCCGGCAGGTGTCCTCCAGCAGCCGGTGCATGCCGTCCTGCCACGACTCGGCCGGGCTGCCGGTGACGTGCCGCACCGCGGCAGCAGCCTCCTGCTCGGTCTCGAAGGGGCCGCTCACCGGGGCGCCCCGGGGCGTGCCAGCCACCCGGTGCCGATGGCGTTGAGCCGCCGCTCGGCGAAACCCGCCCCCTCGCTGTGCCGCACCGACGCGCGCAGGTCGCTGCGCAGCCGGGCCAGCAGCAGCAGCACCCGCGGCCACGGGGCGGCGAGGATCTCCTCCAGGGCCATCACCTGGAACCGCAGTTCGTCGATCGCGTGCCCGAGGTCCTCGTCGTCGCGGCGGGTCTGCAGGGTCAGTTCCCGCAGATCCGGCCAGCGCGGCGCCGGTTGTGGCGTGGTGGGCGGGTCACTGCAAAGCTGGTTCATGGGTCGCCTCCCGTTCCGGCGGGTTGGTGATCAAGGGCCCGTTCGGCGTTCACGCGCCGGGCGGGCCCGCTTACGTGGCGGACTTGTCACGCTACGCCCGCAACACGTAGGTGTCTACATGGTCCTGTAGGTCAACGTAGGCCCAGCCATGTGTTTATGCTGCTCACGTGGCTTCTACGGTTACCGTCGTGGCAGACCAGGAGGACGGCCCCCGGTTCGACCCGCACGGGCCAGAGCTGGTGTACATGCTGATCGCCGACGACATCGCCGGCCAGATCGGGCGCGGCGAGCTGGCGCCTGGCGCCCGGCTGCCGAGCGAGGCGGACCTCGCGGCGCACTACGGCGCGGCGAAGATGACGGCCCGGCGCGCTGTGCGGGAACTGCGGGAGCGCGGCCTGGTCCGCACGGTCATGGGCAAGGGGACCTACGTGGCTGGGCGGTGAGAGGGTACAAAGTGGGTACACGAGATCCACAAAATGCGCTCAAGTGCCACTAAGTACGATCAAGGGTTTCGCAGGTCAGAGCAGGTTTCCGCAGGTCAGCGAACCATAGCAACGTGTACCACGCCTACCATGCGACCCGCGCCGACCTGCTGCGCCGGCTGGGCCGCGGTCAAGAGTCGCGCGTGGCGTACGACAAAGCCATCGAACTGGCGGGCAACACCGCCGAGACCGCCTACCTGACACGCCGCCGTGACCAGCTGGGGTAGCGCCCGCGGATCCCGGCCGGACCCCCGTGCAAGGCGGCGGCTGGCCTCGGGGCGCTGCCTGGGGCTCGAGCCACTTGGATCTGGCCTTGAGCTGTCAGGACAGTCGTGACCGTGCGGTCGGGCCGGCCCGCTGGCCGCCGGGTGCCCGGGGGTTACCGTCGGGGCAGCAGCACGCTCAGGCAGGTGACGCAGCCTTCGAGTTTTTCGAACTCGCTGATGTCCACCACGACCGGGGTGAAGCCCAGGTCGGCCAGGAGCGCCGCGGTGCGGGGAGCGGACGCGGCGATCAGCACCCGGTCCCCGCCCAGCGGGACGACATGGCAGCCGGCTTCTTCGTCCACCGGGCGGACCGCCGGGAACAGCCCGGCCGGCACCAGTTGGGGCAGCAGCAGGAACGTGCCGTCGGGCAGCGCGGTCACCGCGGACTTCAGGTGCAGCACGTTGCCCAGCGGGACGGCGATCACCGATCACCCGGCACCGCCGGCCGCTCTCGCCCGCAGCGTCCCACCGCCCGGCGATAACCAGCAACACACCGCCGTCTCTCCGAGCCTGGCGGCCCACCCCGTCGCCAGGGCGGACGGCCGGTGGGCCGGCCCGCCCGTTAGGCCCCGGGTGCGGCGTCAGCGTCGGGGTCGTCCAGGTCAGGATCGACCCCGCCTTCCCGGTGCGTTTCTTGCATCCGCATCACTTTCCGCATCATGGCGGCCTCGCGATCTTCGGCTGCCGCCTCGGGGCTGCGGTCCGCCTCATCGCCGGAGCCACCCGGCACCGATGTCTGATCACCCATGGCCACGCCCTCCGCACTTGCTGGGCACCTGGGGCATCACCCAGCCAGAACCATTATCTGGCCGGAACCACCGGCCCGCAGCCGCGCTGTCACGCTGATCGACCACTGAACCGCGGAAATGTGTGGAGCTACCGCGGCCGTTCGCGTCTGGCGCTTCGCCGGTGCCTCCTGGTGCCGCGCCGTCACCCGGTCCACGCGCAGCTCCGCCAGATGCGGGAACAACAGGGCCAGCAGGCCCTTACGTTGCCCGGAGGCTTCCCAGGCGCGAACAGCGGAACTGGCCGCACAGCAGGTGGCATGGCAGACCGCCCAAGTCGAGATGTATCGCGCTACTTTACATAGATTGGCCGGTCTGTCCGCAGAACCCGCCGCAAGCCAGGCGATGATCCTCAGCGAGTTGCATGCGTTCGAGTCCAAGGTCCGCTAGCAGTCGCTGGTCGTGGCCGTGGCGGTAGTCGTAGTGCGCAGGGAACCGACCTCACCGAAAGCATCAATCTCAGCCCGGAAGCCGCTGCCACGGCCCTGTCAGCGCCACGACGGCAAAATGTCTGCTGCCGAGACTCGCGGTCATGACCCCGGACAGCAGGGCAGAAGCTATGTTTTGCGCCCTGCCCCGCTGTCCGTGCTCGATCAGCAGCTCACGCCGAAGCAGTTGTCTGGGCTGTTGCCCGAGATCGTGCTGTTGGTCAGCGCGACGGCAAAGGTCGTGAACAGCCCGCCGCCATGAACTGTGAGGCCGGAGCTGGCCGACAACGCGTTGCTCGTTACCTTCGTGTCGACGAGGGCCAGACGTGGGCTTGGAGGTCCGGGGAAGAACAGGTCGTTCCAGATCCCGCCACCGAGGGCTTCCCCGCTGGGTCCGGTCGCCGTCCCGGTGTTGCCGCTGATCGTCGTGCCTGACACCTGCAGGGCGCCGTTGCCGTGCTGGATCCCGGCACCGTGCACAGACGCCGATCCGGTCTGGCTGGTGGCGGTGAGACGATTGCCGCTCACGAGGCTGTCGCTGAGCGTGGTGTCGGTTGTTTGGATTCCGCCGGCCTCCGCAACGGCTGAACCCGAAGGCGCCGTGGCCGAAACGACGTTCCCCGTGATGGAGGTGTTCGAGATCGTCGCCTGGCTCGGATACCCGATGCCGATCCCTCCCGAGGTTGGGTTCGCGATCGCGGTCGCCGCACCCGTCGCCGCCGCGGCTAGGTTGTCGCTCACCGTGCTGTCCTGCAGCATGAGCGTCCCGACGTCGACAGCGATGCCGCCCCCGAACGAACTCGCATCGCCGTACCGGCTCGTCGCGACCGCCTGATTGCCGCTGATCGTCGTGCCGCTGATCGAGGCCGTGCCGTTGTGGATGCGGATGCCACCGGCCTCCGCCTGCCCGCAGTTCGCCGAGCTGATCGTGCTCGACAGCTCGACCACGTTATCCGTGACGGCCCCACCCGACACTGAGAGTTTGGAGTACGAGATGATGCCTCCGCCGGTGGCATTGCCGTTGCACGAATTCGGTCCTGTGGTGGCCCCGCGGTTGCCGCTCACCGTGCTGTCGGTCAGTGACGCCGCACCCCAGTTGAGCACCCCGGCGCCCAGCGCGTGGCTGGCAAGCCTCCCACCGGCCTGGTTGTCGCTCACGGTCGTGTTCGAGAGCGACAAGGTCCCCCAGTTGTCGATCCCGCCGCCTCCAGCGCACGCGAACCCGTTCGAGGCGGCCGCGGGCTCAGCGGCGTTCGCGGTGATGACGCTGTTGGTGATGGTGACCGTCGCGCCGCCGTTGAAGTGGGCGTTGGGAGGGATCTCGACGCCTCCTCCGAACGCCGAGAGCTGGCAATGGCCCACCGACTCCGGCGTGGAGCGCGTCACGCCGCCGGTGATGGTGACCGCGTCGATCGAGACCGCCGGCTCGGTGGCGGCTCCGAAGGATCCGATCGTGATCACCGGGCCACCACCGCTGATGGCGGTCGAGCCCGCACCCGCCCCCACGATCTTCATGCTCACACCGATCGTGAAGCCGCCGCGGTAGGTGCCGGCCGCCACCTGGATCGTGTCACCGCTGTGGGCGGCGGCGACCGCGTCGGATATTTGCGAGTAGGGACAGCCGCTGGGACAGACGGTCAGCGTCGCCGCCGCCCAGGCTGGAAGCGCCGCACCGGACGTAAGCGCCGCCACTGCAGCGAGCGCGACGGCAGGCAATGCAACGAGACGGACTCGTCCGCCAGAAAGAAAAGCCATGCTTCCTCCCTCTTTCCTGATCGGTGGCCGGGGAAATGCCGGCCTGCCGCGGCAGTCCGTGACCCTGTTACGCGAAGGCTTGTGGCTTGCGCATCGGGCCCCCTACCGATGGTGGGTAGATGGTTTCGTCGGGCAACGCTAGAGGCGGCAGGGCGCGGGCGAATCGGGGCTGGCCACAGTCTTGGGTCCGTGCCTGCACGCAGATCGGGTCGCGGGGGCTGGTGCTGGCCACAATGCGGCCGGGGGTGACTTCTGCGACGATCGTGCCGTGCGCCCGACCGTGCTGATTGTCGACGACCATGACGGTTTCCGGGAGTCGGCGCGGGCGCTGCTGGAGGCGGAAGGGTTCACCGTGGTCGGGGATGCCGCGGATGGTGCCGCCGCGGTCGCGGCGGTCGCGCGACTGCGGCCGGATGTGGTGCTGCTGGATATCCAGCTTCCCGATGTGGACGGGTTCGCGGTGGCCGGGCAACTCGCGGTCGGCCCGGGCCCGCCGCGGGTGGTGCTGATCTCCAGCCGCGAGGCGGCCGCGTACGGGCCGCGTGTGGGAGCGGCGCCGGTGTGCGGGTTTCTCGCCAAGCGGGAGCTGTCGGGTGCCGCGCTGGCCGCGCTGGTCCGCTGAGCCGTTCCGGCACAGGCCGTGGTTGTTGCTGTGGCCGGCCGCCGCGGTGATGGGTGTGGCGGCCGAGTGGCGCCTGTATGGCTGGGCGGATCCCGGCGTGTGGGCGGCTGACCTGCTGACCGGCTGGGCCATGATCGGGTGCGGGCTGGCCGGGTGGGCGCGCCGCCCGGCCAGCCGGTCCGGGGCGCTGCTGGTGGCGGCGGGTTTTGCCTGGTTCGTGCCCGACTTGACCGTGACCGGTATCGGGCTGCTGGGCTGGGTGGGCGCGCATGCGCTGTATCTGTATCGCGGCCCGCTGGTCCAGCTGGTCCTCACCTACCCGCTGGGGCGGGTCCGCAGGCGGCTTGACGGTGCCGCGGTTGCCTTGGGGTATGTGGCCGCCGTCATAGCCCCTGTGTGGGGCACCCCGGCGGGCACGATCGCGCTGGCCGCTTTTCTTGTCGCGGCCGCGATGCGTGGCTACCTGTGCGCGGCGGGGCGCGAACGCCGGATGCGGCGCTCGGCGCTGCAGGCCACGGTGGTGTTCGGGGGCGGTGCCACCGCGGTCGCACTGATCCGGTTCGCGGTGCCCGGCCCGGCCACAGACGCGGCAACGCTGCTGGCTTATGAGGTGCTGCTGTGCGCCCTGGCGGCCGCCCTGCTGATTGGCCTGCTGCGCTGGCCGTGGGAGCGCGCGGAGGTGGCCGATCTGGTCGTCGAGCTCGGCGAGGCCCGTTCCGGCACGCTGCGCGACGAGCTGGCGCGGGCGCTGGGCGACCCGAGCCTGCAGGTCGGCTACTGGCTGCCGGAATCGGCTGCCTTCGTCGACGCCGCCGGGCGGCCGCTGGCTGCGCCCGGTCCGGGGTCGGGCCGGGCGGCAACGATGGTCGAGCGGGACGGCCAGCCGCTGGCGGTCTTGGTGCACGACCCGGCGGTGCTGGGTGACCCGGGCCTGACCGAAGCCGTCGCGGCGGCCGCCGGGCTGGCCGCCGCCAACGCGCGCCTGCAGGCCGAGGTCCGCGCGCGCCTGGCCGAGATCGCCGCCTCCCGCCGGCGGATCCTCGCGGCCGCCGACGAAGAACGCGGCCGGCTAGAACACCGGCTCCGCGACGGCGCGCAGCGGCGGCTCGGCAAGCTGGCGCAGGCCCTGCGGCTGGCCCGCCAGTCAGCCACCGGGCAGGCCACGGCCGAACGCATCGCCCGGGCCGAGCTCCAGCTCACCCGCACACAAGAGGACCTGGGACGGCTGGCGCGCGGCCTGCACCCACGCCAGCTCTCCGAGCGGGGGCTGGCGGCAGCGCTGGCCGCGCTCGCGGATGACTTCCCGCTCCACGTGGACCTGGCGGTCCCGCCGGCCGAAACCTCCCCGGCCGTGGCGGCGTGCGCGTACTTCATCTGCTGCGAGGCGCTGGCGAACGTGGCCAAACACGCCTCGGCATCCAAGGTCCAGATCTCGGTAGCCGCCAAGGCCGGCGGGATCACGGTCGAGGTCGCCGACGATGGCGCCGGCGGCGCCAACCCCGAAGGCAGAGGAATCCAGGGCCTGGCCGACCGGGTCGAGACCCTCGGCGGGAAGCTCACCGTGGCCAGCGCCCCCGGCCAGGGAACACGCCTGACCGCTGTGCTACCGCCCGGCGCCGGGCCACCCTGAATGCGGGCGGCCCGGCACCGTTGATTGCTGGTGTCACTGCCGGGCGGCGCAGCCGGCCGGGATGGCCGGCGCGGTGCCAGGTCGGGTGGTCTGTTTCAGTTGCTGGATCTGGCGGATGAACGCGCTGGTCTGCGGGTCGGCCTCCAGGCTGCGGTAGACCGGGATGAACGCTGTGCGCAGGGCGGTCAGGGCGGCCGACGTGGCGGTGGCGAACCGGGCGCCCAACGCACAGGCCTGCCTGATGGAGGGGCCGTTCTGGCCCGCGACGAGGCCGACCGAGTCAGCGGCGGCTTGCAGGGAGGCCTGGCGGAGCCAGCCGCGCTGCTGGGCGGTGAGGGAGGCGAGCCGCGCCGGGTTGGCGAACAGCACGTCGAACTGCGGCCACAAGACCGCGTTCGCGGTGACGTATCGCGCGCTGGACGCTGGCACGTCGTGACCGTACCGCTGCACGTCGAACTCGAATCCCTGAATCCGACCGGTGGCCAGGTCGTGGGTGCGGTTGGGGCCGAAGGCCACCACCGGGGTGGCGCCCAGGGCGCGGATCGCCTGCTCCTGGACACCGGAGCGGTAGGTGCCGATGGACAGGCCGCGCCAGTCCACGGGGGCCAGCAGCGGCCGGCGCACTGCGATGGGATGGCGCAGTGTGTCGCCCAGGACCGCCAGGCCAGCTACGTGGACCCGGCTCAGCTGAGCGAGCATCCGCGCGGGCAGGGAGGACTTGAGCACGGCGTTCTCCAGCGGGTAGCTGTCGATCAGCATCGGCGCCGACAGCGCCGCCAAGCCCGGGACTCCGATGGTGTCGAATACCCGGCTGCCCGCCCAGCCCAGATCCACCTGGCCGGCCGCGACGGCGTGCACCACCTGGGCTTCGGCGCCGGGCGCGTAAAGGCCCCACTGGTTGATGACCTTGACCTGGATCGATCCGTGGGACAGCGCGCCGACCCGGCGGATGAAATCCGCCACCGGCGGGGCGTCGGACGGGCTCCAGGGGATGCTGGCCATCCGCAGCACCAGTGGGCCGCCAGGGGGCCCGCCGCCCGCCTTATCGCCGTGCGTGGAGGCGCTGCAACCGGCGGCGGCCGCGGCCGCCATGGCCAGCGTTAGCAGGGCGCCTGCCTTCCTCAGTTTCATGTCAGGCTCCCGGCAAGGTGATGTGCAGCTTGAGGATGGACCCGTCCGCTGCGAGGGCGAACACCTCGCCGTGCGGGCCGAAGGCGGGTGAGCTGAGCAGGGAGTACGGCGTGCCCGGCCACTTTGCGATCAGCCGGTGCGCCCGGTCATAGACCAGCGTCGGCCCGGTCTGCGGGACGCCGCCGCAGCCCGAGACATACGTGTTCCCGGCGGCGTCGACCGTCGCACTGCACACGTGCCCGGTTGGCGACCCGGACGTGCTGGGTGTGAAGGCGTCCACCTTGTGACCGCTGGCATCGATGTACAGGACCCTGTTCACAACGTCGTTCACCACGACGAGCCTGCCGTGCGCGTCGAAGCCGGTGAACTTGAAAAGGCCGGTCAGGTCCGGGTCGCTGGAGGCGCCACCGCCGATCGTCCACAGGACCTTGCCGGCTGGGGAGAACTTCGACAAGGTGCGAGCTTGGTCATCGGCGACATACACATCTCCCGTGGCATCGACCGCCAGGTGGTATGGCGACAGAAACTGGCCCTTCCCGCTCCCGTAGCTGCCGAACTGGCGCACAAACCGCCCCTGCGGCGTGAACACCTGGACCCTGCCGTTCCCGCTGTCGGAGACGTAGACCTTGCCGTCCGGGCCGACCGCGATCTGTGCGTGGACATCGGTGGGGGTGGTCGGATCGCCGGAGATGAAGCGGAACTCGCCCGGCCCGGACCCGGGCTTGCCCCAGCGCCGCAGCACCGTCCCAGCGGGGGAGATCACGCTCACCCGCTGGCTCAGGTCGGTGACGTACAGGTTGCCGTCCGGGCCGACCGCCAGCGCGGCGGGGTGGCTTAGCCCGAGCGATTTCGCGCTGTAGCGGGCCGTGATGGTGAACGAGCTCGGCAGCGGCCGCGAGGCCGCGCTCGCCGGGCTGGTATTCGTGCCCGTCGCGGTGGCCGCGTTCCCGGCGCAGCCGGCCGCCAGGACGGCCAGACCGGCTGCCGCGGCGGCAACCGCCAGGCGGGTTGTGGTGTTTCCCATGGTTCCTCCAGTGTGCCCAAGGTCACCACGGACGGTAAGGCCCCGCAAGGCGGCCGGCATCGGGGCTGCCACCAGGGCGGGACTGTGGCCAGCACGGATCTTTCCAGCGGCAGCGGTGCCACAATCAGGTCATGGGACGCGCGGGGCCGTCCGCGGCCACCCCGGCACACCTGGCCGCGCCGGGCCGCTTGGCCGCCCCGGCGCGCGTGGCCGCCGGGCTGGCGGGGCTGGCCTTGGCGGCCGGGGCACTGGCCATCGCGGAAGGACCCGGCCGGGCGACCACATACGCGGGAAGCTCGGCCGCCGGGGCCGCGCTGACCGTGTGCGCGGGGCTGGGCCTGATCGCCGCGGGCCTGGCGATCCGCCTGGCCCGGCAGCCTGGCCGGACCGGGGACCTGGCGCTGGGCGCGGGGTTGGGCTGGTTCGCGCCGGTGTGGGTGGCCTGGCAGGACGGGCCGCCACTGATCCCGAGCATCGCGATGGTGGCCGCCGGGTTCACGTTCCCGCTCCTCGTCCACCTCGCCCTCACCTACCCGACTGGCCGGGCCGGTTCCGCGCCTGCCCGCGTGCTGGTGACAGCCGTCTATGCCGAGGCGGTGCTCGCCGGGTCCGCGCTGGCGCTGTTCCGCAACCC
>Ga0207646_10000076_pt1 | contig 135473 bp, 103 predicted proteins | sample KBSK5502metaG_FD_184343 | JGI IMG/M metagenome (GOLD analysis project Ga0207646, IMG submission 184343) | Corn, switchgrass and miscanthus rhizosphere microbial communities from Kellogg Biological Station, Michigan, USA - KBS K5-50-2 metaG... | ecosystem: Host-associated > Plants > Roots >...
CACCGCTCTTCTTGGTCCCGGGACAGAGACCGAGCCACGAACTGAACCGCTTCTCGTTGCCGAACTGCTGCTCCAGGTCGCGTCCTGTCTCGCTGTAGATCACCAGTGCCACCTCCGCATGGATCCCCTTGATCCGCAGCACGTCGGTCCCTAACTGCCGATAGAGATGCTCGCGGACCTCGAAGGAGAGTGTACTCTTCTTCCCGTCCGGCGGCTCAGGCAGTGGTTCGTTGGTCCGCGCTGCCAGCGTCTGCAGATACTGCTCGATCTGCTGCTCGCAAGCGGCAATCTTTTCCCGGTACGCCTCGTAGAGCTCCACCGCCTGCTCCAAGGCAAACACATGCTCGGCACGGTAGTTTCCTTCCAGCGACGCCCGGATCTCTTCTTCCGTCGCGTGACAGCGGTAGTTCCGATGCTTGGCCAGTTTGGCCGGATGGCGTTCCCCGCCGAGGATCGCCTTGAGGATCGCCATCCCGGTCTCGCCCGTGATGTCGGAGACCACATTGTCGAGGCGCAGGTTCATCTGCTGCAGTGCCTTCTGGATATGCTGCTTGTGCGAGGCGCTGGATTGCACCAGCATCTCGCGTTGTCGCAGATAGGCCCGCAGCACCGCGATCTCCTCCGCTGGCCGAAACGCCGCCTGAAGCAGCCCCGTTGCGTATGCAACTCCTGCAGCCACTGACAATCCAGCACGTCCGTCTTGCGCCCGCTCACGTTCTTCACCTTCCGCGCGTCGACCAGTTTGACCTCAAAGCCGCGCGCTTCCAGCACCTCAAAGAGCGGAATCCAGTAGACCCCCGTCGACTCCATCGCCACGCTCGTCACGCCGCAGGCCTTAAGCCAGTCGGCCAGGGCGTGGAGGTCCTGCGTCATGACCCCGAATTCCCGCACCGGATTCTCGCTGCTCTCCGGCGGCACCGCCACGAAATGCGAACTCGCGCCGACATCAATGCCGGCGGCATGCAGATTGACCCGCCGCAGCGCCGGGGCGCGCTCCGCCACCTTGATGATTTTGCCGGTTCTGTTCCGGGACTTCTTCGTGCGGATTCGGGACATCTTTCTTCTCCTTTCGTTCGGGCAGGCCCCATTGCCTGCAAACGACGCCCGCCCAGGCGCAGGAGAACGCAAACGAGACAAGCTCTTCAACGGGATCAGCCTTCGCCTGCATGTAGCGAAGCTGTCACCAATGTGCCGGACGTGACTTCCTGAGACCAGACTCCGGTGCGGGTACTGAGACACCAATGCCGAGGCGGCCTTCACGACCCGGACGTGCGTCTCGGTCACTTTACCGAATCCCCAGGCCCTTTACCAGACGCGGAGCGCAGCCCCTTACGCCCCGCGTACTGTTTCATCCGTTCCCGCGCAGATCACTGAAGTTTGATTCCGGTGAAACGGGGCTGATCAGTGCTTGAGCCGTGCGCGTTGATGAGACGCACGCACGGTTCTTAGGGGAGGGGGCGACAGCAATGCCGCCTCCTTACCCGACCGCTTAACACGTCAGCGTAGAACTAGAAACGAAGAATGCAGAGTGATACTTGGATCACAATTATTCTGATCATTGGCTGTGCAGTATCTTTTCATAACGGCGCAAATGCGCAGCAGAGCCATGAAAAATGCGCGCAAATCCGATACTCAAAACCCAAGAAAGATGCAATGCCGTACCGGGTAGAACGTATTGAAGGTCAAGCCGTTTTTGCGCCCGTTTCGCAAAAAGAAGAATTTATCATGGCGGGAATATGCCTAGTTCTTTTCAATGAAAAAGATAAAAAGTCTGTCGCAGTCACCACCACAAACGACACTGGACAGTTTGAATTGACAGACGTTGCTCCTGGAGCATACACGCTGGTTGCCTCCGTTGAGAAGGAAGAGTTGCACAGGATCGTGCTACCAATACGACTCTATTCCACAAAGGAAAAGGGGGGCGGGCGGCAAAGAATTCTTCTTCATATGCGGTCGAAAGAAGATGGACGGAACAGCTATGCTACACCCATCACAAATCCTGCTCTAAGAGAAGAACTACTGCAAATGATCAAGCAGGATCAATCCATCAGAAACGAAATGATCAGCAAAGGGGCAGATCACCCTGACCAATCAATACAGGGGAAAATGCAATCAATTGATGCCGCTAACTTGGCCCGCCTGAAAGTAATTCTTCAAAAATATGGATGGCCAAAGCCTGGATTTGTTGGGGTAGACGGTACTGACGATGCATTCATGATTGTTCAGCAGTTATTGATTAGCGGAAGATATAGCACTTAACGCGGGCCTAACGCCCTATATCTTGCGCTTTATAACGTCATCGGCTTTCTGAGTTAGACGCTAGCTCAGACGGTAACAACAAGATATGGGAGATCGACTACCAGTCAGCCACAGCATAGCGTGTAGACAGAAAAGTAGAGTCGCTAATCAATAACGTTCAGCACGCAGACCACAGATTTCAAAAAAAGATGCTGCCGCAGATACGCAAAGAGTATCTGGCTGGACGGTTATCCGGGAGCAACTATGCGCTATTACTGGACCGTGTACTCGTTCATGAAGGCAAGCCTCAGATTTACGGGACGCAAGCGAAGTCTTTTGAATACTGGAACGGGAAAGAACCAGTTTTAGAGCCAATCGAGGATGAGACAAATGTTGATAAACGGCGGGCCAAACTTCACTTGCCTCCATTGTCTGAATATCTCGGTCTCTTGAAGAAAATGTACTTCCCGCAAATTCAGAACAAATGACGCGCCTAACCCCAGTTGGAGCGGAGCCGTGCTACCGAGATGCTTCGCTTACACTCGATGTTCCAAGCGCGGCCCGCTCAACACTGCCGTTAGTGCGCCAAGCGAAGCTTGGCGTTTCTTGCAGGGTGCAAGTCCCTGCCGAGTAAGGTCCAACCAACCACTCGTACCGAGTGTTGCAGTTGTGGAGGAGGTTAATCGCCGAACGAAACAATTGAAGCGTACACAGGGAACCACGTAGCCCGTAGGGGAGGCCGCACTCTCCAAAGCTTGAGACAGCCCCGTTAACGTGACTAATGCAGATGGCGATGGTGTTAACGGTCCAGAAGCCCACACAGACGAACCGCGAGGGTGAGGTTCGCGAGGGTCTGCCGGGGTCCACCTGAGAGCGCGGGATGCGTGGAGAGAAGCGTCAAGAACTTGGGAGACCCTAGCTGGTTCCTGCGGATTGAAAGCTCTGGCACGGAATACGGATAGTGAGCCACGCCTTGGGGAAACCCACGAAACCAGGTCGGCCGGACCCTAAACCAGAGGGGAAGCTCAGACAGGTAGGCGCACTCGACCAAAAGAAGAGCCGCTGATGACCAACAGGGAGTCAGATCAACTGATAGTACTCAGCAAGGCGGGAGAGCCGCTCACAGGGGGAAGCGGTTGACGGTCAGACACAACTGGCACAGGAAACATTGACCGGACACGGAGGGCCGGAGCCATCAATGCCAACCTCACTGTCGGGAATAGCGAAGTTCGGCGCAAGCTGAAATGCGGAAGCGAGTCTGACTGAGGATCCCGGCGCGGAAAAACTGCACGCCGGGATCTGGGCGGGGAGCGTCGGGTAACTGGCGTCCCTACCGCGATGGCTGCTAATTGAGCGGTGACGGGGTATACATAAAAGGCAAGACGATGTTAGACCCGGATGACAGCCATGACAGCCGGCTAGAAATTCACTGCTCGATGCTTAGTGACCGCGGACGGTGTGAAGCTTACCGTCAGGCATTGGCACCACTTTATCGGATTTGATAGATCATTTTCGGGGGCGTTGCCGTGCCAAAGGCCAGCCAAGCAGAAGGTCATATCCCGGCGCAACACCGGAGGAGGAAGTCTCGATGTCTAAAGTAACGCATTCCTGGCGCGTTCCGCTCGTGCTCTTGGTATTCTTCAACCTCGCGATGCTGCCTCTCCCGCATATTGCGGTAGTGCCGCTCCGAGTGCAGGCAGCGGCGCCCTACGAGGTGGCCGAAACGAAAAATGTCATGGTAGCTGTGCGCGATGGCGTACGGCTGGCCACTGACGTCTACCGTCCGGCGCGAAATGGCGTGCCGGTGGACGGCAAGTTCCCAGTTCTGTTGCTGCGGACGCCGTACAACAAGGAACTTGAGGCCGCCGCGCCAGCTTCCAGCGACTCGGCTCGGAGGGCACGTCTTGCGGCGAACCGGTCGGTTAACTACTTCGTGCCGCGCGGATACATTGTCGTCGTTCAGGATGTGCGTGGGCGGTACAAATCGGAGGGGCACTGGCGCCCGATCCGTGATGATCCCGATGACGGATTTGACACGGCGAAGTGGATCGCCGCGCAGCCGTGGTCGGACGGCAATATCGGTACGATCGGAACATCTTATGCCGGCGCGACGCAGCACGCCCTCGCTATCGCCAATGCTCCGAACGTAAAGGCCATGATTCCAGTGGACGCGATGTCGAACTTCGGGCGGTACGGCGTCCGTCACAACGGCGCTTTTGAGTTGCGCTGGTTCAACTGGGTATTCACTCTGGGGAACGCCTCCGGTCTCCCGTGGGGGCGCGAAGCAGCGTCACGCGCGGCCTCGGATCCAGCGGCGACGGCGACGCTCGTTGACCTAGGCACCAAGGTCCGTGAGTACGTGCGCAGCCTGCCACTGCGTCCAGGGACTACGCCGCTCAAGTTCGCTCCCGACTACGAAGCCTGGCTGATCGAGGCGATGAGCCATGGCGATGACGATGCCTTCTGGAAGGATCATGGCGCGAGTGTGGTGGACCATTTGGCCGAGTACAAGGACATTCCTGTCTACCACGTCACCGGCTGGTACGACTCGTGGGGGACGCAGGTCGCCAACCTCAATTACGTCGAGCTGCGCAAGGCTAAGAAGAGTCTGCAGCGGCTCATCATCGGACCTTGGACACACGGCGGCCAAGCGCTCAGCTTCGCGGGCGAAGCGCAATTCACCCCCGATGCGGCGCTGGATTTCAACGCCTGGCGGCTGCGCTGGTTCGACCGCTGGCTGAAGGGCATGGACAACGGAGTGGACCGGGAAGCGCCCGTCCGGATCTACGTCATGGGGGGCGGCGATGCGCACAAGACGCCCGAGGGCCGCATCTTCGTCGGAGGCTACTGGCGTGATGAGCAAGAGTGGCCGCTGGCACGCACGACGCCGACGCCCTACTACCTGCAGGCGAACGGTCTCCTCTCGCCCAACAAGCCCGCGAACAATCCACCCAGGACCTACAAGTTCGATCCGCGCCACCCGGTACCGACGCTGGGCGGGAATGTCTCGTCGCAAGGAACACTAATGGCGCAAGGTGCGGCGGACCAACGCTGCCGTCCCGACTTCTGGTTGTGCTCAGACTCCAAGCCGCTCTCGGCTCGCAGCGACGTGCTCGTCTTTCAGACTCCGCCGCTCACGGAGGACGTTGAAGTCACGGGCCGGCTCATCGTAAAGCTGTGGGCGGCCTCGAACGCGCCAGACACTGATTTCACCGCGAAGCTCGTCGATGTCTATCCGCCCAGCGTCGATTTTCCGGCTGGGATCGATCTCAACATCGGTGACAGCATCGTCCGGGCGCGCTATCGCCAGGGTTTGGGCAAGGCGGAGCTGCTCGAACCCGGCAAACCTTACGAGTTCACTATTGAGCTGTATCCGACCTCGCTCGTCTTCCAGCGTGGTCACCGGATTCGCCTCGATCTTTCGAGCAGCAACTTCCCCCGCTTTGACGTGAACCCGAACACCGGCGAACCACTCAATCACAATCGGAGCTGGCGAATTGCGGAGAACTCTGTCTATCGCGATCCGCAGCACCCGTCGCGCATCATCCTGCCGATCATTCCGGCAAGGACGACGAGCAAGGCGGCGGTCCGATAGTTTGGCGCGAGTTGTGTCAGGAACGAAGAGGGCGAATTACGAAGAACGAGCAAGCTACAATTTTTCGACAGCTGAATCAGAAGGGAGAAAGATATGTCGCAGGTCAAAGGTTTCCTGGCAGGTGGCGTCATCCTGCTAACCATATTGGGTGCTGCCTCATTCAGCACCCCTCACGCTTTTCCCAATCTTCCCAGTCAAACCTCACAAGCTGACAGTGGACAGACAATGCAAGCGTTGTTAAGTGAGGTGCATCAACTCCGCCTGGCGATTCAACGCTCCAATCTCAACACTTACCACGCACAAGTCACACTTGAACGGTTCCGATTGCAACAACAGCAGGTAGACCGCCTGAATGACAAACTAGGCGGAGTCCGCGCACAGATTGCAAGACTGCAAATAGATAAATCCAGGTTGCAGGGAGACAGCCCGAGATTGGAAGCCCAGTTGAGTCAGGAATCAGATCCAGGCAAACGTCGTGAGCTGGAGAATCAGCAACAGGCAATCAAGCTTGAAGTAGAGCGTTTACTTGAAACTGTATCACAGCAGCGAGAAATGGAATCTCAGCTCAACGGCCAGCTACAAATAGAGCAGGCTAAGCTGAATGAACTCAATGAACGCCTGGACGCCTTGCAGAAGGAACTGGAAAACATGGACAAGCCGCAACAAAACGGTCAGCGACAATAGACGTTCATCAATTGAGAACCCTTGGCAGAAGCAGGCCGTGCCTGACGCGCGATGCGGCGGAGGCGCTCTTCAACCACCTTCGGTAAGACTGCGCACAGGGCCTTGATTGTCGCCGGGCGTTGAAGGTCAAGATGGGTAAATTGCCGCGCCAGGTAGTGGCTCAGCAGCTCGGGCGGGGTCGCCGGGTTGACCAGCAACTGCGCGATCAGGCCGCCAACCTCTTCGTAGGTTTCATGCATAGTTAGACTGTCTGACTGGGAATTCCCGCGGGGTCCGAGATATTGATATTACCAACGCGGTCTTTTCTCCGGTGATGGTCAGGCGGGCGATCTGGCCCGACCACGTAACCCACAGGGCAACAACAGCCGGGCGGCCAAATCGGCTAAGAAAGCGCCAGCGAAGAAGCGGGCGAAGCAGAGAGTGAAAGGGTGACAATGGCGAAAGTAAATAACAAAATGGCAACGCTGGAACAAAAGAGGGCGCTGATCTACTGCCGCGTGAGCACCAAGCAGCAGAGCGCGGAGGATAAATTCTCCCTCGCGACGCAACAGGCAGAGTGCGAGCGCTACGCCCAGGAGCGCAATTATCAGGTTGTCGAAGTCGTGCGCGAAGTTCATTCCGCCGCAGACCTCTGGAACCGACCCCTACTCAGCATTGTCCGTGAATGCTTGCGGCGCGGGGAGTTTGAAGTAATCATCTTTCACCAGCAAGACCGTCCCCAAGTCCGCGTTAGAATTCTCGACCGTCAGGTGATTGCTGAGGTCCCTGGCTTTCTTTCGGAAGAGCAGGAGCCGGAGCAGATGCCGGAGCGCCGTGTTTTTGCCGGACGTACTTCTCCATCCAGTTAACCATCTCGGCCAGCGTGTGGAGGACCGACTCGCGCCCAGCGTAGCCGTGCGCTTCGTGCGGGAGCGTTACGTACCGCACTGTGGCGCCGTGCCCCTTGAGCGCCATATACAGCCGCTCACTCTGGATCGGGAAAGTGCCCGAGTTGTCGTCCGCCTCGCCGTGGATCAAGAGGATCGGCTCGTTGATCTTGTGCGCATAATAGAAGGGCGACATCTTGGCGTAGATCTCCGGCACCTCCCAGAAGGTGCGCCGCTCGCTCTGGAACCCGAAGGGCGTGAGCGTGCGGTTGTAGGCGCCGCTGCGTGCGATGCCGGCGCGGAAGAGGTCCGAGTGCGCCAGCAGGTTGGCCGTCATAAACGCGCCGTAGCTGTGGCCGCCGACGCCGATGCGGTCGCGGTCGGCCACGCCCATCTCCACGACCTTGTTGACTGCGGCTTCGGCGCTCGCGACGAGTTGGTCGACGTAGGTGTCGTTGGCCGTCTCGCCCGGCCCCACGATCGGCATGGTCGGGTTGTCGAAGATCGCGTAGCCCTGGGTCAGCAGCAGCAGGTGCGACGGGCCGCTCACACGGGTGAAGCGATAGGGTGAGCCTGAGATCTGGCTGGCGGTGTCCGTGTCGGTGAACTCGCGCGGGTAGGCCCACATCAGCAGCGGCAACCGCTCGCCCTGCTTGTAGCCAGGCGGCAGGTAGAGTGTCCCCGAAAGCTTCACGCCGTCTTTCCGCTGGTAGGTGACGAACTGCTTTTCGACGCCGGCAAGCTGCGGCGCCGGGTCCTTGAACTGCGTGATGGCGCGCTTGGTCCCGGCACCGAGATCGCGCACGTAGTAGTTCGGCGCATCCTTCGGCGTCTCGTACTCCGTGAGCAGTGTCTTCGCCTCGTCATCGAGCGGCATGAGGACCGACTCATAGGTCTTCTCGGCCGAGCGGAAGAGGCGCTCGGTCTTGAGCGTCTTCAGGTCGAGCCGGTCGAGGAAGGGCCGGTCGCCTTCGGATGAGGAGCCCGGCCCGGTCAGGTAGATGGCATCCCCGTGCTGCAAGATCAGGCCGCCGCCGAAGCCCCCGCCAAAACCGCCGCGTCCGCCGCCGCCCGCGCGCCCGCCACCATTGCCATCCCTCTTGACGACAGGATTGCCGGGGTTGTTATACGCATCCTGCTGCCGGCGGTCCCAGAGCTTGCGCGGCTCGGCGCCGGCTTCGAGGATCCAGGTCCGGATGCGGCGCGTCGCGCGGTCGGATTCGCTCAACAGCGCGACGCCCTTCTCGGTGTAAGAGAGACCGCCGAAGCGCCACTCCGTCTTGGCGACCTGGACGGGCTCGGCCGTGAACGGAGAGGCGAGCGCGACGATGCGGTCGCGGAACGGCACCTTGTTCTTCAGGTTCCCCCCGTCGAGCGCTTCGACCCAGGTGAGCGTCGCCCCGCTGTCCGGGCGCCAGCGAAAGCCGCGGGGGCCGGACTGCACGCCGTTGATCGGGATGCCTTCACCCGACGGCACGTCGGCGATCTTCTTGACGACTTCGCCGCGGCGATTCCAGACCTCGACGTCCCTGGGGAACTCGTTCATCGGCACCAGCCGCGAGAACGGCCGCTTGATGCGCGAGACGAGGATGTACTCGCCGCTCGGCGAGGCCGTGACGTTCTCCAAGATGCCGGGGCGGCCGACGAGCGTCTTGCGCCCGGTGGCGCTGTCAATCGTCGCGAGTTGGCTCGTGAAGTAGTAGGCGAAGAGGTCCTCGTCATGGTTGGTCTTGATCAGGTCCTCGTAGGTCGCCGCGGGCGCCGCCTTGCCGTGGTTCTCCTGGATGTTGGGGCCGGTCGGCACGGTCGGCTCAGCCGGGGCGGGTCCGCGCCCCGAGGGCACGAGCTGCACCAGCAGCGTGACGCCGTCCTTCAGCCAATCGACGGCATCGCCGCTGGTCCCGTTCAGCCGATCCGTCCCGCTCACCAGCTTAGACTGCCCCGTTGCCGTCTCGGCGACCCAGAGTTCGATCCCATCTCCCTTCGTGTTCGTGAAGGAGAGCCGCTTGCCGTCGGGCGAAAAGCTCACGTCGCCGAGGTTCGCACTTGGGGGCACCGTGACTTTCTTTTCCGTCCCGTCGGCGATCGATTTCAGCGTGATGGCGGTGATGCCGCCGCCGCGCTGCTGGCGCCCGTTGGTTTTGGGATTGATGCGCGTGCCGGCGATCCGGTGGATCGGCTCGGCCAACTCGGCAATCGTCGGCATACTGCGCCGCGAAAGCAGCGCGACCGTGCGGCGGTCGGGGGCGACAACGACGCTGGGCGTCGGCGGCGCGTCCAGAATGTCAACGATGACTTTCGGCGGCATCAAGTAGCCCGATGCCGTGGTGGGCGGCGTCTGTCCGTACTGCACCGCCGATACGGCAATGACGAGCGCGGCGACAAAGGCGAACGATCTCTTTCGCATGACGAACCTCCTCTGGTGTCCTTGAGTTTTGTGAAGGCCTGATGAAGGCCCCATTCTAGCAGCAGGCGAGCTGTTGGGCTATGGGAAAGGCACACTCAGCCGTCACAATGCTAACGGTGTCCGGCACGCACTGCTTTCCCGCCCGCGAAATCAATCTCGATCAGCTTCTCGCTGGTCGGGATGCGCGCGACGACTTGCTTGCTTCGGGTATCGATCACCGCGCCGCCGTCCGGATACGCGTACCGCCCGTCGATGCCGAAGGTGATCCAGCCGGGATGCGGCTGCTGCTTCGGGTCCTCGTAGAGCGGGATGCTGGCGACCTGCTTCGGCGGCATCACGGTCACGTCAAAGGCATAGACGTAACCGTAGACACCATCGACCATCCAGACTTCCTTCTGGTCCGGGCGCAGGTTGATGCCGTGGCTCGGCGTGCTGTGCGGCTTGTGCGCGGGCGGATTGGGCAGCTCGGCCAGGCGCTCGGCTGGCGTCCGCGCTTCGACGCGGCGGATCATTTTGCCGCCCCACGGATGCTTTTGGATCTCAGCGATCTCGAAGCCGAGCAGGCCGTCGACGTTCGCGTACACGTACTTCTCGTCATCAGTGACGGCGAAGGGGCGGATGCCCTTGCTGAACGGACCGATCTTGCCCAGGACCCGGTTGGTCTTCGCATCCGCGACGTAGAGAAAGGGCACGGTCAAAACTTCCAGGTAGACGCGCGTGCCGGCCGGGTTCATCCAGGTGTTGTGCGGCCCGATGTCGACGATCGGTTCCACGTCATAGTGCTTCCCGCGTTCGGTATCGATCTGAGCAAGCACTGAGCCGTCGGCGGCGTCAATGACTCTCCAGGCGATTTCATCGCGGAACGGGAGGTATAGACGCTGGCCGTCGGGAGTCACCCAGAAGCTGTCGGCGTACTTGCCGAGACTCTTGCGCCAGATGACGGCATCGCTCGCGAGGTCGAGGCAGATCAGCTCATCGCCTCGGTGCGACGTGACGTAGAGTCGCCCGAGCTGCGGGCTGGCGCCGATGCCCTTGTAATCGCCGCTGTTCGGAATCTCGATTTTGCGGATGAGCTTGTGGCCGTGGTCGATGTCGTAGACGCTGAGGCCGGACCTGTCGGTGACATAAAGCCGCCGTTCGACAGCTTGCGGCGCCGCACTTGCGCTCCATAGATAAGCGAGCACTGAAGCAGTTAGTATCAGTGAGACCCTCATATGGCTGCTGAGGATATATCATGAGCTGCGGTTTTCGCAATTCTGGCCCGGGAAGCGTCAGCCTCCCAACTTTGAGGAGGTCGTGGAGGCTCCCGTTCGCCGCCATCGAATGACTCGCGGGCGTGGGAAGTGTTGAGCGGTTCGATGCGTGAGGGGGGCTTTATTTCCTCGCTGATTTCTGCTCTTGCCGGCGCTGGTAACGGCATGCGGCCTGCTTGAGAGCCTCGCTCGGCTCGACATCCTCATCATCACTCAAGCAGATGAATTTCAGGACGGCGTGAGACCGAGTTCGATGATCGTGCCGATGGGAAGGTAAAGATGAAAAGGATCGTCGAGTAGCTCTCTGAAACCGTAGCGCAGATAGAAGCTTTTTGCGGTTTCAGTCAGCGCATCGAGCACGACGGCATACAGCCCCGTCTGCTCTGAGATGACGACCGCACGCCTGAGTACGTCGAGCAGTAAAAACTCGCCCACGCCTTGTCCTTGAAACTGCCGGCCTACTGCCAGCCGGGCTAACAACAGCGCGGGGATTCTGGCCTTGCTGACTTTGGCCGGGACTTGCGTGACTTCGAGCGTCGTGACCAGCGTGGTGTGATAGCCCAGAATCACCGGAGCTTCAGGCGCCGTGACCGCCACGAAGGTGCGGGAGATCCGCCTTTCGGCGCTCTGTCTGGCGTGTTGTTGCAGGTACTGATTGAGCGACGGCTCGCCGCAGTCGAAGGCTTGGCGGTCGTGCTGGGGAGAGAGTGGGACGATAATCAACTTTGTTTTTTGGCAGTGTGTTGTTTGTAGCGCGCCGCGGCTTTCTTCAGCGCCTCGTTGGGCGGTGGCGGTGCCGCCAGGTCGGCCAGCACGCGCTTGCTATCCCGCGCGGAGAGTTTGATCTCTGCCAGGGAAACTTCCTTCGCGGCACGCCGGGTCGCGGTGCGGCGCGTGACTTTTTTGACTGACTTTGATTTGACTACAGACATCGCTGTTTATCTCTCGATAAAGGAATATAGCACGGATCGAGAGTGAGTCACAGGCAAAGATGCTGGCGAAGCGTTTGAGGAATCATTGAGGCGTGGGAGGCTGGATCTGCCGCAATCGAATGGTCCGCGGTCGTGGGAAGTATTGAGCAGTTCGATATGGACAGCAGCACCCGGCACGGACGTCTTGAAGGCTCTGGCGCTGGTGGCGAAGGCGGTGCTCGCTGGCTACCCATACCTCTATAGGCTGGGGGTCGCGGGGCGGAGGGCGTCGCCCGGGTGATCAATATTTTGCACACCGAATTCCAGGTCGCGATGGCGCTCGCCGGGTGGCCCACGATTGCGAGCATCGACCGCTCGGTGCCGTGGCCGAATCGGCCATGAGATTGTGACCAAGCAACCATAAATTCTCTCGGGCTTCATTAACGAGGTAGCCTGCGCACCTGTGTCAATTCTGAGGTTCCGTGTTATGCTATAATTATGCATGTTTCTTATACTATTATGGTGGCAAGTAATGAACGGAAATAATGAAGTCCTCGTATATGAGTCTACAGGAACCATACTCACCAGAAGATATTGAGGGCTTTCTCAAGAGATTCCAGCTTCACGAAGCGCTTAAGTTAATTGGGCAGCTATCTCAGGAATGGTTCTTTGGGAAGACGCCTGCCACAAAGGTTATCGGCGGTACACCAGTCGCGTGTTACGTATTAGCCTACCTTGCGATGCGGTCGATTGAGAGTTCGAATGACTACCGAAAGAACGTCATGACAGTGCCTGACATGCTAAAGGCTGTTGACATGTATTGGGGGCTGCCGGACCCAATCGAGGTCGAGTCGGGAGATAGCTCTGAGTCGTGCTTGTTGCGCATTGCATTTAATCAGTTCGAGTACAACCGCCCAATCCACTACCTCCTCCCGCGCACGTTCGCAATCTACAGGGACGTGTGGCCGCGGGTGCCCAATACTATCCCGGTTGGTGGGGTCATAGAACAGATTTCGGGTCTGAAGATAGAGGAGGTGTTGATCATGGCTTATGCTTTCTCGAAGCGCGCCCAAGGTGGTTTCTTCAGGCTCTACCCAGACAGCCTGACCACCGACCCTAGGATCAAAGACATCTTCACCCTGGAAAAGCAGCAGTCATTTGTCAACTGGATGGCGCGTGGATACCGGGAATTTCGTGAGGAGTCGAAGGCCGAGCGAAAGAAGTTGCCAAGCTCCTATTACGAGAAGTTCCGATTCAACCCGCTCGTTAAATATCCCGTCATCAAACCTGACCGCAATCCCGTCCCCGGCGAGCCGCCCGTTTATCTCTTGCCAGTGGCGCGCCTGCTCCTGGATAAGGTTACACGCGGGCTATACTTCGAACTGAGCGACCACTTCCAGGGGCCAGATAAGATTAACCCATTTCGCAACAGCTTCGGCTTTGTCTTCCAGGAGTACGTCGGCGAACTTCTACGCGATGCCATCGGCAAGGATGTCGTGTTCCCAGAGCGCAAGTACGGCAAGGGCAATAAGGACTCAACCGACTGGGTTATCGCCTGCGGCGACCGCTGCATTCTGGTTGAAGTAAAGCAGTCGGGCTCTATCTCGACGCCAAGTTATGGGGCGACCTTGGCGAGATCAGGAAGAGCCTAAGTCAAACTATCGGCAAAGGCGCTCGGCAGTTGTGGACATTCGAGCAGGCGATTCACAGCGGCAAGTATAAGGAACTCGCGGATCTATCACATTTCCGGCGGTTCGAGCGCCTGATCGTCACTCACGATCGGACTTACCTTTCAAATTCGGTTCTGAGGAAGAGCGCACAGGAGAAACTCAGGGATGATGGCACAGCAGTGCCAGAAGAATTCCATTGGCATCTCATTTCGATTGATGAGTTCGAAGACTTACTTGGATTGCGAGATGCTAACCTCTTTAACGTACTAGAGGCGAAAAGACTCGACCCGGAAGATGATGAAATGGATTTCGGTGATTACCTAAGCAAGAGGTACCACGACAGTTCTCCGGCGAATTCGTACCTTGATAGGATACAAGAAGAATTCTTCAGCAGGTTCGTATAAACAACAATCAAAGTGGAAGGTCAAGTCGAGCTTTTTTAGTTGGTCTGCTTTCTCTGCTGGTCGCGCTCAAGCATCGCCTCAATGGTTTCCGCAGGTGGCAAGCGGAAGCTCGTGCGCTTCATCCGATCTATGGCTTCAGGTAAATCAATCAACCCTTGTTCTGCTGCTCTTTCGAGAAGGTCAAAGGTGCGAATGGTGACGAAGCTGAGGCGCTTGGCTTCCACCAGCGCGCCCTTGTCATCAAGTAGAACCGCATCGGCCCTTAGTTGGAGGGCTAGGGCGAACGCCTCTCGCTCACCATCGCCAATTCTTTTTTGAGGAGTGTAGAGCGCTAGGTCAGCTTGTCGCACCTCCAGCCAAGCTGGGTGATGAGCAATCCAGTCTTTAACTAGCTGCGGCGTTTTGGGACGTTGCAGTTCAGCGAAAACGGCTGGCGGGATAATGACGCTGACAAACAGGCCTTCCAGAATGAATGCCTTGTCAATTTCGATCAGATAGCGAAGCGGGGTGGTATCAGAGATGACGATCATTTTTTGTCAAGCAGCGCGGCCAGTGTCGCCCGACCCTGTTCGAGTTCCTCGACGGTATAGCTCCGGTCGCGCACGTCATATCGCTTCAAGAACTCATAGAGCTCTTCCCGGCCATCAAGGCCAAGCATATCTATCACGCCCCATTCCGTAATGAGGTTGGCTTCGTACGCCTTGACTGCCGCCAGCTCCAGCAGTCGGCGCGAAAGGGGTGTCGTACTGCCGTTCTGGATTTCGCTCGCTACGTCATCGGGAATCGTCAATGTCACTTCCATCATTTCACCTCTCGCCCGCAAGCATACAGCAAATTCGTGATCAGGGGCAATCAACGGAACCCTTACACTGGCGATCTTATGGCTAAACGTTGTTCAGGCTGGAGAGCCCTGCCCCATCAAAGATTTTCTGCTTTTCGTGCTGCGGGATGTTGAGGCTGTCAATCGAAGAGACCACCCGGTCAATCGAGCCCAGCAGGTGCGAATAGTCGCTGCCCATCACCAGATGATCGGCGCCCACCAAGTCCCGCGCCAGATGCAACGTGTAAGGGCTGAAGGTGACGGTGTCGGAGTAGCGCCGCTTCAAAAGGATTGCAAGAGGGCAGAGGCTTCTTTCGGCGTGATGATGCGCGGGCGTTTTCTGCCGGAGAGTGGCGGAAAGTCTCGCAAGTTGTCGGTGATGATATAATCAGCGTCGCCAGCCAGTGCGCAGTGATAAAACGGATCGTCCTTCGGGTCTGGCGAAAACTCCCCGGCCAGGTGTCCTGCGACTTCCTCGCCACCCTGAGCGAGCAAATTGATGAATCGCCCTACGGCGTGGCGCGGAACTTTGAGGCGGCGCAGCAGCTCGCGGTACTCGTCGAGAATCTCCTGACTGAAAAGCCAGGTGAAGGCTTCAGGATCATCGCGCCAAGCCAACACCAGCTGTAACTCCGAAGTCCTGGGCTCGGGCGGTTGCTGGCGGAAAGCGCGCGCCGCGCGAATCACCACCATCGTGTCAATCACGACGCGGCCAAGCTGGCGCCGGCGCGCCATCACTTTTTCCCGGAGCGCCGCTTGCGGCGATAATCGGCGATCTCCTGCGCGATCTGCTCATCACTGACCTCTTGTAGCGCATCTGAGACCTGGGCCAGCGCCTGGTTGAACCCAGCCTTCCAGCCGGCAGGCCGCCCGCGTTTTTGTTTCCGGTAACCCGCCAGGACCTGTTGAATGCGAGCTTCAGCCGCTGCGGCAATCTCGCTGAGCGGCAGTTTGATCGGCTCCAACTTAACACCACGCACCGTGGATTTGGGCTCGATCACCAACACGCGCTGCCGTTTGAACCGCCGCGGCCACACCTCAGCCAGCATCCGCGCGGCGCGTGACGCGCCTACGCCATAAGAGTTGACCAAGATTTCCAACGCTTGCATGCGCACCACGTCTTCAAAACTGTACTGCCGCCCGCGCCCGCGCCCGGCCAGCGTCGGACGCAGATAGCCTGCGTCCACCGTGTTCTGCAATCGCTTGATGGAAATGTTGAGCACGGCAGCCACCTGCCCGGCTTTTAGCGTTAGGTTATCCATAGCCGCAGTGTAATTGAAACCATACTTCAGGTGCAATAAATGCAAACGATACCGAAGGCCATCCGATCAAACGTTGAGCGCTGGCAATCTGATAGCTAAGCGTTGTTCAGGATCGAGAGCGACTGATACGCAACTTGGTGAGCCTCATCGGTTTTTAGGTTGGGGAACAGTTCGGCTTACCATCGCATCTTCCACGCTCATCTGTCAAGCAAGTATGCGGCTGTGGCCGAGAGTCAAGCGCCGCGCTCAGCGCGCTGGTTTGCTTTCGAAGCGTGCTGGATAGTTCTTCAGCCTCATCACCTCATTCTGCCCGATCAAGCTGAGCAGCATCTCGAGGAAGTCTGCATTCCAAATACCGCCGTGATCGCGGATGACGTGCCGGTCTACCCTCATAATCCAGATCGGATTGTTTCGCTGGGCGCTGTCTTTCTTGGTCACGACGTAATGGCGAGGGCCATCGCGCCGCACGTTGAAAGTGAAGACGGCATCATCAGGCTCCACGCCGGGTTTCTCTTCGCGCACCTCGTGGGTATTCGTTTGCGCGCTACCTCTGAACTCTCACTCTAGCGTCAAGTTCGTGGCGCGTCCGGCTGACCGTCATTCTGAGGATGAAGCCGGGCAAGGAACACACGAAGGCGTGGCGACTGGTCGAGGTATGCGTCAATCTCCGCTTCTCCCTGCCGCAACAATTCGAGTTGTGAGGGTGTGAGCATCATCGGCTCGGATAAGGTAGCGGGCTTCTGACTCAGTGAGTCTCTCAAAGCCATAGCCGAGGGCAGCAACCCACCGTTCTTCAAACTCTCTTCCATCTTCGCTGCGTGATTATTCTCGTTCACGGTTTCTTTCGACTTCGGCAAGGAATGCTTCAGGAGTAATCACTTTGAGTGGGCGGAACCGCTGGCGAAATTCCTTGCTGTCGTCATCGTATCTGCTCATCAGATCGAGCAGGTCATGGTCACGGCTGATAATGAAATCAGCGGCGGCGGCAGCAGCCAGGTTGATGTATGGCGCATCTTTGGGGTCGCGTCGGAAATCAAACTTGGGCGCGACTTCTCGTAACCAGAACGCCTGTCTTTCCAGGCGCCGGAAGAGGGCTTCAATCCGTTCATCCGTCAGTCCCGAAAGTTTGGCTCTCAATCTGGGACGACTCATGACTTCTCGAACCTCGCGCAGAATCTGCTCACTGACATAAAGCCTGACTTCTCCGGCATCCATCAGATCGAGGATTATTGCGGCGGGGCTGTCATCGTTGGCGACGGCCTGAAGAAAGACCATACAGTCGCAGACGATGCTCAAGGGGTTGATGGTCTGGTCATGGCTCACCGCTATTCCCGCCGCAGTTTCTCCTGCCAGAGGGCTTCGCGTTCTTCTTTGACCAGGGCATCAAGTTCATCAGCGGTCATCCCGCTGGCTTTGAAGCTGGCGCGGACGGGGGCGAGAATTTCGCGGAACGGTTTGCGTGAGAGAATCTCCACTTGCAGCCAGTGTCTGAGCAGATCGTCTGTGTCCTTACCCTCCTGTCGGGCTATCTCTTCGAGGGCTTCGGTCGTTCCGGGCTGCAAGCCGGTAATGGTGACGGTCTCGGTTTCAAGGCTCATACTCTAACCTCCGGTGGAACGCAACATTCGTTAGCTCTTGATTCGCGAATCGTCAATGTCACTTCCATCATCTCACCTCTCGCCTGCAAGCATACAGCAAATTCGTGACCAGCGGCAATGATCAGAATCCTTACGCTGGTAATCTGCTGGCTAAGCGTTGTTCAGGATCGAGAGCGCCGTCCCCTCAAAGATCTTCTGCTTCTCCTGCGGCGGGATGTTGAGGGCCTCAATCGAAGAGACCGCCCGGTCAATCGATCCCAGCAAGTGCGGGTAGTCGCTGCCCATCACCAGATGATCGGCGCCCACCAGATCCCGCGCCAGATTCAGTGTGTACGGGCTGAAGGTGACGGTGTCGTAGTAGAGCCGCTTCAGATAAGTACTCGGCAGTTGGTCGATCTTCACGCGGCACTCGGCGAAGTCGCGGAAGCCGTTGTCCAGGCGCTCCATCAAGTAGGGCACCGCGCCGCCGAGGTGGGCGATGATCCAGCGGATGTCGGGCAGGTCGCGGAGCAGCCCGTCGTAGCACATCCGGGCCACGGCCAGCGTGGTGTCGAAAGGGAAGCCGATGATCGGGCCGAGCACGTACTCGCGGAAAGGCTCGGAGTTGGCCGGCAGCATCGGGTGCAGCAGGATGCACAGCTTCAGGCGGTTGGCCTCCTCGAAGAAGGGCCGATAGGCCGGCGCCGTCAGCGGATTCCCGCGGATGTTGCTGAGCAGGATCACTCCGTTCAGCTTCAACTCGTCAATCGCGCGGTGGAGTTCTTTGAGCGCGGCGTCGGGCGCGTCCATCGGGATGGAGGCGAAGCCTTTGAAACGCTTCGGGTGTTTGGCGACCAACTCGGCGTAAGCGTCGTTGACCATCCGGGCGATTTCGGGCTGGCGCTTTTCGTCGGCGAAGAAGACGTTCGGCGTCGAGAGCGAGACCACTTCCACGTTGATGCCCACGCGGTCCATGTCCTCGATCCGCTTGGCGACATCGGTCATCGGCGGCGTGATCCCGAAGAAGCGGGCGCCGCGGTATTTGATGATCGTGCGCCCGGTCGGGTCTTTGTCGAAGGTGAACTCCGACGGCGTGTCGCGGATCTTCTGGAAGAAGGACTCCGGATAGTAGTGCGTGTGCAGGTCCAGCTTGCTCCCGGGTGTGGGCCGCGTGGTTTGCGCTTCTCCGGCCGTGTCGCACAGCGCGCCAGTGGCGGCGATCCCGGCTGTCTTCAAGAAATCTCTTCTGATCACTTGCTGCCTCCGAACATGTCCGACAAGCTGCCAGCTTGTCGCGGTCTCCGGGTTGGACGCAGGGCGGAGTCAACGACAAGCTGGCAGCTTGTCGGACATCGCGCGCCGCGATTTTCATGGTTACAGGGTGTTGTCGCGCGACATGAACGACTCCTCCGAAAATGTCGGGCGAACAGCCAGCAGTCATGCGGCGCTGCGACCGCCAGCCCTGCGGACCTTTCCGCCTGCGGTCTTCAATCACCTCGCCAATGGTTGATCTAAACTCCCGGCGTGCCTCATCGCCGCCTCCTTCGCGCCCAGCAGCCGGAACATGCGATAGTAGTCCCCTCGCCGGCCGAGGAGCTGCGCATGGGTGCCCTGCTCCACCAGGCGGCCTTTTCTCAACACTAGAATCTGATCGAAGCTTTCGAGTTCGGAAAAATGATGTGCGATGACCAGGGTGGTCTTGCCTTGGCGTAAACGTTCGACGGCCTCGTGGATGAGGGCGGCCGATTCGGCGTCAACGGCCGAGGTCGGCTCGTCGAGAAGTAGGATCGACGGCTGTTTGATGATCGCGCGGGCCAGGCAGACCCGCTGCCGTTGACCGCCGGAAAGCGTCGAGCCCCGCTCACCGACGATGGTCTCGTAGCCTTCCGGCAGAGCGGTGATGAATTCATGGGCGTAGGCGAGACGGGCCGCCTCTTCGATCTCTTCCAGACTCGCCTCCGGCCTCCCGTAGGCGATGTTCTCTCGGATCGAAGCGCCGAACAGGACCGTGTCTTGGAGCACCGTGCCGACGCAGCGGCGCAAGCTGTCGCGCCCGTAGTCCTCGATGTTCACTCCGTCGATCGTAATCACCCCCTTCTTGGCGTGATAGAAACGGAGGATCAGGTTGGCGATCGTTGATTTGCCGGAGCCGGAGGGGCCGACCAAGGCGACCCGCTGGCCGGGCGCGATCGCGAAAGAGACATCCTTTAAGACCTCCTTGCCGTCGCCATAATCGAATGAGACCCGGTCAAAGACGATCTCTCCTTTGAGCTGTTCCGCCGTGATCGCGGACTCGCTATCCCAGACCTCCGGTTCGGTCTCGAGGATCTCGCCGATCCGATGCATGCTCACCACGGCTCGGGAGAACCGGGTCGAGACTTTGGCCAGGTTGCGGAGCGGTTTGTACATGTCGTTGAGATACGCCGTAAAGACCAGCACGTCGCCGGGCGTCATCTGGCCGCCGAGCACCAACAAAGCCCCGAACAGGACCGTGGCCCAGAGTCCCGCCGCCTTGATGAACTCGACCGTCCGCATGGCGGCGGCGGCCATCCGCTCGGTGCGGATGCCTTCCTCCAGCGTCTGGGTGCTCTCGGCATCAAACCGCTCCTGTTCATAGCTCTCGCGGCCGAAAGCCTTCACTAGCCACATCGAACTGAGCACCTCGTTGATGCGGGCGGCGATCTTGCCTTCTCTTTCACGCTGCCTGCGCGTGGTGACTTTGATCTTTCGATAAATGTGTGACAGAGAATATAAGAGGACCGGGAAAGTCGCCAGGACCACCAGGCTCAACTTCCAATTGAGGATGAACATGATAATGAACATCCCCGTGACGGTCAGCAGGTGGGAGATCGAAGGGAGGACCGATTCGACAAAGACATCCTTGAAGGCTTCGGTCTCGCCGGTGACCTTGGTCAATAACTCACCCGACCGTGCCCGGCTGTGGTAGGAGAGCGAAAGCTGCTGGAGGTGGGCGAACAGTTCCCGCCGCAAGGTGTAGACCATCTGGTAGCCGATGCGCGAGATCAGGTGATGCTGGAAATAAGCGAACAGGCCGCTGAGGCCGGCGATCACGATGATGCTCAGCGAGGTGACCATCACCGCGAAGGTCTTGCCGCTCCGAAGCAGCCCGGCCAGCCAGGAGAGTGAGAGCGGCAGCGGTTTATCCAAGAGAATGTAATCGAAGATGATCTTTAACGGCCAAGGCGACAGCAGTTCGGTCAGTGTCAGCCCGACCATGCAGAGGACGGAGAGGCAGATACTCCTCTTCACCTGCCACAGGTAGGTCTTCACAAGCTCCTGGAAATCGGCCCTTCTCTCTTTCATAGCCTTGCCCTTTGGATCAGAACCGCGAGCGGTAGCGAGCGTGGCCTCGGCCTTCGGCTCACTTCAGGAGGCTCGCTCGCTACCGCTCGCGGTTCTGACTCGCGCCTAGGTTTTCCGATAGTGATTCAGCCAATATCAAGGCCGTCCTTTCAGCTCCCTGCAGATCAAGGCTCCGGGGCCGTGCCGCCACCGGTGACCGGAGGCAGCGGATGATCTCTTCGGCCAGGCGCTCAGGTTCCAACTGTCCGGGAGCGATCATCTTGACTATCCCCAACTGCTCTAACTTGCGGGCACGGATGGTCTGCTCCTGGTTGTGATGCCCGGTGAAGGGATAGACTAGCGCCCGGACACCGGCCGTCAAAAGATCCATACAAGTATTGTAGCCCGCCATACTGATGGAGAGGTCGGCCCGCTGAAGATAAGAGAAGAACCGCGTGGTGAACCGCTGGATCGTCAGGTTGGGTCTTCCCGCGGCCTGCGCTTGAAAACGCGCAAACTGCTCTTCCGGCATGTGAGGCCCGGTAATCAGGTGCATGCTGTGTGGCACACTCTTCTCGATCCGGGCTCCCGCAGCGATCGCCGCTTCCAGCAATTCATGTCCGACCCTGCCGCCGCCGATACTCACCAGAATAAATACTTCTCCTGAATCAGTCGAGGTGAAACCGCCGGTGCGCTCGTCAGCCTCTGCTCGGGTCTGCGGCACCACATAACCCGTATATCGAACTTCGCAGGTGAGGTCTCGGACCCTGGGAAATGTCTCCTCCAGAGGCTGAAACTCCGGGTCCGCATGAATCAGCAAGAGATCGAAGTACTGATTCATCAGGGCACAGACTTCCGCTTCATACTGAGCTTGATTCCGCTTGCTGACCAGAATGTCTCGCAGGCTACAGACGACTTTCGTGGAGGCACGTTCCCGAGCCCGGTCGAGCAGCGGGATCAGTTCAAAATCAAATTTTCGCCTGCCGAAAGGGAAGAGCTCAAGGATCAGGATGTCGGGCCGGAAGCGCTCGTAGACGGAGAGGATGAGTTGTTTTCTGAGCGCTTTCACCTCCTCAAGATTGTTCAGACCGCCAATGACGTGGAGGTCCTGGAACTCGGCATCCGATTTGAGGGCCGGCAGATTGACGACTTCAATCGAAGGGGGCAGCTCAAAGCCGGGCACGATCTCACCGCCGTTCAAGAAGCAGACCTCGAAGTCATGGAGACTCAGGACGATCTCCCGGCTGCGGATGTAGTGCCCGATGCCTAAAACTGGCTGGCAATAAAACAGCACTCGCTTCTTCATCTTTGCTCCGCCGCGTTAGCGGCCGCAAAAGGCCACAGCAATTACTTCCCTTCAATCAATCAGCCCTTTATTGCCGGTAGCACTTGCAGGTCCGGTTGATGAACCTCTTCGTGCTCATCCAGGCACGACCGGAAGAGGTCATATAACTTGAGAATGTTTTCTTTCGCGTCAAATCGCCGACAGACTTTTTCCCGAGCGGCTTTCCCCAACTCTCGGCGCAGAGATGGATTCACCAGCAGTGCCTCAACCGCCTCGGCTAAGGCGGCGGCATCTTTTTGAGGGACCAGCAGTCCGTTCACCCTATGGTCGATCAACTCCGGGATGCCTGAAATATTGGTTGACACGACAGGCAGCCCCTGGGCCATCGCCTCCACCAGCACGTTCGGGATGCCGTCTCGATCTCCGCTCTCGACGATTTGGCAGGGGAGGACGAAAACGGTGCCCTGTCGATAGATCTGTCTGAGCTCTTCTTGAGTCACCGCCGGGCGGATCAACACTGTGTCTTCAAGCTGTAGTTCCTGAATGCGAGACCTGACCCTGTCGCTGTCGGCGCCTGCCCCGCCGATGAGCTGACATTGCAACTCATGCCCCCTGTCTTTCAACCGCCGGCAGGCCTCCACCAGATAGGTAAAGCCCTTCTTCTCGACAAAGCGGCCGACCGACAGGATCAGCGGCACTGGCTGATCAGGGTGGTGTCCTGTGACCCGCGCTGGAGGGGCAAAGAGTTCAGTGTCCAGGCCATGATAGCTGACATAAATAGGCACTCCCCCCGGACCGATCCCTTCAAGGTAAGCGCGATTGGCCTCGGTACAAGTGACGATAAACTTCGCCTGGCCCATCTTGGTCCGCAGCAGGTCTCCGGGATTCAGTTGCCGCAGATAAATATCTTTGGCATGGGCGGTAAAGCTAAAAGGTAGGCCGCAGAGCCGGCTCGCGAACATGGCGATGGAGGTCGCCGTGTGACAGAAGTGGGCATGCAGATGGCGAATCTGGCCCGACTCCAGGACCTGTTGGGCGATATAGCCCGCCTGGAGAAATTCTTTGATGAACGCTTTCCTCGGCTTGAGCCAGGAGCCCGCCCGGTATTTGAAGCTCAGAGCGATGACTTCCCGTAGGGTCTTCATATAATCTCTCGGCCGCGACCGGCATAGCCGCCAGTGGCTCCGAATAAATTTAGGGAGACTGATCGCCAGCCACTTGATGAACGGCACTTCGCCGAGCAGCGGGACCTGCGGGAGGTAAATCACTGGCGCCCGAATCGCATTCACCACGGCGTGGCGCTGTTGGCCCGTCAGTCTCTTGATCGAAAAGATCGAGAGCTTCAGCCCCAGGGTCTCCAGCAGGTGGATTTCATTCGTGATGAAAGTTTCGGAGGTCCGCGGATACCCTTTCAAGATGTACCCAATTTGAGACCCGTTGAATGGAGATGGGGAAGAGCTTTTCTGGGCACTTTGAATCTCGTCCATCTTCATTGCTCAACCGCCTCCAGGGTTGCTTGCCTTCCACAGCGGTGCGGTATGGGGAACATAAGCGACCCGCAGCCTCCCGGATCAAGCTGCTGGCCGAGCGGCAGGTCGCTCAGGCTCCCCGTACTGTCTCGAGCTCGGCATCAAACAGCAAGGTAGAAATCCAATGAGCTATTTTGGGGCGCGCATCGAGATCCAGATGTGAATAAATTTCCGTCCGATCTGATGTGGAGTCGAGTTCATCCAGCAGGCAGCGGGCCAATCTCTCGGGGGTGAGGTGGTCCGGATGGATCACTTTGAAGAGCCCCCACCGGCCCATGCGTTCCGCGCGAATCCATTGTTCCTGCACCGGCCTGACTCGGGGAACCACAATCGCCCTCTTCTGCAAGGAGAGAATCTCGCACACCGTGTTATAGCCGCCCATCGAGATGACTAGATCTGCCGCGCCCAGGTAGCTCATCAGATCGTCGGTGAATTCAAGCACTCTGACCCCTGAATGCGCAGCCGCCGCCTGAGACAATCGCTGCCTTTGCGACTCGATCATTTCCGGCCCGGAGACGATCAGGCTCCGGACCCGGTAGCCGGGAGATACCGAGGCCAAAGCCTCAAGATAAGTCGCCAAGAGCGCATACCCATCCTCCCCGCCGCCCGGAGTGACCAGTACCAGATGATCTTGGTCAGAGAGCCGAAGCTCTCGCCGAACCTCGTCGCGGTCCCGCTGCCCAGGCTGCGGCCGGGTATAGCCACAGAATTTCACGCGGGCGGCGACCGCATCCGGGAACTGGTATTCCTGTCGGGGGTCGAAAATCTCCGGCATGCCGAGCACCAGCACGAGGTCGTAGAATGATTGAATCACCCCGTAGTATCCGTGCCTTCCCCACACCTTGATAGTCGCCTCCGGGGCGTCCAGGATGTCGCGAAGCAGGAGCGCGTGCCTGGTCTCCGGATGTCGCTCCTTCAGATATTTCAAAGTCGCTTCCAATTCGTTTTTCACGCCATACGGTTTTTTATCAACCAGGAAGAGGTCCGGCTTGAAATTGGCCGCGGCCGAGAGCATCAAGTCGGACCGCAGCCGGATGGCCTCGCCGATCCCCAGGCCCAGGGACTTCACCGCATACTCTTCGCGTTCCGTCCGCGTCAGGCAGGGGAGTTTGATGTAGTCGATCCGCCGGGGGAGCCGAAAGCTGTGCACCATAGGCGAGCCGGAGAGGAGCAGAATCGTCAGGTCGGAGAAAGCATCACTCAGGTACTGGCAGACCGCGAACATCCGCCGCAGATTCCCGAGGCCGTATGTGTCATGAGAGTAGACCAGGAGCCTCTTCATAGGTCCTCCCGCACCTTCTTTGCTTTGACTCTTCCTCGAAACACGCCGGGTGGAGTTCGGCATCGGCACCCGATCATCAATCACCAGACAACCGCTGTTTGAGAGTACTATAACAGTTTTCAGAAGCGTGTGCAGTATGACTCCGATCAGATTGCGGCTACCTGAGCAAAGAGTCGCTCTTTATTCAGCAATTCCTGAGCGGCAGTGAGGCGGCGCAAAATCTTCTGGAAGGAAGTGAGCCCGTCTAGTCGCCGGGCGGCATTGTCCATGGTCAACTGTGCATTGTACACTGATGCGCAGAGAGGTGGGGCCAATCGTTACTCGACTTAGAATGTCGCTCGCCGTGAGCGTGAAAAGTTTTCCGGCCAGACGATGGGCGATGTCGAGTGAATAAGGGATCGTGAGGCCGCACCGCATCAAGCTACTTCGGGCCAGCGCACAGATTGGAGGACATCTCATGAATTCACGTAGGCTCGCTGTCGGCGTGCTCTGTTTGCTCGCCTTGATTGCTGCTTCAGGCTTGCCGCAGCGACAAGCCGCCGGAGGAGAAAAACATCTGCTCTACGTCGCCAGCCCCGGCATTCGCAATTATGTCGAGTACGGCGGCGTGGGCCTCCTGGTTTACGACATCGACCGCGGGTACAAGTGGGTCAAGCGCATCCCGACCTGGCCCGCCGGAGACGGCTCGGCCGGCCAGGCGGCGGAAAACGTCAAGGGCATCGCCGCCAGCGCCCAGACCGGCAAGCTCTACGTCAGCACGCCGAAGCGGATGGCCTGCTTCGACCTGCTCACCGAGAAGAAGGTGTGGGAGAAGGAATACGAGGGCGGCTGCGACCGGATGGCGATCTCGCCCGACGGGCGCGTGCTTTACGTGCCCTCGTTCGAGGGGCCACACTGGCACGTGGTAGACGGGGCGACCGGAGAGGTGATCGCGAAGATCGAGCCCAAGTCCGGCGCTCACAACACGGTCTACGGCCTCGATGGCTCGCGCGCCTACCTCGCCGGGCTCAAGTCACCGCTGCTCGCGGTGGCGGACACCAAGAGCCACACGGTCACCAAGACAGTCGGGCCTTTCAGTAACGTGATCCGCCCCTTCACGGTCAACGGGAGCCAGACGCTCTGCTTCGTCAACGTCAACGAACTGCTCGGCTTTGAAGTCGGCGATCTGAAGACGGGCAAGATGCTATATCGCGTCGAGGTGGCCGGCTATGAGAAAGGGCAGGTCAAGCGCCACGGCTGCCCGAGCCACGGCATTGGACTGACGCCGGATGAGAAGGAGCTGTGGGTTTGCGACGCGCATAACCGGAGCCTGCACATCTTCGACGCCACCGTCATGCCGCCGAAGCAGACGCAGAGCATCAAGCTCCGGGACGAGCCCGGCTGGATCACTTTCAGCCTCGACGGGCGACACGCCTACCCTTCGACCGGCGAGGTGATCGACACCAAGACCAAACACGTCATCGCCGCGCTGCAAGATGAGGCCGGCCGGCAGGTGCAGAGCGAAAAGCTGTTGGAGGTCGTCTTCGCTGGCGGCAAGCCAGTACGCGCCGGAGATCAGTTCGGCGTGGGGCAGAAGCGCTAGTAAAGGCTGCGAGCGAAGGAGCGTTTAGAGTACCGCCTTCAGGCGGGTTTTGGCCGTACCGAAAAACCCGCCTGAAGGCGGTACTCTAAACCTTCTTTGAGAGCTGCGGAGGAGGAGTGATGCAAACTTTATGGCCAGACCTGCGCTACGGCGCGCGAATGTTGATGAAGAAACCCGGCTTTACGCTGGTCGCCGTGCTCACGCTCGCGCTCGGCATTGGCGCGACGACGGCGATCTTCAGCGTGGTCAATGCGGTGCTGCTGCGCCCGTTGCCTTATCCCGACGCCCACAGATTGCTCTACGTCGGGCAGCAGTATCGGAGCGGCATCTCCGGTTCGGGCGAGCCGAAGTTTCTCTTCTGGCACGAGCAGAGTCAGTCGTTCGAGGCGCTGGCTTGCTATTCGAGCTTCGGCGGCGCGGGCGGCAACCTCGCGGGCGGGAATGAGGCGGAATACGTGCGCGGCGTGCGCGTCTCGGAAGATTTCTTCCGCGTGCTGGGCGTCTACCCCGCGTTGGGCCGCGCCTTCATCAAAGCGGAAGACACGCCGGGTAGCGCGCGCGTGGCGATTTTGAGCGACGGGTTGTGGCGCCGGCGGTTCGGCGGTAACCCGGCATTGCTTGGCCAAACGGTGCTGCTCAATGACAGGGCAGTAACGGTCATCGGGATTATGCCGCCGCAGTTCCGGTTCGGCGCCGGTGCTGACCTCTTCGTGCCGATGCAGGCGCGGCCCACTGCCAACTACGATCCCAATGCGGAGGTGGTTGGCCGCCTGAAACCGGGCGTCACACTTCAGCAAGCGCAGGCCGAATTGAAAGTGGTCGCCGAGAAATACCGCGCGGCCTTCCCGCGCCAGATGCAGGAGGGCGAGAGCATCGGCGTCGAGCCATATCAGGAATTGTTCACGGGCGGCGTGGCGCAGTGGCTCTGGCTGCTGCTGGGCGCCGTCAGCTTCCTGTTGCTGATCGCGTGCGCGAACGTCGCCAATCTGCAACTCACGCGCGCGACGGCGCGGCAACGCGAAATCGCCGTGCGCCTGGCCCTGGGCGCCGGCACCGGGCGGATCGTCCGGCAGTTGCTCACCGAAGGCTTGCTGCTGGCGCTCAGCGGCGCCGTCGCCGGTTTGATGCTGGCCGTCTGGGGCATCGACTTGCTGATTGCCCTGATGCCTGAAGGCTTACTGCCGAGTGTGGCGGTGATCAGTGTGGATTGGCGGGTGCTGGCCTTTACTTTCGCTGCCGCCGTGGCGACGGGCTTGTTGTTCGGCCTGGCCCCGGCGTGGCAGGCCCGCAAAGTGGATGTCAACACAGTGCTGAAAGAGCAGGCGGGCAAAGGCGGGACCGGGCGCGGACGGTTGCGCGGCGCGCTGGTCGTGGCCGAAGTGGCGCTCTCGCTCATCCTCCTGGTCGGCGCGGGATTGCTCGTCCGCACCTTCGCCAATCTGCTGGGCGTCACGCCGGGCTTCGATCCGCACAACGTGTTGACCTGCCAGATTGCGTTGAATGGTGAACGCTACAGTATGACGAACGCAGCGGCGGCCTTCTACCGTGAGGCGCTCGAACGGATCAGCCGCTTGCCCGGCGTCGAAGCGGCGGCGATCACCAACAAGCTGCCGCTCGATTGGCAATTCAACATGCCGGTCGTCTTTCCGGATCATCCTGACAAGTTGCAGAACGTGCAACTCCGCATGATTTCACCCGACTACTTCCGCGTCATGCGGATCGCCGTCCGGCAAGGGCGTGCCTTCACCGACGCCGACAACGCCACGGCGCCGCCCGTCGCCATCGTCAACGAAGCCTTCGCGCGGCGTTTCTTCGACGGGCAGAACCCCTTCGCGCAGCAGTTTTCCGTCGGCCGCGGATTGAATGATCCGGCGCGCCAGGTGATCGGCGTGGTGAGCGATGTGAAGCAACAGGGGTTGGATCGTCCTGCGCCGCCGATGGTCTTCGTGCCGATTCCGCAGATGCCGGACAGGCTGATGGCCATGGTCCGCACCTTTACCTCGGCCCACTTCGCGGTGCGCACGACGGTTGAGCCCTTGAGCCTGAGTGCGGCCGTCAAGCGCGAGGTCGCGACGTTGGATGCGACGCTGCCGCTCTCGCAGTTTCATTCGATGGAAGAGGTCGCGGCGCTCTCCGTCGCCACGCAGCGCTTCAACACGCTGCTGCTCGGCTTGTTCGCCGTGCTGGGGCTATTGCTGGCGGCGGTCGGCATCTACGGCGTGATGGCTTACGCGGTAGCGCAGCGCACCAATGAAATCGGCCTCCGCATTGCGTTGGGTGCACAAGCACGCGACGTGATTGGTTTGATTCTCAGACAAGGTCTCTCACTCGCCTTGCTCGGCACGGCCCTCGGCTTGGCCGGCGCGTATGGGTTGACGCGGTTGATGAAGACGCTGCTCTTCGGTGTGAACGCGACCGATCCGTTGACCTACGCCGGCGTCGCGGCGTTGCTGGTGCTGGTGGCGCTCTTGGCCTGTTACCTGCCGGCGCGGCGAGCGGCGAAAGTGGATCCGATGATCGCGCTTCGGTATGAGTGAGATATTTTGGCTGTCTCTGGCAAAAATTTCTAACACAAAGAGTCAAAGGGACAAAGGATCAAAGGTTTTCATGGGTTTCAATACTTTGATCCTTTGTCCCTTTGACTCTTTGTGTTCAGTTCCGGCCTGTCCGAGTTATGTCCCTCCATTCCCCATAAGCTATCTGATGACCAATCAAAGAAGGACACCAACGGACACCAGAAACGACTTAACGGTTGGCGGCGGATTTTGGCGCCGGCATCGTCGATGCGGAGTTCAGGAATCGCAGCAGCGCCTGATAAAACAGGTCGGGAGCCTCGAAGTGCGGGACGTGGCCGATGTTCGGAATCAGCACCAACTCGGCGCCTGGAATCGTCTCGGCGATGTGCTTGGCGCGCTCGGGAAAGTTCGGGCCGTCCTTCTCCCCGCCCAGCACGAGCGTCTTCACCTTGATGTGCGGCCAATCGTAGACGACCGGGTCCAGATAGGTCATCTGCTGGACCAGCGTGCGCACCATGGCCAATCGCGGCCAATCGCCAGAGAGCGTCCACGCATACTGGATGCGCACGTACTTTTCGTATTCCGGCTTCCATCCGGTGACGAAGTAGCGGGCGATGCCCTGATAGATCTGCTGGTAGGTTCGCCCTAGCGTCTCTTTGTACGCCTCGTCCGTGCTCCGCCACGGGCGCTCGAAACGCGGGTCAGTCAGCCCGATCGGGTTGTAGATCACGGCGCGCTCGGTCATCTCCGGGTAGGAGGCCGCGAATCGCGCGGTCAACATTCCGCCCATCGAGTGCCCCACGATCACCGCCTTGGAAATGCGAAGGTGTTCGAGGAGTTTGCGGGTATTCAGCGCCATGTCGTGAAAGTTGTAAGGAATGATCGGCTTCGACGACCGGCCGAAGCCGATCTGGTCCGGCACGATGACGCGGAAGCCCTGCTTGCGCAGGACCTCAATCGTCCCGGCCCAGTACTCGCCAAAAAAGTTCATCCCGTGGAGCAGGACCACTGTCCGGCCGTTCGGCTGACCGGCGGGCGCCACGTCCATGTAGGCCAGGCGCACGTCCTGGCCGTAAAGCGTCAGGGGCAAGTACGACACCGGGTACGGATACGGCACGTCTTCGAGGTTGATGCTGCCCGGCTTGATGTCGGTTGGAGTCGGAGGCGCTTGAGTTTGGCCCTGCGCCACGGCTTGGATGGGCAGCAGCGCTGCCGCGCACAAGGCGAGACACGATAGGAGCCCGCTGGCTCGCCGACGAGCATGTGTTGTTTGATTCGCTCGAGTGTCGTCGCCGGTCCTAGTGACAAGAGCTATGTTATTGGCCATGTGATCACCTCGATTGATAGGTAGTGTTATCCCCTGCGCCAACCATCGACGATAAACGCGGGACCGATTTCCTTCAGTGAACGCGTGCCGCACTGCCTCATCACCAGGTCCAATTCGCGGCGGAGAATGTCGAGCACGCGTTCGACGCCCGGTTGGCCAAACGCCGCCAGGCCCCACACGTACGGACGGCCGATTAAGATGGCGCGCGCGCCGAGAGCCAGAGCTTTGAAGACGTCCGTGCCTCGCCGGAAGCCTCCATCCACCAGCACCGGGACTCGGCTGCCGACCGCCCGAATGACTTCCGGCAGGCAATCGATCGTAGCGCGTCCGCTTTCTTCCGCGCGCCCGCCGTGGTTGGAAACGATGATCCCGTCGACGCCATGGTCGAGACAAAGCAACGCGTCTTCACGAGTCTCGATGCCCTTGAGCACGAGCTTCATCGGCGTGAGGTTCTTCAGCCGGCGGACAAACTCCCAGGTGTGAGCCGGAGAAGTTTGAGCGAGGCCCGTCATATCGAGGCCGTCAAACATCGGCTTGCGGCGATAGTCCGCGCCTGGCCTGGGCCAGTGGCAGTTGGAACATTGCCGGGTATCCAGGCGGCGGAAGAGTTCCTGTGTCTCGGTGTTCCTTCCGACTGGGAGATCGACGGTAAAAACGAGCACGGGCGAGCCGGCGGCTTCCGCCCGCTTGACCATCTTCTGTGTGGCTTCCCACTTGTTTGTCGGATAGAGCTGGTACCAGATGGGTGCGCCGCGCGCCTGGGTGACCTCTTCCACTGAAGAGGTGCTGACGGTGGACAGGACCTGCAGAGTCTTCTTCGCCTGCGCGGCCTTCGCCACGGCGATTTCGCCTTCGGGATGGAACGCCTTCTGACTACCGACCGGGGCGATCACAACGGGCGTCTCCCACTTCGTCCCAAACAGTTCGGTCGACATGTCGATGCGACTGACATCGACCAGTCGGCGCGGACGAAGCTGATAATGAGCGAACCCGTCGCGATTGGCTTTGAGCGTTGCGTCGCTGTCAACGCCCGTGGCCAGGTAGCCGAAGTGTGCTGGCGGAAGCGCCTTTCGCGCGGCAGCCTCGAACTCGAAAACGTTGATCGCGTCCTCGGGACTGGCGATGATCCCCTCAGCACTTTGTCTGAGCGCTTCTCGAAAAGAGAGGAAGCCGGCCAGCAGCGGGCTGCCCGCGAGGAACTTCAAAAATGCGCGACGACTCGACACGGCCGACCTCCGAGGGAAAGAATGCTGCCTTGTCTATCACAAAGGTGGAAGAATCGCAAGAAACCCCTGGGGTTTGTCGTTCCCAAGCGATGATGTCAGTAAATTCCCCAGTGAAGCGCTCACGTTTCGAGGTCGTAGACACGGGCGAGACGCTGCTCTCATCTTGCTGGCCGTGATGCTGGTCTCCGGAAATCGGTTGCCTTGCCCACAGTCAGGACAGGAGACCATTCACTCACCCGGCCATCGCTGAGCACCGTGCGCACGCGATAGGCGAGTTGCCCCTGCTGCAGCGCCAGTTGCAGCTCCCGATTGAGCAGGCCTTGCGCTTTGTGATTCTCGCCCGCCGCCGCCTGGAGGCGAAAGCACCGCTCGCGCTGGCGGCGCAGCCGCGGTGAGGTGCCTTCGCCGGTCACCGTCTGTAATTCGTAGGCTTGCGCTCCTGGAGATTCAGCCCAGCAGAGCTTCCAGTAGGTGGACCAGGCGATCTTCTCACCCGGCAGATCGCGCACTTCGTCTTCGAGCGTCGCCACCAGCTCAGAGACTGCTGGTGGCGGCAGGTGCGGGCTGGCAGTTGATGGCGCCTGGCGGCAGCCCGCTAACAGCAGCACACAAAACGTCGCGGCTACGGACCACGCGAAGCCGGACCTGGGAGCGCCGGCATCCTTGCCTGCCGGACGCCCGCCACCGATGGCGCTGATTTCAATCGAGTCCTTCCCGCAAGCCTGGCAGGCAAGGAGGCCTGCGCTCCCAGGAGGTGCTGGAGTCGCCTTTACCATTCGACGACACCCATCTCAACATTGCTGATGATGATCGTGTAGTCGCCGATGGTCGTGTTGGCCGGCAAGTCAGATTGTTGCACCAGACTCTTGAAGCCGACTCGGCTGTTGTCGCCGATGCGCGAGCGGAAGAAGACCGACTGGGCGCCGAGAGAGAAGTTGTCACCCGTGATGGTGGTGTCATTGAAGTCGGTCGGCCCGCCGTGCACGATGCTGCACACCTCGTAGTTGCCCCCGTTGCCGAGGTGCAAATGGGTATGCTCCAGCGCGTGGAAGATCACGCCATCGGCCATCGAGGCGATGGTGCCTACCTCGAAAGCCTCGCCCTCATCGGCGCGCAGCGAAATCCGCGACCCCATGACCGCATTGAGCTCAGCGAGCGTGTTCTCCAGCCGGACGTCGCCAATGATCCGGTTGCGGAAGGTCGTCTCGCGCGTCGGCGTGTGGGTGCTGCCGAGCTTGGGCAGGTCGCGGTTCGGGTTGAAGGCGCAGCGGCCGGGATCGAAGTTGATGCCGAGGACATTGGTGGGGTCATCTGCCGCCAACTCCGCATATTTCTCGGCGAAGCAGCGATTGACCTCGATCACGCCGTTCATAAACTCGCGGTCGGCCTCGGTCACCGGCGCGACCTTGCCGCTGCTCAGATCGACTTGGGCGCTGGAAGTGACATTTTTGCCGGGGAGCACCTTGAAGCCCGATGGGATCGTCACGAAGGGACCGACCCGCGCGAGGGCCGAGACCATCGCGTCCTTCTGAATCGTGGCGCCTTCGACCAGCGCGTTGAAGCTGACAAAGGAGGGACAACGAGCAGCGCCTCCGGGGCACACTCCTCCGACTCCCACCCGCGCATCCGAGACCCGTTCATGGATGAGGTTAAAGTTGAGGCCACGGGAGAGGGTGACGCCTCTGACCGTCGCGCCATGCGCCACGATCGCTTGCTCACCGATCTCCACCGCCCCGGCGCTCGCATCAATCGTCACGTTATCTTGCACATTGCTCTCGCTGCCGATGGTGATGTTACGTGCGTCGGCGCCAAAAATACCGGTGCTCAAAGCGCCGCTCTGCAGGCTGGCGAAGGGACCGATGTAGACGCTCAGACCCAGGTGAACGTTGGGCTGGAAGCCGAGGCTGACGGTGGGGTCAACGAAAGTTGAGCCCGACCCGGCGGCTGTCACTGGCAAGAGGAACGGGCTCCGAATCAGCTGAGCCGCGATCATAATGAGGATCAGCGAAAGCGTGAGGAAGCAGTGAGGTTTTTTGATGTTCACGATCATTCTCCTTGAGTTTCTTTTGGACTCCACTGACAGTGATCTGCCAGGTGTGTGGCTCGATCAGTTGGCGATGGCAGGTGCGAGCCTGAGCCTGGATTGCCTGCCGGGAGCGAGAAGGTTGCTGCTGCTGACTGTGGCCAAACCTGGATCAGCGGTTGGCCGTGCTAGCGCCTCCTGGCGGCTCTGAAGACTTCAGCCAAACGCCATGGCAGGAGCCGTGTGATCACCGTCCAGTGAGCCACCCCGGGTGGGTAGGAATTACGGTAACGTGAGTATATCAGTTTCACGCCGCATAGGCGCTGGAAAAATTCAGCCTGTTTCAGAGGCAGCCGCAAATTGAAATTCAGATCCGACGTCTTTGATCTGCGGTACGCTCAACTGATGAAAGGCCTGAGGATCACCGTCGAAGCCATTGATAAAGCAGAGATCTTGACGCGCCTTGATCGGCGGCGCGACACGGTCTTTCAACGCTGCGGCGCCTGGTCTCTACAGCCATGACCTCAGGCGCCAAGTGGAGTAAGTGGAGCAGCCCCGACGATGCTCAATGTGACATTGAGTTGGAACCTGAGTTGGCCTTGGGTTTGGTCGCTTCGATCCGAATCTGCTTGAGTAACTCGGTCTTTGGCTCAAGCTCTGTTTTGCCAGCCGGAAAGCTGTTGACACTGAGCACGTGGCTCAGGATATCGACGATCTGCTGCCGGCTCAGCCGTCCTTGTTTGTTTGGCGGCATCGTCAGGCGAACTCTTTCGAATAAGTCGCCGACGGTCAGCTCATTCCAATTCGCGAGAAACGCGCCTCCGGAGAGCGCGGGCGCTTCGTCGAGGCCGCTCAGGTCCGCCCCGTGACACTTGGCGCATTCCTGGCCGTAGAGCGCTTCGCCGCGCTTGGCTTGCTCTTCGGTGTAGACGCCGTCCCACACCGAGCGCGACGCCGGCGCTGATTGCTGCGCGCGAAGCGCCGGGCGGCATACTCCAATGGCTGCCAAACCGATGATTACTACAACCGCGATTTTGATCTTGAGTTTGACTTTCATGTCACCAGTCATGTGACATTTTCCATTTTCCATTTGTGATTTGTCATTGGTCATTGATCAAGCCGTGTGCAGGGCAATGACCAATGACAAATGGAAAATGGAAAATGCCATCGCTTAGCGTTGCCCATTGCTACCGGTCGGGCGCTCATCAGTGGACGGCAGGGCGAACGCAATGTACTCGCCCGAATAGGCGCCGCCGCTCACGGCGACGACGATGTACTGTTTGCCGTTGTGCAAGTAGGTCATCGGCGACCCGCTCTGCGGCGCGGGCAGGTAGATTGCCCCGACCTCTTTCCCGGTTGCCTTGTCATAAGCGCGCAGCATCGCGCCCCGCGGATGAGCGGGCGTCGTGGTCACCTGAGGGTCGCCCATGATGACCAGCGTCTTGGTGACCATCAGCCCGACGGCGCCGTTCTGGCCCGTCTTGGGAATGTTCATACCTTTCAGCAGCGGGTGATTGCGGACCAAATCCGGCGTCTCGCCGTGCGGGACCTGCCACGTAATCTCCCCCTTGTCGAGATTGATCGCCGAGAGGAGGCCGTAGGGCGGTTTGACGATTGGCAGACCTTGGACCAGCGTGCGGCCTCCGCCCTCGCCACCACCTGCGGGAGGAGCAGTTGCTGCGCCGGGTGCGGCTGGCGTGGCCGGCGCCGCGCGACGCCTGGGCTCCTGCGGGTAATCAGCGGCGCTGCCGTAACCAGGCCCCTCGCTGACCCGGAATGGTTGCCCGGCCCGGCCCAACACGTATTTGATATCCGAGAACCCTTCGGGCGGCTCGACGAGCCCGATTGGCGTGACGCTGGCATTTGACGCCGGCGCATAGACGGTGTGTGTCTCGGGATCATAGCCCGCGCCCGGCCAGTTCGTCCCTCCGTTAGTAGTGCCGATGGTCAGCGCCGCGAGCGGGCCGCCGAGCTTGCTCAGGGTTGGTGGGTTGAAGAGCGGCCCGTTCTTGAACGGCTCGATAGCCTTGAGCGCTTGCGCCCGCAACTCGGGCGTGAAGTCGATCAAATCATCAACCGTCACGGCCTGGCGGGCATAGGCCGGCGGCTTGGTCGGGAACGGCTGCGTCGGGGAGTACCACTCGCCCGGCACGTCGCCCTTCGGCACCGCTCGCTCCTCGATGGGCCAGACCGGCTCGCCCGTCACGCGGTCGAAGACGTAGAGGAAGGCTTCCTTAGTCGGCAACGCGACAGCTTTGATCGCCTTGCCATTCACGTTGATGTCGGCCAGGATCGGCGCCGAAGAAAGATCATAGTCCCAGATCGGGTGATGCACGATCTGGTAATGCCATTTCCGCTTCCCGGTTTTCAGCTCGACGCAGACCAGACTCTCGCCAAATAGATTGTTGCCGGGGCGGTGCCCACCGTAAAAATCCGAGGTCGGCGACTCCACCGGCAGGTAGACCAGCCCCAATTCTTCATCCACGGTGATCTGGGTCCAGACGCCCGTGTTGCCGTTAATGGCCCAGGAATCTTTGAGCCACGTATCGTTGCCGAACTCGCCCGGCCTGGGGATGGTATGGAAGGCCCACAGCTGTTTACCCGTCCGCACGTCGAAGGCGCGGACCTGTCCCTTGGCGTTGTCATGCGTGACGACCGTCATGCCTTCCTTCATCGCCATGCCGATGATGACCACATCCTTGACCACGATCGGCGTCGAGTGGAGCCCGGCATCACCGGTTTCCAAATCGATCTGCTGACCGGTTCCATGCACCACACCGACCTTGAGGTCCACGATGCCGTCTTTGCCGAAGCTGGGGATGCGAGTGCCAGTCTTGGCATCCAGGGCAATCAGGCGATAGCCCGTAGTCACATACAGGATGCGCTCTTCTCTGCCGTCCGTCCAATACGACAGCCCGCGGCCCGACAACTGCCGCGGCGCATTGACGGCGCGCTGCCCTTCAAACTCGGCGTGCACCCACACCAGCTCACCGGTCTCCGCTCTGAGCGCGACAATCGACCGCCGCGTGCCGGCGGTCGCGTAGAGCATGCCCTTGACCATCAGCGGCGTGCCTTCAAGCTTGTATTCGGGCCGCGTGCCCAGGTTATCAGTCTTGAAGCGCCAGGCGACCTCCAGCTTGTTGAAGTTGTCGGCGTTGATCTGGTCGAGCGGCGAATATCTGGTGCCCGCCAAATCTCCAGTGTAGTGCGGCCACTCGCCGTTCTTGGTCGAATGGGCCGACGCCTCGTTCTTGGCCCCAGACTGGCCCGGCACTCCCATCGTCATCCACACTAGCCCGATGACGAGCAAGACCAACGCTGGGATGGATCGATATATTATTCGTGGCATCGTTCACCTCCATTTGGGTATGGACAACGGCATTGACCAGCCGCTCTCGGGGGAGCGAAGGCCGATTATGTTATCTTGTTGCTGCCTGCCGGGAAGACCTTCTTGAACGCCGCGGTCACACTAGGCCACACGAATGGGCAGCGATGAAGCACTCAAGCAGGTACTAGCTCAGCCACCGCTTTCAACCGTGAGCCGATGGCCCGCTCGGCCATTTTCAAGTCATAGGCGGCCTGCAGGTTGAGCCAGTACTGCGGCGACTGAGCTAAAGCACGGCTGAACAACAGCGCCAGTTCGGCCGTTACCGGGCGCGTGCCCTTCACCACATGCGAAATCCGCATGGGCGCCACCCCGATGGCCCGAGCGAACTGCGCCTGTGAGATCTTCAATTCTTCCAGCGTCTCGCGCAGGAACTCGCCGGGATGGATCGGCGGCAAGCCGTTCTTAACCATAAGAGCCTCCGGTCAATGATAGTCAACGATTTCCACGTCAAAAGCATCGCCCTTGTCGAAGCGGAAACAGACGCGCCACTGATCATTGATGCGCATGCTCCATTGCCCCTTGCGATCCCCCTTAACGACGGACGTTATGCCGCATCATTTAGAGGCCGGCTTCTGCCGCTCGGCCTTGAACTCGATCACAATGCCCCGCAGTGGTGCGTCCCCGACATTCTTCACCGTGTGGATCACGGGTGGGTTGAAAGCGGCGCGGTCGGGCACGGTCTCGACGAAAATCGCCGGCCCTCCTTCGGGCCACTGCTGGAGGCGGGTCCGGTTGAGCTGCATCACCACACGCTGGCTGTGGCTGTGCCTCGGACGTGTGTCGCCGACCGCCAGCCTCTCTTCGAAGATAAAGAACCGCTCGCCGTCGTAACGCATGGCGTTCTTGTCGGGCGGAATGATCTCGCGGGGCGATTCCACCGGTGGGTGGTTCGCCTTGATCGCCACCTCGAAAAAACTGCCTCCCTTCGGCGGCTCGTATGACTCGCCGGGCTTGAAGACCGCGATGTCGCCGCGGGTCATCTTCCGGCGTGAGTTGCCGAACCGCAGCTCGATCTCGCCCAGCGCCACGATCACGCGATCCCCGCAGCCCGGCACAGTGGCCGAAGCACACGGCGCCGCGTCTCGCGTCACCCGCACGTACTCGTTCTCGAGCGCTACCGTCTGCGCCTGCAGCAGCCAGACGACCAGTAGCAACATCATGGAGCACCTCTTTCCATTTTCCATTTTCCATTTTAGATTTGTCATTTGTCATTGGAGAAGATCGACTCAAGCAATAACCAATGATAAATGTCAAATGGAAAATGGAAAATGGAAAATGAGCCTCTTCGTTCGCCCGCAGACAGCCACCAAGGTCAAATGCCCAACTCGGCTTTGGTCTTGATGCCGCCCGCCGGGAAGATCTCCTTGAACGCCGCCACGAACCTGGCCATCTCCGGCTCGGTTCCGACCGAGACGCGCAGCCAGTTGTTCATCGGGGGGAACTTCCGTCCCACCAGCACGCTGCGCTTCTTGAAGTCTTCGGCGACCTGCGTGACATCGCGACCGACATGCACCATAAAGAAGTTGGCCTCCGACGGAATCACTTGATAGCCCAAAGAGCGCAGTTCCTTCGTCGTCTTGTCGCGCAGCGCAATCGTCATCTGCCGGATCTTGTGTTCATACGCCGTGTCCTTGAGCGCCGCCACGCCGCCGTGCTTGACGATGGCACAGATGCTGCCGCTGGTGAACTGCCGCATCCGCTCGATCAGCTCTTTGGGAGCGAGGCCATAGCCGAGACGCATGCCGGCGAGGGCGGCAATCTTCGAGAAGGTGCGGGTGACGATGACCGGACGCCCTTCGAGCACGTAAGGAACCGAGGTGGCATAATCGGGGCTAGTGACAAAGTGATGGTAAGCTTCGTCGATCAGCACCGGAACATCGCCCGGCAGAGAGTCGAGCAGCAGCTTGATCTCCTGCTTGGGAACGATGTTGCCGGTCGGGTTGTTCGGGTTGCAGAGGTAGACGAAACCGACATCGCGATAGTTCAGCTTCGTCGCCCTGATCAATCCCGGAATGTCCATCCGGTAGTCTTTCAGCAACGGCAGCCTGATCGCGTCGGCTTTGCTGTTGGTCGCATAGCGGTAGACCGAACCGTAGGTCGGATCGACGCCGACGACCTTCTTGTGATCGACCAGGAAGGCGTCATCGACCACCTTCAGGATTTCACCCGACCCAGCGCCCAGGATCACGTTCTCCGGCTTCAAGCCATGATGGGCGGCGATGGCTTCGACGATGCCGCCGTCCGGGTAGCCATAACGGTTGGCATACTTCCACGCATCCGTCATGGCTTTGATGACCGTTTCAGAAGGTCCCCAGCCATTCTCGTTGTTCGCGAGCTTGGCCATTTTGTCGTATTCGATCGGATCTATCGGGAGACGTTCTTCCGCCTCTCCTGTCCCCTGCCGACTTTGTCTCGCTTGCGCGAAAATTTTGAGTGAGGGGCTGAAGCCGGCAAAACTCAGAGCGGTTGCTACACCGCCCAGGAATCCGCGGCGTGTCGCTGGGTGATCTAACATATCTTCCTCCGAAAATGTCGGGCAAACTGTCAGTTTGCCCATGACTGCGGATCGGGCCACTTGCGGAGACCTGGGCAAACTGACAGTTTGCCCTACATCCGCGCCTCTACTTTGAGCTTGAAGCTGGCCAGACGGTTCTCTGGTCCGGCTTCGTCACCGGCGCGAGACCTTTGTAGACGAACTTCTGCAGACGCTTCCCTTCGTAGGTCTCGGTGGTGTAGATGTTCCCCTTCGAATCGGTCGCCAGGCTATGCACGGCGAAGAACTGACCCGGTTGGCGTCCGCCGTCGCCGAAGCTCGTCAGGATTTGCATCGTCTCGCGCTGGATGATGTAGACCTTCTCGTTCTTCCCATCGGCGAGGTAGAGGTATTTTTGTTGTGGGTCCTTCGAGAAGGCGATGTCCCACACCGACCCGTCGCCGAGGGTCCTTTTGGCGACGAACACTTCCTTGACGAACTTGCCGTCCTTCTGGAACACCTGGATGCGGTCGTTCGGACGGTCGCAGACGTAGACGAGCCCGTCCTGCGAAAGCTCGGCGCAGTGCACCGGTGTGCGGAACTGCTGGGCCGGCGGCGCGTCCGGATTGTAGCGCCCGAGGTTTGCATCGTCGGGTTTGTTGCCGTAGGCGCCCCAGTAGCGCTTGAACTTGCCGCTGTCGGCGTCGATCACGACCACGCGTTTGTTGCCGTAGCCGTCGGCAATGTAGGCTTCGTTGGTCTTCGGGTCGACGAAGATTTTCGCTACTCGCCCGAAGTTCTCCGTGTCGTTGCTGCCGCCGCTCTTGCCCTGATGCCCGACTTGCATGAGGAACTTTCCGCTCTTGGTGAACTTCAGGACGTGGGCGTCATTGGCGCCGTTGCCGCCGATCCAGACGTTGCCCTTGTAATCGACGGTGATCCCGTGGTTCGAGAGCGGCCACTCGTAGCCTTCGCCGGGGCCGCCCCAGTGTCCGACGAGGTTGCCTGCCGGATCGAACTCAAGGACGGGGGGGGCCGGAAGGCAGCACTCCTCGGCGGTCGGCGGTTTGGCGGCGGCGCCGATTTCTGTTCTCTCGTTGAGCGTGCCCACCCCCCGATGAACGATCCACACGTGGTCTTGGGCATCGACCGACACGCCGATAGTCGAACCGAGGAGCCAATGGTTCGGCAACGGCTTCGGCCACAATGGGTCCACCTCGAACCTGGGTGCCATGACCGCGCCTTTTCCCTGAGCGGCCGTCATCTTCTCCAGCACACTCTGGCCGACCCCGAGCGCGACGAAGAGTGCGACGAAGATCGCCCCCAGATAAAGATTACGCAACCGCTTCAGATTGCTCATCTCTTCCTCCCTGTTCGGATGCAAGCTGTGTTGTTACGGGCGCTGCGGCTCGCGTTCCACAGACCCTGATTCTGAACGGTACAACCCAGGACTTCCCTCAGATGGCCGCAGTATACACGATCCGTTTCAAATACACGATTCGTTCCAACCCGTCTCAAGTTTTTTCTCGATCGCCGGCGAGGGCAGCTCCCGATAGAAGAGACACCCTTTCAGCCCGGCCCGATTGGCACGGCCGAAAAAGGACGCCGGTCACTGTATTTCTGCGGTCTTTCGCTTGTCAGTCGCCGCGTGATCCGATTACTATGCGCTGGCGGAGGCAAATGATCTCCTGTCGTCGTGATGGACTTCTCTGACCGTGCTTGATGCTGGGGGATCGTTTCTCGACACCGTTCAGACAATTTCAAGATTCAGATTTTCAAGTTCAGCCATGTCGCGGGGAGCTTTAGGGATGAGAAGCGACCGCAGAATCGTCACATCAAGTGCCATGGTGGCGTTGGTAGCGGCGCTCACTTTTACGCTGCCGTCCGGCACCTCCGCTCACGACATCCCGAACGACGTGACGGTGCAGGCGTTTGTCAAGCCGGTCGGCGAGCGGCTGCATCTGCTCCTTCGTGTCCCGCTCCGGGCCTGTCGCGACGTGGATTTCCCGAAACGCGGGCCGGGCTATCTGGACCTGGCGCGAGCAGACGCCGCGCTCCGCGACGCGGCGACACAGTGGCTTGCTGACGCGATTCAGCTTTACGAAGGCGACCAACGCTTGCCGAGCCCGCAGGTGGTCGAGACGCGAGTGTCGCTAGAGTCTGACAAATCCTTCGCCTCTTATGAAGAGGCGTTGGCGCACGTCACGGGCGCGAGGCTGCCGAACGACACGGAGTTCTATTGGAACCAAGGACTGCTTGATGTGTTGTTCGAGTACCCGATTCACTCGGATCAATCCGACTTTTCGATCCACGCGGGGCTCGCGCGGTTGGGCTTGCGAGTGGTCACCGTGCTGCGATTCCTGCCGCCCGGTGGTGTGGTTCGCGCTTTCGAGTTCACTGGCGATCCGGGCTTGGTCAAGCTCGATCCGCGATGGCACCAGGCCGCCCGGCGGTTCGTCGAAGCGGGGTTCTTCCACATCCTGGACGGGACTGACCATCTGCTGTTCCTGCTCTGCTTGGTGATCCCGTTCCGGCGCTTCCGCCCGCTCCTCGTGGTCGTCACCGCATTCACCGTCGCGCACTCGGTGACGCTCATCGCATCGGCCTCCAACCTCGCGCCCGAAGCATTATGGTTTCCCGCGAGTATCGAAACGCTGATTGCGATCTCCATCGTCTACATGGCGCTGGAGAACATTGTCGGAAGCAACGTGCAACGACGATGGATGATCGCTTTCGGGTTCGGGCTGGTTCACGGGTTCGGCTTCTCGTTCGCCCTGCGCGAGACGCTGCAGTTCGCCGGGTCCCATCTGCTCGCGTCGCTGCTCTCTTTCAACGTCGGTGTCGAGCTGGGGCAACTCCTCGTGCTCGCGCTGCTCATCCCCGTGCTGAAGGTCCTGTTTCGGTATGTGGTCGCCGAACGGATCGGGACGATCATTCTGTCGGCGCTGGTCGCCCACACGGGCTGGCATTGGATGATCGAGCGTGCCGACCGGTTGAAACAGTTCCGGTGGCCGGCGCCGAGTGCGGCCATGCTCGCGAGCGCCATGCGTTGGCTGATGCTGATACTGGTGCTGACGGGCCTGGTCTGGCTGGCGTCCGGGATGCTCCGCCACTGGGTAGAGCGCAGTCTGAGGGCAAGGCCGGACGTAGGCGATGACGCAAATCCGAAACTTTCTTTTGTAACTCTGAAGTACCTGAGGAGGCGACCATGAAACTCTCTTCACTCATTGCCTTGTTATGCTTCTGTGCTGTCGCATTCGGCCAAGAGCCAGCCACATCGGCGCCCGAGATTCCCTACGAATCGGTGCCCAACTTTCTCAAGCTGCCGCCGGACCTGTACCTGGGCGAGGTCCCGGGCGTCGCCGTCAACTCGAAGAAACACCTCTTCGTCTTCTCGCGCGGCAACACGACGGGCCCCGCTTATGGGGCGACCGCCTCGCAGTTGCTGGAGTTCGGCCCCGACGGCAAGTTCATCCGCGAGATCGGCAAGAACCTATACGCCTGGTCATACGCCCACACGGTGCGCGTGGACAAGGACGACAACATCTGGACCATCGACAAAGGCTCGGACATGATCATCAAGTTCAATCCGGAAGGCCGGGTGGTGATGGTCTTCGGCCGCAAGAAGGAAGCTTCGGATGAAGCGGGGCCGTGGACGCGCGTCACCCCACCGCGCCCCGCCGTGGATGGTCAGTTCCGGCAGCCGACCGACGTCACCTGGGACACGCAGGGCAACATCTTCATCAGCGACGGGTACATCAACTCGCGGGTGGCTAAGTACGACAAGCACGGCGACTGGGTGAAACAGTGGGGCGAGCGCGGCACCCAGCCGGGCGAGTTCAACACGCCCCATAGCATCGCCGCGGACGCCAAGGGGAACATCTACGTGGCGGATCGCGGCAATCGCCGCATCCAGGTGTTCGATCCCGAAGGCACCTTCCTGCGCGAGATCAAGATCAACGTGCCTCTCCCGCCGGAGGCGCACCCCTGGATGGGCAACCAGCCGAGCCCCGAGGCCGCGGCGGCGCAGAATGGCGCGCCGTGGGCGATCTGCATCACGCCCGGGCCGACCCAATACCTCTACAGCTCCGATGCTTACCCAGGGCGCATCTACAAGCTGACGCTTGATGGCAAGGTCGTGGGAGTTCTCGGCCGGTCCGGTCGGCAGATGAAGCAGTTCGGTTGGATTCACGAAATCGCGTGCCCATCGGAGAACGAACTCTACGTCGCCGAGCTGTTGAATTGGCGCGTCCAGAAGCTGATTCTGCATCCGGCGAATGAGCGCGCCGGGCGATAAGGATGGGCGAATGCGAGAAGGAGGAAGATTTGGTTTTGACACACTGTCCAACGAACACTCTGGCCATGGTTTTGTTACTCTGTTTGGTGATGCTGTTTCCCGCGGCGGCCCAGGAGGTTGAGATCGCGGCGTCGGTCGCCTTCACTGAAGGCCCGACGGTGGATCGGGAAGGGAACGTCTATTTCACCGAAATCATGTCGCAGCGGATCATGAAGCTCGGCACGGATGGGGTGGTCTCCACCTATCGCGAGCACAGCAACGTGGCCAATGGTCTGCTGATCGATCCGCAGGGGCGGCTGATTGCGTGCGAAGGCGCGGAGTTCGAGCGACATGGCGTGAAAGTCAAGGGGCAACCTCGGGTCACTCGCACGGATCTGCGCACGGGCAAGATGGAGATCCTCGCCGACCGCTACCAGGGCGTGCCCTTGCAAGGCCCGAACGATGTCACCATCGACGGCCAAGGTCGGCTTTACTTCACCGACATGCCTGGCGCCGCCGTCTATCGCATCGATGCGCCCGGCAACCTCGCGCGCATCCTCGCGGCGCCGGACATCGAGCGCCCGAACGGGATTCAGATCTCCCCGGACGACAAGACGCTCTACCTCGTTGAAGCCAACGGGGCCGAAGGTGGGGCGCGCATGATCCGCGCTTATGATTTGCAGCCCGATGGCACCGTCCGCCGCATGCGCGTGCATTACAACTTCTATCCGGGCCGGAGCGCGGACGGCATGAGTATCGATACGCAGGGAAATCTCTACGCCTCGGCCGGACTGCATCGCCGCCGCGGGACGTCCGAGACGCTCGATACGAAGTGCGGGGTTTATGTCATCTCGCCCGAGGGCAAACTGTTGAAGTTCATTCCGATCCCCGAAGACACGATTACGAACAACACCTTCGGCGGCCCGGATATGAAGACGCTCTACATTACGGCCGGCAAGACGCTCTATCAGGTACGGACGGAGATCCCGGGACTGCCTCGATAGCGGAAGCGGATTCGAAGGAGGAGCTGCGATGTCGCATTCAGGTCGAGTGAGATGCACGCTGATGGGAGCCACGCTCGCGGTGACTGCACTGTCTGGATGGAGGGCACACACCCAGAGCAATACCCAACCCGTCAATGACCTGCCCAATCCGTACACGACAGTCGAGAACTGGGCGAAGATGCCCGAGGGAAGGACGTGGGGAGCGACGAGCGCGGTCGAGATTGATCGCGACGGCAAGTCCATCTGGGTCGCTGAGAGGTGTGGCGCCAACACCTGCGTGGGGTCAAACCTGCCAACCGTGCTCAAGTTCGATGCGTCAGGCAAGCTGGTCAAAAGCTTCGGCGCCGGGATGTTCATCTTTCCTCATGGCATCTATGTCGATAGGGAGGGAAACGTCTGGATCACCGACGGCATTCCACCAGGCGGTGCGAATCAGCCAGCCACCGCCGGGAAGGGCCATATCGTCGTCAAGTTCAGTCCGGAGGGCAAGGTCTTGTTGATGCTCGGCAAGGTGGGGGTCGCCGGCGACGGGCCAGACACTTTCAATCAGCCGTCCGATGTCGTCACCGCTCCGAATGGCGACATCTTCGTCGCCGACGGACACGGCGGAAACACCAACGCGCGGATCGTCAAGTTCTCGAAGGACGGAAAGTTCATCAAGACGTGGGGCAAGAAAGGGTCAGGCCCCGGCGAGTTCGACACGCCCCACGCCATCGCCTTCGATTCCAGAGGCCGGCTGTTTGTCGGCGACCGCAATAACAATCGCATCCAGGTCTTCGACCAGGACGGAAAATTCCTTGAAGAGTGGCGGCAATTCAGCCGGCCAAGCGGGATTTTCATTGATCGAAACGACGTCATTTACGTGGCCGACTCAGAATCGAATACAGCCCGGCATCCGGGCTGGAAGCGGGGCATTCGTGTCGGGAGCGCTAAGGACGGCAAGGTCACGGCCTTCATTCCAGACCCGAACCCGAATGCAGACTCGGGGCCGGGCGCCGGGACGAGCGCGGCGGAAGGCGTAGCGGCCGATGCTCAGGGCAACGTCTACGGAGCGGAAGTCGGCCCGCGGTCGTTGAAGAAATACGTTAAGAAGTAGCGAGCGGGGCGATGGCCCTCTCGCCACTCATCCTTGTCACTCATTTCAAAGATCAGTTAGGCAACCGCAGCCCCCCGCCGCTTGAAGTGGTGTACTGATGTGCATACAATGCTCGCGTGAGCTATGAATGGGATCCCCGAAAGGCGGCCAGCAACCTCCGCAAGCACGGAGCTGACTTTGCAGACGCTGTCACCGCGCTTGAAGATGAGCTGGCTTTGACCCTCGACGACGATTACCCGGATGAACAAAGGTTCATCACTCTTGGGGCTGACGCTCTGGGGCGTGTGTTAGTAGTGGTCTACACCTTTCGGGAAGATAAGGTCCGGATTATTTCGGCACGCGAGGCGACGCCGCGCGAACGCAGGCAATATACAGAGGGGCTATGAAAAAGGAATATGATTTCAGCAAAGGCCGACGCGGAGCGGTAATACCTCCAACTCCTGGCAAGACACGCATTACGATTAGACTAGATGACGAGGTGTTGGCCTGGTTTCGGGAGATAGTCAATGAGTCGGGAGGCGGGAATTATCAAACCCTGATCAATAACGCTTTACGGGAGTACATCAGCCAGAGACAAGAACCGTTGGAAAAAGTGATCCGGCGGGTACTCAGGGAAGAGCTAAAACGGATTGCATAATCACCTCCAAAGGTAGCTTAACGACGGGGCTCAGCGGACGTGCCCTGTAGCCTTCGGAGTAATCGAAAGCACCCGTTGAGCGTGCCCCGCTGCAACCGGTGCCAGGCAGTACCACCACATTTCTCCTCGGAGGGGAATTCAAATGGACGATCAAGAGATTTCGCGGCGGCGGTTCGTGATCAAATCCTGCGCCGGAATCAGCTCTGCCTGGGTGATGGCCAACCTGCCGGAGATCCTCCTGGCGCAGGAGCATGCCCACCAGGCAGCACAATCAGGAGCGCCGGGAAAGTTTGAATTCTTCACTCCCGAGCAGGCGGCTGAGGTCGAGGCCATCGCGGCGCAGATCATTCCCACCGATGACACGCCCGGCGCGCGTGAAGCCCGCGTCATCTATTTTATTGACCGGGCGCTTCAGACCTTCGCGGCGGAAGAGCGGCCCACTGTGGCCAGGGGCCTCAAAGAACTTCAAGCCAAACTCAGGAAGCGCTTCCCCAAGGCAACAAGCTTCTCTGCTTTGAACTCCGAGCAACAGATTCGGTTGCTCAAGGCGATTGAAAAGAGCCAGTTCTTTGAGCTCCTGCGCACGCTGACCATCACCGGGATGTTCGCCAATCCCGAATACGGAGGCAATTACGACCAGCTCGGCTGGAAGCTGATCGGCTTTGAAGATCGCTTTTTCTTCAAGCCGCCTTTCGGTTTTTATGACCGTGACTATCAGGGCCCACAATAAGGATGGAGAAGCCGGGTTATGAGAGACGTAGAGGTAAAATTCGACGCGCAGACGGAGATAGATTTTCTGATCATCGGGGCGGGCGCGGCGGGCGGCATCATCGCCAAGGAATTAGCGACCGCCGGATTTCGTGTCGTCGTCCTCGAGCAAGGACCGTATCTGAAGGAGCGAGACTTCGAGCATGACGAACTCAAATACATGCGCGAGCGAGCCATCACTAATGACTACCGGCGCCAGCCGAACACTTTCCGCAAGACCGAAAAAGAGAAGGCCAAACTGCAGCCCGCCGTCATCTATGGCCGCCAGGTGGGCGGCGGCACGGTGCACTTTACGGGCAACTACTGGCGCTTTCACGAAATCGATTTCATTGAGCGCAGCCGGTGGGGCGCCATCTCTGGAACCGGCTTCGCCGATTGGCCGATCACCTACGCGGAGCTGGAGCCGTACTACACGAAAGCCGAGTGGGAGCTGGGCATCTCCGGCCTGGCCGGAGCCAGCCCCTTTGATCCGCCACGCTCCAAGCCCTATCCGGTGCCGCCGCTGCCGATCAAATCCTCGGGCGTGCTGGCCGAGCGGGCGGCGCGCAAGCTCGGCTGGCATGCTTTCCCGGCGCCGATGGCGATCCTCTCTCAGCCCTACCGTGGTCGCGCGGCGTGCGTCCACTGCGGCTTCTGCGAGTACTTCGGCTGCGAAGTGAGAGCCAAGTCATCGACGCTGACCACGGTCATTCGCGAAGCGGAAGCCACGGGCCGGTGCGAAATCCGCCCGCACAGCTACGTCCGCAAGTTCGAGGTTGATCCAGCGGGCCGGGTCATCGGGGTGATCTATTTTGACGAGCGTCGTCAGGAAAAACTCCAGCCGGCGCGCGCCGTAGTGCTCTGCGCCAACGGGGCTGAAACGGCTCGCCTGCTGCTCTTGTCAAAATCGAAGCTCTTCCCGCAAGGGCTGGCCAATTCCAGCGGCAAGGTGGGCAAGTATCTCATGTTCAATGGGCACCCTTCGGTCGGAGGCTCATTCGAGCACCCGCTGAACGAATTCAAAAGCGTGGGGGTGAGCCGACTGATCCACGATTTTTATGAGAGCGACCCGAAGCGCGGGTTTTATGGCGGCGGCGGGATTGATACGCGCTTCATTTCTTACCCCATCGGTTTCGCCCTCCGGGGCTTGCCACCCGACGCGCCCCAGTGGGGCGCGCAGTACAAGCGGCTGCTCCGAGAGCAATACACCCGCACTTTGACCGCGCTCGGTCACACCACTTCGCTGCCGGTCGAATCCAACAGCGTCTCGCTGGATGCGGAGGTGAAAGACGCCTGGGGGCTGCCCGCCTTGCGCGTCACCTACCAATTTCATAGCGAAGACATGAAGATCATGCAGTTCATGCAAGACCGCTGCAAGGAGCTGTTGGAAGCCGCCGGAGCGCGCAAGGTCTGGAGCCGCCCGGTGAGAGATACGGCCTTTGGTTTTCATCTCATGGGCACCTGTCGCATGGGGAACGATCCGCAGGAGTCGGTCGTCAACAAGTATCACCGCGCGCACGATGTGCCGAATCTGTTCATCTGCGACGGGAGCAGCTTCGTCACCTCGGGGCGCGGCCAGCCGACCTGCACGATTCAGGCGCTGGCTTACCGCGCGGCGGATCAGATCATTCGGATGGCTAAAAGCGGGGAGATCAAGTCGGCTCTCTGAACGGACGTGGGTGCCGCTACGGGGAGCGTGAGCGACCTGAAGCTCCCAACTCGCGCCTTTTGCGGGAGACTCAGGTCGCTCACGCTCCCCGTACTGCACCTCAGTAATCTGACTTCAAATGTAATTTACAAACAGCGCGGGCTGTGCGACAATCCGCCCATCATTCGTACCGTCTTGTTTCTTATTCTACATCCCACGGTCGTGGTGGAAGATTGGGTTTTCCCTCTCCCGCGACTGCGGCGGCAATCTAAAACGACCATCAACAAGCGCGTAGTCTCGCTCTCTGTGTCGCCCGTCAAGGGCCAACATAGCTGAACAATAGAAAGGGCCAGGGGCGCTCTTGCCCTGAGAAAGCGTTGGCGCCCGCTGGCCTCTCTGGTGACAGACCGCCGAGCCAGCTCATCCAGCCGCTCGTCAGGCCCGTTTGTCCTTTGCCATAGACGTGCCACCGGCGGATTTAGTTTCGTCTTTTCGCTCGGCCATCTTTGAGGGAGATAACTCCGGCTGATCGGACCCAATCTCACCTTGAAAGGAGCAAATCATGCGAATCAAGAACCGTTCGACTGACCAGAAACTACTACCAATGCATAACCACCAAGTCCGGCACGGGCTCCTCTCGCTCTGCCGTCTGTTGCTGGTCCTGGGCGCTTTCGTGGTGGCTGCTTATGGACAAACCTATCAAGGCGGCTTGCGGGGCGCAGTCCGCGACGCCACCACGGCCGTCGTGCCCGGCGTCGAGATGACGCTCACGAACGAAGAGACCGGGACGATGCGCACCACGGTGACCAACAATGATGGCGAGTATGCCTTTGCCAACGTGCTTCCCGGCACCTACACGCTGGCGGCGGTGCGCACCGGCTACAAGAAACACGAGAGCAAGGGCCTGCGCATCGGCACGCAGGAATTCATCACGCTCGACCTCCAGCTCGAAGTGGGGCAGACCACCGAACAGGTCACGGTCACGGGCGAGGCGCCGGTGCTGGAAAATTCGAACGCCTCGGTCAGCTCGATGCTCGATAAAAAGACGCTCGACACGCTGCCGACAGCGGGGCGGAACCCCTTTTTCCTCTCGATCACGACCCCGAATGTCATCCCGACCGGCGACCCGCAGTTCGTGCGGCAACAGGACCAGACCAACTCGTCGCTGCTCAGCCTGGGCGGAGGCCCGCGACGCGGGAACAACTACCTCATCGAAGGAGTCGCCATTACCGATATGAGAAATCGCGCGGTGATCATCCCTTCGATCGAGGCGGTTGATGAAGTGAAAGTGCAGGTCAGCACCTACGACGCCGAGATCGGTCGAACCGGCGGGGGCATCTTCAACACCACGTTCAAGTCGGGATCGAACGAGTGGCACGGCAGCGCGCTTTATCAAAACCGGCCCGCCTGGGGGCAGGGCCTGCTCTTCTTCACCAAGCAGGACAAGGAGCAAAAGGAGCGGGCAGGGCTTCCCTTTGTCAAGCCCGATTCCTACTTTCACCTCTATGGCGGCTCCTTTGGTGGCCCGGTCTTCAAGAACCGCACCTTTTTCTTCGCCACCACGGAAGGCTACAAGACCTTGACTTCGCGCAGCGAGGTCCTCATTCTGCCGACCGCGCTTGAGAGAAACGGTGACTTTTCCCAGAGTGGAATCACCATCTTCAATCCGCTGACCACACGACCTGATCCGAATAATCCGGGCAAGTTCATCCGCGACGCGTTCCCCGGCAACAAGATTCCCACGGAACGGCTCAACCCGGTGGCGCGCAACCTGGTGAAGTTTTTACCGCTGCCGACCTCGGGACGCTCACTCCCGGCCAATGCCAGTCTGATTGATCGAGCCAATCAGTTCACGGCCAAAGTTGACCACAAGGTCACGGACAAGTATACGCTGACGGGTTCCCTGGCCTACTACAACTCCAGGGAGCCGGAGACCGTCTTCTTTGGTGGACCGGCCGATCCCGGCGGCGGGGCGCTGTTTCGGACGGTGCACGTCGTGGCGATCAACAACATCATTGCCCTGAGCAGCAACACCGTGCTGAGCTTCCGTTACGGCTTCACTCGGTTCACGGACAATGACGTGCCCGAGACCTTCGATCCGGCATCGCTTGGTTTCTCGCAGGGCTTTGTCAGTGCCATCCCATATAAAAAGTTCCCCTCGATTTCCGTCCAAGGGTTTGATCAGACCCGCTTCAACATGTTTGGCGATCGCGACCCCCAGGACACGACTTACTATGGGCACAACGTCAATGGCTCGCTCTCGACGCTCTTTGGTCGTCACACGCTGAAGTTCGGGGGCGATTTCCGGATCATCGGGATGAGGCTTTTTGCGCGTGGGCAACCCAGCGGGTCCTTCTCCTTCACCCGGGCGTTCACCCAGGGGCCCGACCCGAACACTGCCGCCGCCAATGCCGGCGATGCCATCGCCAGTCTGCTGCTCGGGTTCCCGGCGACTGGCAATATCCCGGTCGCCACGCCCAACGACTTCTACATCAACTACTATGGCGGCTATGTGCAGGACGACTTGCGCCTCAAGCCGAACTTGACGCTGAACGTGGGCCTGCGCTACGAATTTGAGCAGGGCTTGCAGGAGCGAGACGACCAGATCACGGTCGGCTTCTCTCGCGACCAGGCGTTCCCGGTGCAGGTCCCGCTGCCTGATGGGCGCAAGCTCGTGGGCGGATTGTTGTATGCGGGCGTGGGTGGTAACCCCACCCATCAAGGTGATCCGTCGAAGCGGAAGTTCGCTCCGCGCGTCGGCTTTGCCTGGTCGCTCAGCAACAAAACCATCCTCCGCGGTGGGTACGGCATCTTCTGGGCGCCGGCCCAATACCCCTTCCCCAGCGAGAACTCGATGGGCACGCGCGGCTTCACGGCAGTCACGACCTACTTTGCCAGCGCAGATAACGGGCTGACACCGGCGGGCCGGCTCGATGATCCGTTCCCGAATGGCGTCGAGAAGCCGGTAGGCAGCAAGCTTGGCTTGCAGACCGGAGCCGGGGGCGACGTTCATTTCATCGATCAGTTCGGCAAGTCGGCTTACGTGCAGCAATACTCGGTTGATCTTCAGCGCGAGATGGCCCGCGAGATTGCCGTCACCGTCGGCTATGTCGGCAGCCGATCCCTACATCTGGGCGTGGGCGGGACGGTTGATTCGACGGTCAACCTCAACCAGCTCGACCCGAAGTTCCTATCGCTCGGCTCAGCCTTGCAGGAGAAGGTGACAAACCCGTTCTTCGGTAATTCAGCCTTCGGCGCGCTCAGCACTTCAAGTACGATCGCGCGCGGGCAACTGCTGCGCCCCTATCCGCAGTTCGGGAATGTGCTGGCTCACCGGGTCAGCGCCGCCTCCGCGCGGTATAACGCCTTCGTCGTGAAAGCTGTCCGGCGGATCCACAACGGTTGGGGGATGAACATCAACTACACCTATAGCCGGATGAGCGACAGTCAGTTCGGCGAGTCCAACTTCTTCGCCAATCGTGGCGGCGGGGCGCTGAACAATTACGACCTGGGCCGTGAGTTCGCTCGCTCGCTGCTGGATACGCCCCATCGGCTGAACATCACCGGGACGGTCGAGTTGCCGTTCGGTAAGGGCAAGCGCTGGCTGGACACCGGGGGCGTGGTCAATGTGCTGCTCGGCGGATGGGCGGTGACGGGCATCGGCTCGTACCAGAGTGGATTTCCCATCAGCATTTCCCAGGCCAGCAACAACTCCGGACTGTTCGGAAGCAACCAGCGACCAAACCTTGTCCCCGGGGTGGATCCTAAAACGTCGGGCAGCGACGAGGAGCGTCTGAATAGTTGGATCAACCCGGCAGCCTATAGCCCGGCGGCGGCGTTTACCTTTGGGAATACGCCCCGGACTGACCCGCGGGTGCGCGCGCCGATGAAGAGGAATTGGGACATTGCTTTTCAGAAGACCCAACGCCTCAGCGAGCGGAAAGCTCTCATGGCGCGGGCTGAGATCATCAACATCTTCGACAATCCGAATTTCCGTGGACCGGCCACGGGCTTTGGCTTGTCGACCTTCGGGAAGATCACCTCGGTGGGCGGCTTCCCGCGCATGCTCCAGCTCACGTTTAGGTTCACCTTCTAAATCGAAACATGCAACCTTGGGACAGTACGGGGAGCGTGAGCGACCTGGTGGCTTCGCGAGAGGCGCTGCGGCGCAGGCGTCAGGTCGCTGACGCTCCCCGTACTGTCCCCGCGCTTGGTCCAATGTCCTGTGGTTTGATTTAGGCGTGAATAGCTGAAGCGCTGATGGAGAAGAGAGTCTTGGACTTCTCAGCCTGGCAGTGCTAGAGTGCTAGATCAAGAGGCTCAGACCCGTTTAGAAGGAGGTTCATATGAACACGACGTGGAAGCTCGCGAGTGTCGTGGCATTGGCGATCATCACCGTCGGGATCGCCCTGCCCGCGTCCGAGGACGATTCGAAGGAAGGCGCCGTCCCGACGAAGCCGACCTTCACCAAAGACGTCCTGCCGATCCTCCAGAAGTCCTGCCAAAGCTGCCATCGGCCTGGGACGATGGCCCCGATGTCGCTGCTGACCTACGAGGAGGCTCGTCCGTGGGCGCGCTCAATCAAAGAGAAGGTCGTCACGCGCTACATGCCGCCGTGGCACATCGACCGCACGGTGGGCGAGTACGACCCCGATCCGTCGCTGAGCGACGCCGAGATCGCGATCATCGCCAGGTGGGTCGATGGCGGCGCGCCGAAAGGCAATCCGGCCGATGCGCCTCCGCCACGCGTTTTCCCGCCAGCCAATTCGTGGGTCTTCGGCGAGGAGCCGGACCTGGTGGTCACGAGTTCGGGATTCGAGGTGCCGGCACTCGCCGCGGATCAGTATCCCAAGGTGGATGTTCCTACGGGTCTCGCCGAAGATCGCTACATCAAGTGGATGCAGGTCATCCCTGAGGATCCGAAGGTCCTGCACCACGTCCTGATCTTCGCGCTCCAGGGCGAACCTGCGACCGGCGCCGTGCTGGGCGAAGCGCGCCGAGGCCCTGGCACGAGCGGGCGACCGAACAACACTTCCCTCCTCACCGAGTACGCAAGGGGTAACGACGGCGACATCTTCACCGACGGCACGGCCAAACTCCTCAAGGCGGGCTCGAAGCTCCGCTTCAGCTTCCACTATCATCCCAACGGCGAAAGGCCGGTCAACGAGCACGCGAAGGTCGGCTTCAAGTTCTTCCCGAAGGGTTACACGCCGAAGCACTTGATCTCCACCAAGGGCATCTCGTCCCCGACGACCTTGGCCATTCCTCCGGGGGAGGCGAACGCGCGGAGCGATGCGTACTTTCGTCTCGAAGAGCCGGCGCGGCTCGTCAGCTTCCAGCCGCACATGCACTATCGCGGCAAGCGGATGACGCTCGAAGCCATTCTCCCGAGCGGCGAGGTGGAGCTGCTAACCGATGTCGCGCACTTCGTCTGGACCTGGCAGATCACCTATCCGTACAAGCACCAACCGGCGTTTCCCAAGAACACCGTCCTGCACATGACGGCCTATCACGACAACTCGGCCGGCAACAAGGAGAATCCTGATCCGACGGCCTTCGTCGGCTGGGGCGACCGGACGATTGATGAGATGAACATCGGCTGGCTTGACTTCTACTATATCAGCGATCAGGAATATGCGGAGCTGCAGAAGCAGAAGGGTGCCCAGTCAAGGGCGGTGGCTTCGGCAGGCAATCCGCAGTAACAGCGCACGGCGAACCCCGCAGTTTTTCAAAACCAACAGTTGGAGGAACCGATGCTCGTCGGACACTTCGCGGTAGGTTTTGTGGCCAAGCGTGTTGAGCCGAAGCTCTCTCTCAGGACATTGGTGCTGGCAGCCATGCTCGCCGATCTGCTCTGGTGCATCTTCCTGCTCGCCGGAATCGAACACGTGCAAATCAAGCCTGGGATGGGGGCGGAGAATTATGTTGCTGCCGCCGACATCGCGATCAGCCACAGCCTGTTGATGGATGCGATGTGGGCCGCCCTGTTCGCCGCCGCCTATTTCTTGAGGCGGCATAACGCGCGTGGGGCGTGGATCCTCTTCGCGGCCGTGCTGAGCCACTGGCTGCTCGATTTCGTGGCTCACAAGCCTTTTATGCCGCTCGCGCCAGGCGTGCCCAGGTATGTTGGATTGGGACTTTGGACTTCCATCCCCGCCACCCTCATCGTGGAAGGCGGTTTCTGGTTGCTCGCCCTCATCCTTTACGCTCGCGCGACGCACCCTAAAAAGCGCGTTGGCGTCTACGCCTTCTGGAGCGTGGTCGCGCTGCTCACGTTGGCCTGGTACAACAACATCGCCGGGCCCCCGCCGCCCAACCCTCACACGGCCCCGATCTTTAGCTTGGTTTTCTTCTCCTTGGTGGTGGCCTGGGCTTATTGGATGAACCGGCTTCGCCCCGCTCAAGGAGCTTGATTCGGAAACGCCCGAAGGGGCTCCCCCGTGCGAGGGCCTCTCCTCTGCATGTTTTTGCGGTCCTACTTTTTCTCGTCGGCCGGGTTGACCGTCACTTTGATCTTCACGCCGTTGGTGTGCTCGGTGTCCGTGGCCGAGAGCTCGAGCTCATAGACGCCCACCGCACTGAAACGTGCGCGGGTGACCGGCTGGCTCGGGTCGGAAAAGGTGACCGTCCCTGGCCCGCTGTGCTTCTTCCAGGAGACCGTCACCTTGCTGCCTCTCGGCAGCCCATCGTCCTCGACGTTGCCGTTGAGCGTCAGCTCCTGATCCAGGCGTGTGGCGAAGGAGGTAGCCGCCACCGTGTCGGCGCCGGCATTGATGTCCGCCAGCGGATTGATCACCTGCACGGCCGGCGCGCGGTTGACGCAGACCCCTCTGGGAGGCTTGGCCAAGTCAAGGCCGCCGGTGGCCCGCTTCGCGCTGGCGAGTTCAAGTTCGTAGAGCGGGTCGAGCGTTTTGGCCGTCGTGGTGGAAGTCTTTCCGGCCACACGCACCGTCCACTGGAGCTGGCCGTCGAAGTCGGCCGGGACCACGATGCTGCACGCGAAGCGATGCCGGCCGGCCTCAAACAGGATCGGCTGGTTGCGATCAGCGGGACCGGGCACGAAGGTGTTGTCCTCGCCTGGCTCGACTCTGACGGCGATGTGATTCAGGTTGAAGTATCCGAACGACAGTGTGTAGGTGCCGTCTTTGTTCTTCACATAGCCGTCATACTGGAGGTAGATCGGTTGCGTTGCCTGGGCCGCCGCATCACGCCCGAACAAGCCGACCGGCAGCAAGATTACGTCACGCAAGAAACACGAGCCGACGAGCATCAAGATCGCGGCACGCAAGAGAGATAGTCGTGACATATGAGCAGATTAGCACCACCAAACGGCGGCGACAAGAAAACCTTCGGGCCTTCGAATCACGACTGGGATAACAGAACAGCACCGCGCCCGGCTCATCCATCGTAGCTGGAGTCCCAGGGGCGAGCCAGGCCGCAGCCTCTCCAAGGCTGGTACAGGCTCTTCTCCAGATAATCTATAGCAGTAAAAAAGAGCCTGCCGGGGGCTGGTTGTGAAGTCGGACCTATCTATATGCTGAAGAGGCGCCTTTTTATACTGTGATCTGAGCCAGGGAACAACCGAATGATTTTGGCGAGGCGCTAAGACCTTGACTTTCTTTTCGGATTCTCGCATTCTTCCATAGACTATCTTGGGAACAGAAGAGAGGGGGCGGAAGCTGCCGAATCCGGTGGCGCATCAGCAGCGATCTTGCGCGTCAGGCCGAATTCAGCCTGACTATGGCCGACCCGTTGACGATGGCGCTGGCGGTTCTGTTGTTCTCGACGCTGGCTGCGCTCACTTCGCTACCCGCCTGTGCGGAGAGTGCCGCGGGTGGCTTCAATTGCGGCTTTGCGCCATGAGCAGCTCCAGCCTGATAGACAGGCCGACTACAGAGCTACGGACTGGTCGTGCTGTTTTGAGAGATCAATCATGGGAAGAGACAAACACCAGAAGAAAAGCGAATTACTCCCGGGGACCTTGGATATGCTCGTTCTCAAGACCCTGGAGCGCAACCCCATGCCGATGCACGGCTACGGGATTGCGCAATACATTCAACAAATTTCCCAGGATGTGCTGCAGGTCGAGGAGGGGTCACTCTACCCGGCGCTCCAGCGCATGAAGCTCAAAGGGTGGGTGGCTTCGGAGTGGGGCTATTCGACTAACAACCGTCGCGCCCGCTTCTACCGGCTGACGGCAGCCGGACGCAAACAACTGGAGCGCGAGGAGTCAGACTTCGACCGGATGTTAGAGGCGATCCTGCGGGTCATGCAGCCAGTTTGAGGCCAGCCGCTGATGGTAAACCAACTCTCACAGATTTGGCGGCGACTGATTTACTACTGGCGGCGAGACGAGTTCGACCGCGAGTTGGCAGAGGAGATGCGCTTCCATCTCGAGCTGAAGAGCGAGGGGAACCGTGCAGCGGGGATGGCACCGGAAGAGGCACACCTCACCGCGCAGCGCCAATTTGGCAATCCAACATTACTCCAGGAGGTGAGTCGCGAGATGTGGGGCTACAGATCGCTTGAGACACTCGTTCAGGATGTGCGTTACGGCCTGCGGATGCTCATCAGGCATCCCGGCTTCACCGCGGTGGCCGTGCTCTCGCTGGCGCTCGGCATCGGGGCCAACACGGCGATCTTCAGTCTGATCGATGCGGTGTTGTTGAAGTATCTCCCGGTCAAAGCACCGGAACAACTTTACCTCATCGCCCACGCGGGCGAGCGCGGGGTGAGTGAGGGGAGTAACTTTCCGCTCTTCGAGCAACTGCGCGATCACAGCCAATCTTTCTCCGGGCTGATGGCCTTCAATCCGAATCAATGGAAGGTGACGGCGAATGGTGAGACCGAACTGATCTCCGGGCAGGTCGTGACCGGTAACTATTTTTCGCTGCTCGGCGTGGGCGCCGCCCTCGGTCGCACGCTGACGGTCGATGATGATCGGGTACCGAAGGGCCATCCGGTCGCCGTGATCAGCTACGCTTACTGGCAGCGCCGTTTCGCCGGAGACCCTGGGGTGCTAGGCCAGAGCATCGCGATCGATCTCATGCCCTTCACGATCATCGGGGTTACGCCCCCGGAGTTTTTCGGACTCCAGGTCGGCCGCTCGACTGACATCTCTGTCCCGATGTCGATGCACCCGCTGGTCGGCAGCGGATCGAGCCTGAGTAATCGCAGCGGTTGGTGGCGCTTGCCGATGCTCGGACGGTTGAAGCCCGGAGTGAAGGTCGAGCAGGCGCGTGCCGAGCTGGATGTGCTCTTTCAGCAGTTCATGGCAGACGTCGAGATGAAACCGGAATGGCGAAGGGATTCTTTTGCGCGCGTCGAGTTGATCCCCGCCAGTAATGGACTAGCTGAATTGCGCCGGCAATTCTCCTCTCCGCTCCAAGTGCTGATGGTCGTGGTCGGACTAGTGCTCTTGATCGCCTGTGCGAATGTCGCCAATCTGCTGCTGGCGCGAGCCTCAGTGCGGCAAAAAGAGATTGCCATCCGGCTTGCCATTGGCGCCGGGCGGGTGAGGCTTGTCCGGCAACTGCTCACCGAGAGCGTGCTGCTAGCGCTAACGGGTGGCAGTCTCGGTTTGTTCTTCGCCTACAGGGTCTCCAACCTCCTGGTCAGTTTCATCCCGCCAAAGGGAGCGCCCCTCACGCTTCATCTCAGCCCTGACGCTCGCATCCTCGGTTTCACGGCTGCGGTCTCGCTGTTGACGGGGATCTTATTCGGCCTGGCGCCGGCCTTGCAGGCGACCAGAGTCGAGTTGAATGCCACCCTGAAAGACAATGCGCGCAGTCCGAGCGGCAGCCCGGCGCGTTTCGGTCTCGGCAAAGTGCTCATCGTCTCGCAAGTAGCCATCTCCCTCTTGCTGCTCGTCGGCGCCGGTCTGTTTGTGCGGAGCTTGCAGAATTTGAAGCATGTCGAGACAGGCTTCAACCGGGATCACGTCCTCCTCTTCAACATCAATTGCTATGGCACGGCCTACAAGGGCGACAAACTCTCGGCTCTGCATCAGGAGTTGCTGGAAAAGATGAATGCCCTGCCGGGCGTCCGCTCGGCAACGCTCTCGACGGCCGGCCCCATCGGCGGAGGGATGGATGGGAGGCGAATCACCGTGCCTGGATTTGCCCATCGCTACGAAGATGAGGGGATCAGCGTCAACTGGGTCGAGCAGAGATATTTTGAGACGATGGGCATCTCACTAGTGGCCGGACGCGACTTTAGTCTTCAAGATAGTGAGCAGGCGCCCAAGGTCGCAGTGATCAGCGAGAGTGTGGCCCGCTACTACTTCCCGAACGAAAATCCCTTGGGGCGACGCATCACCGTCGGCCTGCCTCCGGAGGCGGGCCAATGCGAGATTGTCGGGGTGGTGAAGGGCGCGAAGTTCGATGGTCTACGGAAAGAGAACACACGAGTCGTTTACCTCTCGCATCGGCAGAGTTGGACGCGTCCCTCCATCACCTTCGCTCTGCGCACAGCCGGAGACCCCAGCAACTTGATTGCCGCGGTGCGACGCGAGGTTCGGGCAGTTGGGCAAGATGTGCCGGTGACCAGCGTCAAAACACTCGCCGCTCAGGTGGACGAATCGCTGGCGCGAGAGCGCTTGGTGGCCACGCTCTCCGGCTTCTTCGGCTTGTTGGCGCTCTTGCTCGCGTGTCTCGGCCTCTACGGGATCATGGCCTATGCGGTCGCTCGCCGCACTCACGAGATCGGGATTCGCCTGGCGCTGGGCGCACAGCGGGGAGATGTTGTCTGGCTGGTGATGCGCGAAACGCTGCTCCTGGCGCTGATCGGTGTGGCCATCGGGCTGCCCGCCGCGCTGGCCACCACGCGCCTGATCTCGGACTTCTTATTTGGACTCACGGCGACCGACCCGGCAACGATTTCAATGGCGACCTTGTTGATGATCGCGGTGGCTGCGCTGGCGGGCTACCTTCCCGCGAGGAGAGCGTCACGGGTGGATCCGATGGTGGCCTTGCGCGACGAGTAGTTTACACGCTGTGCGTTCCTGGCCAAATCACCCCTGACCATCACCTCGCGCGAAGCGTTAACCTAAATCGAACCCCAAGAGAATGGGACAGAAATTCACCACCGAGTTGTTCATGATCCTTCGGCTCACCACCGAAGATGAAAACTGAAGCAGGACGTTATAAGCTACCTCCGGTCAGGATGGGAAGAAGAATTGACCTGCTCTGTGCTCCTCCGTGCCCTCTGTGGTGAATTTTTCTGTCCCAGATCAACCGAACTGATCTCACACCGCCTCCAGCCGCTCCTTGGAGAAAGCAGGACGCTTTCAACCCTCCGGCCCGGATGGCGCACGCCGGAGGGCCGAGAGCAATCGTGATTGACTCAGGTGCGGAGAGGAGGCTATCATCCTTCCCATACGGAGAGGCGGTACCTGGATCAACTGCTTTCGGCTGCAACGCCCAGTTGACTTGACTCTCTTCGGCGAGTTTTGAAACTCTAGCTAGCCGGTTGCCGTGGGCAGGCCGCGGCGTAAAAGTTAGACCGCTGAAGCAGAGAAACAACTGAGTGTGACGGATGAAGAACGTCATGCTGTCATCACTCAACCGGACGGGTGGTCTGGTCGGGGAGAGAGGTGGTCGTTCCAGCACCTCCCTGTGAACCGAGAACGGGTGCTTGAGAACCTGTAGTGAGGTTCTTCAGGTCTGGCACGACGCCAGACCTGGGTCCCGCGCCTGACGCCAAAACCTGCGCCCGGCTACCAATATCACGCCTAGCGAAGAAGGTGATCCCGGCCAGCAGGAGCAGCGCATTGAGCAAATAGATTGCCCCGTTGAAAGAGATCGCGGTGCTCATGTAAGCAACTTCGTTTTCGGACCCGCCGACTGAAGCCAGCCAGCCGATAGCGATGGGCGCAATCGCCCCGCCGATCCACCCGACCGCGTTCATGATCCCGGCCGCCGTCGCTCGTGCCGGCGGGCGGACGACGTCGTAGAGCGAGGCGAAGATATTCGCGTCGTAGATGCCCTTGAAAAACCCGAAGCAAGCCATCGCCAGGATCAGCGTCGGGATCGAGAGCGTGCGGCCGGTGAGGAAGATGAACGGCGCCCCGAGCAACATCCCCGCGGCCTGCGTGATCATGCGCCCGCCGGGTGTCCGCTTGGCGAGAGCATCGGCCAGGACCCCGCCCGTCGGGGCGCCGATGGCGCTCGCGAGTTGGATGTAGATCGTCGCGGTCAAGCCCGCCCAGGCCAGGTTCATCTGAAACTTATCCCGGAGGAAAGAAGGCATCCACGTCAGAAAGACCATCGCCACGAAATTCGCCCCCGCGAACACGCCCATCAGCAAGACAGCCGTCGGGGTGCGGAAGATTTCCGCAAGTGTTTCCCTGACGCCCAGCGGCCTCTCCGGCACGGCCGCCGGCCGCTCTTTCATCTCAGCCTGTCCGCGCACAGGCTCTCTGATGAACTTGAGCAGGATAAGGGCGAGCAACACGCCTGCCGCGCCGAAGACGTAGAAGCCCAGGCGCCAGCCGTAATACTGCGCGAAGTAGCCGCCCAGCGCCCCGCCGCCGATCGTGCCGATGTAAACGCTCGACTGATGAAAGGACATGGCCCGCGAGCGAGTCTCGCGCCCGTGGTAGTCGCTGACGAGCGACATGGTCGCCGGGAAGTAGAAAGCTTCGCCGAACCCTTCGAGCGCGCGGAAGGTCGCCAGGTGCCAGAACCTGGTCGAGATTCCGGTCAGCAGCGTCACCACACTCCAGAAGAAGAAGCCGCCGAGGATGAGCGTCTTGCGCCGCACCCGGTCGCCCGTGAAGCCGGCGAACGGCGCCATCGCCGCGTAGACCCACATGAAGGCCGAGCCGATGATGCCGAGTTCGAATTTGCTGAGCCCCATCTCCCGTTGGAGGAGCGGGAAGACCGAGAAGATCGCCTGCCGGTCAGCGTAGTTGAAGAAGCAGATGAACCAGAGCATGAAGACCACTGCCCATTTGTACCAGTCGCTGCCATCAATCGCCTGACCCGGCGTCTTCTCTCGCATACTCTTTGCTCCTCACCGAAATCGTGATAGCTCGCGTGAGCTACTGAAAGTAGATCGTGAATTGGGTTGATTGTCCAGGCTGGCCCTCCAGAGAAAACTCGAACCGATGTTGGTCCAAAATCTCCTGCACCATGGTCAGGCCGATTCCTTGCCCATTCTCCTTGGTGCTGAAGAACGGGGTGAACAAGTGCTCCCGGACTTCGGGCGTGAGGCCGCCGCCGGTGTCTTCGATCATGACAAATCCGCGGCCGTCCTTGTGACCGATGCGCACGGTAATGCGACCACCCTCTCCGATGGCTTCCATCGCATTCTTGAGAATGTTGACGAAGACCTGCTCCATCTGACTCCTGTCCAGCGGCACGGGTTCGAGCGGTGCCTGAATGTCCCAGGCCCAGGAGATCTCCCGGCGCAGGCTCTCGGCCCGCATCAGCAGAGAGATGGACTCCAGCAGTTGCTGGAGGTCGCAAGGGTAGAGCTTCGGCGGCGGCAGGCGGACCACGTCGGCAAAACTTTTCATGAACGCATTCAACTGGTCGGTCCGCGAGATGACCACTTGCAGCGCCGCCTCCAAATCCCGGCGGTCTTCATCCTTCAGTTGGTCGGTGTAGTTGAGGCAGGAATGGAGCAAAGAGTTGGCCGAGCCGATCGTGTTGTTGACCTCGTGCGACATCATGCGGATGAGCTTCTCGTAGGCCGCCTTCTCCGACTGCCGCAGCTCCTCGGTCAGCTCCTCCATCAAGATGAAGTTCCGCGGGAAGCCGCGGTCCAGGAACTGGGAGGTCTGGCACTTGACCCGCCTCCGGCCTTGGAGCGGCACGACTCTCGACTCGCCCGGCTTGAGTCCGCTCAACTCAGTGGTGAACGGCGTCTCGACTTCCGCCAATTTCTGGCCGATCAGTTCTGCTCTCGGCGCCTGAAGCATCCGCTCGGCGCTCGGGTTGACCATCGCGATCCGGCCGTCGAAGTCCAGGGTGACGACTCCGGAGGGCGAGGCGGTCAGGATTTTATCGAGGAAGTAGTGCTGCTCCTGGAGCTTGATCCGCTCTTCCCGCAGATGATCGACCATCCGGTTGTAAACCTCGATCAGCCGGTCCATCTCCACTTGCCCCACCTCGCGGAAGCGGGAGGTGAAGTCGCTGTCGCTGATGAACTGGGCGCCGGTGTTGATCAGTTCGAGGGTGCCGAAGAGGCCCTGGATGAGCTTGAGACCGCCGACCAGGGAGAGCGTAAAGACCGCTTCGACGGCGATCAGCCACAGCCGCTGCCGCACCAGGAGGTAGACGGCCACCCCGGCGAACAGCAGGTGAATCAGCACGAGGTAAAGAATGAACTTGAGGCGTAAACTCATATCGTCAGTGGTCAGTGGTCCGTCGTCAGTGGTCAGTCGCAACGGACCACTGACGACGGACCACTGACCACTGACCTTACATCTTGATCCCGTATTTTTCAAACCGCCGGTAGAGCGCCGCCCGGCTCAGGCCGAGGGCCTCGGCGACTTTGCTGACGTTGCCGCCGTAGTGCCTCAGGCATTTGATGATCATCGCCTTCTCGATGTCGTCTAAGGTCATGCTGCCGACTTGGGGCAGCGAGTCTTTGCCGCTCTCCTTGGCCTCCATCTCGACCGGCAGTCGGAAGTCTTCGACCTCCAGCACGTCTTTGCCGCTGACCAGGATCGTCCGCTCGATCAGATGCTTCAACTGCCGGATGTTGCCGGGCCAGGGCAGACCCTGAAGCCAGTCCAGGGCAGCTTGGCTGACCGAGAGTTCACTGCGGCGGTAGACCTTCGCCATCGCTTCAAGGAAGTGGCCGGCGAGCGCCGGGATGTCGGCGGGCCGCTCACGCAAAGGCGGGAGGTGGACGGCGATCAAGTTCAGGCGGTAGAGCAGGTCCTCGCGGAACTCGCCCTGCTCGACCAGCTCGGCGAGGTGGCGGTTGGTGGCGGAGACGACGCGCACGTCAACCGTGCGCGTGACGCTGGAGCCGAGCGCTTCGTAGGTCCGGTCCTGGAGCACGCGCAGCATCTTGACTTGCGAGTTCGGGTCGAGGTCCCCGATCTCATCCAGGAAGATGGTCCCGCCGTTGGCCAACTCGAACCGGCCCTGGCGGTCCTGGCGGGCGTCGGTGAAGGCGCCCTTGACGTGGCCGAACATTTCGCTCTCGAAGAGCGTCGCGGAGATGCCGCCGAGGTTGACTTTGACGAACGGAGCGTCTTTGCGTTGGCTGTTGCGGTGAATCGCCTCGGCCACGAGTTCCTTGCCAGTGCCGCTTTCGCCGGTGATGAGGACCGAGGCGTCGGTTGCGCTGACGCGGCCGATGACTTCGAGGATTTTGAGGAACTTCGGATCGCAGCCGATGAGGCTGCTGAAATCATAAAGTCGATCAAGCTCCTCCCGCGTCAACACTCGATCCTGAGAACGCGAGGAGGTAGCGGCAGCCAAACCGAGGGCCGTTCTGATCGACTGAAGAAGTTGCTGGTGAGTCCACGGCTTGGTCACAAAATCGGCGGCGCCGGCGCGGATGCCCTGGACGGCGAGCGCAATCGAGCCCCAGGCGGTCATCAAGATCACGGGGAGATGCGGCCGTCGGGCCTTGATCTGCCGGAGCAGTTCGAGCCCCTCCTCGCCGGTGGTCTGCCGCGAGAAGTTCATGTCCTGCAGGACCAATTGGAAATGATCGCCAGCGATCCGCTCCAGCGCCTCGGCCGGGGCGGCGGCGGACTGCGACCGGTACCCGGCCTGTTTCAGCAGCAGGGCCAGGGAGGTGGTGACGGACGGGTCATCATCGACAATCAGGATCATCTCGTTCATCTTGCTGGATGAATCCGCCATCTGCTACCGGCCACGCTCTCTACTCGTAATGCAACGCCTCCGCCGGTTGCACTTTAGTCGCCAATCGACTCGGATACAAGCCACAGATCATCGTCAGGAGATAGATCAGCGCGAGAGAGAGCAGCAGACTATAGAGATACACCTTGCTGCTGATGAAGCCGATCAGGTCGAGCAGCGGAAACTGAACGATGACCAGCACCCCGGTCAGCAGGCCGAAAGAAGCGATCACCAAAAGTTCACCGAGGATTTGCGTGTGAATCTTTTGAGTGGTGGCCCCGGCCGCCCGCCGGAGGCCGATCTCCTGGGTGCGTTGCGTCACGTTTTGCCAGAGCACTCCCGTCAACCCCAAGGCCACCATGATGATCAGAAATCCGGCGACCAATCCGGCGGCCAGAAGCGGCGCGAGATGCGCCTTAAAGCTCGACTCGCGCATGTTGCTGAGCGGCTCGATTTCAAAGGACCAGTCCTGGGCGAGCGTTTGCAACCGCCGCCCGAGTTTTTCTTCAAACGCCGCGGTCGTGCCCGGACGCACTTTGATGAGCAACTCAGCCGGCGGGCGGTCTTGCGGGAGGTTCACGCTCTGCCGCTCGAAGAGGAAATTTTCGGGGGCCGCGAACTCGCCGTGCTGGCGAAAGTCGGAGATCACCCCGATGACTCGCATCTCTCTTTCTCTCGGCCCCTCGGGAGCGCGGCGCGGCGCCGGCGGGGAATCACCGAGCAGCTTGCCAAGCGGGTCCTCATCGCCGAAGACTTCCCGGCTGAACTTCTGATTGATGACCACCGGGCGGTAATTCGCGGCATCGTCTTCCGGGCTGAACCAACGGCCACGCCGCACCTCCAACCCCAGGACATCTTTGAAACTGTCGGTCGCCCGATTGAAGCCGTAAAGAATCTCCCGGCCGTTGACGGTGACGGCGCCCGTGCTGCGCGAACCGCCATAGGGAGCATGCCCGATGCCGGCGAGTCCTGCCACTTCATCAAACTCCTGCACGGCCAGAAACACTTGTTTGGCCGAGACCAGCGGCCCCGACTTATCCGCCCTGGTGTTATTCCCCTGCTGATGAATATTCACGTCCCAGATCTGCTCGTAATTGAAACCCAGCGGCTGCCGGTAATTGTCCGTGTAGTAGACGCCGGACATGATGACGGCGAACAGGACCAGGAACGAGATGAAGATTTCCAGAATGATGAAGAAATTGGTCCGCTTCCGGTTCCAGACCATCTTCAACAGATGCTTGATCATCTGACGCCTCCTCTCAACGCTTCGACGGGATGCAGCCGCGACATCTTCCAGGCCGGATAGACGCCGGAGAAGAGGCCGAAGAAGACCGCCGTCACCAGCCCGTAAAGAAAGATGCGGTGGTTGAAATGAAATTCGGCATAGGGGATCAAACCGCTCTGCTCGATCAGGCGCAAAATGGGCAGCGACAAGAGCAAGCCGATCAAGCCGCCCAGGAGCGTGAGCACCACGTTCTCGACGACGAACTGGCCGACCAGCGTCCAGGAAGAAGCGCCGAAGGCCTTTCTGACGCCGATCTCACTGGCGCGCTCCATGATGCGGCTGACATTGATATTGATCAGGTTCACCGTCGGCAGCACCATAAACAGGATGATCAAACCGACGAGCGCCGCGAGCAGACGCGTGGGGTGATTTTCTCTCTGATCGTTGCTCAACATGCGCGAGACAAATTCGAAGAGCGTCTCCGCGCCCGAGAAGGCCTGATTGAATTCTCGCGGGTCGGGGAACTCTACGCCTGGGAGCCGTGAGGCGAACTCCGCCTTGATCGCCGGAAAGTCGGCCTGGCTCCTGGCCAGCAGGACCGCCTGGTATGGCCCGTGCAGGCTCGTGCGGTAGTCCTTGACGTTGGAAGTGCTGGTCGGCACCCAGACGTCCGCGAACGGGATGAGACGCAGCAGCGGCACATTGGCCACGACGCCGATGACGCGAAACCGCTGCCCATCGACTTCGATGGTCTTCCCGACGGCCGGCTCCTGATCGAAGAATTTCTGCCGCGTCGCCTCGTTGATGACCGCGACGAAATTCGCCCGCTGCTCATCCTCAGCCGTGAGCGGGCCGCCCTCCAGAAACTTAAAATCGAAGATCTCCCAGAACTCCCCGTCCGTGCGCTTGAGGAACAGCTTGATCTTTTCGCCGTTCCGGTAGGCGTCTTTGTAGTTGAATTGCTCGAAGATCGACATCTTCTCGACCTGCGGCAGACGGCGGGCGTAACGATCCAGAAAACCATAACCGGGCGTGCCGGTCATCTGGCTGTGCTCCCCGCGCAATTGCAGCATGTAGATGCCCAGCGTGCGGTCCAGCTTGGTCTCCGGCGCCTGCGCCCCGAAGACGTGATCGAAGAGCGCCGTCGCCACCATCAAGACGACGAGCGTCAAGCTGATCGCAAAGAGGCTGATGAAAGTGAAAAACTTTCGCCGCAGAAAAACTTTGAAGGCAATTTTGAGGTAGTTCTTCAGCATAACCCTGGGTGCGCACGCTTCCAGCGTGCAGCTTTCGGAAGAGTCCAGTTTCGGGCAAGCCGCGAGTATCGGGAGCGGGCACGCTGGAAGCGTGCGCACCCAGGCTCAGTTTACTTGGCGCCCGTCGAACAGGCGGATGACGCGCTCGGTCTTCTCCGCCTGACGCGGGTCGTGAGTGACCATGACCACGGTGGTCTTCTCCTCGCGCTTGAGGTCCCTCAGCACGTCCAGGATCTCGTCGCCCATCTGGCTATCGAGATTCCCGGTCGGCTCATCGGCGAGCAGAATCCTCGGCTTGCCGACGATGGCCCTCGCGATCGCGACTCGTTGCTGTTGGCCGCCGGAGAGTTGAGAGGGGAAATGATGAGCTCGCGAGTTGAGTCCCACGCGGTCGAGAGCCTGCAAGGCTAACCGCCGCCGCTCCGAGCCGGAGAGATGGCGGTAGAGCAGCGGGATCTCCACGTTGTCCACCACGCTCAGATCGTTGATCAGATGAAACGTCTGGAAGATGAACCCGATCTCTTCGTTTCTGACCCGCGCCAGGGCCTTGTCCTTGTAGGAAGTGATCGGCTTGCGGTTGAGGCTGACCTTGCCGCCGGTGGGCACATCCAGGAGGCCGATGACATTGAGCAGCGTGCTCTTGCCCGAGCCCGACGGCCCCATGATCGAAATGAACTCGCCCTCTTTCACCGCCAGGTTGACATTGGTCAAGGCCACCGTCTCAATCTTCTCGGCGCGGTAAACTTTTTCGACGCCTTCCAGTTCTATCATGTAATCTCCTGGCTGAAAGCCGGGAGAGGGATCGAAGGTTTTGTTAACTTCGATGCTCGTCATTGCCGTTTCATCCCTTTCTGGCAGCCGTCCGCTGCGACTGACGACGGACCACTGGCCACGGACACTTATTTCAGCTTCACCTCTTTCAAGTGCATGAAATCCGCCATCTCAGAAATAATCACCTCATCTCCCTCCAGCAGACCTTGTACGACCTCGAACCGATCGAAGCTGGAGACGCCGAGGCGGACCGGGGTCTTGACGGCTGTGTCGCCGCGAATGACGAAGACATCGCGGCCGCCCTCTCCGTTGGCGAATGGCCCTTTCTTGATGCGGAGCACTTTGTCTTTGCGCTCGGTGATGACCAAGACATCGACCCGCAAATTCGACCGCAGGAGCGAGCTGGACCGGTCCTTCAGCTCGACGACCAGGGTCATGATGCCGTCCTTGATCGTGGGGTTGATCCGGGAGACAGCCCCGGCGAGGTAATCGTCATTGACCTTCACGCTCACGGGCATCCCGGCCGCCAGCCGGCTGGCGTGCACGTCGGAGACCGTCGCTTCGACGCGGAACGAGTCGAGGTCGGCGATCCGGGCCAGCACGTCCCCTTTGTGCGCTGTCGCCCCTTCTTCAGAAGCCACCCAGGTGAGCACGCCGTTGCGGTCGGACTTGGTCGTTGCCAGTTCGAGCTGGCGCCGGGCCTCAGCCTGCTCCTGGAGCAGCGTCTTCATCTCCAGCCCCAGCCCCTCGAGCTGAGTCCTGGTCGATTGCTGGGCGTTCTGCTTGGCGGCCGCCAGTTGCTTCAGCTCGAAGGCCGCCTTCTCCTCCAGGAGCACGATCTCGCGCAGCCGCTCTTCCGAGAGCAGCCCCTGGTCATAGAGCGCGCGGTTGCGCGATGAACCGGCCTTGAAGGATTTGTATTCGAGGTTCTTGATCTCCCACTGGCTCTGGAGGGTGTTGAGCGTGTTCTCCAGGTCCAGCTTGGCCTTGGCCTGCTGGTTCTGTTTGAGCTCGATTTGTTGATTCAGCTTCTCCAGGGCCAGGACCGACTGGCTCCTGTCCAGCTCGACAATCGGCTCGCCTTTGACGAGCACCGCGCCAGGTCTTTTCAAGACCTTCATGACCCGCGTCTCGATGGGACTGGAGAGGACCTGTTCGAACTCAGGCACGACCGTCCCGGAAGCAGTGATGGTGGCCTCGATCGGCCCTTGGTCAACTTTAGCGGTGCGGATTCGCGCGCGGCTGATGGAAGGTTTGATCAGGGCCGGCCCCCAGATCAACACGGCGGCGATCGCGGAAAGGGTCAGGGCGGACACTAGCGCTCGCCGGATGATCTGGCGTCTTCGGTAAAGGGGGTCGATTTCGCGGTCCATGCGTTTGCTCCTCGCGGGGCTCATAGCAAGGGGCAGGCCAGGGCGCGAAAGAAAGGTTTACGCCACTTCCTCACTTGATCGGCAGGTCTGATTGTTCAGCCCTGGACAGTCGCTGTTCAGAACCGCACACCACCCGGCCGGGGCCGACTCGTTTGCCGTTTTCGCGCCCGTCCTGTAAGCTTTCGGAGAGAACAAATCACTCGCAAGCATGATTGAGAAATTCACTTCAAACTGAGGAGGAAAACTATGCCAGAACGCACAGCACATGCCGTTTGGGAAGGGAGCCTGCAAGAAGGCAAGGGCAAGATGAAACTTGGGAGCGGCGCCTTCGAGGGTGCCTATTCATTCGCCTCGCGCTTCGCCGACGGGACCGGCACCAACCCGGAAGAACTCATCGGGGCCGCCCACGCGGGATGCTTTTCGATGGCTCTGTCGGCGGGCTTGGGCCGCGCCGGCTTCAATCCGAAGCGCGTGCAGACTGACGCCAAGGTTCATCTCGTGAAGGCGGACGCGGGATTCAAGATCAACAAGATTGAGTTGAAGACTGAGGCCGAAGTGCCGGGCATTGACGAGAAGACTTTCCAGGAGCAGGCCGAGGCGGCGAAAAAGGGCTGTCCGGTGTCTCAAGCCTTGGCCGGCGTCGAGATTCAACTGAATGCCAGACTGGTCGGGAAGGCCGGGGCTTGATGTTTTCTATCGCCTTCAAGAAAAGGCTGTGAGCGAAAGAGTGCTTGGCGAAAGAGCGTTTGGAGTACCGCCTTGAGGCGGGTTTTTCAGCACCACCAAAACCCGCCTCAAGGCGGTACTCCAAACTTTCAGTTTCTTGAACTCTCTAGTTGATCTTTCATCTCGGACGGCGGGCCACGATTTCCGCCGTCAGGCGCTGGTGGCTGTCATCGGCCGGTCGGCCTTCATCATCGTGCTCGATTTCCCAGCCGCTGAACTCCGCCCGCAGTTCTCCCGGCTTCAGGAGAAAGGCCGGGTTCATCGGCTTCACGCCGGGCGAATCATCAACCATGTGAATGGCAGCCACCAGCCTTCCGCCCGGCCTCACACCTGCGCGAATCTGCGGGAAGAGGTCGCGCTGCAGGTAGTAGCAGACGCAGATCAGATCGTAGCCTTCGGGCTCGATCACGAACTCGCCGCGCTCAAGGTCGGCTACCCGCGCATCGACTTGCACGCCTCGCTCCAGCGCCCGCGCTTGCGTGAGTTCAATGGCGACGCGTGAAGCGTCCACTGCCGTCACCTGCCAGCCGCGTTCGGCGAGGAAGACGGCATGGCGCCCGGCGCCGCAAGCCAGGTCGAGCGCCCGGCCCGGAGTCAATCTATTCACTACTCGCCTGAGCAGCGGAATCGGCTCGCTCTTGACGTGCTCGCCGCGTCGGTAGCGCTCATCCCAATTGGCCATCTGCTCTCAGTGTTCTTTGATGGTCACGTCTTCAAGCCACGAGCGATTGGTGTTGGCGTCAACGACCAAGACGGCTTCTATCTGGTCGCCTTCCTTCAGCCGGTCATACAGCCGCTCGTCCTTGAGCGGGAAAGGCATCGTCATCGCCTCCATATAACCGGGGATGTCCTGGTGCTCGATGGTGACCCGGTTCTGCTGCCGGTTGAGAGCCACGACCTTGCCCTTCAGCTGGTAGCGGCGCACGGACGGCTTGCCGGCGCTTTGAGAATGGCAGGCCATCAAACCGGCACACGAGATCACGCCGATCAGCGCGACTATCGCCATGACCATCGAGCGGCCCGGCTTGGTCGCCCGCCTCGCTCCGGATATTTTATTCGACCTCAAGATGCTTCTCCTTGTTTGCTCACCAGCCTCATTTCTCTTTCAATTGGGCAGCGGAGCGGCGGCTGATGTCAAGGCTTGCGCCGGCTTGGGTCTGAGAGCGGATTTTAAAAGTCCCCGAAGGGGACAAATTCAATAGCCGTGGGCATCGCCCACGGGCGCAGCGTCAAGGCGATTTCAACCCTGAAAGGGTTGCATCGTCACGGTGAATGCGACCCTTGCAGGGTCGAACCTGTCGCCCTCGCCTTCCCCGGTGGCGTTGCCACCGGCTATTGAATTTAGCCCTTTCAGGGCTTTTAAAACACGCTCTGAGTGGCCATCGGAAAAAATAGGGTCGTGACTGGGATGATGGCCGAACAAGTTCGCATGAGTTGGGGTGAGCCTGATAAAATCCGTCAGACGGAGGCCGGCTCAGGTAAGTCTGAGCCGTGGGGGTATGGAGATGGAAACATCCTCGATTTTAAAAACGGCATGCTGACCGGCTTCAAGAACTGACCGGCGAGAAGGCGAGGCTGGCTGGTTGCCCGGCTTCCCTCGCGTTGCGGCCCGCTTCACGATCTTCGTTTTCTTCATGCTCGGGGGCGCGATTACCGCCCGACTATAATCTGCCGCCGCGTCCGGCATCGTTGATTCCTCTCTGGTTGCACTAGGTCATGGCGTCGAGCGACTTCTCGACCATCCTGCCCTTTCTTAAGGTGTGACGGTGTCAGAAGTGTCACAAGCCACCTGACAGCGACTGTCCCCTGCCCTTATGCTTTGGCCGGCTCGGACTAGTAATCGGGGTATCAGCTGACAGCCGCCTTTACGGCTGAGGTCGCGGGCGGCGGCCGAGCAGGCCGAAGCCGAGATGAAAGGAGAACCTGACTTATGGACATCCTTCTCGCCGGATTGTTTTACCTTGGCCTCATCACCTTGATCGGGCACGGCATGTGGGTGGCGATGGCGGCACTCGGCCGGCTCCTTTTAGGCTCCAAGGATGAACCGATCAGCTTACTTCCAAGCTGTCCCGGCTGCGGCTATCAGCTACGGCCCAACTTTGATTATTGCCCGGCTTGTGGTTTGCGCCAATCGGTCCAGACGGAGCCAGCGATGATGGTCGAACTTAGTGCGACGGCGCGGCAGCTCGAACGGTTTTGGCAATCCGGCCTCATCGACTTTGCGACCTATCAGCAGCTTCAGCGGATCGTCGAGGCGGAACGAAGGCAACAGACCGCGCCGCGTCAGGCGCCCGAAGCGGCACCGCCCATCGAGAAGACTCCTTCAATGGTCACCACACCGGCCGGCAGTCGCAAGATGGTAGAACCAGAGATTGCCGCCCGCCGCAGCCGAAGCAAGAAGACCAAGGGAGATTTCCAAAGGCGTCGAGGCAATCTGACCGAGCCCGCTGAAAGTATCGAGACTGAGGTCCTCAACCCGGTCGAGGCAGTAATCCAGGCTGAGCCGGTCGTCACGACTGAGCCGGCGAGTAAAGTTGAGCCCGTCATCAATGCCCGACCGGTAAGCGAGCCCGAGGCAGCTAGCGACCTCCCGGCGCGACCACGGCCATTCTCGTCCGACCGGCCGCAGCAACTGTCAACACCGCCGCCTCCGCCTCGGCCGCCGCGCAAACCCTTCACTGAAGTGCTCGCCTCGTTTATGGAGGAGAAGAACATCCGCTGGGGTGAACTCGTGGGCGGGCTGTTGATCGTTGGGTGCTCGATCGCGCTGGTAGTGAGCCTGTGGGCGCAGATCCAGCAGATCCCGGTGCTCAAGTTCTTCATCTTCACCTCGATCACCGGGGCGCTGTTCGGCCTGGGCCTCTACACTGAGCACCGCTGGAAGTTGCCGACGACCAGCCGCGGCTTGTTGATCATCGCCACGCTGCTCGTGCCGCTCAATTTCCTCGCCATCGCGGCCTTCTCATACGACTCGGCGCCCGGCAGTCTGCTCGCCTTCGGCAGCGAGGTAGTGGCGTTGGCGCTGTTCCTCGCGATGGTCTACAGCGCCGGCCGCGTGATCGCCCCGACCTGGCCCTGGCTGCTGGCGATTGGGGTGTTAGGCCCGTCATTCACTCAACTCGTCATCCGGCGTTCGGCCGGCCCAGGCGTAGCGTGGCCGGCGTTGTACGCGCTCGGCGCCTTGCCGCTCATTGGTTACTGGGGCACTAACGGCTGGATGCTGCGCCGGCTGCGCGGGTGGCAAGAGGTCGGCGAGAGGGAAGCCAATCAGATTTTCATGCTGCTCGGGCTGACGACCTTCTCCACGCTTTTGCCCTTCGGCTTACTGCTCTTCAAGACGGGCCAGGTCGCCCTGGCGTTGCGGCAGCTTGCTCCGCTCGTCAGTTTAGCCGGCGTCCCAGCCCTGATGAGCGGGCTGGAACTCTGGCGGCGGGTGAAGGACGAAAAACTCGGCGAAGTGCGAACGGCCGGCACGAGCATCGCGATCATCGGCATGCTGACGCTGCTGGCAGGGCTCGTGCTCGCTTGGCCGCGCCCGGCCAGCATCTTTGGAGTCGCCGTCGTCAACTTCATCATCCTCACGGCAGTGGCTGTGCGCTTCAAGCTGCCCGTGGCGCATCTGCTCGCCATCCCTTGCCTGATTCTGGCCTATCTCATCGGCCTCCACGTTGCTTTTGGCAACCTCGATTGGCGAGTCGAGGACTCTGCCCGGCTGGTTCGCTTGCTGGTTTCATCAACGAGCAGCACGGCGCTCGCGCCTATGTTCGTCTTGCTGGGCTCGGTCGTTGAGGTGCTGAGCCGAAGGGGCCGGCGCCCGGAGGCCCGTTATTACGCTAGAGTCGCCGGCGCCGTGGGCCTGGTCAGCCTCGTTTTAGTCACTGGGTACGGCTTCGGCCGAGCGGGCGACCCGAATGGGGCGGTGTGGATCTACGCCCTCTACGCCGCCAGCGCCTTTTGGATTGCGTGGCGGACAGATGTTATTGCCGCCAGTTGGTTGGGGTCGGGTCTGCTGTTGGCGGGGATTGTCCAGGCCGTGGTCTTCAAGTTCGCCGGGCGGCCGGCGCTTGAGCACCCTTGGCAGATCGCTCTGCTCACCTACGCCAGCCTGGCGGTGGCGGCCACGGCCATCGGAGGGCGAGGCTCCTCGAAGGTGCAGCGACTCCTCGCCGGCCCCATGAACCGAGCAGCCTTAGCCATTTCGCTGGCGGCGGCCGTGTTGCTCCCCTTCAATGCCGGCGAAGCGACGGTGTACCTCTCCGCCCGCATGTTCTGGCTGGCAGCGGTGTGGCTGGCGCTCTCCTGCCTGAATAGTTGGCCGGCACTCTTTACTGCCTTCCAGGTGGCGCTGACGTTTGGCGTCGCCTTAGCCGTCATGGCTTGGCTAGAAAATCGCCCCTGGTACGGACTCTCACCGCATCCGCTGCTCGACCCGCGAACGCTGCAAGCCGAGGGGATCGCCCTGGCGCTCTTGAGCCTGGCTTGGATCGGGCTGCGACTCGGCTTACGTGAGTTCGGCGTCAAGCCACCTACTCGGCTTGAAGGTTCAGAGGCGAAGGGTTCAGAACTCGGCTCCAGCCATAAAACTTCCAACTCGGTTGTGGCGGCGCGACTGCTCTATCAGTCTTGGCCTTCATTCGATCACCTCATCACGGCCTTGGTGCTGATGTGGCTCGTGGCGCTGGGATGCTACGGTGCTTGGCCAGGAGTGGTCAAAGAGCTGATGCCGAAAGACGGGGCGGCGGTCTTACCCTGGCAGACCCCGATCGCTCAGCACGAGTATGCGCTGGGGGCAGGCTCGTGGTTCTTACTGATCATTGTCCTGCTCGTATTGATTGCCGGCCTCTGGGAGAAGTTCCGCCGCCGGGCCGTGCTCGGAGTCATGCTGGCGTTGGCGGTGGCCTCGTTGCTGCTGGCAGGGCGATGGGAATGGGACCTCGCGACCGCCTCCGCGCTACGCTGGTTGGCCGCGGGCTTCCTCATCCTCGCCTCGTTCCCCATCTGGTTCCGCGAGCAAGTGGCTCGCCTGGTCGCCCCGCTCGGTTGGCCCGAGGCGGAGCGGCGGGCGGCCGGGCTGGAGCGCTGGTCGCGCGCGTTGTTGCTGATGCTGACTGTGGCACCGGTGCTGGCTCTGACGCTCTTGGCAGCAGGCATTTCGATCACACGTGGCCCGCTCGCCGGGCCGGTGGAGCATTCATTCTTCCACGGCATCGGCCAGGCGATTTCTTACGTCGGGCCGCTCGCGCTCGTCAGCTTGGTCTTGGTCGGCTACGGGGTGCGCGAACGGTCGTCAGCTTACGCTTTCGCGGCCGGGCTGGTCTTGAATCTGACGGTGACACTCGCCTACCTGCTTTCGGTCATCACAGGCGGCGGCATTCTGGGAAGCGTCGAGGTGGTGCGGCTCGTCCAGTTGAATATCACGGCGGGCGCCAGCTTCGCCTTCGCCTGGCTGGGAGCGCGCTCCTGGCATTCACGGCACGCGGCGGGCGGAGAGTTACAACCGGCCGGGGCCTTGCTGAAAATCCAAATTCTCATCGGCCTGACGGCGAACCTGCTGCTTATCGCACCGGCCGACCTGTGGCTCTTCTTCCGCCCGGAGCGGCCAATCGCAACGATCATCGAGATCGGCAGCGGATTAGGTTGGGTCGCCCTCGCGCTCTCTGGCGCCGCCGCCATCTGGTCGGGCGTGAGGAGTCTCGACCAACTTCGCCCCAGCACCGTCTGCTCGGGCCTGCTGGCGGCTGGCTCGTTGTTGGCCTTCGGAGTCAATCGGTGGAACACGAGCGATTGGCTGAGCTACCACACTCTGCTGATAACTACTGCGACTACGGCCTGGCTCATGCTGATCGCTGGCTGGCGGGCGCGGGATGCGCAGCTCGAAGAGAGAGTCGCGAGTCCAGGCATCATCACGCGTCGGCTGGCGAAGGCGCTAGTGAACTTCGGCTCACAGCCTGAGGTGATTGGGTGGGCGACCGTTTTGGGGTTAGTGACTTTAGTGATGGCCCTGCGAGCGGTAGCGCAAGACCCCGGCAAGCCGTGGTGGTCAGTCGGAGCCATCGTCGCGATGTGCCTACTCGCGGCCGGGCTGGCTCATTTGACGGCCAGTCGCATCTACCTTTACGCGGCGGGCATGCTCTTCAACCTGGCGGCAACAACCTGGTGGGTCACTGAACATCTACAGCCGGCAGGTGAGCCAGATAAATTTGTCGCCTTGATGCACCTCGTTCATTTGAACCTGATCGCATCCGCCGGCTTCGGGCTGGCCTGGCTGGGTGTACGCGCGTGGCGGACTCGTCGCCGTGCGGGTGCCAACAGCCAGACTGACGCCGCACTGGCAGTGGCAATTAAGACGCAAATCGGTGTCACTCTGGCTGTTGTCCTCCTGATCATCGCCTCAGCCGACGTGTTGCTCTTCCTCCAACCTGGAACACCGTCGTTATGGCTGATAGGCGGCGTCTGGGGCTGGCTAGCGCTCGTGCTGTCCTGTGTGGCCGCCGTTTGGTTGAAAGTGTGGCGGCTCGATCAGCCTCGCCCGAGCACGGCCTGTTTGGGCCTGCTCGCCGCCGGATCAATGGCCGCCTTCGAAGTCAGCCGGTGGGACACAGGCAACTGGCTAAGCTATCATACGCTGCTCGTGACCAGCGCTGCCGCGGCCTGGCTCCTGCTGATCGCCGGCTGGCTAACGCTCACTGCGCGGCGTGAAGTGGACGCGGCTGAGCGCGCGCCGGGAACATCCGGCCGGCGTGTGGCAGCGGCACTCACCAAGTTTGGTAATCAATCTGAGTTGGCCGAGTTGGCCTGGTGGACGACGGCCGCCGGGTACTTGACCTTGGCGTTGGCGCTGAGGGCGATGGCGGCAGATCCGGGCAGGCCGTGGTGGTCCGTGGGGGCGATCATGGCCATGAGTCTGCTCGCCGCCGGGCTGGCCTGCTTGACGCTCAACCGCAGCTATCTCTATGCGGCAGGCGTGCTGCTCAATCTCGCCGCGACGACCTGGTGGGTCACCGAATTCTGGCGGGTTGGATTTGAGTCAATCGTCGAGCTAATTGAAGTCAATGTGATCGCGCTCGCCCTGCCCGGCGTGGCGTGGTTGATGCTCGAACTGAGAGTGTTCCGGCGGGCGGGGACTGAAGAGACGATTGGCATCCCACTGCCGTTCCACCACGTCGCCGCCTGGGGTTCACTAGCGGCCATGGCGAGCGTGGTCGTCACCGAGTTAACGGCCGTTGTCGCCGCGCAGCCGCTGCACTCGAATGCCCGACTTGCCTGGCTGGCACTCGCGGCAGTGACGGTGATGATGACCGCGTGTTTGTGGGACGCGACTGCGAAATATACCGTGACTGGACTCTATGTCATGGGTCTAGCGGCAATCGGCTTGACGCTCGACTCTTTAGGCCTCAATGCACACTGGCTGTCCTGGGCCGCGGTGATCGTCATCGCCGGGTACTCAGTGGTGACGAGTGGCGTGTGGCAATTCCGCGAGCATCTGATGGCGTTGGGGGACCGGCTGCGGATCCCGCGCCGCGCTGAATCATCCGAGCCCGGATTGATGTGGCTCGTGTCAGCCAACTTGCTCCAGGCCCCGGTGGTCGTCCTGCTGAGCTATTGGGTGGCGCTGACTTTCGAAGGGCGTGGGCTGCGGCTCCTGGCCGCGAGCGCAGCCATCGTTCAGGCGCTGGCCATCGGCCTTCTGGCACATAGCGAACCACGGTCACCAAGGCGAAAGTTTCCATTGGCGCTCGGCATCTTGGGCCTGGTCGCTTGGGGCTGGGCTTGGCTGGAGCCCGGCGCAAGCGGCAACTTACTCAATCGCTCTGTCGTGCTCCTAATCGTCATGACTTTGATGATCGAGCTATACCGCGGCGGGTCAACCAGACTCCTCCCGCAGGGGACCGCATGGAGAAGCGCCGCCCGAGGCTGTGTGCCCTGGCTGTTTGGATTCGGCTTGGCAGCCCTCCTCTTCATCCTCGGCCTTGAAGTGGCGAAATACACGGGCGTCGGCGAAGTGCGCTTGAATGCCCTGTCGATCATCGTCGTGAGCGCGGTGCTGCTCGACCTCATTCTGACGAGCCTGGCCTTCGCCGTGTGGCCCGGACGCGACCCGTTCGGGCTCTCGGAGCAGGACCGGATGCGCTACGTCTACGCGGCGGAAGCTCTGCTCGCGCTGCTCTTCATCCATCTGCGGCTGAGCATGCCGAGGCGGCTCGGCGGCCCTTTCCACAGCTACTGGCCGTTGACGGTGATGGTCATCGCCTTTCTCGGCGTGGGGCTGAGCGAGTTGTTCCGCCGCCAGGGCCGGCTGGTGCTGGCCGAACCGCTCGAAAGGACCGGCGTCTTGTTGCCGCTCCTGCCGGTGCTCGGATTTTGGATCACGGATTCGAAGGTCAATTACTCTGGGTTGCTGCTGCTGACGGGCGCCCTCTACAGTCTGCTCTCGATCACCCGCCGGTCGTTCGGGTTCGGATTGCTGGCGGCCTTGGCGGGCAACGGCGGGCTCTGGTACTTCCTCAAACACGTTGACGGCTACGGCCTGCTCGATCACCCGCAGCTCTGGCTGATCCCGATCTCGCTCTCGGTGCTGGCCGCGGCTTACCTCAACCGCGAGCAACTGTCGCCGGGGCAGATGACGACCATCCGCTACTTCACGCTGATTATGGTCTACGTTTCTTCGACGGCGGACATCTTCATCAACGGGGTGGCCGCTTCGCCCTGGCTGCCGATCGTGCTCGCCTTCCTCTCGGTGGCCGGAGTGATCGCCGGAGTGATGATGCGCGTCCGCGCGTTCCTCTTCCTCGGCACGATCTTCCTGGGCATCTCGCTGCTCACGATGATCTGGCATGCCTCGGCCAATTTAGGCTGGGCGTGGTTGTGGTATGTGACGGGGATCGCGCTCGGGCTGCTGATCATCCTGCTCTTTGCGCTCTTCGAGAAGAAGCGGGATGAGATGCTGCGCCTGATCGACGGGTTGAGGACTTGGGAGTAAATCATGCCGGGGCGGGTTCGCCGCATCAGACAGACTTTATGGCGTGGGCTCAGGCTGCGTTGCCCGGCCTGTGGCCGCGCCTTGATCTTCCGGGCTCCTTTCAGAATCAAACACCACTGCTCGTCCTGCGGCGCGCTGTTTGAGCGCGAGCAGGGTTACTTCGTCGGCGCGATCTGCGTCAACATGCTCGTCACCGAACTGCTGCTGTTTCCGGCCTACTTCATTTGCCTGGTCACGATCCCTCAATCCCACTGGGCGATCTTCACCACCCTCTGCGCGCTCGCCGTCATCCTGCCGCTCGCCTTCTACCATCACAGTTGGGGTCTGTGGCTCAGCTTTGATCATCTGATCAGCCCCCTCCCAACGCGCCCGCCACTGTAGCAGACGGCGGACAGGTGAAGGTGATTACCTAACTGCGGTATAACAGCAGCAGCAGAGGCCCCTTGACTTCATCGAGAAATTCCTTGAGGTAGGTTTTCTCTCCGCGCTCACGCAATATTGCAAGCGTAGTTTCAGCCCAGCAGCGCTGCTCACGGTTGAAATCACCACCGGTCAGACGGCCGAGAATTCGCTTTGGATCTCGCTCAGGCTGCGATGTGCCGGATGAATACCGCAAGCGTTCCGCTGCCAGGCACGGATCAAAGCCAAGCTTCTGACGCAGCGATTCAAGCTTCTGCCCCTCGCGCTCGTCATCACAAACGAAACCGTTCAGCACCCAAGCTTCGCGCTTCGGGTTGGGTGTGGCCGGGATCACAATGAACGGGCCGCCCGCTTCGTCTTCTCTGGCTTCCGCTAAGCCTTCCCTTCGCTCTTCTTGATGGTCCAGGTCGCGCACTAGAATGAGCGCGTCCGGCAGCTTATCTTTCCGCAGGAGGGCAGTCAGCAGAATAGCTTTTCGCGCCGCGGCATAGTCCGGCTTCTGTTTCCGCCCTTCAGGGCGAGTGAGAAAGCTGAGCTTAGGAAAAGCTTTGCCCAAGGCGGGAATCTCGGCCCATCTGGTGAAAGGCGTGCCAGGCTTCATGCCAGCCCAGGTTCGCATCCCAGGCAACACGCGGCTGATAAACCAAGTCTGCTCCTGCTCCCGCACCCATTCAGGCCCATCTTCATAAAAAACGCGGTCAGCCAGCTCGCAGGTCATGCGCGTGTCGGCCTCACTTTCGCCAACGACCACGAACTCAGGCATTCACCTCCTCCGCCGGCGCAGCATCGCCAACCACCCAGTCTTCACCCACTGCGCCAACGAACTCCCCAGTGGTCAGCACCGAAAGCAACCGCTTGGCGTCCGGGTGGTCGCTCAATCGCTTGACCTGCGATACCCCGCTTGGGTCAGTCGCCATCACCCACACGTCTTTCGCTTCCAGTTCATCCACGATGTACGGCGAGTGGCTGGTAAGAATAATCTGCCGATCCTGCTTTTCCGCAAACTCCTTCAGCGTGTGCATCAGCCTTCGTTGGGCGAGCGGATGAAGCCCCTGCTCGACATCATCGAGCAAGATGAGTTGAGGGCTAGCAGGGCTCCAGAGTGCCGTCAGTAGCCCCAGCGCCAACAGCGTTCCGTCACTCATCACGTGCGCTGGCAACCCGTCGGCATCGATGGTATCGAAAATCAACTCCTGCCCTGTCACCTCGCGCTGCTCGTCAATCGGCACGCGAGTCTCGTTGACTGAAAAGATCTTTCTCTCATGCAGAGTCACCTTCGCCGGTTTTGCGCGCACTCGCTTGACCGTCGGCACGATGGTTCGTAATGCCGCTTCGACCTCCTGATGCCGCTCTCGCTCGGCAGTCATCAGATAAGCAGCCGCCGAAGCCAACCCGCTTCCATCAGGAGCGATTTGCGGTAGGGTTTGCTCGGAATACGAAGGCGCTGAGAGATTCACCATCATGGCCTTGAAATAAATTATCTGCTTCAGAACGCGAATAATAAAGTGATTGGGCTTGGCGTTTGCCAGCGTCTCCCCCATGATCAGGTCGGCGCGGTGACTCTCCTCATTATCCCACTGCCATTCGAACTCTATGTGCAGGTTTCTGGTAGATTGGCTTGGCTTGGTGTAGATGACAGACGTCTTCCACTTGGTTGCTGATGGTTGCTGTTCAGCAGTGGCGGACGGTTGCTGCCCATGCAAGGTCACGGTGAAGCTCTCGCATCCTTGCCGCACAAGGTGGGACGGATCACGCTCTCGACTGAACACTCGCTCTACAGTCTGGTCAGCTAACTGACCGAGGTAATAAGTGGACTGCAACAGTGAGGTCTTGCCGCATCCATTGGGGCCGACCAGCGCTGTTACGCGCCCAAGTTCGATCTCCGTCTGCGCGTGGTTTTTGAAATTCGTGACTGATACTTTGCTGATCATAGTCGTCACCCTTCCCGTCCCAATCATAGGGGCATCGCTTATGAAACCCGCTGATCAAAGCGTGATTGCCATCGCCAAATTCTCACTGGAATCTCCCAATCGCTGCCATTATAGTCTGAGTCGCGCGTAATCCCACAGAGATTTACTGTCTGGCTGAAGCTGGTGTCTCGGACACATCCGCGCGGTGCGGATCGCCATGGGAGAGATGGCGAGCGTCTTGACTATTACTGATGTCAAGCTGATCATTGGCAGTGCGTAAGATTCCAAAGCTGGAGCGAGTATGATAGAGAACCTGGATCTGAGTGCCGATGATCAATCCCAGGACGCCTGGTCCGGGATGCAAACCGGGACGGTCTTGGCCGAACGCTACCGCATCGAGCGGCCGATCAGCCGCGGCGGGATGGGGGCCGTCTTCGAGGCGACCCAGCTCGGCCTTGACCGCAGAGTCGCGGTCAAAGTCCTGCTGCCCGCCCTCAGCCGCGATGCGAAGATGCAGGAGCGCTTCCACCGCGAGGCCCGTTCGGCCGCCGCCTTGCACCACCCGAACATCGTTCAGATCCACGACTACGGGATTAGCGAGCACGGCCCGTACATCGTCATGGAATTGGTGCGCGGCCGTAGTCTGCGGGAGGTCCTCCGCGGGGGGCCGCTGGCGCCGGCCCGCGCGGTGCCGATCACTGAACAAATCTGCCTGGCCGTGGCGACGGCTCACGAGGCCGGGATCATTCACCGCGATCTGAAGCCTGACAACATTTTGATTGAAGAGCACACGGGCGGGCTCTCCGTGGTCAAGGTGCTTGACTTCGGCATCGCCAAGCTGCGCGAGGCGCAGGCCGAGTCGAAGGAGACCACCCTGACCGGCGCGAGCGTGCTTGGCTCGCCGAGTTACATGTCGCCGGAGCAGTGCCTGAGCCTGGAGTTGGACGGGCGGTCGGATATCTATGCGCTCGGCATCCTGCTCTACGAGATGCTGACGGGCCGCGTCCCCTTCTCGGGGGCGACGGCGGTGGCCGTCATGGTGCAGCACGTCAATGCCGCCCCGCCGTCGATGCGCGAGTTGCGCCCAGAGATCCCGGCCTCGATCGAGTCGGTCGTGATGAGGTCGCTTGCGAAGGAGCGCGACCGTCGCCACGGGGATGCGACGGAGCTGGCGCGTGAGTTGCGCCTGGCGCTGGCTGAGCCGGCGGCCGTCGAGATGGAGCACACCGCGGCGCCGACGCTTGCGCTGGACGACCCGTTTGCGACGAACGCGACCCCGAGCTTGCAGGCGGCGACACCACAACCGAGTTCGGCCAAGATGCGCCGCCGGCTCGCGATCCTCCCGCTCCGCAATTTGACCGGCGAGGCGGAGATCGAATTCCTCGGCTTCGCCCTCGCCGACAGCGTGATCATGCAACTGGCTTGCATTAACTCGCTCATCGTCCGCCCCTCCTCGGCCGTCGAGTCCTACCGCAACCTGGTGGTCGAACCCCGCACGGTCGGGCGCGAGCTGCAAGTCGACACGATCCTCTCGGGGAGCTACCTCAGGGCCGGCGACGCCTTCCGCGTCAACGTGCAGCTCGTCGATGCCGAGCGGAACGAGATCCTCTGGCAGGAGCGCATCGACTCTAAATTCGACAACGTGATCGCCCTCCAGGACCGCATCTGCGAAGAGCTGATCCGCGGCCTGCGGCTCAACCTCTCGACCGGCGAACAGGAGGCGCTCAAGGGCGGCGCGGCGCCGAACCCGATGGCCTATGAGTTCTACCTGCGCGGGCTGGCCGGCGGGGAGACTTTCGAGGGCAATCAGCAGGCGCGGGAGATGCTGGAGTGTGCGGTCGGCCTCGACCCGTCGTACGCCCCGGCCTGGGCGGCGCTGGCTGGCCGGTACTTGAAGGCACACTATTATCTGAATGATGACTCGATGCTGCAGAAGGGCGAGGCCGCAATCCAGAAGGCGCTCGCGATCAACCCGCAGTTGCCCGCGGCGTTATTCTGGGGGGTCTGCTACTACGCCGAGTGCGGCGACGTGAAGAGCGCGATGGTCAACTGCAAGCGGCTGCTCCAGGTCGCCCCCAACAGCGAGTTTGCTTATCAGGCGATGGGGCACGCCTACGAGTACGCCGGCCTGCCCGACATCGCGCTCACGCTCTTCCGCAAGGCGAACGAGGTCAACCCGGTGGGCGTCCCTCACATGATCGGCTTGATCCACTACCAAAAGGGCGAGATGGCCGAGGCGCGGCGCGAGTTCGAAGCCCACCAGGAGAGGTGTCCCGAGGCGACCTATTGGCTGGCGGTGCTCGATTACCTCGAAGGCCGCCCTGACGAAGCGGTCGCCCGCCTGGACGGCCTGCTCGCGCATGAAAGGCCCGGCCATATGTCCTGGATTAGCTGCGCCCTCCGCTGCGCGATCAAGGGGGAGAAGGAAGAGAGCGAGCGCATGCTGCGCAACTTCGTCGATACCGGGACTCAGTTGGCGGGCCACAGCCACCTGGTGATCGCGGAAGTCTACGCCCAATTAGGCGATGCCCCGACCTGCCTCGCCATGCTGCGCGAGGCGGTCAAGAAAGGTTACTGCAATTATCCCTTCCTGATGTCCGACCCGCTGTTGGCGCCCGTGCGCACGGCCGAAGGTTTCGGCGAAGTGGCGGCCGAGATGCAACAGCGGCAAGCGCAGATGCAGTTGATGATGACGGCTGGGTAGAGATCCCCGATGGCAATGCTGGCTCGGCTCCCCACAGATCCATAGAGTTCAAGAAGGTTTGGAGTACCGCCTTCAGGCGGGTTTTTCCGCACGGCCAAAACCCGCCTGAAGGCGGTACTCCGAACTCTTGCGGAGTGAGAGATGGCTGCCGCCATGCCTGAAAATAAGATCGGCCCGACCGACACGCTGAATCTGCTGCTGGGCGTCTTGCCGCCGCACATTCGCGAAGCGCTCACCCAGGCGGGCGGGCTCGAATCGCTCATCGAGATCGTCCTCGATCTGGGGCGCCAGCCTGAGGCCCGCTATCCGGGTCGCGCTATTTACCTGACCGACTCAATTGTGACGCGCGAGGACCTCCAGTACGTGGCGAGCCGCGTCGGTCACTTCACGCGCGACAACCGCGCGGGCATCGAGCGGACGCTGCACCGCATCTCGGCCATTCGCAACCGGCTTGGTGACATCGTCGGCCTCACCTGTCGCGTCGGCCGCGCGATCTACGGCACGGTCGACATCATCCGGGATTTCGTGGAGTCGGGTAAGAGCATTCTCTTGATGGGCAAGCCAGGCGTTGGCAAAACTACACTCCTGCGTGAAGCCGCGCGGGTGCTGGCCGACGACTTTGAGAAGCGAGTGATCATCGTCGATACGTCGAACGAGATCGCGGGCGATGGCGACATCCCTCACCCCGGCATCGGCCGCGCCCGGAGGATGCAGGTGCCTGAGCCGGAGCACCAGCACGCGGTCATGATCGAGGCGGTCGAGAATCACATGCCCGAAGTGATCGTCATTGACGAGATCGGGACCGCGCAAGAGGCCCTGGCGGCGCGAACGATCGCCGAGCGCGGCGTCCAGTTGATCGCCACCGTGCACGGCAACACCCTGGAAAACCTCATGGTCAATCCGACGCTCTCCGACCTCGTCGGCGGCATCCAGCCGGTGACGCTGTCGGACGAGGAGGCGCGGCGCCGCGGGACGCAGAAGACGGTGCTCGAACGCAAAGCGCCTCCGACCTTCGACGTGCTGATCGAGATCCAGCACAAGGACCGTCTGGTCATTCACCGCGACGTGGGCTCGGCCGTCGACCAGATGCTGCGCGGCTACACCCCACGCACTGAGATCCGGGAGCGCCGCGCTTCCGGCGAAGTCAACATCACGGAGTCCGAGGCGCCCGAACGCGAGGCAACTAGGCAAGCGGCGGAGACCGGCTTCAGAGGGCGCGCAGAGGCCGGGCGCCGGACGCGGGAGAGACAGCCTCGCGCGAAGAAAAAGACGCTGAGCATCTACCCCTACGCCATCAGCCGCGACCGATTGGAAGAGGCTATCGAGAGGCTCGGCGTGCCCGCCGAGATCACTGATGACTTGAACGGCGCGGACGTCCTGCTCACGCTGAAGTCGCACGCGAAGCGCCTCTCGCAGAAGCTGCGCGGCGGGCGCACCCACAACTTGGAGGTCCACGTGATTCGCAGTAACGCCGTCACGCAGATGGAGAACTTCCTACGCGAGAGGTTCGGCGTCGCACCCGCCGGTCCGATCGGGGACGAGACTTCAGCCCTGGGCGAGGTCGAGAATGCGGTGATCGAGGCGATGGAGAGCGGCCTGCCCATCGAGCTGTCGCCGCAGCCGAAACACATCCGCCGGAGACAACACCTTTACATCGAGCGCAGCGGCTTGCTGTCAGAGAGTAGAGGGCAAGAGCCCCTGCGCCGAGTAGTGATTTTGCCGCGATGATCGTGCAGGCCGCGGGCCGTTTGTCTCCTCATCGCTGTCCGTAGAAGGCGCCCCGGTGGTCTTCCAGTATCGCAAGCTCTGTGGCTTTGGAGATGGGTAACTTCGTCGCTGAGAACTCGATTGTCCGTACCATCTGGGGGAACTCCGACCTAGTGCTGCTGGTCTTCGCCGGGTCGGCCGCGGAGTTCGCGCTCAATCGCGCCGTCGATTGGCTCTTCTTCACGAATCAACTCCCGCAAGACCCGATCGGGCGGCTCTTCTCCACCGCCCTCTTCGCCCAAGAGATCGTCTTCGTCGATGAGGCCACGGCGCAGGGGACGCTCGATCGCATTACCGCCATTCACGGGGCGGTGGAGCAAGAGCGCGGCCGGCGCATTCCCGATTGGGCTTACCGAGACGTGCTCTACATGCTGATTGATTACTCGGAGCGTGCCTACCGCCTGCTCTACCGCCCCTTGAAGCCGCGGGAGCAAGAAGAGCTGTACGAGGTCTACCGTCGGGTGGGCGAAGGGCTGCGCATCCCGGACCTCCCCGCGTCCTATGCTGAGTGGCAAGCTGACCGCCGACTGCACCTTGAGCGCGATTTGGCTTACAGCCAGCACACCGCCAAGCTGTACGAGCAGTATCGAGCACACCTCGGCCCTTGGCGTTATGCGCTGCTCCTCCAGGTCCAAGCCCTACTGGCGCCCGCTGAAGTGTGTCAGTGGCTGAAACTCTCCCCCGCCCCGTTGCTTGTCCCGGCCACTTGGCTCTACGGCGTCTATGATCAGCTTCAACTCCGCCCCCTCATCCAATGGCTGTTGCTGCCGTCACGCTACCTCGACCAGGTCAGGCAGCTAGACCGAACGGTGAGTGCCTGAGTTGAAGAGAGGGCGCTTAAGCAACCAGGTAAAATCGGGGGTAGATTCCCTTTTTCATTTTCCATTTGCGATTTGTCATTGATCATTGAGCTCGCCGCTCTTCTTCAATGATCAATGACAAATCGCAAATGGAAAATGGAAAATGAAAAAACGATCACACCCCTTTGATGTGAAAAACTCGGCGCAGGGCGGACTTCGCGGCCCAGTAACCGCACATCCCGTGGACCCCGCCGCCGGGAGGCGTGGAGCTTGAACAGAGGAAGATGCTTTCGTTCGGGGTAGCGTAAGGGTCGAGCCTCGCCACGGGACGTGCGATGAACTGCCCGAGATCGTTGGCGCCGCCGCCGATGTCACCACCGATCATATTTTCATTGTGGCGCTCGACCTCCGTAGCCGAGAAAGTGTGTCGCGCCAAGATGCGATCGCGGAAGCCAGGGGCGAAGCGCTCGATCTGATTCTCGATCCTCTCGGTCAGATCGAGATTCGAACCGTGCGGGACGTGACAATAGGCCCACCCGGTGTGCTTCCCTTCGGGGGCGCGCGTCGGGTCGAAAAGGCTTGGTTGCGCCACGAGGACGAAAGGGCGCTCGGGGTGTTTCCCCCGCCACACTTCATCCTCGCCGGCCGCGATCTCGTCTATCGTTCCGCCCACATGGACTGTCGCCGCTTGAGCGCACTCTTTTGCCTGCCACGGGATCGGCCCGTCCAGCGCCCAATCAACCTTGAATACTCCGGGTCCGTAGCGAAATCGCGAAAGCCTCCGGCAATAGCCGGGCGGCAGGTAATCACCGGCGATCCCGACGACCTGCCGCGGAGTCAGGTCGAAGAGCACCGCACGGGCGCGAGGCAGATCACGCATCGACCGCACCGGCCGCCCAGTCCGAATCACTCCGCCCAAGCTCTGCAAACACGACGCGAGGGCGTCGGCGATTTTCTGCGACCCGCCGCGCGCGCATGGCCAGCCCACGGCGTGCCCTGCCAGTGCGAGGACCAGGCCGAATGACGCCGTCCCAGCCTGGTCGAGCGGCAGGACCGAATGCGCGCAGCACCCGGCCAGCAGAGCCTTCGCCCATCTCTCTCGAAAGCGGCCGGCAGCCAGGCCGACACAGGAGCGCAACGCGAGCAGGCCGAAACGCAGCATCAGCAACGGGTGCCGAGGGAATCGAATGGGCCGGAGAATTTCGCTAAAGAACTCATCGCCGTGATTGAGGAGCGGCCTCATCAAATCGCAGTACGCCTTCCCATCCCCGCCCAGTGTTTGGCCCGTCGCCTCAAGCGACCTGACCAGGAGCGCCGCAGTTCCGTCATCGAACGGATGCGCCAAGGCGGCCGAGGGATAGACCCAATCGACGCCCCACCGTTCGAGCGCCAGCGTTTTGAAGAACGGCGAGATGACACCGACCGGATGGATAGCCGAACAGACGTCATGAATGAAGCCGACCCTCGTCAGTTCAGCCGAGCGCGCGCCCCCGCCGATTGTTTCTTTCGCTTCGATGACGCAGACTGACAGCCCGGCCCTCGCCAATTCAATGGCGGCGCTCAAGCCGTTCGGCCCGGCGCCAATCACCACCGCGTCGTAAGCGCTTTCACTCATGAGACCGACCTCGGGTCAATTGTAGACAAGGCCGGCCAATCGGCGATAGACGATCTCTCAGGAGTTGAGATAAAAACGGATGTGATCGCTAGCAGCATCGTCAGCGCGACGGACCTCCATTACCTTCAATCGCGTCAATGCGCTGATCCGTTTTGGTGATGGCCCTCATCATTTCGGTCTGCGCCTCCGCCATCCGGGCCAAGGTGTTTTCAGTGCGGGTCTGTGCATCCAGCAGAAGATGGATCTTTTCGCGGAGATCCTTGCGCTCACGCTGTCCGGCACGCAGCAGTAATCCGAAAAGACGTTCCAGGCGCGCAACTCTCTGATCTGCCCTCATCTGCGCCTCATCGTGGCGGATCCGGTCTTGGGCTTGAAGGTCTCCCATCCGCTCGATGTTGACTTCCATCCGGTCAACGCTCTCAGTCAACGCCTCAAGATGATTGGCCAATCGGTCGAACTTGCGGTTCAACTCTTCGTCAGTCATGCCTTTGCCTCCTTCATCTCCTATCGGTTTCAATTCTCACCGCGCCTGATCAAAGTGGCGAAGGTTTTACTTTCCTTCTTCATCAGACTCATACCTGATCAATCGCTCCGGCTTGCACTTCAGCACATAGTCGAGCCGATTAACTGCTAACATTGGCCTGATGGATTCCTCGATGCCCTGCCTATTGCTGAAAGATAGCACGCCGTCCTCAATTCACCCAAATAAAAAGCATCAGTAGCATTAGAGGAGTATGAATGCGATAGGCTGGGCGGTATTTACACAACTATTACAAACAGAACAGCCGTAACTTGCTAGGATATCAGCGTGCATGGGCCTCGCAAACAGGACAACAAAATATTATTGAAGGAGTCTTGATGAGCAGAGAAGCGATGATTAATGAGCGGGGGTCAGGAATTAATTGGATCACCACCGGATTTATGGCGCTCTTTCACGTCGGCGCGGTGGCCGCGCTGTTTATGTTTAGCTGGCAGGCGTTGGCTGTCGCGATTGTGCTCTCCTGGGTGGCCGGGAGTTTGGGGATCGGCATGGGCTATCACCGGCTCTTGACGCATCGCGGGTACAAGGTGCCGAAGGCAGTCGAATATTTCCTGACCTTTTGCGGCACATTGGCGCTGCAGGGGGGGCCGATCTTCTGGGTGGCGGTCCACCGCGTGCACCATGCGAATACGGACCGCGATGGAGATCCGCATTCGCCACGCGATGGCGCTTGGTGGTCGCATATGGGGTGGATTCTCACAGGCAAGTCGCTGCATCACAACCCGGCCTTCTTGTCGCGCTACGCCCCGGATTTGACTAAGGACCGGGTTTACGTTTGGCTCACCCGGCTGCATTTCGTCCCGCTGATCATGCTTGCCCTCGCCCTGTTTGTGCTGGGGGGCTGGCCGTTTGTGATGTGGGGGATCTTCCTGCGGGTGACCTTCGGGTTGCACGTGACTTGGCTGGTCAACTCGGCCACGCATATGTGGGGCACGCGCCGGTTTGCGACGCGGGATGATTCGACCAACAACTGGTGGGTGGCGCTCTTTAGCTTCGGCGAGGGCTGGCACAATAACCATCATGCGCACCCGACGGCGGCGCGCCACGGATTGACTTGGTATGAGATCGACATCAACTGGTATGGCATCTGGGCGCTTCAACGGCTGAGATTGGCGAAGGCGGTGAGGCTGATCAAATTGGGTGACTTGGCGACCGAAGCTGATGTCAGTCCGGCAGACAGCAAGCTGCGTAGCGTCGCTTGAGCTATAGCCTCCAAGAAAAACCATGTCCCGCGACCTGTTAGGTTGCGGAGGCTGTCATTGAGAGGGCTGGTGGATGTCACAAGGCTGATGGCGCGCGCAGCCGCAACCTGACAGGAATAGGACAATGACACGGTGGGACAAATTCGAAGCCTGCGGGGTCTGATGCCTGCGGGCTTCGCGCTTTTCAGATGGGCACAAATGGCGCGAAGGCTCTCGCTTGGCCTACAATGGTGGGGATGCGGATCAAGAGCCGTAAAAAATCGGTGATCTTCTTTATCACCTTCGGCGCCTGTCTGGTGGCGCTGGCGGTCGCGCTGAACGTCGGCTGGATTCTGCTCAATTGGCGCGAAGTGGCGCTGCTGATTTTCGGGATCATCTTTTTCGTCGCGATCATCGCCGGCCTGATTCTCAACACGACTTTCCTCGTGCGCGAAATCCGCCGCAACGAACAGCACGATAGCTTCATCAATGCCGTCACGCACGAGTTGAAGACCCCGCTCGCTTCGATCCGGCTCTATCTCGAGACCCTGAAAACGCGCGAGGTCGATGAGGCGCGGCGGCGGGAGTTCTACGACGTGATGTTGGCAGACAGCGACCGGTTGCTGCAGACCGTCGAGCAGGTTCTGCGCGCCGGGCAGACGGGCCAACGCCGCCGCCGCCTCACTCCGTCCATGATCGACCTCGGCGAAATGGCGCGCGAGTGTCTTGACATCGCCCGCCTGCGGCACCATCTGGCTGACGGCTCGCTCCGGTTTGCCGAATCACTCGACGGCGGGCGGGCGTTGATCCTCGGCGACCCGGATGAGTTGCGCGCGGCGGTGTCGAACTTGATCGATAACGCCATCAAGTATTCAGACAAGGAGGTCGAGGTCACGGTCGAAGTGGCAGCGCTCGATGCTAAGCGGGTGGCCGTGCGCGTGACCGACCGCGGGATCGGGATCCCACGCGGGCAGCTCAAGCGCGTCTTCAAGCGCTTCTACCGCGTGCCGCGGCGCGTCATGTCGCGGATCAGTGGCAACGGGCTCGGCCTCTTCATCGTGCGCTCCGTAGTCGAGAAGCACGGCGGTCGCGCTTTCGCCGAAAGCGAAGGCGAAGGCTGCGGCAGCACATTTACGATCCAACTTCCGAGGGCAGAAGGGCGATGAGCAGAGTGCTGGTCGTAGAGGATGAGCAGCATCTGGCTGACGGGTTGCGCTTCAATCTCGAGGCCGAAGGCTACGAGGTCGATGTCGCCGCCGACGGCGAGACGGCGCTCAGCCGGCTGGTGTCAGAACCGCGGCGCTACGACGTGGTCGTGCTGGACGTGATGCTCCCCAGCAAGGATGGCTTCGAGGTGGCGGCTGAGCTCCGCCAGGCCGGGCAGTTCGTCCCGGTTTTGATGCTGACCGCGCGAGGCCGGCCGGAGGATGTGCTGCGCGGGTTCGAAGCGGGTGCGGATGACTATTTAGCCAAGCCGTTTGAGTTGGCGATTTTGATCGCCCGGCTGCGCGGCTTGCTCCGGCGGCGCGAGTGGCTGCATCGTGACCGCGATCAGGCGGCGGCCACTCACGATCAGACGGCGGGCCGGACCGAGCAGGGAGGGGACGCGACCGGCGAGCCGGAGGACTCGGCGCCAGGTCTACCAGGTCCGACAGACTCACTGTATGTCTTCGACGGCAAGGCGATTGACTTCGGCGCCTTGGAACTCCGCGTCGGTGGCCGCGTGGTCAATCTGACCTTGATGGAGGCCGAGTTGCTGCGCCACCTGATCAAGCACGCGGGAAAGGCAGTCTCCCGCAAATCGATGCTCGAAGAGGTCTGGGGCTTACGCGAAGATACGGACACGCGCGCGATCGATAACTTTATTGTGCGGCTGAGGAAGTATATCGAAGATGAGCCGTCGAGGCCGCGACACCTGCTGACGGTCAGAGGGATTGGCTACCGCTTCATCGCCGAACCGTCCAAACAGGCTCGCCAGGATGGAGGATGAGCTGAGCCGCTCATCCTCCACCCTTGACCTGCTACTCTTTCGCCCCCCGCTGCTCAGCAAACCGCTTGAGCTTCATATTCAGCGTCTGCACACGCAGCCCGAGCATCTGGGCGGCCTTCGTCTGATTGCCCCCCGTCTGCCGGAGCGCCGTCTCGATCAGTGCCCATTCATAGTCGTCGACCATCTGCGGCAGGTCGATGCCGGCGGCGGGAATCGCCTTCAAGGTGGCGTAGCGAATGCGGGAGGGCAGCATCGCTTCGTCGATGCGCTGCGGCGGGGTGCTCGCAATCGCACTCTCCAAGACCGTCTCCAATTCATCAATGTTGTGTGCCCAGGCGTACTCCGTGAGGACCTTCATGGCCGCGGGCGCAATCTCGTGAGCCCCTTTATTGAGCCGTTGCGTGATGCGTTCAGCCAGGTGATTGGCCAGGTACGGAATGTCCTCGCTCCGCTCCCGCAGCGGCTTGAGCACGAAGCTCGACGGCCGCAGCAACTCCACCAAGCCATAGGCCAGCCGGTTCTCGGCCTTGATCTCCGTCGGATTCCACTCGGTGGCGAAGACCAGGCGCTGGCTGGTCGTCTTGCCCGAGCGGGCGCGCCAGCGTTGCTCTTCGAGGTAGGCCGCGAAGCGTTGCTGCAAGAGCAGTGGCAGGCTGGTCAGCTCGTTGATGTAGATCGTCCCCCGCTGGCAGGCCTCGAGCAGCCCTCGCGGCGCAAACAGCAGGTTGTGCAGCGCGTCCCCGCCGAGGCCGTGCGCGTTGACGGCGAAGAAGGGCTGGGCCCAATGCTCTGAGGCCTGGTGCAGCGCCCGCGCGATCTGCTCCTGGCGCAGGCCGCGCTCGCCGACGAGCAGCACGGGCTGGCGCTGCTGCGCCTGGACACTGAGAAATTGCTTGAGTTCTGAGACGTGGGTGCTGATGCCGATGAAACATTCATAGCGGTCGAGCGAAAGGACACGCGGAGTCCCGACCAAAGAGAGGGCCGGGCGCGGCTGTAGAGCTGGCGGAGTTGATTTCACATTCGTTACTTCGTTGACCATAATTCCCCCTGACTATCTCCCTAACCAACAGACGACCAACAGATGACCGACAGGTCGGCTGCTGAATTGTCGTGAGCCGTCCCCAAATGGACTTCCAAGAGTAGAATACCAAACCGCGTGCCATCGCTGTGGCTGGGCCTAAATAACCAAATTGCGCGCCTTATCAATCGCCAGAGCAGTTAAGTCCCACTCACTCGGTGTCCACTTCTGGGACCGCTTTTCCCAAAATTGGGAAACCCGATCATAGTCAGTAGAAGCATCTATCTGAGCCGTTCGATCGCTTGCGCGTCATCTGCCTGGCTCACGGGTGAGCACTGTCGTTTGATAGCTGTGATCATCCATACTCACCAGACACGCGCCGTGCAGAAGCCTAAGGTGACAAGGCCAGGTGTCCAAGATGCAGAGGCCCTGACACCGATGTTTACGAGTTGCCTATTGGAAAGTTCCATCAAGTACACCTCCGCCGCATCGGCAGACCGGCCAATCTTAACGGAATGTCACCCACCCATTAGCTTTGGGGTAGGTTTCAGCACACGCTGGTGCGAAGTCGGAGCTGAGTGCGATTCAGATCGGAGAGCATAGTCCGGAAAGGGGGAAAGGTCTACAAGGTTCTATAGAATTCAAGAAAAAGCGTGTCCCGCGACCTGTCAGGTTGCGGGTCTGCGCGACGAAGGCCCAGTAGGTTCCATCAACTTCTTCGCCAAAGCTTCCGCAACCTGACAGGTCGCGGGACACGGAGGCGACAGCGCGGCGATAACAGTATGATGCGCCGCGCCGATGATCACCTCTGCCGCCGCGGGCTACAACTTCCTCAGACGCACGCCGCCATTGACGCTGCTGATGTCGATGCGCGCGCCACCAGAGCCGAGCGTGCCGCGGAGCTCACCGTGCTTCTGCCGCCCGGTGATCGTCATCGGGAAGTCGGCATCGACGCCGCCGTTGACGCTCCGCACTTCGAGTTCAGCGTTGGTGGCCGCGGGAATGCGCAGTTCGATGCCGCCGTTGATGCTGCTGACGCGTAGTCCCTGCTCGCCCAGACTGCCGAGCGAGATCGAGACGCCGCCGTTGACGCTGCTGATCTGGGAGGCGCTGCCGGCATGGGCGACGCGCACGCCGCCGTTGATGCTGCTGATCGCCACCGAACCGGTTATCTCCCCCACCTCGACGCGGCCGTTCACGGAAGAGACTTTGAGGTGGATGCTGTTCGGCAATCGGAGCCGGACGTGATGGCGGACATTGCCGCGGTGGTGGCCCCCCTCGTCCAGCTCCTCGGTGTAGATGGTGAGGCTATTGGGCGTGTTCTCGACCAGCAGCGGCCGGCGTTCGAGCGCCCCGCGGTCAGAGGCGGTGATGGTGATGTTGATCTCGGCCTGGCCGCTGTTCCAGGTCTCAATCTCGACACTGCCGTTGATCCCACGAATGGTCACTTGGGAATTGGGATTGAGCGTGATCGTTTTGTTGATCTCTTCGCGGACATCATTGGGCAAGGGCGCGGCCTCAAGGCTCGCGTATGATAAAGGCACCAAGAGCGAAAGCACTGGCAGTTGTCCTGCCGCTCGTTTCAGCCAAGGCGAACGTGGTTGAGTCATGTTTCTTGTCCTCCTGCGTGGTAGGTGACTACAGACACGGATTGGTTTCAAAAAAGTAGTGAGAAAAGCGAACACTGATAAGGCCATCTTATTTCACCTGCTTCTTGAGACGGATGCTGCCGCTCAGACCAGTGACGGTGATCTGCGCTCCGCCATCGCCGTGGGTGCCTTGAACGACGCGTGGGTGGCGGCCCCCGATGGGGCCTGGGCCAACTCGGATCGGGAAATCGGTCTCGATATCGCCGCTGATGCTCTTGGCCATGAGGCTGAAATTACAGTCGGCCGGAAGAAGGAGCAGGATTTCGCCGCTGTAGGTCGTGAACTCGTAGCGCCCCTCGTTGTACAGATTGCCCTGGAAACGAATGCCGCCGCTCATGCTGCCTGTGCGCACATCCCGGCTGTCTACGTCCCGCAGCAGGATCGTCCCGCTGATCGTGTTCGCATCGATCCGCCCTTTGACGTTAGTGATCTCGATCGAGCCGCTGGTGGAGTTGGCGCGGGCCCCTTCCTGCACGCTGCGCACGACGATGTGGCCACTGATCGACCTAGCCGTCGCGCGCCCGCGGACGTTCTCAATTGTGACCGCGTCACTGGTGCTCTCGGCATTGACATCGCCGGCCGCGTCGTTAACCGAGACCCAGCCGCTGACGGCGCGAGAGGTCACCCGGCCGCCGGCACGCTCGATCTTGATGCTCCCGCTGGTCGAGTTGACCGTCGCATCATCCTTGACCTTGAGGGCCCGAATGTTGCCGCTCGTGCTGCGGGCGCTGAGTTGCGCACCTACGTCGCTGATCTGGAGTTCGCCGCTGGTCGTGTTGATGACCAGGGTGCCGTCAACCCGGTCGGCGATAATCCGGCCACTCGTCGTCGTGAGACTCGCATCACCGCGGACGTCTTGCGCAATGACGCTGCCGCTCGTCGAGTTGGCGACAACACGGGCGACAGGGCCGGTCAGAGTAATCTCGCCGCTCGTCGATTTGATTTGGTTGAGCACGGCCGAGCGCGGGACCTTGATGTCATAATCGACTGAGACGCTGCTTGACCGGCTGCGCGGATAGAGGGTGTTGACCTCAACACGCTCCGGACGCGCATTGACCTGAATCTCGACTAAGTTCAAGTCTTCGAAGCCGCGGTGCGAGCGCTTGACGGCGTCCACCTTCACGCGGTTCTCGTTCCAACTCGTCACGCGGATGTAGCCGCTGACGTTACTGACGCTCACCGTACCGCCCAGGTCCAAGTTATAGGTCTCGTGGAATTCAGCCCGCTGATCCCTGGTCTGCGCGACGGCAGGTGCAGCCCCGAGGCTGATGAGTGCCATCGCCCACAAAAGAGAGGCAAAGATTCTATCTATGATGATTGCTCGTTTACGACTCATGTGCTTGGTCTTCTCGCTTACCTGATGATCTTTCAACTGACTCCCTATGCGGGCTTCATCTCATGGCGATCTCTTGCATCAACTCAACCTTCTTGGCGTAGGCTTGGAGTAGGAACTGCGCGGCCGTCGGGTCCTTGGGGTGCTCACGCAGGGCGCGGCGGCTGGCGGCGATAGAGTTGTCAATCAGGGCCAGGCTGCTCTGATATTGGGCCACTAGGTCCGCATCCAGGCTCTCCTTATTCCGGGCGATCTTGCGTTCGAGCAGGTCGATCACGCCCCGATACTCGCGCTCGGCACGCGCCACTTGCTGAGTGATCAATTCGTCCTCGCTCACGTTCTGCGGCTCAGCCTTCGGCTTTTTAGTAGCGATGAGTGGCGCCGTGTCCTGTTGCCGCCTCTCGACCGGAGTCTTTGGAACCGCCGGTCTATTACTCGTCGGCGTCGCCTGAGGCGCGGGCGTGGGAGTAGCACTCTGCTGACCGGGCTGAGCCGTAGCGGTCGGCGTCGGCTGACCTTTATCACTGCTGGCGACATTCGGCCTGGTCTGATCCCGGCGATTCGATAAGTAAAGCGTCGCGGCGACGGTGACCGCCACGAGGACGGCGGCGAAAGCCACCTGGCGCAGCACGGCCGACTCCAACAGTGAGCCGAGCGAGCCGGAGGCCATCAACTCCCGCAGCTCCCGCAACCGGGCAGTCCAATTCCCCGCCCGCTGCCCGGCCGGCGATGGATCGCTGATGCGCTCACGGATCGCGTCCCACATCTCGGCCGACGGCTCCAGCGCGGTCTGTGCGTAATACCGGGCGAAGACTTCGGCCTCGCGCTCTAGCTCATCGCGCACGTGGCGGCAAGCCTCACAGCCGGCGAGGTGGGCCTTGACGGCTGAGGCGCGCACCGCGTTCAGCTCGCCGTAAAGGAGGTCTTCGAGTTCAACTTGGCATCGTTCGCAGTTCATAAGCAGTAGGCAGTAAGCAGTAGGCAGTAGGCAGTAGTTCGTTGCGGCTCACAACGGACAACTGACCACGGACTACTGATCACTGAGGTAAGGCGCAATCCGTTTGCGCATCTCGGCGCGGGCACGGTGCAAGTCAGTCTTCAACTTGCCGATGGAGTAGCCGGTGATCGCGCTGATCTCTTCATAACTCTTCTCGTGGAAAATCTTCAGGCTGAAGACCAGGCGCTTATCCTCATCCAGAGTCAACAATGCACGCTGGATCGTTTCGTGAAGCTCGCGGTCGAGCATCGCCCCCTCCGGCAACATCTCATGAGATTCCAGGCTCAAGCTCTCCGGTTCGTCGAGCCCGACTTTGCGCTCGTCCTTGCGCGTCTGCCGGGCCGACTCGCGGGCGACGTTGCGGGCGATGCCAAAGAGCCAGGTCGAGAGCCGCGCTTCGTCCTTCAACGTCTCAAGATTGCGGTAGGCGCGGACAAAGGTCTCTTGGGCCAGATCCTCAGCCAGTTCGCGATTCTGCACCAGGTTATGGATGAAGCTGAGAATGGGGCGACCGTAACGGTTGAAGATGACGTGGAACGCCTCTTCGTCACCGGCCTTGGCCCGCGTGATCACGCTCGGCGTTAGTTCTGCAAACGCCATTACTCCCTGATTCTCCGCCGTCAATACCAAACCACTCATCGCTTCACGCCTCTGATCTTCTATCTCCATCTAGTAGGTGAAGCTTGAGCGCCAATAGTTTCAAAAACAGTGATGAGTGATGAGCATTATTACTCATTACTCATCACTCATCACTCATCACTGTTTTCAGCTCCGCCGCAGTGTGATCGAGCCGTCGCCGGTGCGGACCGTGAGCGTATTGCCCCCTTGGTTCAAACGACCGCGGAGCGTGTTGCCGATGCGCCCTGAGATGGTGACCGGCAGGTCAGTCGTGATCGAGCCGTCATTGGTATGCACGTCCAACTCGGCCGAGAAGTCATCAGGCAGCGCCAACTGGATCGAGCCGTCACCGGTGGTCAGGCGCCACGCGCCATTCATCCGCGAGCCGCGCTCGACCGTGATGTCAATCGAGCCGTCCCCGGTCTTCACCTCGAGTTCATCGAAGCGGCCGCGGATGCGCATCCGCCCGTCGCCCGTCTGCGCCTGCAGTCGCCCGCTCACGTCCGTCAGCTCTACCGGGCCGTCGCCGGTATGAATTTTCAGGTTCCCGCTGAGGTTAGTCGCGACGATGCGCCCGTCGCCGCTGCTCAATTCGATATCGCCCGTCACGTCACGCGCCTCGATCCGCCCATCGCCCGTCCGCGCGGTGAGATTGGTCTGGCGCGGGACAAAGATCGTGAAGTTGACGACGGCATTCCCGCCCCAGCGGCGCCCGGTATGAGGGAGCCGGGCCTCGATCTGAACCTGCTCCCCGACCTGATTGGCCTCTAGTTCAATGCGATCAATGTCGCTCTGGTTGCGCCCGCGCTTCTCGGCTGCATAGCGGACCTCAGATTGGTTCCAGGTCTCGATGCGGATGGTCCCATCAAAGGTGCTGACGCGAACGCTGGGCACGCCACTGACTCTAAATGATCGCTCATCCTGGACCACGTGACTGAGCCGCCCTTGCCCGCTCGCCGTGACGGCGGTGAGCGCAATGCCGATCAATACCCAGACGGCGTAGCCCAAGCTCTTTGATTTTAGCTGCATGGTTCTTTCTCCCCTCACCCTGAAGCGTTCCGGCAGAACACCTCTTCTTTTCAACTCTCGGCTTGACCGATTTCGGTTCATCAGCCTGAAGGTAAGTGTTAATGAGATAGGAAAGGTTTCACATGCGCGTAAAGATTAGCCCCGGCATCATAGATTAATCCGCTCGGGACGCTCAACTGAATGCTTGCACAAAACATTTTAAAGTGATAGAAATAAGAAGGAAATAGAAGCGGTATATTGTTCCCTACCCTGCACGTCAAACTCAACGGTCGATTGAGAGCGGAGACTCGCTTCAAGACCATCGCCCCATCAGGACAAAGAGCCCTCATCAGTCAGCGCAATGACCAAGCGATTGCGGCCTGACGACTGCCTCAGTTGGAGTAGTTTTATGAGTCAACCCAAGCGGTCTTCGCATGTCCTCTTGGCGAGCCAGCAGCCTGCCCAGGTCGAACGCATCCGGTATTATTTAGCGCGCGGCGGCTTCCAGACGACCATCTCAAGCTATGCCGAAGCTGAGCATCAGCTCACCTCGGCGATGCCAGATGCGGCGATCATTGCGGCGGGGCCGGATTACAGCGAGAGCCTGTCAGCCTGTTACGGGCTGCGGCTCAGCGCCGGGGCGGCATTCCCGATCCTCATGATCAGCTCTCAAGACAGGGAGCTTCAACCGGAGCACGACGTCTGGCGTTGCGCCGACGACTACTTGCTGGAGCCGCTCGACGCCGAAACGCTGCTCGTGCGCCTCTCGGTGCTGCTCAAGCGCAAACAGGCACAGGCGGCGAGGCCCGATCTCGATGATCAGAACTCCCAACCAGTGACCGAGGTCGATGAGTTCCTCCGCCTGACCGAAGTCGCACGCGCCGACCTGGCGAGGGGAGGGATAGGCGCGCTGGCTTTAGTCGGGATCACTGAGAGCACGAGTCCTTCGGCGGACCGGGACCTGCTTCAAAGTGATGAAAGCGATCAGCGGGCGGCAACCCACCTCAGACTGAACCTCGCTCAACTCTCTCGCTTCTTCATGCCGCGCCTCCGTCCCGCACCTGGCAGGTCAAGTCCGCTGGCGCCCTATGGCTCTTTCTCACTACTGGTCTACCAGGTGCGGGACGACGCCGTAGAATTTGCGGACCGGCTCAGCGCCTGGCAGGGCGAATACCGCGCCTGGGGGCCGGGCAATCTGGTCGCCGGGGTGGCCGCCTTTCCCGAACATGCGACGAACATTTTAGATCTGATTGGCCTGGCCGATGAGGCCCTCGTCCAAGCGCGCAGCCAAGGCCAGGTGGTGTGCTACCAGCCGATCCCACAAGCCGCGCCGGTGGCCAACCAACCTCAGCTCCTGATCGTCGATGACAGCCAGGAGCAAGTCGAGATGCTCGATCTGCTCGTCAAGCAAGAAGGCTATCGCACGCTGCGGGCCTACAACGGCGAGCAGGCGCTCGACGTGCTCAGCCACCAGCAGCCTGACCTGCTTTTGCTCGACCTGGCCATGCCGCGGCTCAACGGCTTCGACGTCATGCACCGCCTGCGCGACCGAAACGGGGGCCGCCTCGAGCCGCCGGTGATCATGGTCACCGCCAACGATTGCGAGGAGAGCGTGCTCCGCGGCTTCGAACTCGGCGCCCGCGACTACATCATCAAGCCCTATCATCCGCGCGAACTCCTCTCGCGCATCCAGAGCATCCTGACCATCCCGACGACGACCAGAGGTCAGTAGTCAGCAGTCAGTGGTCAGTGATCAATAACCTCTGACCACGAACAACTGACCACTGACAACTGACCACTGACTATGCTATAAGTCCGACATGCCCAAACCACGTTTCCTCATCACTGGCGGCGCCGGCTTCATCGGCAGCCATTTAGTTGATCGTCTCTTAGCCGCTGACCCGGCGCGGTTGGTCGTGGTCGATGATTTCAACGATTTCTACGACCCGCAGATCAAACGGGCCAACCTCGTCTCACATCTGAAGCACCCGGCCTTTCGGCTGGTCGAAGCCGATATTCGCGATTATCAGGCGCTCAAGCAGATTTTTGCGGAAGAGGTCTTTGACGCGATCATCCACCTGGCGGCGCGTGCTGGCGTGCGTCCTTCAGTCGTCGAGCCGCGGCTCTATCAAGAGGTGAACGTGGCCGGCACACTCAACCTGCTCGAACTCGCCGAGCGCAACGGGGTCAACCGATTCATCTTCGGCTCGTCCAGTTCGGTCTACGGGCCGAAGGCGCAGCCGCCTTTCCAGGAGGATGCCCCGCTCTCGCCGATTTCGCCTTACGCGGCGACGAAGGCGGCGGGAGAATTGCTGGCCCACACCTACAGCCATCTCTACGGGATGCGCGTGGTGTGCCTGCGCCTCTTCACGGTCTACGGGGCGCGGCAGCGCCCGGACCTGGCCATCCACAAGTTCGCGCGGATGATCGCCGCCCGCCGCCCGATCCCTGTTTATGGCGATGGCACGAGCGAGCGCGATTACACTTACGTCGATGACATCACCAGCGGCATCGAGGAGGCGCTCCGCTATGACGCGACGCCGTTTGAGATCATCAACCTCGGCGAGTCACAAACCGTCACGCTCAACCGCCTGATCGAGCTACTGGAAGAGGCCCTCGGCGAGCGCGCGACGGTTGAGCACCACCCGCCGCAACCCGGCGATCTGCCGCGCACCCACGCCGACATCAGCAAAGCCGAGCGTCTGCTCAACTACCAGCCGACCACTCCCATCGAAGTCGGCATCCAGAAATTCGTCGAATGGTTCCGGGGAAGCAGTAGGCAGTAGGCAGTAAGCAGTAGGCAGTGGTTAGCACATGGCACCTTGCCAGCCGTTAACTACTGCTTACTGCTTACTGCCTACTGCCTACTAGCTCTTCGGCGCGTAGTAGCCCGAGCGTGCCCGCGCCACGTAGCCCTGCTTTTTGATTCGCACGATGAGCTTGCGGAAGCGCCCGTCGTGCGCCTCGTTGGTCGAGTAGAAGCCGATCGTGTATTGTGTGCGCAATTGGTCGGCGAGTTTCGTGAAGGTGGCGTCGAGATAGGTGAGCGATTGTTCGTCAACCCCTTCATCACTGATGCCCGGCAATTTCGGGTAGAAGACTTCGCCGCCCGTCTCGGCGGTGAGCGTGGCGAGGGCACGCTCGGCCGCCAGGTCGCGGAGATTCTGCGACGACGAGATGCCGGTGAAGACCGCAAAGATGACAGCATCCGCCTTCTGCGCCGCGGCCAGCGCGCTCTTTAAGTCTTTAGCGCTGGTCGTGTCGCCGCCGTCCGAGACGATGACGATCAGGTGGCGGCCGGGAACCGGCTTGAGATAGTCGGCGGCCAGAAAGATGGCGTCGTAGAGCGATGTCGCCCCCTTCGCCCGCAGTTGTTTGGTCGCATTGGTGAGGAGCGAGACCTTGTGGGTGAATTCTTGGAGGACCGTCACGTCGGTCGCCACGGCGAAGAGCGCGGCTTGGTCTTGTGGTCGCATCACGCGTTCGAAGAAGCGGGCCGCCGCCCGGCGCTCGAAGTTGATCCGCGAGGCGACGCTCGAACTCGCGTCGAAGAGCATGACCAGGCGCAGCGGCACGTCCGCGTCACGCGCGAAGTTGACGATCTCCTGCGGCACGCCGTCCTCCAGCACCTCGAAGTCTTCACGCTCGAGCGCGCGCGACGGCGCCCCCGCTGGGACGGCGACACTGGCCACGACCGTGACCAAATCGCTATTGATCCGAATGGTGTCAGGCTTCGGCTCCTGCGGCTCGGCCGACTTCGGGGTCGGGAGCGGGTCGGGCGGCACCGGTTTGACCGGACGCTTACGCGTAGGCTCCTGCTGAGGTGCGCGCCCACTCTGCCCGAAAGTGAGATTGCCGAGCATCGCGCAGGCGAGGAGCAAGGCTATCAAGGGGCGAGTGCGACTGCTGAAGCTGGCCGGGGATTTCATCATCATGTACTGCTCTTTTCTGGGGTCAGCGGGCAGAGGCTCGGGCCGTCTCGCCAATCGCTGCCAGCCACTCGCGGAAGGCGGTCAGCCCGCGCTCGACCTGAAGGCGGCGGCGGTCGGCCTTACGCTTAGCTTGGCGGCGCACATCCGGCTCCAACGGGGGGAGCAAGGCGAAGGTCGTGTTCGCCGGTTGGAAGTTTTTCGGGTCGGCATTCGCCAGATAAAAAGTCAGCGAGCCGGTCGCCGACTCGCGCGGCGGCGCCACCGCTTCTCGGCCGTGCGCCAGTCGCGCCGCATTCATCCCCGCAATCATCCCGGTCGCCATCGCTTCAGTATAACCCTCGATGCCCGAAATCTGGCCCGCGAACAGAACGCGGGGGTGCTCGCGCATTTGCAGAGTTTCTCGCAGCAGCTTGGGCGAACAGATGAAGGTGTTGCGGTGCATCTGGCCGAAGCGGATGAACTCAGCCTGCTCAAGGCCGGGGATCAACTGGAGCACGCGCTTCTGTTCGCCGTACTTGAGGTGGCACTGGAAGCCGACAATGTTGTAGGCGTCAGCCATCAAGTTTTCCAGCCGCAGTTGCACGGCGGCGTAAGGCTCGCGGCCGGTGCGCGGGTCAGCCAAGCCGACCGGCTTCATCGGCCCGAACCGCAGCGTCTCCCGCCCGCGCCGGGCGAGTTCTTCAATCGGCAGGCAGCCCTCGAAATACTTCTCCTCCTCGCCGTGAACGGGCACCGCCTCGGCCGTCACCAGCGCGTCGTAAAAGCGATCGTACTCCTCTTTCGTCATCGGGCAGTTGAGGTAATCATCACCGCCCTTGCCATAACGCGCGGCGCGAAAGGCGAGGTCATAGTTGATCGTCTCGGCGTCCACCACCGGCGAGATCGCGTCGTAAAAATATAGACCGTCGGCCCCCGCCAGCCGCGCAACGGCGGCCGAAAGCGCCGGCGAAGCGAGCGGCCCGGCGGCAATGACCGTGACTTCATCGGGATTGATCTCCCGGACCTCTTCGCGCCGGAGTTCGATCTTCGGGTGCGCCGCGAGGCATTCAGTGACTGAAGCAGAGAACCGCTCGCGATCAACCGCGAGGGCGCCGCCCGCCGGCACCGCCGCCGCCTCAGCGAGGCGAATCAGCAGCGAGCCGCCCGCGCGCAACTCATCCTTGAGCAGACGCGGCGCCGTGTTGGCTTCGTCCGACTTGAGCGAGTTGCTGCACACCAATTCGGCCAGGTCCCCTGTGCGGTGAGCGCCTGTCGGCCGCGTTGGGCGCATCTCATAAAGACGAACGCGCAGGCCGCGCTCGGCGGCCTGCCAGGCTGCCTCTGAGCCAGCCAACCCACCGCCAATAACATTTATCGTTTGCTTAGTCTCCATCGCTGTGAAATTCGGACTATCTCGCCCTAAAAATGCAGAATGAATCATAACAGATTACCCGCCAGGCCTTAAGTAGAGTTCGGCCTCGGGACGCCGGAGTTTCGTTTCGCGCGCCGAACTTGTATATTATGGCCCCCACGCTTTTGGGAAACTCAACTTTACTTTTGATGGAAGGAACAAGGGAGAATGCCAGAGACGTCAAAATCGTTCACCATCCACTTAAATGACGACCCCGACGCTTTAGTCACGAAGGCTCAGCAGGCGGCCGGCATATACAATGCCACCCTCACCGGAGACGCCAACTCAGGGACCTTCGTTGGGAACGGTGTCGAAGGCGATTACGAAATCAAAGGACAAATCCTGACGGTCACGATCACCAGAAAGCCCGCCTTCGTCCCCTGGTCGCTGGTGGAATCCATCGTCAAGGGGCTCTTCACCTGAACCTCTCCCGGTGTCCGGTCAGCGGGACTTCAAGCAGCAACTAGGTAACGACGAGTGATCGAGCGCCGCGCTCAACCACTCGCCCGATAACTGAGGCTTGAGGGTAGGTTTCGCCGAGGCGCGCAAGCAGCGCCTCGGCGCGGTCGGCCGCAATCGAGATCAGCAGCCCGCCCGCCGTCTGCGGGTCATAGAGCAGGCTGCGGAGTTCTTTGCCCACCTCGCCGCTGATCTCGACGTCATCGCCGACGTATTCGCGGTTGGTCTTATCCCCACTGGTCAGCATCCCCTGCCCGGCCAACTCAAGCGCTCCGGGCAGCAACGGCACGCGTGAGGAATCGATCTCGATGGTCACCTTACTCGCGCGGGCCAGCTCCCAGGCGTGGCCCAGCAGGGCGAAGCCGGTGACGTCGGTGGCGCCCCTCACGCCGAAGTCGCGCATCGCCGCCGCCGCCTCTCGCCCGGCCAGCAGCATGGTCGCCACCGAAGCCGCCGCCACCTCCGGGGACGCTTTACCGAATTTGATGCCAGTCGAGATCACCCCGGTGCCGATCGGTTTGGTCAGGATGATCACATCGCCCGCGCGCGCGCCGCTATTGGCCGCCACCTTCTGCGGGTCGATCGTGCCGGTGACGGCATAGCCGAACATGATCTGCTCATTGTCAACGCTGTGGCCGCCGACTAAGGCGACGCCGTTCTGAGTCAGCACCTCCAGCCCGCCGCGCATGATCTCGCCGAGGATCGAGAAGTCGATGCCTTTTTTCGGGAAGCAAGTGATGGCCAGCGCGGTGACCGGAGTGCCGCCCATCGCCCAGACGTCGTTGATCGAATTGAGCGCGGCGATGCGGCCATAATCGAACGGGTCGTCCACGATCGGGGTGAAGAAATCGACCGTCTGCACCAGTGCCAGGTCGTCACGCAGGCGGTAAACTCCCGCGTCGTCGGCCGTGTCAAAGCCGACGATCAGGTTCGGATCGAAGGGTTGTTTCGGGAGCCCGCCCAAAACTTGGGCGAGTGCGCTCGGCGCGAGTTTCGCCGCTCAACCGGCGCACGAAACCATCTCGGTCAATCGCTTAGCCATGCTTCCTCACAGGTGATCGAAAAGTCACACGAGAGGTATTGTAGTTTTTAGTTGCGGGGCTGACAAGCGGATGAGGTAAAGGCGAAATGCTTCCTTCCCTCTTGGTCAATTGCCTTCCACCGCGGGCTGCGACTACAATTCTCCCCTGATGAACGGTTAGCTTGCCCATGAAAGTAGAGGAGGCATTTCTCTGCCCAAAGCCCGAGGAAATTTGCGTGGAAGCGACCCCGAGACCGAGAGTGAAGATCTGCTGCATCGGCAGTGTCGAGGAGGCGTGGACGGCGATCCGCCACGGCGCCTCGGCCCTGGGCCTAGTCTCTCAAATGCCAAGCGGCCCCGGTGTGATCCCTGAAGACTTGATCGCGGAAATCGCGGCGGTGGTGCCGCCATCGGTCTCCTCTTTCCTCCTCACCTGCCGGCAGGACACGGCATCCATCATCGCGCAGCAAAGGCGGGCGGGGGTCAACACCCTTCAGCTTTGTGATCGCCTCCAGATGGGGAGCTATCGAGACCTACGCGAGGCCCTGCCAGGCATTGCTGTCGTCCAGGTGATCCACGTCACCGGGCCGGAATCCGTCAAAGAGGCCCTCGCGGTGGCGCCTGAAGTCGATGGGCTTCTGCTGGACTCCGGCAACCAGTCCTTGCCCGTTAAAGAGCTGGGCGGGACCGGGCGGAGACACGATTGGAGCATCAGTCGGAAAATCCGAGAACTGGTGGACGTGCCCATCTTCTTGGCCGGCGGACTCAATGCCGGCAACATTGCCGAGGCGGTGCAGCAGGTCGGGCCTTTCGGGGTGGATGTATGCAGCGGGGTGCGGACGGATGGGAAGTTGGATGAGCGTAAGCTAGTCAGGTTTTTCGCGGAGATGGCGGCCAAGTGTCAGAAGCCCGACCGTGAGGGAGGGCGCTCCCTCTGCGCCCTCCCTCACGGTCGGGCTTCTGACAACTCAGGCGGTCATCCAAACGCGCGTGCCGAAGCGGCAATAATCGAAGATGAAAGAGTGCCTACTCAATTATTTGATCTGCCCCGCCTGTGAGGGCGACGTTGATTTGAGCGCGAGCGAGCATGACGGCCATGAGGTCATGGCTGGTGAGTTGCGCTGCCGCGGTTGCGCGGCCAGCTATCCGGTGCGCGGCGGCATCCCGCGCTTTGTCACCACCGAAGTCGCGGCCGAGCAGCGCGCGACGGCCAAGAATTTCGGGGCGCAGTGGCTGGTCTTCGATGAGGTCCAGGGACATCACGAGGCGCAGTTCCGCGATTGGATCGCCCCGGTCACGCCGGAGTTCGTCCGTAGCCGCACGGTCGTCGAGGCGGGGTGCGGCAAGGGCCGTCACACGCGGGCGATTGCCGGGTGGGGCGCGCGTGACGTGATCGGCGTTGACCTGAGCGAGGCCGTCGAAGTGGCCTACCGCCACACGCGGGATTTGGGGAACGCGCATATCATCCAGGCCGACATTTACCGCCTCCCGCTGCGGCCCACGTTCGACTATGCCTTTTCGGTCGGCGTGCTGCACCATCTGCCAGACCCGCGCGCCGGGTTCGCCGAGTTGGTCCGCCACGTGCGGCCGGGCGGCGCCGTCTCGGCCTGGGTCTACGGGCGCGAGAACAACGGCTGGATCATTTACCTGGTCAACCCGCTGCGCCGCTACCTGACCTCGAAGCTGCCGGCGCCGGTGCTCTATTACCTGTCTTATGTGCCAGCGGCGGTCGTCTACGCGCTGATCAAAACACTCTACGCGCCGCTCGGCAAAGTGGGGCTCGCACGCCGCTTGTTCTATGCCGACTACCTGAGCTACATCTCGCGCTTCCCTTTCCGCGAGGTTCATAACATCGTCTTCGATCACTTGACGGCGCCCACCGCCTTCTACATCAGCCGCGACGAGTTCGACGAGTGGTTTCGCGCGGCGCACGCCGAAGGCGTCGAGATCGCCTGGCACAATCGCAACAGTTGGCGCGGCTTCGGTGTCATCGGCGCGAAAGCGCAGGCGGAGGCGGGCTATGGCAGATGAAGCGGCGCGCCCTGTGATCGAGGCTATGCGCCCGGTCAACTACCACGTCATGTTCGACGTCGAGGACGAACACTGGTGGTTCGTCGGGCGGCGCGAGATCGTCTTCGCACAGATCGAGGATGCGCTGAAGAGAAGCGCGGCGGGTGGCAGTCCAACTAGTGATAAGTTGGCGAACGCCCCGCTGCTCAGTCAGCCACCGACCAACGGGCGTGAGGCGCGGCAGATTCTCGACATCGGCTGCGGGACGGGTATCAACCTCGATCATCTCAAGCGCTACGGCTCGGTCCAAGGCGTAGACCTGTCGGGGATCGCGCTTGATTTCTGCCGCCGCCGCGGGCATGAGCGTGTGCTCTGCGCGAGCGCCACCGAGTTGCCCTTCGCGGCCGAATCTTTTGACCTGGTCACAGCGCTTGACGTGATCGAGCATCTGGATGACGATCTGCTCGGGCTCGGCGAGATTTGCCGCGTGCTCCGCCCCGGCGCGCCCGCGGTGCTTTTCGTCCCGGCTTTCCAGGCGCTGTGGGGGCCGAATGACGATCAGTCTCATCACAAGCGCCGCTACCGCCTCCGTGAGTTGCGCGCGAGGGTCGAGGCAGTGGGGCTCAAAGTCGAGCGGATCAGCTACGCCAACATCGCCATGTTTGTGCCGATCTGGGCCGGGCGCAAGCTGATGAATGCGCTCGGCGTCAGAGCGCAGGCCGAGAACCGGATCAACCACCCGCTCATCAACCGGCTCATCGCCCGCGTCTTTGCGGGCGAGGCCGGTTGGCTCCGCCGCCACACGCTGCCTTTCGGCGTCTCGATTGTCTGCGTGGCGAGAAAAGAAGAGTTTCGGGTTTCGAGTTTCGAGTTGGGGAGGGATAAAATGATCAGCAAGACGAAAGAAGACGAGTGGCAAGGTAGATCAGCGCCCCCGACTCAAAGCTCGAAACTCGAAACTCGAAACTCGAAACTCTTCCCCACGCGGCCTCAGGTCTCGGTCTTCCTCCCGGTCTATAACGAGGAAGAGAACCTCGCGCCCTTGCACCAGAAAATCCTCGCCGCCCTGGAGCGGTTGGGCGAGAGCTTCGAGGTCATCTACGTGGATGACGGGAGCACCGACGGCAGCCTCGCCCTGCTGGCCCGCTTCGCCTCCGCCGACCTGCGCGTGCGAGTAGTCAGCTTCCGACGCAACTACGGGCAGACGGCGGCGATGGCTGCGGGCATCGACGCGGCGCGCGGTGAGGTGCTGGTGCCGATGGACGCCGACTTGCAGAACGACCCGGCGGACATCGAACGCTTACTCGCCAAACTCGACGAAGGCTACGATGTGGTCTCGGGCTGGCGCGCTGCCCGGCAAGACGGTTACTTGACGCGGGTGCTGCCCTCGCGCCTGGCCAACTGGCTGGTCTCCTGGATCGGCGGCGTGCCCCTGCACGACTACGGCTGCTCGCTCAAGGCCTACCGCCGCGAGGTGCTCAAGGACGTACACCTCTACGGCGAGATGCATCGCTTCATCCCGATCTACGCGAGTTGGGCGGGCGGGCGCGTGACGGAGATCCCGGTGGCGCACCACCCGCGGGCGGCGGGTCAATCCAAGTACGGGCTGTCGCGGACGGTCAAAGTCGTCTTCGACCTGATCACGATCAAGTTCATGGCGAGCTACCTGACCAAGCCGCTCTACGTCTTCGGCTGGGCGGGCATCCTGGCCTTCGGGATTTGCGCCTTCTCGGCCGCGCTGGCCTGCTTGATGAAGTTCGCCTCCTGGCCCCACCACGCCGACTTCATCCAGACGCCGCTGCCGGTGCTGGCGATGATTACGCTGGTGCTCGGCATCCAACTTTTCCTCATGGGCCTGATCGCCGAGATGAGCGTGCGAACCTATCACGAGTCGCAGAACAAGCCGATCTACACGGTCAGGACCAAGATCAATTTCTCAGAAAGTGATGAGTAATGAGTGATGAGTGATGAGTAAAAAACTTTCTCCACTCATCACTCATTACTCATCACTGATTTTTATGTGCGGTATTCTCGGCATCATCAATCTAGATCGTGAGCGGCCAGTTGATCAGCCGGCGGCACAGGCGATGGCTGCGGCGATGGCGCACCGCGGCCCGGATGACGAAGGCTTCTACTTCAAGGGCCGGGTGGCGCTCGGCATGCGGCGGCTGGCGATCATTGACCTGCCGGGCGGGCACCAGCCGATCAGCAACGAAGACGGCTCGGCGTGGGTAGTCTTCAACGGCGAGATCTACAACTTCCGTGACCTGCGCGCTGACCTTATAGTGCGCGGCCACCTCTTCCGCACGCACTCTGACACTGAAGTCATCGTCCACCTGTATGAAGAGTACGGCGATGATCTGGTCGCTCACCTCAACGGCATGTTTGCCTTCGCCCTCTGGGACGAGCGGCGCGAGCGGCTGCTCGTGGCGCGTGACCGGATGGGTGAGAAACCGCTCTACTTCGCCACACTCAAGGGCGAGTCCGGCGGTGCGTTCGTCTTCGCCTCGGAACTGAAAGCCCTCCTCGCCCACCCGGCGGCCGAACGCCGCATCGACTTGCTGGCGCTCCGCAAATACCTGAGCTACGAGTTCGTCCCCTCACCCCATTCGATCATCGAAGGCGTCAGGAAGCTCCCGCCCGCGCACCGGTTGATTTTCGAGAACGGGCGCTGGCGTGAGGAGCGCTACTGGCGACTCAACTACGACGTTGAGAAATTGCGGATCGGCGAAGATGAAGCGGCCGAAGAAGTGCGGCGGCGATTGCGCGAGGCAGTCCACCTGCGGCTGGTGGCGGACGTGCCCCTGGGCGTGCTGCTCTCGGGCGGCATTGATTCCAGCTCCGTCGCCGCGCTCGCCTGCGAAGTAGCGGCCGGCCGCGTCCGGACCTTCTCGATCGCTTTCGACGAGCCTTCGTTTGACGAATCGCGTTACGCGCGGGCAGTCGCCGCGCACCTGGGCACGGAGCACTACGAGCAGCGCTTCACCGAGCGCGAGATGCTGGAGATCGTGCCCGAGATCCCGCGCCTGCTCGACGAGCCGCTCGGCGACGGGTCGCTGATCCCGACCTACTTGCTCTCCCGCTTCACGCGCGAGCGCGTCACGGTCGCGCTCGGCGGCGACGGCGGCGACGAACTCTTCGCCGGCTACCCGACGTACGTCGCCCACCGGGTGGCGAGCTACTACCGCGGCCTGCCGCTGATGCTGCGCCGCCGCCTGATCGAGCCGGCCGTCGCGCGGCTGCCGGTCTCGACCAACAATCTCTCCTTCGACTTCCGTGCCAAGCGCTTCGTCCTCGGCGCCGCGCTGCCTGCGGGGACGCGGAATGCGGTGTGGATGGGTTCGTTCGACGCCGAACGCCAAGCCTCGCTGCTCGCCCCTGAGGTCTTGGCCGGGCACCCGGACGTAGAGGTCTTCGAAGAAGTGCGCGCTTACGACGAGCGCCACGGGATGGATGTGGTCGAGCGGATGATGAGCCTGGACGCGACGCACTACCTCTCCGAGTGCGTGCTCTTCAAGGTTGACCGCGCGAGCATGGCGGCCTCGCTCGAAGTCCGCGCCCCGTTCTTGGACCACACTTTCGTCGAGTTTCTTGCACGCCTCCCGGTCGGCCTCAAGCTGCACGGCTTCACGGCCAAGTACATCCTCAAGCGGGCGATGCGCGAGCGGCTGCCGCGGGCGGTGACCGTGCGGGCCAAGAAAGGCTTCGGCATGCCGGTGGCGAAGTGGATCAAGGGTGAGTTGCGCCCCCTCGTGCGCGACACCTTCTCGCCCGAGAGACTCAAGCGCCACGGCCTCTTCAACGCCGACTACGTGCAGAGACTGCTCGACGAGCACGAGAGCGGACGTGCCGACCACCGGAAGCTGATTTGGACGCTACTGATGTTTGAGATGTGGCGGGCGAACTGGGGGCCGCGATCTTTCAATCTGAGCCGCTCGGACGAGATCCTTTCCGCCGTCTGAGAATACCCAAGGCGCCCATTGATCCCGATTCAAGCTTGCCCGCACCGGGGTGCTCCTGATGCCCCAGAACACTCTCGCCGCTTCTGCAAGACAGCCACACAATCACGTTCTTCTATCCAGAGGCTGAGCCAGGCAGGCACGGTGTTTGGAGCACCGACTTTAGTCGGGCTTTTCGTTACCCAAAGCCAAAGCCCGACTAAAGTCGGTACTCCAAACACCCTCGCTCTAAGTCCTCGCACTTTTCGGAACAGAGCCTGAGGCACGGCGTCTATATTGATAGTTGCGCGGCGTCACCGAGATGAAGCCGCCTGCCCCCTTGACACGCAAACTGATGGGTCCGCCATCGCCGTCAATCCACCATTCTTTCTTCAGGGAGAAATGAGTTATGAAATCTACAGCCATCGTCGTCACGCTGCTGTTGCTCGTCCCGCACGTCCCCGCACAATCGCGCACTGTCCGGCGCTCAAGCCCGGCCAGAGAGGCGGCCGCGGCTCCGCACCCCAGGCAAGCTTCAGGGCAATCGCTGCCGTTGCGCCGCGTGATCCTCTACAGTAACGGCGTCGCTTATTTTGAAAGGCGTGGGACGGTCGCGGGCCGCGCCGAGATCAACCTGTCCTTCAAACAGTCGCAGGTTGACGACGTGCTCAAGTCGCTGGTCGTGCTCGACCTGGGCCGCGGCCGGGTCGGGGCCGTGAGCTACAACTCTTCAGCGCCACCCGCGGCGCGGCTGACGGAGATTCCGTTTTCGATTGAAGCCGGGACTGACCAAGGCGACTCAGGCGGGCTGTCCGGTGTGCTGCGCCAACTCCAAGGCGCACGCGTCGCCGTCGCCACGGCAGGCCGCACGGCCACGGGCGCTATCCTCACCGTGGAAGAACGCAAGTCGCAGCTCGACGCCAACAAACCGGCGGTCACTTCGCATGCGCTCGTGATCGCTTCGGAGAACGGTGAGTTGCAGAGCTTCGACCTCGCGGAGGTGCGCTCGGTGCGGCTGCTCGACGAAGGCACGCGTCACGACATCTCGGAGTTTGCCGGCGCGACGGCCGCCGCGCGGCGGCGCGACTCCAAGACGATCGTCGTCACCTCCGAAGGCGACGGCCCGCGCGAGATGGTCGTCAGCTACACGATTGCCGCGCCGATCTGGAAGACGACTTACCGCGTGGTGCTCGACGCGGCAGGCAAGCCGTTCTTTCAGGGCTGGGCGATTGTGGACAACGTGAGTGAAGAGGATTGGACCGACGTTTCACTCTCGCTCGTCTCGGGCACGCCGATCTCTTTCATTCGACCGATCCAGCAGCCGCTTTACCGCTACCGCCCGGTCATGCCGATCCCTGAAGATTTGAAGCTGAATCCGCAGGTATATGAGCCTGGTGAAAGGAACGAAGGCTCTTTGGGTAATGTTGGGGGGATGGGCCGCATGCTAGGGGGTGGCGTAGGCACGGGAGGCGCCGGAGGATCTGGCCCTGGCGTGGGCGTCGTAGCAGGTCAGATCAGCGGGCAACAAGTTCAGAATCTCCCACTTAATAACCGCGATTTCAAGGATAGCGATGCTCTCGCCCGTCTCACGCCGCCAACGCCGAGCTTGGGCGAGGCGATCACCAGCGAAGACTCCGGCGTGAAGGCCGAAGCAACGGGCAGTGAAATTGGTGACCTCTTTGAGTACCGGATTGATCAGCCCGTCACCGTCCGCCGTGACCGCTCCGCCTTGATCCCGATCCTCCAAATGCGCATGGACGGCGAGCGCGTCTCGGTCTACAACGAGTCGGCCCGCAGAGATCGCCCGATGAGCGGTGTCCGCCTGAAGAATACCTCCGCACTCACACTCGAAGGCGGCACGCTGAATGTCATCGACGGCGACGCCTACGCCGGCGAGGCGCTCATCGAACGGCTCAAGCCGGGCGAGAATCGTTTCATCTCCTTCGCGCTCGATTTGGGCACCCTTGTGACGGCACGCCTGAAAGCCGACCGCGAGCCGGTCTTCCTGGTGCGGGCGGTGAACGGCGTCTTCCAGGCCCACTACTATCAGGCCGAGAAGAAGACCTACACCGTGACGAACCAGACCGACCGGCCCCGCACCGTCTACCTCGAACACCCGATCCGCAAAGACTGGGCGCTCTCGAAGGACACCCCGCCGCCGGCCTCGAAGACGGCGAGCATTTACCGCTTCCGCGTCGAACTCGGGCCGCGGGCGACAGCCGAGCTAGAGGTGGCCGAGCACCGCGAGTTGATGGACAATTACCTGCTCGCGAACTTGACCTCACGCGACCTGGAGCTGTTCATCTCGCGCCGCTACGTCGATGAGCCGACCCGCACGGCGCTCGAAAAGTTGCTCGACCTCAAGAGCCGGATCGCGGCCCTCGACGCGCGGCTGGCGGCCATCGACCGCGAAGCGGCCGAGATCACGGAGGACCAGACGCGGCTGCGCGAGAACATCAAGGCCCTCAAAGAGACGGCCGAGGCGCGGCAACTCATCACCCGCTACGTGGCCAAAGCGGGCGAACAGGAGACGCGGATGGAGCAGCTCCGGACCGAGCGCCGCACGACGGCCGAAGAGCGCGCCCGCCTCCAGGCCGACCTCGAAGCCGCCATTCGCACCTTCGTCCTCGACCACAAGCTCGGGTGAGGACAATGAAGGAACGGATGAGCGGAGGCCGACTCGCGACCACTCGCGCCGCCGCCTGAGCCTGCGCCCCCGTCACGCCTGGCCTCAAGCGTGCGGGGAGCGCACGCGTCTCGCGTGCTGGAGCGGCCGCAAGAGGCGCAGTGAAATTCATTGGCCCACGTGCGGAAGCGAGCACGCGAGACGCGTGCGCTCCCAAGTAAAAGATGCCTGCGCCCGCAGCGCTGATGTGCTATCCTCTATGCCACCTCGTGTCTCAAGCAACGAGCGGAAAGCCAGGCCACAAATATTTCACTTTAGTGATCAGATGAGCAAACCGAAGATTACCGCCACCACCCACACGCTACCGTTCGACAAACTTTCCCCGCGGGATTTCGAGCGGTTGTGCCTGTGGCTGGCGAAGCGCGAGGGATGGCTGCGGCCTGAGCACCTTGGCGAAGCAGGCAGCGAACAGGGGCGCGATGTGATCGCGTGGAAAGCCGTTGACCAAGGTGAGCAGCTCTGGTTCTTTCAATGCAAACGATACAAAGACATCGGGGCCGCTACGCTGAACAAGGAAGTCGACAAGTACAACGCGCTGCCCCAAGCGGAGCGCCCGCACGGCATCGTTTTTGTCACCAATGCCGTCGTCTCAAAGAGAACCAGAGATGCCGTCACCGCGCACTGCCGGAAGCACGGCTATGCCTGTGAGTTCTGGGCGCACACGGAGCTTGATGAGCGCGTCAAAGCCTATCCCGATGTGGTTAAGGAGTTCTTCGCTCTCGACTCCGACCTTGCTTACAAAGCCCTGCATCAACTCCCGTCGCCGCCATCCGATTTCACCGGCCGCAAAAATGAACTCGATGAGCTGCTCGCCAAACTCGGCCAAGGCGTGACGATCTCCGGGATGCACGGACTGGGCGGCGTCGGCAAGACCGCGCTCGCGCTCAAACTCGCGGAGCAGATCAAAGACCGCTACCCCAATGCTCAGTTCTACCTCGACCTGCAAGGCGCGGGCAGCAATCCGCTCACGCCCGCCAAAGCGATGGAGCACGTCATCCGCGCTTATCATCCGACGGCCAGGCTACCCGAATCGCTCGCCGAACTGAGCGCGCTTTATCGTTCAGCGCTGCACGACCAGCGTGCGCTGCTCCTGATGGACAATGCCAGAGACAAACAGCAGGTCGAGACGCTCGTTCCGACCGCGGGCTGCGTGCTGCTGGTCACTTCGCGGCAGCATTTCACACTGCCGGGCATGTTCGGTCGGAACCTGGACCGGATGCCCCGCGCGGATGCGATCACGCTGCTGCTCAGCATCGCCGGACGCATCGGCCCTCACGCAGATAAGATCGCCCGGCTGTGCGGCGACCTGCCGCTGGCGCTGCGGGTCGCAGCCAGCGCGCTGGCGGAGCGCCCCAACCTTACCCCGGCGGATTACGCGCGGCGCTTGGCCGATACGAAGCAACGGCTCAGCCATCTCAAGGAAGTTGATGCCGCGCTCAAGGTGAGCTACGAAATGCTCAAGGAGCAGCAGCAGCGGTGGTGGCGCGCATTGTCCGTCTTTCCGCAGACGTTCGATGAATTGGCCGCGGCTTCAGTGTGGGAGATGGAGCAAGACGCTACGCAGGATGCGCTCGGCGATTTGATGAAATGGAGTCTGGTGGAATTCAACGCCGAGACCGGGCGTTATGGCTTGCACGATCTGGCGGGGCTGTTTGCCGAAGCCCGCCTGTCCGAAGCCGGAGCGGAAGAAACAGAAGCTGTGCAAAGACGATTCGCGCTGCATTACCGGGCGGTGCTTGCTGACTGCCAATCGCTGTACTTGAAAGGACACGAATCGGTGCTGCGCGGGCTGGCGCTCTTCGATCAGGAAGGGAGCAACATCCAGATGGGTCAGGCGTGGGCTGAAGCCAGAGTCAAGAAAGACCGGGGTGCCGCGCAGTTGTGCATTGATTATCCAAATGTTGGATATTACGTTCTCGACCTACGCCAGCACCCGCGTGAACGAATTCATTGGCTGGAAATTCAGCTTGCTGCCGCCCGGCAGTTGAAACTGCGGAGAGACGAAGGCTATGCACTTGGCAACCTCGGCACTGCTTGGGCTGATTTGGGCAAGACACCCAAGGCTATCAAGCTCTTCGAACAAGCCCACAGTATTACCCGCGAGATGGGTGACCGCAGAGGCGAAGTCAATGCGCTCGGTAACCTAGGCTTGGCCTGGGTTGCTCTGGGCGAGACCCTCAAGGCTATTGCGTTCTACGAACAAGCCCTGTTTATTGCCCGTGAGCTCAGCGACCACAGAAGCGAAGGCAATGTACTTGGCAACCTCGGCTTGGCTTGGGCTGCTCGGGGCAAGCCGCGTAAGGCCATCGAGTTCTTCGAACAAGTCCACAGCATTGCCTGCGAGATGGGTGACCGCAGAAGCGAGGGCAATGCGCTCGGCGGCCTCGGCCTAGCCTGGGCTACCCTGGGTGAGCCACGCAAGGCCATCGAGTTCTTCGAACAAGCCCTGGTCATTGAACGCGAGCTCGGTGACCGCAGAGGCGAGGGCACTACGCTCTGGAACATGAGTCTGAGTGTGGACAAACTCGGTGATCGCGCACGGGCCATCGCTCTAGCTGAAGCGGTGCTGAAGATTCGTGAGGAAATTGAAGACCCTAACGCTGAAAAGGTGCGCAGGCGATTGGCTGAGTGGCGCGGGCAGGCAGAATGACAGTCAATCTGTAAAGTCGGCGTGAAGGCGATCAAATTACGATGACAAGAACTCAACTCTCGCTGACCGGAGGCTCAGCCTTTTCACTCGACCTCTTGCAAAATCCCCTCTTGCGGCTGTGCCGCTCGATGTGCGGTCAGTCTCTGACTGACCTTGAGCCGCGCCCTATTCTCAGGGGCTATGCCCTGGTGGTGAATCTTAAAGGGGCAGGAGCCCCTGGAATCAAAAGGTGAATGCTTGCGGAAGGGCAAAGCCACTTCCGCACATCGAGCGGCACAGCCGCAGAAAATTCAACTTTCGCAAGAACTCTACTCATATCTGAGCGCGACCATCGGATCGACTTTCGTCGCCCGCCGCGCCGGGAGATAACAAGCCACGAGCGCCACGCTGGTGAGCAACAGCGCAATCGCGGCAAAGGTCGCGGGATCGGTCGCGCTCACACCGTACAACAAACTCGACATCAACCGGGTCAAGGCGAAGGCCGCGATCAACCCGATCACCACACCCATGAGCGCCAGCTTCATTCCCTGCCCCACCACCAACCTGACGACATCACGTGACTGCGCGCCCAACGCCATCCGAATGCCAAGCTCGTGCGTGCGCTGCGTGACGACGTAGGACATGACGCCGTAAATCCCCACCACCGAGAGCAACAAGGCCACGGCCGCAAAGACGGAGAGCAGCAGCGTGCGGAAGCGCGGTTGCGCTACCGACTCCGACACCCATTGCTCCATCGTTTTGATGTTGGCCACGGGCTGATTCGGATCAATCGCCATGACCTCTTTGCGCACGGCGGCGGCCAGGCTCACGGGGTCGGTCGCCGTGCGGATCACCAGGTTTGAATAGCCGAGACGCAGGCTAGGGAAATAGATCGTCTGTACCAGCCCGCCGTCCAGCCCGCGATGCCGGACGTCGCCGACGATGCCGATGATTTCGTAAGCCCCTTGGCTTAACGAACCCAGGCTGAGGCGCTGGCCGAGCGGGTCTTCGCCAGGGAAGAAGCGCTGCGCGAGCACCTCACTGATGAGGACGACTTTCGCGTTGTCGCGCACTTCCGCTTCAGTGAAGTGGCGGCCTTTGCGCAGCGGGATGCGCATGGCGCGAAAATAATCGTGATTGACGTTGCGAATATCAGCGTGCGGGCCTTGACCGGCAGGCAGAGCCGGACGGCCTTCGATCTTGAACGAAAAGTCGGCGGATTGTCGGGCCAGAGGGAGTTCCGTGACCAGCCCGACGGCTTCGACGCCGGGCAGCGCCGCCACGCGCTGCTGCAACTGCTCGTAAAAGAGCGCCTTCCTCTCCGGCTGGGCATACGGATTCGGCAGATCGATCCGCACCGTCAGCAGGTGCTGCTCGTCGAAGCCAGGGCTGACCTGTTGCAGTCTGACGAAGCTGTTGACGAGCAGTCCCGCTCCGACGAGCAACACCAGCGCGAGTGCCACCTCGCCGACGACCAACAGGCTCAGCGTGCGATGGCGTTGCGCACTACTGCCAGTGCCCTTGCCGCCTTCCTTGAGCGCTTCGGTCAAATCCAGTCGCGCTGACTGCCACGCCGGCACAAGCCCGAAGAGCAACCCCGTCAGCAGCGCCACGGCCAGTGTAAAACCCAACACCGAGGCGTTGATCCCGATTTCATCAGTGCGCGGCAAATTGGCGGCACTGAGCGCTACGAGCAGCTTCACGCCCCACCGCGCTAACAGCACGCCGCCCACGCCACCGAGCACAGCAAGCGTCAGACTCTCGGTGAGCAGTTGCCGCACCACGCGCCCGCGACTTGCGCCCAGCGCCGAGCGCACGGCGACCTCTTTCTGCCGCGAGGCCGCGCGCGCCAGCAATAAGTTCGCCACGTTCGCGCACGCAATCAACAAGACACAGCCCACCGCGCCGAGCAGCACGAGCAGCGTCAGCCGGATGTTGCCGACGAGGCGTTCCTGCAACGGCATGAGAAACAGACTCTGGTTGGCATTGGTCTTGGGATAGAGCGCTTGCAGCCTGCGCGCGATGGTCTCGACCTCCGCCTGTGCTTGCGCCCTCGTCACGCCCGGTTTGAGCCGGGCGACAGGGCGCAGGAAATGCAGCTCGCGGCTCCGAAACGCGTTTTGCGGCGAGGCAGGAAAGCTGAAGGGTTGCCACAGCTCTACGCCTGGCGGGTACTGGAACCCGGGCGGCATGACACCGATGACGGTGAGCTGGCGTTTGTCGAGCGTGATCGTCCGGTTGATGATTGCCGGGTCAGCGCCAAATCGCCGCTGCCATAGAGCGCGACTCAGCACCACGACCCGCTCGCCCCCTTCCTGCCCTTCTTCCGCCACGAAGGTGCGCCCCAGCGCCGGTTGCACCCCGAACACGTCCAGGTAGTTGGCCGTCACCAGCGCGCCCTTGAGTCGTTCGGGTTCGCCATTGCCCGTGAGGTTCATCGGCACCCCTTCGGAGACCGAAGCGGCAAGCTGGGCGAAGCTCTGACTCTGCTCGCGATAGTCCAGGAAATCCGCTGGCGTGACCCCCTGCTCTTTGTCGTTGCCCGCCCAGCCCCCGAGCCACACCAGCTGCTCAGCTTCGGGAAAAGGCAAGGGCCGCAGCAGCACGGCATGGACGACGCTGAAAAGGGCGGTGTTGGCGCCGATGCCGAGCGCCAGCGTGATGACGGCGATGAAAGTAAAGCCGGGATGCTTCCGCAGCACGCGCACGCCATAGCGTAGGTCTTGCCATAGGTCTCCTAGCATATTGGTTCTCCTGGCGCCTAAAACTACGGGCTCATGTTTGAGCTGGCGTTCGACTCGCCGCAGTTCGCGGGCCAGCCATTGGCTCTCGCTCAACTCCGCGAGCGCAGCGCGAGAGGCTTCCTCGTCCGTCGCGCCACCAGCGAGCAACTCGGCGTAGCGATCATCCAGGTGCTGCGCCAACTCCTCAACGATCTCGGCCTCGCGCGTCGGCGCAAGCTTCACGCTGGCCAGCCGCCTTCTGATTTCATCCCGCCACTCAGGCATGTTCGACCCCCGTGATGCGGTTGATCGCTTCTACAAAGGCCCGCCAAGTGCCGCGCTGGGAGGCCAGCACTTTCTTGCCGGCGGGCGTCAGCCGGTAATAGCGCCGCCGCCGCTGCCCAGCCTTCTCCACCCACCGGCCCTGAATCCAACCGCGCTTCTCCAGCCGGTACAGGAGCGGGTAGAGCGAGGCGACGTTGAAGCGCAGCACGCCGCCCGAGCGCGCCTCGATCAGTTTGCTGATCTCATACCCGTGCCGAGGCCGGGCTTCGACGAGCGAGAGGATCAGCAGTTCGGCGCTGCCCTTCTTCAACTCGCGGTCGAGCATTCGAGAGTTAATATATGACATAGCCACATATTATTTAGAAATACGTCTGCCCGTCAAGGGGAAGTGGGCGAGATGGCTGGAGCTATATGAGGCGTGGTCATAATTCAACCCTTGGCTGTGGCGCAAGATGGCATCTTGCGCGGGTCGTTGAGGTCGGGGCAGCTATATGTCTGGCACAGCGAGACCTGAATGGCAATCTGCCGTAGATCGGGCGGAAACCCGCGGCACCCAGTCATTCATATCTGAGCGCCACCATCGGGTCCACGCGCGTCGCCCGCCGCGCCGGGACCCAGCAGGCCACGAGCGCCACCGAGGCCAGCAACACCGCCAAGCCCGCGTAGGTGACCGGGTCGGTCGGCGCCACCCCGAAGAGCAAGCTCCGCAGCAGTCGCGTCAGCGCCAAGGCCCCCAATAATCCCACTGCCACCCCGGCCAAGGTCAGCAGCATTCCCTGCCTGAGCACCCACCGCAGGATGTTGCTCGGACTGGCGCCCAGCGCGAGTCGGATGCCGATCTCGCGCGTCCGTTGGCTCACTGAATACGCCATCACCCCGTAAATGCCGATGCCGGCCAACAGCAGGGCCACCGCGCCGAAGATGCCGACCACCTGCATGGCGAACCGGCGCTGCGCCAGAGAGGCCGAGACCAAGTCCTCCATGCTTCGCTCGCCGAAGACGGGCAGGTTCGCATCCACGGCTTGCACCTGCTGACGCAGCGCCTGCGTCAAGCTCACGGGACTCGATCCCGTGCGCAAATAGACCGCCATCGCGTAGCCCGGATTTTGCAAGATCGAGAGGTAGAGGTGCGGCTGATCGGGCAGGTCCAGGCCGTCGGTCTTGATATTGCCGACGATGCCGACCACCGTCATCCACGGCGCATTCGATCCCCGCCGCCCGAATTTGAGGCGCTTGCCGACGGGGTCCTCATTCGGCCAGAAGCGGCGGGCCATCGCCTCGTCAATCAGGGCCACGCGAGGCGCCTGATCGTCGTCCCTCTCGGCGAAGAAGCGCCCGCGCACGAGCGGCGTGCCGAGCGCGCGGAAGTAATCAGGGCTGACGCCCGAGACCTGCACGAGGGAGGAATTCGTAACTTCATCGGGCCGGTCTTCGATGGTGAAGGTCGCAGAGTTGTGCGGGCCAATCAGCGGGACGCCGTTCCCGCCGCCGACAGCCGCATACTGCACCCCGGGCAGGGCGCTCGTGCGGCGCAGAACTTCGCGCACGAAGGCGACGCGTTTAGCCACGGGCCGGTACGGATCCAGCTCCGGGTTGTTGGGCACCGGCAGCCAGATGCGGGCCATCAGCACGTTGTGCGGGTTGAAGCCCGCATCGACTTCCAGCAATCGCCCGAAGCTTCGCAGCAACAATCCCGCTCCGATCATCAGCACCAACGACAAGGCGAACTCGACGACGATCAGAAAACCACGGAAGCGGAGTTGGCGAATGCCGGAGCCAGAACTCTGGCTCCCCTCCTTCAAATTGGCCAGCACGTCGGGACGTGACGCTTGCAGCGCCGGCACGAGGCCGAAGAGGATGCCGGTCATCACCGACACCAAAAACGCGAACCCCAGCACGCTGCCGTTGAAGCCGACCTCGTGCAGCCGCGGGATGTTGGCCGGCACCAGTCGCAGCAGCAAATCCATCACCCAGGCAACTACCAGCAGCGCCAGCCCACCACCGAGCAGAGCCAGCAGCAAGCTTTCGTTGAGGAGTTGCATAACCAGCCGGAGGCGGCTGGCGCCGAGCGCGAGGCGAATCGCCATCTCCCGCTGCCGTGCCGACGACCGGGCGAGCAGCAGATTGGCGATGTTCACGCAGCCGATCAGCAGCACGCAGCCCACGGCCGCCAGCAGCACCATAAGCGTCGTCCGCACATTGCCGACCAGATTCTCGTGCGCCGGCAGCAGCCGCACCGCCCACCCCGCTTCGGCCGGATAGTCGTTAGGGAATTCCTTTCGCAGGTTCGCGACGAAAGCATCGAGTTGCGCCTGGGCCTGCTGGACGCTCAGGCCAGGCTTCAGCCGCGCAATGGCTCCGGGGAGAATCCGCTGCGCACGCACCGGCGGGCCGAAAGGGTTAGCCGCAAAGCCGGCCGTCCCCCACAACTCGACGTCATTCCGCAGCGTCCGGCCCGGATGGCGGAAGCCTGGAGGCATCACGCCGATGATCGTATAGAGGTCGTTATCGGCCCGCACCTTCCGGCCCAGGACGTTGGGATCAGCCCCGAACAACCGCCGCCAGAGGCCGTCGCTGATGATGACTCCTTCGGCAAATCCGAGCGCCTCGTCCTGCGGGCCGAAGACGCGCCCCAGTTGCGCAGAGGCGCCGAGTAACGAGAAATAGTTGGGGCTCACCGCAAGCAGCTCGACACGCTCGGGGCGGTCCGAGCCGGTGAGGTTGGCATCCACCGGCCAGACGGCTGAGACCTGCTCGAAGACGCCCGAGCGCTCCTGCAGGTCTTTGAGTTCGAGGACCGACATCCCAACGTCTTCGACCTGGCGCCCGGTCAGATCGTCGCGCACCAGGACGAGTTGTTCGGGATGCGGAAACGGCAACGGCCGCAGCAACACGGCATCCACCACGCTGAAGATGGCGGTGTTGGCCCCAATGCCCAAGCTGAGCGTCAGCACGGCGATTGCGGTGAACCCCGGCCTCTTTGCCAGCATCCGCGCGCCATATTTCAGGTCTTGCCAGAGTGTTTCCATCGCTCCCTCCCATCAAGAAAATCCCTAAGAGCGTGTTTGGGAATTCGATTCAGTCGGTGTTTTTCCCTAGCCCAGCCGTTCACGGCTGGGAACACAGACCACGCCGATGAACCAGGGCGGTTCACCGCCCTTCCCCGAGCGGCTTGAGCCAGACGGTGCCGGTGGCTGAAGCCTCAGGGCAAGCCCGGTTCACCGGGCTGACATCAACGCGGCGCCACTTTCTTTCCCCAGCCGTCAACGGCTGGGCTAGAGAAAAGGCCATCCCCAAACACGCCCTAACTAATCGCGCTCACAGAACCAGGCTAGAGAGACAGACTTGTTCCTGGCCGTCCATTAACCAAATGCTGTGCCAGTTTGAAGCCATAGCTAAATGCTTACATCATTGAGGTCGAACCGCAGACGAGAGAGCAGGGCGCCGCTCCTGCTGTGCGCTTCTGGGACTCAGCCATCCCAAATTCGGGACAACACAGCGCAAATTTGATTAGACTTCTATCCGCCCACGCGCGTATACTCTCAGCCGAAGCCGCATCACTATTTCGACTTCAGCAATCATTTGGGTTTTGGGATCGAGGCCAAGGGCCAGCGCGTGACCACCAAACTCAGCCAAGTCTCTGCAAGCGAGTTGGACGCGACCGTCACCGCGGCTCCGGAGCGGTGGAAGAATTGGGATGTGATCTTCTGGCTGATCGTCCTGCGCTCCCGAGAGGGGCATTCCCGCTGGCGAATACGATCAATCTGATTAGGTTATCTGCGCTCAGCTTATGTGGACGCCACAGCATTTGAGGCTAGAGCAGAAAGATACCAAGAAACTTCTCGCCGAGAGTGGAGTACAAGGCCAGGTTAAGTTTGCAGGGTGGAATTCAGCAACGCGAGTCTAGGGGGTGCGCTCTGACCGGGCAGTGGCGCTGAGACTAGGAGAAAGAAAAAAAGGAGGCTTTGAGATGAACTGTCAAAATTGTGGAGTATCATTACGAGACATGGCCTCTTTTTGCCCTGTTTGTGGAACCGGTACCAAGCTTGGCACACCGAGCAGTCCAGGACGAACAACCACCAGCCAACTATATAATCAGCAATTTCCCACTGGCCCCTCTCCAGCACCCGCTCGTGAAACGGCACGGCAAGGAGAATACGAAGGACTAGGCGATGCAGCGATTATAAACAAGAGCACGACCACTAATCCCCTTACAGGTCTGAATGGAATTATCGTGTTCGTTCTCCTTGTGATAGCCGGCGTAGGAGTTGCTCTTGCAGGTTGCTCGACCGCGCTAGGCTTGCCAGTACCAACAGAATTGATTGTAATTGAGTTATTCACCATTCTCGTCGCTTTGGGTTGGATCGTATTTACCATCTCTGACAATAGCGATATGTTCTTCCGTGTCGGAGCAATTGTGGCTGCTTTAAGTGGCCCGGTCATCGCAATGGTCTTAACGCTGGCACCCATACTATTCTGGCTCTCTTTGGTAATTCTCCTAGTCCTCGCGGTTACTATTAGCCTCGAAGAGACCGAGAGCACAAAGATATGGGAACGCATTTTCATTTCCATATATGTTGCTTGGGTAGTGGCTGGTATTACGGTAACGCTGGGGAGCACACGCTATTTACCATATGCTACCCCTGCCACAGCAATTTCCGAAGTTCATTTTCTCCTCGATGCTCGTTATTTGCTAACCAGCCTGCTCTTGTTATCAGCAGTTGGCAACGCCATGTTTAAGGCTTTCGAGGCTGGCTGGCCTAGCATTTCACCGCCCCCATCAATTGGCCTTCTCAACATACCTGATACATCAGATTCGCCAAATACGACTTTATTTAGGCCATTTCTGGTGGTGACAAACGTGATTTTACTTATCGTCGATAAACTAACGAGTCTCCTATGGCAGCTAAGCGCGCTCGTGCTCGCTTATCTCTACCGCACTGGTGTAAACCTTGCTGACCACTTCTATTCTTTAATAACGAATAGAATTATATGGCGGGCGATAGGGCGCGTTCTCCTTACTTTCCTCACAACTCTCGTATTTACAGAGGCAGTAACGCTGGCAGCGCCAGAATTCCACTTGTATTTGACAAAGGTGACTTCGCTCTCCTCGATCTCATTAAGTATAGCTATTGCTATGGTCTGGATGGGCGTGTTTGCTTTACTTACGTTATGCTGCGTTCTTTTTATATGCTGGCTGTGGAAACCAGGTGGGAGGTTCATTGATCCTGCGTCATTTGGCGGAACGATGATTCTCGTTGCACTATCGCTTTCGGGAGGGGTAATGTACGTAGTTGCAAAGACCCGGATATTAAATATTATTGGGTTTGACTCGCTCGGCCTATTAACACTACTAATCTTAATTCTGATTGGTTCAGTGTTCCTTTATCAGATGGCACAGCGCGTAACTGGTGTAACAGCTAAGAAGTAAAAAGACAAAGAGAAGAGCAAAGAAAAGACGTTTGGTTACTTCAGAACGCGCCTAATATAAGGTAAGTGCAATAGTGAAAATTACAATCTGCCCTACTTGCGGCAGTGATGAGATCAAGAGGGTCCGGCGTAATTGGACCGGCAAGGCCCAAGGTAAGACCTATACGGTTCCGGCCCTGGAATTTTACGAATGCCCAAACTGTGGAGAGAGAGTCTACGATCGCCAGGCGATGCGAAAAATCGAAACTCATTCTCCGGCTTTTTCCAGAAGGCGAGTAGAAAAAAGGATGGCATAGAAAGTTCGGAAGCGGCCTGACCCCAATGGCGGCGGAACCGCTGCGACAGAGGCTTCGATTACCACCAACATCTCAGAGTAGGTAGGAGAGAAAAGATACCATGAAAAATCGTCAGCTAGGAAATTCCGGGTTGGAAGTTGCGCCACTGGCTCTTGGTGGTAACGTCTTCGGATGGACTGTCGCTGAGCCGACCTCGTTCAAGTTACTCGACGCGTTCGCGGCGGCCGGATTTAATTTCATCGACACGGCGGACGTCTATTCCACGTGGGTTCCGGGTAACCAGGGCGGAGAGTCCGAGACCATTATCGGGAAGTGGCTGAAGCGCAGCGGGAACCGGAACAAGATCGTTGTCGCTACCAAGGTCGGGATGGAAATGGGCCCGGGGAAGAAGGGGCTCTCTAAAGCTTATATCCTGCGGGCGGCGGAGGATTCACTGCGACGGCTTCAGACGGACTACATCGACCTCTACCAGTCGCACGTGGACGACGCTGGGACGCCGGTGGAAGAGACGCTGGAAGCCTTGGCGCGACTCGTCGAGCAAGGGAAGGTCAGGGCCATCGGCGCCTCGAACTACGGCGCGGAACGACTCGCTCAGGCATTGCAGGTCAGTCAACAACGAGGCTACCCGAGCTATCAAAGTCTACAGCCTTTATATAACCTCTATGATCGCGCCGACTATGAAGAGAAGCTTGAGCCCCTCTGCCGGGAAAAGGGGTTGGGTGTGATTAGCTACTTCTCGTTGGCGAGCGGGTTCCTGACAGGCAAGTACCGGTCTGAGGCGGACCTGTCACAGAGCGCCCGCGGACAGAGTGTCAAAAAATATCTGAATGATCGGGGATTTCACATCCTGCGGGCTCTGGATGAAGTGGCAGAACAGCATCATTCAACTCCCGCGAGGGTGGCTCTCGCCTGGCTGATCGCACGCCCCAGCATCACCGCCCCGATTGCCAGCGCTACGAGCGTGGAACAATTGAACGACTTGATCGCGGCGACACGACTCGAATTGGATCGTTCTTCAATCGAGCTGCTGAACCAAGCCAGCGCCTGATCCGCCATCCTGGTTGTGTGTATGGATCAGTACCGCGAGCGGTAGCGAGCGTGACTCCGAGCTCAGGCCGGTTGCGGAAGCACCCGCTCGCTACCGCTCGCGGTACTGATCCGGCATCCTCCATATATCCAACCCAGCAGCCACGAACTGATCTTCCCGCGGCTGTCCTTCACTGCTGTTGCTGTTGCTGCTGAGCCGGTTCCTCGCTGACGGATGGCGCCCAGGTGACGGGGGCGAGGGGCGTCTCCTCCGGCAGCGGCGCGTCAGAAGGCGCGACCTGAACGGCGACGCTCAATTCGCTCTGCGCGTCCCCTTTGTAGACTCCTCGCGTCGGCGGCACGTCGGCGTAATCGCGCCCGACCGCCGTGCGGATGTGACGGTCGCCGACCACCAGGTTGTTGGTCGGGTCGAAGCCGGCCCAGCCCAGGCTCGGCAGCAGGACTTCAACCCAGGCGTGCGTGGCGTCTTCGGCCGAGCGGTCCTGGTCTTCGGCGCGGTGAAACAGGTAGCCGCTCACGTAGCGGCAGGGGATGCCGAGATGGCGCACGAGGGCGATCATGATGTGGGCGAAATCCTGGCAGACCCCTTTGCGCGACCGCAGCGCATCGTCAATCGGCGAATCGACCTGCGTGCTCTGCGGCGTGTAATCGAAGGCGTCGCGCAAAGCCGTGTTGAGCTGGCGCAGCACCGTCAACGGGTCATCGCGGCGTTGCACATTCAACTCGCGGGCCAAGTCTCGCAATAACTCGGTCGGGCGCGCGAAATGGCTCGGCCTGAGCATCTCGAAGTAGTCGCCTTTCGCGACCAGCGCGTCCAACTCATCCCAGGCCTCCGGGCCGAGTTTGTCCGGCAACGGCTCGGCCTTGACCTCGACGACGGCTTCGGCCCTGATCGTGAGGTGCGAGTGATGTCCAGGGATGTCGAAGTGGTGGACGGCATTGCCCAGATAATCGCGGTAGGCCGCCACCCGCGCCCTCGGGTTCACCGACAAAGCGAACGACAGGCAACGCTGATGGCCCTCGTTGCGCGGCTGCATCCGCACCTCCATCACGCTCTCGCTGATCGGGGCGTGGTAACGGAATTTGGTCACGTGTCGAATTGAGTAATACATTTTGGTCCTTGGTCAGTGGTCAGTGGTCAGTAGCCAAGCACAACGGACCACTGACCACTGACTATCAATTAAGATGCGAGTGCCGCCTCGATTGGGTAGGCGATGTAGGTTTGGTAGACCGCCGTATGAATCTGGGCGCACTGGCGTCGAACGTCTTCGAGGTAGGCGTGCAGGCCGCCGGAGATGACCTCGTCGATCTGGCTGAAGCTGAGCGTGGCGCGCAGGCGGCCGGCCAGCCGGCTGGCGCGCCCGGCCTTGCGCGTCGCGGTCGCTTCGGCGACGGCTTGCAGCCCGCCTTGGATCATCTCGGCCGCGAAGCGCACCGAGCGCGGAAACTCGGCGTTGAGCAGCAGAAACTCGGCGATCCGGTCGGGCCGCAGCTCCGCGGTATAAACTTTACAGTAAGCCTCGAACGCGGTGCAGGACTTCAAGAGGCCGACCCACTCCAGGTAATCGCCCACCTCGATCTCTTGCCCCGGCGTCGGCTGAAACTCGCTGAAATGCGCATCGAGTAAGGCGGCCGTGGCGCTGGCCCGTTCGCTGAAGCGGCCGACTTGAATAAAGTGCCACCCTTCGCCGTGGTTCACGGTCGAGTCGGTGATGCCCTGGAACAGATGCGCCCCCTCTTTGACCGCATTGAAAAACTCGTGCGGCTGCGCATACCACACCTCGTCGCTGCCGGCGCGCTTGACCCGGAGGAAGAGTTCGTTGAGTTGCTTCCACATCTCCGAACTGATCTGCTCGCGCACCTGCTGCCCATTCTCGCGGGCAGTCGTGATGCAGGCCACGATCGAAGCCTGGTTCGACTGGTCGAAAGCGAGCGCCTGGGTAATGCCCACGGCATCACCCGCGCCCGCGGCCGGCGCGGCGGCACACAGACTTTGCAGCAGCCTCCTCCAACGCTGCCCGCCCCGGTCGGGGGCCTCGTCGAGCATCAGGTTCAAGTTGACGTCGATCAGCCGGGCGGCATGCTCCGCCCGCTCCAGATAACGACTCATCCAATAGAGAGATTCAGCCACTCGTGAAAGCATAGCTTGGTTCCGCAATAATTTTGAGGTGTGATCGTTATTTCATTTTCCATTTTCCATATATCATTTTTCATTGCTTGATCAATGACCGATGACAAATCTCAAATGGAAAATGAGAAATGAAATCTCCTGCCCAATTTTCCTTGACGGCTTATTCGTAAAGCACCCAGGTATCCTTGCTGCCGCCGCCTTGCGAAGAGTTGACGACGAGCGAGCCGCGCCGCAGGGCGACGCGAGTGAGGCCGCCGGGGGCGATGGTGACCCGTTCGCCATAGAGAATGTAGGGGCGCAGATCGACGTGGCGGGCTTCGATCTGGCCGTCGATGAAGCACGGCGCCCGCGAGAGCGCGAGCGTCGGCTGCGCGATGTAGTTGCGCGGGTCGGCGAGGATGTGCCGGCGGAACTCCTCGCGCTCGGCGGCTGTGCTGTGCGGCCCGATCAACATTCCGTAGCCGCCCGACTCGCCGACGGCTTTCACGACTAACTCCTCCAGGTGCCCCAGCACATACTGCCGCTGCGACTGATCGCTCAGCAAGTAGGTCTCGATGTTCGGCAACACTGGCTCCTCGCTCAAGTAGTAGCGGATGATCGCCGGGACGTAAGCGTAGAGCGCCTTGTCGTCGGCGATGCCGGTGCCGATGGCGTTGGCCAGCGCCACATTCCCGGCCCGATAGGCATTGAAGAGTCCGGCCACGCCAAGGGTCGAGTCGGGGCGGAAGATGAGCGGGTCGAGGAAGTCGTCATCCACCCGCCGGTAGATGACATCGACCCGGCGCAACCCCGCCGTCGTCCGCATATAGACGATGTTGTCGTGTACGAGCAGGTCGCGGCCTTCGACCAACTCGACTCCCATCTGGCGGGCCAGGAAGGTGTGTTCGAAGTAGGCCGAGTTAAAGACGCCCGGCGTCAGGAGCACCATCGTCGGGTCGGTGCGCTGCGGCGGCGCCAAGGCCCGCAGCGTGGCGAGCAGGGCTTGGCCATAATGATCAATCGGGCGCACGCCGTAGTTGCTGAACAAAGACGGGAAGACACGCTTGATCACCTGGCGGTTGGTGAGCATATACGACACGCCGCTCGGCACCCGCAGGTTGTCCTCCAGCACGGCGAAGCGCCCGTCGGTCAGCCGCACCAGATCGGTGCCGACTACTGAGATGTAGATGTCGCGCGGAACCCGGATGCCGCGCATCTCGCGCCGGAAGTGGCGGCAGGTGTAGACCATCTCGCGCGGTACCACCCCGTCGGCCAGGATTCGCCCATCGTGATAGATGTCCTTCAAGAACAGGTTGAGCGCCGTGATGCGTTGGGTCAGCCCGCGCTCGACCGTGGTCCATTCCTCGTTCGTGATGATGCGCGGCAATAAGTCGTAGGGAAAGATGCGTTCAGTCCCCTCCCCGCGGCCGTAGACGGTGAAGGTGATGCCCTGGTGCAAGAATGACAGATCGGCCGCCTGCTGTCGCCGTTTCAACTCCTCGGCCGGCAATTCGAGCAGCCGCTGATAGAGCGCCAGGTAAGGCGGGCGGGGCAAGCCATCCGGGCCTAGCATCTCATCATAAGCGCCGTCGAGTTGGTAATGCGCGAAGGGCGGTTGCAACCCCAACGCTGGAGAGAAGTCGGAATGATTCATAAGCCACCAACCGCCAGGCACCGCCTCATCCGGTGCGATCAAACAAACGTGACCTCCGTTGGAGGGTAGCGACTATTTTCATGCCGGCGCTACCGCTTGAAGCCTCGTCGTGGTGCTGGTGCTCAGTGAGTAGCTTCGGTCGGCTACCGATCAGTAGAGTTGATGAGCGCAGACTATGGCAAACGCGGATGGCTGTCAATGGCCCTGATGATAATGAGAAAAATCGCTTGCCCCCGCCATATTTAGGGATTATGATGCAAAGTGCAGTAGCTACTACAATGATCGTTTTTACGCGTTTCTTGCTAGGTTTCAGCCAACTCGGCTTGATGGTCTCACCAATGAGTGTGAGTTTACCCGTACCTCAGGTTCAGCCGTTTGATAGTGATGATCACCTCGCCCGAGAAAGCTCCCGGCAATGACCTAGTTTCCCCTACCAAAGTTGCCTCTAAGGAGAGTGGATTTACCGAGAGGCGTGGTGAAAATAGGGATTCAAACAATCTCGTGGGGCACCAAGATTGACGACCTGAGAGTACTAGCCGCGCAAGTTCACCAGCTTGGTTACGAAGGGCTGGAATTTGCCCAAAACGTAAATACTCTTGGGCCGGCAGATGATCTTCGTCGAATCTTGGATGAGTACAAACTGTCTGCTGTGGGATTTGCTGGGGGCTCTCTGCGAAGTCGCGTCGATTACGCACAGATGTTACAGCCGCAATACCTCTATGTTGATGAGTGGGACGAAACTGAGGTGCAGGAGGCGATGGACCGCGGCTACACCATTGGAATTCACCCACACCTCTACAAATCAATTGGCTCGATTCGCGAAGCTGACCCATACCTGCAAAAGTTTCCACAACTGAAGTTGATTGCAGACACCGCGCATCTCCACCTCGCAGGAGATGATGTTTTGCAAACGCTGGAAAGATATGGCGACCGGGTCATCGCCGTGCACCTAAAGGACTGGACTAGCCGCTTTGGCCGCTCTCCCTTTCGCTTTGCGCGCGGCTTCAATGAGTTGGGGCAAGGGGATCTGAAAGAGTTGTTGCAGTCGGTCGTAGCATATTTGCAGCGTGCCGACTATCGTGGCTGGATTATCGTTGAACAGGACACACCAAACGGTAGTCCGATTGATTCAGCACGGATTTCTCGCGAATGGCTGAGCCAACGAGGTCTATGATTACAGAGCGAGGCCTGAGCGCTACAGGCGAAGGCCAGCATTACCAGGATCTGCCGCTCCGGCTGAAAAAGTTCCGGGCTGCGTGGTTGAAGCCTGCAGTGAGGGACCTGCGCGAGTTCTTTCAACTGGTGGCAAGGGTGTCGAGAGAAGCCTTCGAAACCCAATTCGTCACTGTCTGGGATAACAACGTCTATGGTAACTGTCTAGTGTTCCTGGCAAGCGACCCGGCGTTGCCGGGCGTAATTGATGATTATACTGTTCCCAGAGAGAATTCATTCAACGGACTGGCCGTCAAGAAATGTGAAGTGATCTCGCGCGAAAACCTGCTCGTCTCTTCAGATGGCCGCAGGTTTTACAACCCCTCGATCCTCCGTGGGATTGGAGCGACCCATTTAGTCTCGATTCCGGTCTTCAATGCGTTTGATACCCAGTTGGTGACCTTCGTCATCAATTTATACTTCGATCATCCGGTCAAACCGAGCGACCGCCGGCTGCGCACCTTGAACGAATGGGTGGTCAGACAGCTCAGCATCTCATTTGATTATCAACTCTTGAAGGTAGGCGATCTGGTACAAAATATCGTCGCGAGAATCGCCCCCACTGCTTCAGGCATTTCGAGTCTCTTTGACGGGATCTCGGGGGATATACGCCATTTGACGCAATGCGATGGCGCCGGCCTTTTACTTTGGGACAAGGAAAAGAACAGCCTGATTCCTATCAATACGCCCACAACTTCAGCCAGAGTGCTCGATCATTCCGAGCAGCTTATTAACGAGTGCATTCGTAAACTTCGCCTAACGATGATCCGGAAATCGCCGGCTGGTATGGCCGTGCAAGACCTAGAAGCATCAGAGTGGATGGCCGTGATGGCAGCTCCGATCCTCTCGAATGCAGGCGACCCGCTGGGAGTGCTGCATTGCAGCCAAAAGGAAGATATTCCTGTCAAAAAATCATTTTCGTCTTTTGATCTGTACATTCTCGAAAGCTTTGCTAAGGCCATCGGTCCATCGGTAGAGCACTTTTCACGGCTGCGGGAAAAGTCGGTTTTGATGACAGTGGTTGAAGAGGTCTCAGCAGAGGCTGTAAGCACGGGAACGCTCGACGACGTTCTCCAATGCACCATTGAGACGTTGGTTAAATCTCTAAATGCTGTAGTAGGATCAATCTATTTGATCGAAGACGGAAATGGTGGGAAGAAAAAGTTGCGCGCGCGCGCCGCCACTGGCATCCTCAGTGACCTGGTGGGTAAGGCTGAGTACGAAATCGGGGAGGGTATCACCGGCGACATCGCGACTGGCAAACTGCTTAACTTTAGAACCCTGAAAGAGCGCCTAACTTACCCCGCTAGGAAGGGCAAGTATAACCGCGAAGATCAAGTGGAAAGCAGCTACGCCAAGACGCCGGGCTTTCTCGGCGTGCCAATTATGCGGAATGGATCGGTGTTGGGCGTGTGGAAAATTGAATATCTGAAACCAACAGAGTTTCATCCCGATCCGTACTTTACCGACGAAGATGAACAGATGGCGCGCGTGCTCTCCTCGTTTCTGGCTTATATCATCGAGAATTACCGCATCAGAGAAGCGAAATCTCAGGTAATCACTTTGTTAGAAAATGAATCTCGCCTGCTTGCGGAAAGTTCAGTCGAGATTCAGGCTGCGCAAACTGAAGGAGATGCCATTCTGGCTGTGATGAGTGCGCTCGAAAAATCCGGCTGGCGAAACGCTACTCTCTCGCTCTACGATCCCTCAATCAAACAGATTGTGGGAAAAATCGCTTCAGGGAGTTGGACGGGATTTGACAAGCTGAACAGGCGTGACATTGAAAGCAACCACATCTTAGCACAGGTGCTCCGTGAAAATGAGCCGGTCTTTATTCCTAATTCACGTCTCGACATTCGGTGTGATCAAGAACTGGTAAGAATGACCAATGTGATTGCGCAGTACGTTCTGCCGCTACGACTAAAGGATGAGTTGATCGGCACGCTCCAGGTTGACATGGGGATGCGGAAAGAGATGGACGAAGAAGAGTCACTTATCCTCAGAGCCTTCGCCAGCCACCTGGCGGTTGCAATCTCACGAATAAGGAGTGTTGGGCGAACCGTCGAGTTGACCAATCAGGTAATGACCAGCTCGAGATTCATTACGGCCGAGACTCTGTCATCAATTGCAGTACATTCCTTAGGTCATAGACTCAAAAAGATCCTCAGCGCATTGAATGATGATCTGAACCGGCGCGAGATCAAAGAGAAGAGGCTGTTCGTCGAAACACTGACCCACTGGCAGCAGGAGTTGATGGACGGTCAACGTGAATTGAAGAAGGCATTGCAGTTTGTAAGGGAGGGCGGAGGAGACAAACCTGCCAAGCCGATTGACCTGCATCCCTTAGTGCAACAGGCAATTGATACTTGGATTGCGCTGCTGAGTCACAATAAATGCTCTGTCCGAACCAAGCTGGAGGCTACTAATAGCCATTGCCAGTTCTCTCCCAATGCCTTTCGCGAGATTCTTTCGGTTCTGATGGTCAATTCCGTGCAGGCTTTCGCGAGAGAGATTGAGATCAAAACTTATTGCCTTGACGCCATTGAAAGTCCGCTGCAGAATGACATTTCGCCGGTTTTCTGCCTGGAAATTTCCGATGATGGGTCAGGCATTCCCCCAGAACTTGGCGAAGAGATTTTTGGGGCGACATATACCACAAAATCTGAGAAGTTCGGAACGGGATTAGGGCTTTTCATCGCACGTAATCTCGCCCGCCGTGGCGGCGGGGACTTGTTTCTGGTGGTGCCTAATCCGAGGCCGAGAGGAGCGACCTTCCGTCTGGTGTTACAGGCGGTCCCTGAGCTATGAGTCAGCGATTTCTGATTGATCCGCCAATGCCCATCGCCACCGCCGCTAGCCCGAGAATCGTGCTGGTCGAAGATGACCCTGTGGATTTGGAGAAGATAAGGGTCGAATTAGCTAAGTTCGATTTGGAAAAGCTTGACGACGTGACACGCTACAGGGAGTTGGTTGAATTGCTTGGTAGGGAGGAGTACGACGTGGTGTCAATTGACTGGGAACTGCACGGTGTCGAGAAGGGCGGAGACATACTTCAGCTTCTTGTCAGAAGCTACCCAGAGGTGGCGCGAGTCGTTTTCACCCAGCATACGAAGAGATTTCAAGAGGCGATGAGTCTTGGCGCTGATGCGTGCATCTTCAAACGGGTTGATGGCGACTTGACGGAATATACTGAGGTTATGAAGAAAGCTGCTCGGGTTGGTTTCGCGCGTCACATTGGCGAGCGATTGAATAAGTTGGGACAGGCTGATTTGCCCTCACTGCCTGTTGGAAGCATTGAACTTGATGAGCAGATGGAGAGAGCTTTATATGACAAGGCTCGTCAAGTTGCTTTGCAATATCAAGCCGATGGCAAAGATGACGGTGGGCTGCGAGAGTTGCTGATTAGACGAGGATGGTGGTAAGTGAGTGGGTTTAATTCCGGCGCATTCATGCTATTGGAGAGGCACGGCCACTCGTTCCGTATGGTGCCTAACCCCAGGTTGAAAGGAGCAACCTTCTGTCTGGTCTTGCAGGAGGTTTCTGAATTATGAGCCAACAACTTCCGGCTGATCCTGCGATACTTACTCCCATCAATGCTAAGTCAAGACTCTTGGTGCTTGATGACGATCCTGATGACCTGAAGGCGATCAAGGACGAGCTAACCAAGTATGATTTGGAGAGAGTTGACACCGTGACGCGTGTGAAGGAGTTCAGAGAATTGCTTAAACATACGGAGTACGACGCGGTATCAATTGATCGTGTGGTGCATGGAGCTGATTCAAGCGTCAACCTGCTTCCCTTACTTAGAGTCTGTCCGAAAAACCCTAGATCCTAGCTGTCTCAATAATGCGCCAGATGATGAGGGCAGAAGCTAAATCAATCATCGCATAGTAATGATCCAACTTCTTCTCCC
>Ga0207646_10000077_pt1 | contig 134395 bp, 151 predicted proteins | sample KBSK5502metaG_FD_184343 | JGI IMG/M metagenome (GOLD analysis project Ga0207646, IMG submission 184343) | Corn, switchgrass and miscanthus rhizosphere microbial communities from Kellogg Biological Station, Michigan, USA - KBS K5-50-2 metaG... | ecosystem: Host-associated > Plants > Roots >...
CCGTATGATGAGTAATCGTCAAGTACGGTTCTTAGGGGAGGGGGATGAGGCGACTCACTCCCCCTTACCCGATAAAGGCCGTGATCGCTATCACACCTTCAGTCAGAAAATCGAGCAGCAGCGAGGCTGCCCGCTGAAAGGTGACAAGCTCACCGTGCCGGGTGTGGGCACCGTCAGGGTGAGACTCTCGCGAGAGCTTGAGGGGACCGTCAAGCAACTGCGGATCACTCGGCGCGCTGATGGCTGGTATGCGCTGCTGGTGTGTGCACTGCCCAAGCCGGAACCTTTGCCGGCCACCGGCGAGGAAGTCGGGATTGATGTCGGCCTGGAGAGCTTCGCCACGCTCTCGACGGGTGAGACTATCGACAATCCGCGGCTGCTCAGAAAAGCCGAGCGCCGGTTGAAAACCGCGCAACGCAAAGTCTCGCGCAGTCAGAAGCGCAGCCGACGGAGACGTGAAGCCGTGCGGCGGTTGGCCAAGCAGCATCTCACCATCCAACGCCAGCGCAAAGACTTTCACTTTAAAACGGCGAAGCCGATGGTCACCGAGTTTGATGTGATCGCGATCGAAGATTTGAAAATCAACAACTTGGTCAGGAATCCACGCCTGGCCAAATCGATCAGTGATGCGGGATGGGGACAATTTCTCAGGATCTTGACCGTCAAGGCTGAAAGCGCCGGCCGGCAGATCGAAAAAGTCGCTCCCGCTTTCACTTCGCAGGATTGCAGCCGTTGTGGTGAGCGCGTCCGCAAATCTCTTGCGGTGCGCGAACATCGGTGTTTGGTGTGTGGCTTGGTGGCGCATCGTGACCATAACGCGGCAATCAACATTTCGCTCAAGGCGCGGGCGCGGAGAGATGAGCACTCCGGGATTGAGCTCACGACTCAGTCTGCGCCAGCGGGGATGGGAGCGGTTATTCCAGCGCTCCCATGCGAACCGCAGACAGGCGACGAAAGATTCTTAGGGACCGCAGGACGCGGGACCGTTTCTTCCCGTGCCTGACGCCAAAAACCCTCCGCGCTCACAAGGGAAAGCTTGAAACCTAGTCTTCGGTAAGGGCCTCAACTTCCTCGCCTGGCTGTACAATGCCGCCTTTGATGACCCGGCCCAGCAGGCCGCAGCGCTGGTAGAGCCGCTTCGGCAATCGTCTATCAAGCTTGGTGAGACTGCCGCACGGTTTGCGCGGCTCGGCGATCTCGATGATCGCTTCGTCGATGCGGAGGCGTGCGCCGGGGCCGAGCGCATTGAGGTTGATGCCTTCGGTCACCAGATTCGCGCTGATGCCCTCGGCCGAAACGTCGATGCCCTCGGCCGCCAGCTCGCGCAGCACCTCGCTCTCGAAGAGGCTGATCTGGCGCTGCGCGTCGCGCCCGGCGTGAGCGTCACCCCGGATGCCGTGGTCGGCGACGAGTTCGGCGCTCTCGACGGCGCGCTTGGCCTCGCCCCTCTGCGCGCCGACATAGATGCCGATCAATTTTCCGGTCGGAGAGTCCATCAAACTTCCCGTCAATACGCCGCCAGCTCGGTGACCGCTTTCAGCACGTCGTTCGTCTGCGGCAGGATCTCTTCCTCAACCTCCGGGGCGTAGGCGACGAAGGTGTCGAGCGCCGCGACGCGCTTGACCGGCGCGTCAAGGTAGGTGAAGAGTTCGTCCGCGATGCGGGCCGCGATCTCGGCGCCGTAGCCCCACGAGATCGAGTCTTCATAAGCGACCACCACCCGATTCGTCTTGCGCACGCTCATCTCAATCGCCTGCCAGTCGTAAGGATTCAAACTGCGCAGGTCGATCACCTCGACACTCAAGCCGCGCTGCGCCGCGTGCTTGGCCGCGACCAGCGAGCGATGCACGAGCGCCCCGAAAGTGATGACCGTCACGTCGGTCCCTTCGCGCACGGTCTTGGCCTTCCCGAAGGGGATCATAAAGTCGGAGCCCGGGTAGGCGCTCTTGTTGTAGGTCTGGCGGTAGAGGTGCTTGTGCTCTAAAAACAGGACCGGGTCATCGCACCTGATCGCGGTGCGCAGCAGGCCGTTGGCGTCCAGCGCCGTCGCGGGCATGACCACACGCCAGCCGGGGATGGCCGTGAAGAGCGAGGTGCCCGATTGGCTGTGATAGATCGCGCCGCCGCGGAGATAGCCGCCGATCGGGACCCGCACGACCATCGGGCAAGACCAGACGTTATTCGAGCGCCAGCGCAAGAGCGGCACTTCGTTGTGCAGTTGCATGTAGGCCGGCCAGATGTAATCGAAAAACTGAATCTCGGCCACCGGCTTGAGGCCCCGCGTGGCCATGCCCATCGCCCGGCCGATGATGTTGGCCTCGGCCAGCGGCGTGTTGAAGACGCGGGCGTCGCCGAACCGGCGCTGCAAGTTGGCCGTCACTTTGAAGACGCCGCCCTTGCCCTTGACGCGGCTCAGATACTCAGTACGGCTCACGTCGGCCACGTCCTCGCCGAAGACAATGATCCTCGGGTCGCGCTCCATCTCTTCGTGCAAGCAGCGGTTGATCAAATCCACCATCGTGCCCGGCGTGCCCATCAGCTGCGCCTCGTCCTCGGTATCAAAAAGTTCGGAGGTCGGGTCCACGTCGGGGGAGTAGACGTAAAGCGTCGCCGACTCCTTGGGCGGCTGCGGGACGGCGAGGGCGCGGTCGGTGGCCGCGTTGATCTCGGCATCCACCTCATCCTTGATGTGCTGCAACTCCGACTGCGTGACGATGCCTTCCTGGACGAGGTAAGCGCCGAATTGCTTGATCGGGTCGCGTTCGGCCTCCGAGGCGCGCTCTTCGTCCGGCCGGTAGAGTTGCTCGTCGTCCGAGAGCGAATGCGAGTAGGGCCGGATGACATGGGCGTGAACGAGGGCCGGGCCGCGGCGGGCGCGACAATACTCCGCGGCCCGGCTCAGGGTCTCGTAACTGGCGAGCACGTCCGTCCCGTCGCATTCTTCAATGTAGAGGTCAGGGAATCCGCGCACCAGGCGCGAGATGCTGCCGCCCGCCGTCTGCACTTCGACCGGCACCGAGATCGCGTAGCCGTTATCTTCGATCAGGTAGAGGACCGGGAGTTTCAGGTTGCAGGCCGTGTTGAGCGATTCCCAAAACTCACCCTCGCTCGTCGTCCCGTCGCCGGCCGAGACGTAGACGATCTCGTCCTCCTTGAACTTCGACGTCCGGTCTTTGATCTCGTTGATGAGTGAATAGCGGTAGCCCGCCTCGGCGGCGCCCAACGCTTGCAGGAACTGCGTGCCCGTCGCCGAGGAACGCGAGACGATGTTGAGGGCCTTGATTCCCCAGTGCGAGGGCATCTGGCGGGCGCCTGAGCTTTGGTCCTCACGCGCGGCGACGGCCGCGAGCAGTTGGTCGTAAGGGGTCATCCCGAGTTGCAGGCAGAGGGCGCGGTCGCGATAGTAGGCGTAGAACCAATCGTAAGCCGGGCGCAAGACCAAACCGGCGGCCACCAGCACCGCTTCGTGGCCGGCGCCGCTGATCTGAAAGTAGATGAGGTTTTGGCGTTTGAGCTGAATCTCTTTGTCATCGATCCGGCGCGACATATACATCGTGCGGTAAAGCCCGAGGAGCGTGGTGCGGTCGAGCGCAGTCTGCCCTTCGAGCTTCAGTTCAGTGGCCATAGACTAGGTTCTCCTCAACAGCGCGATTTAAGTGGGGTAAAGAGTAAAATCCGCTTATAGCCGGCTAGTCTATCACAACCTGCGGCGCGTTGCGCAAGCCCTCGGCTCTGTGAGAACATCACTGATTCGCAGTGATGAGTGGCGATGACACTGTAGTCTCCCTCGGCTATAGGCAGGGAGTAAGGAGGCGAAGATGAGACTCAATGATGATCAGATCGGCAGGCAGTTAGCGCGGCTCGGCGGTTGGCGCCGCGAGGGTGATGAGATCACCCGGGAGTACGAGTTCGACAATTTCAAGCGCGCCGTCGAGTTCGTCAACCGCGTGGCGGGGCAAGCTGAAGCGCTCGACCATCACCCGGATATTTTTCTTCACGATTGGAACAAGGTGCGCTTGAGCATGACGACTCACAGCGCAGGCGGCCTGACGGAGAAAGATTTCAGCCTCGCCGAGCACATCGACCGGCTGCCTTAACTATAGTGATGAGTAATGAGTGATGAGTGATGAGTGGAAAGTGAAAAGTAGAAAGTAAAAAGCACCAACACTTTCTACTTTCTACTTTTCACTTTCCACTCATCACTCATTACTCATCACTGCTTGATCCATGCCAGAAGCGTCTTCATCTCTGAGCCTCCTGAGCGCCATGATCACCCCGGCGGTGCTGATCTCGGCCTGCGGGACGTTGATCTTCTCGACCTCGACGCGGTTGGCGCGAATCGTTGACCGCGTGCGCGAATTGAGCCGGGTGATCGAGCAGATGTTCGACGGGGAGGCGACTGACTTTCCCGAAGAGCGACGCGCCGAGGTCGAGCGCCAGCTCGCGATCCATGCGCGGCGCACCCGCATCATCCAGCGCTCATTGACGAGCTTCTACATCTCCCTCGGCATGTTCGTCGCGACCACGGTGAGCATCGGGTTGGTCGCGCTCCTCCACAGCGGCGCCTGGCTGCCGAGCGCGCTGGGGATTGCCGGCACGATTATCCTCTTCTACGGCTCGGTCTTGCTCATCGCTGAAACGCGGCTGGCGTTGCGCTCAGTCAACTCGGAGATGGAGTTCATCCTGAGGCTGCGCGACATGTACCAGGCGCGCCAAGCGTCCTCCGGCAATAGTTTGGTAGAGACCGAAGCAAAGACACCCAACACGTTTGAGCGCTTGACCAGGCGTTTCCGGAACAGTTGAACTCCGAGCATGAAGGAAGTCACCATAGTCTGTGATGGAAGCAGCCTGGGCAACGGCCTGGGCGAGACGCGGGCGGCGGCCGTGGCGGTGCTCGAATACCGCGGCCTGCGCAAGATCTTCGGCGAGTACCTCGGCAACTTCACCAACCAGCAGGCCGAGATCGTGGCGGCCTGCCTCGGCCTCGAAGCGCTCAAGGAGCCCTGCCGCGTCACGCTCGTCTCCGATTCACAATACGTCGTCAAGACGATGGGCGGCTTATTCAAGCGCAAAGCCAATCTCGATCTGTGGCAGCGGCTTGATCGCGCGGCCCGGCCGCACCGCGTCACTTGGACCTGGACGCGCGGCCACGCAGGTCACGAAGTGCAGGAGAAGTGCGACGAAGCAGCGCGCCTGATTGCTGAAATGGGCCGGGTCGATGAGCAGGCGATCAACGACATTCTGCAAGCTTGAATTAGCCGGGGTGAGTGGCCTCTGCCTGAAACACGACCTTTAAGGCGAAAAAATAAGGGGGCCCAGATTTGGACCCCCTACCCTCCAGGTCATGAGTGGCTGATGTTTTAGATCGGTTTTCAATTGAATGTATGGAACACGCCGGATCAGAACCGCGAGCGGTAGCGAGCGTAGCATCCGAGATGGCTCCACTGTGAGCCACGCTCGCTACCGCTCGCGGTTCTGATCCGTACACGCAATTGAAATCCGATCTAGAAGACGAACTTGGCCCTCAACTGGATCGTCCGCCCGGCAAAGTTCCCGATGCCGTAATCATTGAAGAATTGATTGCCCGCGGTCGCGAAGGCCGCCGTCGTGGCCCCGACGCCGGCCAGCGTCCGGATGCGTTGATTGAACAGGTTGTTGACCTCCGCCCCGAACTGGAAGTTGTAGCCGCGCTCGCCGAAGCGGAAGTTCTTGACGAAGTTCGCGTCGGTGCGGTTCGAGCCGTGGGTGCGCAGCGTATTGCGGCCGGCGGTGGCGCGTGCGCCGGGGCCGGCTTGGATGTACTGCGCATCCGGGTTGGTCGCGACGTAGGCCACCGTCGCCGCGTTGCCCGTCGAGACAAGCTGCCCCGCCGCGTTGATCGCGCGGACGGCGCTGCTCGTGCCCGGCACACCATTGAGGTTGAGGATCGTGCGGTCACCCGCCGAATCAAAGTTCAGGTTGCTGTCGCGGCCCGACAGGACCGTGATCGGCTGCCCCATCTGGGCCTGGAAGATGCCGTTGACCTGAAGCCCGCCGAACATCATCTTCATCAACCGGCTGCCGGTGTTGAAGAACGGCAGCTCGTAATTGAACGACGCCGCGAAGCGGTGCGGGATGTCTAAGGCCGAGAGGCCGCGCTCATTCCTCAGATTGAAGAAATCCTGCGGGCGGCGCGGGTTGACCGCGCTGCTACTGAACTCGACAGTCGAATCGTCGATGGTCTTGCTCCAGGTGTAAGCCCCGGTGAAGGCGAGGCCGCGGCTGAGCCGGTGGGTCAGGCCGACGGAGGCCGCGTCGTATTGCGAGCTGCCGGCTGGCTGGTAAGAGGTCAGGTTGCTGGAGAAGCCGTAGCCCGCCAACCGCCTGACGTTCGCGTCAGGCAGCTTGCGAATATCGCCGAGCGTGGTCGTCAAATTGGCAAGCTGCTCGGCGGTCGGCTGGCCGAAGAAAGTCGGCAGCACGAGGTTGCTCTCGTTGACTACGCCGCCGTTCAAGCGGAGTTGGACCGGCAAGTGGCGGCCACGGGTGCCGAGGTAGCGCAGCTCCAGCGCCGTGGTCCGCGTCAACTCGCGCTGATAGCTCAGCGTCCACGCCATCGAATACGGCATGACCTGATCCGGGATCAAGGCCTGCGTGGCTGTGCGCGCCGCGGCCGTGGTGGTGATCGGGATCAGCGCGCCCGGGATGCCGCCGTTCTGGAGGAACGGGCGAGTCGGGTCGAAGCCGAAGGCCGCGGCCGAGGTCGGCAGGTCGAGCGTCTGCTGGATCTGCGGCGGCAGCGAGGTGAGAAACAGGTTGTAGAACTGCTCGTAATAGGAGACGCCGAAGTTGGCGCGAATCGCGCTCTGGCCGCGCTCGCCGAAGAGCAGGCGCCCGACGCGCCCTCCCATCTCCGGCGCATAAGCGAACCCGAGGCGCGGCGCGAAATTGTTTTTGTCCGTCTTCGGCACGCCGAACTCGATCACGCCCGGCACGCCCGCCGCCGCGTTCAGCCGTTGCAGCGCGAGGTCACGCGGGAGCGTGGCGTACTCGTAGCGCAGGCCGAGGTTGAGCGTCAGGTGCGGCGTCAGCTTCCAATCGTCCTGGCCGAAGCCGTAGAACTTGAATTGATTGCCCGCGAATGAGCCGTTGCCCACGCCGCGCTGGTTGGTGGCCGGGACCTCGTCCCTGAGCAGTTGATCGAAGTCGGCGTAGTCATAAAACCCGCGGGAGAGCTGGAGGAAGCGAATGCTGTAGATCTGCCGCCGGAACTCACCCCCGAACTTGAAGCTGTGCCGCCCGCGGACGTAGCTCAGAGCGTCAGAGACCTGGTAGCTGTCGTTGACGGGCGAGCCCTGCGGCAGCACCAGATTGGGGCCGAGGTTGAGGTTGAGCGCCGTCACCGAAATGTTCGGGAAGCCGCTTGCCGCCGCGTCCTTCAGCGGGTAATTCTCTGTCACCCGCCGGTAAGACAGGCGCAGGTCGTTCACCATCCTGGAACTGAGCGTGCGCACCCACGTGGAGGAGAAGAGCCGCGTGTCGTAGGCGAGCAGGTTATTGAACTTCGGATTGCCCCCGCCGGCCTGCTCGGCGCGTGAGCGCTGGAAGGTGAAGCGGTGGCGGAATTGATCCTTCGCGTTCGGCAGGTGATCAACGTTGACCTGGAAGAGATTGTCACTAGAACTGGTGGGGACGCCGAGCACTACGTCTCCGAACGGAATGTCCGGGACGCCGAGCACCGTCGCGGTTTTAGTGGCCGTGGGGGCCAAGGTCAGGTTGTTGCGCAGCAAGTCCACCACGAATGGGCTCGCACCCGGCAAGGCCGCAATCCTTTGGAGCCCGAGTTCCGTCGGGGCCGAATAGATGGTCGGCGCCGTCGCCTGACTCACGCGCTCGCGCTGGTAAGCCCCGAAGAAGAACAGCTTGTCTTTGATCACCGGCCCGCCCAGCGTGGCGCCGTAACGCGAGTCCTGGGAGTGCGGCTTCTCTGAAATCAAGCCGCTGCGCAGTTGCGCCTCTTGCAGCGTCGAGGCCGCGTTCAGACTCTGGTGCTGCAAGTAGTAAAACCCGGAGCCGTGAAATTCGTTGGTGCCGGATTTGGTGATGACGTTGAACTGCCCGCCCGCGCCCGCGCCGAACTCGGCGTTGTAGTTATTGGTGAGCAGCGTGAACTCCTGCACGGCGTCTTGGATCAGTTTGGTTGACGGGCCGGTGACGCTCGGGTCGTTGTTATCCACGCCATCGACGTTGAAGCTATTGCCACGTGGCCGCGTGCCGCCCACCGCGCCGCCGACGCCCTGCACGCCCGCGCCCTGCTCGACCACGTTGGGCGAGAGCAGCGCCAGCGCGTTCGGGTTGCCGAAAATTGGCAGCTCGAGCACCTGATGGGTCTTGAAGCTGCGCCCCAGTTGTGAGCTGTCCGTTTGCATCAAGCCTTCGCTCGCCGCCGTGACCTCGACCACGCCGCTGACCCCGGCCACTTGGAGCGTCACGTCTATCGTTGACTCCTGGTTGAGCGTCACTTTCGCCGCCGTCGTCATGGGTTGAAAGCTGGCGCATTCGATCGTGACGGTGTAATCGCCGACCGGAACGTTGGGGAACAGGTACGAGCCCGCGCCCGTCGTTTGCGTGGTAAGCGTGTGGCCCGTCGCCGCGTTGCGCAGCTTGACCTCCGCGTTGGGGACCACGGCCCCGGCTGCGTCGAACACGGTCCCGGTCACGCGGCCGCCGGTCGCTTGACCGAACGCCGCGGCCGTGAACACGACCCACAACCCGACTAAGGTCGAGAGGACGGGAAATATCTTCTGATACACAATTCTCATGTTGATCTCCAAAAAATTTGATAAATGCGTCTTCGCCCAGTCGAGAAGTCTTCCGCGCGAGACGCAAAGCTTTTCTGAGCGGCGGTCGCCGAAGATCGACGGCCCGGCCAAGAGGTTAGGTCACGCTCTTCTTTCATCAATTATTTTGTACGGCGTGCGTTGGCGGGTTTAAGAAGACTGCGTTTGTGCGTCATCGTACCCGAAATTTGGCGCCATTTTTCAACCGAGTGCTCAAGCTAGCTAGTCTCTTATCGGCGCCTGGCGGGTTTTCTAAAGGGATGAGGGAGGAGAAAAATGGAAATGTTTGGCCCACCCACAGCCGTCTTGGGACTGCTCACCGATGCGATGCCCGCTTGAGTCTGTCCATCAACGCCAGCCCCAAGCCTGACTCGGTGACCGTTTGGCAGTAAATGACTTTCACGCCCGCCTCGTCGCACCGGCGGAAAAAGAGAAAGAGCGAGCGGGCGTAGTCCTCTACGTTTTGACAGATCCGGTGAAGCCTGAAGGACGCAGCTTGTGCCGGCGCCTCCAGACCGAGGTAAGCCGCGTCAGCGGAAGGTCGCGCCTCTTGCGGCCGAGTCACGAGCAGTACCTGAGCCCGCGGCGAGTAATGGCGATATTTGAGGCCGGGGCTTTTCGGGGGCGAGGCGAGGTGCGGGTCTGCCAGTCGGGTGGCGGGCATGACCTTCCTCAATTGCTCAAGCGTAATCGCGCCGGCCCGTAGCACGACCGGCACCGGCCCGGTGCAATCAACCACCGTGGATTCCAGCCCCACCTCCGTCTGATCGCCCTTGAGAAGGCAACTGATCCGCCCATCTAAATCAGCTTTGACCGCCTCCCAAGTGGTCGGGCTTGGCCTGCCCGATAGGTTAGCCGAGGGGGCGACGAGCGGCATCCCGCAAGCCCTGATGAATTCCAACGCCAGATGATGAAGCGGCATCCGCACGCCAATCGTCTCTAGCCCTGCCGTGGCAATGGATGGAACCAGTTCGCTTTTGGGGAGGACCAGCGTCAAAGGTCCGGGGAAGAATCCGTCGATGAGGTTGGCCGCCGTGCGGGGGACCTCCTGCGCCAGCAATTCTAGTTGAGAGACATCGGCGATGTGAGCAATGAGCGGATTATCTGTGGGGCGGCCTTTGGCGATGAAAATCTTTTCGATCGCCGCTTCATTAAAGACATCGGCGCCCAAGCCGTAAACGGTCTCTGTGGGGAAAGCCACCGCTTCGCCTTTGAGGATGAATTGCGCGGCAACTAGTGGGGACCGAGTCAGTTTAGTTTTCATCGCGGCAGCTCGGAGGGTAATACTATTTCGCCGGCTCAAGCACCAATCGTTCCTTGGCCGCCTCTTCGACCCTCGCCTTCGTAAACAGCAGCGGGAAATAGCGTCCCTCAGCCCACAGCGGCAACAGGTCGCCGTAATGCGGGCTCTGCGGCTGCCCCGACTGTCCCGGCACATTCGTCGCCACCGAGCGGTCCCAATCCGCGAGGTCGAGAATTTCGCGGAACGAGGCGCCGGAGGTCTGCTTGAAGTTCGCGCCGCCCGTCGCGAAGACCGTGTTGGCGTCGCCGCCACGCTCGGCCGACGGCAGGTCGAAGACCCCCCGCCGCGCCCCGTCGGTTGAAAGCGCATGCTTGAACGGTGCCGAGTGCAGCGACCCCCAGCGCCATTTCGCCACGTCGCGGCCGAGCTTGGTTTGCGTTTCGGCGACAGCCTCCTCCAGACTCTTGAGCAGCGCCGCGTCACGGCCCGCAGGCGCGTCTTGCCCGAACCAGCGAGGGCCAGGCTGCTTGAGCGCTTCAATAGTTTTGACGAGTGAGATGCGGCCAGCGACCATCGGCCACGCCTTGGCCGGTAAGTGCGGTTTGAAGACCGCCGGCGTGAGTTTAGTCATCCAGACTTCGTAGAGCGCCGCCGCCGCCGAGTCCTTCGTCAACACGCCGTCCCAATTCGCGAGCATTTCAACGTAAGGCCGCAGCTCGGCGCTGGCGCCCTTGGCTTCCTTGAGCAGACGTGTCAGCTCGCGGGCGGGGAGCGAGGCTTCGTCGTGCTGTAAGCGCTCGAAGTCGGCGATGGTGAATTTGCTCTTCGCTGAACTGAGCACTTCAGCGATGCGCCGGAAGCGGAATGGGGCGGCCCACTCGTAGCCGAGTTCGCGCCGGTAGCGCGGCGGCATGATATTGTGGTTAGCCGTGGCGATGAAGTGTTGTGCGGGATTATATGAGCGCGGCAAGTCTGAGAGTGAAAGGAAGCCTTGCCACTCGTAGCGCCCCTCGGCCCCCGGCACGGGCAGCAGTCCCGACCAGCCGCGGCGCACTGGCGTGAGCCCGGCTGCCTGCCAACCGATATTGCCGTCCACGTCGGCGTAGACCAAGTTCTCTGACGGCACCCTCCACCGTTCGAGCGCACGGAGGAATTCCGGCCAGTTGCGTGCCCGGTCGAGCGAGAGCGAGGTGAGATAGCCGGCCGACCCCGGCTCGCTGCCGACCCATCGTAGCGCATAGGCGCGGTGGCGGGCGGCGTCTTCGTAGATCACCGGCCCGTGAGCCGTGAACTTCAATTCGATCTCAAACGGCTCGGCCCGGCCTTTGACCTTGAGTTGCTCGCGCTCAATGCGCATCGGCTCCCAGCGCCCGCGTGAGCGATACTCGTTTGGATTGGCCGGATTGGTCTCCTCAACGTAGAGGTCTTGCTGGTCAATCCCGACAATCGTGAAGCCGAAGCCGATGCGCTCGTTGTGGCCAGCCGCGACGCCCGGCAATGAAGGCTCGCCGGCGCCGATCACATTCCAGCCGGGGCCGACCAGATGCACCAGGTAACGCAGGCTGGGGAGCGTGATTTGACGGTGCGGGTCGTTCGCCAGAATCGGCTTGCCGGTGCTTGAGAGTGAGCCGTCGATCACCCAATTATTGCTGCCCTCGTTTTGACTGAAGCTCACCGACGCGCCCGCGGCGGTGGCGGCGGCGAGAACCTTGTTGTCGATACCTTCGAGGTCAAGGCCCTGCGGGAGTTCGAGCCGGCGCGGCGGGTCGGTCTCAATCAACTCGTCAACCATCTCGGTGCCGAGTTCGCGGGCAAGTTGCGCGCGCAGCACTTCGGTCGAGGCGTTGCGCGTCATGACGTAGCCGGCCATGCGGGTGAGGCAGACCTCCGGCGTCCAAGGCTCGGGCTTGACCCCCGTGAGCTGGAATTCGATGGGCAGGCGGTCACGGCCGGATTTTAGAGCAGACTCGATGAAGAAGTTGACCCCGCGCACGAAGGCTTCGATGATCTGCCGCGCGTCGGGCGCGTAGCTCTCGTACTCCTTCTTCAGGTCGCCGCGGTAGCGCAGGAGCCTGGCGAAGCGGTCACGCTCCACCGCACTCGGGCCGAGAATCTCGGCGAGCTTGCCTTCGCCCTGGCGGCGCCAGAGGTCCATCTGCCACAGCCGGTCCTGCGCGGCGACGAAGCCTTGGGCGAAGAAGAGGTCATCCTGGGTCTTGGCGTAGATGTGCGGGACGCCCCAGGGGTCGCGCAGCACCGTGACCAGCTTTTGCAAGCCCGGTACGCTGATGCGCCCTGATGTTTGCGAGAGTGTGCTGCGGGCACGCGCGGCGAGGTCTGATTCGCCAGGCTGATTGTAGAGGCGCCAGGCGACTGTGAGCGAGCCGAAGCAGACAAGCAGCGGCAAAAGGAATTTGAGTTTCATGGCTGTTGGACCGAGAAAGCAGTGCGACCGTAGCGATCATTAGTATCAAGAGTCACAATGGCGAACCACTGACCTTTGCAGACCTACTGCGTTAGTTCACTGCTACAACTTGAAATCATCATCAGGCGGGTGCCATCCGGCTCTGACCCACTCCCGCCGAACTATTACCGCCAGCACGTTGTTGAGTTGCAATGCCGAGACCGTTGCGCGACCGCAAGCGGTCAGTCCGACGATTCGCCTCCCGTCATCGCTCCAGCAGAAATGCCTTTGCCACTGCTGACGACGAGGGTCGAACAATCTCAGGCGACGGCCAGTCAGCGGATCGCGCCCGTGTGTTTGTGTGCCTTTGTAGCCGTTGCAAAGACGACAGGCAAGCCACAGGTTGTCTTCTTCGCTTGTTCCGCCGCGCGACTGCGGAATAATGTGGTCAATCTCCAGCTTTCCGAGCACGTGCTTTTGTGGACTGTGACAGTAACCACACCGGTCGCCAGCCTGTTTTCGCACGCGCTGGCGGAGAGCACGGGGAATTTGACCGGAACTCATGGCGTTAACGGTTCACGAAGCCCGCGGCTGACTGCTTCGCGTAAAGCTTGCGCTTTTCGCAGCAGCAGTTCCTGATAGACCTGCATCAAGGCAGCCAGTTCAGCGCGCTCTCCCGCCGTGAGTTTTCCCGCCTGCTGCCGATGGAGCAACCGGCTGAGACGCCGGTCCTGAGCTGGCGGCATTTCCAACCGGGTGAGCTTGAGAACTTCTTTGTCGGACAATTCTGCCACCGGTTTGAAAGCGGCAGTCTGCGAACTGACCGGCGCCAAAAAAAGTTCGATGGTGTCAGCCAGAATGTCTTCAATCTCGCAGCTCGTCAGTTGCGCCAGGCGCTCGGCCTGATGGTAAACCTCATCGTGCAGCGTGACTGTGACCTGAGTACTCATAGAGTTTCTATGCCTACTTACAGATTAGGCAGCAGAGCCGTGAGAAATTGCAGTGCATCGCCAGTCTAGCATCTATACCTCGCGCGCATAAGGCGAGAGTGGAAGAGTTCCCAAGGGTCATTGAGTCCTCGAAGAGACCACAACACGAAAGCCGACATCGTCGTATCGGGCGCCGGGCGCGCTCCTATTACGAAAGTCGGAGCCACAGAGCTCACCTTCAAGGAGCCACGAACCGCCGCGCAGCACCCGCTCATCCTGTTCCCCGCCAGCAGTCCATGCACTTCCGTCTGTTGGCGGATTATCCTCGTCGTAGCTGTAGTGCCACACATCCTGACACCACTCCCACACATTCCCATGCATATCGAATAGCCCGAACACATTGGCTAGGCCCAGGCTACCGACCGGCACGGTCTTCTCTCGATAGACTCCCTTGGGCGCTGATGCGTAAGGATAGAATGACTTCCCACCGTAGTTGACAACTTCCGGTGTGATCGTCTCGCCGAACGCAAACGGCGTGGTCGTGCCTGCCCGCGCCGCATACTCCCATTCCGCCTCGCTCGGTAAACGATACGTCCTGCCGGTCTTCTTCGACAGTCGCTTGCAGAATTCCACTGCATCGTACCACGAAACCCGTTCCACCGGCAGGCTGTCACCTTTGAACTCTGACGGAGCAGGTTTCAAATCCCGTTCGACTTTCGGCAAAGCTGTCACCGCACGCCATTGTTCTTGCGTCACCTCATACTTTCCTATCGCAAACGGCCACACTGTGACTTGGCGTCGTGGTGTGTTATCCATGAGCAAGTCCTGACTTGAAATCCGGTATCGCTTGGTTACTTCATACTTTGCTTGATACTTTCTTAATCCCATCGTGAGTGTTCCGCCCGGAACCATAACCATCTCCAGCTTCACTCCATTTCCGAGATCTTCGGTGAAAGACTGTGCTGTCTTCGTGCTGCGGTCGATGATCGTACCTTCCGCGTCCAGCCTCGCCGTTTCAAACGTGAACGTTTGCAGACCGGGCAGGTTGATACCAGGAATAGAGGTGGGTGGGCTGGTTGAGACGGGGGCAAGCTGGTTGGTAGAGACAGTATTGGGTTGGCGGATCAGATCGCTTTTGCCTGACAGCTTGCCCTGACGAATCAATACTGCCAGTGTGACCATTACTATAAGCACTCCAGCAGCCAGCCAGAATTTCAGCGTGCGGTTTAGTGTTTTCACTGCCGGAATGACTGGCTGCGCGATCTGCAGGGGTGGTGTAATGTCGGGTTGCTGTTGGGGCGGAGACTCCGATTCGCGCTGCGCAACATCAGGCGGCGGCGATGCTGGCTTGATAGGGAGAACGGGTTCGTTCTCCTGCTTTAGTGAAGGAGGACCAACGAGTGGATCAATAATCGTTGAAGGAAGAGGGGCAGGGGCGATTACAACCCGGCTGGCCTCACGCGAAGCTGGCGAAATATCGAACTGCTGCTGAGGCGGAAATTCCGGCTCGTGCTGTACAACACCGGGTAGCAACGACGCCGGCTTGATGACCGGAACGGGCTCGTTCCCCAGCTTTGGCGAAAGAGAGTCGAAAGGTGGATCAATAATTGTTGAAGGGAGAGGATCAGAAGCAATGACAACCTGGCTGGCATCACGCAGCGCCTGACGCATGTCTGCTGCTGTTTGGTAACGCAGGTTGCGATCAAGCGTCATGGCTTTGGCAATCACGGCAGACACCGCAACTGGCACCTCCGGGTTGATTTCATGAACCGGATGTACCGGATCAGGCACCTGGAAACGAACGCATTCCAGGCGTGTGGAGGCTTTTGTCGGAATCACTCCAGTGAGAAGGTGGTAGAGTGTTGCGCCCAAGGCATAAATATCTGCGCGCGGATCAACAGTGTCGCCCTTAATGAACTGCTCCGGCGAGGCGTAACCTTCTGTCCCGCCAATGATGCTGTTGGGTTCGATTTTGGTCCCGATGTTCTTAGCAAGCCCAAAGTCCAGCAGCTTGATTTTCAGGCTCCGTGCAAGCTTGATGTTCTCCGGTTTGATGTCGCGATGAATAATCTGTGGCTTCCGGGTGTGAAGGTAGATAAGGGCGTCAAACAGTTCGTCGGCCCACTTCACTACCACCTCTGGGGCAAGTGGTTTCCCCTGCTGGGTGAGCAGCTTCAGCAGGTCATCACCTTCAATGAATTCCATGACCAGAAAGAGATCATCGTGATCACTAAAGAAATCATCCACCTTAGGCAGTCCGGGATGGTCAAGCTGGGCAAGCAGCGATGCCTCACGAAAGAACAGGTCCGCATGTAATCCTGCGACTGTGAAAGTTCTTTTGACGGCGACAGTATTCCTTTTAAGAAGGTCGTAGGCCTCATAAATCTCACCCATCCCGCCTGCTTTTACTTTGCGCCTGATTTCGTATCGTCCTTTCAGCAAATTGTTTGACGCCGCCATAAGGAATCCTGAGATGGTGATGTTGCTGACTACCGGCTTGACTGACTCAGTTGCGCGCGTTGATACCGAGAGCTTTCATTCTACGATAAAGATGGCTGCGATCAATCCCCATCAGTTCCGCCGTGCGCGTGACGTTGCCCTCGGTCTCGGCCAGCTTGCGGAGGATGTACTCGCGCTCGTAGGTTTCGGCCGCCTCGCGGTAAGAATCGAAGTTGTAGCTCGAGGCCGGCGGCGCTTCGCCGCTCAGGATCGGCAGGTCGTCGGCCTCGACCTTGCTACCCGCGTGCATAATGATCACGCGTTCGACCGTGTTGCGCAGCTCGCGGACGTTGCCCGGCCAGGTGTAGTTCTGCATCCGCTCGAGCGCCGGGGCGGTGAACTCTTTCAGCGCGCGCTTGTTGGCGGCGGAGAATTCGCGGTTGAAGTGCTCGACCAGCAACGGCAAATCTTCGAGCCGCTCGCGCAGCGGCGGGATCTCGAAGGGGATGACGTTCAGGCGGTAGAAGAGGTCAGCGCGGAAGGTGCCGCGCTCGATCTCCGCTTCCAGTTTTTTATTCGTCGCGGCGATCACGCGGACATCGACTGTCACCGTGCTCTCGGACCCGACCGGCTCGAAGCGTTGCTCCTCCAGGGCGCGCAGCACCTTCGATTGAGTCTTGAGGCTCATGTCGCCGACCTCATCGAGGAAGATCGTCGCGCCGTCGGCCCGCTCGAACTTGCCGCGCTTGGCCTGCGTCGCGCCCGTGAAGGCGCCTTTGACGTGGCCGAACAGCTCGGACTCGATCAACTCCTCGGGGATGGCCGCGCAGTTGACCTCGACAAACGGCCGTGAGGCGCGGAGGGATTGCGCATGCAGCGCCCGCGCGACCAGCTCTTTGCCCGTGCCCGACTCGCCGTAGATCAAGATGCGGCCGTTGGTCGGGGCGGCGTAACCGATCTGCTGGCGTAGCGCCCGCATCGGCACCGACTCGCCGATCATCGCGTAGTTGAGTTCGAGTTGGGCGCGGAGCTCAAGGTTAGCGGCTTCGAGCTCACGCTGGCGGACGGCGTTCTTGACCACCAGGACGGTTTTCTCAAGCGAGAGCGGCTTCTCGATGAAATCGAAAGCGCCGAGCTTGGTGGCCCGCACGGCGGTCTCGATGCGGCCGTGCCCGGAAATCATGACCACGCTCACGTCCGGATAGGCGGCCTTCAGCCGCTCGAGCGTCTCCAGGCCGTCTATCCCGGGCAGCCAGACGTCGAGCAGGACGCAGGTGTAGAGCCGCTGCTCTAGGGCGCGCAAACACGCCTCGCCGCTGGCCACCGACGCCACGTTGAAGCCTTCATCTTCGAGCACGCCCGTGAGCGACTGGCGGATGCCGGGTTCGTCATCCACGATCAGAATTGAATGAGCCATAACTACTTTTTCTTGCCTCTTCGGCAAGAAGATGTGTGTCGAAGTAGCCGTTGGTGTCCGGCGTTTTGATAAACAGAACCTCTCGGCTTGGAAATAAGTTTAGGATTCTTGAAATCCTTGTGAAGCGCCGCGTCGCGCGAACATAAAGTGCGTGCTCCGCTCACGAGAGCCAGCGCGATGACGTGCAGATCATTGGACTGGCACAGATTGGCCCTCTTCACATTTATTTCTTCAACTTCTACCTCGGCTCTGTCAATGAGGTTGGCTCGACCAGCTTGTTGCAGCGTACGAACGAAACGACGAGCACTCTCAATCCGCCATAACTCATCAACTAACCTCCCGCCATAGACAAGACACCCATCTTTTCGGGTCAGCCATTCCACCACGGGAACAAAATCGCTGTCAGGCGGGCTCCCGAAGACGAGAGAAGCCAAATTAGTGTCAACGATCACGCACACTCGGGTCAGCCCCCAAGTAATCGCAGCTCTTCTTCGAGGAAGAATTGTCGGTAACCGGCGGGCGCGTTGATAATATTCCCCAAGCGATCAAGCTCCAGATGCTTGATCTCAACGCTCCCGTTTTTTCGCTCGAAATACAGCAGCGCGACATCCTCCGGCGATAGATGTTTCCCGTCCCGCACGTCCATCCGGATGCGATCAACAAGATAATCGCTGTGAGTTTCAATCACAAAACGTTTGTGATCGTGCTTAGCTAAGATGGCCAGGAATGACCCGAGTGCCGCTTGTGCTTTGGGGTGAAGATGGACTTCAGGTTGTTGCAATAAGAAGGTGCTGCCTTTGCGTCCCCGCACCGCGTCAACCACGATTGGCAGAACCTGACTGACGCCATATCCGACGTCCACCAAGTTAAAAGCCGGGCCTGCAACCTTGATCTGGATTTGAAAAGGATCGCTCTCTTCTTTGCCAAGTCTCCGCACCTCCAAATCGCTGAACAGCCCGGAGGCTTTTCCAAACGCATCAAGCGACTCGCGTAACCGCCCCCATGTTTGCTGGTCAGATGATGACATTTTGGCAAGGGTCATTGGGACGTGCGCACCCTCAGGGTTGGGTATATCTCTAATAGGATCGTAAGTTCTTCTTGGGTGTGTGCGGACAGGGGCGAAAGCAAATATAGGTTGTACGGCTGGCGCAAACAGATAGTCCATTAGTCGAGTTAGAAATCTCACCTCGCCTTGAGAGACTTTACCACTCTCTCTAACTACTCCTTTCTTAAACTGTTTTGCTGATGGAATCTCGGGATGGAGCATAAAACGTAAGCCTAAACGAAGGCTGGCCCACAAAGGCGGAGGGTCTGCGCCCCGGTCTAAAGTCAACGAGCCAGAAGGTGTCGTAATGACTACCTGAGGCGATTCCTCATTCTCTAGGTGTTTGTCCTCTACTTTGAACGGCCCTGCTTCAAGTATCAGTCCTGCAAGTCTTGGTTGGGCTTCTTGCCGAGTGAAATGACCAATCACAGTGATGGTATCTACTTCCGGGGATAGCAAACCGTCTTTGCCAGAAGTGGGCGAAGCAATGGGAATTCGTGCTCCAACGGTGAAGCTTTTAGCGTGCCCTGCCTCGCCGCCACGATAGGAGGCAATTTGATCGTAGGCGCCAAGAAGAAAAGGCCTCTCATTGAAATCAATCAGCGGATCACCTCGGCGCAAGCGCCAAGCGATCCGTGTGAGGGCTAAGAAAGTGGTCTTGCCAGAGCTATTCTCCCCCACCAGCAGAGTGATGGGCCTCAATGGCACTGACTGGCGATTGTGAAAACAGCGCACGCCTTCAATGATGATTTGGTCCATAAATCGTCCCCTTCACTACTCCCCATCTGACAAACGCCAGTTCCAGTGTGCCTGCCTTGATGCTTGGTCGAATTATAAGGGTACGCAGTAATCAAAGATATGAATGGCGTTCCTTCTCATCAAGATCACTCTGGTTCTTTGGCGCTCGGCAGCTCAATTGTGAAGCGCGCACCGCGCGGCAGATTGTCCTGCACGCGGATGCGGCCTTGGTGCTCGGCGACGATGTGGCTGATGATGGCGAGCCCGAGGCCCGTGCCGCGTTTGCGCGTCGAGAAGTACGGGTCGAAGATGCGCTCGCGGTCGGCCAGGGGAATGCCGGGGCCGGTGTCCGAGATGACGACTTCGACGGCCTCGCGCTCCGCCACCTCCCGCGACTCAATGGTGATCCGCCGCTCGCCGTCAACTTCGGTCAGCGCCTCGGCGGCGTTGTCGATCAGGTTGACCAGGGCCCGCTTGATTTGTTCGCCGTCAACCAGCACGGGCGAGAGCGCGGGCGCTAAGCGGCTCTCGATCCGGATGCCGTCCAGCCGCTCGTCGTAGAGCTTGAGCGCGCTGCCGATGACTTCATTGAGCGAGGCGGTGGTCGGCTTGGCGCTCGGCAGCCGGGCGAAATTTGAGAACTCGTCCACCATGCGTTGCAAGGTCGCGACCTCCGCGCCGATCATCGCCGTGCATTCGCGCACGAGCTTCGCATGGCGTTCATCCAAGGCATCACGCCCGTTGGCGCCGTCAGGTTCGGCGAGCAGGTTCTTGGCCAGCCGCTCGGCCGAGAGGCGGATCGGCGTGAGGGGATTCTTGATCTCATGCGCCATGCGACGGGCGACCTCGCTCCAGGCGGCACGGCGCTGCGCCTCGATCAGGTCGGTCAGGTCTTCGATGACGATCACCGTGCCGCGCCACTGCCCGTGCGGGTCGTGGAGGGCCGTGACCGTCACAGCCGCGTCCAGCTTGACGTTGTTGGCGAGCGTGAAATGAACTTCACGCGTGACCGAGCGCAGGCGGGCCGCGCGGCGGACGAGCCGTCGCAGTTCGTCGCGCTGCGCCTCGGGGAGTAGGCCTTCGAGGACGACGCCTGTGGTCGGAGTGGATTCAAGCCGCAGGAGGCGGAGCGCCGCCGAGTTGATCGTCGTCACCCGGTTGTGCTCGTCGAGCGAGATGACGCCGGCCGAGAGGCTCTGCAAGACCGCCTCGATGTAGCGCCGCCGCTCGTCGAGGGCCGCGTTGATCTGTTGCAGTTCGGCCGCCGACCGTTCGAGGCGGCTGCGGTTTTCCGCCAACTCGGCCGTCATTTGATTGAACGAGAGCGCGAGCGCGGCCAGCTCATCGTCTCCGACAATGCCTGCGCGGTAAGTGAGATCGCCACTCTTGATGCGCTCCGTCGCCTGCGCCAGTTGCTGCACGGGGTCGGCGATGCTGCGCGCCACGTAGAGCGCCATCCAGGTCGCGATGAAGAGCACCAGCAAGGTGATCAGCGCCAGGGTGAGCAGGTAGTTGCGCTTGACCAGTTTCTGATCCCGGCTGAGCTGATCGAAGTAATTTTCTTGTGCCTTCAGATTGATGGCGCGCTCGGCGAGTTCGGGAGGAACCTTTTGCGCGACGACGAGGGAACCGCCGTTGAGCAGGTGAACGGGGGCGGCCGCAATCAAGTAGATATTCTTTCCCTCCTCGACCCGGGTCGTGAAGGTCTCATCCCGCGCGGCAGCCAAGCGGGCGCTCTGCCAACCGCTCTGGAACTCCGGACTGAGGTTCGCCAAATCCGGCGCGGCCACTTGCGTCATCAGCCCGCCGCCTTTGTAGTAGAGCTGAACCAATAAGAGTTGCTGATTACGGGTCTCCTCCACAAACGTCTGGTCAAGTTGATCGTCATTCTCCAGGATCACTAAGCGGGCTAAGGTGATCGCCGTCCGGCGCAGCTCTTCTTGTTCGCCGGCCACATACGATTCCTGAATTTGCCGCGCGTTCCTCACCATGTCGCGCGTCCGCTCGCCGAACCACTTATCCATGCTGCGGTTGATCAGCCCGGTCGTGGCAAAGAATAGGAAGATCACCGGCAGCAGTGAGAGCGCGATGGAGAAGACGACCAGCCGCGTCTTGAAGCGTGCGCCCAGCTTCATCTCCCGCCGCTCGCGGCGCAGCTTGATGAGGTTGCGCGCCAGCACCATCAGCAGCACGATGAAGGCGGTGAAGTTGATGGTCGAGAGCGCGTAGAGGATGAGCGTCTCGCTGGCCGAAGCGGGCGATAGGATCGGCAGCGTGTTGAAGGCCGCTTGCACGAAGAGCAGGGCGAAGAGCAGTATGGTCGCCGCCGCGAGCAGAATGATGCGTGTGCGCCGGCGGTTGCGGCTCCGCTTCTCACGTGCTGGAGATGAGTCTGGCAATGTGGGCATATCTGTCGTCGCGGCGTGAACTACCTAAGCAAAGCAAAATTCTAACAGAGCGTTTTGAGCGGGCGCAATCGCGATCCGGAAAATGTCCCGCGACCTGTTAGGTTGCGGTTGTGTCGGTAAAGAGAGATCTGAATGCCAACCGCCCCGTTTGCCAGACAACCGCAACCTGACAGGTCGCGGGACAGCGTTTGCGATTGATAGGCGTCCAATCCAAAATTGTTGACTGATTGCGCCGCCCTCACTTTTTACCTATTATCTTGGTGCGTTTCCCCTGCCGATCAATCCGACGATGCCGGAGGCGACTAGTGAGCCCCATCGAGATCTTCATCGACCCTGAAACCAAACTGCTGCGCAGCGGTTGGCGCCTGCTCGTCTTCCTCGTCTTATTCATGCTGCCCGGCCTGATCTTCCGCGGGCCGGCAGATGAATCAACCTTCGAGATTGGATGGGGGATGCTCGTCTCTTACGCCGCGCTGATTGCCTGGACTGTTTTCCTCTCTTGGCTCTGCCTCAAACTCCTTGACCGCTTCGGGCTCGCTTCACTCGGAGTGGCGCCGTACCGCGGCTGGTGGCGGGAGGTGTTGATCGGTTGCGCGGTGAGCGCGGTGATGACGGCCGCGGTGGTAGGGCTGCAAGCCCTCGGCGGGGGGACGCGACTCATGCTCAACCCGCTGATGTGGAAGTCAGCGGAGGGGGCGCGGGTGATAGATTACGCGGGACTCCTGATAGTTGCCAGGCGGGTGGGCGCCGCGCTCGTGCTGCTGATTCTGGCCGGCGCTTTTGAGGAGCTCCTCTTCCGCGGCTATCCGTTCCAGACACTGTTGCGCGGCGCGCCTGTGGTCGTGCCACTCTTGCTGCTCTCGCTCTTCTTCGGGATGGCTCACTGGCGCAACCCGAACCGGACGATCTTTTCGACCGTCAACACTGTCCTGGCCGGCGTCTGGCTCTCGGCGGCATACCTCAGGACGCGCGGCCTCTGGTTCCCCCTCGGCTTGCACTTTATGTGGAACTGGATGCTCGGCGCTTTCTTCGGCCTCCCGGTCAGCGGGATGAAGCTGCCCTCCAGCCCGGTCTTCGTCTCGACTAGTGAAGCGCCCGTCTGGCTGACAGGCGGGAGCTATGGGAGTGAAGGCGGGGCGGCAGCCACCATCGTGCTCGTCATTGCCATCTTTCTGATCTGGCGTGCGCGGTGGCTACGAGTCTCGCCAGAGATGCAGGCCCTGTTGGAGCAGCGGAGTGATGAGCCTGAAAGCCAGGGGCTAGGGGTTAGGGGTTAGGGGCTAGAGAGAAGGCTGGCGTGCCTCCTCCACTAGTCCCTAATCCCTAGTCCCTAACCCCTAGCTGATCGCCCCAAGGAACTGCTCGAAAGCCTCGTGCATCTCCGCCACGGACTTTTGCAGTTCGTCATCGGTCCCGGACTTGGCGACGGCCGCCACGCGGTCAACCGCCTCGCCGAACTTCTTGCGCAGCTCCTCGACCTTGGCCTGCGCGTCGGCCTTGGTGCGCAGCCGGACCTTCATAATCGCGTCCTTGCGGCGGACGAGTTCTTCACCTTGCGCGCGAATCTTCGCCCACTCTTTGTTGGGGTACTGTTCGTGCCAGATCGGGGCGAGCAAGTCATGGAACTTCTCCACCTCGACGATCTTAAAGCTGTGCTTGTGCTCTGCGCCCTCCTGATGCTCGCCCTTCTTCTCTTGGGCGAAACTCGGCGCCACGAGAGTGAGCGCCACGAGACAGACCAGGGCTTGGATGAATGCCAACTGTTTCCTCATACCGATTCCTTCCTTTGATTGAAATAGGGGGAATCCCAATGTCCATATTCGCAGGCCGAAAGTCAAGTCTGCCCGCCCGAGCGTCGAGCGGGCCTCGTCCGCGTAGCTCGACAAGATGGCGCTTTTTAGCTATTGTTATAGCTCGATAAAATTTCTAAATAGTCCCTGGAATCATCACGCCAACATGATCCGACAAGACCGGTAAAAGGAGCATCATATGGAGCAAATCGGTTGGAACCCCAGTTCCTACGGACTCGCCAACCACGGAATCAAGAACGTCAAGCGCACCTATTGGAACCTCACGACCCCTGAACTTTACGAAGAAGCCGTCAAGCGGGGCGAAGGTCTGATCGGCCACCTCGGGCCCCTGGTCGTCAATACTGGCCAGCACACGGGCCGCTCCCCGAACGATAAATTTGTGGTCCGCGAGCCGTCCTCCGAATCTCACGTCTGGTGGGGCCAGGTCAACCGGCCGTTCGAGCAAGCGAGGTTTGATCGACTGCTCGCCCGCTCACTCGATTACTTGCGGGGGCGCGACGTCTTTGTCCAGGACTGCTTCGCCGGGGCGGACCCCGCATACCGCATCCCGATCCGCGTGGTCACAGAATTCGCCTGGCACAGCCTGTTTGCGCGCAACATGTTCGTCCGCCCGGATTGGAATGAAGTAGGGAACCACGTCCCGGAGTTCACCGTCATCAACGTCGCCAACTTCAAGGCCGACCCGGAGGCGGACGGCACGAACTCGCCGACCTTCATCCTCATGGACTTCGGCAAGCGGCTGATTCTGATCGGCGGCACTTCTTATGCGGGCGAGACGAAGAAGTCGATCTTCACGCTCTTGAACTACCTGCTGCCGTTGCGCGGCGTGCTTTCCATGCACTGCTCGGCGAATATGGGGCGCGACGGCGATACGGCGATCTTCTTCGGCCTCTCGGGGACGGGCAAGACGACGCTCTCGGCCGACCCCGAGCGGCGGCTGATCGGCGACGATGAGCACGGCTGGTCGGACCGCGGCGTTTTCAACTTCGAGGGCGGATGCTACGCCAAGGTTATCAATCTCTCGGCCGAGGCCGAGCCTGACATCTACGCCTGCACGCGCCGCTTCGGCACCGTGCTCGAAAATGTCGTCATCGACCCGGTGACGCGCCGCCTGGATCTGAGCGATGCCTCGCTGACCGAGAACACGCGCGCCGGCTACCCGCTCTCGCACATCCCGAACTACGAACCCTCGGGGCTTGGCGGCCACCCGCGCAACATCATCATGCTCACGGCCGACGCCTTCGGCGTCATGCCGCCGATCTCGAAGCTCACGCCCGAGCAGGCGATGTACCACTTCATCTCCGGCTACACCGCCAAGGTCGCGGGCACCGAGAAGGGCTTGAGCAAAGAGCCGCAGGCGACCTTCTCGACCTGCTTCGGCGCCCCGTTTATGGTCCACCACCCGGGCGTCTATGCCGAACTGCTGCGCGAGCGCATCGCCAAGCACAAGGCGGACTGCTGGCTGGTGAACACCGGCTGGTCGGGCGGGCCGTATGGCGAGGGGCAGCGGATGAAGATCGCCCACACGCGGGCGATGGTGCGGGCGGCGCTCAGCGGCAGCCTGGCCCAGGTCCAGACCGAGCCCGACCCGATCTTCGGCGTGTTCGTCCCGACCTCCTGCCCCGGCGTGCCGAGCGAAGTGCTCAAGCCGCGTAACACCTGGAAGAACCCGAAGGCGTACGACGAAAAGGCGCGGCACCTGGCCGGGCTCTTCCGCAAGAACTTCGAGCAGTTCGCTGACGGCGTGTCGGACGAGGTGAAGGCGGCCGGGCCAAAGTAAGTTCTGGGTTGAAAGCTTCGGAGGCTGAGTCTAGCGCGTTGCGGCACATCAGCGCTCTGTCTCCCTCTTGTGGAAGTTGAGTAAGTTCTATGATTGCTGAACCAACCGATTACCTGGCAGCGATCGAAGCCTTGCCCGCCGGAGCTAGGCTTTTGCTCACCGATGTCAGTTGGGAGGAGTACGAATCGATCCTCGCCGCGCTCGGAGACTACAGCCATCTTCGTCTCGCCTACGACAGTGGGAAGCTGGAAGTTATGTGCCCTTCCGAAAAGCATGAAGGTTACAAAGGCGTCTTCACGCACCTGATCGCGGTGCTGACTCAGGAACTCGATCAAGACTTTCTTTCGCGCGGCTCGACGACGCTCCGGAAGAAGAGAAAAGCGAAAGGCACCGAGCCTGACGATTGCTTCTATATCAGAAACTACTCTCTAGTCGCGGGCAAAGAAGAGATTGACCTGAGCCTTGACCCCCCGCCTGATCTGGCCATCGAAGTAGACATCGCAAGTAAATCTCTCAACCGTTTCCCGATCTACGTTGCGATGCAGGTGCCAGAAGTGTGGCGCTTCGGCGGCCAGCAAGTGCGCTTCTATCGCTTGGCCGGAGAGAGTTACACCGAAATCCAAAACAGCGATGCCTTTCCTTTCTTGCTTTCCAATCTCCTGCCCGAATTTCTCCAACAGGGGAAGGTTGACGGCATCAATGCGATGACCAGGGCCTTTAGAGAGTGGGTTAGGGCCAATCTGCCTAAATAAGTAGTTGGGCGGACGTGAAAGGAGTGATGATGGCTGTTCGGTCCACATTCGAGGAGTTACGCGAATTCTGGCGTTGCGCGTATTCGGCACTGAATATCGAAACAGCAGATGTAGAGCCCATACTCACGAACTGGGTTTCCAACGTCCTCACGGATGACGGTGTAAGCATTGACTCTCACATCCGCAAGCGTTTCTCATTCAAGCCTCCGGAACCATTTTTCGGACATTGGGTCTCGGACGACGGTAATCTATCAGTGGCAAACAAGACCATCGTCGCACTCATCAATCCGGGCGATGGGATCACTTACAAGCAATGCGCCGACCCAGCCATATCACTCGCGGGTCGTCCGCACTGGCAGCTACTGAAGGAATTCTATACGACGGGTGCTGTGACTCACGGGCAAACATTGCACCGATTGCCATATACGCGCAAGCTCCGAAATCCAGAGTACAATTACCGCTCCGGAACGAAGCAGTTCGCATGGGGTTGGTGGTGCGGTCAGTGGGAAAACATGCTTCGGGCTATCGGCGAAACGGATGAAGACAATTCATTCCTAACGCTTGAGCTCTTCGCGTATTCAAGCCCGAACGCCAATAATCTAGACAGCGACACTGTCGAAGCGTTGCGTTCAAGTCGGCTGGCAGCGCGCTTGATAGTAGACTTGATTCAAGACGAGTCGGCGCAACCGCGACGGATCGTGCTCGTCAACAAGCTGGCGATCTGGGAGCCGTTGCTCCAACGCCACGGTTACGAATTTTTGCCCCTACCGCCGCGAAACCACAAGGGGATTCCAAAAGCGTACCGCGCTTACTTCAACGACCGACCTACGCAAGTGCCTGTGATCCTACTTCATCAGGCACAACAGATGAAGTTTCCGACTCTGGATAATGGCGCGAGAGAGATCTTTGAGATCACGTGAATCCGCCGCCCAACAACAGCATGCAGCGGACGCGCAACACAGCAGGTTTTTTCCTTCACGTTCTGTGTTCGCCGCTGATGCCGAGCGTTAGGTCCCCTTCGTGTTCTGCTCATCCAACCATTTCTTCAGCGGCGCGAAGTAATCAAGAATAGCCGTCGCGTCCATCTTATCCTCACCCGTGAGCGCCTTGAGCGCTTCCGGCCACGGGCGGCTCTGGCCCATTTCCAACATCTTTTTCAGCTTCGCCCCGACTTGCTTGTTGTCGTAGATCGAGCCGCGGTGCAGCGGCCCGGTGTAGCCCGCTTCGCGCAGCCTGGCCCGGTGAAACTGGAACTGAAGAATGGTCGCCAGGAAGTAGCGCGCGTAGGGCGTGTTGCTCGCGACGTGGTACTTGGCGCCGGCGTCAAAGTCCTGCTCGCTGCGCGGCGCTGGGGGCGCGATGCCCTGGTTGCAGTGCCTCCAAAAGTAAGAGCAAAGAGCATGGGGCAAAGAGCAAAGGGCTAAGCGCTAAGGGCAAGTAGATTGTTCTTCACTCTTTGCTCTTTGCCCCATGCTCTTTGCTCTTTCGCCTCCTCACGGTTGGCTGAAAAGCTTCAGATATTCCTCTACGGGCGCGGGCGGAACCTGCGCGACTTCCAGATTCTCCTCGACGTGGGCCACGCGGCTCATCCCGACCAAGGCGGTGGTGAGGCCGGGCGTGGAGCGCGTGAATTGAATCGCGCGCTGCGCGTCGGTCTTGAGCCCCTGGAGGTGCTCGCCGACAATCGACGGCAGATTCGAGGCGAGCCGCGCCTGGAGCATCGAGGCGCTCGACATGACGGTGATGCCTAACTCGGCTGCGGCCTCCAGGAACGTCAGCTTGCGCCCACCGAGCTGCTGATTGGCGACAGTGAATGCCTCAAGCATCGCCAGGTTGAGCGGCAGTTGCACGACTTTGAAGTGGTGGCCCTCGCCCCCTACTTCGCGCGCGGTCTTCACCACCTGTTCGAGGGATAAAAACTCTGGGTTGTCGGGCGCGACGCGGTAGCCGTTCCAGGTCGCCGTCCCGTAAAACAGGACCTTGCCCGCCTCGACGGCCGACTCCAAAAACTCGAAGGCCGCGCGCAGCCGCCGGTAGAACTCCTCGCGCGAGACCGCGGCGAATTGCGCCTCGGGATTGTGAACGTAGTAGACATCCACCGTCTCGAGCCGGAGGTTGCGCCGGCTCTGGTCGAGCTGGTGGGCCAGGTAGCTCGGCGTCATGCAGTGGCTGCCCTGGACGAAGTCGTGCAACTGGCAGATGCCCGGCTTGACGAAAGTCTCGTCGAGGTAGCGCATGAAATCCGGCTGACTCTGCGGCGGCTCGTTCTCGAAAGGGATGTAGCCGCCTTTGGTCGTGACGATCACTTCATCGCGTGAGAGCTTGCCTTGTGAGAACAGGTCGGCGAGCGCGTCGCCGATATTCCGCTCGCTGCGCTGGAAGCGGTAATTGGCGGCCGTGTCGAAGACGTTGCAGCCCAACTCGGCGGCCCGCTTGACCGCCGCGCGGTAGGCCTCGTCCATGCGCTCGTCGTGGTGGCCGAGGTATGAGCCGAGGCCGATGGAGGACATCCACAGCCCCTGCGATTGGCGGAAGTGGCCTTCGGCCGCGATGCCTCTGAAGCGGTCGCGATAGGCGGCGGTGCCTTCGGTGGTTGCGCCTTGCGGTTGGCCCATAGGTGGCTCCTTTGTCAAGTCGAGCCTGCGCGTGGCTCGCTTATTTAGGTGATGCTTGCTAGAGTAAGAGGTGTTCAGCTTACCACGAAGTTTAGTGATTGTCAGTCGAGGCGTGATGTTCAGCGACCTGTCAGGTTGCTGATGACTTCGCATTGGGCCGATGGCGCCAGCCGCAGCAACCTGACGGGTCGCTGGACGTTTCTGAGGGAGATCACCAGTAATGCCGCAAGGCGTGGAGCACGAGCGAGAGTTAGAAGTGGCCAAGAGCCTGGCACGCGCGGCCGGGCAAAAACTGTTGGAGATTTACGCGGGCGAGCACCACGTCCAGTGGAAAGGCTATGATGACCCAGTGACGGCTGCCGATCATGCGGCCAACGAACTGATCGTGAGCGGGCTGCGCCGGCACTTCCCGTCCGATGGCGTGCTCTCTGAAGAGGCGCTTGACGACCGCATCCGCTTGGGCAAATCGCGCGTCTGGCTGGTGGACCCGATGGACGGGACGAAGCAGTTTATCGAGCACATCGGCGAGTTCTCAGTCATGATCGGGCTGGCCATAGAGGGCGAGGCCACTCTGGGTGTGGTCTACCACCCGACGGCCGACCGGCTGTTTTATGCCGCGCCCGGGTTGGGCGCGTTCGTCGAGGAAGAGTGGACGACCAAACGTTTGCGGGTCTCGCCCGTGAGCGACCCGTCGCAGATGACCGCGGCCATGAGCCGCTCACACCACAGCCCGGTGGTTGATCGCATCCGCCACCAGCTCGGGGTGACGCGCGAGATTCGTTCAGGCAGCGTCGGGCTCAAGTTTGGACTGATCGCCGAGGGTCGGGCGCACCTCTACATTCATCCCGGCTCCAGGACCAACCAGTGGGACACCTGCGGCCCCGAAGCGATCCTGCGGGCGGCGGGCGGTGTGGTCACCGACACTTTCGGGGAGCCGCTCAACTACAACGCACCCGAGGTCCGAAACTCGCGTGGGATCATTGCCAGCAACGGTCCCATCCACGACCGCGCCGTGGCTGCCATCGCGGCCGTGCGTGCCGAACGCTGATGAGGAGACCAGCCATGAAAGCCGCGGCGGCCAACCCATCGAGTCGCTCCGGCCCTTTGATCTTCGGCCTATGCCATCCTCCGTTGAGTATTCCGATAATCAAGACCTGGTCGCCGAACTGAACGGGTTCAGGACCGCGCGCGACCTGTATGCGTCGAGCGCCTATCAGAAGCATCGCGCCCGGCTCGCGGCGCTGCTTGAGGCGCCGCGTCTGTTTGTTGCCGAAGGTGCCAGCCCGCTCGTTCGGGATTTCGTGCGCATCGCTCACTGGAACATCGAAAAGGGCAAACACCTCGACGCCGTGATTAAGACTTTCCTGAGTCACCCGCTGCTGCGCTATGCCGACCTCATTTCGCTCAACGAGGCCGACGTGGGGATGAACCGATCCGCCCAGCGCTTCGTGGCGCGAGAGCTCGGCGCCGCGCTCGGGATGCACGTCGCGTTCGCCCCGGCCTACCTTGAATTCTCGAAGGGGTATGGCGAGGATTTGCAGATGCCGGGCGCGAATACCGTCGCGCTGCAAGGCAACGCCATCCTCTCGCGCCACGAGCTGCGCCGAGCGCGCATCATCGAGCTGCCGGTGTGCTTCGACCATTTCGAACACGCGGAGAAACGCATTGGCCGCCGCGTCGCCTTAGCGGTTGAGGTCGAAATCGGCGGGCATCGGTTGAGCTTCGTCAGCGCCCACCTTGAAGTGCGCAACTCTCCGGCCTGTCGAGCCCGGCAGATGGGATCGGTGATCGCTGAGCTAGAGCGACCAGAGTCATCGACAGCCGCGATTATCGCGGGCGATCTCAACACCAATACTTTCTCACGCGGCGGTCGCTGGCGCACGTTGCGCGGGTTTGCGCGAATCCTGCTCTCCGACCCGGAGCAATTGGCTCGTGCGATTGCAGCGCCGCAATCGCACGAGCCGCTTTTCGCCTTGCTCCACCGGCACGGTTTCACCGAGCAGGGCTTCAACAGCCGCGATATCACCTGCCGCGTCCCGATGCGTGGGATCGAGGACGGCTCGCGCTTGCCGCCCGTCTTCGCCGCGATGATCGAGCGCAAGTTGGCGCGTTATGACTACCAGCTCGATTTTAGGCTGGATTGGATGGTGGGGCGCAGTGTGACACCGCTCGGTGATGGTGAAATAGTCGATGCGGTGAGCGGGGTCTCAAGCTTGGGCCCACAGACTGTCGCGGGGCTGCGGAATGAAAAAGGCGGGCCGATTTCAGACCACGATCCGATCACGGCTGATGTGAGGGTCTAGCCCGAAAGAGAAGCTTTATTCAGCGTCTACGCCCAGCGGGAGAACCACTTGTGCGATGCGCATGAAACTGAGGCGCACTTCCGGGTTTTTCGACTTTTCACCAAACACATCCGTATGGGCGCGGTTGTTCCTTTGACGATCCGGCGTATGCTGTATCCACTGCTCCGGTATTTTCCGCACCTCACCCGCAATGAGTTGAATAACCGCATTATCTTTAGGGTTCCTCGCCCGCTGTCGAGTTTCCTCGGGAGAAGAATACTTCGCCCAGTCAGTAGACATCCCCGGCGCTGGGGCAGGTTGAGGCCCATCTGCTGGCGCTCTATCACCAGGAGCGAGGTGATTCCTAAAAGCCCCCGGGAGGGGCCGACCTTCTTTATCAATCATTCCCCAATGGACGCGCATATAGAGGAAGCCCTCATCTGGAATCACCTCACTCTGCCAGACTTCCTCTATCTCATCAGCCACATCAGTATCCATTCATTTCTTGAGGAAGTATCAAGCCTGCCTTTGATGAGGTCTTTCGCGCCCGCATCGCCGTAGTAGCTTGCCGGCTCTTCCGGATCAAGTGGAATATTGATCAAAAGCTCACGCTTAGGCAGTTTCCAATGGATGTCAATGCTCCCATCCGGTCCGGGAAGTATCCTCGGCGGCGCAATCCGCACCCCATTAAATTGCCGGAGGCGACGAACGTTCTCACGAATAAACTGGACAGCCCGATTCCACGTCGCTTCGGTATAACCGGGACTGCCTTCCTCATCCCAGTTATCTTTCATGTCCAATATACTGCGTGAATCACGGATCGCTTCCGAGATACCTGGAGGCAGGTGAGGCTGCTGCCTACCACGCATTTTGCTTGATGGCTGACGCGCCGAGGCAGTCCTTCTCTTGGCGCGTGGCCGGACAACCACAGATATGATTTTGGTCCCCCCCCGCTCACCAACAGCCCCACGGACCCCCACTTGATCCACAGATGTCGCTTTTGATGACCCCAAGGTAACTGTGGGCGCGCTTTGAACTGCACGTGTGTCGCTCATTGCTCGCCCTCCGCCTTCTGACTATCGCTCGTCTGCTTCAATACACCCCCTATGGCTTCATGAATCTCCTTCAGCCGTGCCTTTGTGACAACGATGCGGGCTACACACACCGCTTGCAATCCCCCCATCTCTCTCAGCGCAGCTTCTTGCTCCTCGATCGTCTCCCCCCCCACGAGCGGCGGAGCAATCTCGAAAAAGGAGAGGAAAAAGTCGTCGCCAATGTACTGCACAACAAAGTAATTGGAGAATAAGCTTTCTAGATCCTCTGGAACATATGGCCGAATAGCAGCAGTAGCGGCTTTTTCAGTGTTTTGTTCACCCATAAATTTTCACCACATTTGATAAACTAAACTGATGTCTTAGGGCATTGAGGATATACATCACTGCAATACGATGCAATCCTTCTCAACCGCCCGTTTTGCCCTTATCCATAGAAATAAAAACGGGGACCCAGCGAATCATTCTTGACCACTGCATCCCCGCATCTCTGTATCTCTACGCCTGTAATCTAGGCAGTCGCCGGATTGCTGCCCGTGATCGGCGGCAGGATTGGTTTCAAGACCGGTTCCTTGTCTGCCGGCTTGCCCTTATCGGTCGGCGAAGTCGGCGACGGGGTATCGTCATCGAGCGGCAGGCCCGCCACCACGCGGCGAATCTGGATCGCGTCGAGGGACTCGCGCTCCAGGAGCGTTTGCGCCAGGCGCTCGACGGCGTCACGGTTCTCCAGGATGATGCGGCGGGCGCGCTCATACTGCTCCATGACGATCCGCTTGACCTCCTGGTCGATCTTGATCGCCGTGTCCTCGCTGTAATCCTGGTGCTGCGCGATCTCGCGGCCGAGGAAGATCTGCTCCTCCTTCTTGCCGAAAGTGAGCGGCCCCAAGGAAGACATGCCGAACTCACAAACCATCTTCCGCGCTAATTCCGTCGCGCGCTCGATGTCATTCGAGGCGCCGGTCGTGATGCGGCTGAGGAAGACATCCTCAGCGATCCGGCCGCCCATCAGGATCGCGATTGACCCTTGAATGTATTCGGACGAGTGCGTGTAGCGGTCACCCTCGGGCAACTGCTGCGTGACGCCCAGCGCCATCCCGCGCGGGATGATTGTTACCTTGTGGATCGGGTCGGCGTTCGGAACCTTGAGGCCGACCAGAGTGTGGCCCGATTCGTGATAAGCGGTCGTCTTCTTCTCCTCGTCGGACATCACCGCCGAGCGGCGCTCCGACCCCATGAGCACCTTGTCTTTGGCCCACTCGAAGTCAGCCATCGACACGCTCTTCTTGTTGTAGCGCGCCGCGTTGAGCGCCGCCTCGTTGACCAGGTTCGCGAGGTCCGCGCCCGTGAAGCCCGGGGTCCCGCGAGCGATCACGGAAACGTCAACGTCTTCGCCGAGCGGAATCTTGCGCGTGTGAACAGCCAGGATTCCTTCGCGGCCTCTGACGTCGGGGCGATTGACGACCACCCGACGGTCGAAGCGGCCAGGCCTGAGCAGCGCCGGATCGAGCACGTCCGGGCGGTTGGTCGAGGCGATCAGGATCACGCCGTCGTTGGACTCGAAGCCGTCCATCTCGACCAGCAGTTGGTTCAAGGTCTGCTCACGCTCGTCGTGACCGCCGCCGAGACCCGCGCCGCGGTGGCGGCCCACAGCATCGATCTCATCGATGAAGATGATGCAGGGAGCATTCTTCTTGCCCTGCTCAAAGAGGTCGCGGACGCGCGAGGCGCCGACGCCGACGAACATCTCGACGAAGTCCGAGCCCGAAATCGAGAAGAAGGGGACGTTCGCCTCACCCGCGATGGCCCGCGCCAGGAGCGTCTTGCCGGTGCCCGGAGGGCCCATCATCAGGACGCCTTTCGGGATGCGCCCGCCGAGCTTCTGGAATTTCTGCGGCTCCTTGAGGAACTCGATGATCTCCTGCAACTCTTCTTTCGCTTCCTCAACGCCGGCGACGTCCTTGAAGGTCACGCGCTTCTGCTGGTTCGACAGCAGCTTGGCGCGGCTTTTGCCGAACGAGAGCGCCTTATTGCCGCCCGATTGCATCTGGCGCACCATGAAGATCCAGAAGGCGATGATAAAGAGGAAGGGCGCGTAGGTGGCCAGCACCGTGATCCACATACTCCCGCTGGAGGAGGGGTCGAACTGGACCTTGACGCCGTTGGTATACATCTCTTTGGCGAGGTCGTTGGCGACCGGCTCACCATAGATTTTGCAATTGAAGCGTTTGCCATCCTTCAAGTCGCCGGTGACCTTGCCCGGCTCGATGGTGGCGACCCCAACTTCCTTTCGCTTCACCTTCTCCAGGAGTTCGGTATAGGACAGCGGTGTATCCGGACTGCTGCCTGCGTTGTGGAAGACCGAGTAGAGCAGGAACGCGCCTGCAATGATCACCACCCAAAATATCACTTGCCTGATTGTCGAGTTCAAAATCAAATACCTCCGTTGAAGACCAGTGCCACCATTCTAGCCTATTTCTCCGAAAATCGCTCGATATTTTCTTCGCTCGGAATGAATACTAATACGCCTCATTCTTAAAGTGCGGTTTCAACTTTCGTTCCAAAAAGCTCAGGCTCGATGAGCCGCACTTAAGGTATCGAGTTTGGCTGTTCTTTCCAAATCTTTGGTCATGAGAAAGAAGCTGCCGGGGCATACGGCTTTTGAAGGGCGAAACCTCGCCTGCGTTGCTCTTGGTGAGATTAAATTCTGCCATCAGGTAAGCCCGCTCGACCGTCCAGATCTCGGTCACTGACCTTCATCGGTGGCCTTTGCAAGCCTCGAGATTTTTGCCTCGGAACAGTCGGATGGAGTCTCTGTGGTCGATGTGATAGGGCCTGAGGTCTTGGTGAGGATCAAATGCTTGAGCTTGCGGTGGACTTGCCATCCACCTGGTAGCTCGACATAACTTCCGCCTCGGCCTTGAGTCGCGAGCGCGTCAAGCGCCAGCAGATGTGCCGCTTCGATGCGCAGCAAGTCGCCGCGTGCGGATCGTAACCACAAGCGTAGCGCCCGTCGCCGGACGGCTGGATGAGCATGACGAAGAGGCCGGAGATCGAGCGCCCGCCCGTCTGATGCCCCGGCGACAAGATCAGCGGCCACGCGCTCCAGGTAGTCTTCGACCTCAGTGACCTGCTCAGCCGTCCGCGTCAGTGCTTCGCCGAAGCGCGGATTGAACGTGCGCAGCAAGGGCAGCAATTCGTGGCGGAGGCGGTTGCGCGTGAACTCGGATGAGAGATTCGAGCTGTCAGTTTGGAAAGCGAGGCCGTAGTGCTCGCAGTGGGCGAGCACCTCGGCCCGCGTCACCTCTAACAGGGGGCGGATGAGCGTGACTTGCCGTTTGAGATTGATGAGCGGGCGAATCCCGCGCAAGCCCCCGAGCCCACTTCCGCGCAGCAGGCGCATGAGAATCGTCTCGACTTGATCATCCCAGGTGTGCGCGGTGGCAATGACATCAGCCCCGCAACTCTCTGCCGCCCGCTGCAGAAAGTCGTACCGCAGCCGCCGCGCGACAGCCTCCAGGTTGCGTCTCTCCGATCGAGCCTGCTCGGCTACTGCCTCACGCTCGACCAGGAGCGGCACACTCAGGTCAGCGGCCAGCCTGCGAACGAACGCCTCATCTGCCTCCGCTTCGGCCCCCCGCAGTAGATGATTGAGGTGACCGGCGAAGAGGGCACCCGGCAGGCCGCGACGCTCACGACAGCGGGCCAGAGCGTCGAGCAGCGCCGTCGAGTCCGCGCCTCCTGAAACCGCGACCAGGATGGCCGCCTGCCCACCAACGCTCAGGCGGCGCAAACTCGCTTGCAGCTTTTTCTCTAAGTTGGTCATCTCGGCTACAATTGTGTGTACGCATCAGTCCCGCGAGCGTCGCTTCCACAACCGGCCGGATCTCGGAGTCACGCTCGCCACCGCTCGCGGGACTGATCAGGACTCAACTATGACACGTCTCTCTTTCATCTTGCTACTTTGTCTGATGAATCCGGCGCTCGCACAGCACCGTGTCCCGCCTCGCTCGCCACGTCAAGCCGAGCAATCGCCCCGGTACCTTTCACGCGTCGCCTCGCGGGCCGAGTTCGACCGCCTGGCCCGCACTTATTACCAGGGGCGGTTCTACGCCCTCCCGCATTTGATGTTCGTCATCGACCGCGCCGACCAGGGGCGCGTCTATTACATCAATTCACAGCGCTACGCGTTCCACAAGGACTTCGTCAACGCCAATTATCTCACGCTCGAACGCGGGCGAGAATTCTTCCGGCACAACTATCTGGAGCGCGATCGCCGTTTTCTGCTCGGGACGATTGTCTATCAGGCCAAGGCGGGCAAGTTCACCTTGGAATTCTGGGAAGGCGACCTCGTCACGCCTGAGCTGGTGCGCGAGGCGTATGCGAAGGTGAGCGCGAGCTTCTTCGCGCCTGTCTACTTCAAGCCGAATGCAACGCGTCAGGAGGAGGTCGCCGCCGCGCTCCCGGAAGTGCCGCACCTGCTTCCCTCGGAGGTCAATCAAGCGCAAGACTATCTGCCGCTGAATCCGGCGCACAATTTCGGCGTGCTGCGGGTCATTGACCGAATGACGGAGGAGACGATCATCGACCGCAACGAGATCGTCATCTTCCGCGAGCCGCCGATCTCGGTCACGCCGCTTTCCGGCATGATCACGACTACTTTCTCGACGCCGCTCGCGCACGTCAACTTGCTGGCTAAAGGCTGGGGCATTCCCAACGCTTACATCAAGGGCGCCGACGAATTGTTCAAGCCGCTGATCGGAAAGTTCGTCTATTTCGAGGCCCGCGAGAATGATTTCATTCTGCGCCCGGCCGAGACGCGCGAGACGGCCGAGTACGGGCGCCGCCTGGCCGCGGAGTCAGACCGGCTCACGCCGCCCGCCGATCTCACCTACTCCCGGCTCACCGAACTCAAGGATCAACGCCGGGGCGACGCGCTGCGCTTTGGCGCCAAGGCCGCCAATCTCGGCGAGGTCATTCACGCCATGCGCGTGGGTATCGTCCAGGGGATCAGCGTCCCGCCCGGCTTCAGCATTCCGTTCTTCTACTACGATCAGTTCCTCCGCGAGAATGGCTTTGATGACGCGATCCTAGAGATGCTCGGTCATGATCGCTTCAATCACGATCCCGCGTACCGTAAGCAGCGGCTGGCCGACTTGCGCGCACGCCTTCAGCATGGCCGCGTGAATCCGGGCTTCCGGCAGGCGGTGACTGCTAAGACGCATGCACTCTTCGGCGCCAAGGGCGTGTTTGCGCGCAGTTCGACCAACTCCGAGGACTTGCCCAACTTCAGCGGCGCCGGGCTCTACACGACCGTGCCGAACGTGCGCGGCGATGAGGCGCTGATTGAAGCGGTCAAGACGGTGTGGGCGTCGCTCTGGAATTATGAGGCGTACGAGGCGCGCGAGAGCGCGGGCCTCAATCACGCGGCGGTCTACGCCTCGGTCTTGATCCAAGAGGGGATGAATGCTTCGGCAGCGGGCGTGCTGATTACCGCCAACCCTTTCGACCCGGATGACGCGGCGGCCGTCTATGTCAACGCCAAACGCGGGCTGGGCATCCGTGTCGTCGAAGGGCATCAGGTGCCGGAGCAGGTCATCTTCCATCCGCGTTCGGGCGCCGTGCGGGTGCTCACCCGTTCTGGCGATGACACGATGCTGACCTTCGACGAACGGGGCGGCGTGCGCGAAGTCAAAATTGAAACAGCGCGGGCGGTCTTAACCGACGCGGTCGTCCGCCGGCTCGCGCGCGCGGCCTTGCAGATCAAGCGCGCCTTCGGCGGTCGTGACCAGGACATCGAATGGTTGACGGTCGAGGATCAGATCTATATCGTGCAATCGCGCCCTTATATCAAGACTCCGTAAGCAGGGAAGGAGAGACAGCGGGATGAAGAGAGTGAGCGACGGGGCGACGGGGCGACGAAGCGACGGGGCGACGGGGCGACTCTCCGCCATAGAATCGCATGGGGACGAGGTGAAATTCTCTTTCCGTCGCCCCGTCGCCCCGTCGCCCCGTCGCCCCGTCGCTTCGTCGCCCTATCTATTTTTTCTCCTCGCTGCTCTGCTGCTCTCGACTGGCTGCTCGCGGCGTGACCCTGAGGCTGAAATGCGCGCCGCCCTGGCGGCCACGCGTGCGAAGGCGCGGGCTTGCATCCCGACTCTCGAGCCTGAAGGTAATTTCAAGCTCGCGATTGCGGCTGTGAGCCGCGAGCCGGACGAGACCAGCGTGCGAGTGGTGGCTTATGCCCTCGGCGAGCCGGCCGACTTCGATCTGCCGCTCTATTTCATGAGCCGCGGGCGCTGGTTGATCAATGAGCGGGGCCGGGCTTACCTGCTCGACGAGCAGTGTCACGAGTACAAGCTGAAAGACCGCCGGGTCGCGCCGGGGCAGCCGGCGCCGAAGGACGGGCGGGTGAGATTGAAACCAGGCGAGGTGTTCGAGGCGACGCTGAGCTTTCCGCGATTGCCCGATGAGGCGCGCGAGGGGGTGCTCGTCTACGGCACACGAGTGCTCCCCTTCTCACTACTAGTAGAATCGCGCTGAGCCGATCAGCCGGCTGCTAAACTACGCCACACCAGATGGGGATGCCGATCAGAAATAAAGAGAGCGCGGCCAGCGCCTGCTCCGCCTTCCGCCGGGCGTAGAACGAGGCGCCGCAAGCATTGCAGGAGTAGGCTCTGACGTCGGTTAAGGAGAAGACGATCCGCTCCCACGCGCGGCGGTGCCGGCGCCGAGTCTCTTGAGACCCGCAGTGCGGGCAGGCGTGGCGAAGCTGATGAGAGCGATGCTTTTTAGAAGCACCGCTCTCGGCACCTTCACCCATCCGCTCATTGCTATACGCTGGCGGACTCACGCCCGAGGCTGGTTGATGGGAGGACAACTCATTCGCAATCGCCGCCCGGTCGAAAAGTTCTCTCCGCGCCTCAGGCCTGTGGGCTTTCGGGAGTGGGTGATTGAGGAGGCTGAGATCAACTTCCGGAGCCTGGTTGAAGGTGTCGGCTTTGCGTCGTTTGCGGCGCGCGGCGTGGCTCCTCGGGGCGCGGAGCGAGAAGGCGCGGAACTGGAGATTACAGTGCTCGCAGAGGAACTCGTGAACCCGGATCAGGCGGAGGAGCAGCGGCGCCTTTTGGTAACCGTTACGAACTTTGGAACTGTGACAAGAGGGGCAGACGGTCATTGCTAACCTTCCTTATGATTTTCACTTCCCGCAGGGGCATAGCGGAGATAGGCAAGCGCAGCTCGTGATCTGGTAACTATGCTCACTTTGCTGTCCGGGGCGAGGGTAACTGTAGCATGCTTCCCGATGAAGTCAAAAGCAGGACGGGGACCAAACTCTCTTGGGCGGGCCAACTGAAACTTAATTCCGCCGTTGCGAGAAGAAGTAACTGGCCGTCACCGTCGAGACCCAAATGATCGCTGAGGTCGCGCTGATCTCGCGACTGAAGGCCTGGACTGCCGGCGCGAACTGGTAGCAGGTGAGGTGGACGAGCCAGGCGATGAGGAAAGTAAACATCGCGCCGCGCCGCGCCCATTTCAATTGATCGAGGAGATCGAGTCGCGACACTTCAGAGTTAAGGAACCCCTCGTCGTTGAGCAGCCGCGCGTAGTAATCTGCCTTCTGTGCGGCGAGTCCGGCCAGGCTCATCTCCCCTTCATCTTCGGCTGCGCGGGCGGCCGTCCGGTAGAAATGAACCACGCGGGCGGCCTGGCCGCTGCGGAGTGCGACTTCGGCGAGCCCGATGTTGGCGCGCACCCGGTTGGGGCTCGCCTGGAGCGCCCGCTCGAAGTAGCGCTGCGCGAGCCGGTGGTGATGGAACTCGAAGAAGGTCTCGCCAATGCGTTCAAGCAGCGCCGCATCTGTCTGCCCCAGCCTCCCAGCTAGTCGCAGACAGGCCTCAGCGCGTCGGGAGCAAGAAGTCGTCAGCGAGTGAATCTTCCCCTTGCGCCTCGCGCCTTGCGCTTTGCGCCTTGCGTCCCCTGCCGCGGCGCCTTCGAGCGTCGCGCGCAAACGCAGGAAGCGACCCATTTCATACAGCAAGTGTGCATTGCGCGGGCCCTGCCGGTAAGCGAGGTGGAAGTAACGCGCGGCCACCGCGAGTTCACCCTGAAGAGCGAAACTGTTCGCCAGGCTGCGCCACAGCCGGGGCGGCGTCATCGAGGCCGGCGAATGTTTGGCGGAGTTCCACACCCTTAATTGCTCGCGGTCCTGCCCATAGGCGAGCAACTCGCTTGCACACGGGTCAAGTTTGTGGGGGCTGACGGCCGAGAGGAGAGACTTGATGAAGACGCGATTATCACTCCGGCGCGAGTTGATCACCCACTGGCACCCGGACCCGAGGATCACCAGTCGGTAGCAGAGCGGACTGTCACCCTGCCTCGCGCCCGCAATCGAGCCGGAGATGGATTCGATCTCATCGACCGCCAGCTCTCTTCTTCGTCCGAGCGCGAGCGCCCCGAGCAGTGCCCCCGGACCACGGCGCTTGAGACGCTGACCATCAAAGGTGAGCGCGTCGCGGGCGAAGCCGATGATGATCACCAGCGATACCGCGGCGAATAACCACACCCCGCGGCCGTAGGCGCTCCCTGCTACCATCGCGCCCACGAGCAAGAGTGCGGCCAGGCCGAGCCAGGAGAATTGCTGTTGCAGGCGAATGGTGATCTGCTTTCGCGCTTGATTCATAAGCTGATGGTGTTGACGGGCAGTGGGTAGAGGATGACAGACCCGAGCGCATTTGCTCAAGCGAACATCGGACTAAAATTGTGTTGGGGGGCCGTCAGCTTTCCGCGGCTGACAGCTTCTGGATATTCCTAATCCGGCTGGCGCTCCACAATCGGGCGGAGGTTTTTATCGAGTCTGATGGTAATGCGGAAGAAGTTGCCTCGGCCGAGGAAACGCAGGTCGCGAATGACCACTTCCGTCGCCTCGCCCGTTGTGTGCGCTTCAGCGGTGGGGAAGCGGGCGAAACGAAGGAAGGTTTGCGCCTCGGCGGTGCGTTGTGCGGCCAAGATCGCGGCCGGGTCGCCTATCTCACAGTCGTAGCGCTGCGGTTGCGGCATACCTGAGCGCAGCAGGCCCAGGTCAGCCATGTAGAAAGCCCTCTCGGTCACCACTACTGCGCGCCACGAGAACGGATCCACCTACATCGGCATCGCGTTGATTTGTCTGACCGGCTCTGTGGTGATGATGTTGGCGGCCAGTGCCGCGGCTTTGTCGAGCGCCAGGCGGTGAAGCAGCGTGAGTGTGCCGAAGTAGGTGAGCAGGATGATGAGCATGCCAGCGGTGAGTGTGCGCTCCCGTCGCTCGTTGAGGCCGAGCATCAACCTGAGCGCGACGGCGAGTGCGGCGACGGCCAGCCAAAGCGCAACGACCTTTAGGCTCACGCCGGCGCTCACGATAAAAAACGTGCAGGCCGCGAAGAGGAGCGCCCAGCCGAGGGCCCGCTTATGGGTCTTGGCCGTCACGACAAACACCCATCCTCCCAACCCCGCCCAAATCCACGGATCGACCACAAACGCAATGTCGCCGTAATACCAACGATTGTTCCACGGCAAGAACGGGCGCCAGCCGTAATTGTTGGTGTAATCCAGCAGCGGGTGCGTCGCCATCGAGAGCAGGCTCAGCGCCAGGAGTGGGCCGAATCGGGCGTGCCTCGCGCCGGGATTCGCCCGCGGCCGGGCTAAACGGGAGCAGCCATAGACGCTCGCTGCCAGCAACACCGCGAGGCCCAGGAAACCGACGAGCGAGTGCGTCAGGCCGCGATGGTATTCGAGATAGGTGAGCGGGCCGAAGGCGCCGGAGAGGATGTCGATGTCAGGGAGGTTGGCCCCGATGAGCAGCGTCGCAGCCGCCAGCGGCGTCGCGCGCTTGAGCCCAGTCTCAGCCAATGCGGCGCCGACCAGGGTGTGCGTGAGGTTATCCATCAAAGGGTGATGAGTGATGAGTGATGAGTAATGCGTGAACAACGCTTTTACTCATCACTCATCACTCATCACTCATCACTGGTTTTAGCTACCGGTGATGCCGCTCAAACTCGGCAGGCCGGCCCGCTCAGGCTGTGGCAATTGCTCGGCGCGTGCCGGATCGATGGCGGTCAGCCGCGAGATCGACATCGTCCCGATCCCAGAGTTCTGGGCCTGGCTGGCGATGTTGAAGTACAGATCGGCCGCCTCTTTGGTCTTGCCCATCTCCTCGTAAGTGCGGGCGGTGTTGAAGTCGATGACCTGCGCCGGGACGTCGCCGGGCTTGGCCTTCAACTTCTGGTACTCGGAGAGCGCCTCGTTGAAGCGGCCGGTCACCTCGTACCGCTCGGCCAGCGCGAGCCGTGCCTGCCCGCTCACGGAAGAGTCCTTCTGCGCCAGTTGCTGCAACGCGGCTTCGGCTTTCGGCGCGTCGAAGGAGAGCTGGTGCGTGGCCGCGTGGTAGCGCGCCAGGTCGCCGTAGTAAGACGAGTAGTTGCGCGCCGCCTTGTCGAAGGCCTCGTACGCCTTGCGATGCTTCTCGTCCTCGGTCGTGAAAGCGTAGCCCGAGGTGGCCGGGGGGAGCGGGTTGGCCACCGCGGCCTGCTCGATCCGGAAGGCTTCGGCCAGCGCCTCGCCTGCCGATTCGGCGCGGGAAGAAGAGATGACGCGGAAGATGAAGAAAGCGGCCACCAGGACGGCCACCACGATGAGCCCAGTCAAGAGCGGCCGTGAGCGCTCCTTCACCCAAGCGCTCGAAGAAATATATTGTTCCATTAACGGGTCACGCTTAAGTTGCGCCGCTGAAATTCGCCCTTTCGCCAATGTGAGACTCCTTAAAGTAATAATGATGTTTGGGGGCCGGAAGAATAGGCAAACATAGCTACCGCCTTTGCCGTTGTCAAGTCAATTCGATGACGGTTTTGTGGCTAAATCATCGCCTTAATCCGCCCCGCGCCGGAAGCCCATCTTGACAGCCCGAGGGGTGGTTGGTAGACTGCCAAGCCTTCCTGCAAGGTTGATCGCTCCCTTGTCCTCGTGCTCAGCCGAAGCTGTGAGTGGGCTGCGGCGTACTTGTGGCTCGCGACGTTGATCTTGATTAACTTTGGTTCGTAAGGAGAGTTACTGCTATGCCTGTTTTCAATGGGGTCGAGACACCAACCGACGGGCGGCCGATCAAGGTCCACGACGGTCAGCTCCAGGTGCCCGATAACCCGATCATTCCTTTTATCGAAGGCGATGGCACCGGGCCCGACATCTGGCGCGCCTCGCAGCGCGTCTTCGATGCCGCGGTCGAGAAGGCCTATGGCGGGCAGCGCCGTATCGCCTGGTATGAAATCTTCGCGGGCGAGAAGGCCTACAAGCGCTTCAACGAATGGCTCCCCAAAGGCACCCTCGACGCCATCCAGTATTTCGCCGTGGCGATCAAAGGGCCGCTGACGACGCCCGTGGGCGGCGGCATCCGCTCACTCAACGTGACGCTGCGCCAGAAACTCGATCTTTACGCCTGCGTCCGCCCGGTCCGCTACTTCCCCGGCGTCCCCTCGCCGGTCAAGCGCCCGGAGCAGGTGGACGTGGTCATCTTCCGCGAGAATACAGAGGATGTTTATGCGGGCATCGAGTTTCAAGAAGGGTCAGAGCGTGCCCGCAAAGTGATCGATTTCCTCGGCGACCTCGGTTACAAGATCAATCCGGATTCCGGCATCGGCATCAAGCCCATCTCGGCGACCGCGACTAAAAACCTCGTGCGCCGCGCGATCAACTACGCCATGGCGAACGGCCGCCGGGCGGTCACCCTCGTCCACAAGGGCAACATCATGAAGTACACCGAGGGCGCCTTCCGCGACTGGGGCTATCAACTGGCCAAGTCCGAATTCCGCAACCAGGTCGTGACTGAGGCCGAGGTGGCGGAGCAGTTCGGCGGCCAGGTGCCGGGGGATAAAATCCTGGTCAACGATCGGATCGCCGACTCGATGTTCCAGCAGATTCTCCTGCGGCCGAGCGAGTACTCCGTGATCGCCACGCCGAACCTCAACGGCGATTATTTGTCGGACGCCTGCGCCGCGCAAGTCGGGGGCCTCGGGATGGCGCCGGGCGCGAACATCGGCGATGCGGCGGCCGTCTTCGAGGCCACGCACGGGACGGCGCCCAAGTATGCCGGGCAGGATGTGATCAACCCGTCATCGGTCATTCTCTCCGGCGTCATGATGTTCGATCACCTGGGCTGGCAGGAGGCCGGGCAATTGATCACGAACGGCATTGTCAAGACGATTGAGCAGAAGCGCGTGACTTACGATCTGGAGCGCCTCATGGACGGGGCGACCAAGCTCAAGACGAGTGAGTTCGCTGGCGCCATTATTGAAAATATGCAGTAGGCGTTGGTCATTTGTCCTTTGCCATCGGTTTATGACTACTGACCAGGGACAAATGACCAGGGACAACTGACAGAAAGGACGATTATGGGTCGAAAGAAAATTACGGTCGTGGGCGCGGGCAATGTCGGCGCGACCACGGCGCATCGGCTGGTTGATAAAGAGTTGGGTGATGTGGTGCTGGTGGACATCATCGAAGGGATGCCGCAGGGCAAGGCGCTGGACCTGGCCGAATCGGGGCCGGTCGAAGGCTACGACTGCCGCTTGGTCGGGACGAACGGCTACCGCGAGACGGCCAATTCTGACGTCGTCGTGATCACCTCTGGCATTGCCCGCAAGCCCGGCATGAGCCGCGACGACCTGCTCAATACCAACGCCGGGATCGTCGGCAGCGTGGTGGAGGAGGTCGTGCGCCACTCGCCGAACGCCATTCTGATTGTGGTCTCGAACCCGCTCGACGCGATGTGCCAGGTGGCGCTGCGGCGGTCGGGATTTCCGAAGCACCGCGTCTTCGGCATGGCCGGGGTGCTCGATTCGGCGCGCATGCGCACGTTCCTGGCCGAAGCGCTCAACGTCTCGGTCGAGAACGTGACGGCCTTCGTCCTCGGCGGCCACGGCGACACGATGGTCCCACTCGTTCGCTACTCGACCTGCGCCGGCATCCCGGTGGCCGAACTGCTGCCGAAGGACGTGCTCGACAAGATCGTTGACCGCACGCGCAACGGCGGGGCGGAGATCGTCAGTCTCTTGAAGACCGGCTCGGCTTACTATGCCCCCTCGGCCGCCACCGTCGAGATGGTCGAGGCCATCATCAAGGACAAGAAGAAGATTTTGCCCTGCGCCGCCTACCTCGAAGGCGAGTACGGCATCAACGGCCTCTACGTGGGCGTGCCGGTGAAGCTAGGGGCCAACGGGATCGAGGAGATCATTCAGATCAACCTGACCGCCGAAGAGCGCGCCCAACTGCAGAAGTCGGCCGCCGCCGTGCAGGAATTAGTCAATGTCATGAAGCTCTAGTTCTGATCAGTAGTCAGTGGTCCGTGGTCAGTTGTTGGAAGATTTCTGGCAAGCAGGCGAAATGAGCTACAACGACATCTGAACCGCGGACCACGGACCACTGACTACTGACCACGGACAAAGCGATTGAAGCCGGTCCAGAATTGTGATAGCGTCTTTTGGGCTGCCGCAGTCTCGACCCTGCCAACAGGGCGACGAGCTTGCGGCAGTCGTGCTTTTCAAGTTTGAGCATCAGCCGTCAGTATTTTCTGGCGTTGACGGCTTGAGATCGGAAGGGTGAAAGATTGTGAGTGAGCAAAAAGAGCTAACTGGGAAAGAGAAAATCCTGGCGGAGCTGCGCACGCTCGAATACGAATTGAACATCGAGCTGCCGCGCGCACTGCGGACCGCGGCGGCGCTCGGCGACCTCTCAGAGAATGCCGAATACAAGTCGGCGCGCGAACGCCAGGACTTCGTCCGCGCCCGCGTGCGCCAACTGCAGCAGCAGATGGCCAAGCTCTCAAGCATCGATCTGAGCCGGTTGCCGCGTGACCGCGCCTCCTACGGCTCGACCGTCGTGCTGCGCGATATTGATCGCGGCACGGAGGTGACTTACCGCCTGGTGACGCCCGAAGAGTCGAACATCGAGCAGGGCCTCATCTCGACCTCCTCGCCGATCGGCAAGAGCCTGCTCAATAAGCAGGAGGGCGACGAGGTCAAGGTCCAGACGCCGGCCGGTGCGCGGGCCTTCGAGATCATCAGCCTCTCAACCATTCACGACGGGGAAGGCGAGCGGGCGAAATCCTAAGCCAGGCCGTCCGCCCGGAGTTTTATGGGTGGTCGCCAAGTTGAAAGCCCCCCGTGAAGATGCTACACTGCCAAATCGCCTGAGCTAGGGAGGTTGTCGTATTTGTCTTCACAGAGTGGTTCGGTCATAATCCTGCAAAGGCTGCTGACGGTGGCCGTTTTGGTGATGGTCTTCTTCATGAGCGCGGGCATCGTTATGTACTTTGCCTTGCGGGGCCGTGAAGTGGCCGTCCCGAATGTGGTGGGCAAGCCTGAGCGGGATGCGGAAAGTTTGCTTGAAGACAAAGGCTTGAGGATGCGTGTTCGCAACCGCGCTCACAGCAACAAGCTCCCGGCCAATACCGTCAGCGAGCAGTCGCCCGCCCCTGGCACGACGGTGAAGACTGGTCAGAGCGTTCGCGTGAGCCTGAGCCTGGGCGCTCCGCCCTCAGAAAAGCCTGAAAAGAAAGAAGGGCCGCACTAAGCAGTGATTGGTCCCTGGGTCTCGGTCTAAGCGATGGCTGAAATAGCGCCTTCAATCCTATCAGCAGACTTCACGCGCCTCGGCGACGAGCTGGCGGCCGTCGAGCGGGCGGGGGCCTCCTATATTCACGTTGACGTCATGGATGGCCACTTCGTGCCCAACATCACGCTCGGCCCGTTCATCGTCAAGGCCGTCCGCCGGGCGACCGGTTTGCCGATCGACGCTCATCTGATGATCGAGCGGCCCGACGATTTCATCGCTGAGTTCGCCAAGGCGGGCGCCAACATGATCTCTGTTCACCCCGAAGCCACTTACCATTTGAATCGCACGCTCAACTACATCCGCCAGGCCGGCTGCCAGGCGGGCGTAGTGCTCAATCCGGCGACGCCGCTCGCCTACGTTGAGGAGGTCCTGGACGACGTTGACTACGTCTTGGTGATGTCGGTCAACCCGGGCTTCGGCGGGCAGCAGTTTATCCCTTCCTCACTCGACAAACTGCGCCGTCTGCGCACGCTCATCCGCGGGCGCGGCTTGAGAGTGAGGGTTGAAATCGATGGCGGTATCGGACCGGAGAACGCCGCCGAGGTCGTGGGTGCGGGCGCCGAGATTCTCGTCGCCGGCTCGGCCGTTTTCGGCGCCTCCGACCCCGGCGAAGCTGTGCGCCAACTCGCCCGCGCCGCCAACGGCCGAGAGCATCTTAGAGTTTAAGGAGTTATCCCTATGAGATTGAGAAGCCTCGCGACACTGTTGCTGCTAGTTGCTGTTCTTTTCGCCGTCGGCTGTGGCGGCCCCAAGGACAAGGTGAAGAATGAGAACGAAGCACGGCCGGGTCGCGATAAGGAACTCTACGAGACGGCGGAGAAGAAACTCCGCAAAGGGAAGTATGACGAGGCACGCCTCCTCTTCAACGTCGTCATCACTACTTACCCTGACAGCGAATACCTGCCGCTGGCGAAGCTGGCCATCGCCGACTCATTCTACCTCGAGGGCGGCTCCAGCCAGCTCGAGCAGGCGATCGGCGGCTACAAGGATTTCGCCAATTACTTCCCGACGCACCGGCTGACCTGCGGCGTCAAGCTCAAGATCGCCCAGGCGCATATGCGGCAGATGAACGCCTACAACCGCGACTGGACGAAGGCCAAGCAGGCCGAGCACCAGTTGCTCGCGACCCTGGAGACTTGTCAGACTTCAGAGTTCAAGCCGCAGGTCGAAGAGAATCTCAAGCAGGTCCAGCAGGTGCTCGGCCTGCACGAACTCGACATCGCGCGCTTCTACATACACAACCGCCAGGCCTATAAAGCGGCTGAAGGCCGGCTGCGCGACATCGTGACGAAGTATCCTAACTTCACCTACCGCGATGAGGCGCTCTTTGATCTGGGCCAAACGCTCATCGAGCAAGAGCAGCCGGAAGAGGCAGCGCAGTACTTCACCGAACTGGCGCGCGACATCCCGAACAGCGAGTTCGCCGGCAAGGCCAAGGAGTACCTCGAGAAGCTCGGCAAGCCGATCCCCACGCCGAGCAACAACAACCCGGCCCCGCCGCGCCCGAGCATGATGGGAAAGGCGATGTTGCTCGTTGGCCGCAACGACCTGACCATTTCCAAGGACGGCGTCCTGGTGAGCAAGAGCGGCGAGGCTGAGGGCGACGCCAAGCAGCAGTTGCAAACTCCGGTCGAGGCCACTGGCGCCGCTGGCTCAGTCAAGGCAACTTCAATGAGGCCGGCCTCCACTCCGGCGGCCACCGAGGCTGCGACCAGCCCGGCGCCGAACGGCACAGCGGCGCCAAACGGCGATTCAGTAAAGACGAACGGCTCTGGCGCGCAGCCGCCCGCGGTCGGCTCGAATGAGCCGCAGCCCAATTCGCCAAACGGGGCCGGCAACGGCGCTCAGAGTGCGAAGCCGGAAGATAAGACCGGCAAGGCTAAGGACGATAAGAAGGACGGGAATAAGAAGGAGAAGAAGAAGAAGGGACTCTTCGGGCGCATCTTCCGTTAAGGGCGCTAAGGGCGTTAAGGGGTAAGCTCAAACAGGGATGGCGAGGTCTTCAGGGTGGACTTTTTAGGCTGTCATCATCCTGTGCACCCCTTGCCATCCCTGTTTGAGTCAAGAGGATTTTCTTGTTGTTTCTTCCTGCGGATGATGCTACCCTCGCGGCTAACACCCAACCGTCCACCCGTTGCGGTGGGCGGTCAGCCCCAGTGAAATTACGCACCTGATAAAGCCGCAGCGCATCCCCGGCGAGTGAGTCCCATCGCCAATCTAGCACCTGCGAAGCCAAGGCCAGGCGGGTCTCAAGCCGCAGCACTGACTCCCAAGCGTCAGTCTGCGTGAGTTGAATGTCGCCGCCGCGGTGCTTATTCTCTCGGAGGTTCTTTATGGGACACAAAATCCTTCTCGCCGACGACAGCATCACGGTGCAGAAGATCGTCAAATTGACTTTCTCGGATGAGGGCGTCGAAGTCATCGCGGTCGGCAATGGTGAATTGGCGGTCCAGCAGCTTCACGAACTGCGACCCGACCTGGTGATGGCCGATGTCTTCATGCCGGGCAAGGACGGCTATGAGGTCTGCGAGTATGTCAAGACGCACCCTGAATTGCGGCACACGCCGGTCATCCTGCTCGTCCACGCTTTTGAGCCCTTCGACCAGGAGCGCGCCATCAGCGTCGGCGCCGACCAACACCTCGTCAAACCTTTTCAATCCATCCGCGCCCTGGTCGCCACCGTCAAAGGATTGATCGAGCCCACTGCCGAGCCGGCATCTTTCTCCGCCGCGGCATCCTCGGCTGCCGTCTCAGCGCCGTCACCGATTGAAGCGCCGCCGATCGAGCTGGACTTGGATGCGGCTTCGTGCGAGACGGCGCCGCTCGCGCTCTCGGTTTCCCCCGAGCCTGGCGAGGGCGAAGTGCTGGAGCAGGGTGAGCTGCCGAGGCCAGCCGCGCCAACTGCATCAACCGCGACCGAGCTAGCGCCGCTCCCAGTTGAACTCGCTCTCGATCAAGCGATCATTTCTGAGCTTGAGGATGGTCGCGTGAGTGCCACGGAAGCCGAATCGCCGCTCAGCCTGGATTGCGGGAGCGCGCTCAATCTCGATTTCGGTACTGAGACTGCTGAGGACCCTGCCGAGAGGCCAGTCGCGGATACCGCGCCCCTCGTTCAAGAGGCGCAGGCTGAGGGCCTCGGTGAGGTGCTTGAGTTGGAAGAGGTCATCCCGCCGGCTGCCCTCTCGCCGGTCGATGACTTAGAACCACTGGCTGAGACGGCCATTTTATTGGGCGAGACTTCGGAAGCTGACACAAGCCTCGGGCGAGGACTTGATCTCTTGACGCCCGAGCCTGCTCTGGCTGATGCCATCGGCGCGCTGCCGATCCTGGCAGAGGTCGAGATGCCAATGGGAGAAGAGGCTGAGGCTCACCTGGCTTCCTCAGTTGAATCTGGGGTTGAATCAGGAGACCTGAATCTCGAAGCTACCGAACGATCATTTCTGCCGGGGCTCACGTTTGAGGCCCAGGAGGCAAAAGGGCTCTCGACGGAGGAGCGCGAGTCGTCGATCACTCTCGATCTCACTCCGGAGCCAAGCACCATCCTTGAATCGCCCTTCGCCCCGGAGGGCGTGTTGCTCAACGGGCGCAGTCACGATTACGAAATCGGTCAGATCCTCGAAGGGCAGGTGAACGATGCCATCCAAGTCGAGGAAGCCGCATTCGTCCCGGAGCCACCGGCGGCTGCTTTCAGCCCACCGGCAATTGAGGCTCAACCGATGCCTGGCGACCACCAGACTGAAAAGCAGGATCTGGGCGTCGGGGTTGCCAGCGGCCACAGCGAGGGGCTGAACGCGCCGATGATCACCCCGGAGTTGATCGATGAGATCGTCAACCGAGTGGTGGAGCGGCTTTCCCAGAAAGCGATCCAGGAGGTGGCCTGGGAGGTCGTCCCGGAAATGGCGGAACTGATCATCCGCAAGCAGCTCGCAGAAAAGTTCACTCATTGAGCGAAATCCTTCGCTCGATATTGACGAAGCCAGAAAGATTACTGATCATTAGCATTCAGCCCTCAGCGGTCAGCAGTCATCAGGAGTAGAGAGTTCTGCTCCAGGTTTGAGCTGAAAGCTGAGCGCTGGCGGCTAATGGTCAGTAATCTTTTTTTGTTTATGGATATTCCGAAGACGTACGAGCCGAAAGAGATCGAGAAGCGCTGGTACCCCTTCTGGGAGGGCCACAACTTCTTCGCGCCCGAGCGGCAGACCGACCCCGAGGCGCCGGTCTTTTCGATGGTCATCCCGCCGCCGAATGTGACCGGCTACTTGCACATGGGGCATGCCCTCAACCACACGCTGCAAGACGTGCTCGCGCGCTGGCACCGGATGAGCGGCGACCGTGTGCTCTGGCTGCCGGGCACCGACCACGCGGGCATCGCCACGCAGATGGTGGTCGAGCGGCAACTGGCCCAGGAAGGCGTTAACCGCCGCGACCTCGGCCGCGAGAAGTTTGTCGCGCGCGTCTGGGAGTGGAGAGCGCACTCCGGCGGCACGATCCAAAAACAGATGCGCATCCTCGGCGAGTCGGTCGACTGGTCGCGTGAGCGCTTCACGTTTGATGAAGGTCTCTCGGCCGCCGTCCGTGAGGTCTTTGTGCGCCTCTACGACGAAGGGTTGATCTACCGCGGCGAGTATCTGATCAATTGGTCGCCGGGTTTGCAGACCGCGATCTCAGACCTTGAGGTCGAGATGAAACCCGTCAAGGGCAAGCTCTATCACATCGCCTACCCGGTGAAGGACGACCGGACGCCGGCCAAGGCTGAGGGGTTGGCCGAGGCTTATGCGGCGGCACTCGAAGCGAGCGCGCGGATGGCTGGGATCATCAACACGTCGGGGTTGCTCCGCACGCCGTCAGGCGATTTCATCGTGGTCGCCACGACGCGGCCCGAAACCATGCTCGGCGATACGGCCGTGGCCGCAAACCCGGAGGATGAACGCTACCGCCAACTGGTCGGGAAGAGCGCCGTCCTGCCGCTCGTTGGGCGCGAGTTGCCGTTCATCCAAGACGGCATCGTTGAGAAAGAGTTCGGCACCGGCCTGGTCAAGGTCACGCCCGCGCACGACCCGAACGACTTCTCGATGGGCAAGCGGCACCACCTGGAGTTCATCACGGTCATCGGCAAGGATGCGCGGATGACCGAGGCGGTGCCCGAGAAGTATCGCGGCCTTGACCGCTACGAGGCGCGCCAGGCCGTGGTTGCGGACCTCGAGGCCGCCGGCCTGCTCGTCAAGGTCGAGGACTATACGCACAACGTCGGCCACTGCCAGCGCAGCGGGACCGTCGTCGAGCCATTGATTTCGACGCAGTGGTTCGTGCGCATGAAGCCGCTCGCCCGACCGGCGATTGCCGCGGTGCGTGAAGGGCGCACGCAATTCATCCCCGAAAGCATGGCGAAGGTCTACTTCAACTGGCTGGAGAACATCGAGGACTGGTGCATCTCGCGCCAGCTCTGGTGGGGCCACCGCATCCCGGCCTGGTATACGCCCGACGGCGAGATCATCGTCGCCCACAGCGAGGAGGAGGCGCGCACGCGGCTGGCAGCGAGCGGCAAGGATGCAACGATTGCTTTGCGTCAGGACGAGGACGTGCTCGACACCTGGTTCTCCTCGCAGCTCTGGCCCTTCTCGACGCTCGGCTGGCCTGAGGAGACCGAGGACCTCAAGACCTATTACCCGACCTCTGTGCTCGTGACCGGGCCGGACATCATCTTCTTCTGGGTGGCCCGGATGATCATGATGGGGCTGAAATTTATGTCGGAGGTCCCGTTCCGCACCGTCTACATCAACGGCTTGGTCCTGGATCCGGAAGGGCGGAAGATGTCGAAGACCCAGGGCAACGTCATCGACCCGCTGGAAGTCTTCGACAAGTTCGGCACCGACGCGGTGCGCTTCGCGCTCACTTCGGCGACAACGGCGGGCATCAGCTTCGCGCTGCAAGAGTCGAAGATGGAGTCGGCGCGCAACTTCGCCAACAAGATCTGGAACGCGACGCGCTTCGTGCTCCTCAATTGCGGCGAGGTGCTCGAGGACGGCGACCCGGTCGAATGGGAGACCGAACTGACGCCGCCGACGCTGGCTGACCGATGGGTCCTGAGCCGCTTCAACCGCGTCGCGCTCGAAGTCCATGACGCGCTGGCCGAGTTCCGCTTCCACGAAGCGGCCGCCACGCTCTATCACTTTTTCTGGGACGACTTCTGCGACTGGTACATCGAGTTGTCGAAGCCCTACGTCGCGGCGAAGACCTCAGCGCCCGAGAATACTGCGGTGAGGCGGCGGATGATCTACGTGCTGGAGCGCAGCCTGCGCCTCCTGCACCCGATCATGCCTTTCATCACCGAAGACCTCTGGCAGCGCCTCCCCCACCGCGGCGAGACGGTCTGCCTGGCCGAGTTCCCGCGGCACAACGCCGCACAGCTCGACGGCCGCGCTGAGCGCGAAATGGAGACGGTGATCGAGTTGGTGACCAAGCTGCGCAATATTCGCTCGACCTTCAACATCGCTCCTTCAGTCTCACTACGCGCTCACCTCGCCGTGGCCGACGAGGCGACCAAGGATGTGATCACGCGGATGGAGGAGCACATCAGACGGCTGGCGCGCATCGAACAATTCCAGTTCGTCGATCATCCGGATGCCCAGCGCGGCGCAGCGCGGGCCGTGATGAGCGGCATCGAGGTGGCCGTGCCGCTCGAAGGGCTGATTGATTTTGACAAGGAGCGCACGCGGCTGGAGCGCGACCTCGCCAAGCTCAGGGGGGAGCACGAAGGCTTGGAACGCCGTCTAGCCAACCAGGACTTTATCAGTCGCGCCGCCGCGGACGTCGTGGCCACGACGCGCGACCGTGCGGCAGAGCTGCGCGACCAGATCGCGAAACTCCGAGTCATGCTCGAAGCTCTATAAATGTCAGTAGTCCGTGGTCTGTGGCCGGTGGCTCTTTGCTACTGCCTACTGCCTACTGCCTACTGCCTACCGCCTACTGTTTTTATGATCAGCCCGTTGGACACTGAATTCATCTACGATGCCGTGAGCCTGGCGCTCGACGAGGATTTGGGGCGCGGCGACATCACTTCGCGGTCGGTGGTTCGCACAGGTGCGCGGGCGCGTGGGAGCTTTATGGCCAAGCAAGATTTCGTGCTCGCGGGCCTGGAGGTCGCCGACGCGGCCTTCAGCTCCTTCGACTTCAACCTCCAGATCGAGTCGGCCGCGGCCGACGGCGACCAGATCAAGGCGGGGAAAGTCTTCGCGCGGGTGACCGGTGAGGCGCAGCTCCTCCTCGCAGTCGAACGCGTCGCGCTCAACTTCCTTCAGCATCTCTCGGGCATCGCGACACTCACACGCCGCTACGTCGAGGCCGTCGCCGGCACCGAAGCCCGCATCGTCGATACGCGCAAGACCACGCCGGGGCTGCGGATGCTGGAGAAGTATGCCGTGGCCGTCGGCGGCGGTCGCAATCACCGGCTCGGGCTGGATGACGGCGTGCTCATCAAAGACAATCACCTGGCCATGGCCGGCGGCGTCGCCGAAGCCGTCCGCCGCGCCCGCGAGGTCGTCGGCCACCTGCATAAGATCGAGGTCGAAGTGACGACGCTGGATCAAGTGCGCGAGGCGCTCAAGGCCGGGGCCGACATTCTCTTGCTCGATAACATGACGCCGGACCTGGTGCGCCAGGCGGTCCAGATCGTGCGCCAGAAGGAGCCGAAGGACCGTCATACTCTGACCGAGGCTTCGGGCGGGATCACGCTGGAGAATGTCCGCGCTTACGCGGAGGCCGGCGCCGACCTGATTTCAATCGGCGCGCTCACGCATTCGGCCCCGGCCGTCGACATCAGCTTCAAGATCAATCCCGCTTAGAAAGCTAACGATGAATGCTGAACGATGAACGCGGAACACGCCCTGAGTTCATCGTTCATCGCTCATCCTTCATCGTTTATGTCGTTCCGCCCACGCCGCTCCCGTTTGGTTGACGTGAAACTCACGTCACGAGAGTTGACTGAAGTCAGCGCGGAAGTCGCGCTCTCTTTCAGTGACCGCGTGGCGCGCGGCAGCGACCGCGGCCAGTCAGGCGAGTTGAGCGTGCTGCGGACGGTGGCTAACGCTACCTTGCGCGCGGTTGAGAAGTTGAGCGACGGGCGATTGCATTGCCGGCTGGCAGAGCTGAATCGCGTGCGCGCTTTCGGCCGCGAGCTAGTCATGGTGCTCGTCGAGGTGGAGGCGGGTGGCGAGCGGGCACAACTCCTCGGCAAGTGTTACGTCACCGAGCGCCTCGAAGAAGCCGCCGCCCGCGCCGCGCTCGACGCCACTAACCGTTACTTCGAATATATGACCTCAACGCCGAGTTGAGGCATACCCTCAGATCATGCTCCAGGTTCTCCAACGCCCGCCCTTCGTGATTCATCATTACGACTCGCTCGGCTCGACCAACGATCAGTTGAAGCGCATGGTCGAGGCGCCGGAGTTCACCTGCGTGGTGGCCGACGAGCAGACGGCGGGGCGTGGCCGGCGGAGGCGGACTTGGCTTTCGACGCCCGGTGACGGGCTCTACCTGTCGATCTTGCTGCGCCCTGCCTGGCCCCCGCAGCAAATCCCGTTGTTGAGTCTGATGGCCTCGGTCGTCGTGGCCGAAGTTGTCATGCGGCGTGGAGTGGGGGGCGTTGACATCAAGTGGCCCAACGACGTGTTGGCGGGCGGGCGCAAGCTGAGTGGGATTCTCGTCGAGGGGGCGAGCGCCGGGGCGGGCACCCCGCGCCTGGTCGTGGGCCTCGGCGTCAACCTCAATCACCGCACCTTCCCGCCGGAGCTGAGCGGCACGGCGACCTCGCTTATCTTGGAGTGCGGCCGGCCAACGGACCCGGCCGAGTTTCGTGATGCCCTACTCGATCTCTTTGCCGAGTGGTATCTCTCAGCATCCCACGATGGCGGGCAGTCGATCACCCGCCGGTGGCAAGAGCTGTCGAGCTACGCGCGCAGCAAGCAGGTGGCGGTGACGCTCGATGAGGAACAGCTTGTCGGCGAAACCGCGGGGCTGACAGAAACAGGCGCCCTCCTGCTGCGCACTCGCGCCGGAGGGCTGAGAGCCATCCTGGCCGGCGAGGTCAGGCGGCTGCGGGAGAACGAAGAGTAAGAGGCCGGTTTCGATTCTGCCCCCTGGGTGCGCACGCTTGGGAGCGTGATGGGTCTTCACCAAGCGGTACGTGATTGAAGCCGAGCACGCTCCCAAGCGTGCGCACCCAGGGGAGGCCACAGCAGTCACCCTGATCTTTCATCGATCATCACAAAAATTTTCATCTCCGTCACTCAATCGCACTTTGAAGTTGGACAGGGTGAGTGGTCAGAGTTAAGATGTACCGCGTCTGTCTCCCCTTGAGTAAGATTTGAAAACGGGTTTGAGGTGAAGTGAGTGGTGAGGAGCCACTCGCGCCGCGAGATATGCTGCTAGTCATTGACATCGGCAACACCAACACGGTGCTCGGCGTCTATGACGGCGAGCGGTTGGTGGCGCACTGGCGGTTGACCACCGAGCGCAGCCGGACGGTGGACGAGTACGGCATCCAGTTCCGTAACCTCTTCACCTTCGCCGCGCTCAACCCCGCCGAGATCAACGCCGTCGCGATCTCGTCGGTAGTGCCGCCGCTCAACTACACGCTGGAGAAGATGTCGCAGGCCTACTTCAGGCAGGCGCCGCTGTTCGTCGGCCACGCGAGCGACACTGGGATGCCGATCCGCTACTCGCCGGCGACCGATGTGGGCGCCGACCGGATTGTCAACAGCGTCGCCGCGATTGCCCGCTACGGGGCGCCGTGCATCGTGGTCGACTTCGGGACGGCGACGACCTTCGACGCCATCACGGCCGATGGCGAGTACGTCGGCGGTGTGATTACGCCGGGCATCGTCATCTCAGCCGAAGCGCTCTTCCAACGCGCGGCGCGCCTCTACCGCGTCGAGATCCGGCGGCCCGAGCGCGTCATCGGCCAGACGACGAGCGGCAGCATGCAATCGGGCCTCTACTACGGTTATATCGGATTGGTGGACGGCATCCTCAGGCGCATGGTCGCGGAACTCGGCGGAACCCCGCGGGTGATCGCCACCGGGGGGCTCGCCAAGTTGATCGGCCGCGGCTCCGAGTTCATCGAAGAGATTGACGAGGACCTCACGCTCGAAGGGCTGAGGCTGATTTACGAACGGAATAAACCTCGGTAATAGGGGTTAGGGGCTAGGGACTAGGGGCTAGTGAAGAAGGTACTTCCAACCTTCTCTCTAGCCTCTAGCCCCTAGTCCCTAGCCCCTAACCCCTAACTAGTTGGCCAGTGCAGAACTACTATAACTACTTCACCGAAATCGAGGATGAGTTTGTCAAACGGCGCGGGAGTCACATCCTGATCTCCCCGCTCGACTGGTCGCTGATTGAAACCTGGAAGCAGCGCGGGGTGCCGCTCCCGGTAGTGCTGCGCGGGATCCAGGCTTCGTTCGACGCTTATGACGGGCGGGCGCGGCGTGGGCGCAAGGTTAATTCGCTCTTCTACTGCCAGCAAGAGGTCGAGGCGTTATTCCTCGAATATTGTGAGTCACGCGTCGGCAGTAATGGTCACGGGGGGACTGCGCATGGGACGCCGGCCAATGGGAGCCACGATGAGGCTTCTCCTTTTTCGCGGGAAGCCATCATTGACTATTTGACCGAGCGCCAAGAGGCCATCAAGCAGTTGGCCTTGATCCATCAAGCGGATCTTCCGCTGGCTGAAACCTGCGGCCGGGCGGCCGAGCGCTTGAGCCAAATCAGCGAGGACATCAGCACGACGGCGGTCATTTCCCCTGAATCACTCGAGGCCGATCTGGCCATGGTCGAAGAGTTACTGCTCGACGGGCTCCGGCACTCTGCCGGCGCCGAGGCGCTGGCGCAACTAACGCGGGAGGGCCACGAACAGTTGCGCAGTTACCGCAAAGGGATGGCGCCGGCTATTTACGAGCAGACGCTCAATAACTACATCGCGCGGCGGCTGCGCGAGCAGTACCGGGTCCCGCGCCTCAGCTTGTTCTACCTCTGAAGAGCGAAAGCGGGACCGACTTGGGATGGCGGATTGTAGAATGCGGATTGCGGATTGAAAGACCCAAAGACTCTTCTCAAAATCCGCAATCCGCAATCCGCAATCGGAAGAGCTTTATGAGTTTTGCGACACAGGCGGATCTCATCCCATCCAGTGGCCGGAGCGGTTTGCCGGTGGCGGTCGGCGACACCCAGGAGGTGACGATCGAGAAGCTGGTCTATGGCGGTGATGGGCTCGCGCACATCGGGACGCAGGCGGTCTTCGTGCCCTTCGCGGCCGTCGGCGATCAACTGCGCGTACGGATCATAGAGGTCCAGCGTAACTACGCGCGCGGCGTGATTGAAGAGATCATCTCGCCGTCGCCCGTGCGACGCACTCCACCCTGCGCCTACTTCGGCGTCTGCGGCGGCTGTCAACTGCAACACCTCGACTACCCGGCCCAACTCGCCGCGAAGGCGGCCTTCGTCCGTGAATCGTTGCGCCGCATCGGCGGGATCGAGTGGGAGCCGGAGATCGAAGTCCGCCATGCGGATGAACTCGGATACCGCTCGCGCGCCGAGATCAAGGTGGCGCGCGACGCGGCGGGGCAAGCGCGGATCGGCTACTTTCAAGCGGGCACGCACGAGGTCTGCGAAGTGACGCACTGCCCGATCCTGCTCCCGGCCGCCAACCGCGAGCTGCAGCGCCTGCACACGGAGCCCTCTGTGGTCCCGAGCGATGCGACGCGCATCTACCTGACCGCCGGAGATGATGAAGTGATCGCCAGCCCGGCGACCGGCGAGGGCAGGCGGGCCGCCGAGGTTGACGCGCTCGGCACGGCGCATCAGCGCATTGCAGGCATTGACTACGGCTTCGGCGTGCGCTCCTTCTTCCAGGCCAATCGCCTGCTGGTCGAAGAGCTGGTCAGGGCGGCAGTCGGCGAGGCGACCGGGAAGCTGGCTGTTGACCTCTATGCCGGCGTCGGCCTGTTTACTATGCCGTTGGCCGGCCGCTTCGAGCAGGTGTATGCGGTCGAGGGCAACCGCACGGCCGCCGCCCATGGGACTGAGAACCTGCGCGCTAACGGATTCAGCAACGTGCGCTATGAGGCGATCTCGGTCGAGGCCTGGCTTAAATACAAGGCGCCGGCGCTCCCGCATCCTGATCTGGTTCTGCTCGACCCGCCGCGCGCGGGGGCCGGGCCGCAGATCATCGAGCGACTGGCCGCCATCGCCCCGTCAGCCATTACTTATGTGTCGTGTGACCCCGCGACGCTCGCGCGTGACTTGCGCCTCCTGATTGATAACGGCTACCGCCTTTCTTCCCTGCTCGCGCTCGATATGTTCCCGCAGACCTTCCACGTCGAGACGGTAGCCCAACTGAGTGATGAGTGATGAGTGATGAGTGATGAGTGAACAGACCCTTCTGCTCATCACTCATCGCTCATCACTCATCACTCATCACTCATCACTCGATTATGCCTCGCCGTCTCACCTTCACGCGGCTGAGTCTACAGCAGCAGCCGCTAGTCTTTCTCGCGCTGGCCTTCGTCAGCGGCTTGCTGGCCGCCGCGAGGTTTTCAATCGCGATCCGGATCTGGCTCGCCTTGGCCGCGAGCTTATGGCTCGCGGCTTTAGCGCTGCTGTTGACGCGACATAGCGCACGGGTGATCACGGCGAGCTTACTGGTCGGTTGTTTCGCCTGCGGGGGCACGTTGTGGGCGCTGGGCGAAGCGGGCGTCGGCGAGCATCGCGTGAGGAGGCTGTTCGAACGCGGCGACCTGAGTGCGGCTGAGCCGACGGAAGTCTGGGGGACGCTGGCGGCGGCGCCGGAGTTAGCCCCTGACAGAATCTATTTGAGCATCCGGGTGGAACGCGTGGCGACATTGATGCGGGAGCGCGCGGCAAGCGGGACGATCCAAGTAGTGGTGCCCTTCGTGGACGATGCGTCGCGTGCCGACTATGATGCGCTAAGACTTGGTTTCCCATCACGGGCTTTCTCATTCTTTCCCGTTTAGTCCCATCCCCTCACATCCATTCCGGGTTGCAGCCCCCGGGGAGTGCGGATAGCGACATCGCGTGAGGGAGCTTGTCGTTTATTTTTGTCACAGGATTGTCGCAAGTAATATCAAAAGGTGGAGGGGTGAAATAAGAAAGGTGTGTCCACACCTTTCTTATTTCACCCCTCCACCCCGCAACGCAGAAAAGAGAAAGCGAATCTCAGAAGAGATCGAAGAGCGCCCAACTGAGGTCAAGTGCATCGGCGATCATCTGATGCACCAGGAAAGAGCAGCCGAGAATTGCCGAGGACGACTCTTCCACTAAAGGGCGCACTAGTCTCAGGATTTTCACCCTGCTTTCTTCCGCCGCGACGGGGTTGAGCGGGAGCGGGTCTCCGGCTCCGCGGTCGGCGCTTTTCCCAGGGCCTGGCTGATTTGTTCCTCATAGATGGATTGCTCACCGGCTTTGGCGGCTCGCCAGAGCTTCAGGTAGCGCTTGATGATGACGGCCGCGACCTGATTGCCCGAGTCTTCGCCAAACTCCGCCGCCGCCTGGTTGAGCTCCTCGATCAGTTTTTCATCCAACCTGAGGAGGTATTGTTTAGTCGCCATCGCGCAATCATTTGATATTACGAGATAGGACTTGTCAACGGCCTTATTGTGTGATATTAAGGGATAGTAGTTGATAGGACTCAATATGAGGAGGCAATAAATGAGGAACAAACCGAAAAAGCGGAGAGCGGAGCGGCCGGGGTCTCAGAACGTCCCGCGGCTGGTGAGGGTCGAGCCCACCATCGACGAGTGGCTCTCGGCGCAGGTCGGAGAGGGGAAGCAGTTCAAATCCGTACCGGCGCTGATCCATGAACTCGTGCGCCAGGCCTGGGCAGGGCACGGGCGAGACCTCAAGGCCGCCTGAAAATCGAAGCGGCCAACCTTCAGCCGTGCCCGGAGAAGGTTAGCCGCTCAGATCTTGCATCGAGCTTTAACGTATGACCAAGAAGATAACAGATCACCCCGAGTCTGTCAAAAATAAACCTCGCCCCACGAGGAAGACCATGCCTCACACTCCCTTGCCTCCGCGCGATCAGCCGAAGCTGCCCTATATTCAGCTCTACCCCGGGGATTGGCTCCTCGATGAGGTCTCGGGCTGCTCGATGGCCGCTCAGGGCCTCTGGCTGCGGATGATGTTTCTGATGCACCGCGCCGAGGAGTACGGCTATCTGGCGCAGAACGGCAAGCCGATCCCGGATGAGCAAGTGGCCAGGCGCTGCGGCTGCGCGCTTGATGAATACCTTGAACTGCTGGGCGAACTCAAAGAGGCGGGGGTCCCAGCAGAAGCCGAAGACGGGACGATCTTCTCCCGTCGCATGGTCAGAGACGCCCAGGAACGGGCCAGTAACGCTGAACGCCAACGCCGATGGCGCGAGCGTAACGGCGATGTCACGCCTCCCGTAACGCCGCCGTCACAGCCCGGTCACGGCGAGCGTAACGCCGATGTCACACCCGAGTCACACGCCATGGCAATTGCAACTTCACATGCAGATTCATCTTCATCTTCAGAAGGCAGCAGCAGCAGCAATGGCAAAGGGCAGATTGCTTGCTTGCCGGCTGCTGCTGCCCCGGATTATGGTGCCTGGCTCAGGGAGCCGCACGTCTCTGGCCACGATCCCAGTCTGATAGTTGACTACGTGATCGCGACCAAGGCGCACAGCCACAATCCGCAGGGGCTGGCCAGGAAGCTGCATCGGACGGGGGAGGAGGACGGGCAAATTAGAGAATGGGAGCAGCAGCAAGCAGCAAAGGCAAAGGAGCCGGAGAGACAGGAGGCCGATCCGGAGGAGATCATTCAGTATGCCGACTGGCTGCTCGCCGATCTGGTGAAGGAAACCCGCGAGCCGCAGGCCTGGGAGCGGCAAATTATCGACCTGGCCGATGGTTTGAGAGAGAAAGTGAGGGCCGGGTGATGAGGTGTCCACGTTGCCGGGGAGTCGCAGATAAAGTCATCGACAGTCGCTTCCGGCCGCCGGGAAATTATGTTCACCGGCGCCGCATTTGCGCGGCTTGTGGTCATCGCTTCACGACCTATGAATTTTCAGTCGAGCGGCGGCAGGACGAGCAGGCGGAGCTTGAGCGGGCGGTCGAAGTTTCGGCCGACAGGATCAGACGCGAAGGAAGAGTGAGATGAAGCGTCAGATCAACCATGCTCAGCGCCTACAACTGGTCGAACTCTTCTTCGAGTTCGGCAACTACGGGGCGAAACATAGTCAGAGGAATCATAAATTCATCCAACATCTGTTGGTTGCCGGGATCGACCGCCGCGCATTCTATCGGCCCACCACAGAGTGTCAGCAGGCAGTGGATAAGGTTCTATCTCAGCGGGAGGCGGCATGAAGCAGATAGATCTCGAGGCTTTGGATCAGGTCGCTCTGGAAGCGGCGAAAGTTGGTTGCCGGGCCGTGCTCCTCGATGCTTGCGCGCTGCTCAGTAGCTTGAGATTCAAGAGCGACCCGATAGCCCTGGATCTCAAGGAGTCGCTCGCGCCCCTCGTTAAAGAACTCGGGCGGCGGACGAAGCTGTACCAAAAGAGCAATCCAGGAAAGGGGGCGTGATGGTCAATCTCCGATACGAGCGAATACAAGCGCGCGAGCTGCGGCCGGGCGACCTCTTCGCGACGGCGGAGAATCCGGGTAGCTATGCGCTGCGTGACCTGAAGGTAGTCAACATCGGGCCGCCGCCGGGAGCGCTTGGCTTTGGCGTCTTCCACGTGCGAACGGATGAGCCAATCAGGGATGAGGAGGACGCCGCGGCCACGGTCTATCGCGTGATCATCGAGGATCTAACAGAGGGCGAGGCGATGGTTGTCAGGGGTGAAGGATGAAGCTGGGCGAGGTCCTTCGCGATCACAGATTGGCCCTCGGCCTTTCGTTCCGCGAGATGGCGCCGCGGCTGGGGGTGTCAGCTTCGACGCTGCACCGGATCGAGGAGGGCTACAGCGTGGATGGCAACACCCTGGCTAGGATTTTGATTTGGCTGATGAGCGAGGAAGGAGAGCAGAGAAATGGGCAAGCCAAAAAAGAAAAACTCGAAGATCCACCAGGCTGTCCGGGAGACCAGGGAGTATCTGCAACTCAACGGTGATCCCGACGCCGACGAGGCAGACGCCCTCGATTCGTTGATGGATGAGTGTGGGCGGGACGGCACGGGCAGTTGCAGTCAAGCAGGAAGCGAATATTGTGAATTCGAATGCCCATTCAGAGATTGAGTTTCCCGGCGGCTCATCCCAGGTCGCCGGAAGGGCGCTCTATCACTCAAGGTAGAGCGTCGGGAGGGCGGATATGGCGAGAAGCCCTCCAAGCAGTGGGGCCTTTTATGGCTGAGAGGCTCCACGGTGGGGGGCGGTGGGGTGAGGACACCGGCCCCCAACTAAATCGAAAGGAGCGAGGAGATGGAGATCACGATCAGTAAATACCAACCGACCGCGGACATGGTGGGGTTCTGTTTTGAGGTCGCCGGAAGGCTTGAGGTCAAAGTCTGTGGACAGGAGGAACTCGTCAACCGGACGATGGAGGCGCTGCTCCAGGGCGTCGTTAAGGGGAGCAGCGCGAGCCACGTCTTGAATATCAAGGGGCTGGGGGCGGATGAGTCGGCGGCCCTGGCCGAGCAGCTCCGGGTAATTCCGGGCGTCGATCACGTCGAAGTTAGATCAGAGGAGAGAGAAAATACCTGACGTCGTGGTCACGGTTCCCAAAACGTTTCGCTTCGCCGGGCAGGTCGGGCTGGCCGCCTGGGTGGCGGAAGGCGACCTGCCCGGTGAGGAGTGGTCGGGGAATGATTCGCACTTCTATCTTGGCGGCGGGTCGCCGGACATTCAGCCGGGCGAGCGCGTCTATGTCGTCTGCGAGGGCCGACTCCGCGGCTACGCGCCCCTGGTGAGAATCGAGCACTTCGGTAGTCGGAGTTATGCGCTGGTCAGGCAAGGCGGCGCGGTGGCCGTCACCATTGATCGGAAGATCAGAGGCTTTCAAGGTTTTCGTTATCGGGACTGGGCGCGCGAGGAAGAAAGGCCATTCCCAAACTGGAGGGAGAAATGAAAACGACAGTCAGGCTCAGTGATGAAGAAGTAGCCACGCGCGGCGCGGAGTTGGCCCGCATGGTGCAGGATCTGGCCGCCCTGGACGAAGAGGAGGAGAAGGCCCGCTCCGACGCCAAGAAAAAGACTTCGGAGATCAATGACCGGCGCGTCTCGTTGCGGCAGAAGATGCGCCAGCTTTCCCACATGGTCCGCGACCGCGTCGAAGAGCGCGAAGAGAGTTTGCTCACGATCATGGAGAAGAGAGCGAGCGAGCGGATATCTGGCGAGTCGGGCAAGGCGTCAGATTCAGCGGAAAACGTCAAGCAATTCTTTGGGCAGCAGCAAGCAGGCAATGGCAAGCAAGCAGCAGGTTCGTTGCCGGCGCCGCTCGCCAGGGCCGTCGAGGCTGCAGGGCGTGGGGAGGTAGTGGGAGAAGAGCCGCCAGGTCTGCCCCCGGAGACGATTGAGGCGAAGGTGGATGATGAAATTGAAAGAGCTGAGCAAGCCAGAGATGGAGAGGGCGCAGGCGGTGAAGGGCTGTGTATCTGCGGCCACTCCGAGGCCCAACACTCAGCCGGCGGGCTCTGCGCCGCAGCTTCGGGCGGGGCGCTGTGCGCGTGCGAGGTCTTCGAGGCGGCGCTGGTCTTTTGCCTCTGCGGTCACGCTCAGACTGGCCATTCGGAGGGTGGTATCTGCTGTGATACAAATTGTCCATGCAATCAGTTCGAGGCCACCAGCCTGGGGCCTTCACCGTCAGTCTCGCCAGAAGTAGAGATGCCGGCAGCCTCGACAGATCAGGCGAGTGCGGATCCGGATTGGGAAGGCAAAAGGTGCGAACACTGCGGCAGGATAGACGGCGGTCACTCTTCAATCTGTCCTCTTCGGGTAGATCAGATCAGCCTTGAGGATTACGAAGCCTTCGCCCGCTCGCAAAATCTGCGGAACCCGAAGAGCTGGGCGCGCAGGCTCTGGATCTCGTGCGAGCGCGATGGCGAGGTGAAAGCTTGGATGGCGAGTCTCAATGTCCCGCCTGAGCCACTGAAGAAGAAGCGGCCACGCAAGGTTGACACCACAGCGCCGGTCGAGAAGTCGATCAAAGACCGAGACGTGATCTTGGCGGGGAAGAAGCGCGGGAAGAAAGGAGCGAAGGCCAATGCCTGATCAAGCCGAATTCACACCGGGCCCCTGGCACGTAGTTGACCGCGTCAACGTCCAAAGCGGCCCCATCGGTTTCCTGGCTTATGTCTCGACAGCCGGCGCCCGAGGTCGCACCATTGAAGAAGCCGAGGCCAACGCCCAGTTGATCGCTGCCGCGCCCGATCTGCTCGCGGCGTGTGAAGCACTGATCTCAGCGCTTGAAACCGCGATCAGAGATTTTCGCGCGGTCGGCATGCACCAGGTCCCAGCCGAGAAGCAGGCGCTCGCCCTCGGGCGTGCCACCATCGCTAAAGCTCTCGGAAAGGAGCGCGACAATGCTGCAAGCTAGCTTTCAGGTCGTGGAGCGCTGGCCGCAGGAGCCGACCAGGTCAAGAGAGAAGTCGCTCTTCAAATCCAGCTACACGCAGACGCTGGACCTCTTGGAACGCGAGCTTTTCATCATCAACGCGAAAGAGGTGGTGATCAGGCTCTGGCTCACGCCGCGCGAGATCCGCAACGACGGGCTACCGCGTGCCGACGCCAGACCATCACAGCCCGGTGTGATCCTGGAATTTACGACCAGACACGGGCGCATCACCATGCCGTGTGACACGTTCACCACCTGGCAGGACAACCTCCGCGCGCTGGCCTTGAGTTTGGAGGCGCTGCGCAAGGTGGACCGCTACGGCTGCTCCAAGAAGGGACAGCAGTACACGGGCTGGAAGCAGCTCGGAGCCGGCGAGCGGATGCCGGCATTCGCAACGGTGGAGTCGGCCGCTGAGTACATTGCTTCCGGGGCCGGAGAAGGACAGTCACCGGATCTGATCATGAGATACACGTCGGAGTTCAAGTCAGCATACAAGCGGGCAGCCGTCGCGGTTCATCCGGACACACACCCAGGAGACGAGTTAGCACGTGAGGCCTGGGACCAACTCCAGGACGCGGCGGCGATCCTCAAGAAACATCACGGATTGAAGTGAGGGGAATTCGATGCCTGAAGAGAAAAAGGAGCGAAGGGTGATGCCACGCAAAGCAAAGCAAAGTGAGCCAGCGGAAGATCCCGTCGCGCGGGCCGAGCGGGAGATCGAGGCCATGAAGAGGATCGTAGCCGCGCTCAAGCCGCTCACACCTGAAAAGCGTGAGCGAGTGCTGAAGGCGGCGGCCATTCTGCTCGACATTTCGCAGTGAGGGAGTGATGTGGATTCTCGCCAATGAACAAGAGCCGGGAAGATGTCGGGCCTGTCATCAACCGATAGTGTGGGTGATTACCGAAAGAGCGGCTAAAGCACCGATGGATGAGGTGGTGATTCTCGAACGGGCGCAGCGGCCATTCGGCGGCACGCTCAGGATGATGCAACTCGTGGATGCCACCAGAAGCCATTTTGCGACTTGTCCGATGGCCGAGCGGTTCAAGAAGAAGAAAGCGCAACCCACCGGATGCGGCCAAGGGTGCGCGGGGGAGGAGTGATGGGACTGAGAAAATTCAAGCGGATGATCAAGTATGAAGGGCCGGTTTACGGCGACTTCGAGTCCACCATGCGGCAATGCTTCGAGAAGGTGTTGGCTCAGGCTATAGCTCAGATGCAGGAACTCAATGCCGCCGTCGATCCGCGCCCATTCACTGCGTGGGGAGAGATGCAGGCGCCTAACGGCCAGAGGTTCAAGCTCTCCATTGAGTGCAGTCCGCCGACGCTGCCGATGAACCCGGACAATAATTGATGTTCACATCTTGCCCCAGTAGTCGAGGAGCCATGAGTTTTGAAGTCGTCGAAGAGACTAAGACCGTCGAACTCGCTGTCATCGAGGACGTGCGCACGATTCTCACCAGCGCCCGCTTCCCAACTGTCGTCTTCACCGGCGATCTGCACGAGATGGCCGCGCAGGCACGCGCACGGACCGATGAGCAAATTGATCGGGCGCTGAGGATCCTTGATCAGATAGTGAGAGTGGAAAGCGAGGGAAGATGAGCAGCGATTATTTAGCCAACTGCATTGACCGGATTCTGAGGGCCGAGTGCGGCCCGACTGAGGAATACCGGAGGTGCTGCGATCTGGCCGGGGTGATCAGGCTGGCAAACGATCTCGGACCCAATGCCGCGCACCGACGCTTGATGGAACTCGTCAATTTAGCCGAGGCGGGAGAATATCGAGGGGCGAAGCCGGAGGCCGCGGCCCACGTCATCATTGGCGAGGTCGCCGACGGGAGAAAGCGATGAGAGAGCCAACCACGCGCGCCGAGTGGCAAGACGCGGTAGACGCGGCGCACGCGCTGCTACTGCTTGATGACGCCAAACTCTATGGCCTCCTGACCGGCGGGCCAAGGGTGGACCGTGAGCGCTGCCGCTGGACGCTGGAACGCGGAGCAGAGCAGGGAATCAGGCCGCGGATCGACCAGCTCACGAGGGAGATCGGATGAGCGTTCTGCTCGCACAATGCTTGTGCCCATCTCGCCACTGCATCATGGCAGCCGCGTCAGAGCAGATGAGCGCCGCGGAACTGGAGTCCCACCTCCGGCAGAGGGTCAAGGAATTCATTCCCGCCGTCGGCAATCCGTGGTGCAGGATCTGCCGCGCCCCACAGGTGACCTGGCGCTATGAAGTCGGGGCGACCAAATTCCAGACCTTGGAGGAGGCGCTACCACATCTCCGGGCCGAGCAGGCCAAGCAAGCTGCTACCCTCGCTATGATTGACGAGCGGCGCCGGCAGGCACGGAACAATTGAAGGAGAGAAGGATGAGTTGCAAGCTCGAAGAGATCCAGGAAGCTCACGATATTTTACATGCGGTCATCACTGGCGAGGTCGAGATCGGCGCCGACGAGGAGACTATCAAGGCCTGGCACGCCGCCCACGATGCGCTTTGCTTTGTGCTCAATCATCCAGGCGGAGAAACGTTCAAGAAGAATATCCGGCGGATCAAAGCTGGGGCCGCCCGTCGCGGATTCGTCCTGAAGAAAGCGCCGCATCCATTCGTCGGAGAGCCGCCAGAGACGATTCATTGAGCATGGACATTGACCGCCACAGCAAAAAGGGTTGGATCGGCTTTCACTTCACGCCGGAGGACTATCGCAAGTGTTCTCCGCGACAGCTCGAGGATTTTCGCAGCGAACTCAAGGACAGATTGCCGCGCGAGGCGTGGAATTACAACGGAGAGACTGCCTGGTGGTCGGTGCGGCGCGAGTACGAATACATCTTCGATTCCGTCCGCGAAAAATACCTCAAGGACGGGCGGCAGAGGGGCCTCTTCGAGAGCTGAGCAAGTGAAAAGTGCTTCCGGCAGTTGAAAGTGAAAAGTGCTGAGTTGAAAGCCGGACCCACTTTCGACTTTCTACTTTTCACTCAGCACTGTTTCTCAGCACTGCGGCACTGATTTGATAAGTTCGGGCGCGCTATGGTGTCGGAGCAAATCTCCGAACGGGTACGTAGCACCTGTAGAAACACGCGCCCGGAAATCTTCGCCCCGCGGATGGCGCGCAGGGAGATCCTGCGTCGGGCTAAGGGACGGAAAGAGCCTCATGAAACAAAGCGGGGCGAAGTACCTAAAACAACAGTCGAATTCATTGATGCGCACATCGGGGCGGATTTTGTAAAGTTTACGATCGGCGGCCACGCCGGAATCGAAGAGGCTCACCGGTAGACCACGCCGGAGATGGCGTGCGGCGCCGGCAAGAGGTGAGGGATGGGCAACTATTGGCAAGGTGATCTAGATGCCGCGCTCGATGACGAGGCGGACTATCTCGATGAGGTCGAGGAGCGCAACCGCGAAGAGGAATACTGGACGTGTGTCTTTCCTGATCGGTGCCTCTGTCCTCACGGGTTCCATTCACGAGACGAATGCTTCACAGCGGAGATGGCCGAGGAGTGGGCGAGAGAGCAAACAAGCAAAGAGCGATAGGCAGCAGCAGCAAGCAGGCAAAGCAGGCAATGAGGTTATGAGATGAGCGATGAGCCGCTGATCCCACCGGAAGTGACGATGCAGATGCTTTCAGATGCCGGCCTCAATCCGTTCACTGTCAAGCTTCTGATCGAGTCATATCTGAGATTCACCAGGGAGCCAAAGCCGGTCAGCTTTAGGCTCTGGGGCGTGGCCTTTGCGATGGAACTGGTCGAGCCGAAGGAAGTTCCCGAAGAGCTCAAGGGAGAGGTCGTCAGGAAACTAGAGGGGTGAGCCGGATAGTGAGAGGCGAGTCATACAATGGCGGCAAAGGTGGAATGGGGGTCTATCACACGATCATCAACCAGATCCCGCCTCAGCATCGCTTCATCAGTGCCTTCGGCGGAAGGTGCGCGATCACGCGCCACAAGCGGCCGGCGGCGGAAACCTGGCTGATCGAAAAGGACCTGCAGACTCTCCGGTTGTGGCGAGGCGATGAAATCCCAAACCTGAAGCTCGTCCACGGTGATGCGCTGGTGCTGCTCCCACAACTCGCCGCTCTGGATCTCCTCGCCAAAGATGGCGATGGTGGACCAACTTTCATTTATCTGGATCCCCCCTATCTGAAATCCACGAGGCGCCATCCGGAGCGGGACTACTATCAGCACGAACTGACCGAAGCCGAGCACGTCCGCTTGCTCGAAATCATCCGAGGGCTGCCCTGCCCAGTGGCAATCAGCGGCTACCATTCACCGCTCTACGCTGAAGCGCTCAAAGACTGGCGCGCGATCCACTTCTCAACCACCGTGAGGGGCGGAGGGACAGCCACCGAATGGTTGTGGATGAATTACCCTCAGCCGCCAGTCTTGCACGACGACCGTTATCTCGACTTCGGGAAAGGGTGGAAAGAAAGAGACCGCATCAAGAAAAAAATCAACCGGCTGATGGTCAAGTGGCGAGAACTGCCTCCGCCCGAAAGACGCAAGCTCATCGCCGCGGCCCTCGCTGAATTCGGAGAGGCTGCCGACGGCGATCACCTGGCCGGAGATAAAGAGGGGTGATCACCACTCGCCGAATTTGGAGAGGATTAAAACTGATGAGCGAGCGCGGATTCAATTGGACCATCGGCTGTCTGTCGGTCCCGATGATCCTGCTACTATTCTGGCTAGCTAAGCATGTTCACATTTCGATCTCATGGCGATAGCACGTCTTTGCACGGATGGCACGTCCACCCGGGCGGCCCCAGTCGTCTCTGACGAGGTACGATCGCGTGTGACTGAGCTCAAGCCCAGCTAGCCTGGTCAATCACAGATAGAGAATCGATGATGAGCTTTGGAATTATTTGCAGACAGAAATCCGAGTGCGATCAGGATGCGGCTTTTCGCTTCACCTGGCCAGGTAAAGACGAGTCGTTTATCTGCGAGCGACACGGCAGACGAATGGTCGAGATAGCTCAGGCGATGGGATTACACATCCAATTGATCCCGCTGACTGACCAGGATCACAGCGGGCCGGAAGGGATGAAATCCCCAGCCGAGCAAAGAAAGTGAATCTGATCCTCTCCATTTTTCCAGGAATCGACCTCTTGGGCCGGGGATTTGAGGCTGAAGGCTTCTCAGTCGTCCGCGGGCCAGACCTGTTATGGGGCGGCGACATTGAGACCTTTCACGTCCCTTGTGGCCGCTTCGATGGGGTGATCGGGGGCTCACCCTGTGCCGACTTCAGCTCAGCGCGCCGTGACCCGCCGTCGGGTCACAGTCTCCGGATGCTCACAGAATTCTGCCGCGTCGTCGAGGAGGCCCAGCCCTCATGGTTTCTTTTGGAGAACGTCCCCCGCGTCCCCGACATCGCCGTCCCCGGCTACCACGTGCAACGCTTCGATCTGAATGCGCGCGAGTGCGGCGCTGCGCAGTCACGGCTTCGGCACTTCCAATTCGGCAGCCGTGACAGCCAGGTGCTCGTGATCCCTCGAGGAGTCCCGGCGGTCGCCGAGTCACAGCCGATCTGCCTGGCTAGAGAAGGTGAAAGGAAGAATCGCCGCTCATTCGCTGATTTCTGCGAACTCCAGGGGCTGCCACGTGGGTTCACGCTTCCCGGCCTCTCCATCGCCGCCAAATACGCCGCGGTGGGCAATGGGGTCCCGATCCCCGTCGCGCGTGTGATCGCCCAGGCGATCCTGGCCGCTGCGCCGTCACACTCGGTCAGGCTCTGCATCTGCAACTGTGGACGGGTTGTGACCGGATGGCAAGTCTCGGCCACGCCGGCTTGCCGAAAGAGGTTGGAGCGGAGGCGGAAGCAGCCAAGGCTGACTGTGACAGGACCTGGCTCGGCGACCAGCGCCGACGCACATTTCCATGACGCCGCGTTGCCGGCGCCGCTCGCCACTTCCGGCGATGGGGGATCACCGGGAAATCTTGAGCATCGCGCCTTGGGCTTCCGAGTGATGGGCGAGATGTGCCACGAAAGCAGATTCAGCGACGAGCTGCGGGCGCTGCTCGCGGGAGAGGCGCCAGTTGGAGGCTAACCCATGGAATCGAAATGCAATTCATGCACCGAACTGCTCAGGTGCCAGAAGAGCAGTCCGCCCATTTATTTCCCCCAATACCCGGAGTGGTATCGAACAGGAGGGCAATGCCCGGAATGTGGCGCCGGGTATGAAGGCCAGTTCGGGACGCTGGACCCAATTAAAGTTCCAGTGGAAGCTCTCGATCTTCAGGCGCCGCCGCGAAAGTAACCACGACACGCCCCGCCAGAAGTAAAGAGGTCTGATCGGGCCGGGACGGGAGCCGGCATACACCACCTCCGGTTGCCAGCCAGTCCCTACCCCGGCCCGGCCGAGGTGGCAGGATTTGCATCCTCACCATGTATAGTCGCAAAATCGCGGGGAAAATCGGCCAGGGAGAGCGAATAATTTTCAGTTGGCAGCAGCAGCAAAAGCAGTTGAAAGCAGAAAGTGCTGAGTGAAGAACACTTTCTACTTTTCAACTCAGCACTCAGCACTGATTTCCCGCTCCAAAGCTTCGAGCAGACACCGGCGCGCCACCATCCGCTTCTGCTCGGCCGAGAGAGAGGCGAGTTTCGCCCTACATCCACCAACCAGCACCACGATCTCGCGCAGTCGGTCGGCATCAATCCCGTGATCACGCGCATCGCGCATGACCTTCATCGAGAGCAGGGTATCTTCCGGATCACAGGTCATGGTCCCATCCATTGCATCGCGAATTCAGGGGATTTATTGCCGGTCGCGGTGACACTCAGCAACCCGCCCGAATTCTGGTAGGCCTGCAACTCGACGTAATCCCCGGCATTGAGGTAGTAGAGCGTCGAGACGGAGAGAATGTCGGCTGAGCCGGCGGCATTCAGCGCCCCCTGCTGAGCGATCACGGTCGCGCCATTGAGCAGGACTCCTAGATAGCGGACACCGGCGGCGTTCCCGGCAAAACGGATGTGCCCGGTGATCGGGTAAATACCCGCGCGAGCAGCAGTGAGCCGGCTGGTCAGCGAGCTAGTTGAATGGAGATTGCCCCGGTCATACCGTTCACTATCGAACGTCAGCACCGTGAACGAATCATTGTTGATCGAGAGGTCAGCCGAGTTGTACACCCGGACCCCATCCATCTGAGGGAGATCAGCTTGAGCCAGGGCTCTGAAGGTGGGCGAGGCAGCGCCGCCCGAGCTCGGGCCGGCCAGGACGGTGCCCGCGCTCTGGCTCGCAAGCGTTCCGGTGAGTGTCCCGGTGGTTGTCACCGGCGAGCCGGAGACGGTGAAGATCGAGGGGAGCGATAGGCCGACCGAAGTCACGCCCGCATTCGTGAGCGTGATGGATGAGCCCAGTGAAACACTGCCTCCGCCGGAGAGCCCGCTGCCAGCCGTCACCGTCACCGAGGAGTTAGCCAGCATCGTGTTGGTCACGGTGCCTGTGTCTGTGGTCTGCACGCAAGTCGCACAGGCCGTCGAGGAGACGGTCACCACGCCTTCCGAGTGACTCAGGCTTCCATTCGGAAACTTCAACCAGCGCACGCTCGCGACATCAGGCGAGCCATCCGGCTCACTGATGCGCAAAGGTACATCGACTTGGACGGCAGCCGCTGCCACACAGCAGAGCGTCAGCAACACGAGCAGCCATCTTTTCATTTGTTCACCTCTCAAATCAGTGCTCAGTAAAAAGTGCTGAGTTAAAAGTCCGAGTTACTTTCAACTTCCAACACAGCACTCAGCACTGATTCTTAGTAGTTTCGCTTCATGACCCAATTCCGAAAGAAGCTAAAGTTGATGTAGTTGAAGCCCACCCCACCCACCCGGTAGCCGCCCACTCCAACCCGCAGGTCCTGAGTCAGATCAAGCAGCGTCAGGTTGGCCGGCTGAGCCAATTCCACCCATTCCGAGTCATCGACCGGGTCAGAGGTTGAGGCCGAGTAGTAACAATAGAAGGTCGTGGAGGTCCGCCGGATGCGCAGATATGAGGCGTTCGGTCCGGCCGCGCCGAGGTTCTGCGTGTTATTGCCATACTGGTCGATCCTGGCGGTCTGGAGCGTCCCATTGCCATAGAGCGTCACCCAGACGCCCAGATTATCCACCAGATCGGAGCCGAACTTGCGCGCCCCCAGCAACCCATAGTAGGTGACCCCGGCCCCGCCCACCGGGACCGAGACCTTGCACCAGATGTCGAAGTCATTCCCACGCGGCCCGCCTGGGAGCGTCTGATAGAGCCAGGCTGAAGCGCCGGCCACCGTCGTCGGGTTCGGGTCGCACCTCATCAGACCAGCGCCGGCCGGGTTATTGGCGAAGAATGGCCCCGAGTAGCTCCAGAACGTCTCCGGGCCGGCCTGGTAATCGAACTCATCCGGCAGCGGCGGCAGAATCTCGCTGCACAGGCAAACTTGAGCATCCGAGGCCGGGATCATCTGCTGGACCAGAAAATAGCGGGTCGTGCCGGCAGGCTTGAGGATGTCGCCGCGGCCCACATCGGCCGCGGCTGGGACCCTGATCCGCGCCGCGATCCCGACCGACTTATTCGCCGTCGGGAAGATCGTCAAGGGGCTCGCGCCCGGGCTGCTCACCTCGAGCCAGATCGATGAAATCGTGGTCGCGCTATAACCACCATACCGATAGAGCAGCGCCGAAGCATATGGCACGCCCCAGGGACCGACGAGCTGGGTGAACTCCAGATAGTTTCCATTGTTCAGGATCATCGAGATATCCCAGCGCCGGCGGCCCAGATACTCGAAAGAGGTTTGCATGGTCGCATGCAGTCCGGTGAAAGTGCCGCCCGAGCAAGTCAGGGTGATCCCGGTGTGAGCGGCCAGGAACGCCTGATAGAGCGCGTACATCGCATCCCGGCCCGGCGTGTGAACGGTGCCATTCGGATTCTTCGCGGTGTCTGAGAACCACAATTGCCCGCTGATCTTGAAGCGAGGGGTATAGGTCCCATCCGCCTGGAGGTAGACAGAGCGCTCGATCTTCAAGGTTCCTCCGCGCCGTGTGTCGGGGCGCAGCACAAAGCCCACCGCCACGCCGCCGTTCACGCCCGCGTGCTGCAAAGTGAAATCGCAATCCAGTCCGACTGTCGGCATGCTAAAATCGGTAGGCAGTAGGCAGTAGGCAGTAGGCAGTTGACGGAACAACCTCCTCACTGCTTACTGCCTACTGCTTACTGCTTACTACTCAGATGAGCTTGATGATCTCCATCCTGACCTCTCCCCGGCCCGCGGGGCTGAGCTATCTCGGCCCAACGCTTGAGGCGCTCACCCCGCAATTGCGCCCCGAGACGGCGCCGCTCGTCTTTGCCAACGGCTACCGGCCGGAGATTCCAGCCGCCTGGACGCTGGGGACCGCTCACCCTGAACCGCTCGGCACCCGCCGGATGATGTGGGAGATTCTGCGCGTCTTCGTCCACTCGAAACTCGACCGGCTGCTCTATTGCGAGGACGATATCCTGCCGTGCCAAAACCTGATCTCGCTCTGCCACCGGTTGGATCTGCCGGACACCTGGCCAGTGGTGAGCTTCTTCGATCCTCGCATCCCACTCTCGGCCGCGCCGCGCCTGATCCGGCTGCCCATGAAGTTCTTTATTTACACTCAAGCCTGTCTGCTGCCTCGCCGCACGGCGCTCGAGCTGGCCGGCGCCGACTTCTCACCCCATCGCAAGTGGGGGAAGCATCGCGGCGATCTTTTTCTGCGCCATCATCTACTCGCGCTCGGCTACCGGGAGTACGGCCTGACCGATCCCCAGCTCATCCGCCACCAGGGAGAGACTTCCGCCATCACTCAAGGCCCCAGTCCGGCCCGGCATAATCCCGCCTTCGCCGGGGCCGATTTCAACGCGCTCCAGTTCCTGGATTGCCGGCCCGCGATAGAGCGAGCCAAGTGAGAGGGCCTCCAGGTTCAGCCGCCTGAGCCGCCTCGCCTGCGTCATGCGCTTCCACCCGAAACGAAACATCACGAGCAAGCCAGTTGGATTGAAACCTTCAGACCTCAGAGCAGCAACGGCGGCGGCGGCAGTGTGGCCGCCGGAGAGCAAGTCATCGACCAGCCAGACCGGTCTCGCGGGATCCAGCGAGCCCTCGATCAGCTTCCGGTAGCCATAAGCTTTCCGCTCGGGTCGGACGAGCCCGCCGGTCAACTCGCCGGCCGAGAGCAGGGCGGAGATGAGAAAGAACGAGCCGTAGCCGTAGCCGGCGACCTGTCTGACTCCGCGCTCAGCGAGCAGTCGGGCCATTTCCGCCGCCACAGGGCGCAGCAATTCGGAGCGTGAGAGTGGGATTCTCAGATCCATCGCCCAGGGCGAGACGCGGCCGGAGGCACGGACATATTCACGCTCCGAGCGGGGGATGAATCCCAGGCGAGCGATCCGCCGAAGCGTCGGGCCGAGGGCCAGGTTGTCAGGTTCGACGATAAGCATTCAAAAGTTGAAAGTGCTGAGTTGAAAGTGCTGAGTAGAAAGTAGGACTCAGCACTTTCAACTCAGCACTTGCTCCTTCACTCGGGGTCGCCATAGTAGTAATAGCTGGAGTCTCCTCCACCGCCATCGCCGCCGCCATCGCCCCCATCTCCATCTCCATCCCCGTCATCGTCGTCATCATCGTCGCCATCATCATCCTCTCCGTCATCCTTCTCCATCTGCTCGATCCGGCAATGGCATTTGCCGCCGCTCAGACAGTCCGGGTTGGGCGCGCCCGGCAACTCCTCCTCCATCTCTGACTCGGCTCCGTCCCAGCTTGCGCACACGGGGCAACTCTTGCCGCCGCCGGTGCGATAGGTGTAGACCGTGATCATCGCCATTATTGAAAGACCAACGAGGCGCTGAATTCGACCCAGGGCACGAGCTGCGTCGCCTCGACCTCGTCTTCAGGTAAATCCGCCGTGCCAGAGGGGGCGCCAATCTCGATCATCTCGCGATGAAGGCCCGCGCTGTCGTGTCCGACTTCGACAACCAGCACGTCCCCAGCCTGACACACGACCGGCGTGAGGGCGTCGCCATCGGCAAAGGTTTTGTTCCGCAGCGAGGCCGCGTAGGTCGTCGCCGGGCCATATTGACCGACCGCGAGCAGCGTTCCTCTGACGATCGTCCCATCGCCGGAGAGGACACGGGCGCCTTGTTGCGAGGTCGGTGAGCCAGTGATGAACCGCGTCCGCATTTGAAGCTTGATCGTCCCCGAGATGGTTTGCGCGGCGAGCGGGGCGCTAATGGCTTGCAGGTGGCAGCGCGGCGTGACCCCGACCTGACCAGGCAGCAAGCTCGTAAAACCTTCTCCGCCGCTTTTAGCCGAGAGCAGCGAGCGGCGAATGAGGTTGAGAAAACTGGCCCATCCGGCATCGACCGCGGGCGAGATCCCCGGCGTCCCGGTGTCGCTGAAGTAAAGTCTGGTCGGCGCGGCCGGCGCAGAGGGCGATGATTTTCCGGCGCCGAGTAAGGGAAGCGACATCTACACCTCCACTATATTTCGACGTAGACCAGGCCGCCTGAAAAAGGCCCGGTCGATGAAGCGTTCATGTTCAGCAACTCCCCGACCACGGTCTCAAACCACCCCACCGGATTGAAGGGCAGCACAAAGCCGCCATTCGCGGCCAACTGAATCTTGTTGGTCGAGCCCCCAAAGATGACCGTGCCGCCGGCGGTCGATTCGAAGTAGATGTTGCCGGCGGCCCCGGCCAGGATGAACAAGGCGAGGACGCGAATCTTTTTGCCGCTCACTAATCCAACCAGGGTGTTGTTGCCACTCGTCGCCGCGGCGATGGCGGCGAACTTCGGAATCACCGGATGGCCGTTAGCGTCGACCAGGACGTGGGCGTGTTGGTTGACCATCTCACCTCCTCCTTGGATCATTCGGATTGACAGCACCAGGGTTGTCCATCATCCCGACTTTGAAGTATTGATCCGGCCGGTCAGTGTCTGAGTCGATGGCGTCATTGTCCGAAGCGGAGATGCCGCCGGCGTAAGGCTGAGCCGCGCTGATCTGCCCGCGCTGCCGCAGATCTTTCGCCAGGCCCAGGTAGCGTTTGGCGATCTCGCCGCTCCCGTCATCCGAAAAAGTGTTCTGCCGGGCGGCGATGGACTCACAGCACCGCGCAGCAGCGAACTCGACGCGCGGTTCAAGCGAGAGCGCCGCCGTCACTTCTTCATTGCTTAGAATCTGATGGCCGGTGTCGACGTCACCGATGAAGAACCGGACTTTGTCGCGGTCAGTTAGGAGGGAAGTGTCATAAGACCAGCTCATCCACGCTTTGCTCCTGGCGCGCGCGCAGCGCGCTATTGCGCCGCCGGCTGGATCATCTGGAAGTTGGTCCCGTCGTAGACGGCGACCACGATGGAGCCAGCTTTGATGAAGTTGTCCGCCGGGTCTGTGCTCACGCCGCGCTTGAGGGCTTTGGCCCCCAGGCCATTGACGTTGACGGTGCAGGCGCCGGTATTCGCCGTGTTGGCCTTGAAGGTGACCATCATGCCGGTGGTGTAGGCCGTCGCCGCCGGGCTCAAGGTGGCCACGTAGTCATCAGTCGAGCCGGCATCAGTGAAGTAGTTGAGCGTGGCGGTGGTGATCCCGCCGCTGTTATTGATCGAGGTGCTACTGGCCGCTCCGAGCGTTGGAGTCACCAGCGTCGGCGAAGTGGAAAAGACGAGATTGTTTGTGCCCGTGGCTCCAGCGCTGGTCACGCCTTCAAGCAGCAGATGCCCGGTGACCGCCAGCGCATTGCTGCCCAGCGTCGCGCCTCCAAGCGCCAGCGATGTGCCGGTAGCAGCGCCCAAAACAGGCGTCACCAGAGTCGGCGAAGTCGAGAAGACGAGGTTAGTCGACGTCGTACCCGTCGCACCCGCAACAGTGTAGCCGGTGATGTTGTTGAAGGCCGTGATCCCGGCTGAAGAAGCATTCGTCCCGCCATTGGCCACCGGCAGCGTGCCGGTGATCCCGCCGACCGGATAGGCAACGGTGACCACGCCATTAACATCACCAGTCAGCGAGCCATTCGGGAAGCGCAAGCCCCGCGGCACGCGATAGGTCGGCACGCCATCCTGCTCTTGGATAATAAACGCGGTCTGATAGCTCCAACCGATTGAGGCCAGCAGCAGCAAGGCAAGCAAGGTTGCAGCAATCTTTCTCTTCATGACGTCTCTTTCCTTTTCTTCTTGGCAGCCACGGCCGCGCTCTTCACTTCCGGCGATGCTGGAGCAACAGCAGCGGGCGATTCTTTTCGCGCTTCGAGAAAGCCGCCCCGCAGCAGCGGCTGGAGGATGCGATCAGGCCACTCGGCGGCCTCGGGCACCGGAGCGCCAGCAGGTCTCACCTCATCGCCGACTTTGATCTGTCTTTTCGCCAGGTACATCACTTCCTCATTCTGCCTACTACCTACCGCCCTCTGCCTACTGCTTAAGCGATACACTGATCGAAGAATTGCCCCATATCGCTCGCCACCACCTTATGGTCGAAGCCAGTCTCACCTTCGATCCGGTAGCTCTTGATCCTCTGCTCCCACCACTTGGTGACCCGGTAGCCGTCTTCGCCGCCATACAACCCGGTCCAGAGAAAGGTGTAGCCGGCCGAGGGCATCAGGATCGACGGCGCCGGATTGGCGTAAGCCAGCAGCGCCCCTTTGCCAAAGATGAAATCGACCACGGCCGTCGCACCCTTGGCCGCCGTGTTAACAACCGCTCCCGGGATCAGGACTTTGTTCACGCCGAATAATGCCGCGACGGCTTGCGGAGTGACGATGGCCGGGGCGCCGGGCGTCCCGTTGTACTTGATGCGATCAATGATCAACGCGTGATCCTCGAGCACGCGCCAGACGCGAGGGCTGGGGATGAAGACGTTGGGCTTATAGCCGGTCACGCTCATGATCTGGAGGCAGCGGTCCTTGACGATCGAGATCGGATCGCTCGATGCCTGATCCCACTGCACAAACTGATTCGCACCCGGGCCGCTGGAGACGCCCGTCTGATCGGTGTTGCCCCAGATCGAGGTACCAAAGAATTGCGACGCCCACTTCCTCTCACGGCGCAGCAGGATCTTCTGTCCCACAAAGGCCGTCGAGTCGCGATCCAGGTCAATCGGGTTGTCCTGGTTCTGCAGGTCCTGTTCGGACACATCCTTATGGATGGCGTAAGGATCGCAATAGTAGTTGGGTGTGTTGTCCACGTCCCAGCCGCTGCCCGCGCTTTCAGTGCCAGGCGCTCTGACCTCCGCCTCATCCCGGAACCAATCATCTTTCCCGTACTTGAAGTACCGGTCCGATTGCTTCGCGACCGGCACAATGGGAAAGACCTGGTGCGCGATGAAGTTTTCCGCAGCCTGCATATACGCCACCAGGATGTTCGTCAAAGGCGCGTTTACATGAATGTCACTCCGAGTTGGACCAGGCATACTCTCTCACTCACTTTCGTTCGTTCACAGTGCTGAGTCAAAAGTGCTGAGTAGAAAGTCGAGACCGAGAGCCACTCAGCACTTTTGACTTTCAACTTTCGACTGCCCTATTGCGCGGCGGGTTGGATCATTTGAAAATTCGTGCCGTCATAGACGGCGACGACGATAGATCCAACCTTGATGAAGTTGTCGCCGGGGTCGGTGCTCACCCCGCGCTTGAGGGCTTTGGCGCCGAGGCCGTTGACGTTGACGGTGCACGCCCCGGTGTTGGCGGTGGCGGCTTTGAAGGTGACCGTCATGCCGGTGTAGTAAGCCGGGGGCGCCGGCGCGAGCGTGATCACGTAGTCGTCGGTCGAGGCGGTATCTGCCGCATAGAGGCCGTCATGGTTGCGCGGCGAAAGGAAGATCGGCCGATTCTCGCCCGACACGCCGCCCATCAGGCACTTGCCGACCACCGCCCCTGTGCCATCAGCGGCCACGAATTTGCCGCTGGAGTTGACCATCACGTTCCCACCGGAGGCGACGGTACCGCCGAGCTGCCCGAGGCTGATCCCCTGGAACATCAACTCAGCGTCGCGACCGGATTCAGGTTTGTTCTGGAGGATGGCTGGAGCATCGGCGCCGGCTCCGGCCAGCGCCGCCTTGCTGTTGCTATCGACCGCGATGGCGTAATACTGCTTCGCCGAGAGGTCACTCGCCGCCACGAGCGTAATTGGTAGAATCGGAACTTCACCAGGCATAGTTCATTCACTCCGTTCATTCAGTGCTGAGTTGAAAGTGCTAAGTTGAAAGTCAGGCCCGCTGGCCACTCAGCACTTTCCACTTTCAACTTTCCACTGCTTTTCAACTGACCGCGCGGCGAGCCTCGTCCTGCTCGCGCTCATACTGCGCATAGAGCTGCTTACCTTCGGCAGTCTTAAGCACCCGGTCGATGGCTTGCTGCTTGGTCAGGCCGTCCGTGCTCTTCTGGACCAGGCCGTCCGCCAGCTTCTCGATGGCCTCAAAGGCATCGCCGCCGCCGCCCACGACGCCGATGCGTCCGAATTCACCCAGCAAAGCGGATTGGCGCGCGATTTCGTTGGCGGCTTTGAGCACGGTTTCGAGTTTCGTGAAGGTCTCAGGCTGGAGTTTCTCGGCAGCTTCTTTGAGCACGGGGCCAAAATCAGCGGCCGTGGTCGGCAGATCCGCGTAGGCCGCGGCTTTGGCGATCCATTCGCGCGTGACTCGCTGCTCACGCTCTTCAGCCAGGTTCTTCTCGATCAGCTCACGCTTCTCCTGTTCGACCTTGATCACGCCCTCCAACTTGGCTCGCTCATCGCGCTCAGCCTTGAGGACCTCCTCAAAGTCGGAAGGCAAGGGCTTGGTCTTGGTCCCCATCTGAAATGAGGCCTTGACAATGGGGACAAGCTCCTCCGGCAGCTTGTCGTAATCGGGCGTGCCATCGGCTTTCAGCACCAGCTCATAGCTCGGCATCTCATCCTCGCTTTCGATATGTGGAGTTTCGTCGTCGGCTTTTTTAATCAGGAAGACTCTACGGATAGCAGGCCGAGGCACTAAGGAGACTTCAGCAGGCAGCAGGTTGGAAAGCCGATTGGGCAACGCGCTCCACCAAGACTGCGAGGGGGAGAAATAGAAAAGGCAGCCACCTTCCCCCTCGCAGGAAAAGATGGCTGCCTCTACTAATCTCTCCGGCAGCTTAGAGCCGGTATGCGTCTTTCAACCGGGCAATCCTACCATAGAATGGGCGGCAGCAGCAAAGGCAAAAGCAAAGCAAGCAACTACCTGGGTAGCTCACTCTTCGATTCGGACCGAAACAACACCGTCCGCGGCTTCCCCGTCCGCTCATTGAGTTGGACGATGACTGTCACACAGCGCAAGCCCGCGGTCGCATCGATCTCGGCCGAGCGCCGCCCGAGCTCCGCCGTGATCGCCTCAGTGATAATGCCGGTCAGGCTTATTCCATTGCCGCTCTGACTACTCACGCTGCTATCACCTCCCGCACGCCCGTCCCTCCAACTGAAAAGCCGGTGTATTCGCCGCGCTCGACTTTCTGCCATAACACGGGGTCGGAGACATGAACACCCATCACCCATGAGCCCTTAATCACCTTCTGTCTGCCATACGGGCCATCGACCTCGAAATCACAAGGGGCGATGAAGTTTTCGATGACTTCGACGGCGGCTGGCCCGGGGTTGAACTTACCGTGGTAGTCCTTCACCACCCGGGCAGTCGACAGGTAGTAATGGCACGCTTTCTCAATCTCATCGGCGCTGATCAGGTCGTCCTGCGTGTCCAAGGTGTCAGGCTCAAGCACTACCGAATAGACGATCTGCCGCGCTCGATCCATCTTCAGAATCGTGGTCGCCCCGTCGCCCAGTCGCCCCGTCTCCCCGTCGCCCTTCTTCACCTTCTTCTTCCGCCCGCCCTGCGCCGGGAAGTCCGAGAGGGTCAGCCCCGGATCGCCGTGTGTCAGGTAGCCGTAAGCCCCGACCCCGCCCATCGCCTCGCCATAATCAGCCGGAATCGGCGACATCACCAGCCGGCAGGTACAGCGGTTCTTGCCATAGTCGTTGGCGTAACACAGAGACTGCGGAGCCTTGAGCTGCCGGGGGTGCTCGCCGGCTTTGGTGATCTCTTGCCGGTAGCTCATGATCTGGCAGAAGGGGCAAGGCTTGGTCGAGGGAACATCGATCTCCCACAGCCAGTAGTCGCCGGCGGCCTCGCCACTATCGTCGAGCTCGGCCGGGGCTTCCTCCACAGGGTCGGCTTTGAAGACCTGCTCACCCATCAGCGGAAAGACCACGCGCGAGTCATTGACCCAGAGCGCGATGTCTCCCAGTTCAAACTCCAACTCGGGGAATTCCAGGTCCCACTGGGCCGGGTCCTGGCCGGGCTCAAGGTAGGCGAGCGTGACATGCGGCTGAAAGCCATGCTCGCTCGGACTCTTGAGACCGGCGCCCCACTGGAGAGAGCCAGCCAGATAATCCTGGAAGCGCGAGAGACCGGGTACATCGAGCGTCAGATAGAGCACGCGCTCCTGATCCTCAGCCGTCTCTCCCGTCTCTTCAACGCCCGAGTCCTCACCATCTGCATCGAGGTCAGACGTCGCGCCAAACACACCATAGCCTGAGATGTGGGCCTTGAGCGGGGCATACCCGCGCGCCACATCCCAGAGAGCGTCCACGAGCTTGCGCTGCAGTTCGCCGTTGTCCCAGACGGCCGAGAGGTCGCCGAGGTAGACGAGCGTCAGGTGCAGGTCCTCGGGCTTCTCGCCGCCGGTGATGGCTACCGCGTCGGCCATATCACGCGGAATCGACAAACAGATCGCCACGCTCTTTTCGCCGAGGTCCCACTTAGAGACGTCGATGAAGTCGGCCGACTTGCGGATCTTGGCCGGGAGCGGGTAAAAGAGCCAGAACCAGCTCCCAGGTCGATAGTCCTTGTGCAGTCTACCGCCTTTCCAGTTAGGATCCACCTGCACCCATCGCCCTTCATCCGCTTTGATGTTTGGTGGCGGGCCTTCAGGCGGAGTCTTGGAGGGGGGCGCTACCCAATCGCCGGTCTCCGCCGAGCGCTTGAGATTGCCTGAGCGCTCTTCAGGCGGTGTCGCCTTTTTCCTCCGCCCCTTTTTCTTCGGCTCAACTTTGTGCCAGTTCCCATTCGCATCTTTGACATGGACTGTCGGTCTGGACTGGCCGCCGCCTGAGCCTTCAGAGAACTTTCCATCGGGCCCATGATTGTGGTTGTATTTCTCCAGCCATTCTCTGAGCGCCCCATCGCTTTTCCTCACCGGGGCTGGCGTCGGGTGGGGCGAGGGTGTCGGTGGATGCTTGGGGCTGCGGGCGTTCACAGTATCCATCAACGATGGGGCTGTCAGGAGGGGCGCACCCGGTTCCTGAGAACGCGGCGCACGTTTCCCCCCGCCGCGAAAGTCATAGTAGGTCGCCACACCGTTATCGCTGGCATTAGTGAGCGTGTGCGGCTTGGGGGGAAAGACCCAGAAGCCATCCGAGCCATAGACGATGATCGACTGATCAGGCTTGGCAAATGGGTTCTGCCTTTGAGGGGATCCGGCCAGGGCCTGAGAGGCGAGGACGCCGGCGCCCGCCCCAGCCCCGGTTGCGCCCACCTTCCCGGCTGCGGTTATCCCATACAGCAGATCGCTGAACAGGGCCCCTTGCTCGGCCGTCCTGACAGCCTGCATCGCCAGCGCATCGACGCCGGGGACGGCCCGAATCAGATTGGGGTTGATGAAACTGCCGGCCGCTCCGCCAGCGATGGCGCCAGCCGCAATCGGCCCGAGGTCAGTCACGATGTCATGACCCTCCCAAGACTTCCGATGTTCCCAGGCGTTGCCCAGTTTGCGCTGGAGGTTGGCGATCTGTTCTGCTTCCTGTCGAGTATGCGCCAGGTGCTTGGACTCAGCCGCCCCCTGACCATTGGGCACGCTGGCCGCCAATTTCCGCTGCGCATCAGTCGCCGGCGGACGGGTCAGAACCGCCGCGCGTCCACCCGGCACCGGGCGCAAATCTTTGCCCTGCTGTGCTGGGCTACCACCTTCACCACTGGCAAAGCGGCCGCGCTCATCATGCTGATGGTTGTACTTTTGGATCATCTCACGCCGCGCTGTTTCACGCTCCAGCAGGCGGCGCGCACGCGCCTGAAGTGTCGCCTTCAATTCATCGCCCAGGTTGCTCTGCAGGATGCGAGCGATAGCGTTGCGCAGGTGCGGGAGGTCGAGCTTCCCTTCGGCGTCACGGACAGGGAAGTGACGCAAGCTGCGTGGAGTGGTCTTGTGCTCTTCGTCTTTTTCGCCGCCCGGCTCGAGGTACAAAAAGCACGAATCATTCAAATCATTCTGATAAGCGGTGGACCACTCAGCTTTCTCGACCTTGCGCGGCTCCCATCCCTGGAGGAATGGCTTCTTGCGCTTCCAGGTGCCGTCCGGCTGCTGCTCCCAGTCTCGGAGGCTGTCGACGTGGACCCATCCGCCATCCGACGTCTGCCGGTAGTTGAGCGCGTCGAGTCCGCCAGCCCCAGGGTTCTCGTTGTAGACCGTCGGGCCGTAAGGTTTGACGAGCTCCCGCCCCGCATAGTTATAGAACTTGGGATCCTGGTCCGAGTCGAAGAGACCGGAGCCGTCCAAGGGCGGGAAACTCCAGTAGCCATCTTTCCCAAAGACGACGATCTCTTTATCTCCCGCCGGCCCGGCATTCTCAAACGGCGGCTTGACGAACTCTTTAAGCGCCCCTTCGAGTCCCTCACCGCGCGCCACCGCCTGGCCCATCTCCACCACGGGGCCGATCACCGCTTGCCTCAGGGCCTTCGCCGTTTGGAGTTTCCGGCCCCGTGCCTCTTGCGCGAGCTTGATCGCCTCCTGACGGTTGGCGGCGACTTTATCCACCTGATAGATGTTCTTCCCGGCGCCGGCCGCCTGGCGACGCTCGGCTTCGGTCGGCCCCTTCGGCTTGGGCTTCATCGCTGGCAAATCGCCGCCGCCCTGACCTTCACTGAAGCGCCCATCAGAGCCGTGGTTGTGGTTGAACTTTTCGAGCCAATCAGCGGATTTTTTAATGGTTTGAGCCTGCCGCAGTCTTTCAGTCCGCTCAATACGGCGCGCTGCGGCCGAGGCCGAAATCACATTCGAGGGGTGAAAGTCTTTCCCCTCGATGGCCTGCCTGATCGTGTCGGCCGCTTCTTTGTCACCGACCTTCTCGGCTCGATTGAGCCAGTGTTCAGCATTCGAGGCCGTCACTTTGCTGTGGCCATTTTTGGCCTCGCTCGCTGAAATTGCTTGATCGATCTCATCATGCGAGAAGTGCCAGGCCTGGTCCGGGTTTTTGTCGGAGTCGGGACCGTAGACGACGATCCCGTCATGGTCATCTTTGAGTTGCCCGTTGCGGGCGGCGGCGATGGCCTCGCGTTTGGCCTGCTCTTCAGTCTTCGCCGATTTGCTCTCAACCACCAGATTGCCCTGGGCATCGGACTGAGAGGCCCGCTCCCGCTCGCTCTCAGTCATTAAATGAGAGCGGGCCTCTCGGCTACCTCCACCACTTTGTCCCCCGCCCGAGCCACCTTCGCCTTCAGCGAATCGACCACGCTCATCATGGTTGTGGTTATATTTTTCGAGCCACAAACGGGTCTGAGAGCTTAATGCCTGCGTTCCCGGACGGGTGGCAAACCCATTGAACTTCTCCAACCACAATCTGGCCCCAGGAGAAAGAGCCAAACCCATACTTTCGCTTTCCACCTTTCGTCCTTCGACTGCCTTATAGACCGACCGCTTGATGGCCTGCTCCATCGCCGAGACGCTGTAGACCGTGAACTGTTTGCCACTCGACTTCGACGGCGGATGAAAGACGATCACCGGCTTGTTGCGGTCGCCTGTTTTGTAGTGTTCCAGCGCCGCCCCGAATGCATCTTGCCCAGACTGATGGTAGCCCGGCGCCTTGTCGTATTTCGGCCCAGCGGCACGCTGTCGCTCCATCTCGGCATTCGCATCCGAGCGCCGCGCCGCTTCCCGCGCAAGTTCGGCGCGCGTAAAGTAGTGATAGGTGTCATCCGGGTTATTGACCAGGATGCCGCGGTCCTCCGCCTTCATCTGTCCGGAGTTATAGTGCCGCATCGCCAGCTTGAGGGCTTGCTCAGGGTCTTTCAGCGTCTTGGCCTGGACGACGTGATCACCCTCGTGCATGGCTGCTTCACTCTTCCCACGCTGCCGCGACTGGCCGCCTGCGCCGCCTTCGCCAGCCGCGAAGAGCCCCAATTCATCGTGATTGTGGTTGAACTTCTCGATGAAATCGAAAAGATCCCCGTCGGCGCCCTCGTCAAATCCGTCGAGTTCGGCCGATTTCTTGACGTGCGGGGTGAACTCGGGCTCATCCGATCCAGGATGAGCCACCCAGTCGCCGCCCTCTGAAGGCACGATGACGCGGCCGTGTAATCCCTGCTGCCGGGCGTCATCGACGTGGCGGCGGGCCTCATCTTTAGTTTTGCCCCTGGCTCCGCGCGGCTTGGGCTGCTTCTCTTTCTTCTCTTTTTTGGGCTTGATCTGTTTGTCGTGGGGCATCTTGTCATCGCCCGTGCTCCCACCGCCGCCGCTACCGCTCCCACCACTGCCTCCACCGGTTCCCCCACGACCGGCGCCTGAAGAGCCGGGGGAGCCGGATGAGCCCTTGCCACCGCCGATATTGATCGTCGTGCCTTTGTTGTCCTTCTTTTTGCCCCCACCTTTGCCGCCGCCGCCGCCGCCCCCACCACCTTTAGCGCCACCACCGCCGCGGCCGGACATCTTCTTCTCTTTCTTCCGCTCGGCCTTTTTGTCCGGGCCGGTCTCGCCGCTCGAATTATTTTCCCGACCTTTGGGCAGGCCGCCGAGGATCTCCAGCCCGCCCTCGCCGCTCCCGAGCTGAATGCGCTTGCCGCCCACGGTCGCCGAGCCGTCGGCGCCGATCAAGACGTGCGTGCCGTCAATCGTCACCCAGTGGCTGCCGTCAGCTTTCTCGACAGTATCTTCAGTATCATTGTAGGCAGCAGCAGGCAAAGCAGCAGTATCTCGCCATCTCGCCATCCCACCGGAGACGGGCAATGCTTCGCTGTGTGCCTGCTCCCACAACCAGTCAGGTACGTAATCGCGCAGCTTCTCCATCATCGCCTGGAGATATTCAATCGTCTTCTTCTTACCCATCTTCGCCTCCGAGCAGTTGAAAGTGCTGAGTGCTGAGTGAAAAGTCAGACCCACTTTCGACTTTCCACTTTTTACTCAGCACTCTCGAATGGCAGCCACAAACCAGAGTCGGATTGCCTTGCTTTTGCTATTGCTGCTGCCTTCAGATTTTTGCTCTTCGCCCCCTCGCCCCCTCTCCCCCTCGCTCCATCTCCCCCTCCCCCAGTCGCCCCATCCGGCTTAGGGGTCTGTGCGTCGCCCTCTTTGAATGGCATCTTCGCCAGGCCACGCAGGAACTGCTCAGTCAGAAAGTCAGGGGTGATGAAGCCGGCGCCCGAGGTGTAGGAGAGGAACAGGCCTAGCTCCTGAAGGTCCACCCGATCCACGCGACCAGGAACGAGCGAGCAGCGGCCAGTCATCCCATTCCGGCGCAGCAGCGGCGGCACGGCGTCCTTGTTGAGCACGGCCGCATCCATCTGGAGCCAGGCATCGATGCCTAACTCGAACATATTCGTTTGATCGTTCGAGAGGGCGTAGCTGCCTGTGCCACCACGCCCGCCATGCCCGAGCATGATCCAACTGGCGAGAGCGACTGAGAGAATCTCACGACTCAAGCGGTCGAGGATCGGCGAGGCATCCATCGGCCGGCCTCCGCCGCTAGAGAGAAGCGAGAAATTAAACTTCTTCTGGCCACCATCGGTGTACGCCAGGGGCCAGACAATCCCTTCGCGACTATCCCTGCGCACGCCTGTCGCGATCTTCTTGTAGACTTCGAGCGTTGCTTTATCGTCGGCCGAGGCTTTTGGGTCGAGTAACTCCGGAGGCACCTCAGCCATCGGCACCCCACCCATCCAGCGCTCATAGCCGATGCCTTCCAACTCTTCGATGCGCTTCTTGAAGAGCCACGGCCGATAGGCATTCCGCAGGATGCTCCGGCCCTCCGGATTGTTCTTATAGGTCGAGGTCCGGAAGAGTAGCGACTGAGAGAGGGGAATCGTGGCGCGGGTGCGGCCCGATGAGGCGTAGGGGTTCCACTGCTCCATCGCCACCACTTCGTCTTCGTTGTCGTCGAACTTCCATTCCCACAATGTGTCTTGCCCGCGGATCGGGAGTTTCTTCCACCCATAGAGGCCGTCAGAGAACTTACTCGCGAGCGCCGGGTTGCGGTTGTCGCCAGCGCGCTGCTTGTAGCAGATCTCATGCAGCGACCAGCCATAGCGCAGCTTTGATGATGCCTCACTGATGAAGTCCGGCCACGAGTGGGACATATCCCCTATACAACTGGTGACGAAATCAGCCGCCTTCTTGTCTTCAGTGAACGACTCGCTTTCAGGTTTGGCCTGCCACGTCACACGACGCGTGAACATGTCGATGACGAAGAGGAGCGCTCCGATGGTCGGATCGTTATCCGACATCTCGCGATAGATCTTGACGCCGCGCCGGCCCTGAAGCTGAGGCAGGAACTCCTCGCCCAGCCAGCCGCCATAGCGCTGCAAGCCAGTCGAGCCTAATTCCTGGGGGATAGGTGGCATCAGGTTCTTTACTCAGCTCCGATTACTTCCCACCGTGGTGAAGCTTTCGCCAGATCCATGGCGCCGTGGGATTAGCCTCCGCCCACAAGCCCAGCTTCGCCGCTTTGGCTTCAGCTTCGAGCTTCGCAATCTCGGGCGCCCGCGCCCGCGGCCGGTAGTACCAGGCCAGGCCGGCTTTGACGAGTTCAGCCGAGACACTCTTGCCGGAGCCAGTAACAACCTCAGCTACCGTCCGCCCATAGATGTCTTTGCCCCTGGCCTTGATCTGGACGTCCTGGCCCATCACCAGTTGCTGCGTCAGGGCCGTCGCTTCGGCATTGAAAGGCTGATCGCCTCTCCTCTCCGGGCAGTCCACGCCATAGAGGCGGATGTGCTCGGAGTGGCCGTGGTGAGTAACCACGATCGTATCGCCGTCGATGACTCTTTCGACCGGCGCCGTGAATTCAGAGTGAGCCGGTTTAGTTACTTGAGCAAAACAAACAGATGGCAGCAGTAGCAGCAGGCAAGCAAGCAAAGCAGGCAATCTTCGTTTCATAGTCATAGTCGAGGTCTCCTTGTTTAGTTATTCAGCTTTCGTAAAATCAACGTAGTACTCAGCGCCAAGCTCGAATTGCGACGCAGCTTCAGCGTTGACCATGCCGAGAGTGATCGAGCCGCACGGCGTGAAGGCCCAGAACTGTTTGTTCTCGTCGCTGCCTGAAGTCACGGGCGAGAGCTTGATCGTTTGTAACTCTTTCTCACTGTACTTCGTCCGTTCGATGGCATCGACTTTGAATTTAGCTTTGACTGACATTGATTACCTCCCCTGGTTAGTTACTTCCCTAACTTGACTCTCTACCACCGTGATCAATCGATCACACACGGCGGATGACACAAACAAAACTTCTCGTGACACCAGGCCTGACATTCGGCCTTGCCACCCGGCGCAGGTGCACGCCGACCTTCATCGTTACACTCACGCTTGCATTTGCAGTTCACCTCTTGGCCTTTCGGCCGCGTGCTACAAGCGTGCTCTGGCGGATCATCCTGTACAGCCAGCTTCACGTGACAGCAAGCATGCGCCTCCGGCCTTGGGACAGGCAGCAGCAACAAGCACAGCAGGGGAATCCAAATCAGGTACTTCATCACCAACCTCACTCACTTTCTTCAAGCGGCACTGACTGCGGAGCCGCGTGGCCGCTGTACAAATCACCGAGCATTAACTCAGTCAGGGCATAGACCAGCGCATCCATCCGATCCGGGCTATCAGTCGCCCCAGGCACCCACGTGCACATCTGGTCTTCGAGCTGCGGGAAGATGCCGACGTGATGCATTCTCCCCTGTTCGTAGAGGGCGGCCACCGGCTCGGCTCTGGTCTGCTTACCCTGCCGCGCGTGGACGCCTTTGAAAGCTACTCGTTCATCCTTCGTGTGGATCGTGTGCTTGACGAGGTCCCCGCCGTCGTTGACCTCGGCGACCACGCGATCAGCCCGGTGACCGCGATACCCTTCGACAACTGCTTTAGCCCACCGATCAGGCGAACCTTTGAGCGAGAGATCAGCCAGCACGTAGCCGTGTCTCACCCCGCCCACGCTCCCAATCCCGGCCACAACGATCCCGGTCTCACTCCGCTTGCTCGCCTCACGCGGCCCCGGATCAACGCCTACAACCAGCCTGGTGAGCGGTGGCACGTCCACCCCGCGCACGACATGCTCATCGATCAGCGTGTGAGTCCACAGCGCCCCCTCAACATCCTGGAGCAGCTCGCCGTGAATCTCCTGCCGCCCGAGCCGCGTCCCCTCATAATCCTGGAGAATCTTCCTGACGAAGGAGGGCGCGAGGTTGGCCACGTTTTCATAGAGCGAGCCGCGCGTAATCACGGTCGAGGCGTCGGCAATCAACTCTCGCAGCCAGTCAAGCGGCCTGGGCGTGGTGCTCATCACGCACTGCGGATCAGTCCCGAGCCTTAATCCGAACTGGAGGTTGTCCCAGGTCTCCTTGGCCGCATGCCAGGCCGCCGGCTCATCACCCCACGCTCCGTCGTGCTGCGGCCCTCTCAGTTGATCGGGCTCATCGCTCGTGTAGAGCGTCGCGATTGCGCCGTTCGGCCAGACCAGGCGCCGCTTGCTCACGATCAGCCGCGGCTGAAGCCAGGGCGGCGAGATCTTGAGGATTCCGCTCTCACCCTCGATCATCACGTCGCGGACATCGGCGGCCGTCCGACCGACGAGCGCCAGGCGTCCGCAGCGCCCGCTCTCGACCTGCGCTCTGACCCACTCGGCGCCGATCCGGGTCTTGCCGAATCCACGGCCCGACTGAACAAGCCAGGTCGACCAGTTGCCCGCCGGCACGCCCTGCCCTCTCCACAGCCGCTGCTCCCTGTCCTCGCACCACGCCGGCCGGGCCCAGAACTGCCAATCGTATTCGAGTTCAAATATCTCTTCGTGAGTTAGCTCGGAGAGCAGCGCGTCCCGCTCGTCGGCGCTCATCAAGCTCAGCAATCCGGCGGGCGACTCTCTCTCTCGCTCCAAGGATTTCAATCGGACCGCCGTCCTTCCCGGTCACTTCCGCCCTGATCTTGAGCGCGCCCGCGACCTCATAGAGCAGCCGCGCCGCGCTGATGTTCCCGCGCTCGGCTTGAAAGATCACTGCCGCAGTCACGCCCGGCAGGTGACGCGAGATCGCCTCCGTGTGCAGCTCCGACCAGGCGGCGCGGAAGTGCGCGTCCTGCATCCAGCGGTAGAAGGCTGCGCGGGACACGCCTGCCTTCTGGCAGATCGCCGTCACGCTCCGCCGCAGCCCCGAGTTGAGCGCTTCGTCGAATAACTTCGCCTGATCCGCAGTCGGTGTCCACTTATTTGGCCTCACGTCCGATAACCTTAACTAATTACGCCTTCAGGACTTAAATCTCGCCTCCAGGCGCTGAAAAAGAGACGAAATGAGACAAAAACAGGGAGCAATCGATGAAAAAAGGAGGGAAATCCCTGCAAATGAGGGAAAAAGACCGCAAAATGAGCAAATTTAGCCGTCTGACGGCAGTTTGAAAAATTATTACGGATACTGGTGCCCGGGCTGGGAGCAGAAGATTTGATCAAATATTTCATTTCGGCTTCAAGCTCCAGATTCCGCTTCAACTTCAATCACTCCAATCAGTTGCAGGTATGTCTGGGGCGGGGGCTAAATTCAGCCGAGTGAGCGACCGGGGGTAGTTGGAATCAGGCCGAAAGGGCAAAAGGTTTCGGTCTCAGATACGCCGCGACAATGTGCGACGGTGGCTGAAGCGACGGCGCCAGCGCCAACGCTCGAGCATTTCATCGAGGATCGCGATTGAGAGCTTCAAGTAATGTTTCACTTCAGGATCAGCTCATCCAGCCACGCGCCAGCAAAGAGGCCCAAGAACAAGCCCGCCAAAAACACCAGCACCAAAAGCTCAGCCAGGACAGTGCCACGGCCTCTCAGCCAACGGAGCAACACGGGCCACCTCCCACGGGGAAAGAGACAGCACTGATTATTTTCCGAGCGGCAGGGCGCGCAGCAGCTCGATCACGCACAAAAAGAGCACCGCCACCCAGCACGGGCACTTGCCCAGGGCGGTCAGCACGGTGCAGGTAAAAGCCGCCAGGGCTAAGAGAAGAAAAACCGTCAACATAGCCACACCTCGAAAATCATCTGGTCCCAGCTTGATCGCCGCCGATCCCGCCCGTGCGCTGATGGTTCGTGCGGCCGAAATAGAAGCCGATGACGATTGAGACCACGTTGGTCATAAATAAGAACGCCATGAGCCGATTGGCCGGGTCCTTGACCGTGATCCATAACGCGCCACCCAAGGTCGACCAGACGACGGTCAGTGCGATCAATGCCTGAGTCACCTCCCAGATGATGTTGATCCGGCGCTGGCTGGCCGACCTGGTCTGTTGCTCGGCAGTCGTTGTCGGCGGCAGGGCGCCAGACGGTCCTTCTGCAGACATAGAAGTGTCGAAGCTACAGGAGGGTCGGATGGCCGGCGACACCCAAGCACGACGCGACCGCCACGATGCCACCGTGCCAGTGGTTAGGAGGCCGGCGTATTAGCAGTGATCGCCGCAGCCAGGGCGTCATCATCCGCCCTTAAGGAATCAGCCAGCGCTTGCAAAGCTACCGGATCATTCTTCGAGGCTTCGATCTTGGCAGCCAGGCCTTGAATCAGGATGATCGCCGAGCCGCTGATGGTTTTGTTCGCTTCGATTTGTTTGGTCAGGGCATCAACTTCCTTCGACATGACATTGCTCCTTCAGGTTTGTGCGGACGGCTCGTGAGCCTGGACTACCGCGGCCAACGAGTCGTCTGCGGTTTTCAGTTCCGAGACCACCTCGGTGACGGCCTGCTTCAAGTCAAGGTGACGTTCAAGTAGCCTGATCAGCTCAGTCAGGCCATGAATGTGCAAATGGACCTCGATCGTTTTGGTCTGGCACATCAGCTCGCCTCTCCTACTCTCTGATCAGCCCATCGATCACCACATCCACTTCTTTCAAGACCGCCAGCAATCTCGGATTGCTCGCAATCTTCGGCGCCAGCAGCGAGAGCAGCCCGGGCAAGATGGGCAGAAAGACCGTCTCGAAGAAGGTCAACAAAAAGCCGGAGATCTGCGGCTGCTGTAGATGCGTCGAAACTTCAGGCCGTGAAGCCAACTGCGGATTACTCATGTCAATCTCCTTCGCTCCGCTGCGGAGCTTGAATCTCAAATTTCAGATCTGAAATTTCAAATTCAGTGCTGCTCAAGCGGCACTGAGAGTGAGTGCCGGCCGCCCCAGAGAGCCCCCAATCATCACCAGCTCGCCTTGACTAGACCTCGCACGCAACGGGCTGGCGATGTCCCCACAAGCAACCGGCACAGCAGAGAGTAGGCAGTAGGCGGTAGGCAGTAAGCAGTTCCCGCGCCCTCGCGCTGACTCAAGATCTCCGATTGCAACCACTGCCTACTGCCATCTGGCTACTGCTTAGCCAAAAAGCAAAACACCCTGCTGGGGAGTGAAGCACGAGGCTTACCAGCAGGGCGCAGGAGCGCGGCACGAATTTTAAGGAGCGAATCTCAAGGCTTCACTCGCTCGATGGAACTATATCACAGCAACGCTGCGATTCAAGTAGTCTGACCACCACCTCCAGCGAGAGGGCATTGGTGTGAGTCGCGCCGTGATGGCGCGAACTGATCAGTAGTGCGCCAGCCTGCGCCCGGGCAAATGGCAGGTCGCAGCAAGAGCAGATCAAGGCGAGAGTATGACCGCGCTGTTCGACACGTAGAGAAGGGAGATCACCCATCAATCACCAGGCTAAATCGGAGGGCACACGGGCAGGAGGTCGGATCGGGGGGTCACCAGGGGTGCCAGGCTGACCGTCCGTGGGAGAGCGGCCAGCCCGGCCCGCTAATACGCTCTTCTGTCCTCACCCCAGAAGAGCACTTTGCCCCACGCAATAATAACACGCTGAGTCAAGCAGTAAGCAGATGGCAGATGGCAGTTTTATTCGTCGGTTACTCGTCGGTCAGGAGCAAATAGAGACCGGTGCGCAGCAGCCAGGCGAGAGCAGCAAGGTAGAGACCGTCAGAGATCTCGAGGGGAGGGATCAGCACGCGAGGAGTCTACCACTGCCTACTGCTTACTGCCTACCGCCTACTGTTACAAATGAAATCGGGAGCAGCCCTGATAACTACTCCCGATTCCGCTCGTCCGCTGTTTCCAATCACACTCAACAATAGGAGAAAGCCAGACCCCGGGAAAGGTGGTCCGACAGTTGAGACGCAGTATACACCCTCAGTGGCAAAGATCCGGGAAATATTTCCGCAGGTAAGTTTCACGGGTCTGCTGTTTCCAGGCAGGGCTGATCTGGCGGTGCGCCGGCGCAAAACTCTTTGCGCCGGCGCACCGCCAGATCAGCCCTGAACAGGGGAAACACGAGGCCCGGTGAAATCTCCGACGGGATCGCGATACCAGGGAGAGGAGCGGAGGCGCGAGAGGTGAGACACCCACCAGGCGACATTATCGCGCCAATAGCCTGATGGCGCACGCACGCCTGCCTTCTTCGAATCGCCGCGGCTGCAAGCCAGGACAGGAGCGCTGGAATCGGTCGAGACGAGCAAGCCATAATTGTCCGCCAGGTAGAGCAGCGCGCCCAGGGCCGGTTCAAAAAGTACGCCAAAGATGTGCACCCGCGTCAATCCAGCGGCGCTGATCCGCGGCAGGATGCGCCGGAGAGTCTCCACGAAGACCGGCATCCAGGTCGTGAAGCGGCCAAGGATGCACCAGCCACCCAGGCCGATCACGTCATCCGGCCTCGCCACCTTGAGCACCTCGACGACACAATCCTCATATTGGCTGGCGTCCACGCCCTGGCAGGCGAGGACCAATTGCCTGGGCGACAAGCGAGGCCGCTGCCTGGCCAGGTAGCGCGCCGCGGCGACTGTCTCGCTCACTGCCCGTTCGGCCTCCAGGCGTGTCCAACGCCGCTTCAGGCGCTCGCCACCGATCCACACCTCGTCAATCAGCAGGTCGTAGCTGACCAGCAGATCAGCACGCACACTCGCCCCCCAGCGATCACTCGCTGTCCGCTCCCAGGCGAGTTGCCGCCCCAGGGCAGACTCAGGGGTCAGACGCTCGTCGGGTGAGTCACTGAAAGCGCCGGAGTCGAGCAAGATGGATAACTGATGGGGATCATCTGGCTGAGCTTGAGGGCGCAGGGCGGCAGAGAAACAGCGGTCGCCGGTCAAGGTGTCGCGCTCACCCTGGATCGTCCACTGATGGCCGCCAGTGTAAAGACGAATGGCCGGAGTCGGGCAATGAATCACCCTGACAAGATAGCACAGGGAAGTAGTCCGCTGGCTGTGCTTGCCTGCCTGCTTTTGCTGCTGCTGCCGAAGGGTTTTCGTTTCATCAAAACCAAACCGTCCCACTCTGGCGCGTCGCCTTCCTACCGGCTTGAGGCACTCAGGTTTCTTTCGAAACCGGAGCGCGCGGCAATTGTCCGCAGCTTCTGATTCCTTCTGAATCGCTTTGATTCCTGCTGAACAAAAAGAGCAAAAGCGTGCGGCTCACGTTGAAAGACTGACGCTACCGCGATGTGCGGTTGGCCAACTCGGCTCCGCGACATTTTAAAGAGTCTATTCATGATCAGCCCGGGCATTTCACGCGGCGCGAATCAAGCGGCTGGATGCATCCGGTTCTGTTGAGGGGGGTGGGGCGGCAATTTGTCGCACGCACCTGATCGCTCTCACGCTGCTTTATCGGCGGGTTGGTGCTCCGGCGGCGATTAGTCGGGGCGGGTTGATCGGGCGCGGTTTCGGTCTGCCGGCTCTGCGGGCGGGCCACATCATCGGCGACCACCTCTCTCTATCGCCGGCACCTGGTGGGGGCGCAGCCCTCTCCCGCGCCGGCGTCGGGCGGCGTGCGCCCTCTCCGGTCTCTTCACCTTTTTTGATATTTATTTTCTGGCACGCCAAATGCCCTCTTGACTTAGTAATATTATCTGATATTATATACACACACTGAATATTGATTGATAGCTCATCAACAGAGGAGGCTTATATGATCAGACTTTCGATTTCGACTTTTGCGAACGCTCTGCGGAAGGCATTGGACGTGCGGCCGGCCGTGCGCTCGCTCGGTGGGTCGTGCTATGTGGTGGCTCGCTCCGATGGTGGCGAGGCTCAGGTCTCGTTCACATTACGCGACGGCGATTGGTGGGTGTCGTGCTCGTGTCCGGCCGGTGCGCCGTGTGTGGGCTCGCGGCGTTCTCCAGCGCCGTGCTACCACGCCGGGGCCGCGGCGGCGGTGGGTGGGTTCCTCTCGGTGCTCTGTCCGGTCGACGCGCTGCGGTGGTTAGCGGGCTTGCCTTCGGCGGCGGGGGTGGGCTTTGCGGTGGGGGCTGCGGCCTCCACCCCGGCACCACGGCTGCGGCCCGCGCTGGCGCTGATCAGTGATCGCGAGCGGGCAGGTTTGCTCGCGCACGTGCGGCTGATGGGGCGGCGCCACCTCGGCGCGGAGAGGAGGGCGGCGTGATGGAATCACCGAACAAGAAATATGCCATCCCCCTGATGGGGAGAAACCAGAACCCGAACCCATTACCAAATTTGCATCTCTGCGCGGCGTGTGGAGAGGAATTCGACCTCGCCCAAACCGGCATCTCGATCAATCCGGACGAGGCGATCTGTGACGACTGCGTGGATGATGGCAATTTCCCTGAATAACTCGATCACGGTTTGCCCCGCGCGGCCTGCTCCACTGTGGCGGTTGGGGTGGGTCGCGGGGGCCATCAACCAGGAGGCTCAAAAATGGACGCAAAACAATTGCAACAACTGGTAGCGCAGGCGGAGCAACAGATCGAATGGGCGGACGCGACGTCAGATTTCGGGCCGCTCCTGATCGCGGTCTCGCTCCAGAATGACGTGCTGGAGGCGCTCACGGCCGAGCTCGCGCGGATCGAAGAGGCCAACCGCGAGGAGGTAGCAGCATGACGTGCCACTTCTGCGGCCGGCCGGTCCGCCGCTCACAACTCAACCAGCACCACACGACCCCGCGCAGTGAAGGCGGGCAGGAGGTTCAGCCGGCGCATGCAGGCTGCCACGTCCGCCATCACAGCCAGCGCGGGGATTTCAAGCGCTGGGGCCAGCTGGGCGGGCTCAAGACGGCCTGCCTGGGTGTGTGGCAACTCAATCTCAAATACGGGGCGATGGCCCCGCCCTGCAGGATGGTCTAAAGCCGAAACGCGGGAGCCTTCCCGCGTCGCGCCGAGATGAGCGCCGGCGCCCGATGATGGCAAGCTCGACAATCCAATCACAGGAGAAAACCATGAAAGCGAAAGTCATTCTGATCAGTTTCACACTCGCGGTAGTTTTCGCGCTTCCTCTGACCGCGCAGGCCGGCGACGACAAAGAGGTACAGGCTTGTATCGCCGAACGGCTGGCCAACTCAAAGAGCCTGGCCGGGCAAAAAATCACGGTGGTAGTTAAGGACAACGTGCCGACGCTCAGCGGCCAGGTCGAAGACAGCAGGCAGAAAGGCACAGCGACGCGCATCGCGCACAGCAAGGTGTGTGGCGCCGAGAAGCCGGTGAATCAGATCAAGGCCAAGGTCTCGCGACCATTCGGCCAGAAGGACAAGTCGAAGAAGGTGGCCAAGCCGGAGGAGGCCGGGTAGTAAGTCGGCGGCTTGTGGGGCCGGCGGCGGGCGCTCTGACGGGAAGACTGTGGAAGGTCGAGCGGGAGAGCGTGGGTCCGCCGCCGGCCTCGCCCAAGGAGGACGAGATGAAGCGACAAGCAACAGCAGAGCAGAAAGCAGCAGCCGAGGCCAGGCGCGAGAGGTTCCGCGCCATCGTCAGGGCCGTGGCCGCGATGAGCGATGAGCAGCGCGCAGCGATCGTCGAACGCATCGGCGCCGTCCCGACGTGCGAGGGCCGGGTGCTCAGCGTCTTCAATTCGTGCTTGATCTTGACGCAGCATCCGCAGGCCTCGATGGTGGGCGGGTTCCGCCAGTGGCTCGACAAGGGGCGCGCAGTGAAGAAGGGCGAGCACAGTTTGATGATTTGGATTCCGAAGAAGGGCAAAGAGAGCGAGTCAACAGAGCCGAAGCCGAACGCGGACAAAGAGGAGATGGCTTTCTTTATGGGGACGGTCTTCGACATCAGCCAGACCATCGAGGTTGAGACTAGTAGGCAGGAGGCGGCATGAACATCAAGCCAACGATTAAAGGAGTAGGCGAACGCCGCTCAGATCGCGAGATCAGGGGGGAGATCGAGATGTGGCTGAGGTTGTGGGCGGCACATTGGGACAATCGGCTCAAGCATGAGGCCAAAGGGGAACAGATCAGCGCCGACATTGAGCGAGTGGCCGCGCTCCAGTGTCAGGAGCGCGTTAACGCGCTGCGCTGGGTGCAAGGGCGAGTGGTCGAGTGGCCAACCTACGATCAGGTCAAGCAGGCAATTAAGGAGGGGGCATGAGGCGAGCAATCATTTTATCCGTAGCCAGTTTGTTACTTATGTTACTCGCGCCGGCGGAAGGGCTCGCGCAAAACTACTGCCTGATGGACTCAAAGCATCCCGGCGTGCTTGAGATCACCGCGGCGGGCAAGTCAAATTACCTCCCCTGCACGGAGCACGATAGGCCAGAGATGGAGGCCTCCGGCAAGCTGCGAGTGATCGCGAAAAACCTGCTCGGCTTCGAGGCGGTAGGTACCAACCATCAGCCCGCGATCCGCGCGCGCATCGACCTGAGAAGCGGATCCGGCAGCGCCGTGATCGTCGAGGTCGGCCGAATCGTGCGACTCAAAGGGGATTTCGTGCGCTTCAGCCCAAAGACCGGCTGCGTGTGCGCGGGGAGGTAAGGCCGTGATAGATTTGAGCAAGCCGGTGACGCGGAAGACCCGCGCCACGATCTTCGAGCGGTCAAAGCAGCGCGAGGTGATCATCACGCTTGAGCCGCCGAGCTTGATCGGCTTCCGGCTCAAAGGCACACGGCGCACTTATTACCTCGAAGCCGCAGCCTGCTATCAACTCGCGGTCAAGGCTACAGTGAGAGCAGGGCAGCGCGAGAGGAGAAAGAAGAAATGATGAACAGCACGCAAGCATTTATCGAAACGAAGGACGGCCGCACCTCGCTCGTCGTCTGGTGCGAGAAGTTCCGGGTGTGGCTCGTCATCGGCTTGCTCAATCAGGGCGAGGCTATCGAGCAACACGCTCTGGCTGGCAGCGCCGCCTCGATAGAACAGGCGATGGCCGCGGCCGAGAGCTTCATCAAGCGGAGGGTGCGGTGAGCGGGATCTTGATTGCGCTCGCGCTGATTGGCTTCCGCGGATGGATGGCCGCGGGGCGCCGGCGCCCTCGCCATTTGCGGCGAGGCTGGAGCGAAACATTGAAGTGGGCCAGGTGGATGGGGCCAGGTTATGCGATTTGGTTTTGGTGGCAGCCTTACCGGGCAGTACTTCATCGCCGGAAGTGGCGAGGGCGCCGGCGGCGAGACGTGAAAGGAGAGCCATGAGAAAAGCAGGAATCGAGGTCAACGGGTTCAAAGTGTTTTTAGGCGTGCAGACCGGACAAACGCCGGAAAACTGGGAGGCGACATATCGCTTGTTGGAAGCGGCGCCCGATCTGCTCGATGCGCTGGAGCTATTTGTGCGCTGGACCGAGCGCGAATATCCGACCTGGGATTTGCCGGAGCAGGCGGAGTTGGCCGGGATCGTGCAGGGCGCGATGGATGCGCTGGCCAAAGCGAGGGGGGAGTAATGACTGAGGTTTTGCCACACCTTCCGGTCCGAGTCCTAACCCATTTTTCTGGGGCGTTGATTGTCAATAAAAAAGCCGCCGCAGGCATCTACTCAAGAAGTCCCCCCTTCCTTATTCCGCTTTGTGGCTGCGAAAGGAGAGCGATGGGTAAATTTCAACTCGTCGGGGTCAGGATCCTGCACGAGCATGAGTGTCCACAGTGCGGCCGGTCGTGGTCGCACACGCAGGCGGGCTGCAGTCGCGGCCCGTACCGATTGATCTGTGAACGCTGCTGGCACAATCAGCAGCAGGAGGTGAAAGCAAATGGAATCAGCAGGTGAGCTGTACGAGAAAATCCGGGCGGCCAAGGACCAGGGGCCGCCAGATGACAACCTCAGTCACTATCCGGGGCTGATCGAAGCCGCGGCGATGGAGGTGCTGAGAGAAGCCCGCCAGATTCAGGACCTCAAAGAACAAGCGGGCGTGATTGAGGACGACACCGCCGCCGCAGTGATCACCGCAACGAGCGAGCAGGGGAAGCCGCTGTATTCGAACGAGCAGGCTCGAGGGATTGCAATCCGCGAGCAGTTGCGCCAGAGCGCGCAGTTTTCAGCTTTGCAGGAAGAGCTCAGAGACGCTGAGCTGCGGAGGGCGGCGGCCGGGGCAAGGCTGGAGCGGTTGAGAGGTGAATTCAAAATCGCGCTGCTGGAGCGTGAGGCGGAGATCGCGGCGGCCTGAAAAGCGATGAGCCCGGGGGCTCATTCCCGGGCTCAAGCTCATCAACATGGAAGCCTACTCCGATAAGGAGGTTTGACTTGCCGGTTGATGGCAATCTATCACAGCGGAGGCAGCCAGTGGAAGAGCAGATATTTTTAAGTGTGAGAGAGTGCGCGGAGCTGCTGCGCCTGCAGCCGCGCACCATCTACGAGCTGATTGAAAAGAAACTCATTCCCGTCTGCCCGCGGCCGTTGGGGACGGGGCGGATCAGATTCGAGCGCGAGAAGGTGATCGCGTGGGCAAAAGGAGGAGAGCAAGATGCGCATACCTAAAAAGCGAGAAGGCCAGGTCCGAGAGCTCCGCGACCGGCTTGAGGTAACACTCAAGATCAACTGCGGCAAGCAGGGCGGCTCGGGCTGCGAGCGATGGGAAGAGAGCGAAAACGACAACCTGGAGAGCGTAGCCGATAAATTCTATGACCGCGGCTGGAGGGTCAAGAAGGTCGTCGATCCACCGGGCTTCAAGCCGGGCACATACTACCTGGCAGTTTGCCCCAACTGTGCGGGCAGCAGTCGGCAGCCGTAAATTTTTCAGGCTCAGTTCACCCAGTGCCGGACTGAAAGAGTAGTCTGCGCTGGCTTACAACGGCGGCCGGCGGTAGAATGCCGGCAAGATCAACCAGGAGAATCAACATGGAAATTTGCATCACCTACACTCGCGCCGATCAAAAAGCGGATGAAGGGATATCATCAAACTGCCTGCAATATGGAGATCGGCTGACCATGCTCACGGTGTGCGAGGGGATCCTACAGCACCCAGACTACAAAGCCGAATTCAAAGCGGAGTGCGTCTCCGGGCGGTGGTCAGGAGTCGAAATCTGGGAGTTCAGGGCGCCGGCGGAAAAATGGCAGGAAGCCTCTCGCGATCCACGTTTTGAAATCCAATTCCCGGCGATGGAGCGAATGTAATGGAGTGCCAATCATGGGCTGCCCGCCTGGACCGCCTGCTCGCGCTCATCGAGGAGGTGAAGCGGCGCCCGGCGCAACTGCCGGAGCACATCTACCAGAAACTGGGATGTGGCCGCTCGCTCTTCTTCGAGTATCGGAATTTCTTGCGCGATCAGGTGGGCTTTGAATTTGAATATGATCGCCGGCTCGGCCGCTACGTGGTGGGCCGGGACCCTTACCAGCCAGGCCGGGGACTATCGCCACGCGAAACCTATGCTCTTTTGATCTGCGCGGCGGAGGATACACTAGCGCTGAGAGCGGCGCGAAAATTGATCAGGAGGCAAGGATGATGGCGCGACCGCCGAAATACAAATCAGAGGAGGAGCGGCGCGAGGCACAGCGCCTGCAAAAGCGCCGCTCCGCGCAGATCCTCCGGCGGGAGCGGGCCGGCCTCGACCCGGCCACACCCACTTCCGAGTTGACCTCAGGCGAGCGGGCTACGCGCGGCAAGCTCACCCATAAGCAGGTGGCCGAGATTCGCAGGCTGCATGAGGCCGAGGGTTGGACTCTGGCCACGCTCGCGCGGCAGTTCGAGGTAAGCGAGAGAAGCATCTCCGCGATTCTGCGCGGGGAGAGTTGGAAGGAGTGAGCAGGTAGGAGAGGTATAATGTCGGCAACATCAACAGAGGAGGCTCAATATGGCAACGTACCTAGTACTCAGACACGGCTCGAACGGAGCCAATCAACCAGGGACCCAGACCATGGCGGTGTGCTTCGTCGAACTCGAAGCAGACGACGAGGAAGCCGCGCGCAAGCTGGTCTTGAAAAAAATCACAGTCTACCACAATCAACACCTCGAAGTGCTCGCCGAGGACGAGGTCGACAACGACGACTGGAACAACGCCGTCGAGGACGACCTGCCGACCTACACGCCGGCCAAGGGCAAGTTACGGCCGGCTCAGGCAACCGAGGTTTAGGTGCGTAGGCAACACCCGAAGGCGGGGCCGGGTGAGGGCCGGCCCCGCGTCAAAGGCCATATCGACACGCACCGGCTCGCCCTCACGCGTCGCATTGCCGAGTTGCCGATCCTCTTGATGCAGGGGCCACGCTCGCAGATCGAATTGGCGCGCCTCTACGAAGTCAGCCAAAAGACGATCTGGCGCGACATCAAGGTGCTCAGCGCTTACTGGCCAATCCACCGTCTGATGCGTGGGCCGGTTTTGTGGTACGAGCTGGCTCCCGATGCCAGACCGCTGCTGCCGCGGATCGGGCAGCGGCAGGCGAAGGAGTGAAAATTTTCAGGCGCCTGCGGCGCGGATGGTGCGCTATCGCGCGCCGTCCACAGCGGGAGACGAAAACGCGCAGCGCCCAACAAAGTCGAGCGTCCGCCGGCGAAAGACCGGCGGCGCGGGTGAGGGAGTAGGATACGAGGCGACCAGGCATCTGCGGATTCGCGGCAGCGTGAGGAGGTTCATCCCGTCGGCGAATCTGCCGGCGCCGCACGCCACATCAGCAAGAGGAGGGATCGAGATGGAGATGTTACGTCTGCCGCCAAACACGCGGGTCAGGATCGCAAATCCTAACCATCCCTACTACGGCCGCTCCGGCTGGGCCAGGAACGAGCGCGTCGAGATGGGGCAACTCGTCTATGAAGTTTGGGTCGATGGGAACCCCTTCCCATCCAGCGCCCTGCGCGAGCAACTGGAAGTGATCGAAAAAAAAGAGGAGTGAGGGCAGATGGCTAAAATAGACGCTACCTTCATGGAGCAGGAAGCAGCCCGGCGCCGCAGAGAGCAAGGGTTGCCCGATCCGCCTACACACTGCACCAAGTGTGGCCAGGAGCCGCCAGCGGATGAGATTCTCTACTCCCATCCAAACGTGTGCGGAGGCCAGCCGCTCTGTGCCGCCTGCTACGTGGACGTCCACTTCACGCGCCGACCTTCCACCGAAAAAGCAAAGGAGTAATCTCGCATGGAATCACAGGTCGACTGTCCGAGGTGCGGGGGCGAGCAAGCAGCCGCCCTAACTGTGGAGGGGTACTTTAGCTGCGCTGAGTGTGGCTACGATTTCACAGTCAAAGAGGGGCGAACGCAGATGGACGGGAATAAGCAGAGGATCATCGCCCAGGTCGAAGCTATCGCCGACCAGGCCAGAGAAGATAGCAGGCCGCACACTTCAGCCATCCTCCGCCTGGTCTGTGCGATCCTCTCGGCCGACCTCGAAGAGGCGCTCTACCAGCGCTTGAAAGGATTGGTCTCTGAGGCGATCAGCGATGAACGGGCGGGCGTCGGGTTAGACCGGGCCGTCAAAGGGATCAATCAGCAAGAGGAGTGATTCGATCACTACCAGCCCTCTTGATCGGCCGGCCTCGCCTTTTCCGGCGAGGGCCCAAGGTGTAAACTGCCCCCAACTCTCCGGGGGCTGCAATCCCACACATCAACAAAGGAGAGCATCAACATGGGAACTTACAAACGCAACAAACGATGGTATTACGATTTCATGCTGCGCCGCGTGCGCTACCGCAGCGTGGTGCCCGAGGCACGCACCAAGGCCCAGGCTGAAAGGGTAGAGACTCAAGCCAGGCAGGAGGTCTTTGAAGGGAAGTATGGCGGGCACAAGGCACCCACCCTCGCCAGCTTCATCGAGGAGGTGTATCTGCCTTGGGCGAAGGCTAACAAGCGGTCATACCTCAACGATGAAACACACTGTCGGGCAATCGTTGGGGCGATGGGGCGTCTGCCTCTTGACCAGGTCACCCCATGGCACGTCGAGAAGTTCCGGCGCGAAAGACTTCAGACCCTCACCCGCCGAGGCGGCCAGCGCTCGCCCACGACAGTGAACCTGGAGGTGGCCACGCTGTGCCGGATTTTCAGTCTGGCAAAGGAGTACGGCAACCCTTGTCGCTCACTCAAGCGCTTGCGCCAGCCCTCACACCGGGAGCGTTACTTAACAATCGAGGAGGAGCAACAATTAATGGGGGTCCTCACCGGTCACCTGGCCTATCTGCGGCCGATCATTTTGATCGCCATCAATACGGGGATGCGGCGCGGGGAGATCTACGGCCTGGAGTGGGAGCGCGTTGACTTCTCGCGCGACCTGATCCGGGTGACCCGCACCAAGACGGACCGGGACCGCGTCATCCCGATCAATCCGGTGGTCAGAGAGGTACTCGATCCTCTCTGGAATCGGCGAGGTGGGCCCTGGGTCTTCGCCGATCCGCGCGACGACCTCAAGCCCCGCTCTCCTGATTGGCGCCACTTCCGAGAGGCATGGGCGCGAGCCGGCCTGACAGACTTTCACTTTCACGACCTGCGCCACACCGCCGGAACCCGCATGGGTGACGCGGGGGTGAATCTCAAAACGATCGCTGAGGTGCTCGGGCATAGTAGGGTTGAGCAGAGCGCCCGCTACACCCACGCCACGGACGAGGCCAAGCGGAGGGCGGTCGAGGCTCTTGGCAGCTATGGTCAGGGGCAGGTCATTGAACTGGAAAGGAGGAAACAGTCATGAAATCTCCGTCAATCTGCCGGACCTGCCAGTACTGGGACAAGCGCTTCCCGAACAACCCACAGATCGGTGTCTGCCTGCGAATGGGAGTCATGGCCTTCGGCTCCGATGTCACACTCAGCATGGCCGGCGCCGAGCAAAAACCAGTCTCGGACTTCGCCGCGGTGAGGACCCGGTGGAACTTCGGCTGCATCTTCCACTCGGACGATCCGGCGATGGCCCTGACCGGATAATATTTGTCGCAAGATTGTCTCAAGCAGCCGCAGTCGGCAGTAAGCAGTAGGCAGTAAGCAGTTGAAAAGTGAGGGGCTTGGCGGGAATAGAGTAAGGACGGGTGATCGGACTTGGTTACGGGGCGCGAGTGCGCGTGCTCTCGCATTTGACGAATGGAGGGGGCTACCGCAATCCTGGGGCGCCGAATTTTGACGAAATGCTCGAACACCGGGGCTATGACGCCGCTGGCTCGGTCAAAAGTTCCTTGCTCATCGAGCGCCTCGGTGAGGGGCCGCGCAACGTATTCTTGGCGGGCCTCTATCAACTCCGTGCTCGGGCGCTCGCTGCCATCTTACAGGGCTTTACTCAGCCGACTTCGGGAGTGCTGGCTGCGGCCCTGCTCGGCAATCGCCACTTCCTCACACGCGCGACGGCCGAGGCCTTCCGCGGCAGCGGGACCTTCCATCTACTGGTCATCTCGGGTTTACATGTGGCCCTGATCGCCATTCTCTTTCTTTGGCTGCTGACGCGATTGACTCGCTCCCACGTGCTGCGCTACAGCTTGGTGATCGCGCTCTTGTGGTGCTACGCCTTGATGGTCGGCATGCAACCTTCGATTACGCGGGCAGTCGTGATGATCACCGCCACGCTCATCGCGCAGCTCATCTTCCGCGCTTCGGTCGGGGCCAACACGCTGGCCGCAGCGCTGCTCGCCCTGCTCGTCTGGCAGCCGCGCGACCTGTTCAATCCGGCTTTCCAGCTTTCGTTCCTGACGGTCTTGATGATCACCACCGGCGTCGCGCCGCTCCTCAGCAGGCTCAAGCGCGCTGGCGAGTGGCAACCGTCGGAGACTACCCCATACCCGCCTTCTGTCCCGGCTTGGATGAAGTGGGTGGCCGAAGTTCTCTTCTGGAACGAAGCTGCGTTTCGTGAGGAGATGTCGCGCTCAGCGATCCGCTACCGCTTGGAGAAAGCCCGCACGGCCCGCTTCCTCAGCCGCACTCGTGTCGGCCGCGCCATTCAGTGGTGTCTCGCCTGGGCCGGCGCGGCCGTGCTGACAGCCACGGTCGTCCAACTCGGGCTCTTGCCGCTGATGGTCGCCTACTTCCATCGTGTCTCGACCATCTCACCGGTGGCGAATGTCATAGAAGGCGCGCTGGTCTTTGCCTTGATGATTGCCGGCGGGGTTTACCTGCTCACCTACGCGATGAGTGCCTGGGCGGCACCGAAGCTGGCAGGCGCGGTCAGTCTGCTCGGGATGGCGACGGTGAGTGCGTCTAGCTCTCTTCTCCTCTGGCGTTATGCCAGCCTCCGCGTGCCGGATTACGGGGCGGCATCTGCATTCGTCTACGCGAGCTACTTCGTACCCGTCTTGGTTTTGATCATTGCCCTTAATGAGTGGAACCCGCTCGATCAAAGGCGAAAGAGAGGAGGCGAAAGTCGAAAGGCAGAGCGCGTGCTGGTTAGTTTTTCATCTTCGGCGCTGGTTGCTTGCTGCCTGCTCCTGGTTTGGCATCCGTTCGCGCACCAGTATGAACGAGGGCGCTTGAGCGTGACCTTCCTCGACGTGGGGCAAGGCGACGCGATGGTGATCAGCTTCCCGCAAGGCGCGTTGATGCTGGTGGACAGCGGAGGACGCATTCCGTCTCGGCCCGGTAATGAGGCGGATGAGGCGGAAGAGGTGTTTGTCGAAGACCGCCTCGGCATCGGCGAAGCAGCCGTCGCGCCACCCCTTTGGCGCCGTGGCGTCAAGCGACTCGACCTGATCGCAGCCACTCACGGCCACGCTGATCATACGGAGGGTTTCAAGGACCTGGTGCGCTGCTTTGAAGTGGGGATGGCCGTGACAGGCGTGGTCCCGCAGGGCGATGGCCAGTTTGATCTCTTCGCGCAAGCGGTGGCCGGGGCCGGGGTGCCGCTACGGTCTTTCATGCGTGGCGACGGCTTTGAGCTGGATGGGGTGCGGGTTGAGGCTCTGGCCCCATTTCGTGAAGCCCAGTCCGCCCTGCGATCAGGCAACAACGAATCACTCGTTCTGCGCTTGAGCTACGGCCAGCAGAGCTTCCTGCTCACCGGAGACATCGAGCACGAGGTCGAATCTCAGCTTGTGGCGGCGGGAGACAACTTGCGCGCCGACGTGCTCAAAGTCGCTCACCACGGCTCACGCACCTCCTCGACCGCTGAGTTCCTCGAGCGTGTCGCCCCGCGCTATGCGGTGATCTCGGTCGCCTCGCCGAGTCCGTTCGGCCACCCGCATGCTGAAGTGCTCGACCGTTTGAGCCGGGCGAAGGCGCGAGTGCTGCAAACGAGCGCTTGCGGCGCGATTACGATTTCAACCGACGGGAGCGACTTGCGGGTCGAGACCTTCATCAGGTGCGGAGGAGGTGAGCAATCTGGCGGTAGCGCTTGGCGCTCATCCCACGAATAATGATGACATCCTGCGGGCGCTTGAACGGCCCATGCTTGCGGCGGTGCTCGACGATGCGGGCCGCGATGGTCGGGCCGACGTTCGGCAGCCGCATCAGTTCTTCGACGGAGGCGGTGTTGAGATTGATTCGCTGCTCGGCCTGCGTTTGTGCGCCGGGGCCGGGGCCGGGCCATAAGCATAGGCACACGGCGCCTAAGATGATGAGCTCCCTGCTGCTTGTATATCTTGGTGGTCTCATCTCGCCGTCCAACTGTAGCTGCCAGTCTTCATTTCTTCTTTACCCGAATCTCGAAAAGCTTCGGCCACCGCTTGCCGGTCACGAACAAGCGGTCGCCGGCCTCGTCGTAGGCGATGCCGTTGAGGACGTTCTCCGGCTGAGTAGACGGCAGCAAGCCCGTCAAATCGATCCATCCGAGAATCTTTCCTGACCTCGGGTCGAGGCGCACGATCCGGTCGGAGTGCCAGACGTTGGCGTAGATTTCGCCTTTGATGTACTCCAATTCATTCAACTCCGCGAGCGGCCGGTCGTGATCGTAAACACTGATGGCCCGCTGGAGCTTGAAATCTCGCGGGTCGAGAAAACGAATCCGGTTGGTGCCGTCGCTCAGGATCAAAGACCGGCCATCCTGGGTCAGCCCCCAACCTTCGCCGTCATAGGTGAACTCGCCTTGCTGCTGAAAGCTCGCCAAATCGTAGATGAAGCCTTTGTGGGCCAGCCACGTCAACTGAAAGATTCGCCCTTGGAAAATCGCCAGGCCTTCGGCGAAGTACTGGCTGGGGACGTTCACCTTCTGCAGGACCTTGCCGGTTTGCAATTCGACTTGGCGGAGGCTGGAGACGCCATTGAGCCCGGTGCTTTCATACAGGGCGCCGCCATCAAAGACCAGCCCCTGAGTGAAGGCCGTCGGGTCATGCGGGTAGGTGTTGATGACCTCAAAGGTGTCCACCGGCGGCTCCTGGAAGGACGCGCCAAGTTCATCCTGCCGGCAAGACGTGAATGCGCTCAACAACGCGATCAGCCAGACTCCGATTCGCATGCGGGCTTTCGAGTTGAGAAGTTCGAGTTTCGGGTGGCGAGCGATCCTCATAAAGCTGTGGATCAGCACAGGCCGTGGACCTTCAGACGGAATTCCCCATTCGTGATGGTCGGCCCTTCCGGGGCGCGGCGGGCAAAGGCCAGGGCCTCCTCGAAGATCATCGGGATGCCGCCGTGCGCCGCCAGGAGGCCGTAGTGCCGGTTAGTGGCGATCGCTTTCAGGCGCGGATTGGGCGCACTGGCGACGCCGTAGCGGAGCGAGATGATCGGCAAGGCGATCACTCGCGCCGGGTTGATCAGCTCGATGCTGTCATCGTAAAGATTGAGCCGTGCCTGGCGCTCGCGCACACTCCAGTCGCGGTGGATCAAAGCATTGGTCAGCGCCTCAATCACGACCCCGCGGTGATAGTTGGCGCGCCCGCGGAGGAATTGATCCTGCGGCTCCGCTCCGGCTGCGGCAGGCTGGCCGCCCGTCTCCTCAGACGGCGCCGCTTCGGGCGCTGCTTCGCGGCGAAGCAACGCTCCGCGTGACGGGCGCGTGTCCCAAAGGTCGGCGTAGCGGGAGACGAAGTTGAGCGCCCCCTCAAAGAGCCGAAACAGGTTGCCCTTCAAGTGCACTTGCTCGACGACGGGCGCACCGGCATCTACGCCGCTCAGGCGGGTCAACAACAAGCTCGCCTGCGGGAGCAACTCCGTGACTCGCTCGTGCAGGCCGAAGAGCAGCAGTCCGCCAAGAGTCGGCACCAACTCATCCCCGAAGTTTACGACTAGCCCCATGTCGCGCATGACATAGTCGGTCGGGAAGCCTTTGGTCGGGCTGCCCCAGTAGCCCTGGTTGACGCCGCGCACGTAGCTCCAGAACAGCGATTCGTCGATGTCCTCGAGGTAGGCCTTGAAGACCGGCACCTGTTCGAAGCGCGTCAGGTCGGCTTCGTAGTAGAGGCGCGACAGCTCCTCGCGCGTGGCCTCGCGTTTGGTCGAGCCTTCGCGGAGATAGAACCGGTCGTCGAGCGTGCGGTGCGGGCGGTCCTGGGTGTCGACTTCGAGCACCACGATGCGGCGCCCGTTGTCGAAGGCGACCTTGTTGATGTAAGGGAAGACGGGCGGCTGGATCAGGCGCGCGCAAATCTCGCGCAGTTGATCCTCAACGCTCTCCGGGTCGTCCACCCCCTCGACCCGCAGTTGGTCATTGACGCCGAAGATCATCGCCCCGCCCTCGGTGTTGGCCAGCGCAATGATTTCGGCCGTCAGCTTCTCGACGTTGCTGAACCGGACTTTGAGTTCGAGGTAGGTGTCTTCGCCGCCACGCAGCAGGCGGAGCATCTCCGTGCGGGTGGTCATCGGGGCCGGAACCGAAAGGACATACTCGTGGTAGGAGCGTTCTGATCCGGGCGATTGGCGCTGGCGGCGTGAGCTGTGAAAACGTTTGCGAGCCATCGGTGTTGAGGCAGGGTTGATGAGTGGCCCATCCGGCAACGGCAATGGGGATGCCGCTGGAGCGAAGAAATAATAAAGAACGGGCGCACGGACAGCGCCGGGGATTTCTCCAGTCCGCCCCCTTGAACGAAGAATCGCGAGGGCCAGGCCGCCAGATTCACGGAGACCACAGCCGCTCGTCGCTTAGACTACTTTGGTCTTGTCCTTCTTCTCGTCCGGGTCCTCATTATTGATGCCTTGTTTGAAATTGCGCACGCTTTCGCCTAGGCCCTTAGCCAAAGAGGGAAGGCGACTGCCGCCGAAGAGCAAAACGAGGATCACGAGAATGATGACCAGCTCTTGAACGCCCAGCCCGACGAGGAAAAATAGGAAGTTATGCATAACCATCTCCTTCGCTATGCATTGTAACGTTGGCCGCGCAGGGGTGTCAATTCGCGAATCTAAAAACATTGGCGCGGGGTGGGGCCTCCAGAATTCTTCAACTCGTCGCTCGTCGCTGTTTCTTGATGTTTGCAGTGTTCAATGCTATAGTGCGCCACGTTCCAATAGACAGACTGAGATCAAGACTTTCCTGAGGAGGAATTATGGCTGAAGATCAAGGCGGCGGTACAGACAAGCTGATTTACTTTTTAGTAGGTGCCGGCATCGGGGCGGTCACGGCGTTGCTGTTTGCGCCCAAGGCGGGCAGCGAACTCCGGGCCGACATTGCTGACGCCACGCGGCGCAGCGTGGACTACGCCCGTGACACTGGCCGCCAGGTCGGCGACCGTGCCACCGAGTACTACCAGACCGGCGTCGAGCGCGCCTCCGACTATGCCGCCCGCGGCAAAGAGGCGGTGAGCGGCATCGCCGAGCGCGGCAAGGAGACTCTCAACCGGCAGAAGTCCCAGGTCTCCGCCGCCATCGAGGCCGGCAAACAGGGCTACCGCGAGGCCAAGCAGCAGGACCGCGAAGGCAAGGCCAGCCCGGCGGCTTTTGAAGAGAGCTAGGCGCGGGCCGGGGCATTTATCTCAAGGCGGGGGCAGGCAGTGGAGCGCTACCTGATCTATATCTTAGTCATCGTGACGATCCTGCTGATTGTTCAAGTAGGAGTCTTCGTCGGCCTCTATCTCCTGGCGCGGCGGGCCGTGGCGCTCGCCGAGCGTGTCGGGCAGCTTCAGACGCGGGCCGAGTACCTGCTCAACAATACCGAGCCGGTGCTCAAGACGGCGCACACCCTGGTGGCTGAGCTGAAAGAGGCTGCTGACTACTTCGCTCAGGGGGCGCAGCACATCACGGCGATTACCGAGATGGCCAAGGACGAAGCCGCTGATGTGCGCGACCTGCTCGGCGACACCACTGCCCTCGCCCGCCGTGAAGTCGAACGCACCCGCGAGAAGGTCGATAAAGTTCAGGCCACGCTGGCCCTCGCCACCGATGAATTCCAGCGCACGACCGAACTGGTCCAGCGCAGTGTGCTTGAGCCGGCGCGTGAATTCTCCTACATCATGTATGGCATCCGCCGGGCGCTCGAAGTCCTGATGGCCGGCAACCGCCTGCCGGTTGACCGCGCTTACCAGGACGAGGAGATGTTTATTTGATGCTCCGACCGGAGCCGATGCGCTCAGTCCTCATCGCAATTTAGTGCGCCATCCGGCCCCACATTTAGCTCTCACCCGTGCAGGTTTGAGTTGCTCGAAGGTCCACCTTACCTCACTGGGGTCAGGTGGCTCAGTCTCAAGGTGTAATTCTGCCACCGCCCCATGCAAGCTTGACGCCACTCTTCACACTCCCTATAATCATCGATTTATCAAGGGTTGATAACCGATCCTCTAGACGCGCTGACCCCCGTCAAGCTTGGTAGGCAATGACCGAATTCGCCAGACTGCTGAAGTACCTCCGACCTTACGCCGCCATTTTCACGCTCTCCGTCGTGCTGATGATTGCGACCGGTCTGCTGGAAGGCGCCACCAACCTGCTGCTCGTCCCAATCTTCAATACCTTGGCCGGCAGCAAGGTGGAAAGCGCGGCGCTGAAGTTCCTGCATCTCGATCAATATTTGCCCGCCTCCGGCGAAGGCATCTGGCACATCATCGCGTTGCTGCTCGTTGGTTTCACGCTGGCCAAGGGGGTGACGGAGTATTTTTCGTCATTCTCGATGAGCTACATCGGCCAGCACGTGATCGCTGACGTGCGCTCATCACTTTATGACCACATCCTGCGGCAGTCGGCGCCGTTCTTTGCCCTGCACCCGACCAACGCCCTGACGGCGCATCTGGTGAGCGATGCGGCCTTGGTCGAGCGGGCGGTGTCGGATACCTTGCGCGACCTGCTCCGCGAGTCGGTGAGCCTGATGGTTTACCTCGTCTTGCTTTTCAGCTTCAACTGGCGGCTGGCCGCGGCGATGCTCTTGCTGGCTCCGCCGGTGGCTTACCTGACGACGAGCTTCAACCGGCGGTTGCGTCACTACATCGACTCGCGGCAGCAGAGCGGGGCGGAGATGCTCGACGTGGCGCAGGAGGCGATCTCGTCGCAGCGCGTGGTGAAGGTCTTCGGGATGGAGCGCTACGAGAGCGAGCGCTTCCGCCAGGCGGCGCGCAAGCAGATGCGTGACCAATTGCGCGCGATGCGCATCTACTTCCTCTCGCCGATCGTGCTGGAGACCTTGGGCATCCTCGCGGTGGCGGGCTTGCTGCTCTACGCGCAGCGCAGTATCGGCGCCGGGCAGATGAGCGTCGGCGACTTCGTCGGCTTTCTGGTCTGCATGTTCAAGACCTACGACCCGATTCGCCGCCTGAGCCGGTTGCAGCATGATTTACAGCAAGGCTTAGCGTCCTCCGCGCGCATCTTCCGCGTCATGGATGAGCAGGCGGAGATGCGCGACCGGCCGTCGGCGGTGGCGCTCGATGGCTTCGGACGCTCGATTGAATTTCGCGACGTTTCGTTCAGCTATGGAGCGGGCTTCGACCTGCCGGTGCTGGAAGACGTCTCATTCACGGTGCGGGCCGGCGAGATGGTGGCGATTGTGGGCCAGAGCGGCGCGGGCAAGAGCACCTTAACTAACTTGATCCCGCGCCTCTACGATGCGACCGAAGGTGCCGTGCTCGTCGACGGGCACGACGTGCGTGATCTGAAGCTGGTCTCCCTGCGGGCGCAGATCGCCGTGGTCACACAGGACGTGCATCTGTTCAATGACACGGTGCGTGCCAATATCGCCTATGGGGCGCAGGGCCGCAACGACGGTGAGGCGGCCATCAAAGCGGCGGCGCGGGCGGCCTTGGCCGACGATTTCATCAGTAAGCTGCCGGACGGGTATGAGACGGTCGTGGGTGAGCGTGGCCTGATCCTGTCGGGCGGGCAGCGGCAGCGGATCGCGATTGCGCGGGCGATCTTGAAGGACGCACCCATCTTGATTCTCGACGAGGCGACCTCGGCCCTCGACACGGAGAGCGAACTGCTGGTGCAGCGGGCGCTCAACAACCTGATGGCCGGGCGGACGACGATTGTGATCGCCCACCGCCTCTCGACCGTGCGCCGCGCCGACCGCATCATCGTGATGGAGGCCGGGCGCGTTGCCGAGGCGGGCACCCATCAAGAGCTGCTCGACCGCAACGGGATTTATCGCAGGCTCTACGACCTGCAGTTTGCTGAAGAGCAGTATGCAGTAGGCAGTAGACAGTAGGCAGTTTGAGATCGACCAACTGCTACATGGATTTCAGAGGGATCAATGCTGAAGAGCATGACAGGGTATGGGCAAGGGGCGGCGGCCGGTGACACTTTCAAAGTGACGGTTGACCTGCGTTCGGTCAACAATCGCAACCTCGATATTCATTGGCGTGCGCCGCAGGATTTGGCCGCGCTCGAGATCCCGCTCAAGAAGCAGGTGCAAGCGGCCGTCACGCGCGGGCGCGTGGACGTGACGATCAACTTCGAGCAGACGAAGAACACGGCTTATGAGCTTAACCGCCCCATGATCCGCGGCTACCTGGAGGCGTTGCGGACGATGCGCGAGGAGTTCGGCTTAAGCGGCGAGGTTGATTTAGCCACCATCGCCCGCCTGCCTGATGTGCTGCAACCGATGAGCGGGACGGGCGGCCTTGCTGAGGCCGCGGTGCAAGGCATCGAGGCAGCGCTGACTCAGGCGCTGACGGCGCTCGTCGCCATGCGTGCGGTCGAGGGTCACGAACTGCAGAAGGAGTTGCTGGCCCGCGTCGAGCGGATCGAAGGGCACCTGGCGGTGATTGAGGCCGGCTCTGCCGACATCGTCGAGGCCTATCGGGACAAGCTGCGGAAGCGGTTGGTCGAGCTTTTGGAGAACGTCGCGATTGACGAAACGCGACTCGCCCAGGAGGTGGCCTATTTGGCCGAGCGCAGCGACATTACCGAGGAGATTGCGCGGCTCAAGAGTCACCTCACGCAGTTGCGCGAACTGCTCACCTCCGAAGGCGAGATCGGCAAGAAACTTGACTTCCTGCTCCAGGAAGTCAACCGCGAGGCCAACACGGTCCTCTCGAAATCGAGCGAGACTGCCACCTGCGACGCGGCCATCGAGATCAAGACTGAAGTCGAGAAGCTGCGCGAGCAGGCGCAGAATGTAGAATGAAAGCAGTTTTCAGTTTTCAGTAATCACGGCTCATGGACACTGAAAACTGAAAACTGAAAACTGGCTACTGATATGACTGGTAATCTGATCATCGTCTCCGCGCCTTCGGGGGCCGGGAAAACGACCCTGGTGGCCAATGTGCTCAAGCAGGTCGACCGGTTGGTCTCCTCGGTCTCCTACACGGCGAGGGCCGCCCGCCGCGGCGAAGAGCCAGGCTCCCATTACCACTTCGTGGCGCGCTCCGAGTTCGAGGCGATGATCGGGCGGGGCGAGTTCCTGGAGTGGGCTGAAGTGCACGGCAACCTCTATGGCACTTCGCGGCGGGTGGTCGAAGACCTGCGGGCGACGGGCGCGGACGTGATCCTGACGATAGACGTGCAGGGGGCCGCCAACGCCCGGCGGGCCTTCCCGGAGGCCGTGAGCATCTTCATCCTGCCCCCTTCCTACCAGGCGCTGGTCGAGCGGCTGGAGGCCCGCGGGGCCAACCATGAGGATGACCTGCGATTGCGGCTGCGGAATGCCCACCATGAATTGGAGCAGTACCGGAATTTTGATTACCTCGTGGTCAATGATGACGTCGCGCGGGCGACGCGTGAGCTGGCCTCGATCATCCTGGCCGAACGTTGCCGCCGGCAGCAGCGGGCCGCGCTCGCCGAACAAATTTTGCAAACTTTTGGGAGAGCATCCAACAATGGCTGAGAATAAGGAGAATCATAGTTCCATGCCTTCATCGATCGACAGCAAGTACCGGAAGATCCTCATTGCGGCGAAGCGCAGCAAACAGATTCAGAAAGGCGCCCGGCCGCGCATCAATTTGCCGGGGGCTAAGCCGACGCGCATCGCGCTCGAAGAAGTAGAGCGCGGGATGGTCGGCTTCGAACTCACGCCGCCGAGCGAGAAATAAAGAGAGGGGTTAGGGGCTAGGGACTAGGGACTAGTGGAAAAGGCACTCTAGCCTTCTCTCTCTCCCCTAGCCCCTAGCCCCTAGCCCCTAGCCCCTATGAAAATTCTTCTCGGTGTGACAGGTTGCATCGGCGCCTACAAGGCCGCTGAAGTTCTGCGCGGGCTTCAGCAGGCCGGGGCGAAGGTGCGCGTGGTGATGACGCGCCACGCCTGTGAGTTCGTGCGGCCGCTCACCTTCGAGGCCCTGTCGGGCGAGCCGGTGATCGTGGAGATGTTCGACCGGCCGAGCTATGCCGAGATCGAACATATCTCGGTGGCGCGCTGGGCTGACCTGCTGCTCGTCGCCCCCGCGACTGCCAACCTCATCGCCAAGTTCACACATGGGCTGGCCGACGATTTCCTCTCGACGCTCTATCTCTCGAACACTAACCCCGTGCTTCTGGCGCCCGCGATGAACGTCGAGATGTGGCAGCACCCGGCGACGCAAGCCAACGTCGCGGCTCTGCGGGCGCGCGGCGTCGAGTTCGTGGACCCGGAGGCGGGCTACCTGGCTTGCGGCGAGGTCGGGGCGGGCCGCCTGGCGGAGGTCGATCAGATTATCGCGCGGGCCTTACACCTCGCGGCCAGAAAGTCGCCGCCGGCACGCGATGACCTGGCCGGCGAACGGATGCTGGTGACGGCCGGCCCAACCGTCGAAGAGTTGGACCCGGTGCGTTACATCACTAACCGCTCGTCAGGCCGGATGGGATACGCCATCGCCGAGGCCGCCCGCGCCCGCGGCGCTCAGGTGACGGTGGTCACCGGGCCGACGAAGCTTCAGCCGCCGGCCGACGTCGAGGTGATCGCTATACGCTCGGCGGCCGAGATGTACCGGGAAGTGATGGCCCGCAACCCGGCGGCGACGATCTTCGTCGGTTGCGCGGCGGTGGGCGATTTCCGGCCCGTCAAGCGCGCGGCGCAGAAGATCAAGAAACAAGGGCGCCAGCGGATCACGCTCGAACTCGAAGCGACCGAAGACATCATCGGCGCCGTCGGCACCTCCCCTCACCGCAACGGCCAGATCGTCGCAGGCTTCGCTGCGGAGTCGGAGTCGCTGCTTGAGCATGCCGAGCAGAAGCTGCGCGAGAAGGGGCTGGACCTGATCGTCGCCAACGACATCACGCGCCAGGGCATTGGCTTCGACGTTGAGACCAATGCCGCCACGATCATCCGGCGCGACGGCGCACAGATTGAATTGCCACTCCAGAGCAAAGCTGCGCTCGCCGACCGGCTGCTCGATGAGATCGTGCGCTTACGCCAAGAGCAAGCGCGGTAGATAATCAGTAGCATCGGGTTTGGAGTACCGCCTTCAGGCGGGTTTTTCAGCGCGGCCAAAACCCGCCTGAAGGCGGTACTCCAAACGTGCCTGTTCGATTTCCTTTATGGACCTTCGCCCCGAATTTCTCGAGTTACTCGAACAAGCGACTGAGCACCTCCGCTACTATCGCGAGCTGGGGTTAACCCACATCGGTGGGGCGCCTGCCGAGGAGCCTGCTCCTGTGCTATCATCTTCAGCGAAGGCACCCCCCAGTAACCAACGCGAGGATCAGCGAGCAGGGCCGCAAGCGGGCCGCCCACCGGCGGCTGAGCCGGCGTCGCCAGCACCAGCCACGGCCGCCTCCGCTGAGCCGGTCGAGGAGCAGCCGAAAAGGCAGGCAGAGACTATGGCTAAGAGCACTAGCAAAAAAGAGAAGCCCGCAGCCGCGGTGCCGTCGCTCTTCGGCGACATTGCCGCGCCGCCTGTGGAGGAGAAGTTCGGCAACGAGACCCTGGACGACATCCGCGCCGACATGGGCGATTGCCACCGCTGCAAGCTCTGGCAGACGCGCACGCAACTGGTCTTCGGCGAGGGCAGCGCAACAGCCGAGCTGATGTTCGTGGGCGAAGCCCCGGGCGCCGACGAAGACATGACCGGGCGCCCCTTCGTCGGCCGCGCCGGCCAACTGCTCAACAAGATGATCGAGGCCATCGGGATGAAGCGCGAGGAGGTCTATATCGCCAACGTCATCAAATCGCGCCCGCCCGGCAACCGCAACCCGGAGAAGGATGAGATCGCGGCCTGCATCCCGTTCCTCTTCCGCCAAATCGCGACGATCAAACCGCGCCTGATCGTGACGCTCGGCAACCCGGCGACGCAAGAGCTGCTCGAAACCAAGACCGGCATCACCAAGATCCGCGGCGAATTCCAAGACTACCCCCGCCTCGCGGGCGTCAAAGTGCTGCCGACATTCCACCCCGCCTACCTCCTCCGCTCGCCCGACAAGAAGCGCGAAGCCTGGGAGGATTTGAAGAAAGTCCGCGCCTTCCTCCGCGGCGAAATCAACCTGTGACGGGGCGACAAGGCGAGGGGGCGACCGGGCGAATTATTCTTCATCGCCCCGTCGCCTCGTCCCCCCGTCGCCCCGTCGCTGTCTTTCCGGCGTGGCCAGGGCGGCGAGTGAAAGAAATAGTTGCGCGTTGGCTGTGATCTGAAGATTGAAGTCGATGAAGCTGTGGACCGCTATCGCAAAGCAGCCCGCCAGCGCGCCGATGACGATGGCGCGGCGGCGCCGGTCTTGCGTCTGGGCGGCGGTGAGCCCCCGCGCGAAGAGCAGGATGACGAAGGAGAGGGCGATCAAGCCGCCAACGAGCCCGGCATCGGCGAGAATCTGAAGGTAATCATTGTGCGACTGCTCGACACGTTGTTCGCCGGAACTGGGATCGTAGCGGGTGTAGGCGAACTGGAACGCGCCCAGGCCGACGCCGATGACCGGATGGTCTTTGATCATCTGGAGCGTCGCGCGCCAGATGTTGCTCCGGGTGACGCGTTCGTTCGCCGGCATCTCGCCCTGACTCTCGAGCTGGAGTTGGGAAGTGTTCTGAAGTAACACGTCTGAGCGGACCAGGAAGAGCGCCCCGATGACCATCCCAACAAAAAGCACGACCGTCGCTCCCGCCCGCACCAGCGCCCCCACTCGCCGCTCGCCGTTCGCAGCCCGACTCGGCCAGCCGACGAGCGCGAGGAAGACCGCTTCGGCGACGAGGGCCAGCACCCCGCCCCGCGAAGCCGAAAGCACCAGCCCGGCACAGAGCACCAGCACCATGCAGGCGTAAATCGCCAGCCTTTCGCGGCGGACGCCCCGGCCGATGATCAAGGCCGCGGCCGGGCCGACCCCCATCTCGAGAAAGCCGGCGAAATGATTACGGTTCACAAACGGCCCGAAGGTGCCCCGCTGCCAGAGCGCCTTGCCGATATAGCTCTGGCCGATGCCCACCAGAGCAATGAGAAAAGTCAGACCGATGACCACATTGATGATCAGGCTCCGGCGCTCGTCCGTCTTGACGAACGTGGCGAAGAGGGCAAAGAAAAGAATCAGGGCCAGGAGTTTGACGGCCGCCTGGAGCGTGGAGTACGAATCGTAGCTGAGCGCCCGCCGTTCACCTGCCGAGCCCAAAGGTAAGAGCTGCACCAGCGCGACCAACAGCAACGCCAGCATAGGCAAGATGAGCGGATTGGCGGCGAAGCTCAGCCGCCCCTCCTTAACCACGAGCACCGCCCAGAGCAGAGTCGTTGAGAAGATCCATAGCTCCCAGACGGTCACAGACCAAACTTCGACCGTCGCATAGGGGAGCGGCGTCAAGATGAGTAACAGCACCAGGGAGGCAAAGATGATCTTGTCGAGAATAGGAATCTCCTTTCCAATCCAAGCTCTAGCTGTCGATGTCGGATGATGCGTGGCGAATGATACAACGCCACTCAGTGGTGTGTGAAGCGGGATGCGGGGGGCGACGATCCAAGCGGGGCGAGTCTATTCCGCTTCGCTCAATAACTGACTTCTCTGTCTGCTGATGCTTTCAGCGCGGTAAGCCCGGTGCCATTCGATCAAGGCGGCGATCTGTTTGCGCCGGCGGTAGGCTGCGAGGCTGCGGTGAACCCTCAGGGCCAAGGCGGTGAGGCATAAGGTGAAGAGCATGACACCAAGGCGCGGGATAGGGCCGCGCAGAGACAGCAAGCCGAGTCCGAGACCGAAGCAGGGAAGCGCGAAGCTCAGGTCACTCAAAACCTGGGTCCACAACCCGCGGGGTTGCGGCGGGGGTGGTGTCGGCAGGATCAGCAAGGCGGATAAGGGGAGTGCGTTCAGCGGGCGGTGTTCAGGGGGCGGGATGCGCGGAGCACAAATGACAGACGTCGCGCCAGCACCCTCGCTGGCCGTCTGAAGATCAGCTTGATTCTCTGGCTGGGTGAGCGACGGCAGCCGGGGCGGCGTGACAACCTCTACCTCGCGCACTCCAGGACTTGGGGGCAATGGCATGCTCATACACCTTCTGGAGACATCTTTCTCTAGAATCACTACGCCCAAACCCCGCGATCTTCCAAAATCTCATCAAGAGTAAGCCTGGCCGGCAGCGTTCATTCTGAAGATAAGGCCGGGCATTTCGGTCAGCCTGATTGCAAAAGGTTGGCGCCGCCGCGGTCCCGGCAACCTCGGCCTAGTGCCTATCTCCGGCCATCTCCCCACTTAACCGCGACGCCGTGTCCCGGCACGCTGCTCGCCTAAGACAGGCTGCCCGCGCTCTGGCTGCGGGCACGCTCTTTTCGCGTGAGAAGTTCGGCCATTTTTTTGGCCGGGCGAAGCGACCCAACAGTGAGAGGCCCAACAGTGAGAGGCCCAACAGTGAGAGGAATGATACAAATGATGAAGACAAGCTGGACGGCGAAGCGGATCCTGGCGGCGGTGCTCACAGGATTCCTGGTCTTGCAGACGGCGCTGGCCGGCGTTACGCCTCAGAGGCGCAGCACAAGGAGGGTCCGCACCGGCAGGGCTACGACGAGTAAGATAGCCAATCGCCGCGCAAGCAAAGTTGCCGCGAGAAAGGCGAGCAAGGCCGCACGGGCCAAGGCTGAAACCGCCAGGAAGTCTGATCAACCTGTGGTCACAGCACCGCCCGCTGCAGTCGCGAAAGCTCAAGGGGCCGAGCGCTCAGCAGCCAAGCAGCGCGTGGATCAAGAGCATAAGAATGAAGGTGAGAAGGTCGCGGAGGAAAAGGATCGGACCGAGGCTCAAGCCCAGACTGACGTAAAGGACCAGGCCAAATCTACGGGGGCTCATGAGACGTCTGCGGACGAGGCCAAAGGCGAGGCGTCGGCTGATCAGACTGAAGGCGCATATCAAGGCTCGCTGGGAGACGGCAGCGCATTCCAGTTGGGCACTCCGTACCGCAAGGTCGCCTCTGATCTCAACGCCAGCATCGAGCGTTCCGCGGTCGGAGAATCTGCCGCCGACCAGCGCTACCGCGTGATCGTTCAGCTGAGTGATCTCACGCCGGCCGTCGCGATGGGGGCGAAGCTGGCCCACCTCGACGGCTACGTCAATAAATCTTATCACTCTTTCGGCCTGGTCAGCGTCGAACTGCCGCTCTCGCGCATTCGCGAGCTGGAGGCCGACAGTGACATCGCCTACATCAGCCCGGACCGCGAGGTGGTCTCCACCGGTCACCTCGAAGCGACGACGGGTACGGCCCAGGTGCGCGGGATCATCAACAGCACTAACCTCGACGGCGGCGGCATCGCCATCGCCATTCTCGACACCGGCATTGATCGCGGCCATAACATCTTCAAGAAGGGCGGCGGGAGCAGCGTCATCTTCACCAAGGATTTCACGGGCGATAATCTCGACGGCGACACCGACGGGCACGGCACTCACGTCGCCTCACTCGCGGCCGGCAGCCGGAACTTCGCCGGCGGGGCCTACGCTGGCCTCGCGCCCGGCGCGAGCCTCATCAACCTGCGCGTGCTCAACGACGAGGCCAAAGGCGCGGCGAGCAGCATCGTCGCCGCGCTCGATTGGTGCATCGCAAACAAAAACACCTACAACCTCCGCGTCATCAACATGAGCCTCGGCACGGTCGCCGTGGACAGCTATCGGTTCGACCCGCTGTGTTTGGCCGCGCGGCGTGCGCACGATGCCGGGATCGTCGTCATCGCCGCGGCCGGCAACGACGGCAAGAATGCCGCGGGCCAGAAAATCTACGGCGCGATCCACTCGCCGGGCTCAGACCCCTCGGTCATCACCGTGGGAGCGTCCAACACCTTCGGCACCGATGCCCGCTCGGATGATAAGGTCACCACTTACAGCTCCCGCGGCCCGACGCGCGGCTCTTACACCGACGCCAACGGCGTCAAGCACTACGACAACCTGATCAAACCCGATATCGTCGCGCCGGGCAACAAGCTGATCGGCGCCCAGTCAGCCAACCCCAAGAATGCCTTCGCCCCCAACGGCCGGATCAGCCATTACCCAGGCCTCGACATCTTCGCGGCGGACAAGGCGAGCCGGACGATGTATATGAGCGGCACCTCGATGGCCGCACCCGTCGTCGCCGCTGCCGCCGCCCTGTTGCTCCAGGCCAATCCCACACTCACGCCAAACTTGGTCAAAGCGATCCTGATGTATACGGCCCAGCCGATCCAGGGCTTCAGCACGATCGAGCAAGGCGCGGGTCAACTCAATGTGGACGGCGCGGTGCGCCTGGCCCGGTTGATCAAGCCCAACGCCTCCTTGCTCTCGAACGGCGCGCCAATGCTCAACGGCTCGCTGCCGGACCCTCAAGCCAGCGCGATTGCCGGTGAGACCTGCTGGTGGGGGCAGGGCGTAATCACCGACTACTGCTTCCTCTATGGCAGCGCCCTGATGATCTATTACCAAGGCGCCTACGGTCAGAGCGCGGTGCTGGCCGATGCGACCTCGGTCGTCAACGGGGCGGTGGTCAGGGACTCGGGGCTGGTCTCCGCAGGAGTGCTCAACAGCAGCGGTGTGGTGATGTCCGATGGGGTGGTGATTTCGGATGGCGTCGTCATCTCTGATGCGGTCGTCCTCTCCGACGGGGTGGTGATTTCGGACGGCGTAGTGATCTCCGACGGGGTGGTAATCTCGGATGGCGCGGCGAGGGCCGACAGCAGCGCTAAAGCTGATAGCGTTGTCCAAGGCGATGATTCACCGGCGATGCAGCCTGTGCCGTTCAGCTAACCTGATAGCAGTTAACCAAGGAAGGATCGACCTCATCAACTATCAGGAATAGCCATGAGAACAAAGCTTGCTGTGTTATCTGTCGGCGAGAGACCACATCAGGTGAATGGGCGGGCCGTGCGTGAACTGACTGAGGCGGATTACGACTCCGTGCTGGCCCTGCTGTCTGAAGACCCCCTCGGGGGCATTCATCTGCGGAGTATGATCGAGGACCACGGCCTGTGCCACCACTCGCACCGCGGCCGGTTCTTCGGCTACTACGAAGGCGGCCGGCTCGCCGGGGTGGCGCTGCTGGGCCACGCGATTCTGATCTATGCTGGCTCGTCGGCCCTCGGCCACTTCGCCCAAGCGGCGGCCGATTCGCAGGCCACAGGCCATGTGATCTTTGGACCGCGCACGCAGGTCGAGACCTTCTGGGAGCACTTCTCCCGGCACGGGCGCGAGACCAAGCTGGTGCGCGAGCACTACTGGTATGTCTGCCGTCAGCCGCGACTCATGCCGAGCGGCTTACCACTGCGGCAGGCGACGCTGGCCGCACTGGACGTGGTCGCCGATGCGCATGCCGAGATGGCCTATGAGGAATCTGGCACAGACCCGCGCGTCAGTGACTCGGAGGGTTTCCGCCGCCGCGTCGCCGAGCGGATCGAGCGGGGGCGCGTCTGGGTCAAACTTGAGGGCGGGAGAGTCGTCTTTAAGGCTGATCTGGCGAGCGAAACCTCAGACGCTGTCTATCTCGAAGGCGTCTGGACGCACCCGGATTACCGTAAGCGGGGGATTGCCCAGAGCTGTCTGAGCGAACTCGTATGCCGGTTAGCCCGCCAGCAAAAGGTGATTTGCCTGGCGGCCGAGCCACACGAACAAACCGCGTTGCGAGTTTACGAACGCGTCGGTTTCGTCCGCTGCGAAGATTACCAGGCCCGCTTCCTGAAGCCCCTTCAGAAATAGGTTTAGCCGCGAGAGTCACCGAGAGCACAGAGTATTGTCTGGCGTTCGCCTACTTCGGCGCTCTCGGTGACTCCCGCGGCTAATATGACTCACTTCCCTTGCTGGCTGAGCTTGAAATCATCAAACCAGACACGGCCCTGGAGCGGGCAAGGCGATTCCGGGCAAGCCGGCCGCTTGATCCGCACCGTCACCACCTCGGTCGCCGGGGAGGTGGTAAAGTTGACTGTGTAGTTGCCCCACTCGGTTTTCTCCACCGGCAGCGGCTCTGAGGCGACGTGCGTCCGGTTGTAGTTTGCCGCGTCATAGACTTCGATCAGCGGCGGGGTGCCGAGGCTTTGCAGTCGATCTGTTTTGGCCGCGAAGCTCAGGCGGTAGGCGGTGGCAGGCATGACCGGCGCCGTCTGCGCCGCGACGGTCAATTCATTACTACTCTTCACATCAAAACTCATCCTCAAGCTGTAAGCGCCGGACCGGCGCTCTTCGCTATCGAGCGAGATTGACACCCCTGCATTGGGCGTGATCCGCCAGGTGAAAAACGGCGTCGTCACACCCAATGTAATCGGGCGCTCGAAGCTGCCGTTGGAGAGCATCGACCCTTCGTCAGCCGCCGCCGCCTTACCGCCCACTGATGATCGCCACACCTCGTAAGCAGCGCCGTAGCGCCCGGCGTCGATCAGCGCTTTGGCGACCTGATCAGCGTCGGCCGGGTTGTTGGTCCCCGCTTCACGCCAGAGCGCCAGTGCGTCATCGGTGCGGCCGCGCCAGATGAGCAGCGTAATCAATTGCGTCCGTGCCTCGCCGGTGGGCGAGAGCGCATTCGCCATGGCGCGCCCATCACCGTTGTAAGTATCCCAGGCATAATTAAAGATCAGCGGCAAGGCTGAGGGACGATTGGCGAGCGCCGTCCGAAAGTTGGCAAAGGCCTCCTCACGCGCCCCGGCGCGCAGCAAGTAATTCCCCAGCACCCAGTACGGCTCGAAGTGATGTGGCGCGAGACGGACGGCACGTTCGATGGCCGCCCGTGCTTCCACCTTGGCCCCGTTGCGTTCCAGCGCGCGGCCGAGCACCAGCCAAATGCGGTAATCTTCCGGGCTCATCTGTGCGGCCGTGCGTAACTCAGCGACGGCGGTGTTCAGTTGCGCCTCAGCCTCATCGCCCGCCGCGGCCTCCAGATAGAGGCGCCCTCGCCGGTAGTGAATGAGTGGATCGCTTGAGGCAAAGCGGAGCGCCGAGTCGGCGCCGGCTAGGCGCGCAGCCGTGTCCAAGCCCACTCGCCGTTGCGCGAAGGTCGCGATGCTGTCGCCAATCGCGGCGCGGGTAATAAACCAACTCACGATTAAAAGCGCGGCCGTGACCGCAGAGATCAAGCCGAGACGGAGCGGCAGGGCGCGCAGCAAAATGGTGATCATAAGCTCAGTGGTAGATCTTATCTTAAGCCCGCTCATCATAGCACACCGATCCTGCAGCCACTAGGATCATCAAACGCCGGTGCGGGTCCAATTCTTAATCCGGGAGGAAAGTTATTGACAGGTGGTAGACCATCGGCGATACTAAATCACCGCTTGATCCAAAGCTGTTGGTTTTAGAGTGCCCCGCTCAGAACCGCGCATCTGCTCCGGTTAGTGTTGTGAATGCTGGCGTCTTGCCACATTCGCGGGCAAGCAGTTCTCTGACAAAAGTTCCCCGATTAAGCCTCAACAAGCAACGAGCATGTTACCTGGGAGACCCGGGGTCTCACTTGGGTCTCTGGGCGTGATCAGTAAATGAAGGATTGAACAGCACAGACTGGGTCCACATAAGCAGGTCCGCGACGCGGTGATCTTATCTCAGACTATTCGCTATTTTGATCGGTAGGGAGGCTATATGTTACGGAGAGTTCACCTACTGGCATCCGGGATTACTCTCTTCACTTTATTCTCGCTCTCTTCGCCTTTCGGCTGGGCGCAAAGTGAGAGCCGGCAGCCGAGGGCGACTACAACTTCCGGCGCTCCTGCGCCATTGACGGGAGCACAGGAGCAAACAGCTCCCGCTCGCGCCACCCCGCCGGACACGGATCAGAGTTACCGGATCGGGCCGAGCGATATTGTTGACATCCGAGTCTTCAATCACCCGGAGTTGTCCAAGGAGGCCCGCGTCAGTGAGCGCGGTCTGATCCGTCTCCCCTTGCTGGGCGATATTCCGGCGGCTTGCCAGACTGAGGCCCAACTGGTGCAGGTGATCGCGGAAAAATATAAGAAGTACCTGCGTGATCCCCAGGTCGATGTCTTTATCAAAGATTATCGCAGCCAGCCCGTGGCCGTGATCGGCGCGGTCATGCAGCCCTCCCGCTTCCAGTTGCAGCGGCGGGTCAAGCTGCTCGAGCTGCTGACCTACGCTGGCGGGCCGAACACACAGGCCGGGGGCACGATCCACGTGATCCATAATAACGAGCACGACTTTTGCTCAACCCAAGAGGGGAAGGCAGCGGCCAGCGATGACCTCGGCATGCCGCTCCTGCTTTCCATCAAGTTGAAGGACCTGCTGGCCGGCGACCACAAGGCCAATATTTACGTCGAGCCGGGCGATGTCATCAGCCTGCCCATCGCCGATCAAGTCTTCGTCACCGGGAGCGTGGTCCGGCCCGGCCCGGTCCCCATCGTAGGGCGGCTCACGCTCACGCAAGCCATTTACATGTCCAGCGGCTTCATCCCGGATGCGGCCAAGAAGCGCGTGCGCGTGATCCGGCAGGTGCCGGGCACAGATACCTACGAAGAAAAAACCTACAACATCGAGGAGATCGAGAAGAAGCGGGCCGAGGACATCGTCCTCCAAACCAACGACATCGTGGATGTGCCCAACTCAGCCGGCAAAAGCATCGGGCGGAGCATGCTGGGCCTGGTGGCTCCGACGGCCGCCACCCTCCCCTTACGTGTCATCCGTGGATACTAGGATTCAAGGTCAAGACGCATGCTGGAAGAAAACAAAGATAAGTTGATCCCGGCGGCCGACGCAACGGCGGCGCTTGACCTGCGCCGCGATTACCATTACGGGCGTGGCCTCCCGGCCGAAGGCGAAGACACCCACCTGCGCGACTACTGGCGCGTCGTGCGGCGCCGGCTGTGGGTGCCGATCAGTGTGGTCTTTGTGACCGTCACCCTGACGACGATCTACATGCTGCGCGTCCCGTCGATTTATCAAGGGGAGACGACGATCCAGATCGATCAGCCTGACAGCAGCGTCTTCAACCTCAAGGAGCTGCGCATCAATGTGGGTGACGATGGGCAGGACATCAACACCCAGTTGCGGAATTTAAGAAGCCCGACGATCGCCTACCGCGTCATCAAGGCGCTCGACCTGGAGCGCAACGGCAAATTCCTCGGGGCGGAGCCCTCGCCCGATCAGCCGCAAACCCTGCGCGTCACCCGGGGCGAAAGCGACCTGCGGATCGATCGGGCCGAGATGGAGCGCCTCGAGTGGCTCACCAACCTGCTGCTCGACGGTATGGAGGTCGAGCGGCTGCGCGAAACGCGCCTGGTCCAGATTCGCTCCCGCCACACCGACAAAGAATTGGCCCGGACGATCTCTGACACCTGGGCCGATCAATTCATCGAAAATAACCGGCTCACCCGCCAGAAAGGCAACCTCGAAGCATCGAGCTTCCTGGCCGAGCGCATTGGCGATGTCAAGGTCGATCTGAAAAGGGCCGAAAATGCCCTGGTCGATTACCGCAGGACGAGCCAGGTGCTCGACTCAAGCGAGAAAGAAAATACCGTGCTCGCGCGCTTGGCGGACCTCAACCGGCTCTTGCTCCAGGCAGAGAACGAGCGGAAAAGCGCCCAGACCGCCTACGAAGTGAGCCGCAGAGTCACGGACGTAAGCGCCCTTCCCGAAATTCAGCGCGACGGGATCGTGCAGGAACTGAATAAGAAGGTCAACGAGCTCAAGCAGCGGCGGGCGCTGTTGATGGTTGAATATACCTCTGAATGGCACGAGGTCAAGCAGATCGACCAGCAACTGGCGCATCTCGAAGGCGAACGTCAAGCCGCCTACCAACGCATCCTCGCCGCCCTCGAGAATCAGTACCGCGGCGCCCTGAACAAGGAGGAGATGGTCCGCCGGGACTTCAACGCGCAAAAGGGTGAGACCCTGCAGCAGAACGTCGGCGCCATCCAAGCCAAGATGCTCCAGCAGGAGGTCGATACCAACCGCTCACTGCTTGACAAGCTGCTCCAGAGCCAGAAAGAGATCGCCGTCGCCTCGGCTTCGATCAAGAGCAATATCTTCATCACCGAATACTCGCAGTTGCCACACATCCCGGTGGGGCCGAAGCGCGCCCAGAATATCATCCTGAGTTTCTTCCTGGCCTTGATCGGTGGGGTCGGTTTGGTGCTCTTCCTCGATTACATCAATAATAAGATCGAGTCGGTGGAAGACATCGACCGCTATCTGCGCCTGCCTGCCCTCGGGGTGATCCCCATCTTCCCTGCCGGAAAAGCGCGCAAGCGGCTGGCCGGGGTCTCGGCGAGTAGGGAAATCGCCCCAGCCTTCAACGGCAACGGGCACGGCGGCTCAGTCATCCTGACGGAGGTGGAATCAACCTCATCCATTGCCGAGAGCTACCGCCAACTGCGCACCGCCCTGCTGCTCTCTTCGGCCGACCACGCGCCGCGCACGCTGCTTGTGACCAGCAGCCAGCCGGCCGAAGGCAAGACCACCACCAGCGTCAATATGGCGATTTCGCTCGCGCAGACCGGGTCGGCCGTGCTGATTGTGGATGCCGACTTGCGCCGCCCGCGGGTGCACAAGATCTTCGGCCTCAAGAATACCCGCGGCCTGTGCAACTACCTGGCGGGCGACTGCGACCTGGCCTCCCTGGTCCAAGTCGCGTTGCCGAACCTCTACGTCCTCCCCGTCGGACCCCTGCCGCCTAACCCGGCTGAGCTTCTCGGCTCGGCCAAGATGCGACAGGTGGTCGAGATGCTCGCCAGTAACTTTGACTACGTCGTGATTGACTCCCCGCCGGTCTCTTCGTTCGCCGACAGCCTGATTCTGTCCTCGATGGTCGAAGGCGTGATCATCGTGGTCAAGGGCGGCGTCACGCCGCGCGAGATGGCCCAACGCACCAAGGCCCACCTCCAGTCGGTCGGCGCGAAAATCCTCGGCGTGGTGATCAACCATATCAAGCTCCAGCCGCACGATTACTATTATTACTCGACCTACTACAGCCGCTATTACTACCAGGATAACGACGAGGCGAGCGAGGAGCCGGCCGAGCCGGAAGCCCGGGCGGCGAAGAACGCTTGAGGCGACTGACGGGTGATGGGCGCCCAAAAATAAATCAAAGAATCAGCGCCCGTCAGTGAGATTCATGACTACCAGGAGGATGGATGATCGATCTGCATAACCATTTGCTCGGGGAGGACGAGCTGGAAGGGAGTTTGGAGGGCGCCCTCTCGCTCTGCGAACAGGCACGGCGGGATGGCGTGAAGGAGATCGTGGTGACGCTGCGGGCGCCGAAGGAGTCGCGGGAGGCAGAGGGGCAAGTTAAAAATTACGAGTGCCGTTTGCAGGAGTTGCGGAGCCGGGTCGGCTCGCAGTTGAAGTTAGGCCGCGGTTATGAATGGCCATTGAGCGCTGACCTCCACGCGCGCTTGCGCGGTTTCCCTGGCGCCCCGACCATCAACGAGAGTCATTACCTCCTGCTCAGCTTTCCATCACTGCACATCCCTGTCGGCTATGAGCGAGTCATGGCGCAGCTCTTGGAAGATGGCTACACGCCGGTCATTGCGCATCCCGAATGCAGCCGTGCCGTCCGCCGTCAGGTTTCATTGGTGGCCCAACTCGTTCAGTTGGGGGCGCTCGTCCAGGTGGACGCGCTCAGCATTCTCGGCGGCTACGGGATGGAAGTCGAGCGCTTCGCGCATGGGCTGCTGGAGCGAGGCCAAGTGCATTTCATCGCCACGCGCGCAGGTCAGGGGGCGCGGCGGGAAGTCAGCTTGAGCGCGGCCTGCGACCACGCTGCCCGCATCATTGGCGGCAACTCGGCACGCTCTTTGGTGGATGAGAACCCACGTGCCGTGCTCGCCAATACGGGCCTGGCCGAGACACAGCCTCGGGGCCGCCGGGTGCCAATGTTCAAAGCCGCGCTCAGCTCATGGGGATAGCTCATCTGCCGCTTGCCTCAACCGGCGGGGCCGCCGTCGGCCGAAGCAAGCTGTGCAGCACCGAGGCCAGGCGGTTGACCACTAACACCGCGGACCTCGGCTCACTCGCCTCCTCACTCCTTCCCGATTAGCTTTGCCGAAGCGATGGCCCGGTGGCTCGATGGCCGGGTGTGGGTAGGAGAGAGGGCACCCAAAGATTTAAGGACTGCGGCCAGACAACCAGGATGCTGCCTCGACACGAGGTTTCCTTTACGGCCTAGTTAGCTACGGCCGGGGTGTACCCATTGCGGATTTGGGATTGCGGATTACGGAATGAAGGACAAATCCATCCCTCAATCCGCAATCCCAAATCCGCAATCCGCAATCAAGCTATGTGTGGAATCGTTGGCATTGTGACGCGGCGAGCGAGAAGCGGGGTGACGGAAGCGATCACCCGTGCCACCCGTGCGCTCAAACACCGCGGCCCCGACGACGAAGGGATCGAATTCATCGGCGATGAGCGGGGCGGAGTGACGGTCGCTTTCGGCCATCGCCGCCTCTCGATCCTCGACCTCTCGCCGGCCGGGCATCAGCCGATGCGAGACGAAGCGACCGGGAACTGGATCACCTACAACGGCGAGGTCTTCAACTTCCGCGAAATTCGCCGCCGGCTGGAGGGCCGAGTCGCTTTCCACTCCGAGAGCGACACCGAGGTCTTGCTCAAGGGCTATGGCCTCTCCGGCCTCAACGCCGTGAGCGAGTGGCGCGGGATGTTCGCCCTCGGCTTGTGGGAGCCGAAACAACGCCGACTGCTCCTGGTGCGTGACCGCCTCGGGATCAAGCCGCTCTACTACTATTATGACGGCGAGACCCTCGTTTTTGCCTCCGAAGTGCGCGCGCTGCTCCAGACAGGCTTGGTCCCGCGGCGGCTGTCGCGTGCGGCTCTAGAGAGCTACCTCGCCTACGGTTCGGTGCAGCAGCCACTAACGATCATCGAGGATGTCTATTCGGTGCTGCCCGGTCACGCGCTGACACTCGAAGACTGGCGCTTGCACAGCGAGCCGTATTGGGAATTGCGGGCCGAAGCTCGTGCGGGTCGAACCTGCGACGAGCGGGCGCTCGGCGAAGAGGTCAGAGAACTGCTGGTTGAGGCCATCCAATTGCGCCTCGTCTCGGACGTGCCGGTCGGCGTTTTCCTCAGCGGCGGGATCGATTCGAGTGCGATCGTCGCGCTTGTGCGCCGCGCCACTTCCGGGGAGATCCGGACCTTCTCGGTCTACTTCAAGGAGCAGGAGTTCAGCGAGCGTGATTACGCCGAGCTCGTTGCCGAGCGCTTCGCGACTGAACACCACTCGGTCCTCGTCACCGAAGACGAGATTCTCGCGAAAATTCCGGATGCCCTGCGCGCCATGGATCAGCCCACGATTGATGGGATCAACTCCTATGTTGTCTCGGAGGCGACTGCGAATGCAGGATTGAAGGTCGCCCTCTCAGGCCTCGGCGGTGACGAGGTCTTCGCCGGCTACAGTTTCTTCCGCACCATCGCCCGCGACGAACAACGACGGGCACGAGCCCAGATGATGCCCGTCGGATTGCGGCGTGCGGCCGCGGCGGCAGTCGGCATGGTATCCAGCGGCCACCGCGCAACCAAGCTCCAGGGCCTGCTCCGCAACAGCAGCCTCGACGAGCATGCGGTGCTGCTCCACCGCCAACTCTTCGCTGAAGAGCAGCGTCGAGGCTTACTCGGGCCGAACGGTTTCATCCCGGAGAATTGTGCGCGCGATCGTCAGATGCTCAGCGCCTGGACCACACGACAGCAAGCCAACTGCGCCACGGCTGACCCGATCAATCAGGCCTCGGCGCTCGAATTGGGTGGCTATATGGGCAACACTCTCCTGCGCGACACTGACGCCATGAGCATGGCGCACAGCCTTGAGGTCCGCGTGCCCCTGATCGATCATCGCGTGGTCGAGCGCCTGCTCGCCATCCCAGGCCACATCAAGGCGCACAGGGCTGAGCCGAAGTGGCTGCTGGTCGAAGCCGTCGGCGAGCTGCCACGCGAAATCGTCAACCGGCCCAAGCGCGGCTTTGAATTGCCCTTCGCACATTGGCTCTTCGGCGCACTGCGTGAGCAGGTGGAAGACGCCCTGCACGTGCCCATGCTCCATGGTCTCTTCCGGGTGAGCGCCACTAGAGCCCTCTGGCAAGACTTCGAAGCCGGGCGCGTCACCTGGTCACGAGTCTGGAGCCTCTACGTGCTGGGCGAGTGGGTGAAGCTGAATTTGTGAAAGCCACGTGAGAGACGAGGATTGTTCAAGATGGATTCAGTCGAGCTGAGCGCTCAATCAGAGAATTTAGTGGTCACTGATCAGAAAGATCAGGCCCTCGGTAGCCAGGGTCCCCAAGATGGGTCATCCTCTGCTGATCATCAACCTGCGAGCAAGACAACCGCCGCGCCACGTCTGGTGATTGAGCCGAGTCGTTCTTGGGTAGCGCTGAACCTCCGCGACCTGTGGCAGTATCGGGAGCTGCTTTACTTCCTGACCATGCGCGACGTCAAGGTGCGCTACAAGCAGACGGCCCTCGGCATGGCGTGGGTGATCATGCAGCCGCTGCTAGCCACTCTGATCTTCACGCTCTTTTTGGGCAAGCTGGCGCGCGTGCCGTCAGACGGTATTCCTTACCCGGTCTTCGTGTTTGCCGGGCTGCTGCCGTGGAACTTTTTCTCGGGCGCCGTCACCAACAGCGGCAACAGCCTCGTGGGCGGCGCTCACCTGATCACCAAAGTCTACTTTCCGCGCATGATCATTCCGGGTGCGGCGGTTGGGGCACGGGTGATTGACTTCGGTGTGTCATTTGTCGTCCTTGCCGGGCTGATGATCTACTACCGGGTCACGGTGACTTGGGGCTTGATTATGCTCCCCGCACTCGTGGTACTGGTGACGCTCCTGGCCCTGGGAGTTGGGATGTGGACCTCAGCCTTGAACGTCAAGTATCGGGACATCGGAGTTGTCTTGCCGGTGCTGATTCAGCTTTGGATGTTTGCCTCGCCCGTGGTCTATTCATCGAGTCTCGTGCCCGAACAATGGCGCTGGGTCTACGCCCTCAACCCACTGACGGGAATCATCGAGGGTTTCCGCGCGTCGTTGTTCGGCCGGAAGTTCGACTGGGTGGCGCTCGCCTTCTCAACTGTAGTGACGCTGGGCCTGCTCACCTACTCCGCTTATACCTTCCGGCGCATGGAGAGATTCTTCGCCGACCTCGTCTAATTGGCCATGGACCCGATCATTAAGGTTGAGAATCTGAGTAAGCGGTACCGCATTGGCGCCCGTCAATCGGCTCATACGACCTTGCGCGAATCACTCGCCGAAGCGTTGCGCGACCCGCTCAAACGGCTGCGGCGCAACGGACACGCGGCGGGTGAGATGGTCTGGGCGCTCAAGGACGTAAGCTTCGAGGTGAAACAGGGTGAGGTGGTCGGTATCATCGGCCGTAATGGGGCGGGCAAGTCAACGCTCCTCAAAATCCTTTCCCAGATTACCGAACCTACGGCCGGGCGGGTGGAACTCCATGGGCGGGTCGGCAGTTTGCTCGAGGTCGGCACCGGTTTTCACCCGGAGCTGACGGGCCGTGAGAACATCTTCCTCAACGGGGCCATCTTGGGAATGAAGCGGGCGGAGATCGAGCGTAAGTTTGATGAGATCGTCGCCTTCTCCGAGATCGAAAAGTTCATCGACACGCCGGTCAAGAGGTATTCATCCGGGATGTATCTGCGCTTGGCCTTTTCAGTCGCCGTGCATCTGGATCCGGAAATCTTGGTGATGGATGAGGTCTTGGCCGTTGGGGACTCAGCTTTCCAGCAAAAGTGCTTGGACAAGATGCAGGAGATTCGACAGCAAGGACGGACCATCCTCTTTGTCTCACATAGCATGCCTGCGGTGACTCGTCTGTGTGAGCGCGTGATCCTGATTGATAAGGGCCAAGTCTTGAGTGACGGGCCGGCGTATGAAGTGGTCAGTACTTATCTGAGCACAGGGTGGAGCCTGACGGCAGCGCAGGAATGGCACAATTTAAGCCAGGCACCCGGCAACGAGGTCGTCCGCCTGCGGAAAGCGCGTGTCCGCACCGAGAGAGGTGACACGGCCGAGGCCATCGACATCCGACACTCGGTCGGGATCGAAGTCGTCTATGAAGTGCTTCAACCGGGTCATGTGCTAGTTCCTAATTACCATTTCTTTAACCAAGAAGGGTTGTGCATTTTCGTCGTTCAAGAAGTCGGCCCGGAATGGCGCCATCGGTCGCGACCCGTGGGCCAGTATGTGAGTACTGCCTGGATCCCAGGTAATTTCCTCTCTGAAGGCAGTCTCATCGTTGATGTGGCAATTAGCTCGCATCTCCCTGCAACTGTGGTCCACGCCTATGCGCGCGAGGCTGTGGCCTTTCAGGTGATCGACAGTCCCAGCGGCAATTCGGCGCGGGGGGATTTCATGGGATCAATCCCAGGGGTGGTGAGACCCCTGGTCAATTGGACGACACATTTTTACGCAGAAGCGGAAAACGAACCGGTGGTGCCGGGGGAGACGGCGGTCATTTAAACTTAGAGACCACTTGTAGCTAAAGCTGGAGTAGCTGGGCTGTGAGAGTGCTAGCCGTCAAGCACTCCGTCACAATTCTGCTAATAATAGACTTGTTGCGACAGGGCAGATCGCCTCAACTTTTGGCCGCACAGCGATTTGCAGATTCTGGCTCAGATCGTTAAGATAGCGGGATGAAACTGCAAATCTCTGACTTAACCACGGATCGTG